>MRWG01000020.1_pt1 | contig 420638 bp, 372 predicted proteins | sample 1013341 | NCBI WGS metagenome assembly MRWG01 (sample SAMN06117577, study PRJNA244670) | biofilm metagenome | biome: Water; feature: Cathode Biofilm; material: Biofilm; isolation source: microbial consortium enriched at the cathode of a solar microbial fuel cell | place: USA: District of Columbia...
TATCGGAGTGTAGCTCAGCCTGGTAGAGCACTGCCTTCGGGAGGCAGGGGCCGGAGGTTCAAATCCTCTCACTCCGACCAATCATCCATTGCCACCATGGAGCAATGCCGATGCAGAAACTCATCCCCTTCCTTACTGCTCTGCTATTTGTCTCTCCCAGTCTGCTATTGGCCCAACAAACCTTAACCGGCAGGGTAATCTCCAGCCAGGGCGAAGTCACCGTGCTGTCAGCTGATGGGCAAAGAGTGCAGGCAGCAAGAGGTCAAGCAATCAGTGTCAGCGATGAAATAGAAACAGGCGTTGACGGGCTGCTGCAAATTCGATTCTCCAGTGGTCTGCTGCTGTCACTGGACTGTCGTACATCCTTACAGTTGGAGCCGGGTATCACTGCCGGTAGAGAGGTCTTCAATCTGACTCTTCGGCGTGGTCAGTTGCGCCTGATAACAGGCGAACAAAATACTGTGATCCATTATCTGAGAACTGATGCAGGACTGCTGGCTATCGACACGCCGGGCGCTGACCTGGCTATCGCCCGGAATCCGGGCCCGGATATGTTCGCTGCCGTCTACAAGGGCAGCGCCAGGGCCAGAACCAACGCCGGCGAGATGGTTCTCGGGGTCGGTGGCGATTTCGATTTTGCAGCACTTGAGCCAGGCAATGCCCCGGCAGGTCTGCAAAACATGCCAGCCCGGCTGGGAGCACAATCGAACTGTCGTTGAGAAAGATACAGCAGCTTTTCTTTTAGTCAGTAACAGGACAGCAGTTCATGCGCTATATAGAATCCTATCTCCACCAACGCAGAATTGGAGTGTTGGTGGAATTCGAGACGCCCTATAACAGCACTCTCCAATCCGACGAATTTCAGACCCTGGCCCATGATATTGCCATGCACATCGTCGCCACAAACCCACTGGGAATCGACAGGGAAAAAATGCTGCGAGCGATTCCGGTCGCCCTGAGGCCTGACGCGACTGATGTTGAAGAGCGCGCCTTGTTACAACAGGCCTTCATCAAAAACCCGGCAATCACCATATCCGAACTAATCGAAGAAACCTCGCAAGCCCTGGATACTACTATTTCAGTTACGCGCTTCGTCAGGTTTGACGTGGACGATAATTGACAACAAGTCGTGACAGTCAGCGACTTGTTTGAAGAGGGTCATCTGACTGCAGTTGGCATAGAAAGGAGAAAGTATGAAAACCATGACCTGCAAACAATTGGGCGGTGCCTGTGATGAGGCATTCAGCGCCGAGACCTTTGAAGAAATGGCAGAACTGAGCAAGCAACATGGTATGGCCATGTTCCAGCAGCAGGATGCGGCTCATCTGCAAGCCATGCAGAACATGCAACATCTCATGCAGGACCCTGAGGCCATGGCCAACTGGTTCCAGGAGCGCAAACAGGAATTTGAGTCTTTGCCGGAAAGTTGATGCAGGACCCGAGGCTTACCTGCTGGCAAGACCCGGGTCATTGTCTGCAGACAATTTTCAATTAACAGGGAATGCCAACGGTCGCAGGGGTGCTGCATCTGCTCCCCGCAGTTTTAGTGATCCTGCAATGAAGGCGAACTCGTATACTCTATCCCTGGCCAACTCTTCAAGAAACACCAGTTCCATTATCGGTGCGCCTTGCTCGGCAAGCAGATAGGTGTGCAGAGGTACGTAGTCATCTTCCAACTCGGAAGGAAAGGCTTCGAAGCTGAGATTGTCGGCCCCCAATACCATGGCGCCTTTTTCCTCAATCAGGTAGCGAGCAGCATCCAGACCCAGGCCGGGGAGATTGTTCATATAAGCGACTGCGTCGTTGTAGAGTTGCATACGGCCGGTGCGGATAAGCACCACGTCACCTACTTTAATATGTACAGCCTGTGCCAGCAGGGCGGCCTGCAAGTCCTCTTTTGAAATGCGATAGCCATCCGGCAAGTGGTCCATACCCTTACTGGCGGGAAGATCAATAAGAACGGCACGCGCGATGATGGGAGGAATTTTCTCAGCTCCTGCTACCCGCCAACCCCGATCGCCAAGATGCTCATCTGCTGCAAAGCCATTCCAGATCTTTCCGTCGAGACCAAAATGGCTAAGGGCGTCAATATGGGTTCCCATATGGGTATACATGGATACCGCTGTGCCTGTGTAGCTGACATGGGAATTCATTTCATGACCGACCTGCATGGGGTCATCAATCACCGTACCCCGGGGAGTATGGGTTAGCCAGAGGCGGTACTGTGGATCCCCGGCGGCCTGCCAGCTGGGCATACCGATGAAGTACTCCACTGACAGATCATAGGCTTTGCCGCCATCGATTCGCGACAGGATCTTGGCCTGCGATGCAGCGGTCATCAGATTGAGCCGACCTATCTCGTCATCGGGCCCCCAGGGGCTGGTGCCGACACTACGCTCGGCGGCGTAACCGGCATTGCCAAGTAATGAAGCGAGAGTAATCAGTAATAACAGATCAGGTAATAATTTTTTCATCCTAGTCTCCAGTTAGTTTGGTGAGGATTGAAAGTCAATAACCAACAGTGAAGCGCCGACGGATATGACGCGGTGTTTCGATTTCATCAAGCAGGGCAACGGCAAGATCTTCCATGGAAATATGCGAGCGACCGGATGAGTCGGTGAGTAATTCATCGCCTCCGATGCGAAACTTCATGCTGCGTTCACCGGCCACCAGCAGTGCCGAGGGGCTAACATAGGTCCAGTCAACAGAATCGTTGGCCAGGCAGAGTTCGTACTGCTGCAGACAGGCACGACCGATGGGGAGCACCGAGCGAGGCATGTAGCGCTCGTCGTCCAGCAACAAGCGATTATCGCGATCGGGTATTTTCAGACTGGCGGCACCGCCGCTGATCAGCAGTCGAATGCTGCTGAATGCCAGGGTCTTGAGCAACAGGGCGGTAGTTTTGACCAGTTCGTGTTCATGACCGGTCTGAGGCCTGGTGGCAGTCACAAGCACGTCACAGTTACAGCACAGGCGTTTTATTTCCTCTGCATCAGTGGCATCGCCATGCACATATTTCACCGGCAGTTCCATCAATGGGGCTTCACTGCCATGGCGTATTACGGCGGTGACATCGTGGCCACGGTTGATAGCTTCGTTGATGATGCGCCGGCCCATATTGCCATTGGCGCCCAGAATAGTGATACGCATAAGAGTTCCTCTTTGCAGTTTATTGACGGGTTTCGGAGCAGGCGCTTACCGGCGGCCTGGTTTCCGGTCGAAGTCGTTTGTCGTCATTGCCCCATAGCAATGTGCAAGTGCAGTACAGGACCAGGCCAGTGCCGGGTAGCCACTGCCAGGAAAGTCGGGAGGGCTCATTGATGAGTAACAGGGCAAGTGAAATCACCGGCACCAGATAGCTGTAGGCCATGATCTCGGTAGGGCTGAGCACTGGCACGGCGCGCTGGGATAGCCAAAAGGTGAGTCCGCTGGAGAAGACACCGAGATAGAGCACTATCAGCAGGTCACTTCCTGAAAGCCGGAGCAAATCAACTGGCGATTCCTGCAGCAGGCCGAGTATGGTCATCAGCACAGCAGCTGTGAGCAGGCTCCAGGCCGAGCGAGTGGCGGCGTCATTGGTCAGCCAGCCCCTGCTGAGCCCCCAGTTACTGAGCACCGGATGCAGGGCCAGAGCCACGCAGCCCAGCAGGTATGCTGTTTCGACCCTGCCAATTGCAAAGGCTCCGGCACTGGCTTCTTCGCGCACCAATAGCAGGGCGCCAGTTGCGCCGGCCACTAACAGGCTGAGTAGCCTGAAATTAACGCGCTCGAGTCCGAAGAAGCTGGCAATGACGAAAGTGAACAGGGGAGCACTGACAAATAGCGATGCCATGGAAACCGAACTGATGGATTGGGCTACCCAGAACTGTGTGGCGAAGAATGCCGCCAGACAGGCCCCCATCAACCAGTACAGCACATAGCCCTGAACACCTGGATGCCAGGTGCCTGTTGCTTTGGGCAGGAATGGCAAGGTCGCCAGCAGCGCCACGAAAAAGCGCAGCGCGGTGAGCAGGTTCAGGGGCAGGTCATTCCCCAGGGCGGCTACCAGGGGAAAAGACAGACCCACAATCAGGGTTCGCAGTAACATGCCGGCATGGGCCATGGGTGCCGGAGAGGGCAGGGGTTTCATCAGTGCTGTACTCCATGTCTAATCAGGAGTCGCTACTGTAATGGTTCGTGAAAGTTTAATAATCGGGGTATTTGGAATAATATTGTTCACGAATTATTACTAATAAGCCTATGGCATGGAAAATATCAGCGATATCGCCATCTTTGTGCAGGTTGTGGAGAGCGGCAGCTTTACGGCGGCGGCGGAACGGCTGGACCTGTCCAAATCCGTAATCAGCAAATATGTGTCGCGCCTGGAGAGCAATCTCGGCGCCAGATTACTGAATCGCAGCACCCGCAAACTAAGCCTGACCGAAGTGGGCCAGGCCTTTTACCACAAGAGCCGTATGGCCTTGCAGGATCTCGAAGAAGCAGAAAATGAAGTAAGCCTGCTACAAGGTGAGCCGCGCGGCGTGCTGCGCCTCAATGCACCGATGTCATTCGGTATTCTGCATCTCTCTCCGCTGCTGGCAGATTTTCACAGTCAGTATCCCGAGGTGCACGTTGACCTGAATCTGGATGATCGCAAGCTGGATGTCATTGAAGAGGGATTCGATCTGTCATTGCGAATATCCGAGTTGCCGGACTCATCCCTGGTGGCCCGGCGCCTGTGTCGCTGTCGCCATGCCATCGTCGCTGCGCCTTGCTATCTTGAATCAATGGGTACGCCGATCTCACCCGCAGACCTGCAAGCCCACCGTATCGTCACCTATCGTTACCAGGAGTCCAGTATCAACTGGGATTTTCGGCATCCGGACAAGCAAATGGAAAACATTCAGATTGATGGCCATACTCGTATTAACAACAGCCTGGCTATCCGGGAGGCCGTGATCGCGGGCATGGGTATCGCGCGTATGCCAACCTTCGCCGTGGCTGACGCAATAGAGCGGGGAGCACTGGTCAAACTGTTTCCAACATTGCAGATACTGGAAGTCTCTCTGTTTCTTCTCTATCCGCAGCGACGACATTTGAGCCCGAAGGTCAGAGCTTTTGTGGACTTCATGGCAGCCCGTTTTAGTGACCCACCAGCTTGGGATTGAATTGAGGGCGGAACACATCAAAGGAATGAAAGGGAATGAGGGGGAATGAAACTGTAATGAGGGCAAGGGCGGTGCAGACAAGATTGGCAAAGGCTACGGATCAGGAATCCATCTATCAGCTCTATAATGAGGTGGCCGCAACACCCGGTGGTCTGGCCCGACTACAGGATGAAATCCACCAGGACTATGTCAGCAGTTTTTTGAGGCGATCTTTGGAAAATGGTGTGGCTTTGGTGGCAGAAACTGACAAGGGCAACATTGCCGGAGAACTGCATGCCAGCTCGCCCGGAATCTATTGCTTCTCCCATGTATTGACTGACCTGACGGTGGCGGTGAGTCCTGTGCATCAGAAACAGGGCATCGCCCGGGCGCTGTTTGAACAGTTCTTCGCTGAGCTGGAGAAAGCCATGCCCCATATCAGCAGGGTCGAACTCATTGCCCGGGAATCCAATGCCCATGCGCTGGCTTTTTATCAGTCACTGGGCTTTGTCAAAGAGGGGCGACTGGAAGGGCGAATCAAAAACCCCGATGGCAGCCTTGAGGCCGATATTCCCATGGCCTGGCAGAGATCCCGGACAAGTTGAACACCTTCAAAAACCGGAAGCCAATTAGCATGAATATCCGCGAAGCCACTGACGAGGATTTTGAGCAGATCTGGCCGATCTTTCATGAAGTAGTGCTTGGCGGTGATACCTATGGTTACCGGCCGGATACGAGCAAGGACGAAGCCCGTTATCTATGGATGCGCTACCCGCAGCAGACCTATGTCGCCGAAGAAGGTGGTGAAGTGCTGGGGACTTATTATTTGAAGCGTAATCAGGAAGGTCCCGGCGCCCATGTCTGTAACTGTGGTTATATGGTAGCCGGCAAGGCCCGTGGCCGGGGTCTGGCCACTACTTTGTGTGAACACTCCCAGGCCCGGGCGCTTGAGCTGGGCTATCAGGCAATGCAGTTCAACTTCGTGGCTGCCAGTAATACTGCAGCCGTCAGGGTCTGGACCAAACTGGGCTTCGAAACCGTGGGGCGCCTGCCCCGTGCTTTCCGGCATCCGGAACAGGGACTGGTGGATGCACTGGTGATGTTCAAGTGGCTGGATACAGACTCAGCATGATCGGCCCGGCAGGGTCGTTACGGTGGGAGTAAACCGGACATGGCTTTAGCAGCGCAATTGAAACAATGGGACGGTAAATCGGCAGATGATATCGCCGCCATCTATCAGGCCGCGTGTCACAGTAAAGGTTTTGTCAGTGAATTGATCAGTTTGCTCGGCCAGCAGGATTGTCAGTCAGGGGCAAGCTGGTGTCTTAAAGCCTGGCTGGAGCAGAATAATTCGCTCAACCAGGCGCAAACCGACGCAGTTCTGGATAGCCTGCCCATGCTGGATGACTGGCAGTCGAAGCTGCATGTTCTGCAGTGCCTGCCTTATCTGAAGATATCCGGCAAAGCGAGAAATACTCTGGAGAGCTTCCTCCGCCAAAACCTGGGCGCGGAAAACAAATTTGTCAGGGCCTGGTCCTACAACGGTTTCTTCGAACTGGCCTGTGAATTCCCTGAATACCGAAAACAGGTACAGCAATTTTTTGAGATGGCAATGCGGGATGAATCGGCTTCGGTCAAGGCGCGGATCAGAAATCTGCAGAAGAAAAATTTCAGCAAGTAATTGCTGACAATGCCTGCAGAAGCACAAGTTGCACTCCTGCAGGCACTGCAGCAATCAATCAGGCTGGCTTAATCACCAATCGCGGCCGCGCCTGCCAAAGACACTTGCTCGTCTTCAACGCCACGGGCCCCGCTGGAGGTGACAGCACCAATCTGCTCGCCATTGAGCATCACTGGCACACCGCCGGCATAGTGAATACCGCCTTCGATTTCCTCAATCTCGCCAGCTTCCAGGCGCCGGCCGTATTCACCGGAGAACAAACCGGTTTCCGTTACGACCTTGGCCTTGGCCAGAGCGATTTCATAAGTACGGGCGGAAGCGCCATCCATGCGGTGGATCATGACTGGCGTACCCTCATGATCGGCGACGAGGATAGTCAGATTCCAGTTATTACTGCGAGCCTCGGCCAGGGCGGCGGCCATGGCGCGTTCCGCCATTTCATAGTTGACTGTGGCTGGCGCGTCCTGGGCCAGGCTGGTGCCTGACAGGCTGAGAAGAAGCAGGGCGGTGGAGAAGAAGCGGTGAATCATGGTGTGGTTTCCTTTGCAGTCTATGATCTGATGACGATGATTTATTGTGTGATCCATAGTTTGAGCAACAATTGTTGCAATCGAATTTCAGTGCGAAGATAGCAACAGTTTGTCAGGACTGCCAATACCATAACAAGTTGGGCTGGTATCGGGGCCAAACGTCGTTGTCTGGCATCAGGATTGCGATCAATGGAGGCACTATGAGCGATAACAGTGACATTATCAGGCAGGCCAATGAACAGCTATTGAACCAGGGCAGGTTTGAACAGATAGCATCTTTCTTCTGCCCTGACTACTGTGTGTATCTCACCAATAAAATCCTCAAGGGCGGGCACGAAGGCATTGCAAAGACCCTGCAACAGCTGCAGGGCAGTTTTGCTGATCTGCATGTGGAAGTGGAAATACTTCAGGCGGATGATAGCCGTGTGTCCTGGCAGCGCACTTACACTGCCAGGCACCAGCGAGCCTACAAGGGCTTCCCTGCTTCCGACAGGCCCCTGTGCTGGCGCGACATGGTTTGCAGTGAATTTCGTGATGGCAAGATTGCACGCGAATGGGTGATCAGTGATCTGGCTGAGCAATTGCTAACGGCGCGCAAACACTGAAACAAGCGTTCCATTACGCCCGCATTTGACTGCCGGTTCAGTCCGGAAAATATATTTTTGTGCTGTGATCCGCTTGTGACAGCTCACCCGTATTTGCGATCGAACGCCACACTTAATCGCTGGATCAAATCGTAAAACTGGAGTCTGTAATGAGTATTATTCGTCAAACCGCTGTTGCCCTGCTGCTTGTTATCCTCGGCAGCTACACCGCCTATGCGGATCATCATGGTGAAATGGCCGCCAAAGATATTGTCGATACCGCCATTGATGCGGGTCAATTCACTACCCTGGTAGCAGCGGTCGATGCCGCAGGCCTGGTGGAAACACTGAAAGGTGACGGTCCTTTCACCGTCTTTGCCCCTACCGACGATGCCTTTGCTGCACTGCCAGCCGGAACGGTCGAAAGTCTGTTGTTGCCGGAAAACCGTGATCAGCTGGTCGCCGTGTTGACCTATCACGTGGTACCCGGAAAAGTCATGTCAACCGACATCGCAGGTCAGAGCCTGCAGGTCGCCACTGTCGAAGGCAGTGAGCTGACAGTGGATGCCACCGATGGCGTCACTGTGGATGCGGCGACTGTCATCATGGCCGACATCGAAGCGTCCAATGGTGTGATTCATGTGATTGATCAGGTTGTTCTGCCCAACTCCTGATTCATTGAAGCATGCCATGACACGGGGCCGATGTAGTTGTAGCGGCCCCGATTTTTTACTTTGGAAAAAGCCGGATTAAAAAAACGGGACCAACGGCCCACAGACAAACCGCTGATCCCGCTCTCTCCCTTGACCCTCTTGCGGGGCATGAGACTTTGCAGCCGCTGCTGCCGAGGCGGTCTATTCGTATCGCAACACCATCGCCGGCCTGACCCGGGCACTCTTCCAGGATTGAGAGAATACCGCGCCGAAGGCAATCAGTGCTGACAAGCCCAGACTTAGCAGGAAAGGCCAGGCGGTGATCTCCAGATTGGCGGCGAACAGACTGGTGTAACCACTGGCCAATACATATCCCAGCGGCCAGGCCAGGGCATTGGCAATCAGAATGGGTTTGGCAAAGTCCAGCAGCAACATGCGTAGCAGCCGGTTACTGCTGGCACCCATCACCTTGCGTATGCCCACTTCCTTCTTGCGGATATTGGTGATGAAAGTGGCGTTACCTAACAGGCCTATGCTGGCCACGAAGAAGCCAAAGATCGAAAGCGCGCCAATAGATACACTCACTCCCAGGAACATGCCATAGCTCTGATAAAACAGGTCGTCGACAAATTCCCGTTGCAGGGGAATCTCGGGCATCAGTCGATTCCAGGTGCTATCGATATGCTGCAGGGCATCGTTGAGCTTGTCGCGGGAAACACGAATCACCAGCCTGTCTGCGGCTTCCGGGCGCAGCATATAGACATCACCTTCACTGCCGAAGGCCGCAAAATCGATGAACTGATATTTGTGTTCGCTCATGCCGCCCACTACGCGCAGAGCCAGGGTGAACTCCTGTTCCGTGACGGGTGGCCCCACGTGCAGATAGATTGATTCGCCAACGGCCTCGGCGGCATTGCTCCAGCCCATACTGCGTGCCGCCTTGTCATTGATAATCACCGAATAGGGCCCCGAGGCCGGGTCGACCCGGGCAATATTGGGCATGATGTCCAGCGTTCTTTGCCGTTCGAAATCGCGACCGGCAATGAGCGGCTGATTCATGGTTTCGGTATAGTCATAACCCACAGTATGGCGCGACAGCTCGAAGGTGGTGGCATTGGTATCCGGGCTGCGCGAGAAGCTGCTGGAGGAGTTGCTGATTTCCCAGGGCACATTGCTTACCTGGGTGACAGACAACACCGAGGAGTGTTGCAACAGCTCATTGATCATCAATTCCGGCTCCACTGTGAAGGTATCGGTGGAAACCATGGCGACGATTTTCATGTCATTGGTATTGGCATCCAGTTGCTGGGTCATGGCGCCGTTTTGCTGGAACATCACTACGGCCAGAATCATCAGGGTGCCGGAGATAAAAAACTGGACACCCACCATGGCGGCCCGCATGCGGCCGGAGTAGCCATTGCTGCCCTTGGGCCGCATCATGGTTACCAGCGGCACCCAGGCCGTCCGAATGGCAGGATAGCCACCAGCGATGGCCACAATCACCACCAGCACCAGCAGAATGGCCAGCCACAGGAGCGGATCAAGCAACATGCCCAGGTTCACACCCACGACGCCCGCCGCAGCCAGCTGGCCAATGGCAAAACCAATCAGCAACAGCGTCAGCAGCAGGGCGATGCTCATAAACAACAGGCTCTCGTAACAGTACTGCAACAGCAACATGCTGCGCTTGCTGCCGAGAATTTTCTGCACGCCGATTTCCTGACTGCGCAGGGAGAGCTGGGCAATCACCAGGTTGGAATAATTGAGACAACCGATCAGCAGCACCAGGGCGCCGGCCACAACAAGAATATCGGTGAGATTGAAGCCGCCGGTGATGAAGGCCATCTGGGTGGCAATAAGCTGGTTGGTGGGCAGCAGATCAAAGCTCTGGATCTCGGCCCGCTCGGCGGGCATTACCGTCTCTACAAACTCATCGAGCTGACGATTGAAGTCCTGTAAATCAAAGGGCATGTCTTCGGGTATTTCCACATAGACAAAATTGGACTGGTTACCCCATTGATCAGCGTCGGGATCTGTTCCTGCCTCGATTCTTGCCTGGCGCTGAAATTCCTGTTGCATGGCCATAGGCATATACAATTCGGTGCGAAACAGGGCGATGGAAGATTCCAGGTGGGAGGGGAAGTCGAGGGTTTTGGCGACCCCGGCTACCACCACGTCATAGCGGTTTTCCACCAGCAGCCTTTCGCCCACCACATCGATGCGGCCAAACAGTTTGCGGGCACCGGTTTCGCTGAGCATCACCGAGTTCGGTGGCAGGCTTTCACCGCTGCCGATGCCATACAGCGTTTCCAGCGGAAAGATGTGGAAGAAACGTTCCTCCACATATTTGGTATCCAGAGCGATGGAACGATCGTCGATGGTGACAGTTTGCGGAAACCCGGCAGAGCCCATGGCGATGTTGGGGATATCGGGGAAATAGCTGCGCATATAGCGCGCGGTGGGCTCGTTTACGATAGGGAAGCGATCCGGCAGGGGGCTGTCACCCCGCGCGCGGATAATCACATTGTAAATGCGATCAGCATTCTCAAAGCCCTTGTCGAAACTGGCGGAGTAGTTGGCCAGCAGGATGGCCGAGATAAAGCAGCCAAAGCCGACAACCAGGCTCAGCATGCCAATGGCGGTGTGCAACCTGAAACGAAACAGCGCCTTGAAGGCCATGCGGGTGAAATGGGCAATCATGCCTGGCCCCCTAATCGATCTGGCTGGTTTGAGCTTGCGGGGCGGTGTTGTCCGCCACCACCGCGAACCGGGCATTGGCATCGCCGCCCACGACTTCACCGTCCAGCATTTCGATAATTCGATCGGCACGCTGCCCGTGTTCCGGCGAGTGGGTCACCATAAGAATGGTCACACCCTTGTCCTTGAGCGTAGTCAGCATATTCATGACGTCATCCCCGTTTTTGGTGTCCAGATTTCCGGTGGGCTCATCGGCCAGTATCAGTTTGGGATCGCCCACTACCGATCGTGCTACCGCAACTCGCTGCTGCTGCCCTCCGGACAATTCCTGGGGGCGATGCCGGGCCCGGCTGGCCAGGCCAACCATTTCCAGGGCCTCTTCTACCCGGCGGCGTCGCTCGGCCTTTTGCAGGCCCATATAAAGCAGGGGCAGGTCGACGTTTTCCTGCACACTGAGATCATCGATCAGATTAAAATTCTGAAAAATAAAACCAATGTTGCGCTTGCGCAGGTCCACCAGTTCGTTTTCGCTGCGCTGGCCCACCTCCTGGCCATCGAAGTAATACTCGCCACTGCTGGGGCTGTCGATCATGCCCACCACGTTCAACAGGGTGGACTTTCCGCAACCGGAGGGCCCCATGACGGCGACAAAATCACCTTTGGCAATGTGAATGTTGATATGGTTCAGGGCCGTGGTTTCCATATAGGCGGTGCGATAGGCCTTGCTGAGATTCTGGAGTTTGATCACTGTGCTGGTCCCTTCTGTTCTTTGTTTGCTGGCTGACTGCTATGTTTAGACGCCTTTGCTGCAGAACAGTTACGCCGATTTTTGTTGTTGGCTCTGAACTGTGCCTACAGGCTGCGGGGCAGCCGCCCTGTGTGGAGGTCTGCCAACCTTGCAGCAAGGTAAAAAGGCCAATGGTTTCAGTGAGCTAGCCCAGGCAATAAGCCGAGGCAGGCGCCCCTCGGGATGAGGTCGCGGCAGAGATCCGCCAAATCAATTTCCGAATTGCCACAGAATTGACAATTTTCCGGTTTACACTCGCCAGGCAATGTCGGCAGAATCCCTGGCAGCCATGCAACCTTTGTCACATTCACATCTCGATCAGAAGCTGATCAATCACTGCTGCGGCAGCCTTGCCGAATTGGCGGAATTCATCCTCGCCCATCCTGGCCTGTTTGTGATTACCGGGGCCGGCATCAGTCATGCGTCGGGTATTCCTACCTACCGCGATGAGATTGGCACCTGGAAAAGCAATGCGCCGATTCAGCATGCCGAATTTATGCGCAGTGAGGCCACCCGCAAACGCTACTGGGCGCGCAGCTTCAAAGGCTGGCCCAATGTGCGCAGGGCGCTGCCCAATGCTGCCCATCGGGCCCTGGTGGAGCTCGAAGACAAGCGTTATGTATCAACCCTGGTGACCCAGAACATTGACCGTCTGCATCAGAAGGCCGGGCATCGCAAAGTCACCGATCTGCATGGCCGGCTGGACGAGGTACTGTGTATGGATTGCGGTGCCCTGACAGAGCGGGAAAAGATTCAGGAATTACTGTGGCAGCTCAATCCCCATTTCGAGGCTCTGGAGCAGGAACTGGCAGTATTGGCCCCGGACGGGGATGCCGAAGTGCAGCAGCGTCTGATCGACCAGGTTGTGGTGCCCAGTTGTGAGCGCTGCCAGGGAATTCTCAAACCCAATGTCGTGTTCTATGGCAGTTCCGTGCACAAGCAAACGGTGCAGCATTTGCAGGAGCGCCTGGCCAAATCCACGGCCTTGCTGGTGGTGGGCTCTTCCCTGATGGTGTATTCCAGTTTTCGCTTCTGCAAATTTGCCCATGAGCAGGGCATTCCGATCATCTGCGTCAACAAGGGCCTGACCCGGGCCGATGCCCTGTACACACTGAAGCACAACGCCGACTGCGGCGGCGCCCTCAGCGAGCTGGCGGCGAGCCTGCCACCGGCGGTACCAGCCGACCTGTCCGAGCCAATCAGCTAGCGGCTGCTAGCTGCCTGTGGCGTTGAGGGTGCGATTGAAATCCACCTTGGCTTGCCAGATGTTGGGGCAACCATAGGCATTGAAGCACTCCACATCCACCAGAAACCGATAGTTGTTGCCGCTGCCTTCGCGGTGAACCACCACACCAATGCCTGAAGTGGTGGTCAGGGTGCTGGTGGCCCGGATGCGGGTATCGCTTTCGGTATAGATGGGAAAGTCGGCATTGGCAATGGCCCAGCTGCGCGCCGCTGCCCATTTGGTCTGGCACTCCAGAGAAGTGCTGCAACTGGGAATCGTGCGATCGTATTCATCCATCAGCGCCTGGGTCTCCGGCGACACGGCGCAGGCCGTAAGCAAGCCGACGACACAAAGACTGGTAACCAGGGACATGGCTTTGATCATGGGGCTCTCCTGCAATCTGTCAGTCATTCAGAACCCTGTGTAGCATGCCGAAACCTGCCGCGTCATTGCTGATGCGCCGAAGATGCCGGTCAATGCCACGAAAATGCTTACCTGTCAGGTAATTGAGGCAATACCCCGGCCAGGCATAATGCTGTCCAGGCTCACTGCTCAGGACACAAAGGAGACCACAGCATGACTCTGAAAACCACCTGGCTGTTACTGGCCATCGCTGGCACCCTGCTGCCTTACTGGTTCTTTGTTGATTTTATTATCAACGAGGGCTTTGACCCGGTTCGCTTCGTCGTGGTGTTGTTTGCCAATGGCTCTGTGGCGGGTTTTACAGCAGACCTGCTGATCAGTTCGCTGGTGTTCTGGATCTACATGTTTTCGCGCCGGCAGCAGGGGCCAAATCCGGCTCCTTTTGTCCTGCTGAACCTCTGTATCGGCCTGTCCTGTGCCTTGCCAGCCTATCTTTGGGCGTCCATTCCAAAATCGGAATCGCCCTGACCGGCAGTTTTCATTGCGGACCTGGTAAGGCCATAGGTGAGAAAAACATTGACGCGGGCGGCCCGGCAGCGTATTGTTGAGAATACCTGTAAGTCTACGCACTATTTATTTCCTCGCGAAGTTCTTTCCAAACTCGTCCCGACGCAAATAAGTACAAGTTCGATTTCCAGTTCGTGATCCTCGGTGTTTTGCCGCAGGTTCAATTTATTTGTGAGTTAGGAGGACATAATATGTCTGATAGAATTTCCGGAACCGTCAAATGGTTCAACGAAAACAAAGGTTTTGGCTTTATCTCTCGTGAAGGTGGTCCCGATGTGTTCGCACATTTCTCCGCCATTCAGGGCAGCGGTTTCAAGACTCTGGAAGAAGGTCAGCAAGTAGAATTTGTTGTCACTTCCGGCCAGAAAGGTCCGCAAGCTGAAAACATTACTGTCGTCTAAAACAGATAGCAGTAACAAAAAAGCAGGCCCTGGGCCTGCTTTTTTTATGCCTGGAGTTTTTGCAATCCGTCAGGCGAATTCCCTGGGAAAAATTCCCCGCCATTTGATCGAGACTCTGGCCAGGCTAATGATGGTATTGGTAAAGGCGCGCAGAGGCCCGGGCATATTGGCGCGATACACATCAAGTAGCAGCGCAATGCGCCACTGGTCGGTATTGTTTTCGACACTGTGCGGGTAGGTGTCATCCCAGAGCAGGGCATCGCCATTACCCAGCCGATAGCCTTCATCGGCGATAGTCAGTTTAACCCCCGGTTTGCCGTCTTCGGCCAAAGGTACCTGGAGTCCCATATAAAAGCGTGTGATGCCGCGAAAAGGACCGGTATGGGTAGGCACCTGTTTGCCCGGGGCCAGGAAGGAGATCGAAGCTGACTTGATAGACGGATCAGCTTTTACCAGTGCCGCCAAAGTGGGGCACTTGGCCATGTTCTCGCTGATGTCCAGGCTGTAGGCGCGCAGGATGAACATGCGCCATTCTTTTTCGCCATGACTGGACAGCTTGTATTGCTCCGGCATCAGTTCATGGAAGCGAGGCACCGATTCAATTTCATCGATCAGACCCATGGCCTCGCCCTGGATAGTTTGCCAGTTATCTGTGAAGGCACCAGCGCCGGGGAAATACTGCTGGGTATTCAATACTGGCGGCGTCTTGATGAAGGTATTGTAAATACCCGTCATGGCGCTGCGTACGACGTTGTAGGCTATGGACATGGGCGATCCCTGAAAGCCGGTGGCTGTCGCCCCGGGCCTGGTCTGCAACTGATAGCGTTGATCAGACTCTGTTGTATTGCCGCCAATTATTCGACCAAGCGGGGTTCCGGATCAAGTCGGCTTACTTCAATGCTGCTGAATCCATAGAGTTGCGGTGCCGGATGGGAAACCACGGTATCCCCATTAGTCTGCTGAATCCGGTTGGGTCCGGCCGCATCCGGGCAGGTCAATGTCGGTGCGGTGCCGGTCTCGGCCAGTTCCACGCCAATTTGACGAAACACAATCAGGCACTGGGCAAGCGAGGTCATTTGCTGGGTTACCAGATCCTGCTCTGAACTGGTGGCATTGGAGCCCGACCCGCTGAAAAACAGCAAGCGCCCGGCCAGTATTACCAGGCACAGGCCAATGATGCTGATCTGTACAGCAGCCGGATTGATCTTGCGGGCAGGAGGTCGGAAGGCTGGCTGTTCTTCTTCCCGGTCTACCTGAACCGTGCTTTCCTTGCGCTCAAGATCTTCGCTCTGGCGGGAAACAAACTGTTCAGACTGGTAGTTCTCTTCACATTTTTCGCACAGCACGGTGTCATCGATGAAACTGGCACACATGCCACACAGTGGGACTTCGCAATTTTTGCACTGTCCAATGGCCGCAGCGTTGGGGTGATTATGACACTTCATCGGTGAGAACTAGGGATTGGGAAAGCTGTTGGCGCTGCGCACCTGATCCAATTGGGTATCCAGTACAGGCCCTGAGCCTGACGCTTGTGGTTCTCCGATTATAGTCTGTTACAGGCCGATGACACAGAGGAAAAAGCGCAAATTTCCTGTGCAGGATCAAAGGACATGCTGCTCAGCCACTGTTTTCGGTCTCGTCCTCGCTGATTATTTCACCCTCCATGGCTGGCTCGGGTTCTTCCTCCTCAAGTCGGGGGTCCATCTGCAACGCGCCCTGGGCCGCAGCCGACGTGGCCGGGGAGAATTCATGGAAATTGGTGGCCTGGCGATCTCGGGTACGAATAAAGATCAGCACCAGCACCGAGCCAAGCAGCAGCCACACGCACAGGGATGCAAAATAGGTACCTGGCCCCAGGCGGAACATGAGCTGGGAGGTCACCAGCGGGCCCACAATGGAGCCCAGGGCATTAATCATGAGCAGACCGGTTCCCACCTCCAGGAAGGCATCGTTTTCCACGAAGTCACTGGCATGGGCCAGGCTAAGCGCGTACAGCGGCATGGCACAGGCCCCGAACATAAACATTACCCAGGGAATCATGGCGGCGGGCAGCATGGCCCCGGCAGCGGCCACCGCCGTGCCCACCAGCATGGCGGCAAAAATCACCCGGCGACGGTCGATCCGGTCCGACAGCTTTCCCAGGGGTAGTTGCATGACCGCACCACCGACCACGCCCAGCGCCATCATCAGGGAAATCTGCGCCACGCTCATGTCGATTTCCAGACCAAACACCGGCGCCAGACCATAGAATGAACCGGTGACACAACCGGAGATAAATGACCCCACCGTGGCGGCACGGGAGGTATTGATCACCAGCATGGGCGAAAAGCTTGCCGTGGGTATCTCCGGCGGCTGACGTGAGCGGGTAATGCACACCGGAATCGCCGCCAGCACCACCAGCATGCCGGCAATCACAAACAGGCGCTCACCCTCCGGGGAAGCCGCATTGAGCAACAATTGCCCTACTGCCAGGCCAGCCAGGACGATTGCCGTATAGGCAGACAGCACGCTCCCGCGCACCTCGTTTTCCACCTGGGAGTTCAGCCAGCTTTCAATCACCAGGTAAAGGCCAACGATGGAGAAACCGGCCGCCAGGCGCAACAGGAACCAGACCAGCATATTGTCCCCCAGACTCAGGGCCAGTATGGCTGTGGTCATGACGGCGGTCAGGGCTGCAAAGGCACGAATATGACCGATGCGGCTCACCAGGCGGGGGATAGTAAAACAGCCGATGATGAAACCAATGAAATACATGGAGCTGAGGTAGCCCACATCGGCACTGTTCCAGCCATTGATCTGGGCCCGCATGGGCACCAGTGCCAACTGCAGGCCATGGCCGGTGAGCAGCAGGGCTACGCCCAGCAGCAGTGACGATAATCTTACGATTGAGTTAATCATCGGTAATAATCAGTGAATGAATCCGTAGTTATTCAGCGGCGCGCAGCATAATGGAAACGCCTGCCAGGGAACAGTGTATTTTCACAAACAATTTCAGCGTCATCGCCTGTTGAGGCGAGCAAGCAGCCCGGCTGCCGGTGGCGGGAGTGGAACGGGCCCTGGCAGGGCTACTTTCGCCATGTCAGCTTGGTTACACTCGTTGTTATTGGAATTATCAGCCGAGAGAAGACTCCCATGTTAAATAGAATGTCGGGCGCATTTCAAATGCCGCTCCTGCTCAGTCTGTTGTTTGCCGCTCCGCTTGCAAGCGCAACGCCTGATGAGGCTTACCGGGTCTGTCCGCAACTGGGCAATGACACCGAGCGCCTGGCCTGCTTCGATCGTTACAGCGAAACCACCCTCGTCAGTGCTGACGAGGGCCTGGATGACTCGCTGCTTGTTAATATGGAGCAGGGGCTGTTTGGGTCCGGTATCGACGGGCTCACCAATCACGAGCCCAATAAATTGCTGGCCCGCATGGACAAGAATGACATCAGCCGGCTTTATATGGATGCCAATCTGTCAGTCAAGCATCCGGTGCTGAATCCGGTGGTGGATGTGGTGTCTTCCTTGCTGGATATTGATCGCAGTCGCAATCTGCCGCGCCTTTACCTGGCCTTCAGCACCCGATTCTCCCAGTATCTGGGTAGTCGCAATTCAGCGCCGGTTATTGCCCGGCGCTACAACCCGGAGTTGTTCCTGCGGGTCTGGCGTGATGGCGGCGTGGGCAGAACCGACCCCAGTTACTGGGATTTCGGTTACGGGCACGAATCAAACGGTCAACAGATCAACAGCGAAGTGCTCTACCGGGAGGTGGAAGACTACTATGTAAGCAATGGTGAATCCCGGCAGTTTGCCCGTGACAACATCTCCCGGGGCTGGGATTACGTCTCGGTGGACTGGCATAAACAGTGGAACGCCGGCTTCCTGCCAAACCTGCCAGGTCAGACAGAGACCCTGGTGGAGTACCGTCATTATCTGGAGGATGGCCTGTTTCAGGGCGCACCGGAGGAATTCAATGCCTGGGAGGCGCCGGGAGAGAGCGCGAAAACCCGGGACTACTTCGATGGACTGCGCCTTTCCCTGAGTTATGTACTGAATAGCGAGGGCTGCGGTTTCTTCTGTTTTGAAAAGGTCCAGGTGGTGCACCGCACCGGCTATGCCAGCCCCTTTAGCCACAACACCACCAGCCTGGAGCTGACCACCAATATTGCCGGCCTGCCGATCCATCTCTGGGGAAGGGCCGGCTATAACAGCGATCTGGTAGACTACTACGACTACACCAACAGCTGGGGTTTTGGCATCGAGTTTCTGCGCTGAGGCAGAGAGCTATTGCCTGCGGACACAAAAAAGGCCGGGAATACCCGGCCTTTTGTTTGCTGCGATTTGAGCTGGCTGATCGCCTACTCCCATTCACTGGCCGGAGTGTCCGGGTCCGAGCGCAAAAAGCGCATCAGGTCAGCATGGAAGCGATCAGGAATTTCGATCTGCGGCGCGTGACCAATGCCGGGGTAGAGCAGAATCGCACTGTTTTGCAATTCGCTGGCCACATGCCGGGCATAGCGGGGAAAGTCGGCAATCAGGCCATCTTCCTCACCGGCCAGTACCAGCGCCTTGCTGTCGATATGCTGCCAGTCATACACCACCGGGTCGTTATAGAGCATCTGTCCCTGCAGACGGCGCACCATGGCCAGGCGCGGCCATTCACCACTCATGGTCTGACCATACTGGCGGCGAACAAACTCCAGATGGGCCGGCGGCCAGGCCTCGGGGAAATAGCGCCGGTGACCCGCCAGGATTGACTGATAGCTGCTAACACCGGTGGGGCTGGCGAAGGGATCGGTCCAGGGGCGGCCCTGACGCTGATCAGTCAGGCCAATCTGGTTCACCATCACCACATGGGTGGTGATATCCGGGTAAAGCATGGCAAAGCGGGATACCACCATGCCGCCCATGGAATGTCCGACGATAGCCACTTCGTCGATGCCCAGTTCATCCAGCAGCGCCTTCATATTGGCAGCGACAAAATTGAAGTTGTAGGGAATTACCGGCTTGGAAGACTTGCCGTAGCCAATGCGATCCACTGCCAGAATCCGAAAGCCATTTTCCGACAGCACTTTCAGGGTCGGGGTATAGGCTTCGGAGTAGAAGTTCATGCCATGCTGCCAGAACACCACCTGGCCATTGGCCGGACCCTCCGGGGGCACGTCCATATAGGCCATGCGCATTTCTTCACCAAAGCGTTCCAGTTCCAGAAACTGCACCGGATAGGGGTAGTCGATTTCTTCAAAATTGGCCGACACCGGGCCCCAGTCAGCAGGTGCCTCGGCTGGCGGTTCGGCAGGCCAGTTTTGGGCCATTACAGTGCCAGACAGGCCCAGAGTCAGAACGGCGGCGAGCGCAAAGGCTCCATGTTTCAGTTTCGGCATAGGATGCTTACCCGTTTGCTTGGTTTGAATTTATTGTTGTCAGTGAATGTTATTGATTATTGTTACTTGTGAAGCGATCAGGACGGCCAAGTATTTCAGATAAACAGCCCGGATTCAAAAACCTTCGTCCTGTGTGAGTGGCCAGTGGCAGTTTCGAGCAAACGTCCGGTGGCCTGGGGTTTACGGCGTAAAAACAGATTCCCAGCTCCGGCGCTTACTGGCATAATTCGCCGCCCTCACGGGGGCCTTCAATTACAGGACCGGGTCCATGACCGATACCAATCCATCTCTGTTGAGGCCAGTTTCGCCCTGGCCGGATAACACCGCGCTGTATGAGCAAATTGCCAGTGGCCTGGAGCGGCATGGCTATGTGGTGCTGCCCGGCGCCTTGCCCGAGGCCGTTGCCAATAGTCTGCTGGACTATCTGGCAGAGCAGGAACAGGCAGATTTTCATCGTGCTGCCATTGGGCGCGGTGTTGATGAGATGCGCAACAGCTTCATACGCCGCGACCGCATCCGCTGGATAGAAGAAGGGGATGCCGGCAGCCAGATCTGGCTGCAATGGGCCCATGCCCTGCGGGTCTATCTCAATCGCCGCCTGTTCCTGGGGCTGTTCTCCTTCGAGAGCCACTTCTCTTTCTATCAACCAGGGGATTTTTACAAGAAGCATCTGGATGCTTTTCGTGGCGAATCCAATCGCGTGTTGTCACTGGTTACTTATCTGAACCGGGGCTGGGAGCCCGATCAGGGAGGAGAGCTTTTAATCTATGCTGAAGATGGTGCAGAGGAATTGCTGACGGTGCAACCGGGCTTTGCCACCCTGGTGCTGTTTCTCAGTGAACAATTTCCCCATGAGGTACGGCCGACCCAGCGGGAACGTTTTGCCGTGGCCGGGTGGTATCGGGTCAATGGCTCGGTAAATGAGCAGATTGACCCGCCCCGTTAATAACCCGGTCAGGATTCGACCGAGTTAGTGGTCGGCACCGTCCTGATGGACGTGGCCATGTTCGATTTCCTGCTCTGTGCCTTCGCGCACATCAACGATCTCGACTTCGAAATGCAGGGTCATGCCGGCCATGGGATGATTGGCATCGATAGTGATGTCGTCGCCTTCCACGTCGGTAACGCGAACCTGGCGCTGGGCTCCGCCTTCTCCCTGGGCCACGAAGGTCATGCCGGCTTCAACGCTTTCCACACCCTGGAACATGTCCTTGCCGATCACCTGGATGAAGTCGTCACGGCGCTCGCCGTAGGCGTCCTCCGGGGCAATGGTCGCCTCGAATTTGGCGCCAGTGGTTTTACCGGCCAGTTCGTTTTCAAGACCCGGTATCAGGTTGTTATTGCCGTGCAGATACTGCAGGGGCGGTTTGCCTTCGGAGCTGTCCACCACCTGACCATCGTCGTCCTTGAGCGTGTAGTGAATAGACACCACACTGTTTTTACCAATCATTAAAGTCATAATAGTCTCTAGTCAGATTTGTCGAAGGGCAATGCTGACACAAATCGACGGCAGTGACCATGAATCGGCCCAAAACTGGCCAATTCACCGCAGTTTTTTACATTTTTTGAAGCAGAGCAAGGTGGCAGAACTGATGGAATTCCGAAGTTGGCAAAGGGGCCTGCTGATACTGCTGATCCCCATTAATGCATGGGCAGCAGAATTCAGTTACCCGGACGTGACGGCTGACGTGAGCTATGAGCAAGTGCTGGCGCTACCCTGGCGGGACAGCGACAACCGCGTCAGTTACGGGCCGGATCCGCTACAGTTCGGCAGACTCTGGCGGCCTGCCGACGGCAATGAGTCGGCTGCCACACTGGTGCTGATCCACGGCGGCTGCTGGCTCAATTCTTTTGACATGAGCCACAGCTATGCCCTGGCCACGGCGCTGGCAGCAGCAGGCTATGCCGTCTGGTCGCTGGAATACCGCCGCAGCGGTGATGCCGGTGGCGGCTGGCCTGGCAGCTTTGAGGATGTGCAGGCCGGTATCAACACGCTCAGGCAGCTTCCCGATATTGCTCTGGACCGCATTGCCCTGCTGGGGCATTCCGCAGGAGGACACCTGGCGCTACTTGCCGGCGCCCGCCAGGAGGAACTGGCTGTGGAGCTGGATCTGGTGGTCGGGCTCGCTGCGATCACCGATGTGATTGACTATGCCGCCGGTGACAATAGTTGCCAGCTTGTCACCACCGACTTCATGGGCGGAACCCCCCGCCAGCTCCCGGAACAATACCGGCAGGCCAATCCGGCCAGCCATGGCCTGCATGCCAACACCGTACTTCTGCATGGCGACAATGACGCCATCGTGCCCTTGCAGCAGACTGAACTGGTTGATGCCGAATTGGTCCTCAGTCCCGGGGCAGGGCATTTTGACTGGACCCATCCGGGCACGGTGGCCTTCCAACAATTATTGCAACTGCTGGCGGACAGACTCTAGATGGACAGGAATATTGAAGCACTGGATAACAATGATCCTCTGGCCGAACTGCGGGGAGAATTCCTGCTGCCGGCCAATACCATCTATCTCGACGGCAATTCGCTTGGCCCGCTGCCACGGGCCGCGGCCGAGCGGGCCAGAATCACGGTAGAGCAGGAGTGGGCCATGGACCTTATCGCCAGCTGGAACAGCCATGGCTGGATAGAGTTGCCAGTCAAAACCGGTGAGAAAATTGCGCCCATCATCGGGGCCGGTCCCGGCCAGGTAATCTGCTGTGATTCCATTTCGGTAAACCTGTTCAAGCTGTTGACTGTGGCCCTGCAATTACAGGAAGGCCGCAATGTGATTGTGTCGCAGCAGGACAATTTCCCAAGCGATCTTTATATGGGGCAGGGTCTGTCCCGTCTGCTGGGTGAAGAACGTTGTCAATTCAGGATGGTAGAGGAATCTGCCTTGCAGTCAGCACTGACAGACGATGTCGCGGTATTGCTGCTCAGCCAGGTGAATTTTCGTGATGGCAGTGTGCACGATATGGCGCGCCTCACTGCGAAGGCCCATCAACAAGGCATCCTGGTGATCTGGGACCTGGCCCATAGTGCCGGCGTGCTACCCCTGGCTGTAGATGACTGGCAGGTGGATTTTGCGGTGGGCTGTGGTTACAAGTATCTCAATGGCGGGCCCGGTGCACCGGCATTTGTTTATGTCAACAAACGCCATCACGGACAGTTTCAACAACCCTTGCAGGGCTGGATGGGACACCAGGCCCCTTTTGAATTTTCACCGCAGTATCGGGCGGCAAGCGGCATGGCTGGTTTCCTTGTGGGCACACCGCCAATCCTGTCCCTGGCGGTGCTGGATGAAGCATTAGAGCTATTCGCCAAAGTTTCACTACAACAGCTGCGGGCAAAATCCCTGGCGCTGAGCAATCTGTTCATTGAGCTGGTGGATGAGCATCCGGCGCTGCAATCATTGCAGTTGCGCAGTCCGCGCCAGGAGAGTCGTCGTGGTAGTCAACTGGCCTTTGCCCATCCCCAGGCCTATGCCATCTGTCAGGCCTTGATCGCGGAAGGGGTGATCGCAGATTTTCGCAGTCCGGATTTATTGCGCTTTGGGTTTTCGCCCCTGGTTTTGCGCTTCCAGGATATTGTGGACAGTGTCAGGATTCTCGACAGGATCGTGACCAGTGAACTGTTTCTGGCGCCGCAGTTTCAGAAGCGCCGGAAAGTAACCTGAGACAAACCCCGCCAGCTGGCCTGGTTGTTTGTTGACCTATGATCGCCTCAGAGGTCCCGCGCAGGTATCTGCAAGCGGCTGGGCACCGGCCTGCCGTCAGCGATGCGGGGGCGAAAAACCGTCTGGTCCAGTTTGATGGCAATCTCGCCGATGTTTTCCCGGCTCAGGGCCGCATCTGACCCACTCACATTGATGTTTTCGATCTCCCCGCGCGCAGTGACATCGAAGGCCACCGTGCCCAGCGGTGCGGTGCCCTGCAGGTGAGTATCAAAGGGCAGGGTGTCAAAGATGTCCTTCAAGGCCGGCATGGCCTGACCCAGAAGTCTTTGCCGGAGCGCCTGGTCCTCCGGGTCCTGACTCAGCAGTTCCCAGGCCAGTGCATATTGGCTGCGGGCACGTTGATAATCCTCTGCCAGCAGGTTGGCATCGCCCAGATTCAGTATGGCCTGCACCTTCTGTTCCAGAGTGGCGCGGGGGTCGGCATTGACGGCCTCGATGGCGAGCTGAAAACTCTGGCGCATATTGCCAAGATGCCGACGCACCTGATTGTTTTTTTCCCGTTGCTGGGAGGCATGGAATTCCGGATCCAGACTCTGGTTGGCATGGCAGGCATTGGCCGAGGGCTGGGCGCCGTCTACCGAAAGCACGATTGGTACACATTGCTGGAAGGAGGCGTTGGGTGAGGCGCTGCGCTGAAACTCATTCACCGGGATATTGGCCACATGGCGGGCGCTATAGAAATAGGCCAGGCCGCGGGCGGATAACCAGCTGGCGCGCAGGCCAGGGTTGTCCTTGCCCTGTTCATCCAGATCCCTGATCAGTCGTCGATAGATCTCTGCCGCTTCCTGAATTGAGCGGTCGCCACGGGGTCGAAACACCCCCGCCTGCCAGGCGCGTATTTTCCAGCTCGCCAGGGTAGTGGCAGCGGCGATGCTGCGGGCATCTTCACGGCCATAGAGTCGCTCGGCAATACTCAGTGCCAGATGGTAGTTGCTATCCAGTTGCTGCCATTGCTCCAGTTCAAACAGAACATCGTTGTAGGCCTGGAGCAATTGCAGCTGGGCCTCTGATGCCAGGCCCTCATTGACTCGCAAGGCCTGCAGGGCTTCCTGCCAGGCGCTGGCGGCTGCGGCGTAGTCGCCGCTATCAAGGCGGGCCCTGGCCAGGGATTGGTAGAGTTCGATGCTTTCCGGGCGATAGCTGCCATCCAGTTCACTGATGGCCTGTTCCCAGGCGCTGGTGTTGCTGCTGCCTTGCTGGGCGTGGCTGTGGCCTGGCGCCAGGCAAAGCAGGGCCATAAATGACAGCAACACAAGCCAGCCTGCAGCAGGGCTGGGGACATGCATAGTGGCTGCTCTGGACATGGTTTGGCTCCGACCCGCGCATTCCTCCCTGGGGCGGGATTACTCAGTCGGTACCGGCATTATTACCGATTCTTGCAGGGGGCGATAGTCGCCGCAATATCCCCCGATTGGCCATAAAAAAGGCGAGATCCCGGAAGATCTCGCCTTTTGTCTGACTTCTGGCCAATCCGGCTATCAGAAGGTGCCGTTGATACGCAGACTGGTTTCAACCCCGGTATGGGTGCAACGGTATTCCAGTTCTTCAAGCGGGGTACTGGCAATATGACCCTCATAGCGCCAGCGTTCACGACACTGGTTGCCATCGGTCAGTGCGCCGATATCCAGGCGATAGGTCAGGCCGCGGCGATCGATGTATTCGGCGAAAAAATTCACCCGGGGCTCGCCCACGGCAAATTCGAAATCGGTAACATCATACGCAAACATGCCGCCATCGGTGCGGTCGAAGTACTGCATGCCCCAGTTGGCACGCCATTGGGTAATGTCGTGACGGAAGGTGAAGGTAAAACGGCCACGCTGATAGAGGCGAAAACGACGCTCAATACCCAGGAAGGGGTCGGTCACCTCGGATACCTGCAGGTTCAGGCCGGGGGATAGCAGCAGATTGGGCATACCAATCATGTCCATGCGGACGCTGGCATTGATATTGGTGCCGTACTCGGTGCCATCACCAATATTGCCACGGGCCGAGCGCAGATCATCGGGCCCGGTAGACAGGTCGATAAAATCGATCACGTCCGAGTGGTCGGCATAGAAGAACTCGGCATTGACCACACCGATGTCATCGGCAAAGCGGTACTCGGTATTGACCGAATAGCGCCACTGGGTCTGCTGACGCAGGTTCTTGTTACCGGCGATGGTATTGGAGTCTTCGTCTTCCTCGTCATTGGAGGCGACGAAATCAGAGAACGACAACTGATTGACGATATGCTCAATGGTGCCGCGCACCTGGAAAGCCTGGGTCACGTCATAACGCAGATCGAATTTCGGTTTGACGAAATCGAAATCCCGCTGATTGGTGACATCACCGGACTGGGTGATTTCCGAAGTCTCATAGACCAGGGTAGTTTCCAGGGTCATTTGCGGATTGATCTGCCAGTTATGAATCACGAAAGGCTCATAACGGATCTCTTCCACCTTGGAATTGGCATTGGCCACATCCACCGGCGTCAGGCCACCGTGCTCGGCAGAGGCAGTGCCAGTGCTGTCCAGCGAGCCAAGCCGTAAGCGCGAATCGAGAATGGTCTGGGCTCGCTCGATACCGAATTCGACGCTCTGACCGTCGAACAGGTCGGTGGTGTAGGAACTGCGGACGATGCGTTCCTGGGTCACCGAGTCAGTATTCAGGTACAGATTCAATTCGCGACTGTCGTCAGGAAAGATCTGGAATCGACGGCGGGTATTGACCCGATCATCTTCATTGGCAATGGCCAGCAACTTGAAGCGATCGCCATTGTTCAGGGTCAACTCATAGTCACCACCCAGTTCCCAGTTGGTCCGGTCCTGGGGAATCAGTTCATTCTCCACCAGATAGGAAGGCGGCGTGGTGGTGAGATCGGTGGTAACCCGGTCTACATTGGTGTCGCCATCGTTAATGGCATACAGGGCATTGAGGCGAACAGAGCTGTTGCTACCCAGTTCAAAACCCAGATTGGCAGTGAGTTCATCAGTGGGCTGATCCTGGGTGCGATTTTCCAGCACTTGGTCATTGGGTGAAAAATCGCCCAGCACGCTGCTTTCATTGGCAAGGGAGTGGCGATAACCGGAGCGACGCTCATAACCCAGCAGATAGTTAAAGCCGCCATCCTGGCCACTCAGAGACAGTGAGGCATTGGGCTGGATAGTGTCGTCATGGACGTACTCCATGCGCGCCTCATAGGCGATACTGCTGGAAGCCAGTTCCTCAAACAGCACCACATTGACCACCTGGCCACTGCCGCGCACATCCAGATCGCCAGAAGTGCCGCGAATGATCTGGATCTCGCGCACCTGGCTGGCAGCGATACTGCTCAGCAGGCTGCTGGTGGCATTGTTCTTGCCAGCGGTGCGTTTGCCATTGACCAGGATTTCGGTGCCGCCGGAGCCACTGCCCAGGCCGCGGCCGCCGGATGCGGGGCTGCCACCGGGGCCTCCGCCACCACCGCGGGGACCGGAATCTTCCTGTCCGGGAATCCGCGACAGCATGTCCTGGGCGGTAATGGGTGCCCATTCGGTAAAATATTCAGCGGGATAGACAACGGTGGAATCATTTTCACCGGCTTGTTGAGCCCATGAAATGGAGGAATATGTGCTGAGCACAACGCACAGCAGAAATACGCGTAATGACATCTGAAACGGCCTTTGTAGTTTTCTCTCAAGCTTGAATGTGCATGGGCTGCAGGACGACCCCTCCCGTCGCCCCGGGCCAGCGATGTTTTTTCTGTGATTTCAATCGCTTGCCCGAAACCCAAGCGATGAATTGTACGTCAAACTGTGCCCCCGTGCCTACTTTGTTACAACTTGTGATGAATTGCCGGGCGGCCACTGCGTCCTGCTGGTCTGATTGCCGGGAATTATTTTTTGCGCAATGGCCCGAGAAGGCATATCCTGAGGCCACTGACCTGATTCCGTGCCGCCATACCCTGCAATCCTCTGGCGACATCGATCCCCCCGCACGGATTAGCAGTAGCGAGTAGTTCGTAGTTCAGTTGTTCGTTTCGATCCGGGGAGTGCCGCATGGCTTCACTGCCGCAACGCAGTGCCGGCCTTGCCTCAGGTTGTCACAAACCCAGTCTCACAAAACCAACAACAGGAGACTCCGATGGCTACGATCGACAGTCCTGCTCGCAGAACCTTCCTTGGCTCAATGGTAAAAGGTGCAGGCGCAACCGCCCTGGCCGGAGCCGGCTTGACCACCGCTTCACTGCAGGCCGCCCCGGCTGACAGTGCCAGATTACGCAGCGATGCCTTTGATCTCGATACTCCCTATGACCGTCGTGGCAGTAATTGCTCGCGCTGGGATTCACCTGTGCGTCGCTATGGCGACAAATTCCGCTACGGCATGGGCATCGCCTCCATGGATTTCCAGGCGCCGCCCTGTATCGCTGAGGCCCTGGCCGAGCGTTGTGAGCATGAAAGCTGGGGCTATCTCAGCAGTACTGCCGGCCTCAAAGAGGGCATTATTGCCTGGAATGGCGAGCGTCATGGCGTGGACCTGAATCCTGCCCAGATCGAAATTTCCGCCGGCGTCTACCCTGGCATCATAGCCGCGCTGCGCACATTTGTGCCGGCCGGTACAAAAGTGCTGATGCTATCGCCCATTTACTCCGGTTTCTATTATCACTGTGACCACACACGCGTGGATGCCGTGGACAGTCCTCTGGTATTTCGGGGTGGCCGCTATGAAATTGACTGGCAGGATCTGGAGTCGAAGATGACCCCGGACGTCAATGCCATGATCGTCTGTAACCCCCAGAACCCCACCGGCAATGTCTGGACCGAAGAGGAACTGCTTCGCATTGGTCGCCTGTGTCTGGACAAGCGCATCGTGGTGCTGGCCGATGAGATTCACTCCGATATCGTGCGCCCCGGCCATCGTTATGTGCCCTTTGCCAGTTTGCCGGACCAGGCGGTGGTGAATAACAGTGTCAGCTTTAATGCCATCAGCAAGACCTTCAATCTGGCCGGCATGAAAAACGCCTATTTCTATTCTCCCAATCCGGTATTGATGAATCGGGTCAAGCAGAACCATCGGGCTGACCTGAATACCCTGGGTGTGGTAGCCAATGAGGCCGCCTACAAGGAAGGTGGGGAATGGTTCGACCGGGTCCTGCCCTATCTGCATGCCAACCATGAATTCACCGAGAACTACCTGCGCGAGCAATTGCCCATGGTGGGTTATACCCCTGCCGAGGGTACCTTCCTGGCCTGGCTGGATTTCTCGTCAGTGCTGAAAGCGATCAACGCCAAAGAGATGGCCGCCATGCACGGCCTGGAATCGCCGGAACACTATTTCCAGGACTGGCTGGTTGAGCATTCCGGGGTCTTGCTCAATCCGGGGTCCAACTATGGCAGCGGCGGCGCCGGCCATATGCGCATGAATATTGCCTCGGCCAGGGTGGTGGTCAAGGAAGCGCTGGATGCCATGGCAGGAGCCCTGCGCCAGGTGTGAACAAAATTCCATGAATGTCTTGCCAATCAAGGAGTAAATAATGAAAACAACAAGACGCGGCTTCGTGAAAACCCTGTCCCTTGGCACTGCCCTGGGCATGCTCGGGCAAAGCATGGTGCTGAACAAGGCCAGTGCCCAGAGTCGTGCTGCTCATGCCAGTGGCGTGTTCGATAACGGTGTCATGCAGTTGAATCAGAATGAGAGCGCCCGGGGTCCCGGCGAGAAAGTGCTGGAAACGATTCGTCAGTACACCTCCAAACGCGTCGGCCGCGGCTATTCACCGGATCATGTTAACGAGCTGCGCGATGCCCTGGCGGATTATTACGGTTTAAGCCGCGACGGGGTCCTGCTGGCCACCGGCAGCACGCCCCTGCTGGAAGGTGCCGTGCATGCGTTCTGCTCCCGGGGCAAACCGCTGGTCACCGCCACCCCCACCTATGCTACCTCGGCCAATACCGCCAGGCGCCACGGCATTCCGGTGGTTGATGTAGTACTGAACAATGATCTGGCGATTGATCTGGAGGCCATGATCAATGCCTCCACCGGTGCCGGCCTGGTTTATTTCTGCAATCCCAATAATCCTTCCGGCACCGTGCATGGTCCGGCAGCGGTAGAGAATTTTGTCCGCCGCATCATGGCGGCATCTCCCGCCACCCGCATCCTCATCGATGAGGCCTATATCAATTATGCCGACCCGGCGCTGATGCAAAGCGCCCTGCCGCTGGTGAAGGAATTCCCCAATGTGTTCATTACCCGTTCCTTTTCCAAGGCCCATGGCATAGCCGGCCTGCGGGTAGGCTATGGCCTTGGCCATGCCGAGACCCTGGATGCCATTGACCGGGCCTGGGGCATGGGAGATGTGAACATGCTGGGCGCTATTGCCGCCCTGACCGCCTTTGAAGACAAGGCGCATCTGGAATGGGAGCGGCAGGAAAATGCCGAGGTTCGTGCCATGGTCACCGGCGCATTCCGGGACATGGGTTTCATGGTGCCGGACTCCCAGACCAATCATCTGTTCGTCAATCTGCGTCGGCCCGCCAGTGAATTCCGCGCAGCCTGTCTGGAGCGCAATATTCTGGTTGGGCGCGATTTTCCGCCCATGGAAAATACCCACAGTCGAATCTCCCTGGGCAGCCGGGAAGAGATGACCAGGGCCATTGAAGTTTTTCGGAGCGTACTGACCTGACGACAGGGACCAGTCAATGGCTCCTTGAGCGAGCGCAGCCCTATGCACGGGGCTGCGCTTTTTTTTGTCGCTTGTTGGCCGAATCTGGCGCCGGGGACGAAAGCATTTTTCAATCAATGACCATTGCTGCATAATCGCCTGCTTTGTTGATCCAAGCGTAGCGGAAAGCTTTCATGTGGTTTAAAAATCTTCGCCTGTATTGTCTGAATCAGGCCTTCTCCCTCAGTCAGGAAGAACTCGAAAAACAACTCGCCGAATTTCATTTCGCCCCTTGCAGCAGTTATGAGAAATCCCGAATGGGTTGGGTCCCGCCGATCCCCCAGTCGGCAGCAGCTCAAACTGGTGAAGTTCTCGAGGGTGGCGAAGCAGTCGAAGCAGGCGACACTGATGAGAGCGGAGCAGAAACCATAACTGAGGATCACGGGCCCCTGCTGACCCATGTGGTGGGTGACTACATCATGCTCTGCGCCCAGACCCAGGACCGCTTGCTGCCAGCCTCGGTGGTGCGGGAAGCCACGGAAGAAAAAGTGGCGGAACTGGAAGAGCGCCAGGCCCGCAAGATTTATCGTAAGGAAAAGAAGCAGATCCAGGAAGACATGTTCGCCCAGCTACTGCCCCGGGCCTTCACCCGCAATCAGCGCACCTATGCCTATCTGGCACCGAAAGATAATCTGCTGGTGGTGGATGCCGCCTCCGCGCCCAAGGCGGAGGAGTTCGTCAATCTGCTGCGCGATACCCTGGGTTCCTTTCCGGTTTCCCTGCCCGATAGTGTGCGCTCACCTGCTGATGTGATGACCCACTGGCTGCGCAAGCACAAGGCCACTGACAATTTCTTCCTGGAGGAAGATTGCGAACTCTACAATCCCCTGGATGGTAGTAATGTCGTGCGTTGCAAGGGCCAGGACCTGGAGAGTGAGGAAATCAGTGCCCATCTGGAAGCGGGCAAGCAGGTGAAAAGCCTTGGCGTGTCCTGGAACAGCCTGCTCAGTTGCATCATCCATGATGACCTGAGTATCAAGCGCCTGCGCTTTGAGGAAATGCGTGAGGAATCAGACAGCTTTGCCGAAGAAAGCGCAGCACAGAAGTTTGATCAGGAATTTGCGCTGATGAGCATGGAACTGAGCAACTTCTTCAAGGCCCTGTTTACCGCCTTTGGTGGCCTGGCACCACCCAAGAGCAAGGACTGAGACTGGCTGCGCCGACAACGAGACTGCCGGTTTTGCCTGCGGCAGGGTTTTGCGCTACCGTTTGGCACTCTGATTGTCATTTGCACATCGATTCACGGAGCAATTCATGAAAACTACAAGCTCTTGTCTGACCCTGCTGGCCGTCTGTTTGTTATCGCCGCTGTCCAGCCTGTTTGCCCAGGATTACCAGGTACCGCGTACCGAATGGGGCCAACCGGATTTGCGCGGGGTGTGGAATTTCTCCTCCGATGTGCCCATGCAAAGACCGGCACAATATGGCAATCGCCAGTTTCTCAGCGAAGAGGAAATCGCCCGGATCCAGGCCGCCCGGGCCGCCCGTGATGCCAGCTCCGATGCGGCCCTGGCCATCGGTGGCGTGGATGAGTCCTACAATGACTTCTGGATTGAAAACGCCGGTATCGGCGACACCGTGCGCACATCCCATATCATCTATCCGGAAAACGGCCGCCTGCCACCCTTGCAGGACGGCGCTATTGCCGATCAGGGTGTTTACGGCGGTGGAACCACCGGCGAGAGTCGCCCGGTGCGCATTGGTGCCGGCGGCATTGGTACCGATGGTCCGGAAGACCGGGGCCTGTCGGAGCGCTGCCTGGTGGGCTTCAATGCCGGCCCGCCCTTCACACCGAGCCTGTACAACAACAATGTACAAATTTTCCAGAGCCGCGATACTGCCGTCATCCTCACCGAGATGATTCACGATGCCCGCATCGTGCCGCTTTATGAATCCCGCGAGGCAATGCCGGAATTGCATGAGGATCTGGGTTTCTACACCGGTGACTCCAGGGGCTATTGGGATGGCGACACGCTGGTGGTGGTCACCCGGAATTTTAATGGTCTGGCCGCCAGTTTCGGCTCATCCGGCACTTCTGCCGAAAAGGTGCTGACCGAACGCTTCACCCGTGTCAGTTTCGATACAGTGAACTATGAATTCACGGTGGATGACCCTGCTACCTACACCGATCACTTTACCGGAATTGTGCCAATGACCAAGGTGGCCGGGCAGCTTTACGAATATGCCTGCCATGAAGGTAATTATGGCATGGTAAATATTCTGCGCGGTGCCCGGGTGGCGGAACAACTGGATGCCGAGGACAGCTGAGACAAATCTTCTTGTCATCAAGCCAGCCACTGTTAATGGAACTCATTCCCGTTTAAAACTGGGGAATGCCACAGGCTAAAGGGGGAGAGTGTTGGCAGCATCACAGTTTTGAAGTGTTGCCGGGAAAATATCGCGCTTTTACCCTTTGCCAAGGCCGGGTAAATGTAGGAAGATTTCCAGCCATAATTTCTTGTAATTGAATTCGAAAAATAATTTATCAGCGTGTCTTTCGACTAGGTAAGGACTGCCCAGTTGGCTTGTCAAAATCACCCTAATGCCCCGACCGCAGCAACCTGCAAATCTTGTGGAGTTGAGCTCTGTGGTATGTGCACGAAATTCCTCGACTCCGGTGAATACTGCGAAAACTGTGCAGCGGTAGCGGAAGCCGACGCCTATATGAAATCCCGCTCCCGGGAGGTGGAACACCGTGAAGCCGAGGCCGCCCATGCCAGCATCGGGGAAACCTCGGCCGAGACAGAGTCCATCGCCAAGGCCAGAGATCAGGACAAACTGTATATCTGGGGTGGCGTCGGTAGCGCCATGGCCATGCTGTTAGTGGCACTGGGGCTCTATGCCTTCCCCAATTTGCTTACCGACAGCGAAACCCTGGCTCGACAGGACCTGCTCATGGATCGCGAACAATGCCGCCTGGTCTTTGAGGAAATTGGTTATATGCTGGCACGCGGTCAGATGCCTGATCCTTCAATGCGCTGCGATGGGACCAATGTACCCAATATCATTAATCGCAGTGGCAACACTGTGCGTGTCTCCCACCCGAATCCTGCGCAATTGGGCCTGCTGGAGCTATCTGTGAGCAATCAGTCTCATGACGTGACGCTGGTGGAAGGCAGCCAAAGTTAGAGCGATGAAGAAGAATAACGGTTTTACCCTGATTGAATCCCTGGCAGTGGTGGCCATCATTGGCGTGCTGGCCAGTGTGGCTTTGCCTGCCTATCAGCAGTACAGCAATCGTGCCCGTTTTGCCGAGGCGGTACTGGCCACCAGTGTTTATCGCAACTCCATCATCGTGGGCGCCAATGCCGAACGCTTCAACAGCATGCTGGATGTTCAGGAAGGCAGCAATGGTATTCCGGCAGCGCAGGTTCGCTCGGCAACCAGCCATGGCATTCATGTTCATGAAGGGCAGATCATCGTCAACTGGCGCGCTGATGGCAGCACACTGGACGGCATCAGCTATACCCTCACCGCACAAAGCATCACGCCACCGATCCAGTGGGTCGAAGGCGGCACCTGTCAGTTCAACGCCCTCTGTTGATTGTATTTCCGCTACGCCGAATCTGATCTCTTGCCAAAGCTGCTCACAGCTTTGCCCAGCATGCCTTCAGCTCTGGCATAGTCGCTGTTTGGCGTCGGCATATTCCTTTTGCAGCCTGGCGACCAGTTCTGCTGCGGGGCGAATATCCTTGATGGCATTGATGCCCTGACCGCAGCCCCAGATATCTCGCCAGGCCTTGGACTTGCTGCTGCCGCCGGATGAAAAACTCATCTTTGATGGATCACTTTCTGGCAGATTGTCAGGGTCCAGGCCGGCGGCTTCGATAGAGGGGCGCAGATAATTACCGTGTACGCCGGTGAACAGGTTGGTATAGACAATATCACTGGCGGCATAGTCCACCAGGGCCTGTTTGTACTCCGGATCGGCATTGGCCTCTTCGGTGGCGATGAAAGCCGAACCCAGATAGGCCAGATCTGCCCCCATGGCCTGGGCTGCCAATACGCCGCTGCCGGTAGACATGGCGCCGGACAGCAGCAAGGGCCCGTCAAACCATTCCCTGACTTCCTGTACAAATGCCATGGGCGAAAGCGTACCGGCATGGCCGCCGGCACCGGCTGCCACGCAGATCAGTCCGTCGGCTCCCTTCTCAATGGCCTTGTGGGCGAAGCGGTTGTTGATGACATCATGCAGGCAAATACCACCATAGGAATGAATTGCCTCGAATACTTCCGGGCGGGCGCCCAGAGAGGTGATGACAATGGGTACCTCGTGTTTTACACAGAGCTCCACGTCATGCATGAGCCGATCATTGGAATTATGCACGATCTGGTTGACGGCGAACGGGGCTGAGGGCTTGTCGGGGTTGGCAGCATCGTATTCCGCCAGTTCCTGGCGGATGCGACCAAGCCATTCATCCAGCACTTCGACAGGGCGGGCATTGAGGGCAGGGAAAGCACCTACCACCCCTGCCTTGCACTGGGCGATGACCAGATCAGGATTGGAGATAATAAAAAGCGGTGCACCTACGACAGGCAGGCTCAGTCGTCCCTGCATACAGGCTGGTAAAGGCATACTTCCCCCCAAGTGTAATAATGCCGTCCTGCGCGAGTATAACAGGAGACTGCTGGTCGACAATTAAAATCAGGATACTTGCCGGGATGCATCCTTCTGTGACTTGTGTTAAGCAAGGGGCCAAGAGGCATTTATAAAAAGGCTGGCCCGGCCAAATCAGGGGCTGCCGGTCATGATTTCCGCCACCACACCGGCCGCGAACAGTTCCTCATAGGCGCTTCGAATGCGCGCCACCAGCTCCGGGTCGGTTGCCTTGCTCATCACGAACCAGGTGCCGGTCGAGATTGGATCGAGTCGTACCAGTGGTTCCAGCAGTCCCGGCTCCAGGCCGAAGCGCTGCTCCATGCCTTTCACTTCATTGACAGTAAAGGCACCAAGATCGATCCGGTCCCGCTCCAGCATCATGGGGGCGCGATTGGCATCGCCTAGATAGACGAGATGTTCAAATCCGAGCGAACGCAGATAATCATCAGCCGCGCTTCGGCGCGCCAGGCCGATGCGATGCATGCGCGCCTCGTTGAGGTCTGCCGGAGGCGGCTGTAACTTTCCCCTGAATGAATAGAGCCAGGTTTCCACAGGCTCGATCAGGCCAATCCATTCGTAGAGCGCTTCCCGGTCGGGATGCCGAATCATGGAATACACCAGCACATTTTCGGTGGATTGCAGGGCTTGTATGGCCCTGGACCAGGGAATAATACTGATCTCAAAGCCAACGCCTGCCTTTTCCAGAATGGCTGCCGCCAGTTGGGCTGTGCTGTCTCTGGCTTCACTGCCGGTCTCCACAGCTGGGGAGCCATCCAGTGCTCGGGGCCCGGAATAGACCTGCACGAAGGGAGCCTGTGGCTGGGCCAGGCTGCTTTGCATGGCCAGCACAGGCAGCAACAGGCAAAGCACATAGATAGCCGCATTATTGAGCCGGCGTCTTCGCCTGCCGGGCAGGGGGCTGCTGTAATCGCGTCTTGTCATTATCTGCTTCGCTCCCGGCTGCCAGCCGGTATTATTGTTCTGATTGGGGGGTGCCAAGACCCATAATTTCATAGTATCTGCCATCCGCCAGCAAGCTGCCATAGGCTTGCTGCAAGTGCTGCACCAGGATTTCGTCGCTATCCGGGTGCATGACGAAATACAGACCGGTTGACAGAGCATCCAATCTAATTGCCGGGACGAGTTTGTCAACAGGCTGTTCATGCCGACGCAGATAATCCCGGATGCCGTGTTCAGCGAAGGGCATCAGATCAATACGTCCTCTTTCCATCATTTGCAGCCAGGGTGAGCCATTGCCGAATCGCACGATATTGTTATGGCCCAATGACTGGAAGTAATTATCATAGACATCGCCACGAATCGTGCCAATGGCATGGCTATCCAGCTCCGCAATATCCGCAGGCAGTTGATCGGCATTGTCACGCAGGCCATACAGATAGCTGTCGATGGGTCTGATCAGTCCCAGCCAGAGAAAGCGGCTCTCCCGCTCTGGTGTACGCACCAAAGGATATCCAATAGTATTGGTCTGGTTTTCGAGATTCTGAATCAGGCGGGTCCAGGGCACTATCGACACCTCATAGGGCAGGCCGGCTTCTACCAGGACGGCCTCCAGCAGTCGTGAAGCCGCGTTATCAACCCAGAGATTGCCTTTGTCGTCAGCACGGGTTTCAGTAGCATCACGAACTTCAGTAAAAACCCTGATTTCAGCTAAGGGGTTTTGTGCCATTGCCGTAAAGCTTAGCAGGCTCATCAGGAGCCCTGTGACCAGGTTTTTAGCAGTTTTTTGGGCTGGCAGATGCGGCATGTTGCTGGCGGGTATCGGTGGTATTTGGTGTATTTAGAGCGTAAAAGAGGGATACAGTATACCTGCAGCTTGCTAAAGTTGCCCTGTAGTGTCGAATCGAGCCGAACGGAACCCACTTGAAGCGAAATCTGGCAACAAGACTGGCTGTTTACACGATCCTGCTGGCCATCGTGATAGGTGCACTGGTTTCCACGATTACTATCTATGTGAACTACTCCCGCACCGTCAGCCAGTTGGAAAATACCGCATCCCAGTTGCTTGAGCTGACGCTTGATTCGGCCCGGTCGGCGGTGTTTCAGCTGGACCCGGAACTGGCCGACAATGTGCTCACCGGCCTCATGCAATACCCGTTGTTTGTGCGAGTCAGCCTGTTCGATGAACTGGGCGGAGAACTGGCCAGCATCAGCAGACCGGGCCGGCCAAGTCAGCCGCCACTGGAGAACTTGATCAATGTACCGGTTCGGGAGTTCAGTTACGACCTGCCTCTGGACGGTGACAGCAACCAAAGCGGCAGACTGGTTGCCCTGGTGGATATTCAGCAGGGCCTGAGCGGCTTTTACAATCAGTCAATCCTGACCGCCAGCGCCCAGATTCTTATGGCCGTGGTCCTGGCCATTATTATCTTTCTGGTGGTGGTATATCTGGTTACCAAGCCGCTATCACAACTGGCCGCCAATCTGGCTTCCACCGAGCCGGGTTCCGAATCAAAACTGGCCGTGGATTCCCGTCATGCCAATGACGAACTGGGCCTGATGGTGGATTCAGCCAACAAATATCTGACTGCCGCCTTCAAATACCAGCAGCAACTGGAGGACAGCGGTAGCCGGCTGCAAAACATCCTCGACAATCTTAGAGAAGGAGTCTTGCTGGTGGACAGTGAAGGCCGGGTTGTTGAAAGCAACAAGGCGGCGGAAGCCATGTTCGGCTATGACGCCGGGCAATTCGAAGGGCTGCAACTGCCAGCGCTGGTGCAGGACGCCGGTTATTCAGATTACGGTGTGCTGTTGATGGATGTTTCCCGGCATTCACAAACCGGCTTGCGCTGCAAGGCCGGTCGTGCCAACGGCTCCAGTTTTCTGGTGGAGTTGTCAGTCTCACCCTTTACCGCACAACGACTGAACCAGACCCTGTGGACAATCCGCGACCTGTCAGAACAGGAAGAAGTGGAGCGCCAGCGCCATGAACTGGAAGAACAGCTGCGCCAATCCCAGAAAATGGAAGCTATCGGTACTCTGGCCGGCGGCATCGCCCATGACTTCAATAATATACTGGCAGGCATCAATGGTTTCGCTGAACTGGCGCTGGTGAATGAAGGGAAAGGCAAGTCCGCCGAGAAAAATATCAACCAGATACTGCGTGCTTCCAATAAGGCTGCACAATTGGTGCAGCGTATACTGACCTTTAGCCGCAAGCAAAAAGAGAATCGTCTGTTATTCAATCTGGCAGATGTGGCCGGTGAATGTGTCGACCTGGTGCGCCAAACCATCCCGGCAAGCATTCAGGTCACTGCCGACCTGGGCGGCGAAGAGGCTTATCCGGTGTTTGGTGATGAGTCCATGATGCACCAGGTTCTGATGAATCTGTTTACCAATGCGGCCGGTGCACTGAAGAATGAGCCTGGAGAAATCAGGCTGAGTATGCAAGTAGTAGCCAGTGCCGGGTCATCCGCAGCAAATCGAAGCAATCAAAGCAGCGTGCGACTGGTTGTGGAAGACACCGGGCCAGGTATACCAGAGTCGATTCTGCCGAGGATTTTTGAACCCTATTTCACTACCAAAGAGCAGGGTGAGGGTACAGGCATAGGCCTGGCGATGGTACACTCCATCGTCAGTAGCCACGGCGGCCAGATCAAAGCAGAAAATTCCGGGCATGGCGCCAGGTTTGTTATCGATCTGCCATTGTATGAAGGTACGGCTATACCGAACTCAGAAGAACAAAAAAAACGAGAGGTAGGCGTTGTGGACGGGGCAGAAAAAATCCTGTTGGTAGAGGACAATGAGATGTTGGCCGAGATGTTTCCGGAATTACTGGAATCGCTTGGCTACGAAGTGGAACTGGCCCGGGATGGTCAGGAAGCATTGGAGTTGTACCAGGCCAATCGCGAAAAATATGATCTGGTGATTACCGATCAAACCATGCCGCGCATGAATGGCGACAAACTGATTCGCAAGATATTCGAAATCCATCCCGGGCAGCCGGTTATTCTTTGTACCGGCTACAGTGATGTAGTCGATCGGGAAAACGTACTGGCCATGGGTGTAAAAAGCTTTCTCAACAAACCGCTTACCCTGGACGAAATTCGTCAGGCCATACAGGAAGCGCTGGCCGCGTGAAGCCTGCCTGTCTCAAGGATTTCCTGGCTTGCATTCCGGCTCAATAAAGCAGGCCATAATAGCCAGCATTTCATCGAAGCGTGGGTTATAGCTGCTTCGCCTCACCAGCTTGCCCTGATACAGACCTTCGGCATCCATTAACGACGTTTCACCATAAACGGTGTTTGCCTCATCGTTCATGCATTGCTGATAGCGGGCATCATTGTCCACATAGGCCCCGCAAACCGGGTAGCTACCAGTTTCTCCATAATGCGCATCGCCCGGTGGAATCATTAACGCCACATGGGAATAGCTGACAAAGCGTTCATTGTCCGTCGGCACCATCACCACTTCGCTATTGTCACAGGGCAGTGAGCTATCATCCTGCGCGGCGCTGAACCAGTACAGATAGCTGCTGCCGGTGTTAAGCCACTGGCAATAGTATTCCAGCACGCGGTCGCTGCGGGTAGTGGTGTCGTCGGCGCTGGTGAGTACCAGGGCGGGGATATCAGGCGAACTCACGGTCTGGCTCATAACGTCGGACGTGAGGCGATAGAACTCACCGGCAGCCCGGGTGGGGAAGGATTCGTATTTCGCCGCGTCTTCATCGCGGCGTTCGTAAAGCCAGGGCCAGACAAAACGCAGCACAGGCGCCAGAGCGGCGTTATCATTGGTGGATTGCAGGCCCGGGGATACCAGCAGCATCTTGCTAATGGTCTGCTGCCCGGGATTGCGATTCAGATAGTCCAGAATCAGCGCACTGCCATTGGAGTAACCCAGGGCGATGACTTCATCCACGCTGGCCTCTGCAAAACTGTTAACGCCATAGTCGAAGGCGTCGCGCCAGTCATCGGCATTGACGGTCAGCAGGTCACCAGGCACGGTACCGTGCCCGGGTGTAAGCAGGGCGCGAATCAGGGCGCAGGGAAAACGGAACTTCAGGGAATTGGCCACACTGCGCAATAAATAGGGTGAATCAGTGAGTCCGTGTACCATCAATATGCCAGGCTGGTAGTCATCTTCCTCACAATGGCTGGCCGGAACCAGCTCGAAGGGCGCCCGCATTTCGGTCACCGCGTCGATATTGTAAAGGCCCAGAAAGGGTTCCTGGTCAGGCTGAAAATAGTGGGCTCGCAACACATTGCGAATGCGGTTGCGGTTCTCCGACACATAGGCACTGAAACTGCTGTCGCCTGCAGGGATAACGGCGGGGTATGCCGAGGGCAACAGGCGGCCAGGCGTGGGCGGTAATATCCAGTAACTGAGCAGGGCGGCTATGACCAGCAGCGTACCGAGGGTCAGACCAGTCTGGCGTATTCTTCGCAAAGTCATCAGCAGTCAGACACTCAATCAGCTTTGGCCTGCTTGCGGGCGACTACAAAAACCACATCGCCACCCTCCGGCGCCCACTGGGTTTCAATAACAAAGCCGGCACGCCGATGTGCTTCCAGCAGTTCGTTTTCGGTAAAGGCATTAATAGTGGGAAACAATCCCAGCAAACGGAAGCAAGCACCGATTGATCGCAAGGCCTTGTACTTGCCCTGCAGACAGGCGGTGCTGTTGATGAATACGCCACCATCCTTGACCAATGCCGCCACCTGGGCCAGTGCCGCATCGAGATCATCCAGCAGGTGCAGGATATTCAATCCCAGCACCACATCGTATTGTCCGCCCCGGGCGAGCAGGCCGCCCAGGTCATTGACCTCAAAAGTGACATTTTCAACGCCGCCCTGAACACGTTTTTCTTCGGCGATGCTGATCATGTTCTTCGCCACGTCAGTGGCAAGGATGTGTTTTACATTGGGGGCATGCAGCAAGGCTGTTGATCCGGTGCCACAGCCAAACTCCAGTACCTCTGAATCGGGCTCAAGATAATCCCGGGTGATCGACAGCTTCTTTTCATAGCTCTGCTGGTCGGCAATGCTGGATTTTGAATAGCGTTTGGCAATCAGGTTCCAGAATGTTGCTTGTCCCATGTTAACTCCATGTAGGCGCCACTGTCCGCTAGTCCGGAGCGGTGAAAGCTTTAGTGAACGAAAAAGTCCAATCGCGCTGTGTTGTTTCTCTCGCCGGCGACTGGCCTGCTGCTAATCGGCTGGTCCGTATTTATGATCTGCTGGTCAAAAAAAACTACCAACATATTGCCAATCGGACTAATCTTGCTTTCGCCTGAAGGCTCGGTCAAAACACAAATTATAAAGGAGATTCCGCCGAGATGTATCGCATTGTCCTGTTTTCTGTCTTTGTCGCCCTTGCCAGTGTCGCCTGTGTCGTGGATGACGGCATCCCCAATTTTGAACGCATGAGTGAGGCAGAGCTTGCCGAATATAACAATGGCCGGCCCCTGGCTCAGATGATTGTCTGTGTCGAAGACGAGCGCTCTTTCAGCCGGGTGCGCCGCACGGTCTGTGCCACCGTGGAGGCAATGTATGGCTCGGCCGCCCAGGCGGACCAACTGGGCGTGCTGAATTCGGTGCCGGGTTACAGCGAATAGGCGCAGATAGCAGCCTATTCGCCCCTGTTTTCAGTCGACTGCAAAGTTCTTGAAAATGCAGGCCCAAGCTACCAAGATGGTAAGGCTAGTGAGTGACGAATACAGGGGGCGTCATGAACACCATCAAATCCCGACTACAGCAGTTATTCCCGGCACGTGTCCTGGCCATCGGTGGCTTCAGTCTGGCGCTGATTGCCTGCGGTTCAATCCCGCCCAATTTTGCCAACATGAGTGAGGAAGAGTTGCATGCCTATAATTTGCAGCAGCCACTGATGCAGCAGGTGATATGTCTGGAAGAGCAAACCACGTCCAGTTACATCCGCAAGCGCCGCTGCAATACCCTGCAACAGCTCTACAATGCCCGGTCCAATGCCGACCTGGCATTGGGGGTGCTCGATTACGGCCGACACTATAATGACGGCATCGGCCGCGGCAGAGATTAATTCGCCATTTATTCCGGCTTGCGGAACTTGAGCGTCATACGGTCACTTTCACCGATGGCGAGATAACGCTCGCGCCCGGCTTCCCCGCGCTGCAAACTGGGCGGCAGGGTCCAGACGCCCTCTTCATAATCCTTGCTGTCGCGACTGTTGGCATTGATCTCTGCACTGTCCACAAATTCGAAACCGGCTTCTGCCGCCAGCTGTTTGACATAGGCCTCGGTGACATAGCCGCTGCTGCGCATGAAATCCATGCCGGCATCGGCGGGGGCGCGGTGCTCCACCACACCCAAAATGCCGCCGGGCTTGAGAGCGGCGAAAAAGGCCGCGAAGTAGTCCCGCTCCTGGCCCGCCATGATCCAGTTGTGCACATTGCGAAAGGTTAGTGCCATATCGGCCCCTTCCGCGGGTCCGATCACCGTTTCATTGGGCGGCAAAAAATGGCGAATGGTGGCACGACCGTAAACTTCCGGGTATTGGCGAATCTTGCGCTCGAAGGACTCCAGATTTGAGCGGTGGTAGCCCACCGGGGAGTTGGGAGAAAAATGGGCCCCGAAGTAATGACCTTGATCGTGCAGATAGGGCGCCAGGATCTCGGTATACCAGCCGCCGGAAGGGCCGATTTCGATAACGGTCATATCCGGTTCAATGCCGAAGAAAGTCAGGGTCTGTACCGGGTTACGCCAGACATTGCGACTGATATTGGACTCGCTGCGGTGGGAAGCAGTAGTCAGTCGCTCCAGGTCAGCATCGGCCTGAACAGGGTTCAGCATCAGGCTGCTGCCCAGCAGGGCAAGACTGGTCAGGGGCAGGCGCAGGGCTTTGAATATCATGGATACCTCGGTCAATTCAGCTATTGGTTAAACAGGTGGCTCTGCCTGAGTTGAATGCAGGAGCAGGAAGACGAATTGTGCCCGGACTGAAGCAGCAGGGCAACGCTGTGCAGCAGCCGCAATGCCGACGCCAACTCAGTTTGCAAGCGTCTTGCCAACTGGTAAAGTGCTTGCAACTTACCTTCAGGAACAGCTTCAGCTGCGCCGGTGGATCCATCTGTAACTGGGGTTCACGAGGCCTTGCAGTCGGCGGAACATAGATTGGCAGATCTGGATAGAGAACGCATAGCCCGGGCGGCACTGACAGTCATTGATGAATCCGGTTTCAAGGGGTTTTCAATGCGGGCCGTGGCCAAACAACTGGATGTCACCCCCATGGCGCTGTACCACTATGTGGCTGACAAGGACGCGCTCGCCAGTCTCACCCTGGAAGCGGTCATGAGCGAGCACCCGATGCCGGCGCTGCAGGTGGACTGGCGCGAAGACCTGCTTGCCCTGTCTCTGTGGATACGGGAATCTACCCTGTCCCACCCGGCCGTGGCGCAATTGCGTCGGGCTCATAAAATCTGGCTGCCGGGCATGTTCGACCTCATCGAGCGCTGGCGTGGCTGCTGGCTGCGCAGCGGCTTGCCTGAGCCTGCCGCCCAGCGGGCCTCTGGCGCCAGTTCACTGGCGGTCATCGGTCTCATCGATGAAGAGGTAAATATCCTGCAATTCAGTAATCCTGACCCGGAACTCATGGACAAACTACCCAACCTGAGTGCTATTTTTACCACTGCCGATAACGCCCGCGACAATTTCGAGCTGGTGGTCAAATCACTGATTAAAGGCCTGTGCAGTGAACTGGCGGACAAGCCGGACCACTGACACACTAATAACAATAACCACAAACAGGAAATGATTATGAAAAAACCCCTGATTGCACTGGCTGCTGCAACCGCGATGCTGACTTCAGCCGCTCTGACAGCCCAGGAATATGTAAGCATTGATATGGAAATCGACGTTGCTGCATCCGCCGAGGACACCTGGGCGGCAGTGGGTGGTTTCTGTGATATCAGCGAATGGCTGGGCCTGGACTGTGAAATCACCGCCGGCGATGGCGGTATCGGTACGGTGCGATCCCTGCTGGGTGGTCGTATCACCGAAGTACTGGTAGGCCAGACCGAACTTTCCTATGGCTACACCATGCCAAATGTGCCCGGTGAATTTTACAATCTCTACCACGGTTTTCTGGAAGCGCGTCCGGTGGATGCCAACAATTCCAGATTGCTCTACACCCTGATGCTGGATGTGTCCAACCTGGAAGACCAGGCCGCTAAAAATGCCGACATTGAGCGGCGCCGAACGACCTTCGAGCGGGCTTTGGCCAGCATGAAGGAAATCGCTGAACAATAAAAAAAGCAACGGGAGAGGAGCAGATGCACAGATTCAATCGACGCCAATTACTGCAACTCTCCCTGGCTGCGACAGCCAGTCTGACATTGCCACGCGCCCTGGCCCAGAGCCATCCGGCCTGGGCAGAACGCAAGCGGCGGGTACGCGTTGGTGATCTGAACATGGCCTGGTATGAAGTGGGCCAGGGCGATCCCATTGTCTTCCTGCACGGCAACCCCACTTCGTCCTATCTCTGGCGCAATATCATTCCCCATGTGCAGCATCTGGGCCGCTGTATTGCGCCGGACATGATCGGCATGGGCGATTCCGATCCCCTGCCTGAATCCGGGCCCGGGCAATACAAATTCGCCACCCATCGTGACTATCTCTTCGAGCTGCTGGAAACGATTGGCGTGACTGAGAATATCACCCTGGTCATTCACGACTGGGGCTCCGGTGTCGGGCTGGCACTGGCGGAGCGCTATCCCGAGCGCATCCGGGGAATCGCCTATATGGAGGCCATCCTGCGGCCCTCGGCATTGCCCTTGCCGCCGGAACCGGAGCAGGGAATATTTGCCCTGTTTCGCTCACCCCGGGGGGAAGCGGCGGTGCTCGAAAACAATGTCTTTGTAGAACAGATCCTGATCGGTGGGCTGGGCTATTTCCTGTCCGAGGCAGACAAATCCGAGTATCGACGACCGTTTCTGCAAGCAGGTGAGAGTCGCAGGCCGACCCTGACCTGGCCCCGGGAATTACCCTTCAGCGGCGGCCCGGCGGATACCACGGCACTGGTGCAGAGCTACAGTGATGCCTTTGCCGAAAGCGATGTGCCCAAGCTGTTTCTGCGGGCCAGTCCCGGTGCTCTGCTATCCACTTCGGCTGAGGATGCCGAACTGCTGGCCTGGGTGCGGGCGTTGCCGAACCAGAGAGAAGTGGGCATATTCGGCACCCACTATGTGCAGGAAACCTCAGCCAATGCTATAGGGCGGGCCATCGCTGACTGGATGCGCAGCGAAGTTTTGTCCTGAATTAGCGCGAGTCCGAATGGCAGAGCCACAATCATTCCTGCGCGCCGCCCTGCAGGCAGGGCTGTTGTATTTCACGGGTGTCTTCGCCCTGGGTTTTGCCCTGGGTGGCATTCGTCTTGTTTTGCTGGTGCCAGTCTTCGGTGAATTTCTGGCGGTGCTGATTGAGGTGCCGGTTATCCTTTCCCTGAGTTGGCTGCTCTGTGCCCGGGCCATTGAAAAAATCGGGCTGGTGGCTTTGCCAGGGCCCCGATTGCTGATGGGTGCTGTTGCCTTTGCGTTCTTGATGCTGGCCGAGTTTCTGCTGGCGCGTTTCATGTTCGGTGAATCCACTGCGGACTATATGGCCGGCTTCGCTACTGCCGCCGGCTTGCTGGGCCTGGCAGGACAAATCGTGTTTGCCCTGTTCCCCCTGCTACAATTGCCTTTTCAGGAGAATGAATCATGAGCAGTCCGATTTATTTCGAAGATTTCGAAGAAGGTGCAGTGCAGGAATACGGCAGTTATGAAGTCACTGCCGAAGAGATTATCGAGTTTGCCTCGAAGTATGACCCCCAGCCCTTTCACCTGTCCGAAGAGGCGGGCCAGGCCATGCATTTTGGCGGCCTCTGTGCCTCCGGCTGGCACACCTGCGCCATGTCCATGCGCATGACGGTGGAAAATATGCCTCCCGGCTCCGGTTCGCTGGGCTCGCCCGGCATTGACGAACTGCGCTGGAAAAAGCCGGTGTTTCCCGGTGATATTCTGCGCGTGCGCAGCACCATTGTCGGCAAGCGGGAATCCCGCTCACGGCCGGATATGGGCACGGTGTTCATGGAGAACGAAGTCTTGAATCAGAAGGACGAAGTGGTCATGCAGTTCAAGCCCATCGTCATGTACAAGCGCCGGCAGGCCGGCGCCTGAGTCAGCCCGGTGGGCTAGCGACGCTCTTTGTCAGCCACTGCCTGCTTGAGCAGATCGCCGAAGCTGCCGGTCGTTTTGGCTGGCGCCGCCGGTTTCCCTTGCCGCTGTCCTCGCTTGTTGCCACGCTCTGATTTTGGCGCCGGCTTCGCGCTTCCCGCCGCGGGAGTCTCGTCATTGAGACGCATGGACAGACCGATGCGCTTGCGCTTCTCATCCACCTCCATCACCTTGACCTTCACCACCTCACCGCTTTTCACCACACTATGGGGGTCCTTGACGAAGTGATCCGCCAGGGCAGAGATATGCACCAGGCCGTCCTGGTGCACGCCGATGTCTACGAAGGCACCGAAATTGGTGACATTGGTGACCACCCCTTCCAGCACCATGCCGGGCTCCAGGTCCGAGAGTTTTTCCACGCCGTCCTTGAAGCTGGCGGTCTTGAATTCCGGGCGCGGGTCACGGCCGGGTTTTTCCAGCTCGGCAATGATGTCCGTCACCGTGGGCACACCCACCTGCTCATCGGTATAGTCTTCGGGCTTGAGGCTGCGCAGAAATTTCACATCGCCGATCACATCCTGGATCTTGCGACCATGGCGCTCGAGAATGCGCTGCACCACCTTGTAGGATTCCGGGTGTACTGCCGAGGCATCCAGGGGATTGCTGCCATTGGCGATGCGTAAAAAGCCCGCCGCCTGTTCGAAGCTTTTCTCACCAAAGCGCGGCACCGCCTTGAGGGCATCACGATCAGTATAGGCGCCATGCTCGTTGCGAAAGTTGACGATATTGCTGGCGATAGAAGGAGTGAGACCTGACACCTTCTTCAGAAGTGCCGCCGAGGCCATGTTCACATCCACACCCACGGCATTTACACAGTCTTCCACCACCGCATCCAGTGACTGGCCCAGTTTCATCTGGCTGACGTCATGTTGATACTGGCCGACACCAATAGACTTGGGGTCGATCTTCACCAGTTCTGCCAGGGGGTCCTGCAAGCGGCGGGCAATAGAGATGGCGCCGCGCACGGTGACGTCCAGGTCGGGAAACTCTTCCCGGGCTGTGTCGGAGGCCGAATACACCGAGGCACCGGCTTCGTTCACCATCACCTTGTCCAGCTTCAGCTCCGGATGACGCTTGATGAGATCTGCCGCCAATTTGTCGGTTTCCCGGGAGGCGGTGCCATTACCGATGGCCACCAGTTCGACACCGTGTTTGGCACAGAGTTTGGCCAGTACCGCAATGGATTCATCCCATTGATTGCGCGGCGCATGGGGATAGATGGCGGTATCTTCCAGAAACTTGCCGGTACGATCGACGATGCAAACCTTGCAGCCGGTGCGCAGGCCCGGGTCCAGGCCCAGGGTGACGCGATTGCCGGCGGGGGAGGCCAGCAGGATGGCCTTCATGTTTTCACCGAAGACACGAATGGCTTCAGCCTCGGCATTCTCACGCAGCTGACTGAGCAGGTCAGTCTGCAGACGCAGTTGCAGTTTCACCTGCCAGGTCCAGTGCACCACGTCCTTGAGAAAACCATCACCAGCACGGCCCTTGTCTTCGATGCCGAAGTGGCGGGCGATCATGGCTTCACAGGGATCGCTCTGGCCTTCTTCCAATCCGGCACTGCCCACTTCGGCGCTGAGAAAGCCTTCCTTGCGACCGCGGAAGATAGCCAGGGCCCGATGCGAGGGGATCTTGTTCAGGGGCTCGTCATAGTCGAAATAGTCACGGAACTTGGCGGCGTCGCTTTCCTTGCCCGCCATGACCCGGGCCCGCAACTCACCCTTCTCCCACAAGTGCTTGCGCAGCGTGCCCACCAGGGCGGCATCCTCGGCGAAGCGTTCCATGAGAATAAAGCGGGCTCCTTCCAGGGCCGCCTTGCTGTCGGCCACCGCCTTGTCGGCATCGATATAGGATGCGGCCTCGGCTTCGGGATCAAGCTTCGGGTCTTCGAACAGGGCATCGGCCAGGGGTTCGAGGCCCGCCTCGATGGCAATCATGGCCTTGGTGCGACGCTTGGGTTTATAGGGCAGGTAGAGATCTTCCAGTTCGGTCTTGGTCTCGGCAGCATTGATCTGCTTCGCAAGTGCCGGCGTCAGTTTGTCCTGCTCCTTGATGCTGTCCAGGATGGCGTCGCGACGCTCATGCATTTCCCGCAGATAGCGCAAGCGGTTTTCCAGATCACGCAGTTGCAGGTCATCCAGGCCACCGGTGGCCTCCTTGCGATAGCGGGAGATGAAGGGCACGGTGGCGCCTTCGTCCAGCAGGCCGATGGCGGCATCCACCTGGGTCGGCTTGATATTGAGTTCGGTGGCTAGCTTGGTGGTGAGGGCATTGGCGGTCATAACAATCCTGCATTCCCGGAGCCGGGAATTTTGTCAGCGGTGAATTTTGCAGGCGGGGATTGTACGACTTGCGCGGCCTGCTTGCCACGCAGAAGTGGCGCTGGCGCAGAATTAAAAACGGGCCCCGCAGGGCCCGCTCTCATAAGCCGGATCTGTGGTGCAGGCTCAGCCCTTGATGGGGAACATGGCGCAAACCTTGTTGCCATCGGGATCGCGCAGATAGGCCAGATAGAGTTTGCGGTTTGGCCCCTCGCGAACCCCCGGCGGCTCTTCAATGGCGGTGCCACCGGCGGCCAGACCGGCGGCATGCCAGGCATCGGCCTGCTCTTCACTCTCGGCGCGGAAGCCGATGGTGCCGCCATTGGCGTGGCAGGCGGGATTGCCATCAATGGGCGTGGTCAGGGCGAAGGTGCCGTACTGACTGAAATAGAAGACCCGGCCCTTGTCATCCACCACACCCGGCTTGTGGCCGAGGGCGCCGAGACAGGCATCGTAGAAGGTTTTGGCTTTCTCCAGGTCGTTGGAGCCGAGCATGACATGACTGAACATAATTCCCCTTTTCCTTGTTGTGGTTGCTGGTGCACGCCGGAGTGTAACCCGATTGCTGCTGACAATGCAGCCAGCTGGCGCGGCCGGGTCTACGCCAACCAGGCAGCGCTGGCTGCAGCCAAGCCCGCTATTTATAGCGTTTGTTGGCAGCGGCTTCGTTGAGTTGCCGAAAATGCGCCATCTTTTCGCGAATGCGACTCTCCAGTCCCTGCTCCAGGGGCTGGTAGAACTGGCTGTCCTGAATCGCTTCCGGCAGGTAATTCTCCCCGGCCGCAAAACCGCCTTCCTCATCATGGGCATAGCGATACTCAGCCCCATGACCCAGCTCTTTGGCCAGTTTGGTGGGGGCGTTACGCAGATGCACCGGCACTTCCAGTGAGCCCTGCTCGGCAATGCTTTGTTTAACGGCGCCGAAGGCGGTATACAGGGCATTGCTCTTGGGCGCGCTGGCCATATACACCGCCGCCTGGGCCAGGGCCAGATCACCCTCGGGGCTGCCCAGGCGGGTGTAGCTGTCCCAGCAGTCCAGGCAAACCTGCAAGGCCCGCGGGTCCGCCAGGCCGATGTCTTCGCTGGCCATGCGGGTCAGGCGCCGGGCCAGATAAATGGGATCACAACCCCCGTCCAGCATGCGGGTCAGCCAGTACAGTGCGCCGTCGGGGGAGGAGCCGCGCACGGCCTTGTGCAGGGCCGAAATCTGGTCATAGAAATGATCACCACCCTTGTCAAAGCGGCGATAGCTCTCCGCCAGTACCTGCTCCAGATGTTCATCTTTTACCAGCCGTTGGCCCGCCGATTCCTCGGCCATATCGCTGAGCACTTCCAGGTAATTGAGGCTGCGTCTGGCATCACCATCTGCGGCGCGGGCCAGCGCCAGTTTCTGCGCCTCACTCATCTGCAGGTCAAGCTTTCCAAGCCCCCGTTCCTGGTCGGCAATGGCCTGTTCAATCACCGCCAACAAATCGGTTTCAGTCAACGATTTGAGCAGGTAAACCCGGGCCCGGGACAGCAGGGCATTATTCAATTCGAAGGCGGGGTTCTCGGTAGTGGCGCCAATAAACAGAATGGTGCCGTCCTCGATGTGGGGCAGAAAGGCATCCTGCTGGGCCTTGTTAAAACGATGCACCTCATCCACAAAGACTATGGTCTTGCGGGAACTGTTGGCCTGATGAAAACGGGCCTGTTCGATGGCGGCGCGAATCTCTTTCACTCCGGCCAGCACCGCCGACAGGGTCTCGAAGTGACAATCACAGCTGGCGGCGATAATGCGTGCCAGGGTGGTCTTGCCCACCCCCGGCGGCCCCCACAACACCATGGAGTGGGGCTGGTTCTGGGTGATGGCTTCGTGGATGGATTTGCCCGGCGCCAGCAAATGGCTCTGGCCGGTAAATTCCTCGATATTGCGCGGTCGCAGGCGCGCCGCCAGGGGCTGATAGGCGGCGCTGTTGTCTTGCTCGGCGAACAGGGAATCGGTCATTGCCAAAGTTTAGCATGGGCAGCGCTGAAGCGGCTTTGTGGTTCTACTGCCGGGCAGGATGTTGTAGAGTCTGCCCAGCCCATGAAGAATTCAACAAGAATAAAAACTACTCTGCTTTCGCTGTTTGTCAGTCTGCTTGCCGGCAGCACTGCCAGTGCCCAGCTGTCTCCGCGCTATAGCGACGCTGATGGTGATCTGGTGGCGGACCTGCCTGGCGATCCCGAAAACTGGCGCGACCCCAATATCCTCATCTTTGCCTATACGCCGGTGGAAGACCCGGCCCTGTATTCCCGGGTCTGGGATGAGTTCATCGACCATCTTTCCAGTCTTACCGGCAAGGAAGTACGTTTCTTTCCGGTGCAATCCAATGCCGCACAACTGGAAGCCATGCGGGCAGGGCGCCTGCATGTGGCGGGATTCAATACTGGCTCCACGCCGGTGGCGGTGAACTGCACCGGTTTTGTCCCCTTTACCCTGATGGCCGCCGCAGACGGCAGCTTCGGTTACCAGATGGAGATCATTACCTTCCCCGGCAGCGGCATCGAATCTGTGGAGGACATCGCCGGGCGCCAACTGGCCTTTACCTCCCCCACTTCCAATTCCGGTTTCAAGGCACCCTCCACACTGCTGGACACAGAATTCGGTCTGCGCCCGGAGCGGGATTTCAGCACCACCTTCTCCGGCAGCCATGACAATTCCATTCTGGGTGTGGTGAACGGCGACTACGAGGCGGCGGCGGTGGCCAATGAAGTGTTGCATCGCATGGTGGCCCGGGGGGTGGTGTCGGCGGATCAGTATCGGACTATTTATACCTCCCTGACCTTTCCCACCACCGCTTATGGCCTGGCCAATACCCTGCATCCGGATTTGCAGGACAAGATCCGCGAGGCTTTCTTCAGCTTTGACTGGGAAGGCACGGCCCTGCAGGAAGAGTTTTCCGAGGCGGGCATGAACCAGTTCCTGCCCATTAATTATCAGGAGCACTGGCAGGTGATTCGCACTATCGATGAAGCCAATGACACTGTCTATAACTGCGACTGACTGGTAATCAAACGAGCGACCCTGAAGAGAATTCACACGGACTGATCAATGTTGAAACTGCAAGGCCTGAGCAAACGCTACGCCACCGGCGATCTCGCCCTCAATGAGGTGGACCTGGAAGTACCTGCCGGTCAGGTGCTGGCCCTGATCGGCCCCAGCGGCGCCGGCAAGAGTACCCTGATTCGCTGCATCAACCGTCTGGTGGAACCCACTGCCGGGCAGGTCAGTCTCGATGGCGAGGACCTGACCCGCCTGCGTGGCAAAAAGTTAAAACTGGCACGGCGTCAGATCGGCATGATCTTCCAGAGCTATGCCCTGGTAGACCGGCTCAGTGTCATGGAAAACGTGCTGTCCGGTCGCCTGGCTTATCTCGGTTTCTGGCGCAGCCTGTTGCGCCGCTTTGACAGCGAAGATGTGCAAATGGCCTGTGAACTGTTGGAGCGGGTGGGCCTGCTGGAAATGCTGGACAAGCGCGGTGATGCCCTCAGTGGCGGGCAGAAGCAGCGAGTCGGCATCGCCCGGGCCCTGATGCAAAAGCCGAAGCTGCTGCTGGTGGATGAACCCACCGCCAGCCTCGACCCCAAGACCTCGCGACAGATCATGCGCCTGATCGTGGAACTGTGCCGCGAACAGAACCTGGCGGTAATCATTAATATTCACGACGTCGCCCTGGCCCAGCAATTCGTGGACCGGGTGGTGGGCCTGGCCGCCGGGCAGATCGTCTTCGATGGCAAGCCCGATGAACTCACTGAAGAAACCTTGACCCTCATCTATGGCGAAGAAGACTGGTCGACGGCAGAGGCCGACGGTGAGGAAGAGGAGGTCGAGACCGATCCCCTGGATACCATTGCCCGTGGCGCTCACCCCTGAACGAACTATCCTGACATGAACGCCACAGCCTCACGCATAGCACTCGCCAAAAAGGGACACTGGAAACCTCTGCCCTTCGTCAGTGACCGGCGCCTGCGCTGGGGGCTGAATATCGCCCTGCTGGTTTACCTGGTGCTGGTGTATTTCAGTGTCGATGTGAATTGGGGCAGGGTGGCCGAGGGCATGGAGCGGGGACTGAATTTCATTGCCTCCTTCGCCCAGCCGGATTTCATCAGCCGCACTGATGAGATCTTTGTTGGCATCCGCGAAAGCCTGACCATGACCTTCACCTCCACGGTGATTGGCGTCATTCTGTCGATACCCATTGGCCTCGGTGCGGCCCGCAATATTGCGCCGCTGCCGGTCTACCTGTTTTGCCGAACCCTCATCGCCCTGTCCCGCACCTTTCAGGAAATCATCATCGCCATTTTTTTCGTGGCCATGGTGGGCTTCGGGCCCCTGGCGGGGGTCATCACCCTGGCCTTTGCCACCATCGGTTTTATGGCCAAGCTGCTGGCGGAAGATATCGAGGATGCCCGCGCCGACCAGATGGAAGCGGTGCGTTCCACCGGAGCCAGTTGGCTGCAATGGATCAATTACGCGGTGCAGCCCCAGGTGATGCCGCGCCTGATCGGCCTGTCCCTGTATCGCCTCGATATAAACTTCCGCGAGTCAGCCGTCATCGGCATCGTCGGTGCCGGTGGCATTGGCGCCACCCTCAATACCTCCATCAATCGCTACGACTACGATACTTCAGCGGCCATTCTGCTGATTATCATCGCCGTGGTACTGGCCAGTGAATATTTCTCCGGCTATGTGCGCAAGTGGGTGCAATAGATGCCATTAAGTAGAGTCGATAATCAGTACCGCTGGCAGCGCCGCGAGCGCAGGCAGCAGCTCATGGTCTGGGCGGGCTGGTTTGTGGGCATTGTATTGTTCCTGATTTGCTGGAAGGTGATCTCCGACAATACCATCTGGGAATTCCTCGAAGATGCCGGTGTCCAGGGCCTGAGCCTGATTGATCGCATGGTGCCGCCGGACTGGTCCATCACCGGCTCGCTCATGGGGCCGCTGTGGGATACCCTCAATATCGCCACCGTGGGCACCGCCCTGGGTGTGGCCATCGCCTTCCCCCTGTCTTTTCTTGCCGCTCGCAACACTTCACCCCATCCGCTGATGCGCGGCCTGGCATTGACGGTGATTGTCAGCTCCCGTTCCATCAACGCCCTGATCTGGGCCATGTTGCTGGTGACTATTGTTGGCCCCGGTGTCTTTGCCGGGATTATTGCCATTGCCCTGCGCTCCATCGGCTTTGTGGGCAAGCTGCTCTATGAAGCCATTGAGGAAATCAATCCCGAGCCAGTGGAGGCCATTACCGCCAGCGGTGCTGCCAGCACCCAGATACTGGCCTGGTCAGTATGGCCGCAAATCCTGCCGGCCTTTGTGGGCACGGCGGTGTACCGCTGGGACATCAATATCCGCGAATCCACGGTGCTGGGTCTGGTGGGTGCCGGTGGCATCGGCCTGCAAATGAATGCCGCCATCAACAATCTGGCCTGGGGTCAGGTGGCCACGGTGTTTGTGCTGATTTTTGCCACGGTGGTGGTATCGGAGTGGTTGTCAGCCAGGATTCGCCGCTCGGTGTCCTGATTCCTTCAACAGCCTTCGCCCTGACAGCGTTGTACCAGCGCATCCCAGACCACCTTGATGCGGGTGACATGACGCAGGTCCGGGTGAGTGAGCAGCCACAGGGCACCCTCTGATTCGGGTATCCGCAGCAGTCGGTTAAGGCTGTCTTCCTGTTGATCCGAAGGCAGAATGGCATAACCAAGACCGGCGCTGGCCAGCGCTGCCATGGTGGACAGATCATTGGAGCGGGCAACGATTTGATTGCTGTAATTCGCCTCCAGCCACTGAAATACCTTGAGACGCATCAGGGATGAATCGGCCCCGATCAGGGGGATGTCAGCCAGTTGATCGATGGATTTCGGCAGCTGTGCGCGCGAACCCTTGCGTCGGCACAGCCACCAGTCCAATTGCATGATTTGCCGACCCACCAGATGTTCCGGCGGTGAACTGGTGGCACGCACCGCAATATCCGCCTCCCGGCGATTGAGGTCGTAGTCTGAATCCCCCACTACCAGTTCAATGCTGATCTGCGGATAGTCCTTTTTCAGTTTGGCGAACACCGGAGGCAACACAGTGCGGGCAATATTGGCAGCGGCAGTGACCCGTACCTTGCCGGAAGGAGCCAGATCCCGGCCCACCAGTTCCCGTTCGATTTTCTGGATAGACAGATCCGCTTCCCGGGCAAGCTCAATGAGTCGTTCTCCCGCCGTTGTCGGAACGTATCCCTCCGGCAAGCGCTCGAACAGACGCACGCCCATGTCCTGTTCCAGTGCATTGAGCCTGCGGAACACGGTGGAATGATTCTGGCCCAACTGTCTGGCGGCCCCGGCGAGGCTACCTTGTTCGGCAATCGCCAGAAAGGTGGGCAGGTGATTCCAGTTCATATCGGCCTTTGCAATATTGCAAATGAATATTGCCAATATTGGGGATTCTGTTGCGTTAAGGCAAGCGCTAATCTGGCCACGTTTTCACTATTCACTGTTTATCGAACTGGAGGCTTTATGAATCGTTACGCTATTTATGGTCCAACCCTGCTGCGCGTCAGCCTGGGTATTATTTTTCTGGCCCACAGTGCCTATCTCAAGGTGGTGGTCTTCACCGTGCCGGGTACAGTTGGCTTTTTTGAATCACTGGGACTGCCGGCGCTGCTGGCCTATGGCACCCTGGCGGCTGAAATTATTGGCGGTGTCCTGCTGATACTGGGAGTAGCCGTGCGGCCCGTGGCTGCGGTACTTGTTGCAGTGTCACTGGGCGCCACCTGGGCGCATCTGGGGGCGGGCTGGTTATTCACTAATGAGGGCGGTGGTTTTGAGTATCCGCTGTTCCTGGCGGTAAGCAGTGCCGTGCAATTTCTGTTGGGCCCCGGTGCCCTGCGCCTGCAAATTCCGCAACTGCAAGAGACTCCGGCATGGGCGCAATAAGCAGCAGGCACTACCATGCCCATGTCTATTTTGAGGCAACGCAGCTCGACCTTGCCCGCCAGCTCCACCGGGAGCTGGCGCGGCTTTTTCCAGTGCAAATGGGCAGGATCTTCGTGGTTCCCATCGGCCCGCATCCCAAGCCCATGTTTCAGGTAATTTTTCACGAGACCGGGTTTTCAGCTGTGGTTCAGTGGTTGCTTCACAACAGGCAGGGGCTGGACGTACTGGTTCATGGCCTGAGTGGTGATGATCTCAAGGATCACAGCGAGCTGACCCTGTGGTTGGGCAGGTCTCATAATCTGGATTTGTCCGTGCTTGACCGGGCAGGCTGAGTTGGAAGCTTCACTGCAGGGGTTTAAATCCGCCGCAAGCACCCCACTTACTAGTGGAAGCGCTGCCCGTACTGGTAAATTGCCTGCTCCGGTCACGGGCAACAGCCACGATCACTCCTGACCTCAGCAGAGAATTGTTTTCATCATGGTACCCCTGTCTATTCTCGACCTTGCCAATGTCACCCAGGGCAGTCGGCCCGGCGTGGCCCTGCGTAATTCCATTGATCTGGCCAAACATGCCGAAGACTGGGGCTACCGGCGCTTCTGGGTGGCCGAGCATCACAATATGTCCGGCATCGCCAGCTCCGCCACCGCGGTGCTCATTGGCCAGATCGCGGCCGCCACAGAGTCCATCAAGGTAGGCTCTGGCGGCATCATGTTGCCCAACCATGCGCCACTGGTGATTGCCGAACAGTTTGGCACCCTGGCGGAATTGTTTCCCGGCCGCATCGAGTTGGGCCTGGGCCGGGCGCCGGGAACCGACCAGCTGACAGCCCATGCCCTGCGTCGCAATCTCACCGGCAATGTGGATGACTTCCCCAATGATGTAGTGGAGTTGCAGCATTATCTGGATGACCCGGAAGAAGGGCAGGCGGTGGTGGCTACCCCCGGTGCCGGCACCAGGGTGCCCATCTGGATCCTGGGCTCCAGTCTGTTTGGTGCGCAACTGGCAGCAGCTCTTGGTCTGCCCTATGCCTTTGCCTCCCATTTTGCGCCACAGCAAATGATGGAAGCCATCCGTATCTACCGTGAGCGCTTCAAGCCCAGTGAACAACTGGATGAACCCTATGTGATGCTGGGCTTTAACATCTGTGTGGCCGACAGCGAAGAGGAAGCCAACTACCTGCGTTCATCGGGATTGCAGGCGGTGCTGGCCCTGCGAGCCGGAAAGCCTATCCAGTTGCCGCCCCCGGTAGAGAATTTCGAAGCCAGTCTGAGCCCGCAGGAAAAAGCCATGATCGATAACTGGACTGTCTGTTCTGCGGTAGGCACGCCTGCCGCCGTGCAGGAAAGGATGCAGGCTTTTGTGGAGCAGACCGGCGCCGATGAATTGATGTGCGTCTCTGCCATCCATGATCATGACAAGCGCCTGCAGTCCTTTCGCCTGGCGGCCGGGGCTTGAGATTGCGCAAGCGCGAACCCATATAACAAACGAACCTATTGAGAAGGTTGACGCCCCATGTCTGTCACCGCCATCAGCTGTCCCCATTGCCAGAAGACCAACCGGGTACCCGCGCAGCGCCTCGGCGATAGCCCCAAATGTGGCAGTTGCAAGAAGCCATTATTTGCTGGCAAGCCGATGCCGCTCACCGCGGCCAATGTCGCCGCCACCCTCAATCACAATGACATCCCCGTACTGGTGGATTGCTGGGCCAGCTGGTGCGGTCCCTGCCGCAGTTTCGCGCCGGTGTTTGAAAAGGCCGCTGCTGAATTCGAACCGAAACTACGTTTTGCCAAACTGGATACCGAAGCCAATCAGCAAGTCGCAGCCCGCTGGCAGATTCGCTCCATCCCCACCCTGATTCTGTTCAAGGGCGGCAAGGAAGCGGCCCGGGTCTCCGGCGCCTTACCGGCCGCACAACTCAAGCAATGGCTGCAACAGCAAGCAGTAATCTAAGCCCCTGTTTCAGTCTCGTCATCTTGCAATTTCCCCGGTTTTTGGCATTCTGGTCAAAAGTCACCTAAACCTTTCTTTGAAGAGGCAGTTCTTGTCTCGTTTCTTGTAGGAAAATTCAGAGGAAGGATTATGCGTGAGTTAAATGAGAAGGAAATGGAGATGGTGGCTGGCGGAGATGGAATTCATCTGGGCGGTAATGGCTACATCTCCAATACACGAGCGGTAACTGGTAAGTTGGGTGCGCTGGGAGCGGCCACGCTGGCATTCGATGTTGGCTATGCAATAGGTACTGGCCTGAATATGCTTACTGACAGTATGTATGGCACCAGTACCAGTGAGCAAATCGGGGGCGCGGTGTATGAAAATTCTTGATGAGTTCCTGAATCAGGAACTCGATGGTTGGCTTAAAACAGGGGCTGGACATTTTGTTGGTGCCTGGGGAGTGCTTTCCCTGGCTGTGACCTTGTTCGCTGCAAGAGCTTACGTGATCAACTTTTTTAACAACGATTACTCAGTGAGGATAGTGGCGGGAATATTCCTGCTTGTAACTGCACTGATCAGCTACTGGCTTTTGCATACAGCTTACCGACTTATCAAGAACAAGCCTTGATACAAAAAAGGCGGCAGTGAAATCACTGCCGCCCTTTTTGGTTCCGATCTAATTACTAGAACGAACCGCTAATCTTCAGCGAAGTTACAATCCCCCGTGTCCAGCAGCGATCCTCAATCTCTTCCAGTATCCCCGCCGACAGGCGACCAACGAAGCGACGACGCTCTCGGCACTGTTCATTGCTGGTGGCATCGCGGGCATCGAAGCGGAAGCTGATGCCGCTATTGGTGATGTACTCGGCAAACAGATTGGTGGTGGGCTCACCCAGCGTGGTGAAGTAGTCATCGATATCATAGGTGTACTGGTTGCCATCGAAGCGATTGCTCCAGCTGGCGCCCCAGTTGACACTCCATTCGGGAATATCATGGCGGAAACTCAGGGTCCAGCGGCCGCGACCCATCTGGGCGAAACGCCGTTCGATACCCAGGAAGGGGTCCACCACTTCCGAATCCACCACACTCAGATTGGACGTCACCAGCAGATTGGGCAGATTGATCATGCCCATGCGCACACTGGCATTCAGGCGTGCGCCCAGCACGGTGCCGTCGCCGATGTTGCCGCGGGCCGACTGCAGATCGTCTTCCGAGGTGGAGACATCGATGCGGGCAATACGATCCTTGTGCTGGTGATAGAAGATGTTGCCGTCAATCACACCGGCATCATTGGGCAGGCGGTATTCCACATTGACGTTGTAATCCCACAGCCATTCCTGGGTCAGGTCGGCGTTTCCGGCGAAGGTGTTGGAATCCTCGTCTTCACTGTCGGTGGCGGCAACGAAATCGGAAAAGCGCAATTGCAGTACCCGCTTCTCAATCACACCGCGCAGTTGCAAAGCCGCAGTCAGGTCGTAGCGCAGGTCCACTTTCGGTTTGACGAAGTCGAAATCCCGCTTCTTGTTCACGTCTCCCCATTGCTCGATTTCTGAGTATTCATACAGCAGGGAAGTTTCCAGCGTGGTACGAGGATTAATACTCCAGTTATGAAACAGAAAAGGTTCATAACGGGTTTCCTGCACCACCGAATAGGCATTGCTCACGGTTTGCGGTACCAGGCCGCCGACACTGTCAGAAGGCGTACCGTCTTCATCCAGCACGCCCAGATCCAGTTTCGAGTCGAGGGTGGTGATGGCGCGCTCTACACCCATTTCCAGATTCTGGTTATCGGTAACATCGAAAGTGTAGGAGCCACGCACAATTTCTTCTTCGGTGACACTGCGGTTGCGCAGAAAAAGATTTTTCTCTTCCGTGCTGGGCGTAGTCAGCTCATAGCGCTCGCGAATAATATCCTCATTGGCTTCATTGAGTACAAACAGCACCTTGAAGCGGGAGTTGTTATCCAGCAGCAGTTCATAGTCACCACCGATTTCCCAGTTGTCCCGTTCTCCCGGAATGTCTTCCCGCTCGATAGTCAGCACGCTGGGATCCTGGGTCAGATCGGTGATGGTGCGAAAGACATCGGTGGGATTGTCATATTCCGAAAACAAGGCATTGAAGCGGGCGCTGCTGCTGGCGGTGAATTCATAGGCCAGGTTGGCAGACAACTCATAGGTGGTCTGGTCAGTAATGCGATCTTCGGTAATAAAGTCATTGGGTGAGAAATCCCCCAGCACACTGGATTCCACCGCTTCCTGATGATTGTAACGGGGCTCGGCCACGGCACTGAGCACCAGATCCAGATTGCCGATACGGTTGGTGTAGGAGGCATTGGCGCCGGGTTGCACATTACCGTCGCGGTGATAGTCGGAATTGATCTCCCAGGCCAGGCTGGAGGCATCCAGTTCTTCGAACAGCACCACGTTCACTACCTGACCGGAACCGCGCACATCCAGCTCACCACCGGTACCGCGAATCAGTTCAATATAGTCCACCTGGTCGGCGGTGATGCGATCCAGCACCGCGCTGGTCTGGTTGTTCTTGCCGGCGGTGCGTTTGCCATTGATGAGGATCTCACTGCCACCGGAGCCGCTGCCGAAGCCGCGACCACCACCACCGCCACCGCCACCACGGAAGCCCCCGCCGCCAGTGGGCGGACCGCCGCCGGTGGTGCTACCCACGCCGGGAATGCGGTCTATCATGTCCTTGGCGCTCACTGGCGCGTACTGGGCAAAATAACTGGCGGGGTAGGTTACGGTAGTTTCATCCGCAGCCTCATCCTGGGCCTGCAGAGCAGGGGCAGTCAGCAAACTGGCAGATAAAATGGCAACGGCAAGGGGCGCACGAATACTGCGGCGTGGGTTCATGGCTGGAAATTCTCTTTTATTATTAATCAGTTATCGTTCTTGCGGATGATGATGTCCGCACACAAGAGGCCAATTATGCCCCCATATCAGCCACTCGCCCACCACCAGCCATAAAAAGTCACAACTCTAAACAACTCCCCTTTTATTGGGCATAAAAAAAGGCGGTGGGTCTGGCCCACCGCCTTTTGTTAAGGCTTGAATTGCCTCTGGCTATCAGAAGCGGATGTTGAAGCCGCCATAGATATGCCGTTCCGGGGCTGGCTCATAGGCGCGGCCACCGAAGGCGTTGATCCGTACGTTGGAGAAGTAGTCTTCATCGAACAGATTGTTGACACCGATAAACGGTGCAAAGCTGGCATCGCCCCAGTCGTAGGAAGAACCCAGACGCAGGTTGGAAACCAGATAGTCATCCACGATGGTGGTGCCGGCATTGTTGGCGGTGTACTCACCCACATTCAGCGCGTCAATCACCACATAGGCCCCGGTGGGGTGGGTATAGGACAGCTCGGCATAGAACTGATGCTCGGGGATGCCGGGGATCGGCTGGCCCACGGCGGCTGCATTACCGGTGAAGCTCTCAAACTCAAAGTCTGAGTAGGTATAACTGACTACTGCTTCGAAGCGATCGGTCAGCTGCGCCTGTACCTGGGCTTCCAGGCCGCGACGGTCGGTATCGGCATTCTCGAAGAAGGCACGGTTGGAAATGCTGGTGACATTTACAATCTCGTCTTCCACGTCCATGGTGTACAGGGCCAGGTCGTAGTAGACATCACCATCGGCGAAGGTGCCCTTGGCGCCCACTTCAAAGCTGTCTGCAGTCTGGGCATTCACATTGGAGAAGCCACCCAGGCTGACAGTGAAGTCCTGGGCCGGTCCACCCAGTTCCGTGAAAGACGGGGTCTCAAACGAAGAAGAGTAGTTGGCATACAGGCTGGTTCGCTCATTGGCCTGAATCACCAGGCCGACAGAAGGACTGAATTCATTAAAGCTCAGAGAGGCACTCTGGTCTTCATTGGCCAGATAGAGGTCATAAACCGACAGGTCAATATTGTCATAGCGACCGCCCACACTCAGGGAAATAGTGTCATTCAGTGCGGTTTCGTTACGGAAATAAATACCCCTGGCTTCGGCTTCCTCTTCCTGGTTAAAAGTGAGGTCACCGCGCACACCGGCATTATTCAGATAACGCTGGCGATCATCACGCTGGTAGTCGGCATCGGCACCGATGGTGAAGCTGTTGTCCAGGCCACCGAGCTGACCGCGGCGGGTATAGCGAAAACCACCGCCGAAGAAATGCCGGTCATAGGCAATAGAGCCATCATCACCCACGAAGGGGATGTGAGTACCAATAGGCAGGAAGGCGGAAAACTCTTTCCAGCTGGTGTAAGTGCGCACCGTCAGGTCGGAGCTGGCATCCAGCTGGCGGTTATACACCAGGCCCAGTCGCTGGGCGTCGAAGGTCTCGCCGGCATTGGAGCTCAGGTTACGGGCCTGGGCGCCAGTACGATCGGCCGCCACGTCAGCCAGCGTGACACCACCGGCATCCTGGGCGTAGGGCGAGTTCACCGCATTGGCAATCAGCTGGATGTCGGAATCGGCATCAAGGTCATAGCGGAATTTGCTGTTGATCAGGCTGTGCTGCACACCGGAGTAATCTCGGTAGCCGTCCATCTCCAGATGGGACACATTCACCAGATAACCCAGTCGACCCGTCTGGCCACCGGCTTTCACCTGCAGCTTCTGGTGGCCGTATTCACCGGCCGTGACTTTGGTTTCAATAAATGGCTCTTCCGTGGGCTCTTCGGTGGTCAGGCTGATGACACCGCCGGAGGCCGTACCATACAGCGCCGCCGAAGGACCGCGGACCACTTCAACACTCTGGGCCGAGCCGATATCCAGATCATCGGTGCCGCTCTGGCCATCGGCCAGGGTGACTGGAATGCCGTCGGAATAAACCTTGATGCCGCGCATACCGAAATTGGCGCGGGCACCGAAGCCGCGGATGGAAACCCGCAGATCCTGGGAAAAGTTATAACGGTTCTGCATGATCAGCCCGGGCACCCTTGCCAGGGACTCATCAAGACCCAGTTCCTGACGACCCAACTGGATATCATCCATATTGACGACGCTGACACCGGCGGGGATGGAGCCCAGTTGCTGTTCGCTACGGGTTCCCACTACTACCAATTCTTCCAGGCGGCTGGTGGATTCCTGTTCCTGGGCCAGCGTGGGGCTGGCGATTCCGGCAACTGCCAGGGCAATGCTGGCGGCCAAATAATTCCTGTGGGTCATTCGAGTCTCCCTTGTATGACTGCTAATTCGTTGTGGTGGATGAGCCAGTACGCAAACAAATAACAACAGGATCACGCCAAATCGCCGCAATCTTGCCGAGTTTCGCTTCTTTTAATGTGTTTTCGCCTCTGCCCGACGGGCAGAATCACCGGCTCTTTCCCGCAATTTCTGAACATCTCGGCAATGGCGGTTCACGCGCCGAAATGCAGCATGAACACTGCCTTGAGTTACCTGAACCTTACCTGAATAGGCCGTTCAGCCAGGCACTTATATGGGGGTGAACAGGCCGCCCTGCAAGGCCCGGCGTTGGCGAGTGGATCCTAGGCCTGGAACAGGAAGGCGCGCAGGTAGAAAAACCCCGGCAACAGTGCCCCGCCCAGACAGACCGCCAGGCCAAACCAGCCCGGCAGAATCAGAAAGCTTTTACGGGGATTGCGGGGGTTAAAGTACACCCGCACCTGATCATCGCCGCGCTTGTGGATTTTTGCCATCTGCTTCTCAAGCAGGAACCGGGCGTTGTGGGAGGCGATGACGATCCAGGGGGAAACCCGTTTGCCAGCATAGTGCTGGCCATCCACTTCATAGTGATAGAGCGCATCGGTGGCATAGTCCTGATCCGACAGCGACCAGGCTGTGCCGCCCACCTTGCGCAGTTCCTCCTTCTCCAGCTTGCCCCAGACACTGGGCCAGCGCCGGCAGCGCAATTGTCTGATGGAGGAATAGCCCAGAATCAGGAAACAATACAGCGAGATCCAGAAAAACACCGCCTGTCTGTCTCCTGCCAGCAGCAGCGTCCATTGTTCATTCAGAAAGTCCATCATGCCGGTTTCAGCTCTCCACGCGTTTTGTTGGTCCCGCTTTCTCCCCTTCCAGTCGGCCTGAGAGCGGGCGGTCTTGAACCCCGGGGAGCGAAGCGTGGCCGCTGCCTGTACAATGGGCTATGTGCAGAACCTCTGACCTGGAGGTTGGGCTAGTTACGAGGCTTTGAAAAAAGCGATGCTACTTTCTGTGAAAAAATCGCTGCTGGTCATGGCCGGCATTGTCTCGCTGGCGCTGGGGATACTGGGTGCCTTTTTACCGTTGCTGCCCACGGTGCCCCTGGTGCTGTTGTCGGCCTTTTGCTTTGCCCGTTCATCCGAGCGCCTGCATCAGTGGCTGTTAAATCACCGGGTTTTTGGCCGCATTATCCAGGATTTCGAGGCTGGCCGCGGTGTCGAACGGCGCATCAAAGTGCGCGCCATCGTGCTTATCTGGATCAGCATGACAGCCTCCAGCCTGATGTTGCAGCGACCCATGGTTTATCTGGTACTGGGCCTGATTGGCCTGGCGGTATCCTGGAATATCTGGCGCCTGCCGGAACCGGTGCGGGCCGGCACCCCCAGCGAAGACTAGTGCCACCACCCGGATCTATCATCCCTGCTGTTACTGCGCTCCTTTTCACCTTCGCACCTTCGCACCTTCGCACCTTCACTCCTTCGCACCTGCACTCCTTCGCACCTGCACTTGCCGTTACTGCTCTGCTTGCCGGGTTCTGGCGCAGCGGACAGGCCGGGAGCCTGATTCTGGCTCCGGCCTGTGGCAAGCTGCCTGACCCGGTCGCCGGGGCTGGAAAAAAGCGCTAGAGAAAATTATTGGGCCAAATGATGGAACGCCACATATGGGCCACAGGGCTGCCATCGAAGCCCAGGCCTTCTTTCGGCTGGCGGAAGTTGCGACCAATAATGTCGGTGAAATCCTCCACATCCACCACCACACCTTCCTCGAAAGAATAGAGATCGTTGAGGGTGATCAGGCGCGAGGTCATATACCAGCGATGATTGCGTGCCTCCTCCCAGGCCTGAACGATATAGGGCTCGGGCTTGTAATCGGCACCGAAGAAGCGGATATAGGCCTCGGGATACTCGTAGCCAACCGAATCATCGGCAAAGAATCGCAGGGCCTGGTGTTTCTCGATGGCCCAGGCCACTTCTTCATCGACATAGGGTGCCACCATCTGCGCGCACCAATAGCCGTGATCGGTGCGGATCAGGTTGCTGACACAAATGTCGTGCAACAGGCAGGCCAGAATGACTTTTTCATCCATGCCATTGTTTTTGGCCAGCCGGGCACTTTGCAGCACATGGTTGGCCGGGGCGAAACGGTATTTGAAAAAATCAATCAGGGTGGGCGCTTCCGGCATAGCCGGCAGGCGCGGATCTTCATGCTGGTAGTAGGGCGCATCGGCGGCCACTTCTTCCGGCATGGGCTGGATATTACACATCCAGGGTGTGGCGATGCGCTTGTCCAGCTCATCGCTCATGGCTTCTTCCAGGGCATCAGCCTTCTGGCTGAGGGTGGCGGCACCGGCAATAGATGCAAGGCTGGCGGCGCTCATATTACTGAGGAACTTACGGCGGTCCATGGCAATCTCCTGTGTTGTTCTCTGTGGCAACCGCGAGGGCTGCGAGACTTCTGGGATTTCGGACAAACCGGCCGGGGACTGCTGGGCGGGTAGAGTGGAAAATCTACACCATTATGCAGGCGGCGTCGATGCCACCAGGACTGCCAGAACCGCAAGGCCTTGGGCTTGCAGTGTGGGTCGGCGTCGGCAGCGGCCCGCCGGCATCCTTCCTTTTACCAGGCACTGATCGTATGATGCGCAGGTTACAGCACACTTCATTGATTAAAGCGGACAGGAGTTTTTCATGATTGTAATCAAGCCCTGCCGGGTAAGCGCGTAAGCCGCAGCTGATAATTCAGATCGGTCAGAATCAAGCCTGGTCTGACGCGACACACGCCGACCATAACCCGGTACTGAACCGGGGCTATTGCCCCCTGTTTGCTTGCGCGCGGCGCAGGCATTTACCTACCAGGCGCCACTGCGCCAGGGGCTATCTGTGACAGACTCTTTTTCCCTGACCCAACTGGGTTGGGTGCCGTTTTTCCAGCAACAAGTTTCCCTCGATGAACTGACCGACACTCAGCCTGCGCGGGTGTTCGAGCAGCACCGTAATCGTCTCGAATGCTATACCGCCGGCGGCATCGTCACGGTTGCCATCACAGTCAACACGCCGACGCTTACCGTGGGTGACTGGCTGCTATTGGATGGCGATAATCGTATCCATCGCCTTTTGGAACGAAAATCCTGCTTCCGTCGCCGCGCCGCCGGGCCCGAGGCTCGCGAGCAGCTCATGGCCGCCAACGTGGACACGGCCTTTATCCTCAGTTCCCTCAATGCTGACTTTAAGCTCAACCGCATCGAGCGTTATCTGGCGCTGGTGCATGAGGCCGGGGCCGAGCCGGTGGTGGTGCTGAGCAAGAAGGATCTGTGTGACGAGCCCGAGCTTTATCAGCAGCAGGTGCAGGCGCTGGATTCCATGCTCTGTGTGCAAACCATCAACGCCCTGGATGCAGCCAGCGTCGCCAGCCTGCAGCCCTGGTGCAAGGCCGGTCAGACCATTGCCCTGCTGGGTTCCTCCGGCGTGGGTAAATCCACCCTGGCCAATACGCTGCTGGGGGAAACGGTACAGGCCACCGGCAACATTCGCGAGGACGACAGCAAAGGCCGCCATACCACCACCGGTCGCTCCTTGCTGATGTTGCCTGGCGGGGCCTTGCTGTTGGATACGCCGGGGCTGCGGGAACTGCAAATCGCCGACTTCGAGACCGGCATCGCCGCCACCTTTGCTGACATCGAGCAGCTGGCCAGGCAGTGCAAATTCGGCGACTGTCAGCATGACAGCGAACCGGGCTGCGCCGTCCGTCAGGCCATCGAGGCTGAAGAACTGGAGCCGCGCCGCCTTAACAATTACCAGAAACTGAAACGGGAGCAACAGCACTTTGATGCCAGCGTCGCCGAACGACGCGCCGCCAGCAAGGCCCTGGGCAAGTTCTACAAGCGCACCATGAAAGAGTCAAAAAAACTCAAGGGAGCTTGAGCCGATAAAAGCTTGAAAAGAGGGCAGTGGCAGGAACTGTTGATCAATGCCGTGAGCTATCATGGTTTCATAAAAAAGCCGGCGTGGAAAACCACGCCGGCCTTTTTGCAGGCGTCAGGCTCTGACTAGAAATACCACATCAGGCGGCCATAGAAATTGCGGCCCAGACCCGGCATACGGGCGCGAGCGGCAATATCGGGATTGTAGGCGCGGTTATAGGCGGCCAGATGATCGAAGTAGTCTTCATCCAGTACATTTTCCACACCCAGCACCACTTCCAGGTCTGAAGTGATGTTTACGCGGCCGGTGAAGTTCAACAGTGAGTAACCGTCGGTAGGCAGTTCCAGATTGGTGTTGGACACCCGGTCCTGATCCGCATAGTGGATAGACTCGATGCTGCCGATCCAGTCGCCGAACAGATAATCCAGTGCCAGAATCAGATTATCCGGAGACACCCGGTACAGGTTGTCGTTAATGTCATCACGCTCGGCACGCACAATGCTGGCGATAGCACGCAGCGTCAGGCGACTGTTGAACTGAAAGGCGGACTCCACGTCAAAACCGTAAAAGGTCGCATCCACATTGCTGAACATCAGGGGGTCAGGTAACCCCATTCCCATATTGGCCATCATCTGGGCGAAATTGTTCACTACCATATTGCTGGAAGGTGTGCCCTGGATATAGTCGGAGACATCCTTGTAGAACAGGCGTGGATAAATGTAATAGCCGTCGCGATCCAGGTCGAAGCCCAACTCGATTTCATGGGCTACTTCGGGTTCCAGATCGGGAGTGCCGACATAGGTCTTGCCGTCGGCCATGCCGCCGGTGGCTTCCAGCGGCAGCCACAGGTAACGCTCCTGATAGGAAGGCGAGCGTGACTTGCGAGCTGCACCGACATACCAGACAAAATCATTGCCGGTATCGATACTGAAACGGGCAAACCAGTCGGTATTGGTGTCGGTCTGGGAAAGATTGCCGTTGTTAAAGGCAGTGGAGAGCATTCCCGCCATGCTATTCATCATGACCGGCATGCCCGTCGTCATGTTCATGGGGTTGAGATTGGCCGATACCGGATCGGAACTCATGTCCACACGATTGACTCGGGCACCGATATCCAGGCCGGTGCGATCGCTCAGGGACACACTGCGCTCTACAAAGACCGCGAGAATTTCCCGCTCCACGTCCTGAAAGTTAGCGATATAGAAGGGTGCCGCATTGGGGTTGGTGATGGTGGAGCGGTGAATGGAGCGGTGGCCGTCGATGCCGTATTTCCAGCTACCATTGCTGACGAACTGCTCCATATCCAGGGTAAAGGCATAGTTCTCACTCACTGCCCAGTTGCGGCGATAGCGCATGGCGCCAGTGGTCATCATATTGTCCTGAGGAGGGCGGCGCAAATGGTAATTGGTCATCCAGTGCTCGTTGTCACTGGCAGAAAGCTTCAGGGTCAGTGTGCGGTCAGCACCACTCCACTGGTAACGGGAGCGGAATAGGTCGCTGTCCACTGAGAGAATATCCATGGGCAGCGAGGCAGTGCCGGCATCCTTGGTGTTGTTGCGGGCAAAGTCGATGCTGAATTCATGGTCACCGCTTCGAAAGCTGTAGCCCAGATCGAATCGTTCACGGTCATACTCTGAGGGGCGAATTTCGCCATCGGGAAATTCCAGGTCATCGGCCTGTTCCTGCATGATGAAACCGCGGAAGATATGGCTGCGATTGGCAAGCGAGAAAAAGCCGCTGGCCACACTGCCTTCATTGACCGACTGCAGGCCGAAATAAGTGCGGCCGGCAAACTCGAAGTCACCGGAGTTACCGTACTCGCCAGAATAGGTCTGCGCCTCAACATAGCCGCCGATGGTTTCCTGGCCGGCACTGACCGGCGAGATGCCGCGGTTAATGGTCAGGGACTCCAGCAGGGCCACCGGCGCATAGTGCAACGGCGCATCCATGGCATTGGGGCCGGCACCGGCAATGGGGGCGCCATCGACCGAGACGCGAATACGGTCTCCGAACATGCCGCGGTACTGGGCGATACCGGTCAGTTCGCCGTTCTTGTTGATGTTGGCGCCAGGCATCTTGCGCAGTAACTGCGCGGTATCCGGCGGGGCCACCAGGGTGTCATCGGTACGCACGGTGTGGGTATCGCGCACGCCGGTGACAATAATTTCCTGCACCCGGTTCTCCTGGGCATTGGCGATACCAGCGGCCAGGGCACAGAGCGGGATTAGACAAGCATGGGTCATTTTCATGTGGGTATTCCAGTTTTACGACTGTGGGTATAAATAGTTGGTGGCAAGTCTACTGGAAGCCAAGTGAATACAGGCGCGGCATAATGTCGCAGGCAGGCGGTTCAGGGCCGTTAATACATCGGACCTTGATGTCGATCAATTCAACGGGCCGCAAAAACCACTGCGCGGGAGGAGAGTACCGAAAAAGGGGACGGGAAAAGGAAAGGGGAAAGGAAAGGGGAAAGGATAGGGGAAAGGAAAGGGGAAGCGGGCCGAGCAAAAGAGAGCGTCAGCTACCCTGCTCGAGGGCTTCCCAGTCGGCGTAGGCTTGTTCCAGTTTGCCTTGCAGTTCACCGGATTCCTTCAGTACCGAGTCGATCTCGGTCTGTGCCTTTTCGTAGAACTCTGCCTGGCCCATGAGCTCTTCAAGCTCCTGCTGACGGTTTTCCAGGCGCTCGATCAGCTTCAGCTGTTTGTCCAGAGCCTTCTTGCGTTCGCGGGAGACTTGGTGGTTCTGTTTGTTGTCGCCGGTGGTGGCAGGTTTTTCCACTGGCTCTGCTGCAGTTTCTGCCGAGGCGGCTTTCGTGGCTTTGGCTTCCAGTGCCGACAGGCTGCCGCCTTCCCGTTGCCAGTCGCTGTAGCTGCCAACAAATTCCTCGATATGGCCATTGCCCTCGAAGATCATCAGATTGGTCACCACATTGTCCATAAACTGGCGATCGTGACTCACCAGCAGCACGGTGCCTTCAAACTGCAGCAGGATTTCTTCCAACAGCTCCAGGGTCTCGATATCCAGATCATTGGTGGGCTCGTCCAGCACCAGAATATTGGCCGGCTTGCTGAACACCTTGGCCAAAATGGCACGGTTCTGCTCGCCCCCCGACAGAGCCTTGGCCGGTGTGCGCACCCGGTCCGGGGCAAACAGGAAATCCCCCAGATAGCTGATGGCGTGTTTGCGCTTGCCATTAACCTCGATAAAATCCTGGCCACCGCAGATGTTGTCGATCAGGTTTTTCTCCGGGTCCAGGTGGGCGCGCAGTTGATCGAAATAGGCCACCTGCAAATTTGTACCCAGTTTGACCGTTCCCTCACTAGGCGCCAGGTCACCCAATAAGATGCGCAGCAGGGTGGTTTTGCCGGAGCCATTTACTCCCACCAGGCCAATACGGTCACCGCGCATCACCGTGGTGGAAAAATCCTTGATCACGGTCTTGTCATCGAAGCGCTGGCTGATGTCCGTCAGTTCCGCCACCAGTTTGCCAGAGCGTTCCCCCTGGCTGGCGGCAAAACTGGCTTTGCCCTGGCGCTCGCGGCGCTGACTGCGTTCCTGGCGCATGGCCTCAAGGGCTCGTACCCGGCCTTCATTGCGGGTGCGGCGCGCCTTGATACCCTGGCGAATCCACACTTCTTCTTCCGCCAGCTTTTTGTCAAACAGCTTGTTGGCGGTTTCCTCGGCAGCCAGTTGTTCTTCCCGAAAGCGCAGAAAGCGTTGATAGCTGCCTTCAAACTCGCGCAGATGGCCGCGGTCAATCTCCACAATCTTGTTGGCCACCCGCTCCAGAAAACTGCGGTCGTGGGTCACCAGCAGCAGGGCACCGTTGTAGTCCTGCAATTGTTTTTCCAGCCATTCGATGGCGACAATATCCAGGTGGTTGGTGGGCTCGTCCAGCAACAGCAGTTCCGGTTCCCGCACCAGGGCCCGGGCCAGGGCCACCCGCTTGCGCCAGCCACCGGATAATTCTGACAGTTTGGCATCGGCGGGCAGATCCAGCTGGCTGATCACCGTGTCTATTCGGGTACCCAGGCTCCATCCCTGCTTGGCCTCCAGGGCATTCTGTACCCGCTCCAGCTCGGCGGTATCGGCGTTTTCGTAATCGGCGATCAGATGATGATAACGGCTCAGCAGTTCACCCACTTCCGCCAGGCCCTCGGCCACCAGGTCATAAACGCTTTTGTCATCCCCTTCCGGCAGGGATTGTTCCAGCCAGGCCAGGCGGGTATTGGGTCGCAGCCAGCGCTCGCCGCTCTCCAGCTGCATGGCACCGGCGATGACTTTCATCAGAGTGGTCTTGCCGGCGCCGTTGCGGCCCAGCAGGCCGATACGCTCGCCCTTGTGGATAGTGAACTCCACATGGTCCAGCAGCACATGGGTGCCAAAATTGAGGGCGGCGTTATTGAGTTTGAGCAGGGGCATAGGGGTCCGGTTGCAAGCGGGTGAGTGAAAGCGGCGCTATCTTAACGCAAATACCCCGGCAGGGCGCTACCGGGCAGTTCGCAACCAATACGCTACTAATACTCAACTGATACTCAACCACCGGGAAACTGCTATGATGACCTGTGCTCTAGCCTGTCCCAAGCGGCCCGGGGCGTCGCGCGCTAAACCCGTATTCCCGGCGCCTCACGCCACCATCCACACCGCTTCTTGGCCCCGACTTCTGCATGCGCGGCCAGAATAAAGCATTTCTCTGGCCAGCCTGGCCTGCATCCCCGGCCCTATTCTCGCCAGCCTCGGCTGGCAGCAGCGAAGACCCCATGAGCAGCAGCAAACCCGGCTCCACCCTGCGCTACCGCTTTCACACCCGTGAATTTGGCGACCTGGATATTCACTACCGCACCCTGCGGGACCGTAATCAGTTCAGTGATGTAGACCAGGCAGCAGAAAAGCTGGGTGTGTCGCCGGCCAGTTGGCCCCTGTTCGGCATGCTCTGGCAGGCCGGCGAGGTGCTGGCCCTGTATATGGCCGATTTTGAATTGAGCGGCCAGCGCATACTGGAAGTAGGCTGTGGCGTGGGCCTGGCCAGTCTGGTGCTGAACAAGCGCGGCGCCGATATCTCCGCCACCGATTATCACCCCAGTGCCGAGGCCCACCTGGACTACAACAGCGAGCTTAATGGCGACCGCAAGATTCCCTTCCTGCGCAGCGCCTGGCAGGACCAGGCCGAGGACGCATTCGGCAGCTTTGATGTCATCATTGCCAGCGATGTGATGTTCGAGCCGGATCATGCCGGTCAACTGGTGGCCTTTCTGCAAAGCTATGCCAGACCCAATTGCCAGATCATCCTGGCCGATGCCGGCCGGGGCTATAAAAACCAGTTCATCCGCAGCCTCACGGCCCTGGGCTTCAGCCATGATGAATTGCCGCCCATCAAGCCTTTTACCGATTCAGAGCACTACAAGGGCAAGCTGCTGAGTTTTCGCCGCTAGCTCCCGGCTGGCCTTGAAAATCCTCCCGCAATCCCTATTTTCGCAATCGAGTGAGTGGCCATGGCCGTGTTGCTTGCAGCAGCTTTGTTCGCAGCGCTTGCTTCACACCAAGGTTTAAACCCTGGCTAAATTCCGACTCCAATGAGGTAGGCATCATGCATTCTGAACACAAATTCAGATGGGCTATCGCGTTGAGTGTATTACTGGCGATAGCACTTGTTATCCAGGCGGCAGTGCTCTGGCAGACCCGACAACAGCTGGCGGCTCTGGCCCCCGGTTTGTCGCAGCAGCAAGCAGAGCAGCAGCTGACGCCCCTGGAAGAAAAAATCCTGGCCCGGCTGGAGGCCAAAGATCCCCGGCCCTCTTCGTCACCGCGCCAGTTGTCTCCGGGCGCCAACAGTTTGTTTGGCAGCAGTTTTTTCGGGGGTGACCCCTTCGCCTCTATTGAGCAGATGCGCCAGCGCATGGACGCGCTGATGGCGGGCAGCAGTCCCGCCGGAGCCATGGGCTTCAGCCTGCAGAACCCGGATTTTCAGTTGCAGGAAACCGAGGATGATTACCGCCTGCTGATCAAGGTGCCCGAGCAGCACGAGCTTGACCTGCAAACCGAGGTGGAAGACCGGGAAGTGGTTGTGCGAGGTAGCATCAGCAGCAACAGGCATAGCAACGGCAATGGCCTGGCCAGCCAGTTCATGTCCTCCAGCCAGTTCAACCGCCGCTTCGACCTGCCGGGGGATGTAAACGAAGTGGGTGTTTACACCGAGCAGAGCGATGAGGGTCTGGTGCTGGTGATGCCCAAGGCCAAGCCCGGCCGCCAGGCTTAACCGGGGGTCAGGACCCAATTGTCAAAGCTGGTCTTCAATCCATCGGGCAATGATGGGTTCACGAACCGTGCGCGGTGGGCAATGGCCGTCCATGTCCAGAATTATCACTTGCTCATTACTGGCATCGGCCAACAGCAGTTCCAGGTCTTGCAGTGGTGCCACCGGATCCCGGTTGGTGGTAATCACCAGCAGCGGTGTATCCACAGTGTTGCCGGAGCCCATAAGCCCCTGTTCAAGCAATGAGGTATTGGGAGTAATGGCTGTCAGTGTAGTGGTTGGTTCGCCCAGAACTTTATAGCGCGACTTGACCCCTTCGATAGTCAGGCGGGGCAGTTGATCAAGAAATTCAGGGGGAGCCAGAAACGGGGAGTGCAGCGGACCGCACATACTGACAACGCCGGCGAGTTCGAAACGGTAAAAGGCCCTGGCTGCTGCATTGCCGCCGAAACTGCCACCAACAACAAATAGCCTGTCATTATCGATGTCCGCCGCTTCCCGAGCCCACTGCAAAGCGCCTTCCATGACTGCGTCACTGCCATCTGCCATGGACAGATGGCTGGCTTCGCCAAGCCCCGGCATATCGACAGCCATCATGGCGATGCCCCGGGGCATAAGCTCTCGCGCAAACAGATCGAAGCTGTCTTCTTTACTGACATCAGAACCAAAGCTGTTAATTACCAGGGGAAAAGGACCCTCGCCCTCAGGCAGGTGAAGATAGCCATTGACCTGTTCGTCTCCAACCTGCAGGGGGACATGCGCAACGGGCACTGGCAGGAGCTGGCCAGCCAGCAGATAGGTTTCCACGGCCTTTTCGTAGGCGCGGCGATCATCGGGCCGGCCAAGGTGAGGCCATGAACCGGTGCTGTAATAGGCAAGCGCCTCCTTTAACTTGTTCAGGCGGGCCACACCCTGAAGCCTGTCCGCTTCGCGGCGGGCGCTATCGCCTGCTTGCACCCATTCGTAGGCCCAGTTACCGGCCAGATAATCGATCTTCGTGTCGACGAGTTCCGGGTGGTGGCGTTCACCCTCGCTGGCTTCTACGCGCGCCAGAATCTCTTCGATAAGCCGGGGATTGCCGCCTTTAGCGACCCAGGTCGCCATGTCATAGCTGCGATACCAGCCCTCACGGGCTTCGCCCTCGTCGTAGAAGGCCGCAGCTTGCGCTGTCGCGAGTTGGCTGCTGGCCAGGGTGAACAGCAAGAGTATGAGACTTGGAAATACAGTAGTTTGTTGCATGGTTGCCCCCTTTAATCGTCAATCTAGCTTGACGTTATCAGGCTAAGTTGCCAGCAGTGTATTGTCAAGAGAGATTGACATAAAATGGATTGCCATGAGTGACAGCAAAAAACCGGTGCATCTTGGTCTGAGCCTGAAAGCCCTGTTGCGGGAGAATCTGCAATGGATTGAAGACGAGCAGGCGCGCTTGTTACAGGACTCGCCCTTCGCCAGCGCCAGTAAAGCAGAGATCAAATTGTTCGCAGCGCTGCGAGGGCAAAGCCGCTCGATTGCCGAGCTGTCCCGCTATCTGGGGGTTTCGCGCCAGGCGGCTCACCAGACCGTGCACAAGCTCATCAACCACGGTGTAGTGGAGCTTGTCAGCTCAGAGCACAATCGACGCGAAAAAACAGTGCTGATCACCGAGCGGGGACAACAAGCCCGGGCACTGACAGCCAAACATTTTCGGCAGATTGAAGGGCAAGTGGCCAGGCGCCTTGGCGACAAACAGCTTCAGCAACTGAAAACCCTGCTGGAGCAGAATCTCGCCGGCATTGAACAGGAACAAGACAGCGACTGAGCTTGTGAAAGTCTGCTGCGGGTTTAGCTACAGGGAAACTCACCGAGAAAGGCATCCAGCAGCAGGTCCTGCACCATCACCTGGGGTCCGGCATCCTGCTGCCGGGCCTCGGCCCGCACCATGGAAACCAGCTGATCACTGTGCATGGGCACGCCCCGGGGCGGGCAAAACAGTGGCTCCAGCTGCTGCTGATTGAGCTCACGGGTATAGCTCACCATCATATTCACCATTTCCGAAAAGCGCACAATGATGGCCGAGTTCGGCGCATTGCCGCTTTCCACGGAATTGATCTCCGCCTCCAGCTCCGACCAGGTCAGGGCCTGGAGCGGCGCGCTGAGCAGGGCAGCCAGCACGCCGGCCAGGCAGGGTAGGTGACTTTTCCTGATTCTGCAGGATCTGTTCATGGTTAAACTCCGTGGCTCAGCGATTTAATTAATTATCGTTTTACAATAAAACATTCATGTTTTACGATGTCAACATCTTGTGCAGGCAGTCTGCTGACTGACTGGCCGTCTGCCAACAAGGACTGACTAACAGACCACGCAGAGAGTATCAGCCATGAATAATCCGGCCCGTATCCGCCGCGTCAGCACCCTGCTCAAGCTGGCCTGCGATGCCTATCTGCTGCTGGCGCCGCTATTGCTGGCAGCAATCTGGCTCAACTTCGAGCAGCTGGGCCCGCAGTGGCAGACCCTGGCACAACTGCCCATCCAGCCGCAGTATGTGGGGCTCATCAACAAACTGCTGGGCGCCCTGATCACCGCCATCCCCCTGGTGCTGCTTATGTATGGGGTCTGGCGCCTGCGCAAACTGTTCGAGCAGTTTCGTCAGGGCAAACTGTTCAGCGAATCCGGCGCCGACCATCTGCATGCTTTCGCCTGGACTCTCTTGATCACCATGCTGATGGCGCCGGTGGTTAGCGCCCTGCTTAGCCTGGTGCTCACCATGAATAATCCACCGGGTGAAAAGGCGCTGGTGATTACACTGGGCAGTAATGACTTCGGGCAACTGTTTATCGCCGGCGCCCTGTTTGCCATCACCTGGACCCTGCGCGAGGGCTACCGTCTCAGTCAGGAAAACGAGGCCTTTGTCTGAATGGCCATCAAGGTGAATCTCGACGCCATGCTGGTGGCGCGCAAGAAACGCTCCAAAGAACTGGCAGAGTATGTTGGCATCACCGAGCAGAATATCTCCCTGCTGAAAACCGGCCGGGTGAAAGGTATCCGTTTTAATACCCTGGAGAAAATCTGTGAGTTTCTGGATTGCCAGCCTGGGGACATTTTGCAGTATGAAGAGTGAAGAGGATTGAAGAGTGTTGAAGCGAGTAGAGTAGGCAGGAAGCGGTGCAGGCAGGGCTCCAGGCAATTGTGTCAGGCCCCTCGCTGTCCGGCGGCAAAGAACAGCAGTATGCCAACCCCGATATAACACAGGCAGACAATCAGGAAATAACCCGGTTGCTCGGCTTTTTCGATCAGTCGCGACGACATACCGTCTTTGGCATAAACCCGGCCCGTGGCCAGGCCAAAGCCGCCGTAGCCCGCCAGGCCAAGGCTGAGAATCTGCAACAGGTCCATGGGTTCTACTCCTCCAGAGTCCCGGGTTGATCAGGCAAGGCGGTTGCCAGCGGCAGAATGCTTGTAAAGCAAACAGTTTCAAGGGAGAAGGCGCGAGGGAAGGTAGTTGATTCCTTCGCGCCTGTTTTCAGTTGTTCTCGCCACCAGGCGGCCTATTTGCCCTTGAACGATTTACCCAGCCAGCCAATGCCGAAGCCAATCAGAAACACCGACAGATAAATAATCACCCGCGAAGCCTCGATACTCCAGATCAAAAAGTCGACGCTCACCACCTCCATGTTCTGCAATACGAAGATGACCATAAAGGCCAGGGCGAAAACGCCAATAATCAGTCTCAGGTTCATGGTGAATTCCTCTGTGGCTTAGCAAGCCTTGCATTCAATTGAACTGCCAGAACACGTTAGCACCCTTGGCGCCTTAAAGGCTATGGGAATGGCTGAATGCCCCTGCCGCAGTAATGGGGCAGCTGCCTCGGTTTGCGAAAGCCGGGCCTTCGTTTTACTCTGACTGAGACACTCAACAGGGGCTGGCCATGACAACCGACAACCGACACCACGGCAGTAAACAAAATACGGGCAAAAAGCACACAGACAGCTTCAGCCGCCGCCGACTGCTTGGCGGTGCCGGCGCCCTGGCCGCAGCCAGCATGCTGCCCGGGGCCCTCAAGGCCCAGGCCCGGCGCACAGAGGCCGAAATACTGATCATCGGCGGCGGCATTGCCGGTGCCTCCACCGCCTTCCACCTGGCCGAACAGGGTCACGATGTCATCCTGCTGGAGCGGGGCGAGATCGCCTCGGAAGCCTCCGGCCAGAACATGGGTGGCGTGGGCGGCAATGGCTGGGGCAATAATCCCGATCTGTTGTCCTACCTCACCGCCGGCGGTGTGGAGATCTACAAGCGCATGCAGCTTGAGCTGGGCTATGACATGGAATTTCGTCTCTCCGGCACCATGACCGCCATTGCCACCGAGGCCGAATATGAATTCCAGCAGGACCGCGTGGCTGGCCTGCGGGCCGGTGGTTATGATGTGCAGCTGTTATCCACAACAGAAGCCCGCGCCGTTGAACCGGAAGCCAGCCCGGAAATGCTGGGCTTCGTGCATTCTTCCCAGCGCGGCCAGGCCGATCCGGTGAAATCCACCCGCGCCTTTGCCCATGCCGCCGAGATGGCCGGCGCCACCATCCACACCGGCCAGAATGTGGTCTCCATTGACGCGCAAACCAACGGCTATGCCATCCGCACTGACGCTGCCAATACCAGCAACGAATACCGCTGCCAGACCCTGGTGCTGGCCACCGGTGCCTGGTGCGGCCCGGTGGGCAATATGCTGGGCATAAACGTACCGATAGTTCCAGTACGCGGGCAGATGTGGGCCACCGCAAGCCTGCCCATGCGGGTGTTCAATACTATCGGCTCCTCGGAGTCGCCCTATGACTGGAGCATCGACAACGGTGCCGACGAAGTTACGCCTCCCAATTGCACCCACAATAATGGCCGCCGCATCACCCGGCATTTATATGGTCGTCAGCGCAAGAATGGTGAAATCATCTTCGGCGGCGACCGGGAAAGTCTTGGTTATGTAAGCAGCCCCGATCCCGACGGCATTGCCGTCAACCGCGGCCACGCTGCCGAAGTCATCCCCCTGGTAGCCAGCCTGCCCATCGCCAGAACCTGGTCCGGCCTGATGCCCTTCTCCCTGGATGGCTCACCCATCATCGGCAAGATCCCGCTGCGGGATAATCTCTACATCGTCAGTGGCCTGGCCTCGTCGGGATTCGGTCGTGGACCCATGGCGGGCAAGCTGGTGGCGGACTATATCCACAGCGGTCATCGCCCCACTGTGCTGGCAGAATCCGACCCGGCACGCTGTGTCACAGAATCGGCCTAGGCCAGCCAGGAAAGGAAATACCAAAAAAGAAAAAGGGGACGGAGGGATTAATTTTTGTACAACTCACGCGGCTGAGCCTGATCCCACGATACTGCAGCCTTACAGTGGCTTGTACAGGGGATTGATCAAAATTTAATCCCTCCGTCCCCTTTTTGGGGGTGGGGGCTTGCTTGTGTGGGGTGAGAGGCCCGGGTACAGTAAGTCACAAAAAAAAGAGGACTGCCCATGAAAGCCCGTTTGAATCGCCTGCTGATCATTGCTTTTATTCTCAGCCCACTGCTCATGAGCAACGCACCCTCCCGGGCCCAGTCCGGCCCGCCGGAAGGTTGGGTTACGCCTTTTCCGGCTTTTCGCATCATCGGCCCGCTCTATGGCGTGGGCATGCTCGACCTCAGTGTGTTTCTGATCACCAGCGATGAAGGTCATATACTTATCAACACCGGCCTGGCCGATTCTACTGAGCATATTCGCAACAACATCGAGTCCCTGGGCTTTGACTTCAATGACATCAGCATCCTGCTTACCATGCAGGCCCATTGGGACCACACCGCCGCCATGGCTGAAATCAAGCAGCTTACCGGTGCCGAGGTATGGGCCACACCGGAGGATGCACGGGTACTGGAAGACGGCGGTTTCAGCGATGCCCATTTTGGTGGCCGGCAAACCTTTGAGCCGGTGCAGGTAGATCGCATCATCGAACAGGACGATACCATCACCCTGGGCGACCTCGACATCACTGTTCACGAACACCCCGGCCATACCGAAGGCAGCTCCAGCTATACCTTCTCGGTGACTGAAAACGGCCGCAACTACAATGTCGGCATCGTTAACATGGGCACCATAAACGGCGGCAAGCACCTGGTTGTGGAACCCACCTATGACAATGTGGCGGTGGATTTTGCCACTACCTACAACGCCCAGAAGAAAATGGATATCGATGTCTGGGTGGCGGCCCACAACAGCCAATTCAATATGCATGACAAATACCAGCCCGGGCAGGCCTACGACCCGGAGACCTTCGTCGACCCGGCAGGCTTTGTCCGCGCCGTGGAAGAGCTGGAAACCAGCTACCTGAACCTGATCGCTGAGGAACTGGATCAGTAAGTCCGCCCAAAGCGAGCCTTGCTGCCCAATCGAATTACAGAACAAACAATCAACAAGGAAACCAATGAAAGCGTCCAACAAAATTCTCACCAGCCTGCTGCTATTGCTTGCCTCACTCACCACCCAGGCCGACACCAGCGTGCTGTTCATCGGCAACAGCTTCACCTACGGCTATGGCTCTGCCTCCCGCTTTTACCGCGCCGACACCGTCACCGATCTCAACAACGAAGGCATCGGTGGCGTACCGGCCCTGTTTAAATCCTTCGCCGACCAGGCCGGGCTGGATTACGACGTTTATCTGGAAACCCGCGGTGGCAGCAATATCGATTTTCATCTTCAGAACAAGCTGGGCGCTATCGGTCGCCGGCCCTGGGATCAGGTGGTCATGCACGGCTACAGCACCCTGGACGCCGACGATCCCGGCAACCCGGCCAAACTGGTGGCCAGCACCCGTGAGATGGCTGAATTCCTGCGTAGCAAAAACCCGCAAGTAGAAGTCTATTTGACCGCCACCTGGGCCCGGGCCGATCAGGTCTATGTGGACGACCGCCCCTGGACTGGTCAGTCTCTGGATGCCATGGCAGCGGATATCCGCGCTGGTTACGATCAGGCCGCCGCAGCGCCAGGGGTGGTGGCAGTGAACCCGGTGGGTGAGGCCTGGCAGAAAGCCATGGAACTGGGCATTGCCGACCCCAATCCCTACGACGGTATTGAGCTTGGCAAGGTAGACCTGTGGACCTGGGATCACTATCACGCCAGCGACTATGGCTACTATCTCGAAGCCCTGGTGGTATTCGGCAACCTCACTGGCAAAGACCCACGCTCGCTTGGCGAGAACGAATGCTCCGGCTATGAACTGGGCATGTCACGGAATGAGGTCAGAATGCTTCAGCAGGCAGCTTTCGAACAATTGCAAAGCGAGGGCAGGGTGACAGCCGATCCTCTGGAAATTCCCCGGCGGGTAAACCCCGAGCGCTGCGGTGCCGGGCAGTAGCGCAATCCCGGCAATTCCCCAGCGGTGACCCTTTCGCCGCCTGCATCTGCTATTCTGGCCAGCCTTAGCCTCATTTATGGAGCGCTGGCCGGAATCGGCAGCTTGCAAGCCCGTGACCAATCCAGATCAAAACCCAACGCCGCAGCCAGAGCAGGGTAACAAGACCCCGGGCGGCGGTGCCTCGCCCGATCCGCGTCTGCGCTTCGGGCCGCTGGATGTTTTCATCATGGGCCTGCTGTTCTTCAGCCTGATCAACTTCGCCAACTTCGGGCAAAGCAGTTCACCCGAAGTCCCTTACTCACAATTCAAACAACAGCTGCGCGACGGCAATATTGCCAGCGTGGTAATCCGCGGCGATCGCATCACCGGTAATTTTGAAAACAGTGTTAATGATGCCATCGCCTTCACCACCACCTTTCCGCCACTGGAAGATCGCGACCTGTTTCCATTATTGGAAGAGCAGGATGTAGAAGTAGTAGTGCGTTCCGACGAACAACCCGTCTGGGCCCTGATTCTGATCAACCTGCTGCCCTGGATGCTGATCATCGGCCTGTTCCTGATGGCCAGCCGTGCCCTGCGTGGCAAGGCCGGGGGCGGCCTGCCTGGCGGTGGCATGTTCAGCTTTGGCCGTTCCAAGGCCCGCTTGAGCCAGAAGGAAGACATCAAGGTCAGCTACGACGACATCGCCGGCCTCAGCCACGCCAAACAGGATCTGGGCGAGATCATCGATTTCCTCAAACACCCGGAAAAATTCCGCACCATTGGCGCCCATATACCCAAGGGCATTCTCATGATCGGCCCGCCCGGTACCGGCAAGACCCTGTTGGCCAAGGCCACCGCCTTTGAAGCCGGTGTACCGTTTTTCAGTATCACCGGTTCCGAGTTTGTGGAGATGTTTGTGGGCGTCGGTGCTTCCCGGGTAAGGGACATGTTTACCGAGGCACGCAAGGTGGCACCGGCACTGATCTTTATCGATGAGATCGATTCGGTAGGCCGCTCCCGCAGCAACATCGGCGTCGGCAATGACGAGCGCGAACAAACTCTCAACCAGATTCTGGCAGAGATGGATGGCTTCAATGCCGATGAGGCAGTGGTGGTGCTGGCCGCCACCAATCGCCCCGATATTCTCGATTCGGCCCTGACCCGCCCCGGCCGTTTCGACCGCAAGGTGGTGCTGGACCTGCCACAACGTGAAGCCCGCCTGGACATCCTCAAGGTACACAGCCGCAAGGTGCCCATGAACGAGGATGTGGACCTGGCGCAGATCGCCGCCGGCACTGTCGGTTTTAGCGGTGCGGATCTGGCCAATCTCATCAACGAGGCGGCATTACTGGCCGCCAGAGACGGCAAGACCCGGGTCGAGAGCAGCTATCTGGAACGGGCCCGCGACAAGGTAGTTCTGGGCGAGAAACGCGAATCCATCTTGTCCAGCGCCGAAAAAGAACGCACCGCCTATCACGAAGCCGGCCACGCCCTGACGGCTTACCACATGCCCCATGCTGATGCCCTGCGCAAGGTGTCCATCATTCCCCGCGGCATGGCTCTGGGCTATACCGAACAAACCCCGAAAGAAGACAAGACCAGCTACGGCCAGCATTACCTGGAAGATCGCATTGCCATCATGCTGGGCGGGCGCAGCGCCGAGAAGCTGGTCTATGACGAAGTCAGCTCCGGCGCCGCCAATGACCTGCAGCAGGCCACCCAACTGGCCCGTCATATGGTCACCGAATGGGGCATGAACGAGAATCTGGGTGCCCTCAGTTACGAGCATCCCGAGCAGTCCTACCCCGGCCAGGAATTCCCGCTGCACAAGGACTACAGCGAGCACACCGCCGAGATGATCGACGAAGAAGTGCGCAAGCTGGTGAGTGAAAACGAAACCCGCGCGCTGACAACCCTGCGGGAGCACCGCGAACAGCTGGACAACATCGCCGCCGCCCTGCTGGAAAAAGAAACCATCAGCGACACTGAACTCGAGGCGCTGTTGGGGCCAAAGCAGAAAGCCAGCGCCTGATTTACATCCGAACAGCTTCTCCCGGCGTATTTCCCCATATCAACCCATTGAGGAAATCGCCATGCCCAGACTCTTACTGGCACTACTACTGCTTATCCCGGGAAGCTCGCTGATGGCACTTGAAGAACCGGAATATCAGGTGGTCACCAATGTTGGTGACATCGAATACCGCCAGTATGCCCCCTATCTGCTGGTTGAAACAGTAGTCACCGGGGAGGAGCAACGCAGCCGCGCCAGCAATATCGGTTTCCGGCGTTTGTTCGACTATATTTCCGGCGAGAATTCCGGTGAGCAGAAGATCGCCATGACCGCGCCGGTGCAGCAGCGGGCAGCCGGTACCAAGATCGACATGACCGCCCCGGTGCAACAGGCGGCTAGCGAAGATGGCTGGCTGGTGAGCTTTGTAGTGCCCTCGCAGTACACGGCCGACACCGCCCCCCGGCCCAGCAGCGAGGATGTCAGCCTGCGCCCGGTGCCGGGCAAATTGATGGCCGTGCTGCGTTATTCCGGCCGCTGGACCGAGCGTAACCAGAGTCGCCACAAGCAGGAACTGCTGCAGGCCCTGGATCAACACGGGGTCGAGACTCTGGGAGAGGTCATCAGCGCCGCCTACAACTCGCCGTTTTCACTGCCCTTCATGCGTCGCAACGAGGTCATGGTGGAAGTGAATCGCCTGCCCGCCACCTGAAGCGGCTGACAGCTACGACTTATTCGAAGATGTTGATCAGCGCATAGGTAACACTGGCACCCTCTTCGGTCAGCAACTGGTGCCAGACCCGCGCTGGCACATGCAGGATATCCCCGGCCGTCACCGCAAATTCTTCATAACCCACAAGATCAGGCCGCTGCTGCGCCGGGGGCAGGCCATCGATCCAGCCCACCCGCTCACCGCCCATGCGCACGGTGCCGCTGCCATCCAGGATGATATACATATCCCACTTGGTCTCGTGGATCTCCGGTTGGGTATAGCCGCTGCGATGCACAATGGACATGCTGTGGGGCCGATGATCGGCTGCCTGCAACACACGTTTATAAATAAAGCCGGTATCCCAGATACCCTCACCATCGGCCAGGCCCTGAGCCAGCTCCGCCTTTATATCGGCCACTGCCTCGGCATCCCAGTGCAGGTATTCCGACGGGCGTGGCTCATTGCTGACACCGCCAAAGGGATTGTCCTGCGCCTGGGCAGGCAGATGCAGACCCACCAGCAAAGCCAGGCTGGCGAATAAAGAGGAAGAGTAGAAAATAGCAGTCTTCAGGAAAATTTTCATGGCGACCCTCTGTTATTGATTATTATGTCAGTCGTTCTGGCAGACTAATCCGCCCGCGGGTAAAAATCCAACCGGGGCAAGCGCCGTGCAAGCTGTAATTGCTGGCCAGGGCAGCAGCACAGCGGGGCAGGGCTGCGCCATTGCACCCCGCCAACGGGGCGGGTACAGTAGGTGCCCACACCCTGATGAGGATTGCCCATGACTGCCCGAAGCTTGTATTTGTCAGGCACCAGCCTGCTGCTGGGCCTGGGTATGGGAGTGGTTATGGGAGTGGGTATGGTCAGCAGCAGCCTCGCCCAGAACGTCGCCATCGAAGCCGGCGTCAGCCAGGACCTGGCCATGGCGCGTCGCGCCATCCTCTCGGACATCAATTACAGACTGCGCTTCGATATCCCCGCCGAGGAGAGCGAAGCCATTGCCGCCTCCGCCACCATCAGCTTTAACCTCCGGAGCGCCAACGCGCCCCTGCAACTGGATTTTCGCGAAAGCGCCGACAAGCTGCACAGCGTCATAACTAATGGCAGCGAATCCGATTACCGCTTTGAACAGGAACACCTGATCATCCCGGCGAATGAGCTGCAAAGCGGGCGCAACAGCATCGAGATCGACTTTACTGCCGGCGACAGCTCCCTCAATCGCAACCCGGAATTTCTCTACACCCTGTTCGTGCCCGACCGGGCCCGCACCGCCTTTCCCTTGTTTGACCAGCCCGACCTCAAGGCCACCTGGGAACTGAGCCTGGAGATCCCCGGCCACTGGCAGGCCATCGCCAATGCGCCGCTGGTGGATGAGCAGCCCGGTGCAGGCGGTGAGCGCAAGACCCTGCAGTTTGCACGCTCCGATCTCATCAGCTCCTATCTGTTCTCCTTCGTGGCCGGTGAGTTTGAAAAGGTCACGCGGGAGATCAATGGCAGAGAGATCAGCCTGCTGCACCGGGAAAGCGACGAAGAAAAAGTGGCCCGCAATCTGGATGCCGCCTTCGAGCTACACGGCGCCGCGCTGAATTTTCTCGAGGACTACACCGGCATCGCCTATCCCTTCCAGAAATTCGACTTCGCCCTGATTCCCGGTTTCCAGTACGGCGGCATGGAGCATGTAGGCGCCATTCAATACCGGGCCGACAGCATCTTCCTGGATGAATCCCCCTCCCAGAGCCAGCTCCTGTCCCGCGCCAGCCTCATCGCCCATGAAACCGCCCATATGTGGTTCGGCGATCTGGTCACCATGCAGTGGTTCAACGATGTCTGGATGAAGGAAGTGTTCGCCAACTTCATCGCCGCCAAGGCCGTCAACCCCAGCTTCCCGGACATCAACCACGAACTGGGCTTTCTGCTGCGCCACTACCCCAGCGCCTATGCCGTAGACCGAACAGAAGGCGCCAACCCCATCCGCCAGAACCTGCCCAACCTCAACGAGGCCGGCACCCTCTATGGCAACATCATCTACAACAAGGCCCCGGTGATGATGCGCCAGCTCGAGGCCCTGGTGGGCGAAGCGCCATTCCGCGAAGGCCTGCGCGACTATCTCAGCCAATACGCCAACGGCAACGCAAGCTGGCCAGACTTGATTGAGATACTGGACGGCAAGAGCGAAGAAGACCTGCAGCAATGGAGCCAGGTCTGGGTCAACACCCCCGGCCGACCCCACGTACAAGTACACGCCTTCCCCAGCGGCACCACCCTGAGTGTAGTGCAACAGGACCTGGCCGGTGCCAGCCGCGTGTGGCCCCAGCGCTTCAGTATCAGCTTCAGGGAAGGCGAAGGCGCCAATCAGCAAAGCAACAGCAGCAATGCCTACAGCCTGCAAACCGCCACCATCGCTCAAACCGCACCGGGCGAGCTGTCCATCATCAACGCCGACGGCTTCGGCTACGGCCTGTTCCCCGCCAACCCGGAATCCCTGCAGCGATGGCAGGGCCTGAGCGAAGTAGAACGCGGCTCCCTGCTCATCGCCCTGTATGAAAACATGCTGGAAGGCGAAGTCATCAGCCCGCAGCAATACGCCAGCGAACTGCTCAACATCGCCACCGGCGAAGACAACCAGCTCCTGCTCAACCGCGCCCTGGGCTATATGACCAACATCTACTGGTCTTTCCTCAGTGAAAGCCAGCGCCAGGCCCTCACCCCCGCCATGGAAGAGCAGTTATGGCTGGCCATGCAGGCGGCAGAGGACAGCAGCAAAAAGAAACTCTATTTCGATGCCTGGGCCAACATCGCCCTGAGCGAAGAAGCCCTCAATCGCCTGCAAGCGGTATGGAGCGAAAACGCCATCATCGAAGGCCTGAACCTGTCCGAGACCGACTACATCGATTTGGCCAGCAACCTGGCCATCAAGCGCCCGAACCAGGCAGAAGCCATCAGCAATCAACAACTTGAACGCATCGAAAACCCCGACCGCAAACGCCGCTTCGAATTCGTCATGCCAGCCCTGTCCAGCGACCAGGCCGAAAGAGATAAGTTCTTCGAATCACTCAAAGATGAGGCCAACCGAGCCAGAGAACCCTGGGTACTGGATGGCCTCAATGCCCTGCATCATCCGCTGAGAACCGCACAATCCGAAAAATACCTGCCAGCCAGCCTGGAACTGCTGCAGGAGATCCAGCAAACCGGCGACATCTTCTTCCCGGCCCGCTGGCTGGGCGCCAGTCTGGGCAATTATCGCAGTGAATCGGCGGTCAAAACTGTGCGCGGTTTTCTTTCTGAGCGACCGGAGTACAATGCCCAACTGCGCATGAAGATCCTGCAGGCGGCGGACCAGCTATTTAGAGCCGAAAGAATCGCCAGCACCGGGCAGTAGCAGCAAGAATAAGAAAAAGAACAAAGTAGCAACAACAAGAACAACGCAAGACCAAAGCAAGCACAAAAAACAAGAACCAATAAAAAGAAGCCAGGTCAGGGAAGTGACAGCAGTAAACCAGACCATCTCCATCGACTACTATAGTGATGTCCTCTGCATCTGGGCCTATATCGCCCAGGCCCGGGTCGATGAAATCAAAAAACAGTTCGGCGACCAGGTACAAATCAACTACCGCGTCTGCAAAGTCTTCGCCGACACCAACCACAAGATGCAAACCACCTGGAAGGCCAGGGGCGGCTATGAAGGCTTTGCCGAGCATCTGCATGAAGTGGCCAGGCAATACGAACACATCCAGTTGCACGAAGATATCTGGCGAAAAACCCGCCCCGCCTCATCTACCCCGGCACACCTGATAATTAAGGCTGTACAAAAGGTCGCACCAGAGAAATGCGTGCCAATCACTACCACTTTGAGGGAGGCATTTTTTAAAGACGCGAGGAATATTGCTGATAGTGAAGTGTTGGAGCAGATACTTGAAGAAGTAGGTGTCCCGGTAGACGAGGTCAATGCCCTGATCTGCTCGGGTCAGGCGCATGCTCTGTTGGAAGCGGATATGCGGGAGAAGGAATTGCAGAATATAACTGGCAGTCCTACCTATGTGTTGAATGATGGCCGGCAGAAATTGTATGGCAATGTGGGGTATGGGGTGATTGAGGCGAATATCAAGGAACTGTTGAGGTCGCCGTATGTGGGGGCGGCTAGTTGGTGTTGAATAGGCAAACCAATGAATTGGTTATTCGTATATAAAGGGTTTGGACTAAATGGCGATTTATGAATTGGCAGAGAATGGCATCGTCCCTATCAAGGAAACAACGTTTGCGGCACAGGGAATCAGGGAGCGCCAGGACCTGCAGAGGCTTCTCAAATCCCAAATTGAAATTATAGCACCTAACACTTTACTGATCGCTGAAGAGTTCGGTGAGTGGGAAGACTCCCGTCGGCGAGTTGATCTTCTTGGTATAGATAAGGACGCTAACCTTATTGTGATCGAGCTAAAGCGTACAGAGGAGGGCGGACATATGGAACTTCAAGCAATTCGCTATGCCGCCATGATAGCAAATCTCACATTTGAAAAGGTTGTTGAGATTCATGAAAAATTCCTTGTCAATAGCGGCGATGAACAAGATCCTGAGGAGCGAATACTATCTTTCCTTGACTGGGACGAAGTAGATGAGGAAAGTTTTGCTCAAGATGTACGTATCGTTCTTGTATCAGCAGAATTTTCGAAAGAAATTACTAGTTCCGTTCTATGGTTGAATGAGAAAGGTTTGGATATTCGCTGTGTCAGATTAAGGCCTTATAAGGATGAGCGAAAAATTTTGCTGGATGTGCAGACGGTTATACCTTTGCCAGAAACAGAGCAATATCAGGTCCAGATTAAAGAGAAAAAGCAAAAAGAAGCGCAGGCGAGGACATCTAGCAGGGATTTCACCAAGTATGACCTAGTTATTGATGGTGTGATTCATGAAAATCTTAACAAAAGACATTCAATGTTCTGGACTATAAAAACTGCTATTGAGTCCGGGATATCTCCAGAAGAACTAGTGGAGCATTTTCCTAGGCGGAAAAATCGAGTATTTAAAGTATTTGAAGGAGAATTGGACGAAACAGAGCTAGCTGATGCGCTTATGGTGGGTGATCCCGGGGGAAGACATCCGAGAACAAAAAGATACTTCTGCAAAGAGGGAGAGTTCTTCCACGTTTCAGGCAATACATATACTTTGTCAAATCAATGGGGCGCTAGTACTGGGGAGACTATTAAATCTATTATCAGTGCGTATCCGCAACTAAAAATGAGAATCAATGTGTCTGATTCCTAAATTTACAACTATGTTCACTAAATTTTAGTGTTGTAATGCCTAAATCAATAGCACTTAATTGGCTTGGTCCATTCTCCTGGCCTGGATTCGAAAAGGCATCCAATTTGGATTCGCTGCCTGACTTGTCGGGGGTTTACTTGCAATGCTTCAGATACAAACAGGGTTACTCGATCTACTTGGCAGGTATTACAAAGCGGCCGTTTAGCCAGCGATTTCGTGAGCACACTGGTAAATATTTATCAGGCGACTACACAATCCTAGATCCTGCGGCAGCAAATAAAGGAAAGCGATTAGAACTATGGCATGGTTGGGGATGGACTGAACCAAAAAGAGAACTTTTTCAAGCGGGTAAAGAAATAATTCAGGGAGCTGCGACAGAGCAGATGAAAGCATTCCGTCTGTTCGTAGCGGAAGTCGAAGAGGATAATCGGTTACCAGAAAGGATTGAAGCAAGTGTGATGGCTCATCTTTACAACCTGTCATCCCCGCTAAGTAAGTTGCCAGATAAAGGAATGTTTTTATCTCCTAGGCGCAAGGACGAACTGGAAATCAGGGTAGAGAACCTTTCAGATAAGAAACTTTATGGCATGCCTAAGGTCATTACAGTCTAGCACTAGAATCAAATCGTTGATGTAGAAGCAACTCGTGCTCAGCGACTATTATGCACAAATGTAAATTAGGGTTACGGCACATAACGAGGGTTACTCGTGACAAAAATAACAGATTACCATGCCAAATATTTCGCCTACGAGCTAACCCGCCAGCGTCGCGGCGGTGACGTCGACCGAATCACCCAATCCCTATTTGATGCTTCGGTTGATCTAAATCCCCACCAGATCGATGCGGCGCTATTCGCGCTGCAAAATCCACTAGTGAAAGGCGTCATCCTCGCTGACGAAGTAGGCTTAGGGAAAACCATAGAAGCCGCTTTGGTGTTGGCGCAATATTGGGCAGAAAGAAGGCGTCGCTTGATTGTGGTGTGTCCAGCCGCGCTGCGCAAACAGTGGTCAAATGAGCTGGCTGACAAATTCCACCTCCCGACTCAGGTGCTGGATGCGCGTACCTATAAAGGATTGCGTAAACAAGGTGTTTCCGACCCTTTTAGCCAGCCGGCTGTTCATGTCATTTCCTACAACTTTGCAGCACGCATGGTCGAAAAACTCAGGGTTACTCCTTGGGACTTAGTTGTTTTCGATGAGGCGCACAAGTTGCGCAATGCGCATCGGGAAAGTCATCGTACGGGACAGGCGATAAAGAAGGCCTTCGGCGCCTGTAAGAAACTCCTGTTAACAGCAACGCCATTGCAGAACTCTTTGATGGAGCTCTATGGTCTTTCAACAATCATCGATAGCCAGTTGTTCGGTGATGCCCTGAGTTTCCGTCGTCAGTATTTGCGCGGTGGTGAAGATCTGCTTGGTTTGAAAGAGCGCCTGAAAGAATTCACCAAACGCACTTTGCGCAACCAGGTCTTAGAATATATTCGTTATACCGAGCGCAAAGCCCTGACTGTACCTTTTACGCCCTCTGATGATGAGCAGCGTCTCTATCATCTGGTGTCAGCCTATTTACAGCGCGAGAATACTTATGGCGTACCGCAGCGCCAAAGGCATCTGGTAACGCTGGTCGTCAGAAAGCTATTGGCATCATCCACCAGCGCAATCATCAATACGCTGGAGACCTTTATCAGCCGCCTCAAACGCTTAGAGGAAGAGCAGGAAGAGGATGACAACTGGCTCGAGAAGTTGATCGGCCTGGAAGAAATTGAAGATGAACTCATGGGTGAGGCCGCCGAGGACCCAAGAGATTATCAGGCGGCCGAGAACTCTGAGCAGGAAGAAGCTGAACCGGTTCAGCTTGATCGTCTAAAAGCAGAGATCGCTGAGCTGGAACAATATTTGGAGCTTGCCCGCCGCATTACCGAAGATGCGAAATCCAAATCCCTCCTTACGGCCCTTGAACAGGGCTTTGGTCATATGACGCAAATGGGAGCAGAACGTAAAGCGGTTATTTTTACGGAAAGCCGGCGTACCCAGGAATATTTACTTCAATTTCTTGAACGACACGGCTATCTGGGCAAAGTCGCTACTTTCAGCGGTACCAATAATTCCTCTGTCACCAATAGTATTTACAAACGATGGCTGGCTCGCAATGAAGGTTCCGATCAAGTCACCGGGAGCCCCGCCGTCGATCGCCGCACGGCCTTGATCGATCACTTCAAGGAAGAAGCAGAAATACTGATTGCTACGGAAGCGGCTGCTGAGGGCGTCAATCTACAGTTTTGCAGTTTGGTAATCAATTACGATTTACCATGGAACCCGCAACGCATTGAGCAGCGCATCGGACGTTGTCACCGTTATGGTCAGCAGTTCGATGTTGTCGTCATCAACTTCCTAAATCAGAAAAACGATGCCGACCGGCGTGTGCTGGAACTGCTCAGTGAAAAATTCCATTTGTTCGATGGCTTATTCGGTGCCTCGGATGAAGTGCTGGGGCGAATCGAATCCGGCATGGATTTTGAGAAGCGCATTGCCGCCATTTACAACAGTTGTCGTACTCAGGAAGAAATAGCCAAGGCATTTGACGAATTGCAATCGGAGCTGGAGCAGAGCATCAACCAGCGCATGCAGGAAACCCAGGAGAAACTGCTGGAGCACTTCGACGCACAAATCCATGATTTACTCAGAATCCAGCGTGAAAGAGCGGAGCAGCAGTTGGATCGTGTCAGCCGCTTATTTTGGCAGCTTACTCGCCATCAGCTAGGTCGTTTTGCCGAATTTGACGATGCACATTTGCGATTTGAATTGACCCAAAGTCCTGTTAGTACTGTCCCCGCTGGTACCTACGAGCTGATTCGTAAGGGCGAAAAGCCTGCGGAACATACGCACCTTTATCGCTTGAGCCACCCCTTGGGTGAGTATGTGCTGGATACCGGCCGCCGGCTTGAGACACCGATAGTGGAGCTGGAGTTTAATCTCACAGGTCATGAAGCGAAATTCTCTGCTTTGGAAAACCTACCTAGTCGATCAGGTTGGTTGGAACTGAATTTGCTCGAACTACAAAGTTTTCAGCGCGAAGAGCATCTGGTATTCACCGCTCTCACAGATGAGCAATCCTTAGTAGACCAGGAGTTATGCGAGCTAATGTTCCGGTTGGTTGCAAAGACTGCTCCGAGCACCGCTCCAACTCTCCCAGCGGCATTGGATGAGAAGCTCAACGCCACTGTCAAGCGCCAACTGGATGCCACCCTCAGCCGCGTGCTGGATGAGAACAATGAATACTTCCAACGTGAACGCAGCAAACTGGAAGCTTGGGCGGACGATCAGATTCTCAGTGCCGAGCAGCAGTTGGACGACACCAAGGCCAAACTCAAAGAGGCCAAACGTCGTTCACGCATAGCTGAAACAATTGAAGAACAGAAGCTCGCCGAGGAAGAGTTGAACCGGTTGAGTAAGCTGCAAAGGCGCCAGCGTCAGGAGATATTCGACGTAGAGGACCAGATAGAAGAGCAGCGAGATCGCTTGATCAAAGCCCTGGAGCAACAAATGCACCAGCGCAGCAGCACTCATCATCTATTCAGGGTGCGCTGGACGCTGGCTTGATATGTCGATAAATTAGTGATGCATCGACATATTTGTCATTTCAGTCGATTCCATCGACATATCTCGCAAATATGTCGATAAATAATGATTTGATCGACATATTTATGAGAAGATGGGCAGTAAATCGTGTCTTGTGGCGCTTTTGCGACGCTAGGCGGCGGGACAACAACGAGATCAGCAACAAGATCAATAATAGATGTCTGAGATCACCGGGCAGGACCCACAATGCCATCATTTGACGCCAACAGGCCCTACAACGACTTGCCTCCACTGCCGCCCACCACGGAACTGGAAACCAAAGCCTGTCTCAAGGCCTGTATCGAAGCGCGCACTGCCCTGGCTGAACTCAAGCAGGCAGGGGAGCTGATCCCCAATCAGGCCATGCTGATCAATACCATTCCGCTATTGGAGGCCAAGGACAGCTCGGAAATCGAAAATATCGTTACTACTACCGACAAGCTGTTCGAGTACGCTCAAACCAACGAGAATCGAGCCGACCCAGCTACCAAAGAAGCCCTGCGCTATCGCGCTGCCCTGTGGCAGGGTTTTGAATCCCTGAACGATCGCCCACTCAGCACCAATACGGCCGTGACCATCTGCGCCACCATCAAAGGCACAGCCATGGATATTCGCCGGGTGCCAGGTACCAAGTTGAGCAATCCAGCCACCAGCGAAGTCATCTACACTCCACCCGAAGGTGAAGCCCTGTTGCGGGACAAGTTGGCCAACTGGGAGAACTTCCTGCATAACGCTGAGGAAATCGACCCTCTTATCCGCATGGCCGTGGCCCACTATCAATTTGAAGCCATTCATCCTTTTACCGATGGTAACGGCCGCACTGGTCGCATAATCAACTTGCTTTACTTGCTTGAACAGCAATTGCTCAGCATCCCGGTGCTCTACCTTAGCCAATACATAATTCAGCACAAAGCCGACTATTACCGGCTGCTGCGGGAAGTGACCGAAAACCAGACCTGGGAAGCTTGGGTGCTCTACATGTTAGAAGCGGTGCAAAGCACTGCCCACTGGACGCGTAAAAAAATCATGGCCATTCGCCAACTGCAGGAACATACCATCGACTATGTGCGAACTAACTTACCCGCCATCTATAGCCGCGAACTGGTAGAGCTGACCTTTATCCAACCTTACTGCCGCATTGCCAACCTAGTGGAAGCTGGTATCGCCAAGCGCCAGACTGCCTCAGTGTACCTCAAAGAGCTGCACAACCTAGGTGTATTGCAGGAACAGCAGATAGGGCGTGATAAGTTTTTTGTCCACCCCAAGTTGCTACGACTTTTGACCCAGGACACCAATACTTTTGATCTTTACCCTGACCACACGATTCAGACGCAACAGGATAATCCATGAGTAACCCGACTCAACAACTAAAGGCCAAGCAACGCCGGGAAAAATTTGCCGACCTGTTGCGCGAAATGTTCCAGCTCAATAAGCCGGAACTGGATTTTGGGCTTTATCGCATCATGCATGCCCGCAAAGACGATATTAATCGTTTCATAGAGCAAGACCTGCCTGATATTACGCAAAAGGCTTTTAGTGAATTTGCCAGCCAGGACCAAAGCCAGCTACAAGCTGAATTGGAAAAAGCACGCAAGGCTGCCGAGGACGCAGGCTTTAATGCCGACGAATCCCCCAAGGTAAAAGAACTGGAAGCTCAACTGAAAGGCGGTTTCGACCTCGCTCGGGAAGAAGGTGAAGTTTACGATGCACTAGTGACATTTTTTGGCCGTTATTACAGCGAAGGCGACTTTCTCTCCCACCGTGTCTACAAAGACGGCACCTACGCCATTCCTTACCAGGGTGAAGAGGTAGTGCTGCACTGGGCTAACAAAGACCAGTACTACATCAAAAGCAGCGAAAACCTACGCGATTACAGCTTTCGTCTGAATCCAGATGCCGGCCCTAACGAAGATCCCATGCGCGTGCATTTCAAGCTGGTGGACGCCGAGGCTGGGGCTAAAGACAACAACAAAGAGTCCGCCGATAGCAAGCGAGTGTTTGTGTTAGACAGCGAAGAGCCTTTTGCAGTAATAGATGGTGAGCCCGGCAATGAAGGTGAAGTCTATCCGGAGCTCCAATGCCGTTTCTTCTTCCGGGCCGCAACCGAGGCTGACTGGACAGAAACTGAAAAAGCCAAAGCCACCGAAGCCGCGGGTAAAAAACCGCCCAGTCAGGATGCACTTCGCGCCATTGCTGTGGAGTGCTTGCTGGGTGAGCATTCGACACTCACGGAGCCTTGGAAAACCGCTCTTGCAAAACCCTACCGTAAAGCCGACGGAGAACTGGCTGACTATTCCATGCTCGCCGGCCAGCTTAACAACTACACCAAAAAGAACACCTTTGACTATTTTATACACAAGGACCTGGGCGGATTTTTGACCAGGGAGCTGGATTTCTATATTAAAAATGAGCTGCTGGACTGGGCGGATATCGCCTCTCTAAAAAATGATTCCGCGAGATTGGGGCCACTATTAAGTAAGATTGAAGTGATTCGTTCGCTGGCTGACAAGATCATTGCCTTCTTGGCGCAGCTTGAGAATTTCCAGAAGAAACTGTGGCTGAAGAAGAAATTTGTTACTGAAGCCAACTACTGCATTACGTTGGACCGGCTGGAGAGTCAGTCCGAACTAATAGCTGATATTTTTACTAATGAAAAACAAATTAGAGAGTGGGAATCACTTTACGGAATTGATTTTGCGGAAATAGAAAAAGACTGGAAGTCATTGAGCTGGGCCGAATTTCTTGCTAAATCTGAATACCGTTATTTGATAGTGGATACTGGGTACTTTAGTGACGAGTTCAAAGTAGCCTTATTAGCGCTGATTAATGATCTAGACGAGCAGTGCAATGGGGTACTAGTCCATTCCGACAATTTTCAAGCACTAAATCTACTCAAAGAACGTTATAGCGACAGTATTAAGTGTGCTTACATTGACCCACCATATAACACTGGTGGTGATGGATTTCTGTATAAAGATGGATATCAACATTCAAGCTGGCAAACACTTATTGCTCAGTCGAACTTGATAGCCCGGTCAATGTTCAAGGACACAGGAACTATTTCAGTGTCAGTTGGGCTTGAGGAGCACTCAGGACTTTCGTCGTCGCTCTCCAACCTATTTGGGGAACAAAATCGGATAGCGGAGCTTGTATGGGAGAAAGGGCGAAAAAATGATAGCCGCAGATTCTCAATCGGGCATGATTATATATTAGTTTGGGCTAAGAACCGATCATCAGTAGAGGACAAATGTGTGCCTTGGCGAGAACCAAAGCCAGGTGTTCGCCCCATAATTAACAAATATATTGAAATAAAAAAGAAGCATGGTACAGATTATGAATCTGCTTCAGATGACTTAAAGAAATATTACGCGGATCTTCCCAAGAATTCTCCCGCCAAGAAATATTCACGTTCATGGCACATCGATACCAGGGGAATTTGGAGAGATAATAATATTACTTGGCCCGGTGGAGGAGGGCCTCGATACGATCTAATCCATCCCACCACCGGTAAACCTTGTAAGGTTCCTGATGCTGGTTGGCGATTCATTGAAGATACAATGAGGGAGAAAGTAAGAGACGGATACATTGAATTTCGTGAAGACCATACTCAACCCCCAATCTATAAATCTTATCTTTACATTGATGGTGGAGACGAGATTGATAATGAAGGTGTTCTGCAAGTCATGGGGAGCGTCTTTTATCGGCATTCGCAACCATCTAACGATATACAAAAAGGAATGTTTGGAAATCGCGCCTTTGAAAACCCCAAAGATCATCAAATCCTAGGAAGATTGATAAACTATTTATCTTCGCCGGGAGATGTGATTTTGGACTACTTCGCAGGAAGTGGTAGTACTGCACATGCCATCATCACCGAATTGAGTCTCACGAGAAAATACCTATTGGTGGAAATGGGAGAACACTTTCGTTCTTTAGTCATTCCTAGAATCAAGAAAGCCTCATATTCGAGTGAATGGGAACGCGAGATTCCAAAAAATCCTGGTGGAATATCGCACTTTTTTAAGTATATGCGTCTTGAAAGTTACGAAGATGCACTTGGGAATTTGACACTTAATCGCGCCCCAGAACAACAACAGTTAATGGATGAACCTGACAAGTCTTATGATTCCGCAGCACGCCAGGCTTATGTGATGAACTATATGCTGGTAGTTGAAACCCGAGATTCTCAATCGCTACTTAATACTCGTCAATTTGTCGATCCCAGCCAATATAAACTCAATACTCGCTCCGCCAGTTGTGATGAAGCCCAATCGGTCAGTGTGGACCTGTTGGAAACTTTTAACTATTTGCTTGGGCTCACTGTCGAATATATCGCAGCGCCTATTCATTTTGATGCGCAGCTGAGCCAGGGCGAATACGGTCGTTGGCAGGCAAAGGTGAAAAAGAGCGAATCTGGAAAATGGTGGTTCCGTACTGTGTATGGCACGAACCGAGCCGGCCAGCATGTATTAGTAGTATGGCGTAATCTGCCCAGTGTAATTGAAGAAATAGAAGAGGGCATCAAGCTGGATAACGCGGTGCTGGATGCAGTCCTCATCGAGAAGCTTCGTATTCGGTTGACCGAAAGCCAGGACGATGAGGTGGATGTGCTCTATGTCAATGGCGACCACAATATTGCCATTCCCCGTGACCGCAAGGGCGAGCCCATGGAGCAGGCGCGCATCCAGCTCATTGAAGAGGCTTTTCACCGGCTAATGTTTGCTGACACCGAGCAAGGAGTATAAGCCGTTATGGCAGCTCGAAAAGCATCCAAGAAAACCGCAAAGAGAGCGTCGAAAAAGGCTTTGCAGTTTCGCCACCATCTGGTGCTCAATCAGTGGCTATTCTCGCTGTTTGGCTTTGATTCCCTGAATGGTAATTACGATGTGGGGAAACGAGAGGCGCCGACACTCGAGGCCTTTCGGGACCGTTTTCAGTTGATCGGTGAAACCAGTGGCCGTAATGCTGAGGGTGAACACTTACTGATACAGCGCATTCGGGAGAACCTGACTGGCGATGCTCTAATAAGCGATGAACAATTGCTTGAGTACGACCGTCATATCAAGACGCTGACTGAAACCATTAATACGGCGCGTTTGAGCGCCAATGAAGAAGCCATCGAATGGAAGTATTTCCAGTACTTGATGCTGCTGTTCACTGAAATCTACCTGGACTACCTTTTTACCAAGCCGGAGGAATTGTTAGCGGGCATCAATCAGCAAATAGAGCGATGGAACAACCACTGGATAGTAGAGCAGGACTTTAATCAAAAGCCGCTGGAGTCGCTGAACTCTGAAGACGATATATGGCCGCAATTGAACATGGTGGCTTATTGGAGTGCGACTGGCTCCGGCAAAACGCTGATTATGCACGCGAATATCCTGCAGTATCGCTACTATCTTCAGCGCTATGGTAAAGCCGGCGATATCAACAAAATTATTCTCCTTACCCCCAATGAAGGCTTAACCCATCAGCACCTGATAGATTTGGAAAAATCGGGAATCCGCGCCAGCGAATTTTCCGCCAAGGGCGGCGATCTGTTCGCGCAGGATGTCATCGTTATCGATATCAACAAATTACGCGACAGCGAAAAACAAAAAACAGTCGCCGTGGACTCTTTCGGTTCGCGTAACCTGTTACTGGTGGATGAAGGCCATAGGGGCACTGCTAGTGGTGGTGGCAGTTGGTACGAGTACCGCCAGAAACTTTGTGCGCTAGGTTTTTCTTTTGAATACTCAGCCACCTTCGCCCAGTCCAGTATCAAGTTCGAGAACCTGCGCCAGACCTATACCAAGGCCATACTATTCGACTATTCCTATCGTCACTTCTACAGTGACGGTTACGGCAAACAGTCTCAGATTCTCAATATTGAGACCTCCACCGATGACGACCGATTCCGCTATCAGGTGGCGTCCTTACTCAGTTTCTACCAACAACTTCGGCTATTTTCCGAGCACTCGAAAGCATTCGCGCCCTTCAATCTGCAAACGCCCTTGTGGGTATTTGTAACGTCCAAGGTCACTAAAGGTTTCGATAGCAAAGAAGCCAATGACATGGTGCAAGTCCTGCAATTTCTCGATCGAGTGCTAAGCAAGCAGCCGGACACCGTCAAGGCTATAGACACTCTGCTCAATAAGGGCATGGAAGCAAAAGGTGGAGTAGACAGATTGCATGGGCGGTTTAATTATCTCAAAGAATTGGGGGAAAGCTCTGAGCAGCTCTATCTCGATCTGGTTGCGAGAGTTTTCCACTGCAGCGGGGGCCGCCTGCATATTGAGAACATCACCGGAATAGCCGGTGAGATTGTCCTACGGGGCGGCACCTCAGATAGGCCCTTTGGTGTGATCAATGTTGGTGACGACACTAAGTTAGTTAAGCTTTGCGACAAGCATGACCTGTTGGTGCAGGATACACGGTTTAGCGAATCTTTGTTTCGTGGCATCAACCATGAAGGCTCGGACGTAAATTTATTATTGGGTGCCAAGAAATTCACCGAAGGCTGGAGCAGTTGGCGAGTGTCTAACATGACCTTGCTCAATGTAGGTAAGAACGAAGGCGCGCAGATTATCCAGCTGTTTGGTCGTGGTGTGCGCCTGCAAGGTTGGAACACGACGCTAAAACGATCTGCCGAACTGAGTACTCAGTTAAAAACTGCTGGTATAGAGAGGCCTCGTCGTATCGGACTGTTGGAAACATTGAATATCTTTGGTGTCAAAGCTGACTATATCGCTCAATTCAGAAAAGAGCTCGAAGATGAGGATATTCCCGTTAACGAAGGCCTCGAAGAGTTTATTCTCCCGCTCAACCCGATGAGCAAGCTGCCCAACAACTTGAACGTGATTCGGGTAAAGAACTCTGTAGCCAACAAAGCCATCGGTGGTTCCGGTAGCGCGTTTATGGAATTGGCAGAACAGGTGGTGTTGAAAGCCCCGACGGCATTAACTACATCGGAAACTGACTATTTCTGTAGTCCACCCCGAGTCCATCTGGATTTTTATCCCCAAGTAGGCGCTTTCGCTACTGATAAGCAAGGCACCCGCACCGTTGGTGCCAAGCAGCAGTGGCTAAAAAGCGTCCATCTTGCCTTGCTGGACAGCCGTAAACTCTACTTTGAGCTACTTGCCTTCAAATACGATAAACGTTGGTCAAACCTAACCATCACTCAAGATGTGGTGGATGACCTACTACAAGACACAGGCTGGTACCGACTTTACGCGCCAGATGAAGCCATGGCGCCAGGCCAGCTAGAGCGTGTAGATCTCTGGCACGATATGGCCATAGCCCTACTACGCAAATACTGTGAGATGTTCTACGGCTTGCGCCGTAAGCAATGGGAAGGTGATAAGCTGGAATACCGCCCCATTACCGAAAACACTCAATACCTGCCAGGTGTGAGTGAAAGTACCCCCGAGGGTAGCTACGCAATCACGCTAGATCGTGTGCGTCACGAATCACTGATCAAACAACTAAACACTTTGAGAGAGAAAATAGCTGAAAACGATATCAATGCCTGGGATGGCCAGATTCGTGAAGGCCTGGAGTTTATCTGGTGCGAGCGCCACTTTTACCAGCCCCTCCTGGCTGCCACGCAAGGTCTCGAATTTCAAGTCTCTCCAGTGGCGCTCAATAGCGGGGAAGGGAGTTTCGTTAAAGATGTACACATTGCGATAAAAAACGGAGTGTTCGAAGGCTTCGATGTATACCTACTGCGAAACCAGACTGGACAAGGCGCTGTAGGTGTATTTCTGGATGGAGGCTTTTACCCGGATTTTATTCTTTGGCTTGTAAAGGGTAACCAGCAGAAGATTGTTTTCATTGACCCTAAAGGTTTGCGTAACCACAAACCTAGCGACCCCAAAGTGCAGTTTTACAAAGCTATCAAGGACATTGAAGCTGGTCTTCGTGGCAACAATAAGGGGGCAGAGAGTATCCAATTGGATGCGTTCTTGATCTCTGAAACGCATTCCGCACAGTTAGCGAGTCAATGGACGGATGAACAAGGAAATCCGGTGACTCGGGAATTGATGGAGGACTGGAACATTTTATTCAGTGATGAGGACGACAGCTATTTGAGAAAGCTCGTGAAAAAGGTGGCTTAGAGTCACTAGTCGGTAATCTAAAAGGGTGCCATTGTGGTCTGAAATTAACCGGCTGGAGGCGTTTTGATGTGTTTTTGAACGCCAGATTTCGATTTGGGTGAGTCAAATTTGTCGAGCTGTAGATCTAAATCGGCAATATTTATAGAGATTTGGTCCATACCGTGTGCATGTGAGATGAGTCTATGGTGACGTTCGGAAAAAGGTGCCTGCATTGTGGATCCGCCAAACTCAGCTTTGTTCACTAGTGCTACATGCTGGTACATATGGTAGTGAAGGGCGGAGGCCATTGTGTCAAATGTGCTGACGTCTTTATTGTGAGCAACGATCACAAAAAGATCAGTTTTGTCCTTTAAATCACTTGCTAATCGTAGATCGGTTGCGTCATAGCATATAGAGCCAGTAATAGAAATTTTTTCCCAAGATTTACTTTGTACTTCAATGATATGTTGGCAAGGTCTATATGGAGAAACTCCAAACTTCTTTTCTATTTTCGTAAGAAAGGCTTTTCCTTGATCTCTTATAATCCATTGGCGACCAGTATCTGTATAATCGGGTACAAACCAACGGGCCAAATTGACTATTTCATTGTTATGCTCAACAAAAATCATGCCGGCGAAGACAATTGATCTAGTCTTCTCGGCGAGTCTTTTTAGTAGATCTTGGTCGCTAATATGGACCCCAACTTCCGGAAATATTATTAGGTCTGCAGCTGGTCTGTCTAAATCTTTGTCTGCCTCGAGTTTGGTACACAGAGTTTTATATGTAAGTGCGCAGATACGCGAAATATGATCCCGATTTCGCGCCTTTGTGGCTGGATTATCCATCGTAGGATCGGAAGGCTCGAAGTCTGAAGTGCGTGGGAGCAAATGCTGAACAGAGACTAATCTGAACTTTTCTCCACCTTCGTAATGTGGCCTTTTCACCGCAGTCACTAATGACGGTATATCGGTAGCAAAACAATACGCTTTCTCTAATTCATTAATTCTATGAGTCAATATGTTTTCTAATGAATCTAAGTCTTCGATGAAGGATATTTCGGCGTTGTCAATGAAAGTGGATTCAAACCCGGGCCACTGCAAGCATTTCATCAATAATTCAGAAGCCCACTTTGATGTCGTACTAAATTCTCCTACTAGGGCTTCAGGGGCATGCATCATACCCATTCGTCTTTTATACCAGTTTGTCCTCAGTCCTTTATATCCTTTAACCTTGCCAACTTTCCAAAGATTCCCAGTAAAGTCCAAACTTCCAAGAATAGCTGATCGTAAAATTGTACCTATCCAATAGATACATTGTGGATCTCTAGATCCATCGTTTATCCAATTAGGCAATTTATATCTTGGGTCCTGTATTTCAATATCGGTTATTCTGCATGAGAGCCGAACCCCAGGACGCCAGATCTCACTCCATTCTTCTTTATCACTTCCAATCTGTTGTAAAAAAATGTCGCGGGGTGATGCAGATACTACTGCTTTTTCTTCGATGCATGCTTTCACTAACGCGAGGCCAAGATTGATTAATGCGGCTTCATGTTGAAATGGATTGGTTTTTGCATATAGCAGAGCCGATAGCTTTTGCGCGCGGCTGACAGAAAATGTCGACTGACTTCTCAGAGGCCTTGTCCAACTAAAGATGTCTGTTACATCTGCATACTCAGTTCGACTTTTTAACTTAAGCCACAGTGAATTCCAGAAAGCGCCACCTCGTTTCGCACAACTTTCCAATACTCGGTGCTTGAGGTCAGGGCTTGCAGTACTAAAATGCTCCAATAGTAATGACGTATACTTCGTATGATTGCCAGTTATTTGGCTTGCAACCTCATACAGTGCGGTAATTTCATAACTTGGATTTGGTGTATTTCCTGTGAGGATTGTATGAAGGGATGAATGTATAGACCTACCCCTGGGAGTATCCTTCAGAGCCTTGTTCTCAATGGCTAGAAATAATAATGCTTGCCTCTCAACAAAAGCAGGAACTTCTTTGGGAATGATCGCCTTCCTGGAGTACCTTGCTAGAAGATTCTTTAATCCAGTTGGATTCGATGTGGCCGGGACAGCGTTGAGCTGGAAATAGGCACTGAAATCAACACCACTACGGAATATATCTGCTAAGAGATAATCAAACATCGCTTGAGTTACGGGGTCAGAGTGTTCTGGTGAGGATATACTGCAGCGCCCAATAATTGACTCCAATACAGGTTCAGCGAGTGTAGGGGACGGAAATATTTCAAAAGCCTTTCTGAGAAGAAGCGCTAAAGAAGGGTCTTGCATCCAAGCCGATATTAGCTTCTTTGCAAGAAGTTCACATTCATTGTCTAGAGGAGATGTTTCACTCGATGAGTTATTGTTAACCGTATCGATCTTCCTCTTGCTACGGACAATCGACTCGATTCGATTCGCCGCAAATCGCTTAAGTGTATCGGTTCTTACATCAATCGTGGATGAGGCTAGATCTAATAGAGCCTTATCCGCAGATCTTTCGTCTATTTCAGGGAATTCGTCGACTTGAATATTCAGCAAGCCTTCAAGTATTCCGAGTGTACTATCCAGAGAATCCCTGTCCGCCGGTCCGCTAATCTCGCTTTGAAGTATAGTCAATCTCTCGGATAGACTACCCTTATTGTCTAGGTCACTTAGGCTGATAATTTGAGATTTGTTATCATTAAGTCTGAGCTCGGTTCCACCTGATCTTTTCAACAGATCATCGAACCAATTATTAATGGTGTTGATTAAGCCGGATTTTGAGAGCGTTTTATCTACGCTAACAACTAGCCGAATATCATCGACGTATCTACAGTAATCATGAAGCGTTATACTCGACCCAGCTATTTCCTGGCTAATGTATGAACCAACATCTGCGTCAAATTGAGTTAGATATGAATTCGCCAGGAAACCTGATGCTACCAATCCCTGAGGAAGGCCGCTCCCAATCTCTAAGTTAAGGAGTTCAGCTTTTTTCAATGATTCCGTTGACCAAGACCAGCTTACAATCTTCTTGGCAGCTTTCCAGAAGTCGCTACAGATTGGAGTTCCATGATATTCACCTGCTATAGATTCGAGCCGGCTAATTAGGATTTCACGGTCAATACAATCGTAGAATTTTGAGAGATCTAGATTTACGATATAGATCTCAATGTCTTCATTGCTTTCGTTGTCTAATTTATGCCCTATGTCTATTGGGCGCTGCAGGAAGTTTTGGTAATCCTCAAAGAATTTACGGTAGGTTTGTGCGTTTCCCCATCTAAACCAAGCATCATTCGACTCTTCTCCCCAGCTACAGAGTAATCTATTACCGTAGCTGTAGACTCGATTCTTCTGGGCTTTAAGAAAATCTGCTTCTGAACAATTCCCCTGTGCAGACTCAACTGCGTCTGCCAAGCAAAGCATCAATGTAGAAGCCCATGTTTGATCTCTCATCGTGATATGTGCCAATGGTCTTAGTGGTGGCTTTTCTATCCGCTTTTGCCAAGTCTCACTATCAATCTGGGCTTTGGGAATCCAGCCATGCTTTCTATCGATTATCCAAGGCTCTGATTTGGGGGCGGGGATCAGTTCTAAGTGGCGAGGAAGTTCGCTATTCTCTCGAATACTTTTGGACCATCCTTTAACATTCTCTTCAAGCCCTAATGCAGAAATATCGAGTGCAAGTGTGTCTGCATATGAGTTGTGAGTTCGTATGTACTCATGGGTCTTTTTCCAGGCCTGAGCCAACACTACTTCGTCCGCAAGATAGTCGATGGTTGGGCGCAACTTTTTATATTTTTCTTTGAGGAGCTTCATGAGACTTTTGTTTTTTTTCAAAATCTGCAGAATTGCCCGCGGTTAGTAAGCCAAGCTAGATGAACCGAAATAGCTAACTCATAGAGCGTGCAATTGTAGGGCGCGAAGCACATGTTATCAATATCGTGGGGCAATTGGCAGTGCTGCTCTTGGATTGGGGTATCTAAGTGGGCTATATATGGCAGACTTGAAATAATTCTCAGATGTATTTAGTCGCACTTTATTGATCAAATTTCGAGCCAGTCCTTTAAAAACTGGGAGCACCAGATCCCCCTGTGGCAATTGTGCCTCTCCGGGATAAAAAGTCACGGCAATATCTATACTATTACCTTTTTCCGGCCGGCGCAGCTCACCAGCGGCGTACTGCATATGTTTTTCGCCTGTGAGGTTTAGAGTGTCACATATCAATACGAAACATTGTCGAGATAGTTTTATGAAATGTTCAGTTATAGGCGCCCATTGAACACGATTACTTTACTGTAAGTACCTGATCGATCATTATAGTCAATCATTGGCTATGAATGATCTTGTATGTTTAAGTCCGTTTAATCCTGTGAGAAAGCCGATTGAGGATTTGGTAGTTGAACTACTGGTGGGTAAACCAAAAACAAACTCACAGCCAGGAGATTGGTGATGGTTATATGTGGTCGCCCAAGCGCCAGCAAGATGGGAAACCGCATTTCTCGTATGAATACATGAAACATATTCAGCCGGGAGATATTATATTTTCCTACGCAAACGCTACAATCCTGGCCATTGGTGTGGCACGAACTCACTGCTATTCATTTCCCAAGCCTTTAGAGTTCAGCCGAGTTGGTTTTAATTGGTCAAATGAAGGCTGGAAAGTTGATGTGAATTATAGAAAGGTCGCGAATCCTGTTCGCACCATGGATTACATTCAATCACTTCGTCATCTATTGCCAGGTTCTAAATCTCCCATGCAACACGCTACTGGTAAAGCGAATCAAGCTTACCTTTTTCAAATCGACAAACCATTGGCTTTAGCTCTAGCTCATTATATTGATGCTCAAACCGTCGATTTGGTAAACGGCAGTTTTATATCTGAAAATTCTGAACAGTCAAATACCGTAGACTTCCATATTGAGAATTGGGAAAACCGGATCGAAGAGGACATTCTTTCCTCCACGGAAATCCCAGAAATCGAAAAGCAGACTCTAGTCAGAGCACGCCGTGGTCAGGGCCAATTCCGTGACTTTCTTTTGGCTCGTGAGAAGCGCTGTCGTATAACGGGCGTTGATAGGCCAGAGCACCTAATTGCGAGTCATATCAAGCCTTGGCGGAGCGCTGATAATCAGGAACGCCTGCATCCCGAGAATGGCTTTATGTTGACTCCATCCATTGACCATTTATTCGATAAAGGCTTTATTAGCTTTGAAGATAATGGCTCAATTTTATTAGCAGGTGTCGCCGATCGTGACGCCCTGGAGAGACTGGGAGTGATTGGCAAAGGAGCGCCTACCAATATCGGTTCGCTCTCCAATGGTCAGAAACAATTTTTGGACTGGCACAGGGACTTTATATTATTGTCATAATTGTTAAGTATCAGTTCGACAAACTCTGATAGATCAGATCTCTAGCAATACCATTAGCATTAGCCGCCCCAGGCCGTCTCTGCCCCTGCGCCTGAATCATCGACAACCAGAAAATATCATTCACCGGATCAATCCAGAACGTGGTCCCTGCAGCCCCACCCCAGTTATAAGTCCCAGGCCCCTGCGGCGTACCCGCTGCCTGCGGATCATAGGTCACTGCAAAGTCCACCCCAAATCCCACGCCAGGCTGACCCACGCCGCCGATGGCGTACTGCAGGTTCTCTTCGCCGGTGAGGCTGTCGGTGCGCATGATTCTGACGGATTCGGGGCTGAGGATTCTGGTGCCTTCCAGTTCGCCTTCGTTCACCAGCATCTGCACGAATCTGGCGTAGTCGTGAGTGGATGACACCAGGCCGCCGCCACCGGATTCCAGGCGGTTTGGGTCGAGATAGCTGGGCCGGTCGGTGCGGTGGGGTTGTTGGGCCAGTTGATTGCGCTCGGTGTCCCAGTAGTGCACTTCCGCGAAGCGGTGCTGGTCTTCTTCCTTCACGTAGAATCTGGTGTCCATCATGTCCAGGGGTTCGAAGATTCGGGTGCGCAGGAATTCGCCGTAGGGCATGCCGCTGATTTGCTGGACGATGTAGCCCTGGATGTCCACGGCGATGGAGTAGACCCATTGCTCACCGGGCTGGTAGAGCAGGGGGATGTCGGCCACTTTGGCGATGAGTTCATCCAGATTGGCCGAGGCCAGCACTTGTTTGTCGCGGAAGGCGGTGTTCACCGGGTCATCGCCGCCCAGGCCATAGCCGAAGCCGGCGGTGTGATTGAGCAGTTCGCGCATGGTGGGCTGGCGCTTCAGCGGTTCCAGTTCCACATTTCCGTTGGCGTCATAGCTGCTCATCACCTGCAGGTTTTCGAACTGCGGCACGAACTTGCTGATGGGGTCGTCGAAGTCCCACATGCCTTCTTCCCACAGCATCATCAGGGCCACGCCGGTGATGGGCTTGGTCATGGAGTAGATGCGGAACAGGGAGTCTTTAGTCATGGGGGCATTGTCATTGAGTCTGGCAATGCCGGCGTGTTCATAGGTGGCGATCTTGCCGTCTTTGGCCAGCAGCCACACCATTCCCGCCACGTCCTGGTTGGCGACGATCTCGCGCATGGCGGCGTCCAGCTCGGCGATGCCTGACTCGCTAAAGCCTGCCGCTTCGGCGCCGGCTTCCTGTAGGGGCCAGGTTTGGGCGGTGGCCTGCAGGCCGAAGCCGAGGGTGAGGATCAGGGCGAGAATTCGGGTAGTTACGGTGCGCGTGACGGCTTGGGCCATGGTGAGTCTCTTTGTTCTTTTTTATGGATTTGATGTTGGCAACACTGCCGCCAGTTTAAGGGCAATGGCAGTGCTACTCAACTCAGGCCAGCATCCCGCCGAGGTTCCAGTAATACAGCACGGTGACAAAGACGATGATCGCCGTGGCCAGCAGGGTCTGGTAACTGCGCAGGGCCGCGCTCCACCAGTGCTTCTGCCAGGCCTGATATTGAAGGCCGATCACCAGTATTGCAGCCACAAGTCCGGCCACAAACAGCCACAGACTGGATCCTGCGGGCATGATCGCCGCCGGCAAGCTCGGATAGTTGATTAAGGCGTAGACTTGCAGGGCAAACAGCAGGGCCAGGGCCGTGGCCACCAGGGTTGAGATGGCCAGAGGCAGGACAGGGCCGTTGGCGGGTTTTCTGAACAGGGCAATCAGCATGGGAATAATCGAGCTGAGTAGCAGCAGCGCCAGTGCAGCGGGCAGTGCCAGGCTGGCAATAAACGCGTTTCTGAAATTCCTTTCTGATTGGGCAAGCCGCGTGCCTGGGGCGCGTTGTGGGTTCTGTAAATAGATCAGCGCGTCGAACTGGTTGTCGTATTGGCCAGGTGGGGGCAAGGAGCTATCCAGGTTCCTGGCTTGCTGATACTCGATGACGTCGATCAGTATGATTTCTGCGGAATCGAAAAACCCGGCCGGTGGGAACGCCGCATCCTGGTTGTAGGCGCGAATGCCGATGGAGAGCGTCTCCCTGCCATTATTGCTTGCCCGGGCTCTGGCATGCTCGCCCAGGGTTTCCACGCCATTGGGGCCGATGCCATTCATGGTATGGGCGCCTCCCATTTTGAATACGGCCCTGGCGTTGTCTCCATGGCTGGCGAGATAGCTGTCGAGCCGGTCTTTCATCATGGCCTCACGCATGGCCGGTGAAATGCTGGTGGAAATCTCGCCCCGTTGGCCGGCTCTCCAGGTGGTGTAAATCTCCATGGAGCTGCGCAGGTCATTGAGTAGCAGTGCCGCTTCTTCCGGTATGGCCTCGCCAAATGCCGCCTCGATGCGGTCGAGGTCGGCAAAGTGTTCTTCCCGCAAATACTCTCCCATGCGCAGTGTGGCCTTCTGAAAGGCGCCGCGGGCCAGGCGGCGGGCATTGGCGTTGGGCGCAATTTCCGCAAGGCGTTCGAAGGGATGCATGGCGGTGATGATCTGGTCCAGGCCCCAGATGCGGCCCTCGCTATTGTCCGGGGAAGAGTCCAGGGAAGAGTCCAGGGAAGAGTCCAGGGCAGTAGTGATCAATTGCAGATCACCATCGCTGCCGAAGGCAATGGCGTGAGGAGAGCTCTCGACGAAAGCATCGAGCCCAAGCGCCTCGATGCGAGCCACAGACCAGCGGTCCATTTCCAGTACAAGATGGGAAAAGCCCGCTTGCTGAAGCGAGTCATACACGGAGGCGGTGATCTCGGCGATACCGGCTATGCCGTGTTGTTCACCGAAAAGCACAAACTGCGTGGCCGTGGCATGGTCCAAGATCCAGTCAATGCCGCTACCGTCGTAGGCACCCTGATTGTCGGAGATAGCATAAACGCCGCTGCGCTCCTGGGCAGAGGCGATGGGAGAGACGAGGGTAAAGGTGAGGACAAAGCAGAAGGCAGAGACAAGCAGCGCAAGAGTGAGGCAGACGTTCCTGAGTGTTTTCATGGTCATCGGGCCTGTGTCTTTATTATTGATTGGCCCGACTCCCAGACACTGTGTCAGGCATTGTCGACTTAGACTCCCGCTGCGGGGCTTTGGTTACATGCAGGGGTTAAACACAAGCTGCAATCATGCAATGGCCTGTTGGCAGCATGGGAAAGTCAGCAAAGAGATTGCTGCGTTCCGGCCACTGCTCTGTGGATGGCTGGCAGCCCCAAACCGTTGCATGGGTCCTGATCTTTGCGCTCAGTCCTCACAGCATAGGCATTGTGGGGCTGCGTTTCCGTCACCTTTTCCTGGCCTGGCTCGCTTCAGGAGGCCAGCACAATATAGCCGCCTGACTTTTCATCATACTGCAACTTCAACAGCCCGGCCTTGGCCGCTTCTTCCAGCAGGTCGCTGAAGGTCTTGAAGCCGTAATAGGATTCATTGAAGCCGGGCTTGCGGCGCTTCAGGGCCTGCTTGATCATGGAGCCCCAGATACCGTTGCCGCTGCTGCGTTCGGCCTGCAGGGCTTCGAAGGTTTCCAGTACCAGGTCGAAGGCTTCCTGGCGCTTGTCTTCCACGGTCTCTTTTGCCGATGTCTTCTTGCTGGCACCGCGGCCACCCTGTTTGCGTCGCGTCTTATGTTTCGGCTCGCTGCGCACCAGGTCATCGTAGAAAATGAATTCGTCACAGTTGGCCATTAACAGGTCTGAAGTGGAAGACTTGACCCCTACGCCGATGACGATCTTGTTGTTCTCTCTGAGTTTGCTCACCAGAGGCGAAAAATCCGAGTCGCCGGAAAGGATCACAAAGGTGTCCACATGGGGCTTGGTGTAACAAAGGTCCAGGGCATCCACCACCATGCGAATGTCTGCTGAATTCTTGCCGGACTGGCGTACATGGGGAATCTCGATCAACTCGAAGGCGGCCTCATGCATGGCCGGTTTGAAGGCCTTGTAGCGGTCCCAGTCGCAATAGGCCTTCTTGATGACGATGCTGCCCTTGAGCAGCAGTTTCTTGAACACCAGGCCGATATCAAACTTGGCGTATTTGGCATCTTCCACGCCCAGGGCGATGTTCTCGAAGTCGCAGAATACTGCGATGTTGACGCTTTCATGTTCAGCCATGTTGGGTCCGTTTAATCTGATGAATTAGGGAGCGGTTAGTTGAATCTCAGGTGCCGGCGTAATCCGGTCCTGTTTTTCAGGCAATAGTTCAGGCAACAGGTCTGCAATGCCACGCTTGTCTGCATTGCTGTGCCCATATTAGGGAAAACTGGGGCCGAGGAAAACCGGCAAAGCAGGGCGCTGCGTCCGTAAAGCCTGAAATCACCGCTTTCAACGGCGGGCGGATTTACCATTGCTGACATCTTTATCGGCCGATACTGTCGGGTCTCGCAGAGAACTGCCTTCATCTCCCAGATTCTGAAGTCATCAAACTATCGACTCTGCCTGGAACCCAGAAACAGTTCTTCAAGATTGGTCACTAGTTTAGCCCGTGTAGCTGCGCCAGCCTTGTCGAGATTCTGTTCACGCCAGCGTACGGCGGGAAGTTGCCGCAGGTGCTTGAGAGGAAGCAAATCCCATTGTGGGCTGCGTTGGTAGAAAGACAGCAAGAATTCTTTGTGTTGCGTTGGCAGATTTTGCAGGAGATCGGTCAGCAGCCGTTGTCTGGCAGTGAACAGGTTTCAAGCGCTATATCCTCATCGGTCATGCCAATAAAGCCGGTTTGATATTCGTGGCGGATATCTTTGCCCTGGGCGCTCAGGAGTGAGTGCGGCGAACGATCGTGACTGATCAGATAGACAATGAAGGCCAGGCGCATCTCAGCATCGATCCCTTCATTTTTCATCAACAGGTGTATGTCATAGAGATCCCGAGGATGCTGGCGATCAAGCGCTGCCATGATTTAGCCAGCATACAAATCTGCAAACGACAGCACCTGGATTACAGCGTAGCCAAACTCTTCTTCCACTGGCTACGCTACAGCCATTTCTCTGGTTTCATACACAGTGCCTCGCAGAACTGGTGTTACTTCGATCTTGATCTGCACCCGTTCCCTGCTGCGCACAATCAGTTTATTGATTGTAGATTGTGACCCGGGAGATGATTCTGTTTTCTGAGTGGATGGGTCAAATTGTTTGATGCGCTGCGCTATTCGTTTGAGGGCAGCATCGATTTCATCCAGAGCCGTATGTCGGTCATCATCGGGAAGATAGGTCAGATCGATATCCACAGATAGTCTTGGCATTGGGCGTTCAAACAGGTTGATCGCTGTGCCGCCTTTCAGGGCAAAACACGTCTCTTCGGCAACATGGGGCAAGCTGCGAACCAACAATTGAACCTGCTGCCGGTAAATTTCCCTGAATGCCACTAGAATTCCTCTGGAACAGTTATCTGATAGACAGGATCCAGCTTGCCACCTTTTACCAGTGCCCGTTTGCCTTTACCCAGCTCAACAAGTTCAGCTTTCAATTGTTGGCGCCAGCGATGCTGATGCCGGTCGGCAAAGTAAAAGAACAAGCGCTTGATCTTGATGCTGCTGGTTTGTTCCAGCAGGGACTGCATGCGAGTGGGGCTGATGCTTACCAGGCCTTCCATGACTGCGTCGACATTACTGAAACTTTGCCGTTGTGGAAGCTCGTCCAGTAGTTCAAGTATGGCGCGCTCAGGTCGGGACATAACGATACTCCAGCTCCATTCGCTCCAGGATTCGTTGCGCAGTGCAATGGCCGACTGGACGGATGTGCTGGACAACTTTTCCAGTGCAGCCATGTGTGGATGGAGCTCGACATTGATTGTAGTGGCAGGTAGAAAGCGATGCCGATTGTGGGTGACGAATACTGTTTCCAGGGGAAGTTTGTTCAGCCAGCTCGGTAGTGTTTGATCCGTATACAGATGGATGACTTCCCGGGACTGGGGCAGATAGTGGGCAAATCCTTGTTGCTGCAGTGCTGACAAGCCGCCAACAGAGACCGGGTAGCCAAGCAGGGTATGTAGTGAGACATAGACCTGTTGCCAACTCAGTGGCGTGCTGCTGCGCCGGTATACACCCCGACAGGGTTGGAATAGCCAGCCGGCAGCCACGTATTGGCTGCGCAGTGACCGTGAATAGCCCTGCTGCTCCAGCCAGGCCGCATCAACCAGCAGTCCCTCGGGAAGAATCTGGCTGAGGCGGTTTAGCTTTTCACGTTTATGTATAGCCATGCTTTGCAAATTAAACTATTAGTAAACTTTGGGCAAGTTTGATTTAGTGCTAATTAGTATAGTTATACTAAGCAAAATTGCTGAAATATGAACTGAATAGCACCCTGTTGTTTGCCGGATACCTGAGCATTTCAGGGGCTGACCAGCGGGTATTCAACCGACAAAAACCGGACTACCCACCATTCACTGCCATCCTTTCTGACAAAAGCGTGCTAAACTCCGCGCCCGCTCGCCGCTCCCCATCAGGCTGAGTTCCGACGGCCCCTGTTTATTTGTTACTTTCGAGATCACTATGACTAACCAAGCGGCAACCGCGTTTGCCCAGCTGCAGCTTTCTGCCCCCCTTATTCAGGCCCTTGAGGCCATTGGCTATGAAAAGCCTTCGCCTATCCAGGCGCAAACCATTCCGCTACTGCTGGCGGGCCGCGATGTGCTGGGTCAGGCCCAAACCGGCACTGGCAAGACCGCCGCCTTTGCCTTGCCAGCCCTGTCCGGCCTGGATCTCGCCCAGAAAAACCCGCAGGTGCTGGTGCTGGCGCCCACCCGGGAGCTGGCCATTCAAGTGGCCGAGGCCTTTCAAACCTATGCGGCCAATCTCAAGGGCTTTCATGTGCTGCCTATTTATGGCGGTCAGGACTACAGCGGTCAGATGCGCGGCCTTAAGCGTGGTGCCCATGTGGTGGTGGGCACTCCCGGGCGGGTGATGGACCATATGCGCCGTGGCACCCTGAAGCTGGACGGCCTCAAGACTCTGGTGCTGGATGAGGCCGATGAGATGCTGCGTATGGGCTTTATTGATGATGTGGAATGGATCCTGGAGCAGACCCCGCCGACCCGGCAGATTGCCCTGTTCTCCGCCACCATGCCGGCGGAAGTGCGGCGCATTGCCAATAGCCATCTGAACAAGCCGGAGCAGGTCACCATCAAGGCCAAGAAGGCCACCACCGAACTGATCCGCCAGCGTTACTGGCCGGTGAGTGGCACCCACAAGCTGGATGCCCTGACCCGCATTCTGGAGGCCGAGACCTTCGATGCCATGATCGTGTTTGTGCGCACCCGCCTGGTGACCACCGATCTGGCCGAGAAGCTGTCGGCGCGGGGTTTTGCCGCCACGGCGTTGAATGGCGATATCGCCCAGGCCCAGCGCGAGCGCACCATCGACAAACTGAAGAAGGGCAAACTGGATATTCTGGTGGCCACCGATGTCGCCGCCCGGGGCCTGGATGTGGACCGTATCAGCCATGTTATTAATTACGATATCCCCCACGATACCGAGGCCTATATTCACCGCATTGGCCGTACTGGCCGCGCCGGGCGCAAGGGCGATGCCATTTTGTTTGTGGCGCCCCGCGAGCGCCGCATGCTGGCCGCCATCGAGCGGGCCACCGGCGCGAAGATCGAACAGATGGCGCTGCCCTCCACAGAGATGATCAACGACAAGCGTATCGCCGGCTTCAAGCAGAGCATCAGCGATACCCTGGCCGCTGGTGATCTCGCTTTTTACAGCCAACTGGTGGAGCAGTACCAGGCCGAGCACAATGTGCCTGCCATCGAGATCGCCGCGGCCCTGGCGCAGATTGCTCAGGGTGATTCGCCGCTGCTATTAAAGAATAAACCTGCGCCCCGGCGTGAAACGCCTTTTGCCGGTGATGAGCCAGGTCAGCCGCGCGGCAAAGGCCGCCGCGACAAGGCTGGACGCAGAGACGATCCCTTTGACAGCCGCGCGGAGAAACGCGGCGCCCGACAAAAAAACCTGCCTCCGCCCGAAGGCATGGAACGCTTTCGCATCGAAGTGGGCCATAACGACCAGGTGATGCCGGGTAATATTGTCGGCGCCATTGCCAACGAGGCGGGCCTGGACAGCAAGGATATTGGCCGCATCAATATCTTCGACAGATACAGCACCGTGGATTTGCCGCTGGATATGCCGGACGACATTTTCAAGGATCTGAAAAACACCTGGGTGGCCAAAAAGAAATTAAACATCACCCGTTTTAACGAAGAGGCAGGCGGTCAGGAGTCTGGGTCGAAGCATGGGGAGTTCGGTGACCGACCAGTGCGCAGAAAGCCCAAGACCAAATCCAAATCGAAAGAGAAATCGAAAGAGCGGTCGAAGCCTGGCAAGAGTAGCAAGCCGAAGAAGCGGGGCAAGCCTAAAGGCTAGTAAGACCTTGCTCGTATTGCCAGCGCTGAGTCGACCGGGATCAGGGTAGCGGCTTCGAATCCATGTCCTGCTGTTTTGTTGGCGGCGAAACAGTGCCAGGTTTCTGCTGAATCAAACCAAGCTGTTCAGCCAGTTCCTGTTTGTTGTAGCTACGTTTCGCCGGAACCCGGATCAAGGACAGATCGGCACTGTCACAGGCTTGCTGTAAGAAGGAATCCCTCGCTTGTCTTTTCTTTGCGCGGTGGGATTTGTCATCGAGTTCGATAGCGCAGACAACTGAAAGATCGTCAGTCTTGCAAAGCACAAAGTCAAAGTGCTTGCTGGAGATCTTGTTGAATGCTGTCTGCCAATTTTTTCTGTTATAGCCCTTTTTCGGGCCAAGCACATCAGCCACTCTCACCTTGCTGAAAACTGTCATTGAATCATCAATGCAGGACAGCAGCACGCCATAGAAAGATCGCTCGGCCCGGCTGAGCAGGGTGGGTTTCAGCGAGTAATCATATTTGTCAGATTTCTGCGACAGGCGAATCAGAAGCTGGGCTGCAATGATCAGTCCCAGCGCCAGAATTATCCAGTTTAGGCCTTCCATAGCAATTTCCTGTTAGCAGTGAAGAAACGGACAAACTGTATCTCCCCACGATAATAAAGGGAATCTGTACTGGATTGAATAGCGATAATTCGCTGTATTCCGGGTCGAGTGGGTGTGCCACTTCCGCCTGGGATAGAATGCGTCAAGAGACAACCTAATTCGCATCTGAACCCGGGAATGCCACCATGCTCGACCGCCTGCGCTTCTATTTCAACCGCCTCCAGGAACGGCTCTGGGTTCGGCCCCTGTTGTTCTGCATTGTGTCCGTGGTGGCCGCCTTTGTGGCCCGCGCCACCGATGACTGGGGCATTGCCCATCTGGTGCCGGATCTGTCTTCCGAGTCGGTGACGACCCTGCTGCGGGTCATGTCCAGCAGCATGCTGGTGATTGCCACCTTTGCTGTCGGCTCCATGGTGTCGGCCTATTCCTCCGCCAGCAATACCGCTACGCCGCGCTCCTTCCCCGTCATCGTCGCCGATGATGTTTCCCAGAATGCCCTGTCGGCCTTTATTGGCAGTTTTATCTTCAGCATTGTTGGTCTGGTGGCTATGGAGAATGGCTACTATGACATCACCGGGCGCTTTACCCTGTTTGCCTTTACGGTGCTGGCCTTTGCCATTGTGGTGATTACCTTTGTGCGCTGGGTGGACAAGATCGCTCGGCTGGGACGCATGGGCAATACCGTGGACAAGGTGGAAGCGGCGGCGGCCGAGTCCTTGCAGCGCCGGCGGCGGGCGCCGAATCTCTGTGCCCATGCCGGTTTTGATGATCTGGGCCAGACGCGAGCTGTGCAGGGGCTTGAGGTGGGTTATCTGCAGCGGGTGGATCTGCCGGAGTTGCAGGAGGCGGCGGTGACACTGGACTGCCGTATTCAGGTGGTGGCGACGCCGGGCAGTTATATCTCCCCTGGGAAAATACTGGCAGAGATCGAGTGTGATGAAAGCAAACTGGATGATGCAGCCATTGCCTCCATCCGCGCTGCTTTTGTCATCGGCCACGACCGCACCTTTGATGACGATCCACGCTTTGGGTTGATCACTCTTTCCGAGATTGCCAGCCGCGCCCTGTCGCCGGCGGTGAATGATCCCGGCACGGCCATCGATGTCATTGGCACGCTGTTGCGATTGCTGGTGAACTGGTGCGAGCCGGTAGCGGAAGAGGAAAAGCGGGAGTTGCTCTATGATCGGCTGGCGGTAAACAGCCTGTCTACCGAGGACATCTTCATCGATGCCTTCGGTTCCATCGCCCGGGACGGGGCCGGCACCGTGGAGGTGATGGTGCGCCTGATGAAAGCTTTGAATTCCCTGTGCCACTGTGAGGATGAGGAGACCAGTGAACAGGCCAGGGCCATGGCGCGAGTGGCTCTGGGACGGGCGCAGCAGGCCATGGAATTTGAGCAGGATATCGAGGCGGTGCGCGAGGCGGCGGCCTTTGCAGAAGCCAGCGCTTAGTGTTTAGCCGCGATGGCGGGATGACTCGGCCTGGCTATTGGCCGGCGCTGGCATCCAGCAGTGCTGAAATCTCTTGCTCCAGTTCGCTGCGGTCCTGCAGTTGGCTGAACAAGCTGTCACTTGTCTGTGCTTCGCATAAACCCAGTATCACCCCCAGCACCGATCCCCGGTGCACATTGTCGCCACCAAGATTGGTGTTGGACAACAGACCCGCCTCCAGGGCATGGCAATACTTGTAGGCCAGGTAGAGCACGCTGGGCCAGGAATCAGTTATGTAACAGGCCGAGGAAAACAGCTTGCCCACCACATCATTGTCGTTATGAATCTTCGGCATGATCTCTGACAGTTGCAGGCTGATACTGCGTTTGCTCCAGGCACTGATGAGGCCTGCCGCCTCTTCGCCTTCTTCCCTGAACAGCAGTTCATCCAGCAGGCCCACATAGTCGCGACAGACCTTGGCCAGGTAATCATCGGGGTGGGTCAGATACAGATGCCGATGGCAGAGTGCCTGCACATCCTCAAGACTGCGGCCAGCCAGGCGTTCGGCGAAGACGATGGGGGCGATACTCACCAGGCCGCCGATGGAGGCGGTATCATGGGTCACGGCCGCGCATTGATCGGCGGGCTTGCCGGCTTCCAGATTGGCGAAGAAACCGCGGTGGTAAGACTCGGCATAGGTGTCCGGGTGGCGGGCGGGTTCGGCGGTCATCAGCTCGATATAGCCGCTGAGAAAGCAGTCCTGATCATAGTGGCCATGATTGGCTGCCAGGCAGCGCATCAGTACCCGGGTGCAATGGGCATTGAGGGTGTTTTCGCCGGCCTGCATGCCGTGGTGGTAATGGCAGTTGGCTTTGCCCCAGTATTGCCGTCGCCCCTTGAGGATCACATCGCCGACGATCTCCCGGCCGGGCCTGCCTGCTGCGCGGGCACTGCGTCCACCCTGGCGCGTGGAATGCAGGGACATGATGGAGGAGGGGTGATGGGCCGGCGCCGCTTCCATGTTTTGAATGCCGCCGCGGAATTGCCGGTAGATATCCATGGGGTTGTAATACCAGTGCACGGGCATGGCCAGGGCATCGCCCACAAACAGGCTTTGCAGGGCCGCGTTGGCGCGTTGTCGGACGATAGTGGTTGCGGGCATGAATAGAGTGAACCTTGTCACCGGGTGAATGCTGATTGCTAACGTTGGCTGGGCTGGCCTGGATCAACAGGCCTGGATCAACAGGTGAGGGTCAACAGGTCTGGGTCAACAAGCGCTACCGCAGGCCCGGTTTGCCGCCCGCAGCCTTATGTGGTCACATAAGCTATCTATGCCCAGACCCTGCGTTTATTTTGCCTACCCCGGCGACCTCGATACCCTCACCGGTGGCTACCATTACGACCGTTGTCTGATTGATGGGCTGGTTGAGCAGGGCCTGGATATTCGTTTGCTGTCGCTGCCTTCAGTGGCGCCGACACCGCAGCCCGCGGCCCTGGAGCAGATTGATCAGGCCTTTGCGGCCCTGCCCGATGGCGCGCTGGTTATCGTCGATGGACTGGCTTTCGGGGTGCTGGACAAACTGGCGAGGCGGGAGTCGGAACGATTGCGACTGCTTGCCCTGTGTCATCATCCCCTGGGACTGGAAGCGGGGCTAAGCCAGGAGATGGCAGCGCAGTTAGTGGCTTGTGAAACGGCGGCGCTGGCCTGTTGCCGGGCGGTGATTGTCACCAGTGCACATACCAAACGAATTCTTACCGAGCAGTTTGCATTGCCCGCTGAAAAAGTCTGCGTGGCGCTGCCGGGCACCGAGGCGGTGGACTTTGCACCCTGTACGGGCGAGCCGCCACTGCTGCTGTGTATTGCTTCCCTGATTCCCCGCAAGGGCCACGATGTATTGATCAAGGCCCTGGCGGCTATTAAGGATCTTGCCTGGCAGGCGCGCCTGGTGGGCGGCGATGAGTTTGCGCCGCACTGGGCAGCGAGCCTGCGGGAGCAGGTTCAGGCCTGTGGTCTTGGCGAGCGTATTGCTTTTGCCGGGGCGGTGTCTGATGTACTGCCGGAGTATCAGCGGGCCGATCTGTTTGTGTTGCCCTCCCGTTATGAAGGCTATGGCATGGTGTTTGCCGAAGCCCTGGCAGCAGGGCTGCCGGTGGTGGCGGGTCGGGCCGGGGCAGTGCCTGATGTGCTGGAAGATGGAGACAGGACTGCGGGTATTCTGGTGGACCCGGAAGACAGTGCAGCCCTGGCCGAGGCGCTGCGGCAATTACTCGATGATGGGGCCCTGCGTCAGCAGTATCAATTGGCCGCCAGGCGTGCGGCCGGGCGCCTGCCGGCCTGGTCAGATACGGCCGCAGTGGTGGCCACTGAACTGGAAAAGGTGTATTGCGATGGAAATTGAACAGTGAGTGGTTTCAGCCTCGACTGGCTGGATCTGCGGGAAGCGGCGGATCACCGGGCCCGGGACGACAGTTTGTTGATGCGAGCCCGGGACTGGCTGGCACAGCAGGCATCCGCTGGCAGGCCCTGTATCATTGATCTGGGCAGTGGCAGTGGTTCCACTCTGCGGGCCTTTGCCGCCTGTGCGGATATCAATCAATGGGCCTGGCGACTGGTGGATGCCGACGCGGAACTGTTGGCGGAGTCGGTGCGGCGGCATGGCTCACTGCAAGCCTTGCAAAGCTGTCAGCAGGATCTGGCGGCGGTGGCCGAGTTGCCCCTGGCCGGGGTGCAGATGATTTCAGCCTCGGCGCTGTTTGATCTGGTCTCGGCAGAGTTTATTGCTGCCCTGTTAGAGGCCATGGGCAGCTCAGCACAAAAGCCGGCACTCTATTCGGCCCTGAATTACGATGGCACTACCCGGTTCTCGCCCGAGCATCCTCTGGATGATCAGGTGCTGGCGGCGTTCAACCGTGACCAGCAGCGCGACAAGGGTTTTGGCAAGGCCCTGGGACCAGCCGCCACTGCCTGTCTGGCTGAACAATGTGCGCAGGCGGGTTACTCGGTGGAACTGGCCAGCAGCCACTGGCGCCTGGGTGGCAAGGGGCTGATGGATGATGAGATCAATCGCAATAGCAGTGCCGCAACAGGCGGCACGAAGTATGGTGGTGACAACGGCCATGAGGGTGATGGCCTGTTGGTCTCGGCATTGGTGGATGGCATTGCCGCCGCCGTGGCCGATGATGAGCAGATTGATACACTGGCCCTGCAGGACTGGCAGACTTTCAGGCAGGCCCATGCCGCCAGTGGCCTGTGTATTGTGGGGCACATGGACCTGTTAGCTTTGCCCCTGGATCATGAATAACGAATGATAAATAGCGAATGATGAATAAAGAATGCTAATCAAGAGCAACAGGCCAGTGATGCAGTGCCGGTAATAAACCCGGCCAGCAGCCGGTCTACTGCATAGGTGCTGATCTGATGCAGCCCGGCAGGCGTAAAAGATCATAATGCAGCAGACTGACGATCTGGCTATCTAGCTGGTCGCCGACAGACCCGCCGGGCCCGGGCATGCCCACAGAGTTAATGCCCGAACTAATTCTTACAGGAGGACCCATGACAGCCATTCAACGAATGACCAATCGATTCCTATTTTCTCCATTGATGCTATTGGCCGCCAGTGTGTTCCTTGCCAGCCCCGCCCAGGCCGAACCGGCGGATTGGGAAATCGACTCCGAGCATTTCTCCATCGCTTTTGCGGTGGCCCATATTGGCTATCAGCAGCAGCTGGGCATGTTTCTGGAAGCGCAAGGCAGCTTCCGTTATGACCCGGAAACAGGGGAACTGTTTTCCGGCCGGGTGGAAGTGCAGGCCGACAGTGTGTTCAGCAACCACAATGCCCGGGACGACCATTTGCGAGGCCGGGATTTTCTCAATGCCCGCCGCAATCCTGCTATTGTCTTTGCTGCCACTGAATTTGTGCCTTCTGAAGGCAATGCCGATCAGGGGGTACTGCGGGGCGACCTGACCCTGTTGGGCCAGACCCATCCGGTGGAACTGGATGTCACCATTAACAAGCGTGCCGACTACCCCTTTGGCCACCGCCGTGAGACTCTGGGTATTTCCGCCGAGACGACGATTTTGCGCAGCCGCTGGGGCATGGATTATGGTGTTGCCGATGGGCTGGTGGGCGACGAAGTGGCCCTGAAGTTTGAACTGGAAGGAATTCGCCAGTAGCCCCTTAAATACAACAGAATCATGGCTGGCCAGCCGGGGCAGGGAGCGAACGCTCTGGCGCAGTCGGTCTGTATTTTTTCCTCTGAACGCTTTTTCACCCTGAATTCAGATCCGCATCGCCGCTTTACCCTTTTATGACAAAAACGTAAGATGAGTTGTTATGTCCAATGTTTCTGTAACCCGCATCAGCAGTGCCCGTATCCCCACCGACTACGGTGAGTTCAGGCTGGTTTATTACAACAACACCCAGGATGAGAAAGACCATCTGGCCTTTTGCATGGGTGATGACCTGACCGGCGACGATGTGCTGGTGCGGGTGCATTCGGAATGCCTGACCGGCGATGTCTTTGGCTCCCGCCGCTGCGACTGTGGCGAGCAACTGGACCATGCCCTGCAACTGATTGCCCAGGAAGGCCGGGGCGTGCTGGTGTATCTGCGTCAGGAAGGGCGTGGCATTGGCCTGCTGGAAAAGATTCACGCCTATAATCTGCAGGACGAAGGTCATGACACCGTCGATGCCAACCTGATGCTGGGCCATGGCGCCGACGAGCGCAGCTATGAACTGGCGGCCCGCATTCTCGAAGAACTGGGAGTGAAATCCGTACGCCTGATCACCAACAACCCGGACAAGATTACCGCTCTGGAAGCCGATGGCATCAAGGTCAATGACCGGGTGGCCCTGCCCGCCGATGTGCATCCGGAAAATTCCCACTACCTGCTGACCAAGGCCCGCCGCATGAATCATATGCTCAATGTGCCCGGCCAGATTGTTCCGACCGCCGACAGTGAACTCGTCGAACCTCAACCAGCAGATTGAAGACTGGCTGCGCCAGCGCAGCGCAGCCTTTCAATCCCGATCCCGCCCCTTTATTACCCTGGCCTGGGCCCAGAGCTTCGATGGCAGCCTGACCGCCCACTGCGGTGAGCCGCTGTGTATCAGTGGTGAGGAATCCATGCAGCTTACGCATCAGCTGCGCAGTCTCCATGATGGCATCCTGATCGGGATCGGTACCGTGCTCAGCGATGATCCGCAGCTTACGGTACGGCAATGGGATGGCCCCAATCCGCAGCCAATTGTACTGGACAGTCAATTACGTACCCCGGCCGAGGCCAGGCTCTGTTGCCACCCCGATAAACCCTGCTGGATACTCACAGTAAACGAAGAATCCGCCTGCGCCCCCGGCAGTGCGGAAGTGTTGACCGTGCCCAGTGACGAGAGTGACCCCCAGGAAGTGCCGCTGGAAGCAGCCATGCAAATCCTGTATGACCGCGGTATTCGCAGCCTGATGGTGGAAGGCGGTGGCAATGTCATCACGGCCTTTTTGCAGGCGCGACTGGTAGATGCCCTGGTGCTGACCATTGCACCGAAGCTGCTGGGTGGCTACAAGGCGGTGGGCGATTTGCAGCCGGAGCACAGTAACCGGGTGCTGGATATCAATCCCCTGTATTCCGGACAGGCCGGCAATGACATGATTGTCTGGGGTGATTTGAATTACGACGGACAGCCAACATGAGCGCGGTCAAGGCCCGACAGCTCTGGTTCAGCAAACCCGGTACGGTAGAACTGCGTGAACAAGCGTTGCCAGAACCGCAAGCTGATCAACTGTTATTGCGCACGCTATATTCCGGCATCAGTGCCGGCACCGAGATGCTGGTATACCGCGGCCAGGTGCCGGACAGCTTGTCCCTCGATGCCAGTTTGGCTGCGCTGGGCAATGAACAGATCAGCTATCCCCTGCAATACGGTTATGCCAGTGTGGGCTGTGTTGAACAGATCGGCAGTAATATCGATACTGACTGGCTGGGTCGCAAGGCCTTCTGTTTCCAGCCCCACGCCAGTCACTTTCTTGCCGAGCCGGATGCCCTGATTCCCTTGCCCGATGACATCTCTGCCGAGGCGGCGGTGTTTCTGGCCAATATGGAAACGGCGGTAAACCTGGTGCTGGATGCCGGGCCGCAACTGGGAGACCGGGTGCTGGTAATGGGGCAGGGCATTGTGGGATTGCTGGTGACACAGATTCTGGGGCAGTTTCCACTGGCTGAACTTGCTGTGGTGGATCCGTTGGCGGCCCGTCGTCAGTTGGCCGAATCCGCCGGCGCTACGGCCAGCTTTGATCCGAACAGTGAGAATGATCGGGCGAACCTGCAACAGTTATTGCAGCCACGGGAATCGGCCGGCGCTGACATCGTGATTGAATTGAGCGGCGCACCGGCGGCACTGAACCAGGCTATCGCCCTGTGTGCCTATTCCGGCCGCGTTGTGGTGGGCAGCTGGTATGGTAACAAGACCGCCGGCCTGGCCCTGGGCGAACGCTTTCACCGCAATCGCATTGAACTCATCAGCAGCCAGGTCAGCAGCATCGCGCCAGCCCTGAGTGGCCGCTGGGACAAGGCGCGGCGTTTCGATGTAGCCTGGGACATGATTCGAAAGTGCCAGCCGGAACAGTTTATCAGTCACCGCTTGCCCCTGGATAAAGCCGCTGAAGCCTATGCCCTGCTGGACAAGGGGGTAGAGGATGCACTACAGATTGTGTTTGGTTATCAGTAACAATGAACAAGCTTGAAGACCTGAGGAATTGACCATGTATTGCCTTGCCGTAAAAAAGGATTTCATCGCCCAGCATTATCTGGTTGGGGGCGACTGGGGTGCCGAGAATGATCCCCACTCCCATCACTATGTGCTGCAGGTAAGACTGGAAGCGGCGGAGCTGGATGAGCATGGCTATCTGGTGGATATCGTCAAGATCGAAGAAGAGATGGGCAACACGCTTGCCTACTTCGGTGACAAGATGCTCAATGACCTGCCGGAGTTTGCAGGTCTGAATCCCAGCCTGGAACATTTTGCCCGCATCTGCTGCAACAAATTGCTGACCGCCATTGCTCCGCCGGGCTCGGGCCGCTTTACGGTGCGGCTGTGGGAAAATGAAGAGTGCTGGGCGTCCTATTCAAAAGACTTTGGTGGCTGAGTCTTGTTGGTCGGGGCTATTATTGACCGGCGCTATAATTGACCGACACTATGATTAACCGGGATTGCGGATCTGGAAAGTCCGGGCAGCATCAATGCCCCCGCAATCAACACCAGTACATCCCGCAAACGCATCAGGGCGATCAGCCCCGCCGCCGCCGACAGTGGCAGGGCCAGGGCCTGAAAGGCCAGCAGCAGGCCCGCCTCCACGGTGCCAATGCCGCCGGGCAGGGGCAACAGAAAGGCCAGGCGCAGCACAGTAAACAGCAGTACAAACTCGCCCGCATTGACCTCCAGCCCCGCAAAGCGCAGCAGCAACCAGAACTCCACAATCATGCCGGCCCAGCCCAGCAGGGATAACAGCAGAGCCAGGCCCAGTGCCGCGCGACGCTGACTGATCAGGGCCTGCAAGCTGCCGTGCAGCTTTGACCATTGCTCAGGCCATTGCCTGGCCAATGGCCCAAGGCGGGGATGGGACTGCCAGGGGCGGCTTACCCGCTGAATCCAGGCTTCGACCCGGGCCGGATGCCTTAACAGAAACCCGGCCATGGCCATTAACAGGATAACCAGTACCAGCAGGATCAGGGCAGGCAGACGCCAGTCAAACAGCGCTGCATCCGTTGCAGCGGCTGTTGCCGCCAGCGCCACTATGGCCAGCAGCAGAATGCTGAAGTTAATCCACAACTCGTAAAAGCGGTCCAGGCCCACCGCCAGAAACGCGGCATGCCCGGGCAGGCCATAGCGTTTCCACAGCCAGTAAACCTGCAGGGGCTCACCACCGAATTGCGGGCCAGGTGTCACAAAACTGATCAGTTGCCCCGCCTGGCGAACCCGAATCAGAGAGCCAAGCGTGGTGACTGCACCCATGGCCCGGGTCAGAACCTGCCAGCGTGCCGCCAGCAACAGGATGATCAGCAGGTTCAGACCGATCCACAATAGCCACTGGAAAACAGTGAGCCCGGCGATGGCCTGCAACAGGGCCTGTCTGGGCAGCAGACTCAGCACCCACAGCAGCAGACCCAGGGCCAGGGGCCAGCTCAGGTAATGCAGTTTGTTGCGCAGGGAATTCACGCGCCGTCGTACCGGTGCAGCCAGCGTTGATCCGCCAGCCACAGGCTGAAGCGACCGGTGCCCAGCAGCATCACCCAGACAATAAAACAGAACAACACAGCTTCCAGCGGCCCGGTTGTGATTTGCCCATAGTAAGTGGCCAGCAAACCAATCATGGCCAGACAGGCGGCGCGACCGGCAACTCCCAGCAGAATCATGGCGGGTGCCACGATGAAACCGGCAGCGATAAACCAGCCTGGCTCAAAGCCGGACCGGTTCAGGGACAGCATTAACAGGATAATAATGCCGAGTCGCATCAGCGGCTGTATCACGGCGGCGCTGAAGCGGATCAACGGCTTCATGGTCTGCTCCATAAAGGGCCCTTTTTGAGCCAGGCGGCCACTGACAAACAGCCAGTCGATGGTGAAACCAATCAGCGCCGGCAGCATAAACGCAAAACCGGCCAGGGTAGTGGTAGGTGGATAAAACCAGGGCCATAGCGCCACCACCAGAAAGCCCATCTGGAAACCGGCCCAGGCACGCCGGTGCATGGCCGGTGGCAGGGGATAGATCGGCAACTTGCGGTGCTGGCGCCAGAGCAGGCCGCCGTGGAAGATATAATAGGCAGCACCAAATAACAGATAGCTCCAGTGCACCTGGCCATAGGCCCAGGCCAGCAGTGAGGCGATGGCCAGACCCAGGGCATCGGAGACCACGTCCAGGTCATTGCCAAACAGGCTGCTGTGATTCGTGCGCCTGGCGACAAAGCCGTCGACGCGGTCGAGAATGGCGGCAAAGAAATACACCGTACCCGGTATCCAGGCCATTACCGGACCGCCTGGCCAGCTCTGGAACAGAAAACCACCGGTGGCAGCGATCAGGCCGGCGCGCAGCAGGGTAAGACGGTTTCCCCAGCCCAGATCGGTGTACAGCGGCGCATCACTGGCAGGCCGGTTCAGATCCAGGCGTTTGCGAGCCTGGAAGTAAATAAACAACCACAGCAGCAAGGCCTGGGCAGCCCATTGCATGGCAGCTGCTGGCTGCCAGTTCAAGCCCAGCAGCAGGGCCGCCAGCAGCAAGGCCACGGCAGTCCCAAGGCCAAAGCGAAACAGTTCCGCCTGCAGACTGGCTCTGCTTGCTGCCTCGGATTGGTCTGGAGCTGTGCTGGTCATCGCTGGTAAAAGTGTAGCCTGAGTGGAGGGTTTGCCAGAGCAGGGCTTAATGTCCGAATGAGTCCCGAATAATAGCCTGTTTTACCGGTTGGAGCAGAATTGTCAGCTGATGGGGCAAGGTTTGCAGCTCAGGCCAGAGCAGAGGTCGCTTCTGGCACTTGTCGATCAGGCCTGTCAGTTAAGGCAGCATCCGGCAATGATATTGCACCAGCGCTGGATCATCAGTTCATCGGCGATCTTGTCCTGACGCAGTTCCAGCATCAGGGCCGATATATGGAAGCGCTTGCTAAGTATGGGGATGCTGTAATCAATGCCGGGTTCAATTGAATAGGGCTGGTTGTCTCCCACCTGATCTGTTTCTGACAATACGCGGGTACGAAGCTTGAGGAGCATTTTTCTCGCCCATTCCTGGCTTTCGTCATAGCACACGCCAATTGACCAGGGGCGGTGTTCTCCGGCCAGGTCCGGTGTGAAGCTGTGGATGCTGAGCAGCCGGGCCTGATCCCGGTCGAGGCGGCTTAACACACTGGCAATGGCTTTGTGATATGGGTCGAATAGCGTGCGTTGTCGTTGTTCGATGGCGCGAGGGCTGAGGCCGATATTTCCCGGTATTTCTGTTTGATCACTGCAGGCAGCAATAGAGTCGGGATGGCCCGGCTCTCGGTTGCAATCGATTACCAGACGGGAATAGTTGCTGAGAATCAAGGTGGCGTCCAGGCGTGCAGAAAGTTTGCGGGCCAGCGCCGCAGCCCCCGGATCCCAGGCGATGTGGCTGGTCAACTGATCGGTATTCAGACCCAGGCGGTTGAGACTAACGGGGATGCGGTTGGAAGCATGATCGCAGATCAGCACGAAAGGGCTTTTGCCACCGGGCCGGACCAGTTCGATGGGGCCCGGCTCATTGGCTGCCAGCAAGCTATGACTAGGCATGGCAGCAGGCTCCAGAAGCCGTATCCAGCAGTGGCGCCCAATCAGGAGTGTCGAAGATTGGACCCATTACTGATCAGGCACCTCATCTGTGAAAACCTTGAAATACTTGAGTTCTGTTTCCCCAAAGCTGTTGCTGAGAGAGACATCGGCGGCATCGCGGCCCCGGGCCATAAGAATGCGGCCGATAAGGCGCTTGTTGTTGCGTGGATCGAAGGTATGCCATTGACCGTCCAGATAGGCCTCAAACCAGGCGGCGAAATCCATCTCCGCATACGGGGGTGGCAGGCCGATATCGCTGAGATAACCGGTGCAGTAGCGAGCAGGGATGTTCATGCATCGGCAAAAGGCCACAGCGAGATGGGTGAAGTCCCGGCAGACGCCGCGCTTGCTGGCATAGACCTGGGCCGCGGTCATGGTGTTGTCGGCATACTCATAACCAAACTGGATGTGTTCATGCACAAAGTCGCAAATGGCCTGTACCCGATGCCAGCCAGTTGGGCCATTGCCAAACAGGCGCCAGGCTTCCTGGGACAGAATATCGGTTTCGCAATAGCGGCTGCCTAACAAATAGACCAATGTTTCTTCAGGCAGGGTTTGTACGGGAAACTGCTGAGCCTCGGGCGCATAGGCATCCGGTTCGCCGGAGTCGATGATCTGGGTGTCATTGCTGATGCGGGTATCGCCGGGGTTGATAGTCAGGCGCGTAATCCAGTTGCCATAGAGGTCACGATAGCCATGCAGTGGCAAAGGCGGGTCGGTGATTATCTGGTCGGGCATCAACAAATGGGTGGCACGGGAGGAATGAACATTCAGGGTCAAAAGCATGGGAGTGACCTGATTACAGTGGAACAGCATCTCATAGCCTAGGCGAATCTTCATGGGGTGCTCCTGACAGGTCGGTCAGCTCGCTGTCAACTCAGTTTGGGGTGGTGTGGCAGACGCAGGAATGGAGAAAAAGGCTGTCGTCTTTGCTGCATCCCGGACCGGAAATCAGGTGATTCTGGTGACTGGGGTTCGGGACAGCTACAGGCTTCACTCTACGCAAGATATGAGCACAAGTACAGGCGGGCATTCAGAAATGGAAGCGTGACGTTGCTGACTGCCCTCAGTTTCCGAGCCGCGCTTCCGGCAAGATAGCCTGGCAAAGCGAGCCTGGTTAGCAAACAATGGCTCAGTTCTGCCTGCCATGTTCTGCCACTTCGCGCTGCAGCAATTGCAGAAGCCGGGCCCGGTTGTTGCGAGCCTGATTGCTCAAAATGACAAACGGATAAAGACCCCCGGGCCCGGGAATAAAACCGGCAAAATTGTAGACGCCGGACAGGGTGCCACTCTTGCGCAGGGCGCCATCCACTTCGGTGAGCAGGCTGGCATGGGGCTTGAAGCTCTCCAGCACTCGCATCATGGCCCTGGCACTGCTGCGTTGCCGACGATCCAACCCCGAGCCTTCCAGCATCAATAGCGTGTTCGGGTCAGTACCGAAGCCTTCGCCATACAGTGCCGCAAGTGCATTTTGCAATACCTGCCGTGCGGCAGCCGCAGTGGCAGGGAAGCCATGCGTCTGGGCACCCATGATCAGAAACAGCTGGTTGGCGATGAAATTATTGGAGTAGCGCAGCAGGCCTTCAAGATTGTCCCGCAGGCTACGACTGCTGCGGTGGCGATAGAACAGGGTCCATTGCTCGCTGACTTCCTCGCGATAAAAAGCCTGGTCCCTGACCGCAATGCCCTGGCGCTCAAGAAAAATGCGGAACAATTGCTGAGCCTGCTGCAAGCCCGTCACCGGATCTTCGCCCACATTGATGCGCTGGGTCTGGCCGGGTTGCAGTTGTCTGGCCAATCGTCTGGCCAGTGGTGTCAGTGGTGTTTGTTCCTCGGCCGATTGCAGTTCACCGCTGGCAGACCAGGCCAGATTAACCGTGTTGAAGTTTACCGCCAGGGCGCCGTTGCGGGCGCCATAGGGTTGCAGGGTATCGGATTCGAAGGGCAGGTCCAGATCGGGCGTGAAAGCAGAATCATCCAGCACCAGGCGATTCACCTCGCTCAAACCGCGCTCGGCCAGAATGCCAGCAATGGCTTCGATTTCTTCCGATACCAGGAAGGGATCGCCCAGACCGCGAACCAGCAGGTCACCGGCGGCGTTGCGATAAAACAGGGTCTCGAAACGAAAATCTTCACCCAGCTCATGCAGTGCCACCTGGCTCAGGGGAATCTTTAACACCGAGGCCGGAATCAGGGCCGCATCCGCGTTGAGGCTGATGAGTGCTTCCCCCTCGGGACTGTGCAGCAGCACCCCGCCATTGCCAGCCAGTGTGGCGATGCGATCCAGATCGGCAGCGGCCAGGGTCCAGGGACAGAGGCCGAGCAGCAGAATCAGCAGGACTCGTTGAGGGCTATTCATTGTTGGTAGAAAGTCGCGCAGCAAAACAGCAGCCAGAAATTGAGTGAATGCAGAAAGTCAGTCTAAAAGCCATTGTACGCGAATTTCCCGGATTCTGGCGCGGCTGTGCTTTGTTGACTAGTCTATTCAGTAGAATTCCGGGGTGTATAATGCCAATAACCACTTTTGACACACTCAAATACGTCCGCCGCCTGCAGGAAGCGGGAATGCCCGCGGATCAGGCAGAGATTCAGGCCGAAGTGCTGACGGAGGCATTCAACGTGAATCTGGAATCGCTGGTAACCAAAGACTACCTTGCCGCTCAAATGGCCGAGCAGCGGGCGTATATGGATACCCGATTTGCGGAGCAGGATGCGAAGTTCGACAAGCGCTTTGCGGAACAGGATGCAAAGTCCGATAAACGATTTGCGGAACAGGATGCAAAGTCCGATAAACGATTTGCGGAGCAGGATGCAAGGTTCGATAAACGATTTGCGGAACAGAATGCAAAATTTGACCGACGCTTCGCCGAAATCGATGCCCGTCTGGAAACTCTGCGGGCAGACTTTGACGGCAAATTCCGCACTCTCTATGTGATGTCCAGTATCCTGCTGGCGGCAGTCATCCTGCCCTGGCTGGAGCGCCTGCTGACACTCTGATTCACCACCGGTTCACCCCCACCGCAACGCTTCCATATTGGACAGCCCGTCCCGCAAGCCTTATCTTGGGCGCCATGAAACCCCTATTCCAGCAGCTGAATTTCCAACTGGCCGAGCTCGAACAGTTGCGCCATCGCCTGCATCAGCAGCCGGAACTGTCCATGCTGGAAATGCAGACCGCCGGCATGATCGCCACTGAGCTTACGGCGGCCGGTGCCGATGAGGTGATCACTGAGGTGGGTGGTACCGGTGTGTTAGGGCTATTCGATTCCGGCAAGCCCGGCCCGGTGCTGGTGCTGCGCTGTGAACTGGACGCCCTGCCGGTCTCTGAGCCGGAAGACATGGGCATTGACTATCGTTCCAGCAATCATGGCGTCTCCCATAAATGCGGCCACGACGGTCATATGGCAGTGCTTTGCGGCGTGGCGAAAATGCTTGGTAGGCAGGGCCCCGCTACGGGCAAGGTAGTATTGCTGTTTCAACCAGCGGAGGAAACCGGCGAAGGTGCTCCTGCGGTAGTGGCCGATGAACGGTTTGTGAAGTTGGCGCCGGACTATGTGTTCGGTTTTCATAATCTGCCCCGGGAGCCGCTGCATAGTGTATGTGTGCGCAATGGCACTTTTGCATCTGCCTCGGAAGGTTTTCGCATTCAGCTCACCGGTGCCTTTTCCCATTCCAGTTACCCCGAGCATGGCAAGAGCCCGGCTGCGGCGGTGGCCAGATTGCTGGCGGAGTTACCGACATTACCGGAGAAAATCTCCAACTCTGACGAGTTGTTGATGTTGACCCTTACCCAGGCGGTGCTGGGCGAGAAAGGCCCGAAGATGGATTTCGGGGTGGCACCGGGGGTGGCAGAGATCTGCGGCACCGTGCGAGCCCATCAGCAGGCCGACCTGGAGGGCCTGAAAGCGGCGTTGACGGCACTGTTGGAGCAGGTGTGTACAGCCGAGGGTCTGGAGCAAGAATTGTCCTGGCATGAGGCCTTTCCCGCCACGGTCAGTCATGACGAGGCCATGGTGATTTTGCGAAACGTGGCAGGCGAGGCCGGCCTGGAGATGAAAGAGCTGGCCGAGCCCATGCGCTGGAGTGAAGACTTCAGTCATTATCTGCAGCGCTGGCCCGGCGCCTTTTTCGGCCTCGGCTCCGGCGTCCACCAGCCCCAGCTTCACAATGAATACTACGATTTCCCCGACGCCCTGATTCCCAGCGGCGTGCAGATCTACCTGTCACTGGTGGCGGCCATTAATGGTTTCCCAAAGGGCGAAGTCGAACCCTGAACTGCGGTCTGATCAGTTCAAGGAATCCAGTGCCTGCTGCAGATCCGCAATAAGATCTTCCACGTTCTCAATGCCTACGGAATAGCGAATCAGCCCTTCCGGGATTCCGAGCTGTTTTCTTTCCTCGGGGGTGGTTTCCACATGACTGGTGACTTTGGGTGGGCCGGCCAGAGTGTCTACCGAGCCGAGATGGGCAGCCAGGTGAGCATAGTTGAGTTTGGGCAGGAAGGCCTTCACAGCATCATAGCCGCCGTGCAGGGAGAAACTCATCATGCCGCCGAAGCCGCGCATCTGACGCTTCGCCACGTCGTGATGGGGGTGGTCAGGCAAGCCTGGATAAAAGACGCCACTGACCTTGTCCTGGCTATTCAGAAACTCGGCTATCTCCATGGCTGATTCATTATGGCGGGCGACGCGCAACTCCAGCGTCTTGATGCCGCGAATGAGCAGATAAGCTGACATGGGATGCAGGGTGGCGCCGGTGATCTCCCGGTAATGGTAAACCTTGTCCACCAGTTCCTTACTGCCACAGAGCACACCGCCCATGGCATCGGAATGGCCACCGAGAAATTTGGTGGCGCTATGCAGCACCAGATCGGCGCCCAGGGCGAGAGGGTTCTGGTTGATGGGGGTAGCGAAAGTATTGTCCACTACTGACACGGCATCCTGGGCCCTGGCCGCTTTGCACAAGCGCTCGATGTCCACCAGTTTGAGAGTGGGGTTGGTGGGGGTTTCCAGATAGACAAGCTGGCAGCCTTTGGCGATCTCCGCCTCCATTTGCTCATGGTCGCCGGTTTCCACCAGGGTCACTTCCACATTGATGTCCGGCAGAAAATCCAGAAACATCTTGCTGGTTCCGCCATAGGAATCCTTGATGCTCACCACCCGGTCGCCTGGCTTGAGGAAGGTGAACAGGGTATTGGAGATGGCTGCCATGCCGGTGGCGAAACAGGTGGCCGCCTCGGCGCCTTCCAGGTCTTTCATCTTGTCCTCAAGCACCTTCACCGTGGGATTGGTGTTGCGACTGTAGATATGGCCCGGTGCCTTGCCCAGCGCCACGTCGTACCAGTGGTCCAGGTCTTCATAGCCATAGGTGACTGTATGGTAGACCGGCACCTGGGATGAACCTTCGGGGAATCCTTGCTGTTCGCCGGCCCAGACCGAGCGCGTACCAAACTTGTCTTTCATGGCAATCTCTCCTTTATTAGCACGTGCAGAGCATAACAAGCCGGGGCGGCTTTGTGCAGGCAGGGCCTGGTCTCGAGGCTCTGCTCGCACTCTGAACTCCCCGGCCTTGCCAACAATCCGCTGTTGATCCCGCTTGCCACTTGGCAAGGGGGCAAGGGTCTGGTTCCATAGCGGCTGTGGATCAACAGGGGGAACCACCATGAATTTGATGTCCGGATCAATCCGTACCCGTCGGCCCGGCCTTGCTCTGGGCCTGCTCAGTCTCGCCCTCATGGGCTTTCCTGCTTTAGCCCAGGCCCAGACGCATTTTAATGACCGGGGCGCGGACGCCAGCGCAGCGACGGTGGCCCGGCAGCAGTCCCTGCGTCAGAGCCTGCCCTTTGAGGATGAGCGGGATTTTCAGGAGTCGCAGCGAGGCTTCATTGCCGCACCGGACTATCGCCAGATACGCGGTGCCGCCGGTAATCTGGTCTGGGATATGAGCCGCTATGATTTCCTGCTCGAAGACCAGGACTACGACAGCATCCATCCCTCCCTGCAACGCCAGGCAACCCTGAATATGAACTACGGCCTCTATGAAGTGGTGCCGGATTTTATGTATCAGCTGCGGGGCTTTGACCTTGCCAATATGACTCTGGTGCGGGGCGAGACTGGCTGGATTATTTTTGATGTCTTGCTCAGCAGTGAAACTGCCGCTGCCGCACTGGCCCTGGCCAATGAGCATCTGGGTGAGTTGCCGGTGCGGGCGGTGGTGTATTCCCATTCCCACATCGACCATTTCGGTGGCGTGCTGGGAGTCACTTCCCCTGAACAGGTGCAGGCCGGGGAAGTGGAAGTCATCGCTCCCTCGGGTTTCATGGCCGAGGCCATTGCCGAGAATGTTTATGCCGGCAATGCCATGTCGCGCCGGGCCGGTTTTCAGTATGGCCGCTTTATTCCCTCCGGGCCATTCGGGCAGGTGGATTCGGCCATCGGCAAGGGCCTGTCGGCGGGCACGACGGGATTGATTGCCCCGACACTGGTGATCGAAGACGACTATGAAGAGCATAGGGTCGACGGTGTCAGCATGGTGTTCCAGAATACACCTGGCACCGAAGCCCCGGCGGAGATGAATACCTGGTTTCCGGAGCAGAAAATTTTCTGGGCGGCGGAGAATATCAGCGCCACGGTTCATAATATCTACACCCTGCGCGGGGCCCTGGTGCGCGATGCCCTGCAGTGGTCGCGGCAGATTAACGAGGCTCTGTATCGTTTCGGGCGCGAGGCAGACGTGATGGTGTCCTCCCATAACTGGCCACGCTGGGGCAACGAGCGCATCCAGGAAGTGATGCGGGCCCAGCGTGATGCCTATGCCAATCTCAATAACCAGGTGTTGTTTCTGGCCAACCAGGGAGTCACCATTAATGAGATTCATAATGAATACCAGGTGCCGGACAGCCTGCAGCAGCAGTGGAGCGTGCGGCAGTATCATGGCAGCGAGTTTCACAACTCCCGTGCGGTGCTGAATCGTTATCTCGGCTACTGGGATGCCAATCCTGCCACCCTGGCGCCTTTGTCACCGGATGAATCGGCGCCGCTGTATGTGGAGATGATGGGGGGCGCCGGAGCGATTCTGGCCCGTGCCCGGCAGTTGCACGATGCCGGTGATTACCGCCTGGCCATGGAGATTCTCAACAAGCTGGTCTATGCCGAACCGGAAAACCAGGCGGCAAAGGATTTGCTGGCTGCGGTGTTCGAGCAACTGGGTTATCAGTATGAAAGCGCCAGTATGCGCAATGTTTTTCTCAGTGCCGCCCAGGAACTGCGCAATGGCACGCCAGCCATTCCCGGTGCCCGCGGTACCAGTCCCAGCCTGGCCAGGGCCATGACCACCAGCCAGTGGTGGGATGCTGTGGCCACCCGGGTGGACAGCGAACTCGCCGATGGCAATGACTTCATCATCAATTTCCGCACACCGGACAACGGCGAGGAATTCGTGGTGGAAATGAGTGCTGGTACGCTCACCAATATCGTCGGCTACCAGGCGGACAATGCCGATGCCACTATTGAGATCAATCGCAGCGATCTGGACACAGTGATCATGGGGCAGACCAGCCTGCCGGAGCAATTGCAGGCGGGCGTTGGCAGTGTTGAGGGGGATGTGGGTGTATTATTGCAATTGGGTGCAGCACTGGTGACATTTGACCCCGCGTTCGAAATTCTGCCAGGTACCGGAAACTAACAGGAATCTCTTTCATGGAAGCAGTACAACCCGGCAATGGATCTGTCCATTCCTTTGATTTCGAGAGCGGCCAGGGCCACTGTCTGCAAGCCTATGCCTGGATGCCCGGCGGAGAGCAACTGGCCAGTGTCATTATCGTCCATGGTCTGGGGGAGCATGCTCGCCGTTATGCCCATGTGGCGGAGGCCCTGAACAGGGAAGGCATTGCGGTCTTTGCCTGGGATCAGCGCGGTCATGGTGCTACGGCTGACAAGCTGGGTGACTTTGGCAGCGGCGGCTGGCCAGCCATGTTGGCGGATCTGCGGGCAATGGTCGAGAAAGTGCGCGCCGAGCAAGCGGGCCCGGTTTTTATACTGGGTCACAGCATGGGTTCCATGCTGACTCATCAGTTTTTGACGCTGCATTCGAGTGAGGTGGATGGAGCAGTGCTTAGTGGCAGCCCGGGTTTCGCATCCACTTTGCAGATCTCTGCATTGTTGATGCTGGCACGCTTCGAACGACTGCGCCTGGGCCGCGAGGGTCAGTCGGCACTGATTCGCAAACTGATTTTTGGTACTGCCAATCGCCGCTTCGAGACTGAGGGTGATACCGGTTTCGAATGGTTAACCCGGGTCATGTCGGAAGTGCAGAAATATGCCGAGGACCCCCTCTGCGGTGCGACTCCCACCTGCGGCAGTGTCATCAGCTGGTTCGCCGGCTACCGCAAGGCATTGAAGAAATCGGCCATCGAAGGCATTCGCAAGGACCTGCCGTTGTATCTGTTCTCGGGTCTGGAAGACCCCATGCACAATGGTTTGAAGAATCTTGAGCGTCAGTTCAACAGTTACCAGGCGGCAGGGCTGAAGGTGGATCGTAATATTTATAACAAGGGCCGTCACGAGATGTTGAATGAACGCAACAGCGAGCGGGTGATAGCCGACCTGCTGCAGTGGCTGAAACAGCAAATCGGCAAGGCTTGACCCAGCGGGCCGGGCTAATCAGAAGCGGTATTCGGCGGTGACCAGGGCCGAGTTAAACCAGGCAAAGTTATAGACGTCGTCATTGTCGACCCCACCCTCCAGGCCTCGATAGCCAACACCCAGGCGCCAGTTGTCATTCACTGCCCAGGCCAGGCGCAGACCCAGGTCAAAGGCGCGACCAGGACCACCCGCCAAACCATCGAAATCGAAATGAAAAGACCAGCGGGGATTGAACTGGTAGTCGCCGGACAGATGCAGCAGCGGCACAAAACCCACATCGTCATCTTCGGCGTTCACTGCTCCCTGGCTCAATTCTATCCTGGCATCGCGGATCTTGGCCGTCGCACCGATGCGTAGCTGCCAGTTGTTCGCTGCATAAAACTGATAGTGATAGCCAAAACGCCAGGAGTTGAATTTGTATTCTGCCTGTACCGGCGCACTGCTATCAAACTCGCCACCGGCAAAACGAATGTCTTCCGTCAGCAAGGACTCTTCCTCATAGGCAAGGGGTGCCAACACCAGACGCAGGCCATGGCGACCGCGCAGGGGCCAGTTGACGGTGACCCGGCCGCTGGTCCAGGGGCCATTGCCGGCAATGGTGTCCAGTTGAAAGCGGTCTGCCGCGGCGGTGTTGGGAATCTGCACCTTGTTGCGCTCCTGCCAGGCGGCCCCCAGTTCCAGTTGCAGATCCGGGCGGCGTGTTTGCTCCTGGGCCAGTAGCGGGGAGGCTATCATCAGGCCTACAAGGGGCAAGCCAATAAAGGGCAAGGTAGCGCGGTAAAGAATACTTCGAAAGCTGGGCATGGCAGTTCTCCTTAACATTACAGCCCAATACGCCGGGTGAGGCGATTCCGGATGTCTGCTGGTTTGTCCCTGCCGGTCTTGTTCAGCCAATCAGCGCATCCCGTGCCAACTGCTGGACCTGTTTGATGTATTTACTCTGGGACCAGCCACAGACCTGTACCCAGTACTTCCACAATTCCACCGACAGCAGGCCACAGAGGATGTCGATGGCCTCTCCGCTTGCGGGCTTGAGCACGCCGTCCTTGCGCAGAGCTTTGACCGCTGCTTCGCAGCCATGACGGATTGCTGCCAGGCGGTTGTCCCAGGCGGCCTTGGCGGCCTCGTCACTGTCATAGACCGCAATCAGGCCCCTGGCAATGCCAAAGATTTCAGGAATGTAGTTGCCCCAGGCATCGATATACAGCGCCAGGCGTTCTTCGCCCGATGGGGCACCCCGACTGGGTGCCAGCCGGGCATCGATGTTCTTTTCCTGGTCAACATACTGGGTTGCGGCAATCAGCAGGGTGGTGCGATTGGCGAAATGCAGATACAGGGCCTGGCGGGTGATGCCGGCCCGTTTGGCGATATCGGCCATGCGCACCGCTGCCGGCGTGCCTGCCAGCAGCAATTCGACAGTGGCCTGGAGGATTCTTTCGCGTGTGGCTTCAGGGTTTCTTGACATGATGACAATTAATAGTTGACATGGTGTCAATTATCCGTATTATGGCGCTCATGTCAATTGACACCGTGTAAAGTTATTCAATGCAAGCAAACTGACAACCGTGGAGGAAAAAGAGATGAAAGTCATAGTTTTTGGAGCAACAGGATCACTGGGACGCAATATCACCGAGCAGGCCCTGGAAGCGGGCTACGAAGTCACCGCCTTTGCGCGCCGCCCGGAGGCGCTGGATTTTGAGCATTCCCGGATGCGCAAGGTCAGTGGCGATATTTTCGATGCCGAGCAGGTAAGGCAGGCCCTGAAGGGGCAGGACGCCGCTATCGTTGCCGTGGGCGCTGGTGCCCGGGGTCAGGTGCGATCCATCGGTACGGCTAATGTGATTGCCGGCATGAAGGCAGAGGGAGTCAGACGTCTGATCGCCCTGTCTACCCTGGGCGCGGGTGACAGCCGCGGCAAGCTTAACTTCTTCTGGCGCTACATCATGTTTGGCCTGCTGCTGCGCCGCGCCATGGCAGACCATGAGCAACAGGAAGCCTGGGTGCGCAGCAGTGATCTGGACTGGACTATCATCCGGCCGGCCGCATTCAGTGACGAGCCCTGTGAAAGCAAGTTTCACCATGGCTCTCTGGAAGGTGTCGTCGACCTGGCGCTTCGGGTGCCACGCCGTGATGTGGCGCGCTTCATGGTGAAGCAAGTGGAAGATTCAAGCTATTTGTTGGCGGCGCCAGCACTGAGCTGTTAAGGAAATCCGGAGCGGAGGAAAAACCATGCAGACAAAGCAAACGCGAGAGAGTGCCGAGGCGTTCTGGCAATTCATGGCCAGCAGGAATCTGGACAAGGCGGCCGAGCATATCGCCGCTGACTATCACTACGTCGGACCCGGAGGTGTTGAAGCCAGGGGCGTGGACGGTTTCACCGGCATGCTGGATTCCTACTTCAGCGCCTTTCCCGATCTTTCATTCACCGTGCATGAGATAGTCTGTGAGCAGGACAAGGCGGTAAGTCGCTTCACTGCCAGTGGCACCCATGAGGGCGAACTGATGGGCATTGCCGCGACCGGCAAGAGTGTTTCATTCGCAGGAACCGTGATAGCCCGGTTTGAACGTGGCAAGCTTGTGCAGGAATGGGAATCGCTCGATGAGTTGGCGCTGATGCAGCAGCTCGGTGTGTTGCCCGTTGCTTGAAGTCGCGCAGTTCAGGCGATAAGGATCAGGCGATAAGGATCAGGCAATAAAAAAGGGGCTCTCAGAGCCCCTTCATTGCACTGCTGTAGTCGTTGATCCTAGTCAACCGGCTCCATGCGATACAGGCCGGTGGGTTCACCGGTACGGTCGGAGATGGCCAGGTAGATATAGCCATCGGGGCCCTGACGCACATCACGGATACGACCCATGTCATAGGCCAGAGTCTCTTCCAGGATGACTTCGGTGTAGGACTCGTCCATGTGCAGACGGGCCAGCTGTTCACCGGCAAGGCCACCGGCAAAAATGCTGCCGCGCCACTCGGGGAAAACATCACCGTCATAAATCATCAGACCGGAAGTGGCGATGGAGGGAACCCAGACCCAGGCCGGGTCTTCGAAACCCATGCGGGAAATGGACTCGTGAATGGGCGTGCCAGACACATAGTTCACACCGTAACCGATTACCGGCCAACCGTAGTTGGTTTCCGGCTGGATGCGGTTCAGCTCGTCGCCGCCGTTGGGACCGTGTTCGGTCATCCACAGATCACCTGTCATGGGGTGAACTGCCAGACCCTGAGGGCTGCGATGGCCGTAGCTCCATACTTCGGGAAGCTGATCGCCACCGCCTGCATAGGGATTGTCATCGGGAACACTGCCGTCATCGTTCAGGCGAACAATGACGCCCTGGTGATTGCTCAGGTCCTGGGCCGGGTGGGCACTCAGGTCACCAGTGGAAGGTGCCATACGGTCACCCAGGCTAAGGAACAGGTGGCCGTCGTTGTCAAAAGCCAGCTTGCCGCCATAGTGACCGCGACCCTGGGCACTGGCAGCAAAGATTTGCACCACATTACTCAGGCGGTCATTTTCAAGACGGCCACGAACAATGGCGGTGGTTGAGCCATCACCTTCGGGCTTGGAAAAGGTCAGGTAGACCCAGCGATTGCTTTCGAAGTCAGGGTGGGGCAGTACTTCAAACAGGCCACCCTGGCCTTCATAATAGACTTCCGGGGTGCCGGGAACGGCTTCCGGCAGCAATTGACCATCGCGCACGATGCGCAGGCGGCCCGGTTTTTCGGTGACCAGCATGTCACCATTGGGCAACCAGGCCATGGACCAGGGCTGGACCAGGCCATCGACTACCGGCACCACGCGGTAATTGTGGTGCGAGGCATAATACATGTCGGGCTGCGCGCTGACGGCGGAAGCAGCAGCCACCAGCAATGTGGTACCCGCGAGTTTTAGCAGACTACGAATCATGGAGTTCTCCTTTTAGTCTAGTGCAGGGGCATTGTTAAGCTTCTAGGGGCTAACAATTGTTAATTAACTCTTGCTTGGCTGTTGTAATTATTATCGCCTGGCTAATGATGGGGTAATTCAGATCGCTCCGCAGCTTACCCCGGCTGCTACCCACGCCCCGGCTGGAATTCCAAAACCAAAGGTCGTTAATAACAGGATACTATGGCGCATTATACGCCGCTTGTATTGCCAGTCATCGCATTGGGCGGTGCATTTGGCAATGTTTTGTTACCTCAGGGCCCTATTTGGGGCCTCTGGCCCGGTTTTAAACGGTTTATCAGGCATTTCGAGTAAGTGTTCTACGAATGACAGGCTATATCCGATTACTGCGCGAGCGCTGGCCTGCCCTGGCCTTTGGATTTCTGGCGGTGTTTTGGGGCAATTTCGGCCAGACTTTCTTTGTCGGTGTATTCAGCGCCTCCATTCAGGAGTCGCTGGGTCTCGGCGCTGGCCGCTATGGTGCCGTTTATTCCCTGGCGACCCTGGCCAGTGCACTGACCGTGGTGTGGGCGGGTAGCCTGATTGATCGTGTGTCATTGCGGCGCTACACCACAGTGTTATGTCTGGGCCTGGCCCTGGCGGCGGCGCTGATGTGGCAGGCCAGTGGGGTCATTGTATTGGCGCTGGGCTTTTATTGTCTGCGCCTGTTTGGCCAGGCGCTCTTGCCCCATACCGGCATGACCACCATGGCACGCTGCTTCGATGATCATCGTGGCAAGAGTCTCAGCATAGCCGGCTCCGGTGTGCCGGTGGGTGAGATTGTGATGCCGCTGCTGGGTGTTGCCCTCATTGCCTTGCTGGGCTGGCAGCAGACCTTTCTGTTTATTGCCCTGTTCATGCTCCTGTTTGCCTTGCCGGTCATGCGCCTGCTGATCCAGCGGGCAGGCTTGCATGTGCCCCATAGCCGCAATGAGTCACAAGCGGCAGCACCGGGGCGGGCGCGACGGGTAATGCTGGGCGATCTTCGCTACTGGCTGGCTCTGCCCGGGCTGATGGCGCCACCGTTCATTGTGACCGGCATTTTTATTCATCAGGACTTCGTCATTACCAGCAAGGGCTGGACACCGGCCTGGTTCGCCTTGTGTTTCGTGGTCTATGGCACGGTGCACTGGCTGGCATCACTGGCCAGTGGTCTGCTGGTAGACCGTTACAGTGCGATCAGGCTTTTGCCGTTTTATCTGCTGCCGATGGCGTTGGGATTGCTGGTATTGAGTTTGTTGTCGGGCCAGTGGGTGGCGCTGCTGCTGATGATATTGCTGGCCCTGACCATCGGCAGTATTCCGCCCATTACCGGTGCCCTGTGGCCAGAGGTCTATGGTGTGGAAAACCTGGGCACCATCCGCTCCATGAATATGGCCATCATGGTATTCGCCACTTCTCTTTCACCGATTGTCTATGGCTTTTGCATCGACTACGGCGTCGGACCGGGGGCTCTGTTCCTGTTCAGTGCGATCTATGTGCTGATTGCCGCGGCGTTGATCAGCCAGTCCTATACCCGCCCGCCAACAAGGAAACGGCAGGATTAATTAATTCTGCCGCCCCTTGTCAGAGCTGGCCTAGTTGGCCAGTTCGGCTTCTACTTCCAGGCGTCGGGCGCCGGCCAGGGAGCCGGGCATGGAGTAGTTGCCTTCATGGCAGGCGTACTCGTAAAGGCGGTCGTCGGTGGCGTAGAAGCTCAGCTCTGCGGTCCAGGTACGGGTGTAGATATTGGGGTCTTCGACAATGAACTGGTAGAAGATCTCATCGTCGGAGTAGCGGCTGAAACGTTCGGTGATGCGCCCCTGTTTGGTAATGGGCACGGAACTCTGGCTGAGTTGGACGGGATTGATGTTGACGGTTTCCACCACCAGTTCATCGCCTTCATACCAGCCCACCGAATCACCAAACCAGGGCTCATGGGCGGCAGGGCGCCGATTGGCGCGAGCTTCTTCGGCTGAATCATAGATGGGGATAATGCGGGCGTCGTGCACCATTTCCACGTTGATCATGACATAGTCGTCGGTCTGCACAAACTCATAGGTGTTGTTGTACAGCGCACCCATCATGCCCGGGCCGGCCTTGTTACCGAAGCCCAGCAGGCAGCGTTCGGAATTGGGGAAGGCTTCCGGGCCGCGGAAGTCACCGACCCCCGTGGCATAACGGGCACCGTAACTGGCCCGTTCGAAATCAAACTGTGGATCGGACCGAAACGGCACGCGGCCATTTTCCGGTATGGTCACATAGGAAGTGCGGTATTCGCCTTTGACCATGGCCAGATTGGAGCCGGGATCAACCCAGAAGTTGTTGTAGGCGCGAACACCAAAATCATCAGCACCTTCCTCAGGCAAGTCATTACTGTTATCGCCTTCGTCCAGGCCACCTTCGATACCGGCGATAGGAGTCACAGCGGCAATCTGTCGTGCCCGCTCTTCGTCCACTACCAGTGGCTGCACGCCTTCCGGCCGATTGAGGTTGGTGAGGGAAGCGTTGGTCCAGGTGCCCTGCAGGTCCGGGCGGTCACTGTTCTGGGCCAAAGCCAGGCTGGCACTGAGGCAGCAGGCCAACAGGCCGGTGGTTTTGCAAATCTGGTTCAATTGTCTGTGCATGGCTTGCTCCTTTTCTTGTTCTTGTTGGTCGTTTGATTTATTGGCTCTGGGCTGCATCTTCCGGCAGGGCTTCCAGACGCAGCAGGGCGCCTTGCTCTTCATCCATCAGTACGTAGAGATGGCCGTCGGGACCCAGTTGTACATCGCTGATGCGGGCCTTGAATTGTTGCAGCAATGATTCGCGGCGTATTTCCTCGCCACGGCTGTTGAATACCAGTCGTTCCAGGTGTCCGGTGCCAGGAATGCGCCCTTCGATCAGGGAGCCCACCAGCAGATTGCCCTGCCATTTTTCAATTCTGTCGCCGGTATAGAAGGTCATCCCGGCCGGGGCGATGGAAGGCCACCAGATGACCTCGGGGCGGCGATAGGCTTCGTTGTCATGATGACCGGCAACCCAGTCGCCCCGGTACTGGCGGCTGAAGGACACTGCGGGCCAGCCGTAATTGCCGCCAGGCTCGATAATATTGATTTCATCGCCACCCTGGGGGCCGTTTTCGCTGGCCCAGAGGGCGCCGGATTGCGGATGCCAGGCCAGACCGATCTGGTTGCGATGGCCGACACTGTAGACCTCCGGCAGATACTCGCCACTTGCAACAAAGGGATTGTCTGTCGCCGGGCGACCGTCGTCCTCCAGTCGCAGCAGCTTGCCGTAGTGAACGCCTGGGTCCTGGGCATAGTCTCCATAGCCGGCATACACATAGGCACCACCCACTGACATCATCAACTTGCCATCGGGGGCAAACAGCAATTTGGCGGCGGCGATGCCGCGGTCCAGGCCTTTGGCAACAAATATTTCCTGGCTGTCCACCAGGGTCATTTCCTGCAGGCGACCTCGAAGCAGGGCCACGGTGTGTTCCGGCTCGCCGTCCACTTCAATGGCCTTGGTATAGGTGAGATAAACAAGGCTGTCGTCATCGGGATGCAGGGCCACCGACATCAGGCCGGCTCTAAAGATTTCGCCATAGACCGGCGGCAGGCCGGCAACGGGCTGTGCCAGTAATTTGCCATTGCGGATGACACGCAGTTGGCCGGCATAACGCTCGGTGACCAGCACATCACCATTGCGACGAAAGGCCATGGCAAAGGGATTGGCCAAATCATTGGCAATGGGAGTGAGTTGCAGTTTGCCTTCGGCCGAATCCACCAGCACCGGCTCGCGCGGAACATCTGCGGCAAACACGGCGCTTGAGGGAAGCGTCAGCAGACAGGCTGTTTGCACAAGCAACAGCAGAGACAGACAGGAAGCTGCCTTGCCATTGAGCAAACTGTAATCACGAGCATGCGCGATCATCGAACCCTCCGTTATTGTTCTTGTCTGACTCACCTGCCGTCGGGAAGTGAGTCTGGAGTCAGGTTCCGATTTTGCTACTGCATTTATGCAAACGGATTGGCTTTTATTTTTTCCGGCTGTCAGGCAAACAAGTCAAAGCTGCCGAAATCCCGGCCCAACAGTTCAGCCGACTGCCCATGGCCGAGCCAGTTTTCTATCATGGTCTGGTAAACCTTGCGGAAATCGGTGGTGTAGGCCAGATTATCTTCGGCATTCAGCTCGGTCAGGCTGGGGATTTCACCGTAGTGGCCACCCTTTACCTGGCTGCCGACGATGAACATATTATTGGCGGCGCCGTGGTCTGTGCCAAGTGACACATTTTCCGGCACGCGGCGGCCAAACTCGGAGAAGATCATCATCACCACATCATCGGCCCGGCCGATTCGTTCAAGGTCCTGTTGAAAGGCTGCGACAGCATCGGCGGTGTAGGTGAGCAATCGCTGATGCAGGGCGTTCTGGAAAACATGGGTGTCGAAGGCATTGTTGCGATAGGCCACATAGTACAGCCGGGTGGGCATGCCCGCATCAATCAGGGAGACTACCTTGGGTAGATCCAGGGGGTTGATGCCGTAGTCAACCGGCGAATTATAGTTGGCCCAGGCCTGGCGTACCTGTGCCGAGGAATCGGTGGCACTGCGGGCGATGTCCATGAGAAAGCGGCGTGAAGGGTTATCCACTTCACCAACATCCGGGCGTCGGTCCAGAGCATCCCTTTCCTCGGCAAAGGCTTCCCGCTGGTAGCGGGCCGGGTCATCAAAGACGATAGGAACATGCCGCTCACTGCGTACCGCCAGTGACTGGCTGCCGGCAATATTGACAATATAATTGGCCGGTACATCCGGTGCCATGTTGTCCGCCAGGCGACCCACCCAGCCATAGTCGTCTCCGCTATTCGGTGCGGCGGTGTGCCAGTAGGCCATGGAAGTGAAATGGGAATAGCTGGGGTTGTCATAGCCGCAGCCGTGAACGATGGCCATCTTGCCGTCTTTATAGAGCCGCTCGAAGCCAGCCATGCCGGGGTTGAAGCCGAAATGATCGTCGATCTTGCGAACCTGGTTTTCAGGAATGGCGATATTGGGCCGGGCGCGATAATAGGCATCGTCGCCCCAGGGCACCACGGTATTGAGGCCGTCATTGCCGCCGGATAATTCCAGCACCACCAGAATCTTGCCCAGGGCAGCGGCATCCAGGGCAGCCGCCTGGGCCGCACGGTTCAGCACTCCCGGCATGAAGGTATTGCCACCCAGGGCGGCAACGCCGGCGCCCAGTCCGAGGCCGGCCTTGAGAAGATCGCGTCGTTTCATTGCAGCTTTGCTCATTATTGTTTTTCTCGCTGCCCTAAGCCAATTGATATTCCGGTTGGCTCATGATCAGGTGCAGGGTCATGCGCAGGGCATCTTCCATATAGGTCTCGGCCCGGGCGATGTCACTAGTACCCAGTTGTTGATCCAGAAAATTAACCAGCATGGCGCGGGATTCCGGAGCTGGCGGCACCCGCATAAAGCGGGCAATGAAGTAGTCCACCACCTCATCGCTTGTTTGCAATCCTGCCTCCATCACCATGGCACTCAGATTCAGTTGCGCGGTATGGCGTGACAGGGGTTTTACCCGCTGAATGGCCAGCTGCCAGCCACGAAAGCTGCCGTAGCGGGTATTAAAGTCTTCGTCACGGTCCGCCAGCATATTGGATTCCGCCAGCATCTGTCCGTCGCCCACACCGGATGGTTGGGTGGCATTGGTGATATCCATGCCCTGGCGTATGCGATCGGCCACACTGCGAATCTCGCCGCTGGGATTGTAGCGATCGAAAGGAATGAAATTGATATCAGGAAACAGCACGTCGCGGGCGAAATTACCGCGCTCCAGCAACAGGCCCGGGGTGATCCAGGATTGTCCTTCACCCCAACCCGCGACAGTCGGCGGGCGCAGCAAAGTCTGGCCGAGGGCGCCGGTGGCTCTGTTGAAATCCGGGACACCTGGCGCGTCATCAAGGCCGAGTTTGCGATAGGTGGATACGGCGAGCTCCACCGGGCTCTTGATATGGGTGCCTACCGAGGCGATGCTGTAGAAATCCCGTGACAGAAACAGGGTTTCCAGAAAACTGGCAATATCGTAGTCGGCGTCTCTGAGCACATTCCCCAGTTCTGTCTGTAACGCCGGGCTGATCTGCTGACGTACGAAGAAGCGGTAGAGCTTGGCGGCCATGTATTCGGCGGTGACCGGCTGATCCATGATGATGTCGATAATCTCGACACCATCGAAATTACCGCGATGACCGAGAAACTGCTTTTCACCGCCATCGTGTTGCGCTTCATTGACGACGAAGTCCAGGCCGGAAAAATTCCAGCCGGTAAAGGCGCGGGCAGCCTCGCGAATGTCCTGCTCGCTGTAATTACCCACTCCCATGGTAAACAACTCCATGATCTCGCGGGCAAAGTTTTCATTGGGGGCGCCTTTGACATTAACCCCGGCATCGAGGAAGGCCAGCATGGCCGGGTCCTGGGCCACTGCCACCATCAGCTCACGAAAACTGCCATTGCCGTGGGCATGGAATAGCTCCAGTTGCTGCAGCAGCTTGCGATAGTCACGCACCTTGCCTTCATTAACGGCGAAATGGCCGTGCCAGAACAGGGCCAGTTTTTCCTGCAGGGGCTGCTCGGTGGCCACCATGCGATCGGCCCACCAATAGGCCACGCGATTGGTTTCCAGAGAAGAAGCCCGTAACCAGTAGAAAAATTTGTTGACGATGGGTTGCAGGGGGCGATTGCCACCGGGTTTGACCTTGATGCCCAGGGCCTCACCGTTTTCCCGCGCCAGTTCGGTGGTGGCAGGGCGGCTGGGAGGAAAAGGGTCCAGGCCTTCATCAAATATGCCGGAATGCTCGAATGCCGGCAGCTGTGGGTTGGCAGGGTCATAATGCACCAGTGCAGCCACTGCCTGCTGCGGACCCAGGGCCGCCAGCGCAGCAATTTCTTCCGGTGTGCCGCCGAATCCGGCGCGCTCCAGCAAATGGGCAGCGGCATCGGCGTTCCACTGGCTGGCAGTGATGGCCTCAAGGTCATCCTGCCAGGCCAGCGGGCCGCTCCATTGGCCGTGGGCTGTAAAGCTCAGGCAGGCCAGTAACAGGGGCAGGGCGGCTGTGATGCGGTAATTATTCTTGTTCATGGCAGTTTGCTGTTGTCATGGCCTCCGCAGGCTTGGGGATTGGGCAGATGGCGCGGGGCTGAAAGGAAACTGTAGCAGAAATCACGCCTCTGCCACCAATGCTATTGGTGACAGTGTGTAATATCAGCGCCGGGCCTCACCGCCGGGCTGAAAGCGCCAACGGGCGCGCCACAGCGAACCACTGAGAATGATAAACGGCAGGGCGCTGAGCAAGCCGCCAGCAATACCGCCACCGCTGTCATACAGCAGGTTCCACAGTAGCATGCCAATGGCAACCTGCAGGCAATACAGCCCCGCCCAGGGATGCAGCCAGGGCTTCATCTGCCAGAAGCCGATGCTGCCCGCCAGATAGATCAGCCAGTGCAGGGGTTCGGTGATTTTGGCGGCCATGCCGGTGAGCATCCAGCCAAACCAGACTTCTTCAGCCTCGGCCACGGGCTTGCTGGAGAAATCCCAGGGCACATAGATGACGGTCATATACAGGCAGAACAGCAACAGGCCATTCATCCACCAGGGGCGACGGGCGAGAAAGGCTTTGCTGCGGCTAAGGATTTCCATGGCTGGGTTAAGCTGGCTACAGTTCCGGACGCCCGGTGGGGCAAAGAATTGCTCTCTTCTGTGGTGAATCTGTGTTAAGGTGCCGCTCCGTAAGTCGCAGCAGCGCCTTACGCGTGCATTTCTTTAGTGACAGGCCCTGCCGCTTGATGAAGCCAGGCCTGCCCCTCCGCATTCTACAGCAATCTATTGCTGCCGGATTCAGAACTTCTCTATCGATTGCACATTCGTGCAACCGGGCGCAAATCCGGTGCCCACAGAATTTATTCGCCAGTGCCAGCGGGCTGTCTGTTCTTGCAGACCGTTAGCTGTCGTGCTCGCGAGCCTTATTTTAAAGAGAGTTAATATGACATTTGCCAATCTTGGCCTATCCGATGGCCTGCTGCGCGCTGTTGCCCAGACAGGTTACACCACACCCACTCCGATTCAGGCCCAGGCCATTCCCGCCGTACTGCAAGCCAATGACGTCATGGCCGCCGCCCAGACCGGCACCGGCAAGACTGCCGGTTTTGTATTGCCGACCCTGCAACGACTAGGCGCAGGCAAGCCTGCCGCGCCGGGTCAGGTCCGGGCCCTGGTACTCACGCCTACCCGCGAGCTTGCCGCCCAGGTCTACGACAGCATTCGGACCTATGGAGCCAATGAAAATCTGAAATCGGCGGTGGTATTTGGCGGGGTGAATATCAACCCGCAATTGCGTGTTGTTAAACGCGGTGTCGATCTGCTGGTGGCAACACCGGGCCGCTTGCTGGACCTGTACCAGCAGAAGGCCGTGAAATTCGACCATCTGGAAATTTTTATTCTCGATGAAGCCGACCGCATGCTGGATATGGGTTTCATTCGCGATATACGCAAGATCCTGAATCTTCTGCCCAAAAAGCGCCAAAATTTGATGTTTTCAGCGACGTTCTCGCCTGATATTCGCAAGCTGGCGGGCAGCATCTGCTCTCAGCCGGTGGAGATCGATGTGGCGCCACGCAATTCCACCGTTCGCAAGATCGAGCAAGGCATGTGGTGGTGTGAGAAACAGCACAAAGCCAGTCTGCTGACCGAGTTGTTGCAGGAAACCAGCGAGCAGGTGCTGGTGTTCTCCCGGACCAAACATGGCGCCGACAAACTGGTGAAGCAATTGGGCAGACAAAAGATCCAGGCCTTGCCGATTCATGGCAACCGCAGCCAGAATCAGCGCACCCGGGCCCTGAGCGAGTTCAAGAACAACCAGGTACAGGTTCTGGTAGCTACCGACATCGCCGCCCGCGGCATCGATATTGATCAGCTGGGACTGGTTATCAATTACGATCTGCCCCAGGTGGCGGAAGACTATGTGCACCGTATCGGTCGCACCGGTCGTGCCGGCGCCAGTGGTCAGGCCGTTTCCCTGGTGAGCAAGGACGAGAAGAAACAGCTGCGCGGAATCGAGCGTCTTATCAAGAAGCCCATTCCGGAATTGGGTAGCTATTATTAAACACTGATTGTCCTCAGTCGCCGGGGCGCCCTGCCCCGGCGAATCCAGCAAAACCCAGCCTTGCAGCCAACTTCTTTAGATAGCTAACAATATTGATTGATTCTGAAAAGCACAGCTTTTCGGAATTGCTCAGTATCTCTGATTCACATGCTTTTCCTTCAGGAGTATAACCTTACGGATTCTGTCAATTGTTCGGTTTTTCCGGACTGTTTAGCAGACCCAAAACTCTGGACCACAGTCCGTTTTAATTCAGTTTAAGCGACAGGAATTTTGCCATTCGAATTTACTAACCAATCAATAACAAGCAGCTTGAAAGGCGAGATCTATGATAAGAAGTAAAAACAGAAGTAGAAAAAGCAAAACACCCACAACCTACAACTCCCTGCAACGCTCTGCATTATGGCTCGGCATCGCCCTGGCCGGCAGCGCGACACTGGTTCAGGCCCAGGAGCCTGAACTGGAAGAAATTACCGTTACGGGTTCCTTTATCCGTAACTCCGACTTCAGTGGTGCCAGCCCGGTTGATACGGTGGACCAGGAAACACTACTGACCTACGGCTCGGCCAATATCGGCCAGTACATCCGTGACCTCACCTACACCCAGAACGTGGACACCGTGGCCAATGTGCTGGGCGGTGCCGGTGGTGGCCAGGATTCCAACTCGGCCCAGTTCAACCTGCGCGGTCTTGGGGTCAGCAGTACCCTGACCCTGCTTGATGGCCGTCGCAATATCAACTCTGGCGCTATCTCCGCCATTCTTCCTGACATCGCAACCGATCGTATCGAAGTGGTATTGGACGGTGGTTCGGCCCTGTATGGTTCTGACGCGGTGGCCGGTGTGGTCAACCTGATTCCCATCAAGGAATTTGAAGGCCTGCGCTTTCGCAGCTTTTACGGTCGTGACGAGAATGCCGATTTCGAAGAACCGAAACTCAGCGTGCTCTGGGGCAATAACTTCAACAATGGTTTGAATGTGGTTGCTGCGCTGGAAGTGGGCAAGAAAACGCCACTGCAGCGGGGTGAACGACCGGAATTCCTGCGCGTCGACAATGCCACTTTCATTGGTGCTCCGGGCCATTATCAATTAGCCAATGGTGCGCCCTACCTGGACCCTGATTGCGGTGCCTATAACGAGGGTCTGGAAGACAAGGGCATAGACGGCAGCTTTCCCAGTGGTTATCCCATTGCCGGTGGCCTGCTTTGTGGTTTCCATTACGCTCAGTGGACCGACTACAATCGCGAAGCCAACGACTATGTGTCCTACGCCAATGCCACCTACCCTCTGAATGACAATGTCTCTTTGGAAGCGCAGATGACCCTCAGTTATCGCGAATCCATCTTCCACACCGAGCCGGTAACTCCGATTGCCTCGGCCTGGTATGACAATTTCATAATCCCTGCCAATCATCCGGCCAATCCCACTGGCCAGGCTGTGCGTCCCGGTGTATTCGGAATTGGCACCTGGACAGTGTGGAATGGCCTGGAGCAGGGCGAGGGCACCAAGCCAAGTTATCTGGGTGAATCCTCATTCCAGAACGACCGGTACCAGTACACCACAGCCACCTACAAGTTCGGCAGTGAATTCGAATTTGGTGACAGTGGCTGGTTCGGCGAAGCCTGGCTGGGCTATCAGACCTATGAAGTACGGGTAGATACCATGGACGGCAACGCCGTACGCCTGGAAGCGGCCCTGAATGGTCGCGGCGGACCCAATGGCAATGAATGGTTTAACCCCTTTGCCTCGCGTGATATCCGTTCACCCAACTACGATGCCGATCGCAGCGACGGTCTGTATACCAACAATAGTCAGGAAGTGGTGGATTGGTTATTTGAGTCCGGCGACTACAACCAGCAGGAAGACAGCCTGCTGATCTTCGATGCCATTGTGACTGGCGATCTGTTTGAGATGCCGGCTGGCACGCTAGGTGCCGCCTTCGGTATCGCCATGCGCGATCGCAGCGATGTGGCCGATGCCTCACCCCTGTCCAAGGTGGGCATGGATTTCTCCAACTCCGCTGGCATTGCTGCACCGCTGGGAGTAAGGACCGAAGATAATTCCATGACCCAGGCCGTGTTTGCAGAATTACAGGTTCCGATTTTGGAAAACCTGAGCATGCAACTGGCGGCCCGTTATGAAGATTTTACCGATCTGGGCCTGGAAACCACCACACCCAAGGTAGCGATGCGCTGGCAGCCCACCGAGGACCTGGCCATTCGCGGCTCCTGGGGGGAAAGCTTCCTGGCGCCCAGTGCCACCGATGTTGGACCCTATGACCGTTCCGCCTGTGCCAATGTGCGTACCGGTCAGGATCCGATTACCGGCAATGATCTGCTGGGCACGCTGTCCTGTGCTTCGAAAAATCCCTTCCTGCAACCGGAAAACTCCGAGATCTGGAGTGTGGGTTTCACCTGGGAAGGCATCGAAGATTTGAGTATTTCGCTGGACTACCAGGAGATCGAGTACACCGACCGTATCGTGACCCTGTCCTCACAGGATGTGGTTAATCAGCAGTTCTTCTCGGCTACCGATGCACTGGGCATCAATCGCGACAGCTACGACCCGACACCGGGTTCTGCCGATCGTGAGGCGGTGCTCAACTGGTTGGCCTCCAATCCTTCTACCACCATCACCCGCGAGGCGGCCGGCAATATTACCGAGATCGTGTCCATTGCGGACAACATCAACACCAATATTGTCGATGTGCTGGACCTGACCGCCACCTACAACTTCGGTCTTAACGACTGGGGCAATTTCAATATGGCATTGAATGCGTCCTACTACGTGACCTACGAGTATGCCGGTCTGGATGGGGTGCTAAAAGATGCCCGTGGCAAGCGTAACGCCGACACGGCCCTGTCACCACCGCTGCCGGAGATCGTTGCCAATCTGCGTCTGGGCTGGAACCGGGGTGATCATGCCGCGTCCATTCTGGCCAAGTACACCGATGAGGTTACTTTTGACGGTGTGTTCGCCAGTGGCACAACGCCTCCGGAAGTCATTCCCGACTCCTGGATCGCCAATGCCAACTACACGTATTTCTTCAATGATTTGTTTGATACGTCTGGTACGGTGACCCTTGGCATCAACAACCTGTTTGACTGGCAGCCGATTCTGCTGCCGGTTACCGGGGGCTTCGAGAGTCGCTTGTACGACAACTTTGGTCGTATGTACTCGCTGACTGTCGACTTCGAGTTGTAGTCAATCGGCTGTATTCCTGCCCGGCCTTGCCGGGCAGGAATCTGCCTTGACGCTGTTTTCTTCGCTAGACTTTCTTCATCTCAACTTCATCTCAATTTGGCAATCGATAGGCCACCAGCGCGCCGGGGAAGTCGGTCTGGAAGCTGCCTATCTGTACCACAATATACTGCCTGCCATTGTGCAAATAGGTCATCATGCCGTACTGGGCCGGGGCCGGCAGTTCCACACTGCCAAGAATTTCGCCGCTTTGTTTATCACGGGCATTGAGCAGCAGCGGCGCATCGGGAATCAACTGCGCCGTGCCTTCACTCAGCGCCCGGGTCTGCACCAGGATATCCCCCATTACCATCTGGATTGAATAACCCACGCCGCCGGAGTTGGGGATGTCCACGCCCGCCAGCAAGGGATGATTGCGAATGGCCTCACGAGTTTCACCCACCGGCAGCGACCAACTCTTGTCACCGCTGTTCATGTCATAGGCGGTAAGCTGATTGTTCATGGGTTTGTAAACCGGCAGGCCGTCAATGCTTTGCAAGGGTGCCGGTCGGCCTGGCAGCCAGGCGGAAACGGTGCTGCCGGTGGTGGGGGTGCTGTTGGGTGTGGCCCCGCCTTCTCCGGGCTCCGGGTAATTGGGGTTGTCTATATCCACACCATTGGTGGCTCGCATCATGCGCGGCGCCGAACAGGTGCGGTGATGAGACGCATACAACATGCCGGTGGACGGATCTGCCACCGGTGGGTGGGAGATGACATTGCCTGAACCGGTGCAGCCAACGTTGTTGATGTAGTCGTGGCCATGGTTCTCCGGCAGTGGTGGTACATAGAGCCCGCCGATGCGGTAGTTGCTGAGAATTTCCGTGGCCCGTGCTTCCAGCTCCGGGGTGTAGTCCATGATGAACTCTTCGGTGATGCCATCCCAGACGATGGGGTCAACGGGTTCCGGATGAGTGGGGTAGGGCTGGGTGGCGGCGGTGTAATTGCCGGGCACTTCGGTTTGTATGACCGGACGGTCCACAATGGGCCAGATGGGCTCGCCGGTGGCGCGATTAAAGGCAAATACCAGACCCTGCTTGGTGTATTGAATCAGGGCGGGCACTGTATCGCCATTGACCTCCAGATCCATGAGCATGGGGGGCGTGGGCAGGTCATAGTTCCATTGATCGCTGCGGTGAATCTGAAAATGCCAGCGTCGCTCGCCGGTGGCCACATCCAGGGCCAGCACACTGCCGCCGAACAGATTATCGCCGGGCCGGTGGCCGGCATAGGTTTGTACCGTGGAGGCATTGGTCACCAGATACACCAGCCCCAGTTCCGGGTCGGCCGAGGCCGGAGCCCAGGTGGACATATCGCCGGAGAAGCGCCAGGCGTCGTTATGCCAGGTTTCATGGCCCACTTCACCGGGCCGGGGAATAACATGGAATTTCCACAGCCGCTCGCCGGTTTCGGCATCAAAGCCCATGATGTCGCCGGGCACATTCTCGATGCGGGTCTGGCCGTAGCTGGGCTGGTGACCAACCAGTACCACCACCACGCCATTCACTACAATAGGTGGCGCCGAGGCGGTAACCATGCCCAGTTCGCGAGGGATGCCGTAATTGGGGTCGTACTCACCGCCAGCAACCAGATGGTCCTGCCAGGGCCCCCAGTCTTCAACCAGATGGGGTATCAGGTCGATGGAGCCGGTTTCCGGGAAACCGCCCACCGGGAACTGGCCGCCCCAGTTTTCCAGCGGACGACCGGTCTTGGCATCCAGTGCCCAGAGGAAGAAACCCGGCGTGGTGATATAGATAACACCACGGCCGTTAACTTCGGCATAAGCCACGCCCTTGCCGTAGGCCTGGCGTGGTGATCGCTGGTGGCGAATGGTTTCCGGTTCACGAAAGGTCCACAGGTTCTCACCGGTGGCCGGATCGATGGCCACCACCTGCCGGCGCGGGGTGGCGACGGTATAAAGCACACCGTCCACATAGATGGGTGTGGAACGGGAAAAAAAGTCCACATTGGGACCGAAATTGTCACTGCGCCAGATCCAGGCCTGTTCCAGTTCCTCGAAATTATTGCGATTGATCTGATCCAGGGGTGAATAGCGAGTGTGACCCACCGGCCCGCCCAAATAGCGCCATTCTCCATCTTCCGTGCCGGTCAGTACCTGGGCGCGGGCAGTGCCCAGCGACAAGGCTGAAACAAGCAGGATCGTTAAAGGCAGGAATCGGGCAGGAATTGAAGAGATATTCATCAGATGACCTTTTATTGTTGTTATGGACATTCACAAATTACTGCAATCAGCCGGCAAAACACAATCCGCCTCGGCCCTTTTTACGGGCGGCGGTCAGTTTTGGCGCTTGAGTTGGGTCAGGGCCTGTTCGGCTTGCTGCAGGCTGTCCTGCTGGTTTTCGGCGAAGCGCCATTGCTGGTAATGCTGCAGAAACTGGCGTACCGATGCCTGCCATTGCGGATTCCAGCTCGTCGGCAGATTGTTGGCATAGGTTGTGGCCGTCCATTGCGGCTGGCTGGGTAGTGCGGTGACTTTTAAAAAGCGCTGCCAGAGCTTTTGCCAACGAAGGCCCAGGTCAGTGTAGGCTTCACGGCGTTTTTGCAGGCGGCGGTATTCTCTGGCAAACAGGAAAACCAGAATCAGCAGTCCGCCCCAGGTGATGGCGGTAGCCGCCAACTGGTTTTCCAGAATTCGGTCGATCAATGCCTGCCACTGACCCGCCAGGCGGTGATACCACTGGCTCACTGGCGATGATTGATAGCCACCAAAAAAGGCAGTGATGCTGCCGGGAGTCGGGTCCATGGTATGCCAGTAGCCTTGCTCATCCTGCCATTCCACCCAGCTATGGGCATCGCGCTCCCGCACCAGCCACAGATCATCGGCCAATTGCTCATTGAGCAGATAGCCCCCTACCAGGCGACTGGGTATTCCATTGGCACGCAGGGCCAGGGTGGTGGCCGAGGCAAACCAGAAACAGTAGCCGGCCCGCTCATTGAGGAAAAAGTCGTGAAATGGTTGGTCCGGATCGAAGTCGGTCTGCAGGGCGTAGTCGCGGGCCAGGAAATAAGCACTAATTCGATCCGCCGTGGCCTGGCGATTATCAGCTGCCAGACTCTCGCTATGGGCCTGTAATTGGTCGTCCCAGAAACCCGGCAGCAGCAGGTTGTCGGGATTGACGCTATCGGGCTGCAGATTGCCGCCGCTCTCTACTTGCCAACGCGGGTCGTTGCCGCGTTCATAATTGGGAGTGAGAACGTCCGCTGCATTGCGACTGATACTGCCGAAGCGGCCGGTAATGGCGCTGACATCGGGTGGTACGAAGAGGTAATCATCACCCTGCAGGCTGGTGATGCTCATTTGCAATCGTTCCTGACGCTGACCGGCATACTGGTGATTGGCAACAGGGTAGCGCCATTCATCACTGGTCAGCAGTTCGGCATCGAGGCTGCCCCAGGAGCGCACCGGGCGCTCTGAAGGCAGCCACAGCAGTTCACTGTTTAAAATACTGAGCCGGTTCCCCACCAGATAACGACCGGGAATCGCCTCGCTGCGGATGCGCATGACCGGGTCGTTGGAGGGTCTGAGAAATACCGATGAACGCAGGGTCTGATAGGGGGAAAACCCGGTGGGCGTGTAGTCGCCGCCCCGGGGCATGATATTACCCAGCGCTGCTATCACCGGCCCCTGCCCATAGTTCAATCCGGTAAACATCAGCGGCAACAGGACTAACACCGGTGCCAGCAGGGCCAGGCGTTGCAGTAGCCGGTTGCCGGCATGGTCGGCCAGCATAATCAGGCAGGCCAGAACAATGCCGGTCAGTGTCAGCAGGGGAGCCGTGCTGCCAAATGCTGTGACCAGGGTAGCGTCCGCCGGGCTGATCATTAACAGGGACAACAGCCCCCAGACTATGATGGATTGACTGTCACGACCGATGATCTGTTGGCTCTCAGCCGGATCCCGTGAGGCATAACGCCACAGTAAATAAAGCAACAGGCTGATGAGGACGCCGGCACCGAAGCCGTTGTCCTGGGGCCAGGAATCCTCAACCGCCCAGTTCTCCAGCACCTGATTACCGGTGAGGGCACCGGTGGCGAACAAGACAAAAATCAGGCCCGCAGTTGGCCGCTCCACGGTTAGCAGGCGGGCTCCGGCCAGCACCGCGAGTCCTGAACCGAGCCAGGCAATGAGGGGCAGTTCCATGGACAAACCGAAATGCCAGGACAACAGGCAAATAAACAAGCCGAGTCCGATATGGGAGAAAGACATCAGAACCAGCTCCGCTTCTTGCCGCTGTCGGCAGCCTGCTGAATTTCAATGAATTGATCGCCCGCCGGCAGGCTGTCCCGATCAGCATCGCGCTCCGCCAGGAGAAACACCAGGACCAGAATGCCCGCCTTGCGCCAGAGTTCCACTTTCTGCCTGGCCTCATCGCTCCAGCGCCCGAGCACCAGCACATAAAGGCCTTCTTCATTGGGCAGGCTGTCAGGCAGGTTACGAGCATGGTCTTGCATAGCCTGATCCGGTGTTTTTTCTGCCTGGCACCGGGCAATAAGCTGGTCGAAACTTTGCGGGTTTTCCAGGCTGTGCCAATCTGCTCCGGTGGCCAGTGCTACCAGATTGAACCCTTCATTGCTGGCCGACAAACCAATTTCAACTGCCAGGGCCAGGCGCTGATCGAGGGGGCTGTCGTCCACCGGTCGGCGTTGCCAACGCAGAAAATCGGCCAGGCTCAAGTCCACAATGAGGTAGACCTGGTCCCGGCGGACTTCTTCCACTCCCTCGAACACCTTGCTCATGGGTTGACCGAGGCGGCTGCCGGCACGGTGATCGAGTCGGCGCAGGGAATCACCAGTCTGGTAGGGGCGGGAATAGCCATACTCCAGGGATGGACCTTTGCGGCTGTTATCGCTGCCCAACTGCAGCTTCTTGCTGGCCTGTTCCGCTACTTTCCGCAATGACGGAATTGGCGATTTCAGTGCCTCAGGCAGGACATAGACCTCGGCCGGCAGTGGCAGACGTTGTGTAAAGCGGGTCAGGAAGAAAGGAAAGTAGGACTGCACCGCAATCCCTGACAAGTCGTATTTACCGCGCCGCCTGGGGGTGAAACCCACCGCCAGACTGTGACTCTGTCCGGGTGCCAGGCTGGGCAGATGCAGGCGATGCCATTCTCTGGGCCATCCGGCATAGGGAATAACCAGTTCACGGACCGTAAAATTATTGAGACTGCGTGCCTTATGGTTCTGCAAGGTGATGGTGGACGCCAGGTTTTCTCCGGCGTGGCAGGAAAGCGGAGCCCTTCTGCTGGCGGTCACCCGTGGTCGATAGACATAACCCAGCAGCGCGCCCCATGCCAGCAGGGAAAATCCCAGTGCCGCGGTTGCCATATACAGGTCACTGTTAGTGCGATAGCTGAACAGGAAGGTCAGCAAACTGCCGATAAAAAGCACTTTTCCGGAGCGGGTCAAACCATCGTAGTAATAGCGGCGTAGGGCTCGCAGAATCAGGCGGCTGTCAATTTCACGCCAGCTCGGTACCAGGCGCAGATTGGCAAACCAGCGCAGCAGTCGCCACCAGTGCAGCCAGATGGATTCGTTTGTGACTCTTAAGGGTCGGTCTGCCAGTTCACTCATGATTGAACCCGGCGCTCATTAACGGGGCACCGGCACCCTGGCCACTATAGACTGCAATAGTTCATGGGCATGGCTGCTGTCACTGTCACGGCCATGACGGGGCAGGATGCGATGATCCCAAACCGGACCGATAAGCGCCTGAATATCATCAGGAGAGACCTGGCGCCTTCCTTTCACCAGGGCAAAGGCCTTGCTGGCAGTTGCCAGATGCATTGCGCCACGGGGCGAGATGCCCAGTTTGATGCCGCTGTCCTCCCGGCTGGCCCTGGCCAGATCGACGATATAGCGTGCCAGGTCAGCATGCAGAAATACCTGTTCACAGGCCTCGCGCAGCGCCCGGATGGCTTCCTTGTTCAGCACCGCAGAGACTTCTTCCTGAGCGATAGCGCCATAATCTCCCAGCAGGTGTAATTCGGCATCGAGGCCCGGATAGCCCAGGCTCAGGCAGGTGAGAAAGCGGTCGAGTTGTGCTTCCGGCAAGGGATTGGTGCTGTCAAAATCAATGGGGTTCTGGGTGGCGATAACAGTAAACAGATCTGACAGGGGGTGGTTGCTGCCATCGGCCGCTACAAAGCCTTCTTCCATAGCCTGCAGAAAGGCTGATTGGCTGCGAGTGGGTGCGCGATTGATTTCATCGGCCAGCAGAAAATCCGTAAAGATTGGGCCAGGGGAAAATTCGAAGCGACCCTCGTTCTGTTTGTACACGGCACCGCCGAGTACATCGGCCGGCAAAATATCGTTGGTAAACTGAATGCGATTGAAATCCAGGCCCAGTACCTTTGCCATGCCTTTGGCCAGGGTAGTTTTGCCAACGCCTGGCACATCCACCACCAGCACATGGCCGCGGGCAATGATGCTGGCCAGCAGCAACTCGATGATGAAGTCATCGCCCAGCCAGTGTTTGGCGAGGCTCTGGTGGGCCTGATCCAGCAGGGCCAGGAGTTCGTCAAGATTGTCGCTGCTGGTCTGGTCGGCTTTGCTGTCCATGTTGCACTCTCGCTACTGCCATTGCTCTTGGTGGCCGGGAGCCCTATGAAACCAGAAGCCCGGGCAAATAAAAAGCTCGGCTTGCCGATTTTGCCCCGTGTCAGAAAGTGGTCTGGATGCTGAGGGTCAGGCGTCGATAGCGACTGCTGCAGGAATCCTCGGTCAGCAACAAATTGCCTTCGATAGTGGTGCCATCAAAGCGGCGCCGCTCGCGGCAGCGGGAATCACCAAAGGTATTGTCTGATTCGAGCCGGAAAGTGACGTCATCGAAAAACACCTTGGAGACGAAAAAGTCCCAGCTGCGATTGCCGTCATTGCGGGTAATGGTAGTGATATCGATATCGTAGTTGCCGCCATGGATGGGGTGGCGGTATTCGGCACCGTAGCTCAAACCCCATTCGGGAATATCATGACGGAAATCGATGCTGCCGAATCCACGTCCGCCGATGCGTTGTTCGGTGCCGAGGAAGGGATCGATGATACTGGAATCAAACAGCCCCAGATCGGCAGAGATGATGGCATCGTTGAGATTGAAATAACCAAGTCGGCTGCTGGCATTGATAAACAGGCCCCAGCGTTCCGCCGGGCCGACATTGCCGGTGGCAGAGAGCGGTTCATCGGGGTCAACCGTGGCATTGATGTTGCCAATATAGTCTTCGATGTCGGCATGAAAAATCCGGGCGCTGAAGACACCGGCATCATTGGGCAGACGGTATTCCACTTCCGCTTCATAGTTCCAGCTTTTTTCCGGCACCAGTTCCGGATTGCCGGCATCGGCATTGGATTCGCGGTCATCTTCATTGGCGGTGGCGGCGAAGTTTCCGAAGCTTAGCTGGGAGACGCGACGCTCAATGGAAGCGCGTAGCTGCAGGTTGTCGGCGAGATTGAATCGGTAGTCTACGCTGGGGCGCCAGAACTGAAAATCACGGGTTTTTTGTACCACGCCAGTCTGGGAAATCTCGGAGGTCTCAAACAGCAGGCTGCTTTCCAGGGTCATGCGTTCATTCAGTGTCCAGTTGTGAAAGGCAAAGCTTTCATAGCGAATTTCCTGAACGGAAGTGCCCGGATTGGAAACCGAGGGCAGCGGAGACAGGCCGCCATAGCGAGCCGAAGCTGGCTCCGAACCGGAACTGCTGCCAATAAATAAACTTGAATCCAGGCGGGTATCGGCTCTTTCCAGGCCGAGGCGCAGAGACTGCGCTTCATTCAGGGATAAACTGTAATTGCCCTGGACGATGGCTTCGCTGGTCTGGCGATTGGATTCGATAAACAGATTCTTCTCAAGTGGCTGGTCGGCGGGGTCAGCCTCAAAGCGCTCACGCACGCTATCGCGGATTTCGTCGTTGACCACGAACAGCAACAGAAAGCGGGAACCGTTGTTAAAGCTGTATTCGTAGTCGCCGCCGATTTCCCAATTGCTTTCATCGTTCTCGGTCAGCTCTTCTTCAATGCCGGGGATTGCCGTGGCGCCACTGAGATCAACAAAATCACGACGGATGGGTCGTGGATAGTCACCGATCTGGTACTGGGCATTGAGTTGCATGCGATGGGGGCCAACACCATAACTGGTATTGGCTGACAAAGTGTATTCGTCCTGATCACGAATATTGGTTTCAAACAGGGTGCCGATCAGTTCACCATCGGGGCCCAGTTGAATTTCCCGATTATCGCGATTTTCATAATTTGGTCTAGCTTCCAGATTAATCAGGGCCTGAAAATCGCCTTGCTGGCGCGAGTAGGCAACGGAACCGCCGGTTTCAAAGGTATCATCGTGATTGAGCCGATTAATCAGCTCCACCGAGGTACTTGAACGGGATTGGGTTGCATTAAGAACCACGTTGATCACCTGACTGGCGCCACGCACGTTGAGTGCACCAGAAGTGTCGCGAATAATCTCAATGCGCTGAACTTCGGAGGCGGCGATGCGATCCAGTTGATCGCGGGGTGAGTTTTCCTTGCCGGCGATGCGTTGGCCATTGATCAGCAGATTGCCGCCGGTACCAAGACCTCGACCACCACCACCACGGCCGCCACCGCCAAGATCCAGGCCAGGAATCCGGTCCAGCATGTCATTGGCGGAGACCGGATTATACTGGGCGAAATAATCCGCGTGGTATACCACCGTAGAGTCTGAGCTTTCTGCTTCCTGTTGTTCGGCACTGCGAATTTCCTCCCCGGCATCGCTTTGCTGGGCATACAGTGACTGGGACCCGAGCAGGATGATCAGGCTGGAAAAATACAATCGTAGTTCGTTCTTCAACTTCATGAGTCGGGGTCTTGTTGTTTGGTGTTGAATTTGCGTAAGAACGACAACCCTATCGGAATTCTGCCTTTGGCGCAGCGTGAAAACGACAAACTACGCCTGGCATAGATGGGCCAATACGTCAGGAATGGAATGAGGGATCAAAAGAACGGGTTTTCAGGGGGGTAAAGCAATCTCAGCCGGCACACTGAGCCACGGATGGCCAGTTGTTGCGCTGGGCCGTTTACAATGTAAACTCCGCTCGCCCGGTGCGGCGAGCCTCTCAGCCTCTTTTCAGACGGACTCTGTTCAGACCGTATAGAGTGCCGGCAGAACAACGATGAGTGCGATGGTGCCTATTGCGAAGGCATAAAAAGCCAGGTTTTTTGCAAGCATTGATAGCCCCTTTTGTTTTTATGTTTTGCTTTTACAAACAAGGTGCTGCTGGTTCTTGTTATTTGCATCGGTCTGCGGGCGCGTTTCACCGGGCCCCGATCGATCCAGTGTTCTATTTTTATCAGGCTGGCAAGGTGCCTGCAATGGCTAAAACAGGCTTTTTTTCAAGGTGTTACCGAAGGAAACGGATTTATCACCAGTTTCAGGATTAGTGGCCGGATTTACCTTGCCTGGGGCAATGGTCAGTTTGGGCAAGCGGCGGGGCAGCGCAAGAAAGCGAAGGCGCCAGGCGCCTTCGCAGAATGACGCCAGAGGGGATGGCGTCCGGGCTAGAAGTCCATGCCGGGCATGTCAGCATGCTGATCCGGGGCGGATTTCTCCACGGCTTTGTCGGTGATCATCACCTCCGTGGTCAACATCAGACCAGCAATGGAACCAGCATTCTGTAATGCCGAGCGCGTGACCTTGGTTGGGTCAATAATGCCAGAGTCCAGCATATCGCCGTAGTCGCCGCTCTGGGCATTGTAGCCATAGTTGAAACCCTGCTGCGCGGATTCACTGCGCACTTTATCCAGCACTACACTGGGTTCAACACCGGCGTTGCTGACGATTTGCCGGAACGGCTCTTCCATGGCGCGCAGGGCGATGTTGACGCCGATCTTCTGATCTTCGTTGGCGGTAGCGACCTGGTCGCGGATGGCGTCTGCGGACCGGACGAGGGCCACGCCACCACCAGGGACGATGCCTTCCTCGACGGCTGCGCGGGTGGCATGCAGGGCGTCGTCGACCAGGTCTTTCTTTTCTTTCATTTCCACTTCGGTGGCGGCTCCCACCTTGATCACTGCGACGCCACCGGCCAACTTTGCTACCCGTTCCTGCAGTTTTTCGCGGTCGTAGTCTGAAGTCGTGTTTTCAATCTCCGTGCGAATCTGCGTCACCCGGGCCTCGATATCGGCTTTCTTGCCGGCACCGTCGACTACGGTGGTGTTGTCCTTGCTGATCACCACCCGCTTGGCACTGCCCAGGTCATCAAGGGTGGTGCCTTCCAGATTCAGGCCGACTTCCTCGGAAATCACGGTTCCTCCGGTGAGGATGGCCAGATCCTGCAGCATGGCCTTGCGGCGGTCACCGAAGCCCGGCGCCTTGACCGCAGCCACCTTGAGGATGCCGCGCAGATTGTTCACCACCAGCGTGGCCAGGGCCTCGCCTTCGATATCTTCGGCAACAATCAACAGGGGCTTGCCAGCCTTGGCAACATTTTCCAGGACCGGCACGATGTCCCGCACATTACTGATCTTCTTGTCGAACAGCAGCACGCAGGGCTCATCCAGTTCCACCTGCATCTTTTCCTGATTGGTGACGAAATAGGGAGACAGGTAACCTCGGTCAAACTGCATGCCCTCAACCACATCCAGTTCATTGTGCAGGGACTTGCCTTCTTCCACAGTGATGACCCCATCCTTGCCAATCTTTTCCATGGCCTGGGCCAGAATGTCACCAATATCGGTGTTCCAGTTGGCAGACACAGTAGCGACCTGGCCAATGGCCTTGTTGTCGTCACAGGGTTTGGACAGTGTGAGTAATGAATCAGCAGCTGCTTTGACAGCGGCATCGATACCCCGTTTCAGATCCATGGGATTGAAGCCGGCGGCGATGGCCTTGTGACCCTCCCGCACCATGGCCTGGGCCAGTACGGTGGCAGTGGTGGTGCCATCGCCAGCCACATCGGCGGTTCTGGCGGCTACTTCCTTGACCATCTGGGCACCCATGTTTTCGAACTTGTCAGCCAGTTCGATTTCTTTGGCCACAGACACACCGTCTTTGGTGACCTTTGGGGCGCCGAAGGATTTGTCCAGAACTACATTGCGACCCTTGGGACCCAGCGTCGCCTTAACGGCATCAGCCAGTACATTAACCCCCTTGAGCATGCGCTCACGGGCTGAGTCAGAAAAACGAATATCTTTGGCGCTCATGCTGCTTTCTCCAGTGATGTATCTTCGATGACGGCGAGAATGTCGGCTTCCCTGATGATCAGAAGCTCTTCGCCCTCGACAGTGATTTCATTGGGTGAATATTTACCGAACAGGATGCGGTCGCCGGGCTGGACGGCCACGGCCCGGATCTCGCCATTGTCGAGACGGGCTCCAGGGCCCACCGCCACGACCTCACCCTGATTGGGTTTTTCGGCAGCTGTATCCGGGATCACAATACCCCCGGCGGTAGTAGTTTCAGATTCCAGGCGGCGTACGACTACGCGGTCCTGGAGGGGTCGAATTGATGACATGAGAAAATCCTCCTTCCAGAAGCAAATCTCTCAATGGTTATAACAACCGGCTTTGCCAGATGCCTGTACGGCGACCTGCCAGAAGCCGCATGCTTATTGGACCAGCAGAATGGGAAACCGCTGCCTGCGGCTCAGTATTGAGCCCGGAAGCCGGCCAGGGAATGGCGGCCCGGACACGGTCACCCACCCTGCGGTAAAAGCGCAAATAGGGGCAGCCAGATTCAATTTCAAGGCCCCAAAAGGCATTTTCCGAAAAGGAAGGGCTGTCAGTTTGTCTAAACCTGTTGCGTGAACAGGTCGAAGTTATAGAGGAACGTTGATCGGTATGAAAAAACTGGTCTATAGTCTGATGATGGTCGAAGTCTGGAGGTGTCCATGCGATTTGATCCGCAGCAAGTTCCGGTAACTGAAACTTCTCTTTCCTGTTATTTCAGCGAGCGTCTGACTCGCTATGCAAAGCGTTTCCAGCCTCCGCCCCACGACGATACCTGCTGGTATCTGGGTAATCTGCTTGATCGATTCGGGCGGTCAGAGCAGCTATTCAGTTATGAAGGCGGGCGCATGACGCTAAGACCCCTGGCGCTACTCTATGGTGATGCCCTGGAGGCGCGGAATGAAAGAGAGCGATGTCTGCTATTGCAGCAACTGGGTGACATGGCACTTTTTATGGGAGCGCTGTTTCCGCAGAAATGGGCGCGTCACGGTATCAGGCAGGACTATTTCGTAGGCATGGGCGGAGGTGCCTATGATTACCTGGCAGATAATGCGGTGAGTAATCGGCACATTTTTTCAGAACTTGCCAATACCTTCACCCGTATGCTGGAAATGGTGGCCAATGCCTGTTCCCGCACCCAGCGCCTGGGTGCCGAAGAAGTATTGGCCCTGTATCAGCGCTGGATGCAAAGCAAGGATCCGGTCATCGAAAAGCAGCTGCGGGCTATCGGTATCGAGGTGAACGGCAGCAGCCGCCTGCAGTGATAACAGGCGGCGCCGACAAGGCCATTGTCGGGTCATTGCCCTGCAGTCTTGATCCCTGTCAATTTCGACAGGCCTGGGCTAACCTACAATACACCTGAATAATTGAGTGATCTCCTATAGATACGAACAGGTAGTAGCCATGGCCGAGATAAAGAAAGTTTTCACTGTAATCGATCCCACCACTGACCAGCAAACCGCGCTGGAGCGCGCCATTCGCATGGCCGAAAGAAACGATGCGCTGGGTCTGCATCTGTACTGCGCGGTATTCAATAGCGCCACCTCCGGCGATCTGGAAGCGTTAAAGCGGGTGGAAATTACCCGCCATCGCGCCTGGATCGAGGACATGGTGGAGGACATCAGGGCCCGGGGCACCGATGTCGATATTGAAGTGGAGTGGACCAGCCAGTGGCGCGATGCCCTGGCGCCGGCGGCAGATCGCTGCGGTGCCGACCTTATCGTCAAGGCAGCTGGCTCACACTGGGCCGCCGGTCGCCGCCTGCTCAAGACCTCAGACTGGACCTTGCTGCGCAATGCCCACTGTCCGGTCTACATGACCAAGGGCAAACTGCTGGACGCAGGCGCAACGATTCTGGTGGCACTGGATATCAAACGGGAAGACGACCTGCACAGTACCCTGAACGAAAGGGTCATCGGTTTCGGCCAGTCGCTGGGTCAAAATGTCACCGATGCCAGCCTGCATGCGGTGAACGCCTATTCCTCATCCGAGCGCTATGTCTATCCGGAAGACCTGGCGGCAAAACTGGAGGTTCCGGTCAGTCAGGCCCATACCATTGAAGGCCAGCCGGCCAAGGTCATTGCTGAAGTGGCCAGGCGGATCGATGCGGATCTGGTGGTGATTGGCAATGCCTCGCGTCAGGGTGCCAGAGCTGCGGTGGTCGGAAATACGGCGGAAAAAGTGCTGGATTCTGTCGATGCCAATGTACTGGTAGTCAATGCCCGCTAGCGGCGCGCTCAGGCCTCGTGTTCGGCGATGGCGGCAAGAAATCCGGGGCCATATTTCTCCAGTTTCTGCTCGCCAACGCCGCTGATCTCGGCAAACTCTTCCATATTGCGGGGTTTGCTGACGCACATCTCCTGCAGGGTGCTGTCATGGAAAATCATATAGGGTGGCACGTTTAGCTCGTCGGCAAACTGTTTGCGGCAGGCTCTGAGGGCCTCAAACAGATCCACATCGGCATCATTGGCCAGTTCCACCTTCGGTTTCCGGGTTTTGGCAGTCTTGAGCTTGATGTCCTTGCGCAGTTCGATGGATTCTTCACCGCGCAGCAGCGGCCGGCATTTCTCTTCCAGGCGCAGGGCGCCATAGCGTTCCATATCCACACTCATATAACCCCGTGCCACCAGCTGGCGGAACACCGAGCGCCACTGGTTATTATCCAGTTCATCACCAATGCCATAGACCGGCAAGTTCTGGTGGTCGAACTGAAACACCTTGTCGCTATTGCTGCCTCTGAGCACATCAATCAGGTGATTGACGCCAAAGCGCTGACCGGTGCGCCAGGCGGCGCTGAGCGCCTTGCGCGCTGCATCGGTGGCATCCCAGGTCTCGGGTGTCTGCAGGCAGGTATCGCAGTTGCCGCAGGGCGTCTCTAACTCATCACCAAAATAGGCCAGCAAGGCCTGGCGGCGACAGGAAGTAATCTCGCACAGACCCAGCATGGCATTGAGGCGGTGTTGCTCGGCGCGTTTGTGTTCCTCGCTGCCCTGACTGCCTTCCATCATCTGGCGTAGTTTGATGACATCCTGCAGGCCGTAGACCAGCCAGGCATCGGCGGGCAGACCATCGCGGCCGGCACGGCCGGTTTCCTGATAATAGGATTCCACGGTTTTGGGCAGATCCAGATGGGCCACGAAGCGCACATCCGGTTTGTCGATGCCCATGCCGAAGGCAATGGTGGCAACGATAATGATGCCTTCCTCGCGCAGGAAGCGGGCCTGGTTACTGGCGCGAATCTCAGCGCCAAGTCCGGCGTGATAGGCCATCGCCGAGAAGCCCTGATCACGCAGCCATTGGGCTACTTCTTCGGTCTTGCGCCGGGACAGGCAATAGACAATTCCGGCGTCATGGGGATGTTCGGTTTTGAGAAACTTCAGCAATTGCTGTTTGCCATTGTTTTTCAGGCCGATGCGATAACGGATATTGGGTCGGTCGAAACTGGCGATGAACTGACTGGCCTGTTCGAGCTGCAGGCGCGTAACGATTTCCTGGCGGGTGCGGGCATCGGCGGTGGCCGTCAGGGCCACCCGGGGTACATCGGGAAACAGTTCATGGAGCAGGGTCAGCTGCAGGTAGTCGGCACGAAAGTCATGGCCCCATTGGGACACACAGTGGGCCTCATCAATAGCGAACAGGGCAATCTTGCTGGCCCTGAGCAATTCAATACTGCGCGCCTGGGTGAGGCGCTCCGGGGCGATATACAGCAGATCGAGATTGCCACTGCGCAGGGCCTGTTCGATTTCCTGTACTTCGCTGAAGTCCAGAGTGGAGTTCAGGAAAGCGGCCCGCACTCCCAATAGCTTGAGGGCACTCACCTGATCCTGCATCAGGGCAATCAGGGGGGATATCACCACGCCGCAGCCTTCCCGGGCCAGAGCGGGTATCTGATAGCACAAGGACTTGCCGCCACCGGTGGGCATCAATACCAGGGCATCGCCGCCAGCCATAAGCGTGTCGATGATGGCATCCTGGGGAGGCCGGAACTGATCGAAACCAAAGACGGTTTCCAGGATCGATTGCGGGCTGTGTTGAACTGTTTTGATGGCGGCTGTCATGCAGCCTTAAGTATAGCTGCCAGCAGGGTCGCTGGCAGCTATGGAAGGGAAATTTCTGTCAGTCGATCACCACATTGCGCACCACGGCGTAATAATCGCTGACGGCGCGGCGGAATCGGTCCACGGGCACCTGCTCGTCATTGCCGTGCACGCCAGTGTGTTCATCGCTGGCAGTAATGAGCGGATTGAAACCGTAGCTGACGATACCCAGATCACGGGTGAAATGGCTGTCGGTGAAACCGGTGCTGACCGAGGCCTGCACCCGGGAGCCGGGATGCAGTTCCTGGGTAACCGACTCGATGGCATTGAACAGGCGGGTATTGGTTTCCGAGATGGCCGGAGTGAAGGCCATGATGGTGGAAATCTCCACGCCGGTGTCGGCAATCAGGGCTTCCAGTTCCGAGATAAATTGCCCGGCCGGTTTGTCCGGCAGAATACGGCAATCGATCTCTGCCCAGGCTGTCGGCGGAATCACATTGATCTTGCTGGAACCCTGCATGCGGGTAAGGGAGCAGGTGTCACGGATCAGGGAGTGGTGGCCCGGCCGTTCGGCATGCAGGCGCGCCAGGAAATCCGGGTCTTCGATAGCCTGCTCGATATTGGCGTAGAACGGTGCCCAGTCTGGCCCCATGTCTATTGCCAGGCCGTCGAAATAATTGGCAACCGGGCCAATCACGCGGGGTGGCAGGGGATTGTTCTGGATAATGTGCAGGGCCTCGACGATGCGGGAGACCGCCGTGTCCGGTCGCGGTGACGAGCCGTGGCCCGGGGTGTCGACGGAAGTCAGGCGCAGCCACACCGGAACCTTTTGTGTCACTTCCACACCGAAGACAATTTCGCCCTCTTCATGATCGTGGCTGGCACCACCGCCTTCGTTCAATACGAAACCGGCGCCCTCGAAAATCTCCGGGTGATTGTCGATCAGCCAGCCGACGCCGTAAAAGCCGCCGGCCTCTTCATCGGCAGTGGCCAGGAAGATGATGTCACGGTTCAACTCCACGCCGCTGCGGTGCAGGGCCAGGAAGGTGGCAAGCTGGATAGTACCCAGGCCTTTCATGTCCCGCGCGCCGCGGCCGAGAATATGGCCGTCGCGGATGGCACCGGAGAGTACCGGGATAGTCCAGAATTCTTCATTGGCCGGTACCACGTCGGTGTGCTGCAAAAGAATCAGGGCAGGCTCGTCGCCACCTTCCAGGCGGGCCCAGATATTGCCCCGCCCTGGTGCACTTTCGGCGGTTTCATAGGCGATGCCTTCGGCATCGAAAATCTCGGCGAAGAACTCCACCGCCCGGGTTTCATTGCCTGGCGGGTTGATGGTGTCGATCTGGATGAGTTGTTGCAGCCAGGCCACCGCCTCATCTTCAAGATTATCAGTAATTTGCGCCTGGCTGGCAGTGGCCAGCAGCAACAGGCTAAGCAGCATGGGCAGCAGCGAGAGTCGACGGATCAGCACGGTGTTTCTCCTTGGATTCTGGCAAATTGAACGGCGATTGGAACTCACCCTGATTTAAGCACAAGCCGGGCCAGGTTTCCCGACCCGGCCTGATTGTTACTGGCGCTGCCAGGTAATCTGGCCACCCACCACAGTCATGACATTTTCGCTGTTGAGGATTTCGGCCTCGGCAACGGTCATCAAATCCTGGTCGAAAATGGTGAAATCCGCCAGCTTGCCCACTTCGATGGAGCCGCGATCCTGTTCCTGAAACGCACCCCAGGCAGGCCACAGGGTCAGCATCAACAGGGCAGTCTCGCGGGACACCGCCAGCTCCGGATGCCAGCCGGCGCCGGAGCTGCCATCCAGGCGTTTGCGTGCCACCGCGGCATAGAACTCAATGCGCGGGTCGCCGGCTTCCACCGGGGCATCGGAGCCGGCGATGATACGCAGGCCACGGTCCACCAGTTGCTGCCAGGGGTAGGCATAGGCCAGGCGGTCCGGACCCAACCGGTCCGGGGCAAAATTCAGGTCGCCGATGCCATGGCTGGGCTGCATGGAGGGAATGACATCAAGCTCCACGAAACGCTGTTGATCATCGGGGGGGATGATCTGGGCATGCTCCATGCGCCAGCGCAGGTCGGTGCTGGCCCATTCACTTTGTGGAACCGCGTTATAGGCTTCTTCATACCAGTCCAGCAGTGAGCGCACTGCCCGGTCGCCGATTACATGGGTCCAGATCTGCACGCCATCACGCAGTGACTGATACAGCACCGGCATCAGTTCTTCCTTGGTGGTGCGGTTCATGAAGCCGTTGTGGTCGGCATCGGAGTAGTTGTCGATCAATGCCGCACCGCGCGAGCCCAGGGTGCCGTCGATAAAAACCTTGATGCCCCGCACTTCAAACAGGCGATCGCTGCTGGTTTGCACGCCCATGGCCAGCATCTGCTCGGCTTCATCAATGGGCATGGCCGCATAGACGCGGTGTTTCATGCCGCCTTCGGCCTCGATCTCGCGCATGATCTCCACCTGACGATAGGCCATGCCGGCATCATGGGTCTGGGTCCAGCCCATGGCCGCATTGGCCGCCAGGCCGCGCTCCAGGCTGTCCTTGAGATACTCATCGCTGTCGGCAGGAATAATGCCGCGAAAGGCATTCATGGCATTGGCCAGCACATAGCCATTGGGCGTGCCGTCCAGATCCCGCTCAAAGCGGCCGCCTTCCGGGTCCGGTGTATCCCGGGTGATGCCGGCCAACTCCAGGGCGGCGGAATTCACCAGCGCCGAAACCCCATCGGCACGGGGCATGTACAGGGGTTTATTGGCGGTAAAGGGATCGACATCGTGTTTGGTGAGAAAGCGTTGCTCGTCGGTCCATTCCCTTTCGATCCAGCCACGGCCCAGCACCCATTCACCCTCTTCAATGGTTTCGGACCAGTCGGCGATGGCAGTGACGGTTTCCTGCAGGGTAGGGATGCCAAACAGGCTCAGGGTCTTGGTGCGTCGGCCCACGCCTTCCAGATGCTGATGGCTGTCGGTAAAGCCTGCATAGACTGCATGGCCAGCCAGGTCGAATCTGCGGGCGTCACCACAGAGGTAGTCCTGAACGTCTTCATTGCTGCCCACGAATATGATTCTGTCGCCAAGACTGGCCACTGCCTCGGCAGTCCATTGCTCCTCATCAGAGGTATAAACAGTGGTGTTATAAAGCACCAGGTCGGCGGCCTGACAATCGCTGCTCGGGCTGGCCTCAGGCGTGGCGATTGTTGTGGTGTCGGATTGATTGGAGTCGCTGCAGGCCACCAGCAAAGTGGCAGTTACGGCCAGCGACAGGCCGCCAAGAATGTTCTTGTTCACGATCGGGCTCCCCTTTTTTGTGAATGCGAAAGATAGCAGTTTCAATGCGCCAAGGCACGGTAGGGGAAGAGTGCAGAGAGGTCAGAGCGGGGGTAGAGCGGGGTCAGGCCCCTGCCCGGTGAGTGACCGGGCAGGGGCCTGGGTAGAAAGCTTATTGGGTCAGGCTGGCCTGGGTGATGACATAGGCACGAATGGCCTCGGCATCCCCTTCACCCAGCACGGTTTCAAAAGACACCATGCCGCGATCCTGTAATTCGCCGTCCAGTACCACGGCGTTCCAGGTATCGACAGTTTCCAGGCGGCGACTCATGCGCAGGTCCGGGTAGGTGTCCGGGCGGGTTGAGAAGGCCGATGGACCGTGGCATACCGCGCAGTTGTCATTATAGGCAGTCTCGCCCTGGGAGATCAGTTCGTGGGTAGCCTCGATCTGCGGCAGCACGAAGTCATCTTCGCCGCTGGAAGTGACCGCCGGGCCAGTGGGCAGTTCAGCCTCACCACCGATGCGAAAGACCATCAGGCGGGAATTGTTGGTAGAGGCGGTGGTAGTGGCCGCGACTCCCTCGGGCAGGGCAGGCGAGCCCACCAGCAAGGCCACATGCTGCTGGCCATCCACATTGAAAGTGGCCGGGGCCGCCATCACGCCACCCTGAACCTGTGTTGACCAGATGCGCTCGCCGGTGGCGTCGTTATAGGCGACAAATTCGCCGGAGCGGTTACCCTGGAAGACCAGACCGCCAGCGGTGGCCAGTACCCCGGCATTACCGGTGCCCACTTCATGCTGCACCTGCCATACGGCTTCCTGGGCAACGGGGTCCCAGGCCTTGAGCAGGGAGGCATTGGTGGGCGGATTTGGCGAGGACATAACCAGCTGGAAACCACGCTGGAAATCGACGCCGGTATTCCAGCCATCGGGATCCGGTACGAATTCATTGTCGGCAACATAGCCCATGAAATTTTCTGTCACCGGAATATAAACCAGACCAGTGTTCTGGCTATAGGCCATGGGATACCAGTTATGGCCACCAAGGGGGCCAGGTAGCACAATTGCCGGCTGACCGGTCTTGTCGAAACGGGCTTCCGGTACTTCGATGGGGCGACCGGTTTGCAGATCAACGCCGGTAGCCCAGGTCACGGGCGTATAGGGTTCGGCGGAAATCAGCTCACCGTTGGCGGCGTCCAGTACATAGAAGAAACCGTTCTTCGGTGCCTGCATAACCACGCGGCGCTGTTCGCCTTCGATTTCCAGGTCTGCCAGCATGATGTGCTGGGTGGCGGTGTAGTCCCAGGTTTCACCGGGCACAGTCTGGTAGTGCCAGACATAGCTGCCGTCATCCGGGTCCAGTGCCACGATGGAGGACAGAAACAGATTGTCGCCACCCTCGGGGCTTCTCAGGGCCTGGTTCCAGGGCGAGCCGTTTCCTACGCCAATGTAAAGAAGGTCCAGTTCGGGATCATAGGCCATGGCATCCCAGACGGTACCGCCGCCACCGAGATTCCACCACTGACCGGTCCAGGTCTGGGCGGCATTGGCCATCAGGTCGTTTTCGAATCCGTCGGCCGGGTTGCCAGGCACGGTATAGAAGCGCCAGGCCATCTCGCCGGTTTCGGCATGGTAGGCATCGACATAGCCCCGCACGCCGTATTCGGCGCCGCCGTTACCAATCATCACCAGGCCTTTCACCACCCGTGGAGCGCCAGTGATGGTGTAGGGCAGATCCTGATCGACTGTGACAACTTCCCATTCCACTTCGCCGGTTTCGGAATCCAGGGACACCAGGCGGCCATCGAGGGTGCCAACGAAAATGCTGCCATCCCAGGCGGCGACGCCGCGGTTGACCACGTCACAGCAGGCATCACGGCCCTTGGCGGGATCGATCTGCGGGTCATAGCTCCACAAGTGCTGGCCGGTACGCACATCGTAGGCATGCACATGGCTCCAGGCAGTGGAGATATAAAGCGCGCCGTCCACCACCAGGGGAGTGGCTTCCTGACCCCGGCTGGTAGTCATGTCGGCATACCAGGCCAGGCTCAGATCGGCGACGGTTTCCCGGTTAATCTGGTCCAGTGGGCTGAAGCGCTGCTCATCATAAGTACGGCCGTAAGACAGCCAGGCGCTGTTTTCTTCGTCAGCCTGGGACAATCGCTCTGCATCAATAGCAGCCTGATAATCGGACTGCTGGGCAGCCAGGCTCATGGGCAGGGCAATGAGTAGCATTCCCCAGGTCAAATTTCGTATGGACATGCAAAGTCACCTTTCTTCTAAATTACAGTGCCAGCGAGGAGATCGCGGGAAAGTAGAACCCGGCTGCGTGATCGCCACTGTGTGATGGATCAACAGCCCTCGTTGCGCCGCCTTTGGTTAAGGTTTAATCAGGCGTTACAGGGGCCGAAGTTTGACACAATCGCGGCGTTTACGTCCATTTTCAGGCCCTTTCGGCGGGACTGGCTGCGACCAGTGGGGCTTATTCTGCGGCGGCGCCGGTAATTCCGCCGCCGGGGGCCTGGGCGCCGGAGCTCAACTGGGGTTTGACTGGCTGGACGTAGTACCACAATCCCTTGATGCGCAGGAAATGGGAGTACTCATGATGCACCGCTGCATTGCCCTGCTGATCGATGAAATGGGCCTTGAACTCAACAATGCCTTCATCGCCCTGCTGTTTGCATAACAGGATCTCCAGGCCTCGCCAGTCCACGGTTTTCAGAGACAAACTGCCCGGACTCTCTTCTTTGCGGGTTTCGGGGTGCCAGGTGGCATAAAGATATTGCCCGCAACCGCCAAGGAAATAGGCGGTATAGCGTGAACGCATCAGTTGTTTGACGGTTTTGGGGGCTTTCTTGCCGCTCAGAAACGGGCGGCAGCATTGCTCGAAAGGCTTGCCGGAACAGCAAGGGCACAGCTTGTTGGAAAAAGCATCAACCATGGGGATTATTCCTGCTGACGATAGCGCAACATGTCGCGGTTGAGTTGATCGAGTCGGGTTACACCCATGAGTTTCATGTCCCGCTCGATTTCGGCACGCAGATTGCCCAGTGCTTTTTCCACACCAGGCTGACCGGCGGCGGCCAGGGCATAGAGATACAGGCGACCGCCGGAACAGGCTTTGGCCCCGGCAGCCAGGGCTTTCAGTACATGGGTGCCGCGGCGAATCCCGCCATCACAAATAATGTCGATGTGATGACCTACGGCATCGGCAATCTCCGAAATCTGGTCGAATGGTGAGCGGGAGCCATCCAGTTGTCGGCCGCCATGATTGGACACCATGATGGCATCGGCGCCGATATCCACCGCCTTGCGGGCGTCACTCACGCTCATAATGCCCTTCAGGCAAAACGGACCGCCCCATTTGGCACGCAGGGCCTCGGCATCGGACCAGTCCATGGATTGGTCCAGCATTTCGGCAAAATAATCACCAACCGACACCGCCACGTTGGAGCCCTTGCTGACAAAGTCCTTCAGCTCCGCCAGTTCAAAGGCTTCGCCAAAGAAATAGTCCCTGGCCCAGCCAGGATGCATGGCGAAGCTCAGCAGACTCTTCAGGCTGAGACGCGGTGGCGAAGTAAAGCCGGTGTACAGATCCCGTTCGCGATTGCCGCCGGTGATGGTGTCCACGGTCAGGGCCAGGGCGTCAAAACCGGCCGCCTGGGCCCGTTCCACCATGGCATCATTCAGGCCCCGGTCCTTGTGAAAATAGAACTGGAACATCTTTGGCGTGGCGATCATGTCGCCGATCTCCGCCAGGCTCACTGTGCCCAGGGCTGACACGCCAAAATAGGTGCCGAATTTCTCGGCAGCCCTGGCCACGGCCCGCTCGCCGTCCTTGTGAAACAGGCGTTGCAAGGCAGTGGGGGAGCAGAACAATGGCATGGCCAGTTGCTGGCCCAGTACTTCAACCGACATATCCACTTCTTCCACGCCCGCCAGCACATTGGGTACCAGGTCGCAGCTGTCAAAGGCAGAGGTATTGCGGCGGTAAGTCACTTCATCGTCGGCAGCGCCATCGATGTAGTGGAAGATGGGGCCGGGCAGGCGCTGTTTGGCCAGCAAGCGCAGGTCTTCAACATTGTGACAGTGTTGCAGGCGTCGAAACATGGATGGGCCGTGCCTTTCCCGGTAAAAAACTTGCCGCAAGTCTATCTTTATTTGAGAGCGAGAGTAAGGGTGTAAACTGCGCCGGAGCAGTTGTCCGGGATCGGAATGATCCGGATCAGCACAAGGTTAAATACACTGTTATGATGGGAGCAGACTATCGTGCTGTCATCATATTCAAGGTCATGACAGCCAAAGGAGAATGTCATGAAAAACAATAGCAAGAACAACTTTTTTGGCGGCCCTGCTGTGGCTTTGACGCTTCTGTGCCTGTTTATTACCAGCACTACCCTGGCCGACACTTCCGCCGACCTGGTGGCCAATGCCCTCATTCATGGTGACCGGCCCGCTGAAGACGCTGCCGATGATGGACGTCGCATGCCCCTTGAAGTGCTGTCATTCGCAGGTATCGAAGCGGGAATGCATGTTTTTGAATTAGAGGCCGGCACCGGCTATTACACCGAGATTCTCAGTCGAACGGTGGGACCGACCGGGTCGGTGGTGATGCAGAATCCGCCTTCTTTCGACTCCTTCTACGGTGATGCGCCAGCACAGCGTGCAGCGCGGCTGGGAAATGTGCGCCTGAGCAAGACCAATTTTGACGAGTTGGATGCGCCTGATAACTCCATGGACATGGTGACCTGGATTCTTGGCCCACATGAGCTCTGGTATATGCAGGATGGTCAGTCTCTTGGCGTACCGGCCCAGAGTTTTGCGGAGATCGCCAGAATTCTGAAGCCTGGTGGAGTCTTTCTCGCCATAGACCACCATGCGCCAGCGGACTCGACAGTCGATGTTGGTGGCACCCTGCACCGTATACGTGAAGATATAATTCAGGAATTTGCAGAGGCAGCAGGTCTCACAGTATTGCGTAAATCAAATTTACATTTAAACGAAAATGATCCATTGAATATTGATGTATTCAATGCCGCGGTACAGGGAAAGACCAGCAAATTTGTTGTGTTGTATCGTAAATAGCCAGGTATCCGCTGCGCAGTTTCGGGTGATTCAATCGTCCAACTGCGCACGGAGTGCTGATTCAATCTGGGCGATTTGTGCTTCCCTGGATGGCAGAGGTACAGACCTGTTGCTATCGAGTTCGCGCGCCATTTCGATGAAGCTTAGTCCAAGGTTGTAGTCACCGGCTATTCCGGCTACTACCGCTTGCCTTAGCCGGATAGAAATGGAAGGCTGAAATGCTATGGCTTCTTCAAGTTTTTCAAGTGCCTTATCAGGCTGATTAAACATCAAATAGAGATTGGAAAAATTGAATCTCGCGCGTGCACTTCGGCCGGGGCGCATTGTGAATTTCATGACACGCTGGTAAAGCGCAACAAGTTCCTCGAGCGGAGGAGGCGAACAGTAGCCGGCTCGCAAGTTATTCTCGAGAGTTTCCAATTGAAAGCTGACACTGCCCATTGAAAGTCTGAGCTCAGGAAGATTGCTTATTTCGAGCAAGCTCATAGGCTGCTCAAGCTGGTACAAACAGGCAAAATTCCAAAGTCGCAATAGAACCACGACTTCATTCGGATGATACTCCCGCAAGATATAGAGCTGTTCAAGCGCCTCCTGATATTGTCCGGTGGTTTCCAGGTACTCGCTGTAAACCAATCGGGCCCGCAGCGACTGTGGCTGCTGTTCGGTCATATATTGGTAGAAATGTTCCTGTGTGCTCCATATCTGAATCACGCTATAGGTTAACCAGGAGGACAATAAAAAATTACCAGCAACAAAAAAAGTGGCGACAGATTTGGCCGCCATATCGATTGTTGAAGACAATAATTTATGAACATACCAGGCGATCGCGAATAAGGGACCAAACATCGCCATATAATTACGGTGTTCGAAATACAGCTCCAGAGGCAGGAAAGTTGACTCGGTCAGATGCAGGGTAAAAAACCAAAATACGGAGAAGCTGAAAATCGGTTGTCTCTGTCTCCAGTAAATTGCCAGGCCGAATAAAAACAGCAGAAAGAGGATTGCCAGGCTTGTGGTCGGTGGGGAAAAAATTCCGGTCGACAAGTTGTAAGCATCATTAAAGACGGAGCCGAGGTATTGATCCGGCAAGAATATCTTCCATATATAGGTTGATAGTATGCGGGTTTCGGTGAGTACGCGCTCTGACATTGAGAAATGGCGGAACTCATAGGTTTCCAGAAAGCCTGGGATGGAATAAACAAGGAAGGCCAGCACTATCAATAGCGGGAATACAACGGCTGCCCGATACCACAGGGTGAATAATCTGGTCCTTAAATGATTCCTGAAGAACAGGGATTCGAGGATTACTATCAGCAATAACAGCAGTGCACCGTTTTCCTTGCTCAGGACTGATAGCAATCCAAAAGGGAACAGGCTGAGAAGCAGATACAAATTCGCCTTGATGTCATGATGCTCCATGGCACGGCGGCCCAGCAAGTAGAAGATCAGCGCCAGGGTGGCGAAGAGAGTCATCAGCTGAGCCATGCGCTGGATCACATACAGTGCCGTGCTGACGTTCAATGGATGTACGAGCCAGAGCATCGTAACAATGAGTGCGATCTGGATACATGCCCTGCGTTGAAGCCCCAGTCGTTCCGAGAGCAGATAGGCGAGCCAGCAGAACGTGATGCCGCAAAGCAGGTGAATCATGATGTTGGTATATTTGAACGGCCCCGGGTCCGCAGGCCAATTCCGGGCATCAATCAGGAAGGAAAGCATGGAAACAGGCCTTCCTGTTGGCCCGGAATTATTAGCGAATACAAATTGGCGAAAGGTGTCAAAATTGACAACCCCCCCGTATTCACCAAGGGCTGACAAATTGCCGAAGTCATCCAGCACAAAAGGGCCATCGGTACCGGGCATGAATAGCCAGGCAGTAAAGGAGAGCAGGGCAATCAATGCCAGGGCGAAACCGGCTTCAAGTCGATAATATTGCAATCGACTGATCAGGGTATGGAGCATGTCTGGTTCCGGTTTCCTCTTCTGCAAGTACTGAACAATGCTATGCTAGCCTTGATCAGCTTGCTGGAACAATGAGCAGTGGCTGTGATGTTCTGGCAGGGCAATCAAGCCTGGCCTTGATCGCATGATTATAACGTTCCAAAGAGCTCACCGAAGTAATTAGCATTGCGTATTTACCCTTAAAGGCCCGGAAGGGATATGAATAAGCAGTCTAGCAAAGAGTCATCAACTCAGACCCGGCGCCAGTTTCTGCACCGTATAGGTGAGGCCGGCGGCGCCGCTGCCGTGTATCAGGCCATGATCTCCATGGGCCTGCTGGTGCCTGGCGATGCCCGGGCGGCCGCCAACCAGGCCCGCTGGCGGCAGCAGAGCCGGCATGCGCTTAATGGGGCCTTGCCTACGGTGGCGGTGTTGGGCGCCGGTATTGCCGGGCTCAGTGCCGCCTATGAACTGAAAAAAGCCGGTTATCCCTGTTATGTCATTGAAGCCCGGGATCGTCCCGGTGGTCGCAGTCATACCCTGCGCAGTGGTGATGTGCTGACCGAAACCGGCAGCAGCCAAACCTGCGAGTTCGACAGTGATCCGGAACTTTATTTCAATGCCGGACCGGCACGAATTTCCCAGCATCACAAAAACCTGCTGGCCTATTGCCGTGAACTGAACGTGCCGCTGCAAGCCTTTATCAATGACAATCGCGGTGCCTATGTACACAGTCGTAGCGCCTTCGGCGGCCAACCGGTGCGGGCCCGTGAACTGTTGACCGCCATGCGCGGGACCATTGCCGAACTGCTGGCCAAGGCAATCAATGCCGGTGCCCTGGATACGGATATCAGTTTTTCTGAACGGGCCCAGGTCTTGTCGGTCTTGAGAGACTACGGCGCGCTGTCAGCTTTTCATCGTTTTGAAGGTTCCACTCGCGGTGGCCTGCAGGTCGGAACAGGTGGGCTGACGCCGGCCCAGGCCTCGAGCCCGTTGTCTTATGAGGAAGTATTCCTGCATCCGGATATTCCCTATGTGCCCAGTTTTGTGGAGACCTATAACCAGGCTGCCACCATGATGCAGCCTGTTGGTGGTATGGACCGCATTGCCTATGCTTTTGCCGAACAACTCCAGGAAGAGCTCTACTACGGTGTTGAGATCACCGCCATCCGCCGTGCTGGCCAGCGAGTGCGTCTGGAGGGTCGGGCCGGCGAGGAAGAAGGGGCGATTGAGGTGGACTACGCCATCATTACCATTCCGCCAACCGTACTGCGCAGTATCGACAACGATTTCAGTGCTTCGGTACGGACAGCCATCAGTCAGGTGCAGGTGGCGACGCCCACCAAGATAGCTTTTCAATCACCGCGCTTCTGGGAAACTGAGGATGATATTTATGGCGGCATAAGCTGGACCGATCCGGAGATCTTGCAGATCTGGTATCCCTCCGGCGGCTTTGGCAATGCCCGGGGTATTCTTGTTGGCTCTTATCTGTTCGGAGGCAGCGATGCACAAACCTTTGCTGCCCTGAGCCCCGCCCAGCGTATCGAACGGGCGCTGGTGTACGGAGAGCAGGTGCATCCGCAATACCGCAGTAAGCTCAGTCGCGGCCTGTCGGTGGCCTGGCAAAAAGTGCCTTACTCTGCCGGTGGCTGGGCGGTTAGCAATCCTGCGCCGGTGTTGCAGCAGGCCGATGGTCCGTTTCTCTTTGCCGGAGATCATCTGAGCTATCTGCCCGGCTGGCAGGAAGGCGCGGTGATCTCCAGTATGCAGGCGCTGGCCAATCTTGCCGACATGACCGGAGTGTGAGGTCCGCGCTGACAGTGACTGGTGCCCGGATAGCAAAAAGCCGGCGTGGCGCCGGCTTTTCGTATTGCTACCCATTGTGATCAGTCCGGCAAGCTGTAGGCAATAATATAGCCTCCCGGTACCTGTTCTTCTGCCGTGCCTTCATTGACCGCTGTCTCCAGCTGCAGGCCGCCACCGCCATCGGGCACGGTGACCAGAACATATTGCTTGCCGGTCTCCGGGCTGACATAGGTCATGGGAGTGGCAGTGGAGGTGCCCGGCAGGCGATCGGTCCAGACCTCTTTACCATTCATCAGGTTGATGGCCCGCATGGTGCTGTCCTGAACGCCACCGATGAAGATCAGATTGCCAGCGGTGACGATGGAGCCGGCGTTATAGAACATGCCCATGGGCAAAGGCAGGCGGCTGGGAATTCCCAACGGGCCCTGGCCTCTTGCCGTGCCCAGAGGGCGTCGCCAGAGAATTTCCTGGGAAGCCAGATCAATGACCGCCATGTCTCCGTAGGGAGGTGCCAGGCAGGGAGCAAATATTGGCGACAGAAAGAAGAATGAGAATACGCCATAGGGTGTTCCCCGCTGGGCGCCGCCAATGCCGAATGCCTGTCCTTGTTGAATTTCATCGCGCGGAATCAGGCGCACAACCGATGGCATATGCAGGGTATTCACCACCATCAGATGATTGATTTCATCCACCGCCACGCTGCCCCAGTTCTGGCCGCCACCGACACCGGGATAATACAGTGAGCCGTAGGTGGTTGGAGGGGTCAAGGGTCCCTCATAACGCATGCTCTTGAACTGTATCCGACAGGCGGCATGGTCAAACGGTGTGATGCCCCAGGTATCCTGTTCGGTCAGGTCATCGAAACGTAATTGTGGCATGCCGACCGAGAAGGGTTGTGTGGGCGAGGTGAACTCATCGGGCAAATCTGTCTGCGGCGTTGGCAGCTCGGCCACTTCCGTCAGGGGCTCGCCGGTTTCACGGTCGAGGACGAATATCTCGGCGCGTTTGGTGGGCACAATCACCGCCTTGCGAGTGACACCGTTGATGGGAATATCTGCCAACGTCGGTTGTGAAGGGACATCGTAATCCCAGATGTCATGATGGGTAGTCTGGAAATGCCATCGGACCCTGCCATTGCTGGCATCCAGGGCCACCACCGAGCTGGCATAACGCTCCATGGCCTCACTGCGGTGACCGCCCCAGTAATCGGGAGTGGCATTGCCGGTAGGCACATACACCAGACCCAGTTCTTCATCAACACTGGTCAGACTCCAGACATTGGGTGTGCCGCGGGTATAGGAGTCGCCAGCTTCCGGGAGTCCGATACGGTCTTCACGGCCCATGTCCCAGGCCCATACCAGTTCACCGCTGACCGGATCAAAGCCCCGCACGACGCCCGACGGTTCCTCGGTTTCCTGGTTGTCCAGAACCCAGCCGCCCAGCACCAGCACGCCATTGGCGATGCTCGGCGGCGAGGTGACAAAGTAAAAGCCCGGCGAAACTTCCCCCATTCCTTCCAGCAGACTGATTTCGCCATTGCCGCCGAAATCGGCGCAGGGTTGACCTGTATCCTTGTTCACTGCCACCAGGCGGGCGTCTGTGGTGGCGGTGAATATGCGTTCAGGACAGTCACTATCACCCGGATCGGGCAGGGCATAGTGAGTCACGCCCCGGCAGGTATCCCAGAATCCAATGCGCGGGGACTGGATCTGTGGATCATAGCGCCAGCGTTCTTCACCACTGTCCGGATCCAGGGCAAGGATGACATTGCGGCCGGTGCAGAGATAGAGCCCGTCACCAACCTGAATCGGTGTGCCCTTGAATTCTCCTGGTACACCACTGTGAACTTCCCAGGCGCGCTCCAGTTGATCAACGTTATCCAGATTGATCTGCTCATGAGCGGCAAAGCGGGTACCGGTTTTGGATGAGCCATAGTGGCGCCATTCGCCGCTTTCATTACGGACCTGACCGGTACCGGCAGCACTGGGCGTGCCTACTTCGTAGCCGGTGTTGGCAATGTAGACAGCAACAAACAAAAGCAGGAAGCCGGCGGCAGTGATCTGAGCAGGCCGCTGTTGCAGCAGCGGCTCTACTGGTCCCTGTTGCAGGCCGCGTCGCACCCGGGGCAGCAGAAACCATAGCCCCAATACCGTGAAAAATGCCACTCTTGGCATCAGTGCCCAGGCATCCAGGCCTACTTCATAAAAAGCCCACAGATAGGTAAAGGCCAGGAAGCCGCCATAGGCTTGAGCGCCGCGTTTGTCGCCGCGAAACAGCAACACAGAGCAAAGCAATAAAACGAGCGCAGCAAGCAGATAATAAAAGGAACCGCCAGCGGCGATCAGTTGGTAACCCAGCGGCGCCAGACCCAGACCACAAAGGCCCAGGACTACCGCCAGGAATCTTGGCTTGGGATAGCCGGAATTGGAATCAGACACTTTGTTCTCCCCCTGTCTTTCCATTCGCTTGAAAGCCCGCTGATCATCTCACAATTCCCTGTGCCGGGTAAGTTGTAAAATCAGGGTGTAAATCCGGGTCGTAAATCGGGGTTTTAAATAAAAGGGGAGCCCGGTATTCAGAGTTATAAAAGTAAAACGGAGCCTGCGACCGGGTCGCAGACTCCGCTGAAATGCTCAGTCATGCAGACCGAGCGGCTGCATTCAGATACTGGCGCGAATATTGTCGATTACTTCCCGCGCATCATAGCGATCATCATTGGCCGCATCGCTGTCATTGCTCATGACGATTTCCAGGTTGCTGGAATAGCGACTGTCGTCCGGCGCGTTGTGAATCTCGGTGGCGGCGAAATCCGGTGCATAGCTGGTTTCACAACCCAATAGTCCACAATTGGTCTGGCGGCCCGTACCCGTGCTCACCACGGTCGATGTGGATGGGCCTGAATCCTGTATGGATATGGTATTGCGCTCGGCTACCCGAAAGTAGTCGTAGTCTTTCTGAATCGTCAGCTCCGCGGCCCGCAGCAGCGCGTAGTTCTGCACGGTTTCCATGGTGCTGCGGTCATTGCCGGTAAAGATTACCCGATAACGATTATCAGCAATCTGCTGTTCTGTGTAGCCGGCAGCCTCTGGCTCAGAGGCCGGCGCGTATTCAACCTCGGAGCTGGCGCAATTGTTCAGTAGCAGAATTGCGATGGCGAGTGAAATGTACTTTGACATGTTTCCTCCTTGGGGTTATTGATCGGTGTAGCGGTTGATTCCATGGCTTGTGCCGGTTTTAGCGTCTGTCGATGATGCGGTCACTGGATATCTGGAATGTGGCCAGCAGAGATGAGAGATGGCAGGCGAGCCCTAAATCCTCAATCGACTTGAAAGCCTGGCGCAATTCCTGAAGTGCCAGTTGATCCGCCTGCTTAAAATGTTCCAGCAAGGCGGCAGTATCCTGCTGCCTGCCGTGGCGCAGCGCACGGTATCTGGCGGTGGCAGCTTCCAGGGTGTTGCAGTTACAGCGCGGCAGATTGAAAAGCTGTTCATTCATCAGTTGATCAATAATGCCTTGTCGGGTCTGTATAACCGCATCCAGGATTTGCTGCAGTTGTGCCTGCTGCGTGCTCTGGCGTGCAAATTCCAGACTCTTGATACTTTCCTTGCAAAGATTGCTCAGTCCGAACACGACGCCCAGGTCCGGCCTGGGCCTTGTGCTGTGAAAAGTTTCGCTTGGCTGTGTCATTGTTTTGCCCGGTTTGGATATTGCTTGCTCGTTGTTCAAAGGACAGTTTTCTGCTGCCTCGATAGAGAACATTCAAGCCCCGTGCCAACCCCGCAAGCCCCCAATCTTCGGGCCTTTCAGAAACCGGGAGGCAGCTCACCGCAAGCTGTCAGGTAAAGATTTACCGTTTCCTTGTCATTCTTACTTGTTTACACTTACTGCACCCACCAAGGCGGTGCCTGGCCGCATTGATTCCCTGAAGAGAAGGAAGCTGGAATTTGACCGCACCGACGCTTTTGCTGTCCGTCGCCGACAGCAATCTGGACCAACAGCTGAGAAGTAATCCGGTCCTGCAACAGTTCAAGCTGCTTGATGTGGCTGCCAATCAACACTGGATAGACACGGCGCTTGCAGCCGGAGTCGAGCTTGTCCTGGTTCAGGTTGACGGCTTTAGCGAAGCTGAGCTGGAGCAACTGGAAGACAGCGACCTGCTGGCCGATGCAGAAGTCATCTTCATCAGCAAGGGCGAACCCAATCCGGTGATAGACAAGGCCATGATGAAGGGTGTTGCCTTTCACTTGCGTCTTCCAGTGGATATGGATTTTATCCAGGAGTTACTGGAAGAGATTCACCTTGATCTGCAGTCTGCCGACAATGAATCCAGCGAAGTGCTGACCAGTGATCTGGACCAGTTCGGCCTGTTGGTGGGCTCTTCGCGACCCATGGGCAAGCTTTACCGCATTGTGCGCAAGGCAGCAGCCTCAGCCGCCAGTGTGCTGATTATCGGTGAGAGCGGATCAGGCAAGGAGCTGGTTGCCCGCACCCTGCATCTGATGAGCTCACGCCGTGATCAGGCCTTCCTGTCGATAAATTGTGGCGCTATCAGCCCCGAGCTGATTGAGAGTGAGCTTTTTGGTCATCTCAAGGGTGCCTTCACCGGTGCCAGCGATGATCGTAGCGGCCTGTTTGAGCAGGCTGATGGCGGTACCCTGTTCCTGGATGAAGTAACCGAGATGCCGGTTGACCAGCAAGTCAAGCTGCTGCGCGTGCTGGAATCCGGTGAGTACCGAAAGCTCGGCGATGACAGCTTGCGACACTGCGACGTGAGAGTGCTGGCCGCAACCAACCGGGAACCGTCCGAGGCGATCAGTGAAGACTTGTTCAGGGAAGATCTCTATTTTCGTCTGGCACAGTTTCCGGTGCGGGTGCCGCCTCTGCGCAAACGGGGTGAAGACCTGGAAGGGCTGGCACGACACTTTCTTGCCCATCGCAATGTCGAGGAAGGTAGCAGCACAGAACTCAGTGAAGATGCTGTTGGCAAAATACTGGCCTACGCCTGGCCCGGCAATGTGCGTGAGTTAAAGCATTGCATTGAGCGTGCCTATATTCTTGCGGACCAGATCATTACTGCCGACCATATTGTTCTCGACGATGTCAATGCGACTGCTGACCAGGTGGACATTCCCACCAACATGTCACTGGATGAGGTGGAGAAGCAGGTGATTCTCAAGACTCTGGATGAGAATGGTGGCAAGAAGAAAGAAACGGCACAGCAACTGGGTATTAGTGTGAAGACACTCTACAACAAGCTGGAGAAGTATGGTGCCGACCAGCAAGCTGATGAAGCAGACTAGCCGGTCGAAGCCGGATTAGCATAATGCTCTGCTCCCGCTGCAGAAATCAGAGGCAAAAAAAGAGGCACCGGGAGGTGCCTCAAAGGGGAGTTTACGCAGGGAGCGTAGCGTTAGCAGTTTTGATCAGTCGCGTCTTCGCAGGCGTCCTCGATAGCATTGGCCGTATCCGTGGCTGCATCATCAAGATTATCCGCCGCATTGCGGGCAGCCTGTTCGGCTTCATAGGCAGCATTGTCGATTGATTCGCCCAGATTCTCGGCAGCGCCATCATCACAGGCAGTGACGCCAGCCAGTACGAAAAGTGCAATCAGAATCTTGCTGTTCATGGTGTTCTCCTTGATTTCTGGAAATAAGTTCCTGGAAATTGATTCCTTGAATTTGAGTCACAAACCTCTGGTTGATTTACACCGGCGGTTCGCGGCCTCTCACGGCCTGGGCCACCAGTGAAATGACAAACAGCGCCAGAAACAGAATGAACAGAATTTGTGCGATGCTGGACGCGGTACCGGCAATACCGGTGAAACCAAACAGCGCGGCGATGATGGCGATTACAAAAAACGTAAGTGCCCATGTAAGCATCTCAATACTCCTCGGCATGATGCGCCGATGATGGTGAATGTCAGGGAATGTATTCCCGTTATCTTCACTCTGGATATTGCGAGAACCGTGCCAGGATTGGTAAAAAACTCGTCAGGCCGCATTAACTGTGGCTATGCGCGAATCAGGGCAGCCCTGGCTATAGGGTGTATACACGGCGATTGACGAAATATTTGCCGCTGGCCTTGTAAGTCTTTCAATGCTGCTATACCAATGGCAGAAAATTCACCTGGAGCATTCAATGAAGTCATTTACCCGAGCGTTGCTGATAGGCCTTTCAATTCTTCTTCCCGTTGTGCTTTCCATTCAACTGGTTCTCTGGTTGGCACGATCCATCGAAGGCTGGTTACGCCCTGTTTGGCTCTTGCTGATGCCCGAGCAGTACTACTTTCCGGGTATGGCGCTGATTGGCTTTGTGATCATTGCCGCGCTAATTGGTTACAGTATTCGCCAGCGCTTCATCCGTATGTTGGTGCAGCTTCCGGGCAAGCTCATGGAAAAGATTCCGGTGGTGAACTATGTCTATAGCACTATCAAGGATTTTCTGGACCTGGTGGCCGGCAAGACCTTCTCGGACCAGTCAGTGGTCTGGGTCAGCTTGCCGGGCAGTGACGCCCGGCTGATGGGTATAGTGACCAAGCGGGGAGATGCAAAGAATTCAAGCCTGGCCGGGATAATGAAAGAGAATGAGGTGGCGGTCTATCTACCCATGAGCTACCAGGCGGGTGGTTATATGCTGATTCTGCCGAATGACCAGGTGGAGAAGGCCGACGTCTCGCCAGGTGAGGCATTACACCTGATCATGAGCGCCGGCCTCGGTCAAAAGAAAGGGCTGCCGAAAGCGGGTTAGGCTAGTCTTTCGTTTGCTCTGTGACAGAGTTGCTCTGTTCCGGCTCCGCCGGATTCATGAACACCGTACGGTGGGGGAACGGTATCTCGATTCCCGCCTTGTCAAAAGCGATCTTCACCCGCCGGTTGAACTCACGCCCTACTGGCCAACGGCTGTGCGAGCGGGTTTTCAGACGCACCTTGATATTGAGGGCGCTGTCGGCGAACTCGTCCAGTCCAAAAATTTCTATGGGCTCAAGCATCATATCCTTGAACTCGCCGTCTTCACGCATTTCCTGATCGACACTTTCAAGGATTTCAAAGACCTGATCCACGTCTTCCTTGTAGGCGACACCGATATCGGTGAGGTAATAGGTATATTCCTTGGTGAGGTTATCGACCACCGCAATCTCGCTGTGGGGAATGGTATGCACTGTGCCGTCCAGATTACGCAACTGGATCTTGCGCAGGGTGATCAGTTCCACCTGGCCGATGCGGTCGCCGATACGCACTACATCATCTACCTTCAGCAGGTTCTCCAGAATGATGATAAATCCATTGAGATAGTCTTTAACCAGGGTTTGTGCACCGAAACCGATGGCTATGCCAAGTACACCGGCACCAGTCAGCAGCGGGACAATATCAATACCCAGTTCCGATAACAGCACCAGCGCTGCAAAGCCGCAAATAGCGAAAAAGGCAATATTACGCACTACCGGCAGCAGGGTTCTGATGCGTGTGGAGTCGGTATGGCTGAGATCACTCATCCCGTATTCCATCATGGCATTGATAAACTCCCAGGCCAGCACCAGAAGCAGGCCCAACAGCGCCAGGGAGAAGGAAAAACCAATAATTGAACTCAGCATTTGTGAGTCGACAATCCCGGCCAGATCAGGAAAGAACCGGGTTGCGGAATACATCAGCAACAGCACCGCAATAATATAGCCAACCAGTCGCTGTACCCTGAATATCAAAGAAAAGCGGAACTTTGCTGTGCTGAATTTATTGCGCAGGGAATCCATGCGACGGTCAAACAGGCCTGCCAGGCGGTTGTTGATGGCAACGAAGATTGCAGCGAGGATGAGCACCAATAGCAGGGACAGCAGTTTGCCAGCCATGGAGCTGCTCAATCCAAGCTCGTTTATCAGATTTACAAAGCCATTGATAAAGTCATTGCTGGTATTATCAAGATCAAACCACTGGCGAATCGACCAGTCCTGCTCCTGTTCCGGCTGTGCCGCCTGCAGTGTGCGCAAGCGTTCCAGGAACTGGTCCCTCGCGGTCTGGCTTTCCAGAGTGGTAATGAGGTCCTGTATATTGGCATCACTGAGGATATCGCCCTGTTGGGCCGTGGTGTCCTGGGCGCTGACCGGGATGCTCAGCGCAGCAATAGAAATTAGCAGCAATACAGCCGCCGTTGTTCGCATTCGAAGTATCATTGTCTCGCTTGTAATATCTGTTGATGGGTTTCACGATAGGCCTCGGTAAAGGCGTCATCGCTTGCCATGGCTCGCCTGATTGACCGTGCAGCCTGGTCCAGTTGACCACTGTGCAGAAAGGCCATAGCAAGATTGTTATAGGCTGGGCCATAGCCGGGATGGTGTTGTAATAGTCGCTGATAATGATGCCTGGCAAGTTCGAACTGACCGTCGGCAAGCGCCAGGTTCGCCAGGGCCATCATCAATTCCCGGTTCTCGGGCCAACGGCGCAATCCAGCCTGGTAAGCACGTTGCAGCGCTTCCAGATCGGCGCCGGTGTTCTCCAGTTCTGCTACCGTATTGAAGTAATCGAGGCTATTGGCTGACGCCGGCAGTTGTCCCGGCGACAGGGCCAGCACAGCCCAGTGTCCGGCCCGTTGCCAGGTGCGTTCAAAGGTTGCAAAAGCCAGGCGATAGTTCTCGATCTCGCCGGAATTGAGAATGAATTCGCGCTGCCGCAGATCAAATCCCTTGACCACGGCATAATGCCATTGAGGCAGGGCCTTGAGCCCAAGATTCTGCAATACCAGCACCGGGTTACCAGCCTGTACCTCGGCCACGATAGCCAGTAATTCCGGTTTCAGCTGGTAGGGCAGCAATTGCTCTGCGCGAATCGCCGCTTTCATCTCGGTCTGCAGTGAGCCCTGCAGGGCCGGGATGTAGACGCGATCCACCAGTTGCCGGGGAGTTACCGCGATATCACGATGGGACAGCAGCGTAGCCAACGCCGCAGGGCCGCACTGGTAGCGGTCCTGGGGGAAAAAGGGCAGGTCGGCCAGCAGTGTCGATTCTGGCAGCGATGCTGGCTGCTGTCTGGCAAGTTGAGCAGATTGCGGTGCGCTACTGCAGGCGCCGAGAGCCAGCAACAGGCAGAGACCCAGTCTGTGAATCGCCCCAGGCATCTAGATAGCCGGGAAAATATCGGTGACGCCGGCAATATCCAATAGCATAAAGATTACCAGCAAGGCGATAACCGTACCGAGAAAGCCTTCACCGGCAGGCAACTCATCGATTTGTTCGTGCATTTGCAGCACTTCAGCATCGCTGAGATTGTCGATGCGTGAGTCGATCTGGCTTTCACTGACGCCACGTTCAAGCAGCGCGCTGCGCACTTCATCCCTGGCCAGGATGGTGCGCAACTGGTTTCGTTTTTCAGCAACATCGAGCTGCTGCTGGATAGCACTGGTAGAGATAGCATCACCATGGGCACTGCCAATCAGGGACAGGCCGCTGATGTTCAGCATGGACAATGCCAGTAGCATGGCGGTGAGTTTTCTGAGTTTTCCGGTCAGGTTCATCTAAATTCCCTCTTTGCTTGCACAGTCCCGGTCAATCGGGACCTTTCAGCCATAGAGGGAGCAATTGCCATGCCAAGGCAGATTGGGAGTCTCGAAACGCTGGAAAACAGCTGCTTGCAGAGCATCTGGCCAGATCTACGCAGTTGCAGACAGCCGCAAGCGCTGCGAGGATCGGTAAATTTGCAGTCAGCGGTGAAAAAAGTTCACGTTCTGCCGCTGGCAGAACTACTGCCGGATACCGGTTACGGTGGCATTGCCCGACTGGGCGTAGAGGGTGCCTGAAAAGCGGTTGCCGTTAACGGTCCCGCCGAAGTTTGTGGTGTTGGCAGCTTCGTTGTCGCTGGCCGGCAAGGTCCAGGAGAAGCGGCTGCCGGCTGTGTCTATCCGGGTCTGCAGGGTTTGCCTGGCGCCGCGCATTTCAATCTGCAGATCCTCAGTAATGAGCCAGGTTTGTTCCCGGCCACCGCTGGCATCTTCAATTTCAACTTGCCATTGGCCAACCGCCACCGGACGAAAGTCGCAGCCAGTCAGTGCGGTGGCAGTGAGGATCAGTACGGCAATGCCGCAGAATCCACTGCGGCAGGGTTTAAAAAGCTGGGCGGGCATTATTATCCAGTAAGAGCAGAGCGAGGCCAGCTATTATAGAGAATCTGTCAGCCCTTCAGCCAGTCCAGCGCATCTGCTTCGTCCCGAAATACCACAATCTCACAGGCCAGTCGATTGGCCTGGCAACGCGCTTCATAGTTGCGGGCCAATCCCACCTGGCTGCGGGTGCGGGCCAGAATGGCGTGCTTGTGGAATTCCGGTTTGCTGCCCGGGCTGGCAGATTGTGCCTTTAACTGGCTGGATTCGGTGGGAATTGATTGGCGAATATCGGTCAGACAGTTCATGCCCGGCTGGAAATTTTCGTCTTCAATCACTCTTGAGGTCACAGACTCCAGTGTGCCCAGGTCGAGGTTGCCCTCGGCGTGTTGAGCGACGAGGTTTTGCTGTTGATCTATATCGTAGGTGAATTCGGATTCAGTCATGGCGCACTCACGATAGTTGCAGGTTAATGTTGGAATGATTTGAGCGGCGATACTAGCAGGGGGCAAGGGGCAAATTAGCGACCTGGGCCACAGTTGTTGCAGTTACGTCTCTGTACTTGCAAAACTGTGAACTGCTTGGCTCAGTCAATTGCAAGCAGCGGGTAGAGCTCACCGTAGGCATCACGAAGCAACAGCGCCAGCTCCGGCGTGAACAGTTCATCATGCAGGGCAAGAATCGCCGACCAGTGCCGGGTCACCGCGCTGAGCACGGAGTTCACCTCGGCCGTATCGGCAGCCGTGAAGGCCACGTCATAATCAGGCATCAGACTGGCCAGTCGTTGCCGTAGCATGAGTAAGCGCTCACGTTTTGCGGCCGGAATACTGTCGTAATAATGTTCGATCATCACGGCCGCAGGGCTGTCGACAGGCAACGATTCATCCAGGCCGATGCGACCGTCATCAAGGAACAGGGTAAATTCGTCCTCGGCAGCAAGACTGCTACTGATGCACACGCTGATAAAGGCACTGTAACTCAGGCAGAGCAGGGTTTTGCGAAAGGTGGCGGACAAGGGCATAGCCAGGCGATTACGGGATTCAGAGCCTGTACTTTATCACTATTGTGCGGGTGATTGTTGACCCGGATTGAGGCTTGATTGGCCCACAATGAGTTTCGCGGATAGCGATGTATCAGCATCCTTGTCGGCGTTAATCACCCTGGCCATTTCCCTGTTCAGGGTGGGTGCATCGACCGGCTTGTTAACAAAGCCATCCATGCCAGCCTCTATGGCGGCATCGCGATTCTGGGCGAAGACGCCGGCGGTCAGGGCGATGATTGGGGTGGCAGCGAGTGCCTGTTGTGCTTCGATAGAACGAATCTGTTTGCTGGCATCCAGGCCATCAAGATTGGGCATCTGGATATCCATGAGGATCAGGTCGGGTTGTCGGCTCCTGAACAATTTTACCGCTTCCAATCCATCGCAGGCGCGGATCATGCTGTGGCCCTGTTCCTGCAGAATGGCTTCCATCAAGTCGAGATTGAAAGGCGCATCATCGGCGACAAGAATGGTGAGCGCGGGCAGGCGGCTCACATTCTCGGTCGTTTGCACTTCCACCTTGCTACCCGCTTGCAGGGGAATGTCGAAGTAGAACTGGCTGCCGACGCCAGGTTCACTGTTAACCTGAATCCTGCCGCCCATCAGTTCCACAAGTTGTTTGCTGATGGTTGTGCCAAGACCGGTGCCGCCGAAACGGCGGCTGACGGATGAATCGGCCTGGTTGTAGGGGGTGAAAATGGATTCCAGCCGGTCTGCGGGTATACCGATGCCGGTATCAGTGACTTCAAAATAGACACGATTGTCGTCGCTGGGACGAACAGACAGAATCACCTGACCCCGTTCGGTGAATTTGATGGCATTGCCAATGAGATTGGTCAGAATCTGCCGCAGCTTGTCCGGCGCGCCATAATAATAGTCTTCCAGCGCCGCTGAGCAGTTGCTGATCAGGTCCAGGCCCTTGGCATCGGCCTGTACCCAGAGCGTGGAGATGAGCTGCCCGATTTCTTCTTTCAGGGAAAAATTCACCAGGCTCAGTTCCACCTTGCCCTGTTCCAGTTTGGCTGTATCCAGAATGTCGTCAAGCAAGTGCAGCAAGGACCGGGCCGAGCTGTTAATGGTGTTTAGATGTTTTTGCTGCAGTCCCTGAAAGCTCTTGTCTTTGAGGAGAATGTCACTGAAGCCGATGACCGCATTCATGGGAGTGCGAATCTCATGGCTCATGCTGGCCAGGAACATCTCCTTGACCTTGGCGGCCCGTTCCGCCTTGTCCCGGGCGTGGCGCAATTCGTTCTCCATAGCTACGCGCTGGCTGAGGTCAGAAATGAAGGCCACGAAAAAGGATTCATCGTCGAGTTCACTATAGCCCACTGCAAGACGAACCGGAATGGATTCACCGCCCTGGCTGATGGCTACGGTTTCACAGTCGTCGTCTATCAGTGGTTTCTCTTCGCTGCGGCCATCATCGTGAATACAGAGTTTCTCACCTTCGATACGTATAAAAGGCAGTACCTTGTTGATTGACTCGCCCTTCACCTGCTCACCTTCCCAGCCAAGCATGCTGGTAATCGCCTGATTGGCCCGGATCACATGACCGTCCCGGTCGAAGGAGATAATGGCGTCGATGGCAGTGGCCATGGTTGCCTGCAAACGGCTGGCGTTCTTGCGGGCGAGCAGGGTAGCGTCCCGGTATTTGTAGAGCAGGTTGATAGTGAGCACCAGGCTGGAAATGGTAATTGCCACGACGCTGATGCCAAGCGCGAGACTCAGGGAAGCGGAAGCCAGCCCGGTGCTGCCGATAAGTTCGGGGGACAGGGTGAAGCGGGCAGCAGCCATACCTGTGTAGTGCATGCCGGAAATGGCCAGGCCCATTACCAGGCTACTGAGCATATTGATGTGTAAATGCTTGATCCTCAATGCCAGTTTGTCACTGAGTCTGAAGCGTATGCTGAGGGAGATGATCGCCAGTATCACTGCCACGATGATGGAAAGGGCGAATACCAGCGGCTCATAATGCAGCGACATGGTCATGTCCATTGCCGCCATGCCGGTATAATGCATGGTGCCAATGCCTGCCCCGACGAAGATTCCGCCCAGCAGTAATTGCAGGTTTCCGATCTTTTCCCGGCTGATCAGGGTCAGGGCCAGCCAGGAAGCCAGTACCGCGGGAGTGATGGAGATCAGGGTAATCCGGAAATCATAGCCAATGGCGGCTTCCAGCCTGAAGGCCAGCATGCCAATGAAATGCATGGACCAGATGCCACCACCGAGGGCCAGGCTGGCGGCCATAATAGTCAGCCTTTGGCGCCTGGGATTGTGGGTTCGGCGCGCCTGGTCAGTGACCTGCAGGGCGATAAAGGAAGCATAGGCGGCCACCAGTACCGAGAGGGCAACCAGCAAATAATTCCAGCTCCCTGGAACAAGCAGATCCCCCGCGAAATTCTTACTGAAACTGACTGGAAACCAACTCATTTACAGGGTGGCTACTACGCTGCGGACTGCTTGTGACAGCAGCCAGATAATGGATTTAGGAAGCAAGCACTCTATCTACGACTGCAAGGGCCCGAAAATGAAGTATTTTTCCGGCAGATTTGCAGGCCACCGATGGCAGATTCGATGCCGCAGCGCTATGCCTGGGGCGGGGGTTCAGCTGGCGAGGCCAAGGCTGGATTTGAGGGGCGCAAGATATTTCTCGTAGCGGCGCCAGGCCTGGGAGCTGCCCTGGTACATGGGGCGCTTGACCTGGGCCCAGCTCACAGTTTTTACCGGGCGGGGATTGCGGTGAAAGTCCAGACAGGCCGGGTCCCAGGGAAGTTGGCAATAATCCAGCAATTGCCGTGTTTCCGTTTCCTGGTTCTCCGTCAGTCGTTCATAGTTCAGGGCGTAGAAAGGGCTCTCATAGCTGCGTTGCCAGAATGCCATCAGTTCCCTGTACAGGCAGTAGAACTCGCCAATATCAGCCAGATCACAGGAATAGCCATTGGAAGTGCCGGCAAAGGCCGTTTTATAGATAGACCAGCAGGTGGCCATAGGGTCACGCTGGGTGTGGATTATCCGGGCATCCGGGAAGGCGGCCTTGATGAAACCCAGCCACAGGAAATTTACCGGCATCTTGTCTGTCAGGAAGGCCCCGGCGCCAAGGCTGGCGATGCCCTGCTGGTAATGGCTGAACAGCTCTGGCAGGTAATCAGCCAGATTCAGGCTGCCGGGATTGCTGCGGTAGAGTTTGACGAAGCCATAGCTCCATTGACCGAGATATTTCAGTTCGCCGCCACCATGGACCTGGCTGTGACTGGCCAGTATCTGTTCTACCAGGCTGGTGCCTGAGCGGGGCATACCAATTATAAAGATCGGTCGGGGACTCAGCTTGTGCTTCAGGGGAGCTGGCGATTGCGCTTCAAATAATTGCCGGACCGTGGCCACCGTTGCCCGGGCATCCTCGATGGTATCGGTCTTGATCTGTTTGTGCTGCTGGTTGTACCGGGACAAGAGGGCAAAGCTCCGGTCAACTTCACCCAGATCGTCATAAATTTTGGCCAGACTGAAGGCGAGGACGATGGCTTCCTGGCTGGCCGGATTCAGTTTCTTGAGCAGGGCAGACATTTTATCCAGCAGGGGATCAAAGGCTGTCCAGGTCTCTGACTGGGCCTTTTTGCTGAATTCCTGCAAAAACTGCTGGGCCGGTGATAGTGACATGATGAATGAGCTTTGTGGTGAATGACGACAGGGCCAATGCCAGAGTATACAGTGGCGCCTGTGCATTTCAGAATCAGCAACAGCGGCCAGGGATAAAGGGTGCGAAAGCGGGCTCTTGCAGGGAATTCCGGGTTGAGCATTACACGGCTTGCCGATATGCTCAAAATCAATAACAACTATAATTGCGGGAGAATTCAAAACCATGCAATGCAGAGCTCTCAAGACCATTCTGCCTGGTCTTCTTTTAATGGCTTGCTACTCATCAATCCAGGCTCAGGAGCTTGGAGATCACCGCTATACCAGTGAAGCCATTCAGGCTGGCCTGCGAATCTACACGCAGGAATGTGCCCTTTGTCATGGCCCCCAGGGCGACCTGGTGGATGGTGTTAACCTGCGTCTGGGACAATTCCGCAATGTGCAGTCAGATGATGATCTTCAGGCGGTGGTTACCGGCGGTGCTGCCGAAGGCCGGATGCCAGCTTTCGATTTTGATGCCGAGGAACTGGCGGCGGTGATCGCCTATATTCGTGCCGGCTTTGACCCCGAAGGCGTGGCAGTGAGAGTGGGTGACGCGACTCGCGGCCAGGCCCTGTTTGAGGGCAAGGGCAATTGTACTGACTGCCATCGGGTGGGCGGTGTCGGTCCCAGAACGGCACCGGATCTTTCCGATATCGGCTTGCGTCGCACGCCCGCCAATCTGCAATTGAATCTGGTGGACCCCGGGGCGGCACTGTTACCCATCAATCGTCCGGTACGGCTGGTAACCATCAACGAAGAAGTCATCACCGGGCGACGCTTGAACGAAGATACCTACAGCGTCCAGCTCATCGATTCCAATGGTCAACTGAGGTCATTGCAAAAGGCGAATCTGGCCAGTTATGCCATCAGTGAACTGCCGAGTAAATCTCCAGCGGCGCTGAATGCCGACGAAGTCGCCGATGTGGTGGCCTATCTTCTGACCCTGCGAGGAGTCCAATAATGAAAACAATCAATCGACTGATCGCTGTATTTGCCAGCTTGCTGATCGCTTCCACGCTGCAGGCCCAGGTGTCCTATGAGCGTATTCTTGATGCCAGAGACGAGCCCTATAACTGGTTGACCTACAACGGTGACTACATGAGTCAGCGTTATAGCCTGCTGGATCAGATCAATCGCGATAATGTGGGCGACCTGGAACTGAAGTGGATGTTGCAGAACCAGGTATTCGGTGCCTGGCAATCCAATCCCATCGTGGTGGATGGCATCATGTATCTCACCGAACGGCCGAATACGGTGATGGCCCTGGACGCCGTTACCGGCCGGGTTTTCTGGAAATATGTCTACACGCCAGCGGATAATGCCCGGGTTTGCTGCGGTGCCAATAATCGCGGCGTCGCCATTCTTGGCGATACCCTCTACATGGGAACACTGGATGCCCGCCTGATAGCCGTGGATCGCGTCAATGGACAGCCCCTGTGGAATGTGGAAGTGGGTGATGTTGATCGTGCCTATTCCGTCACGATGGCACCACTGGCGGTGAAGGACAAAATACTGGTAGGTGTCGGCGGTGGCGAGTTTGGTATTCGTGGCTATGTTGCCGCCTATGATGCCGAGACCGGTGAAGAGGTCTGGAAGACCTATACCATTCCGGGCCCGGGCGAGCCGGGCCATGAAACCTGGGATGAAGATGACTGGATGTATGGTGGTGCACCGGTCTGGATTACCGGTTCCTTCGATGTTGAGCAGAATCTGACTTTCTGGGGCGTTGGTAATCCCGGGCCGGACTGGAATCCATCGCAGCGTCCTGGTGACAATCTCTATTCCGATTCTGTCATCGCTCTGGATGCCGATACCGGTGAGCTGAAATGGCATTTCCAATTCACTCCCAATGACGGTTATGACTACGACGCAGTGCAGGTGCCGGTGCTGGCAGACATTGACTACAATGGCCGCCCTCTGAAAGCCATGATGTGGGCCAATCGCAACGGTTTCTTTTATGTGCTGGATCGCACGACCGGTGAATGTCTGCTGGGCAAGGCTTATGTCCGGGTCAACTGGGCTAGCGGTCTGGATGAGAATTGCCGTCCGATTCAGACGCCACAACCGGAAGGTGCGCCAACCTACCCGGGTAATCAGGGTGGCACCAACTGGTATCCGCCTTCCTACAGCCCGCGCACCGGCCTGTTCTATTTCGCTTCCTGGGAGGACTACGGCACCATTTATCGCCCGGAAGAATCAGAATATATACCCGGCCGTGCTTTTCTTGGCGGTGGTTTCGATGTGGTGGCGCCGGCTCCCGATGCACCGACAATCGGTATCGGTCGCACCGATCCCATCAATACCTGGACCGATGAAGTGGGCCATGCCGCGCTCAAGGCCATGGACCCGGAAACCGGGGAGGCAGTCTGGGAGTACGAACAATTTGATGTCAGTGACAGCGGCATGCTCACCACGGCCACCGATCTGTTATTCACCGGAGGCAGAGAAGGGCATTTTCATGCCCTTGATGCACGCAATGGTGAACTGCTCTGGCGTGCCAGCCTGGGTGGCCAGATAGTGATGGCGCCGGTAACCTACGCGGTGGATGGAGTGCAGTATATTTCGGTGATTTCCGGGCACGCCATGGCAACTTTTGCCTTGCCGCAGGAGTAGCCAGCGCGGGGCAGGAATCAGCCAGGATTAAGCGGCCGTTTAGTTGGAGGCTCTATGCAGCGTGCGATCGTCGGCTATCACAAGGATGAGGAAGATGATTGGGTAGCAGAGCTGGACTGCTACCACAATCAGCATGTGCGTCACCAGCCGCCGTTCTTCAATCGACCCTGGACACAGAGCCAGCAAGGGCGTGATTCCATGCTGGGGGAGCAATTGAATTGCGTGCGCTGCGATGCCCTGGAGTGGCCGGAGGGTTTGCAGCTTCTGCGCAAGACTGAAGTTTTCACAGAACAGAATTTCCCCCAGGGTTTGAAAAAGGATCATTCCACAAAGCCTGGAGTCTGGGCCAGGCTTGTTATCGTCAAAGGTGTGATGCTCTATGTGTGCCAGGATCCGGTCTCGGAATCGTTTCAGCTTGATGCCGAAACGCCGGGGCTTATTCCCCCGCAATTGGCTCATCACGTTGAACCATCAGGCGAAGTGCAGTTTTTCCTGGAGTTCTTTAGCCGCCCGGCCGGTTATTATCGATGAGCCTGATCCTCTGGTGGCGGCAATAGCAGTATAGACAGATAGGGCACAGCAAAACAGATAAACGCTGTTGTCCAAAACAGTGTTGCGGCTGCCATGAAGAACGGCGCGGAACTGATGGCAGCAGCAATTCTGAACAGCGCTGCCAGTGAAAGCAGAACAATACAGGCAACAAGCAGCGGGTGAGCAATCAATGGCCTGCTGGTGTGACCCAGGGCCGCTCTGGAAGCAACGCTGACTATCATGCTGGCCACGGTACCGATCGCCAGAGCATGAATTCCCGCAGAAACAGGAAGCCAGTCCAACTGGCCCAATGAAAAAATCAGTACCCCCAGGGGTATCCAGCCATAGGCCAGATGCAGCATCCAGACAAGTGGATCATTGAAGGTTCGAATTCCCTGCCAGCGACTCAATCGCCATAATTGCATAATGGAAGTAAAGAGCCCGAGGGCGAGCAGCAATAACTCATCCACCGGGAACAGGGTTGCCAGGGCAAACACCGCCAGAGCGACAGTGGCAACAATATCTATCCTTGCAAAAGCAGCGGGTAATTGCTGTTCGGATAGTGACGGCTTGCTGCGTCGAAGCCAGTTGCGCGTGAACGCGGGAATAATTCTTCCGCCAATAAGGTTGATCATAAGTACCACCAGCCACAATTGAGCCCACAGGAACTGGCGAGCGGTGTTTGACTGATTGAGTAGCGACCATTGAAAGCCTGACTCCAGCAACACGAAGCTCAGTATCACCAGCAAAATCTTGTAGTTGCGACGATTTCTGCTGGACAGTACTTCTCTCGCCATCAGCACTAGCAAAATCAGCCAATAGACAATCCCGGCCAGCGCCGCGGTCAGTGGCAAGCTGAATCCAAGTCTGGCCAACAGCCAGACGAGGCAAAGCACTAATAGTGGCCAGCCATTGACAGGCTCGCGTCCAGTCCAGGTTGCTACCGCCGTCAGCAGGAAACCGGCAATCGCAGCCCCGGCAAAACCGGCCAGCATTTCATGGCCGTGCCAGTACACCGGGTTGAATTGCCAGTCGATGGTCAGATGATTATTCCAGATCAAATACCAGAGCGGAATCTGGATCAGCGCCTGAATTACCACCAGCAGGAACAGGGGCCGGAAGGCGTAGGAAAGGATTATCGATGCATCAAGCTTTAAGTTGTTCATCATATCAGGAGTGATTGCTCAGTGGCAGGCAAGTCAAGGAGTTGTGCAAGAAATTGAAAATGGGTTTAGAACTACGGGTTCAGAGCTACTGGTTTAGAGCTACTACAGGGACTTTGATTAATGCAGGATGCGTGGCCGCCTGATTTATAACAAGGCTCTGCTGACCGGGACAGATTAGGGAGCAATTTCAATATATCGGATTGGCCAGCACTTTTACCATTTTGGGTTTCGATTCGAGCAGGTCAGCCAGGGAAAATTCATTGAGCTTGTCGTAGAGTGCTTCCTGACCAACCATGAGCACGGATTTTAGGGTACATACAGGAGCCAGTTTGCAACTCAGTCGATCGCAGTCAATAAACGATGTATGCCCTTCAAAGTGTTTGATGACTTTTCCGATAGCTATATCTTTCGGGGCAAGGGCCAACTCCATGCCGCCATTTTTGCCCCGATAGGTATTGATATAGCCGCTACGGGAAAGCTCATGCACAACCTTGCGCAGGTGTTCTACGGAGATGGGATAGAACTCTGCGATCTCATGGAGTGTTGATCTTCGGCCATCATTGATGGCGAGATACAGTAGAACCCGCAGGCTGTAATCGGTGAATCTGGAAAGTTGCATGCCACTCCTCTTGAGCGCAGTATGTGCGGAGGACGTGTGGCTGTCAATTTTCTTCAGACTCCTGCGCTTCAGGATTGGCATGTCATGCCTGGCGGTCAACTTCTCTATCGCCTGAAGTCTTCAAATTCGCCAAGAAAATTGTCATGGCGGAAGATGCCTGATTCACCGCTCTGTAGTGATTCGCTCCAGTAGAAGTTGGGGTCATAGTCTTTTTTAGCCCAGATATACCATTCGTCGGCGGGTATGTTTTCATATTCCAGCACCATGACCGCACCGCCTGGCATCTTGCCATTATTTGTAGTGTGGTGTTCATGATGATCGTGGGCAATCCAGCGGCCCGGATTATTCATCTCCACAATCACGTCATAGCGCTCGCCGGGTTGCATGGGTACTACGTCCATGGCCACTGGCGTATCCAGAGGCAATCCATCCTTGTGAGTAACCAGCACATCGTGGCCATGAAGATGAAAGGCGACGGGTATTGTGGCTGCAAACAATCGCAGTCTTAACACATCGCCTTCTTTCACGCGCAGCGGCTGAGTGTTGGGAAACGACTTGCCGTTGATAGAAAAATAGGAGATGGATTCATCGGGATGACCGCCCTCACCATAGACATCGGCAACGTCGGGATTCCAGCCTGAAAACATCAGCACGGCGTCTTTGCTAACTGACTGTTCGAGCGGCGTAGGTTCCAGGGGGTCTACAATGAAGGCGCCCCACATACCCCGGGTACCAACATGCTCGGCCACATTGACATGACAGTGATACCAGAGGCTGCCTTTCTTGTCGGCAATGAAGCGATAGGTGAAGCTTTCGCCTGGCTCCACTGCTTTCTGGGTAATATCGGGCACGCCATCGGATTGCCAGCTACCCGTTTGATAGAAACCGTGCCAGTGGATGGTATGGTTCAGGGTGGTATTGTTTATCAGTGTCAGTTCCACCTCGTCGCCTTCCTTTACGCGTAACAGAGGGCCGGGCACTTGTCCGTCATAGGCCCAGACTTTGGAAGTAAACCCCGGTGCGATTGACAGGGTGACCTCTTCAACAGTCATCTCAAACTTGTGGGACTCGGCAGCGCTGGTGACTGTTATCAGTGCAAACACTCCGGCAACGAAGAATTGTATGCCTTTGTTGATTGGTGACATGGCTATACTCCTTGATCTTGAATAGTTGGTGCTCGGGCCTGGATGACTATTGCTCGCAGCAGAGTGCGCGCAGATAGGCAATGAGGCTGTTTATCTCGTCTTCGCTGAGAGTGTGGCCCCAATTTGGCATAAGCACTGATTTGTTGACCGCCTGCCCACCTTCGGAAATGGCTTTGAACAGTTCTTCATCTGTGCGCGCAATCATTTCTTCGTAGTCGGTGTGATTTCTGGGTGCGACTTCCAGGTGGGGGGCATTGATCCCTTTGCCTGAGCCTTCAAGGCCATGGCATTGGGCACAGTTGTTTCGGTAGAGCAAACGTCCCTGTTCGGCGTCAGCGGCTTCAAGGGCTGCGCTCATACCCAGAGTGAGCACGAGGACGATTCCGAGCAGGCAATAAAGAAAGACATTGGCTTGTTTGTACATTAGCTAATCCTCATCGGTCAGTATTTTCAGGTAGTTAGCCAGTTTGTGGATTTGCCCGTCATTCAACGCCCTGTTGGGCATTGCTGAGTTTTTGTTCCAGGCCCGTGGATTTTTTATATAGGAGACAATGTAGTCAGGCTGCAGGCGATTCCAGGCAGTGTAGAGTTCGGGTCCTGATAATCCGCCATACTCCGGTGTGTCGCGGTGGCAACCCCCACAGCCTTTGAATTTGACGAAATCCATGGCACCCAGCCTCGGTGATACTGAGCCAGGGCTGTAGTCACTGGAATCTGCCAATAAATCATTCATTGGAGTAAGGCTCATTAGCCACTCGCTCACTTCGATGGCAGTTTCACTATCCAGAACAAGATGGCTGTTCAAACTGTTTTCATCGACGGCATCAACTCCATCCTCCGTGACGACGTGGTCTGCATAAAACCCTCCGGCAGGCCGCAACCGATAGGGTTCCTGAAGCCAGTTCTCCAGCCATTGCTGACGGTATTTGTTTCCTGCGTAAAAGAGCGGCGGAGCTGAATACCTCGCCTGGTCATCGCCCTGTGTCAGTTGATGACAACTGGCACAGTCTTTTACGCTTTCGGGTATGTCTGCTGCCTGTGCAAGTGCCGCCAATGGCAGCATTGCTGCAAGCAATAACAGGGCATTGCGGATGTGGCGCATGATGACTCTCCTGTCTAGCGTACGATAAGTTCGGACCGACCCTTGTCGTCACTCACGCCTTCATAGGTCATGAGTACGGTAATGGCACCGCTGAGAGCGTGTTTCATGCGGTGATCAACAAGCGCATTGTTGGTGGGTCGATCGGCCGGAGGGACGATGTCGAAGACCATGCCGTGGGCAGGAGGCACTTCAACGGTTTGCAAGCCATAACGAATGTTTTTCGGATTACCGTTATCCCAGACACGATCCCAGATACCTGCTATAGGGTGGAAAGCGGCGGCTTCATTGATCATGGCATTGACGAAGAAGATCCTGACCCGCTCGCCGGGTTCAGCTTCCAGAGTCAGGCTGGCATTGGAATCATGTACCGGGTCGTAATGAAAGACCTTGCCGTTGATAAGGGCATTCTGCCAATGCAGACCGGCGGCGCGATCTTCGGCACTGGTGCCCGCTTCATAAAGGTCGCCCTGCACCAATACGTATTCGCGGTCGGGAGCAGGATAGTCATCTGAGTAGCCCTGTGCGGGGTCGACGATAATGACGCCATACATACCCCGGGAGATGTGCTCAGCCATGGAATCCGAGCCACAGTGGTAGATAAAGATTCCTGGATGATTGGCCTGAAAACTGAACTGCTTCTGCTCCCCAGGGTTAACTGAGGCAAATTCATCAAGGACATCAACAACTGCCGCGTGGAAATCAATCGAGTGGCTTTGTTCGTTGTCGGCACGATTGTTCAGGGTAAATTCAACAGTATCACCTTGTTTGACTCTCACTACAGGCCCGGGAATGGTGCCATCATAAGTCCACATGGCTTGTTTGGTGCCGATGTTGTCTATGACAACGTCGGTCTCTACCGCTTCTAGAGTAACTTCTACTGTCTCGGCACAGCCTATTGCAGAGACTAATGAAATGGCGAGAGCGCCAGCCAGAGTGATAGTTTTAAGCTTCATAGCCTGATCCTTTCTGTGTGTTGTGAGTTATAACATGTAATTTCGGCGCATGTTTGCACAGAGAAACAATGTATGTCAAATACATTTTATGAAGTTTGGGACAAGCTTGTCTGACAGAGAAGGTACATCTTGCCCATAGATTCGCTATGATGCTGGGCTGATACCGTCCAGATAAACATCAGAGAGCAGGAGACAGCTTATGGATCTTTACCTTGTACGCACATTTCTGGAAATAATGCGACAGGGTAGTTTTGTCGCTGCGGCAAAAAATCTGAATATTAGCCAAACTGCGGTAACGGCCAGAATCCGAAACCTTGAAGAGTTGCTTGATTGTAAACTGTTTATTCGGAGTAGAGCTGGTATTCAATTGACCACAGAGGGTCGCATTTTTGCGAGTTATGCCAGTGAATCCCGGCAGGCATGGGATAAACTTCGGCAGTCAATCTCGGCGACAGCCGCTGAAAAAGAAAGCTTGTTTATCGGGAGTGAAACGGCCTTGCAGTCTTTGCTCTTGCTGGAGTGGTGCTCCAAGCTGCGTAGCTGCCTGCCAGAAGTAAAATTGTGTATTACATCGGCAAGGACTCAGGAGTTATATGATCAGGTGAAGGATGGGGCTCTGAATGCCGCGCTGGTTTATCGTGCCGATTATGCCTATGACCTGCCAATCAAGCAGATCATGGAAGAGAAACTTATTCTGGTTGAAGCGCCCGGTGCCAGTAATGATTATGTCTTTGTTAATTGGGGAGACGAGTTCTTCGAGAAGCATCTGCATTCAATGCCAGGGCTTATTGATGACGCGATAGAATTCGATCATGGGCCTCTTGCTCTGGAATATATACTGAAGCGCGGCGGTAGAGGCTATTTCCGATATGGAGTAGTAAAGCCGCTTCTGAACGATGTCAGGCTGACAGTCGTACAAGACGCTCCGGAATTCAGCTATCCGGTCTACCTCGTCTATCAATCAGGAAGTGGTCAGTCTCTTGTTCATACTGCTACAGAGCTCTTGTTTGATCTTGGCTCTGGAAATGAGCTTCCAGTGAAATAGCCAGGCCAGTTGCTTGCTGCAATTTAATTGCAGCTTATTAGCAATATATTTCAATTAATTCGGCTGGCGGTCGGCGCTATGATACGGCTCTGATTTTCGTGGAGCTGACCTATAGTGAAGGCAAATGATTTTTCTTTGTCACATGCAGAACTCAATCTGCACACACCATTGCTGGATATACTGAATTGTGACATACCGGTAATCGGTGCTGGTATGGGCGGTGTGGCGCGAGCAGAACTGGCTGTCGCAGTAAGTGCAATGGGTGGCTTGGGTACGCTGGGAATGGTGCGCGAAGAACCGGAATTCATCGTTTCCCAGGTGGAAAAATATCGGAGCCAATGCAAGAAAGAATTTTCCGTAAACATTATTCCTGCGGCAACTGACAAGTCACTGCTGGCAAAACAGGTCGATTGTCTTATTGAGCTTGAAGTTCCTGTAGTTACACTGTTCTGGGATGTGGACTTTGATCTGGTTGAGCGGCTAAAGAGTGAATCAATCACTGTCATTCATCAAGTCGGCAGCGAAGATGATGCCTTAAAAGCCCGGGCTGCGGGCGTCGATATCCTGATTGCCCAGGGCTATGAAGCCGGTGGCCATATTCGCGGTAAAACGGCATTGCAAAATTTATTGCCGGTGCTGTGTCGCAATAGCGCGATTCCGATAGTTGCCGCAGGTGGAATCGCCAGTGGGGCGCAGCTTCTTGCAGCCTTCTCGCTAGGCGCCCAAGGTGTTTGCCTTGGTACAGCCTTACTCGCAACCGATGAGTCCAATGCTCATCAACTACACAAAACCCAGGTTGTGCAGGCAAGGGCTGAAGATGCAGTATATAGTGAGAGCTTTATTATCAATTGGTCGGAAAAAGCACCGGTAAGGGTTATAAAAAATCCTGTTACAGATGGCATCGTTGTTGAACATGAAGGTGTCAGGAAGGCCCGCTGCCGGGAAATCGGTCAGCAGGACGGAAAACCGATTTATCTGTTTTCTACTGATTCTCCATTACGCGGCGCAACGGGCGCATTGGATCTGATGTCGATGTATGCCGGACAGTCTTGTGAGCAAATAGATTCGATAGAGTCGGTTGCCAGGCGCATTGATTCAATTCTGGATGAGGCCAGAATAATCTATCAGCAGCTAGGATTCACAGGCAGGGTAGCTGCGAATAGTGTGGAAGATCTTTCTTCAAGCCCCTGTTTTGCCAATGAAATAAGTGGAAGTTATGGAGGCTTCGCAGATTATGAGGAAATTCGGGAAACCCTGAATACATTGCTTGCCGCCGAACGTGCAGGAGCCAGGGTTTGTGCATTGTCAATGGCATTGGCACCTGATGATGTCTGGCTCGAATTTCTAAGATCCGTGCACCGGGACGAAGCAGATTCATGCCAGCTCATCTTGCAATGCATGCATCTTCTCGGGGTGGAGCCCCACGACGAAGTTGGTGACTTTGAACAAAAATGTCTGGCCATACCTGAGTTCTATGAGCGGATGAAACTTTTAAACAAGGGACAGGAGTGGGTAGTGAAAAAGTTGGAGGATTTACTTCCCAGACTTGAATCAGATTCACTGCGGCGGCGATTAACACTAATGAGGCAAGAGCACATATGGAATGTGGCGCGATTGAATACACAATTGAGCACCAGTGCCCCGAGCACGAGACAGTGAGCCTTAACTACTAGTATCATGCACTTACTTTCATTGGCCTTGAGTCAGCTGAAAAATGTCCACTATATAACTGATTTAAGCATTTAGGAGACACCCCGCATGAAACTGGATACCCTGGCGATTCACGCCGGATACGAAACCGACCCCACAACGAAATCCGTTGCGGTGCCTATCTACCAGACCGTCGCCTATGAGTTCGACAATGCCCAGCACGGCGCCGATCTGTTCGATCTGGCGGTGCCGGGCAATATCTATTCACGCATCATGAACCCTACCAACGATGTGCTGGAAAAGCGCGTCGCTGCCATGGAAGGTGGCATTGCCGGCCTGGCACTGGCCTCGGGCATGGCGGCCATTAACTATGCCATCCTGACCCTGGCCAAGGCGGGCGACAATATTGTCACCACACCGCAGCTTTATGGGGGCACCTATACCTTGTTCGCCCATATGTTGCCAAGCCAGGGCATTGATGTACGCTTTGCCGAGGATGACTCGGCGGAGGCCATCGGCAAACTGATTGATGACAAGACCAAGGCGGTGTATTGCGAAACCATCGGTAACCCGGCGGGTAATATTGTCGATCTCAAGGCCATTTGCGATGAGGCCCACAAACACGGCGTAGCGGTAATCGTCGATAATACTGTTGCCACACCCGCCCTGTGTCGTCCGATTGAGCATGGTGCAGACATCGTCGTGCATGCTCTGACCAAATACATCGGTGGCCACGGTAATTCACTGGGCGGCATTATTATTGATTCCGGCAAATTCCCCTGGAAAGAGCATGCCAAACGCTATGCCCTGCTGAATGAACCCGAGCCTTCCTATCACGGTGTGGTCTATACCGAGGCTCTGGAAGAAGCGGCCTTTATCGGTCGCGCCCGCACTGTGCCCCTGCGCAACACCGGCTCGGCGCTGGCGCCGCTTAACGCTTTTCTGATCCTGCAGGGTCTGGAAACCCTGGGCCTGCGCATGGAGCGTCATTGTGACAATGCCCTGGCGGTGGCCAAGCATCTCAAGGCCCACGACAAGGTGGAATGGGTGAGTTTTGCCGGGCTTGAAAGTGACCCGGGCCATGCTCTGGCGAAGCAGTATTGCGATGGCAAGGCTGCTTCTCTGTTGACCTTCGGAGTGAAAGGCGGATTCGAGGCGGGCGTGAAGTTCTATGATGCGCTGCAACTGGTCAAGCGCCTGGTAAACATCGGTGATGCCAAGACCCTGGCCTGTCATCCGGCCTCCACCACCCATCGTCAGCTCACTGAAGAAGAGCAGGTGACCGCCGGCGTCAAGCCGGAAATGATTCGCATCTGTGTGGGTATTGAAGCGATCGATGACATTATCGCCGATCTGGACCAGGCTCTGGCGGCCAGCTAGAAGCAACGGCCTTGTGCCTGGTGAATGAACAGGAGGGGTGCTGGATTGGCCCCTCCTGTTCTATTTCATGGCTCTTTTGCCAGGTGATTTACAGCTGCACCACTTCCATGATTTCCAGATGAGCCAGCTTGCCATTGGGCATTGGCCAGTCGATCTCGCCACCCACCGGTAAACCTATTAATGCCGAGCCTACTGGTGACAGCACTGAAATCTTCCGGGCTTGCATATCGGCATCGGCAGGATAGACCAGAGTCACCCGGGTGATGTCGCTGGAGTCGCGGCGTTTGAAGACTGCGGTTGACCCCATGGCAATGACATCTGCCGGTAATTTGTCATCGCTCACGATCCTGGCCCGATTCAGTTCGGCTTCCAGCAGGTCGGCAATATCCCCCGGATTTTTCTCTATCAGGGAATAGAGCCTGTCATAGTCCTTGTTACTGATAATAACCTTGTTCTTTGTTTTGCTCATGGCACTCACCTCACTGCCATGCTTTGTACTGCAGGCAGAAAAACGGATATCTGTTGAATGTGCGTTTGCAGGGATAGGGCGATTAAGAGCAGTGTTGCTTCTTAACCGCCACAAAGAAGGAAGGCAGCTGCAAGCCCGCGAAAAATTCGCGTCGGGAAGATGTCTGGAATGACAGGCAGAATTGAGGCAATGCAGTTCATGCACTCAATTTACGATGTTAGTTGAGTTTCGTAAAGCAAATTCGGCTACAAGCAAAACAAGCCCGAAGACAGGCAAAGCTCAGTCGATATGCAATTCTGCGATGGCGATGCCGCGCTCGCCAGCCACTGAATAGAGCAGATAAATGCGGCCATCCTCTGTATAGATTGCCGGGTCACGCAGTTGATTGACAGGCTCGTCGATGTGGCCGCGTTGCGATGGACTAACCGGCAGGTTGGCACCTTCCCATGCTGTTTCCGGGCGCAGGATTTCCCGGCTTTGTGTCTGCTTCCAACTGAGCCAGTCGCCATCCATGTCAATGCGGGTATGCAGAATACGCTCGGGAGCATGACCGGCCTGGGTCCAGAAAACATGCAAGTTGTCATTGTGTATCAGCAAGGCGGAATGGCGCATATCGTCATTGAAGAATCCTGGACCCTCTGCAAAACCGGTGAGGCCGTCGCGGGAACGATACAGATAGCCAGGCATGGCCAGCGCATAATAATAGTCGTCGTGCTGGACGACCCGGAAATAGGGCCTGCCCAGGATTTCTTGCCGCCCCTGAAAATGAATGCCGTCGGCGGAGACTGCCAGGCGGGTAAGCTGGCGGCCCACATCACGGCCATGAAGATACATAACGATCTGCTGAAGATCGTCCCGAACATGCACATCTGGCGAGGCGATATGGGCATACAGTGGCGAGCCTTCCCGGCCTGGCGTCTGGGAACAGGGTGGGCAAGTGGTGGGAAAGTGGGAATCTTCGATCTGCAGGCTGCCGGGGCTGTAGATGCTCCAGGGGCCAAGCAGCTCATCGGCGTAGGCCAGGCGGATATAGCTGCCGCGGTGATCAGCGAAATACAGGTAGTAGCGACCCAGGGGGTTTTCCACCCAGTCCGGTACCCTGATCAGCGACGGGCCCTGGATATTACTGCCCATGCGGGCATCCATCTCGGGCACGATAATGGGTCCGTCACCCAATCGGGTGACAGAGATTGACGGGTCGGTTTGTGCTTGCAGTCCGGCGGCCAGTCCAAAGGTCAGGATCAGGGCCGGAATCAGAAATCGTCGCATGATTTGTTCCTGTTGTTATTGTTTTTTGCTGCCGGCTTTGAGCCGCGGGATGATTGCTGTTCTGCCTGGCTGCTATTCCCTTTTGCCGCGGAACAGACTCTTGAAAATATCCGACAGGGTTTTCTCGCGCAGGTCCGTCAGCTCGCCGGCATCATAGAATGTGGCGCCGCAGGCGGCGCAGTTTTCCATCCAGATATGGGGCTGCTCCTGATCCTGGATCTTGTCCATTTTGATCTTGCAACTGGGGCAGTCGATATCATCAATGGCATTGTATTTCTTGCCAAGTTTTTCCGAACCCACATCGATGTCATTTTCCGGGCTCCAGGCTTCATTCAGTTTCTTGGTCAATCCGGCGGGAACCAGGATGCCATAGCATTTGCTGCACTGCTGAACGGTAATGGTTTCGTCGATAGTCCTGGTTTTGAATTCACCTTCGCATTTGGGACAGCTCAGTTCATCATCCATGCTCGTAACTCCGCATTTTTTTAAGTCTGGGTTGTCAGGGTTGGCGGTTGCCAATGAATAAAATATCGATCCAGAATAAAACCGGTGCCACTGGAAAAACACCGCCTGCAGTGTTGAAATCTGATCCAGTTCACAGGCTGCCTGGGCTTTTTGTGCGGCTTTTTTAGCCGCCCAGGACATTCTCGATGACCAGGGATTGCAGTTTTTTGCCGTCGGGGTCCAGGCCGGTTTTCAATTGGCAAAACTGTTCTGCCCATTGTGAACTCCGTATTCGCACCGGCGGATCAGGATTGTCGGCGCAATCGGCAATCACCTCGGCCACCTGTTCGCCACTCTGAAACACCGTGCTGTCGCCTGCCTGGGCGCGGGCCTGGGCACCGGCTATATATTGTTCCAGCAGGGGTTTGTACTCGTCATCGACCATGCCGCCGCCACTCTGAAACTGGGCCAGGGCATTATTGGCAAATTCGGTGGCAATACCACCGGGCTCAACGCAAGTGAACTTGATATTGAATTTGGGTTGCACATAACTGGCCAGGGATTCGGTATAGCCTTCGACGGCAAATTTGGCGGCGCAGTAAAACTCATTGAAGGGCTGGCCCACCAGACCGCCCACAGAAGTGACATTGATAATATGGCCACTGCGTCTTTCCCGCATATGGGGTAGCACCGCCTTGCAGCAGCGCACCACACCAAGATAGTTCACATCGGTGACCCAGCGAACCTCCTCTTCACTGGCTTGCTCGGTGGTGCGGACAAAGCCGGCTCCGGCATTATTTACCAGCAGATCAATAGCGCCCGCTTCGGCAATGACTTCCTCTACGCAATTATTGACGCTGTCGCTGTCGCTGACATCCAGTTGCTTGAGATGGATCTCCACGCCTGCCGCATCGGCCAGTTGCAACAGGGCGTCTTTTTTGGCCAGATCCCGCATCGTGGCATAGCTTCGGTAACCCCGCCCGGCCAGAATGACGGCCAGATGCAGGCCGACTCCGGTGGAGCAGCCGGTGATCAGTGCAATTTTGCTCATGCTGCTTCCCTGTGTATGGTGACTCAAAGATCCACGACTTCAAACAGCCATACCGAACCACTGCTGACGGCGGCGCCAGCGGCGGGATTAATGGTGTCAGGACCATTGGCATACTTGCGCACAACCTCGGACATGACCGCTGCGGTGATCGGGCCTTCGGTGATGCGCTCGAGGCGCTGGTCATAGATTTTGCCGTCAATACGTATCCGGACACGATTGTCCTGGGCCATGTAGCTGGGCCACTGCTTCCACAGCCGACCAATGCTTGAGTTCATATAACCGCTGACAATATAAAGCTTGCCATCGATAACGGGCACCCAGACCGTACGGGAGGTGGAGGGCAGAATGGTCTGGATGTCTATTTCCTCGCGGTCGGCGATAAATTCCCAGTCAGGGGGTGAGGGCGCAGCCTCGCCACTTCGAAATGGCCCACCGATACTGATCGTGAACCAGGGAAAGAATTTCACCGGGCCGTCATGAATGCGCATGGAGGCATAGGCAAAGGCGGACAGCAACAGGGTTGCCGCCAGTGTCAGGCCCAGCCACTTGGCGATTCTTATTATCATGGTCTGACAGCATAAACAGCATAGACTCAAAAATACAGTTTCCCGGGCCTTGCTGCTGGCGCTGCCTCCGGTAGGAGACGGGAAGGTTTTGGGCAGTGTTTTCCGCTGGCAACCGTAGCATAATGAGCGCTCGAAATTGGCACTACCCAAGCGAGGCAATCATGCTAAGAACAATATTCTGTCTGGTGCTGCTGTCAGCGAGTTTCAATGCCGCTGCCCAGTCCGCCAATGAGTGGAAAATCATCCATGCCGGCACCCTGCTGGCGGATGCCCGGGAAGAAGTCCGCAGTGAACAAAGTGTAATCGTCAGAAATGGCCAGATTGTTGAAATCCGGGACGGCTATGTGCAGCCTGGCCAGGTGAGTGGCACGGCCAATGCCCGGGTAATTGATCTGCGTGACGATTTTGTCATGGCCGGACTGATCGATTCCCATACCCACTTGCTGGGCCAACAGGAACCCAACCGGCGGGAGATCGCCGTTACCCGTACTTCGGAATTCAGTACCCTGATGGGCTATGAATTCGGTATGCGTACCCTGCGCGCCGGATTTACCACGGTGCGCAATGTCGGCGCTGATCGCAATGCCATTTTTGCCCTGCGTGATGCCATCAACCAGGGCCTGATCATGGGCCCGCGTATCCGTGCTTCCGGGCAGGGCATTACTCCCACTGGTGGTCATGGCGATGGTGGCGGTTTTCGCGATGATATCTTCCCCCATCCCCATTCCGGTGTCTGTGATGGCGTGACGGAATGCCGCAAAGCGGTGCGCACCCAGATCAAATACGGCGCCGATCACATCAAGTATGTAGCTACCGGCGGGGTGCTGAGTATGACCGCCACCGGTACCGAGCAGCAGTTTACCGATGAAACCCAGGTAGCCCTGATTCAGGCGGCCCATGCCATGGGCCGCAAAGTGGCAGCCCACGCCCACGGCAAAACCGGCATGATGGCGGCGCTGCGCGCCGGGGTGGATTCCATTGAGCATGGCTCTTATCTGGATGAAGAAGTGGCGGACCTGTTTGTGCAAACCGGCGCCTATCTGGTGCCGACCCTGATCGCCGGCCATACGGTTGAGCGCATTGCTTCTGAACGTCCCAATTTCTATACCCCGGAAGTGGCACAAAAGGCACTGGAAGTGGGGCCCATCATGCGCAATGCCCTGCGCATCGCCCATGAGAAAGGTGTCAAGATTGCCTTTGGCACCGACGCCGGTGTCAACGATCATGGCACCAATCCCTACGAGGCAGTATTGATGCACCAGGCCGGCATGCCAGAGCGGGATATCCTGATCTCTGCCACTGTTAATGCAGCGGACCTGATTGGCATCAGCGCGATCACCGGCACCATCGAAAGTGGCAAGGATGCCGATATTGTCGCCTATTCAGGCAATCCGCTTGAGGATATCAACACCTTGCTCTATCCCAGCTTCGTGATGGCCCGTGGCAACGAAGTTGACCTCGATGTGCCACGTCCGGACATCTTTCCCTGGCCTGATCTGTAGCTTCCTTCTTTGGTAGCTTCTTTCATCAGTAGCTCCCTTCATCAGTAGAAACAGCGCCCCGGTTCGCAGCAGTGAGCCGGGGCGTTTTTTTGTCGGCCTGAAAAACAGCATAAGCAAGGCTTGCCACTGCGACGGGTTTATCGGGGCTGGCCGTAGAACCCGGTATCAACAACACATCGCAGTTTTTCAGGACCCACTCCATGTTTATTCGAACCAGCTTCATCGCGCTGACCGGCTTGCTATTGCTCGGCTGTAATTCCGGCAGCAATCAGCCAGACAGTACGCAGACATTCGAGCCGCGCGTCGGCAGTGACGGCATCAAGAAATTCGAGGTGGTTATTACGCCGCTACGATCCAATGCCAGAGCGTCCGGCGGCGACCGGCAGAGACCACAAAGGAATGGTGCAGGGCCCGGAAGTGGTCAGGGAAGGGGTGCCGGTAACAGGCCTGGCGGTGGCCAGGCTCCGTCTGTCGACGTGGAAGAACTGGTGGTCGAGACGCTGGAAGAGCAGGGCTATTGCCGGGAAGGGTTTGAAGAGTTGGAGCGTATACGTGATGCAGGCCAGATTATTGTCCGTGGACGTTGCAATGAACTGGCCAGTGAAGAAGAGAAGTCACAATACCGGTCGTTTGAGATGCGCCCCCTGTCCTGACCGATTCTGCCACCCAGGGAATGTAGTAAACCAGGAAACCGCCAATGAATACGAAGATCGAATCAAACCCAATGTCTGTGCCGCGACGGGGCAAGAAGCCCTGGCTGATAGCCCTGCCTGTGGTTGCTATTGCTGCTGTGTCGGCCTATTGGTATCTGACACAACAGGAAGAGGAGCCGACCAATGCGGCGCGTGTATCGGTGGTGGAGATAGGCTCCATCGAAAACACCATCGCCGCCGCCGGCAGTCTGCAACCCAGTGAGTATGTTGATGTGGGTGCCCAGGTTTCCGGGCAGTTGCAGCGGCTCTACGTGGACATCGGCGATGCCGTGGAAGAAGGGCAATTGCTGGCGGAGATTGATGCGCGGGTACAGGAAGCCCGGGTTGAAGCCAGTCGCGCCAGTATTGAAGCACTGGAGGCGCAGGTTACTGCCCGTGAGGCGGCGCTGGAGCTGGCCAGGGCCAATGCCGAGCGACAGGCACGCCTGATGACCGCCGATGCCACCAGTCAGCTGGAATACGACAATGCCATGAACAACCTGGCCGCTGCCGAATCCAGCCTGATCCAGTTACAGAAACAGATCGAACAGAACCGCGCCACACTGGAAACCAGCGAAACCGAGCTGGAATACACACGCATCTATGCCCCCATGGCCGGCACCGTGGTTTCAGTACTCATGGAAGAGGGACGTACCCTGAATGCCACGCAACAGGCGCCGACCATTTTGCGCATTGCTGATCTTGGCACCATGACCGTGGAAGCAGATATTTCCGAGGCAGACATCGGTGATATCAAAGCCGGCATGGATGTCTATTTCACGACCCTGGGTGGCGGAGAGCGTCGCTGGTACAGCAGCGTACGACAAATCCTGCCAACACCGGTGATTGAGAATAATGTGGTCTTGTATACCGGCCTTTTCGATATCAACAACGAGGATAATGCCCTGCTGCCGGAGATGACGGCGCAGGTGTATTTTATTACGGATTCTGCCCAGGATGTGCTGACTATTCCCATGGGAGCAGTGACTTTTATCGAACGGCCTGAGCAGGGAAGTGATGCGCAGGCGAACAATGCTGCAACGGATGGTCAATCACCTGTGGCGCGGCCTGGTGGGCAACAGGGCCAGGCTGCCGGCCTGCGGGCCAATCTTGGCGCCGCAGCCCGCAATGGCGAGCAGTCCGCGCGACGAGGGCCGGGTTTGCGAAGGCAAGGCGCCCAGGGCCGACTACAAGGGCCTGAAGCTGATGAAAATTCCCCGCGCCCGGCGCTGGTGAGTGTCGTGGATGAGCAGGGGAATCAGGAAACCCGGCGGGTACTCATTGGTGTTACCAGTCGCATCACGGCCGAAGTGATTGACGGACTGGAAGAAGGTGAACAGGTGGTGTCAGGTGTCATTCAGAGGCAGAGACCTGCCGGAGCAGCTGCTGATGGTGGACGACCACCCGGTGGATTCGGGAGGCCGTTCTAGATCATGAGTACACTTGCGGACAGTATCAACATCGGCCAGTTCGCTGATGAGGGCGACGCTGGCGAGCAGCCAGGCCCGCAATCGGCCGAGATCGCCATTCCCCTGATCGAGTTGCGTGATATTCATCGTACCTTCAAGACCGATGGTGGCGTTGAAGTCCATGCTCTGCGGGGGATCGACCTGAAAATCTATGCCGGTGAGTTTCTGGCTATCATTGGTCAATCCGGGTCCGGTAAATCCACGCTGATGAATATTCTCGGCTGCCTGGATCGCCCCAGCAAAGGCGTTTATCTGTTTGCTGGCCGGGATATCCAGAGCTTCGATGCCGACGGCCTGGCCTGGCTGCGCCGGGAAGCCTTTGGCTTTGTATTCCAGAGCTATAATCTGTTACCCACAGCGACTGCCGAAGAAAACGTCGAAGTGCCCGCGATCTACGTCGGTCTTGGTCAACATGAGCGCCGTGTTCGCAGCGAAGCGCTGCTCAGTTCCCTGGGGCTTGGTGAGCGTCTCGATCACCGGCCCAGTCAGTTATCAGGTGGCCAGCAGCAGCGCGTGTCTATTGCCCGCGCCATGATGAACGGTGGTCAGGTAATTCTGGCCGATGAGCCAACCGGCGCACTGGACTCTCAATCCAGTGTCGAAGTCATGGCCTTACTGGAAGACCTGGCACGTCAGGGCCACACCGTGATTCTTATTACCCATGAGCAGGAAGTGGCGGATCATGCCGATCGCATTATCGAATTCAAGGATGGCAAGATCATCAAGGATTCAGGACCAGCCGAAGGCTCGGTGGATGCCCGCAACAATTCCAGACTGCGTGACCTGTTTCTAAGCCGTAAAGTCGGCTCAGCCCTGGCTGCGGTTTCCGAATCGGTGCGCATGGCCTTGCGTTCCCTGCGGGCCAATATCTTCAGAACGATTCTGACTCTGCTGGGTATTGTCATCGGCGTTGCCTCGGTGGTGGCCATGCTGGCCATTGGTGAAGGCGCACAACAGGACATCGTTGATCGTATCAGCTCCATCGGTACCAACCGCCTGACCCTGCAACCGGCGCGCATGGAAGGTCAACGGCGCAATATGCCGTCGACTCTCACCTTTGAGGATGCGGACGCCATCAGCGAGGGTTTGGGTAATATTCTCGGCACGATTCCGCAACTGCAGGGTAGTAATACTGTGCGTTTTAATCGCCAGGATTACACCACCAACATTACCGCTACCAGTGAAAACATGCCGGAGCTGCAAAGCTGGCCCATTAGCGAGGGCACCTTCTTTACCCGGGAAGACAGCGACAACTACACGGCTGTGGCCGTGCTTGGCAGCACCGTGGCCGATGAGTTGTTCGATGAAGGCCAGGACCCTCTCGGTGAGTACATCCTGATTCGCAACATTCCTTTCCAGGTGATTGGTGTACTAACCAGCAAAGGCGCCGCTGCCGGTCCCGGCGGAGGCGATCAGGACGATGCGGTATTTGTGCCATTGAAGACCGGCGCCCTGCGTCTGTTTGGCGAGACAGTAGTCAATTCGATTTCAGTGATGGTAGACGATATCGACCAGATCACTGAAACGGAACAACAACTGACCGAGTTCATGGTGGCGCGCCATGGCGTTGAAGATTTTCGTATCTTCAATAGTGCCGAGTTACTGGAGACTGTTTCAGCCTCGCAGCAAACCTTCACCATGCTGCTGGGCTCAGTGGCTGCAATTTCCCTGTTGGTGGGGGGCATCGGTGTAATGAATATCATGCTGGTCTCGGTAACCGAGCGTACTCGTGAAATAGGTATTCGTATGGCCACCGGTGCCAGGCAGCTTGATGTGATGACCCAGTTCCTGTCCGAGGCCATTGTGGTTTCCGGTGTGGGCGGCGTTATCGGTGTGCTCACCGGCATTGGCGTTGGCTATCTGCTGATGATGCTGGGTGTTTCAGTGAAATTCTCCACCTTGCCGGCTGTACTCGCTTTCAGTTGTGCGGCCGCCACCGGACTGGTGTTTGGCTTTGCGCCGGCGCGCAAGGCCTCCCAACTGGATCCGGTCGTGGCGCTTGCCAATGAATAGAATGAAATGGATGTGAACAGAATGAATCGATCCAACATAGTATCAATGCTGCTGCCGTTTGTACTGGCGGCCTGTAGCAGCACAGAACTGCCCGAGCTTCCAGCAAGTGACGTGCCAGAAACCTGGGCATTCGACGCCGCTACTGCTGAGCAAGCCTGGCCGGCGACAGACTGGTGGTCAACTTTTGAAAACCCGGAGCTGAGTGAGTACATCGAGCAGGTACAGCTTGGCAATCTGGATCTGCAGATTAACCAGCGTAATCTGCAGGCTGCCCAGATCTCTCTCGAAGAGGCTGGCTTTGATCTGTTGCCAACCCCGGTGATTGAATTGGGCAGTAGCCCTGCCTACCGTGATTCGCGCATCGATGGCGAATCATTGCGCAGCACCAGCAATTCACCCATCAGTCTGGATGCATCGGCCAGTTACAACAATATTCTCAGCAAGCCGGCCAGCTATGAGCAGGCGCTGGCTGGCTACGACTCGGACCTGGCCCAGGCCGCCGATGTGGCTCTGAATACTCTGGCAACGGCGGCCAGCAGTTATTTCCAGTTGTTGCTGACACGGGACAAGATTAGCTCTACCCAACAAAATGTCAGCAATGCACAAGCGATTTACGAGATTGCCCAGGCACGGGTTGATGCCGGTGTCGCCATACCTATCGAAGCCCTGCAACAGCAGATTGCCCTGGAGCGGGAACGTCTGAATCTGCAAAGCTTTGAGCAGGACGATCTGGCGATTCGGTCGTCTCTGGCCCTGCTAACCGGGCAATCAGTGCAAGACTTTGCGCTGAGCGGACAATCACTGGACGAAGTAACGGTGCCCACAATCACGCCTGGCCTGCCGTCAGAATTACTGAATCGACGGCCAGATCTGGTGCAGGCCGAAGCCGGTTTGCGTGGCAATCGGGCCAGTGTCGACCTGGTGAAAACCGCCCTGTTTCCCCAGATCTCCCTGAATGCCGGAGGCGCTGCTTCCAGTAGCTCCCTTTCTGACTTGCTCAGCTCTCCAGACAGTGTGCTGACCGTGAACGCTTCGCTGGTGCAACTGCTGCTGGATAACGGTCAACGCGGTCGTGATATCCAGCAGGCACAACTGACCCTTGAGAACAGCCTGGACAGCTACCGCTCGACGGTGATTTCGGCTTTCAATGAGGTGGATGTGTTGTTGAACAACTTGCAGTTGCTGGCGGCGCAGACTGATGTGGCCTTGCAGAATCTGGAATCGGCCGAGGAGTCTTTTCGCATTGCCCAGACTCGCTATGAAGAGGGCGTGGCAGATTTCCAGACCGTACTTACCTCCCAGAATACCCTGTTTGATACCCGCAACAGTTATCTCGATCGCAAGCAGGCAGAGCTTAATGCCACCGTGGCCCTGTTTCAGGCCCTGGGCGGGGGGTGGCAGATGCCACAATAGAATTGCATGCGTCAGCGGCCATCTTGCCGCTGGCGCCGCATAGTCTCCTCTCAAGGGAGAATTGCAAGCGGCCAAGGCAGAAAGCCGCTTGCACTGGCCCGGCCACCCCCTCGGCCGGGCTTTTTTTATGGGGCAACATGTTTCCGTGCTGCGGACATCAAGAGCTGAATCCGCTAAACTCGACGGTTGTTTTTATTGATAAAAATAGCTAGTCGAGAATTATTATGGCCCATAGATTGTTTGTCCGCCTGGCCCTGGCCGGGTTTGCCCTGTTGTTTGTCAATTCACTGTTCGCCGCCGATGTCACCCTGGTTCGCTTTGGCCCCATGGGGGAAGAAAAACCAGGCCTGGTGGATGGCGATGGCCGCCTTCGTGATCTGTCGTCGGTAATCGATGATATTACCCCCGAGACCCTGTCCGATGCCGGCATGGCGCAACTGGGAGAGCTTGATGCCGACGAGCTGCCGCTGGTGTCGGGCAATCCGCGCCTGGGGGTGCCGCTAACCGGTATCGGTAAAATCATTGCCATCGGTTTCAACTATGTAAACCATGCTGCCGAGATGGAAGTCACTCTGCCGGAAGAGCCGCTTACCTTTATGAAGGCGACTTCCGCCCTGACCGGCCCCTTCGATGAGGTGATCCAGCCCCGCAATGGCCATAAGCTGGACTATGAGGTGGAACTGGTGGTGGTGATCGGCCGCCGTGCCCAGTACATCTCCGAAGACGAAGTCTTCGACTATATTGCCGGCTACAGCGTTGGTCATGACGTCAGCGAGCGGGCTTTTCAGCGTGAGCGCGGTGGTCAGTTTACCAAGGGCAAGAGTGCCGATACCTTCGCACCACTGGGCCCCTATCTGGTGAGTCGTGATCAGATCGAGGATGTCCAGAATCTGTCCATCTGGTCGGAAGTCAATGGCGAGATGCGCCAGCAGGGCAGCACCGCGGACATGGTGTTTGGCGTCAGGGAAATCGTCAGCCACCTGAGCCAGTTCATGACCCTGCATCCCGGCGATGTTATCTATACCGGCACTCCGGCGGGTGTGGGTGATGGCATGGATCCGCCCAGCTATCTCACGCCGGGTGATGTGGTACGCCTGGGAATCGAAAATCTCGGTGAGCAGCGCCAGACTATTGCCCCACCTCGCTGAGCTCTAAGCATGCAGACCGGAGCCAGGACCTCCACTGTCCGGGCTCCGCTCTTGCTGTTGCAGGTTTGGGCGCCGTGCCTGAACCCCTGTAACAGTCCGTTACAAACTCCTTTCCAAAAATTGACCTAGATCAGAATCCTCTGACGGCCAATCGGCAGAATCACTATCAAGGATATTCCCGAGGTAGCAGTCGCCGTGTTTCGCACTTGTTGTACGTCGGGTAAAGAATGTCATCAGAGCATTTCCTGTTTACAACATTGGAGAGGAGCATGAAAAAAACGAGAATCATTGGACTGTTCTCAGCCATGGCACTGGCCCCGGCAATTGCCAGCGCAGCTGATTCGTCTACAGACCACCCCACCTATGCCAGGGAAGTATCCCGCATCATTCAGGATAATTGCCAGATCTGCCACCAGCCCGGCCAGATTGGTCCCATGTCTTTCATGAGCTACGACGAAGTGCGTCCCTGGGCGCCATTGATTTCCCTGAAAGTGCAGCAGCGAGAGATGCCTCCCTATCAGTATGATACGGATATTGGTGTCCAGCATCTGAAGAATGACTGGCGCATGGAGCAGGAAGACATAGACACCATCGTAGCCTGGGTCAACGCCGGCTCGCCCATGGGTAATCCCGAAGATTTGCCGCCACCGAAGGAGTTTCCACCGGTGGGTGAATGGCGTCTGGCAAGCGAACTGGGTCCGCCCGATCATGTGATCAAGTCCAGCCCCTGGGATGTGCCAGCTACCGGTCAGGACCTGTGGTGGGAGCCGGAGGTGGATTCCGGTATTACCGAGGCGCGCTGTATCAAGGCCGTTGAAACCTTGCCTTCTCGCGAAGCCCACGGTTCAACGCACCACGCCAACTCGCATTTTATGGCCCAGAACGAAGACGGTGAATGGGTCCCTGCGGGTCGCTTGTCAGAATATGCCTATGGCAAGCTCGGTGAAAAAGTTCCCGAGGGTGCCTGTCGAACCGCACCGGCCAACTCAAAAGTGGGCTGGAGCATTCACTACTACCCCGATGGCAAGGCTGTTGCCGATGACCAGGTTACGGTGGGTATCTGGTATCACGATGAAGAAGACAATTTTAATGAAGCCGAAGCCTATACCCAGGATCTGACGCTCTACTATCTTGATGGCGGTGGCGACTACCTGATTCCGCCCCATGGCAAGCTGATGACCCAGGGATTCCATTCCTTCGATCATCCAGTACGCATCGACAGCTGGCAGCCCCATCTGCATCTGCGCGGTGTGGCCATGTCCATGGAGGTGTTCTATCCGCAGACCGGTCGCCGAGAAGTGCTGAGCCAGGCGTCCAACTGGAATGCCGGCTGGAACCACAGCCATACCTATGAAGAAGGTTATCAGCCACTGATTCCTGCAGGAGCCATCATCATCCTGAACGCCTGGTATGACAATACTGCAGACAATCCGCGCAACCCCGATCCTGATCAATGGGTCAGTGCCGGGCAGCGCACCACAGACGAAATGTCTCATGCCTGGATCGCTGTAACCCATCTGGATGATGAAGGTTACGAGAAGATGCTCGCTGAGCGAGAGGAACGTGACAACCGAGCCGTTGCCGGTTCAGGAGGTGGTCGATGAGCACTTACAAGACACTGGCGGCCGGTGCAGCAGCACTGGCACTGAGCCTCACAGCCAGCAGCAGTTTTGCCCAGCTACCCGAGCATCTGCGCGACTACCCCTTGTCGACTCGTTCAAGCCAGGGTGAGTCAGTAGCGCCGTTTTTCAACGGCTGGATCAAAAACGACGATGGCTCGGTAACCATGGTATTCGGTTTTGCCAACCAGAACCGTGAAGCCGTGGTTGATGTACCGCTGGGGGCCAATAATTTTATTGAGCCTGCCGAATTCGACGGCGCCCAGCCGACCCATTTCCCGATTTATGACCGTGGTGGTTTTCGGGGAATTTCCGAGCGTGGTGCCTTTGCGGTCACCGTACCGGCGGATCAGGCCGGCATCGAAGTGGTCTGGACCCTGACTTCCAATGGCGAGACCTGGTCGGTACCGGGCCGTGCCACGTCCGCTGCCTATGAAATGAGCCGCGAACCCCGGGCTCTGGGCTCCCTGACCCCGGCTATCCGTTTCGATCTGGATGGTGCCGAGAGTAATGATCAGGAAGGCATCTATGCTGCGCCCTTGTCCGCCAAGGTCGGTGAGCCGCTTACCCTGTCTGCCTATGTAAAAGACAGAGGCGCCAGGGAGCAGTACCCGGAAAATGAGATGCAGCTTTATCCGTTAGGTACCGAGTGGATCATGCATCAGGGTCCGGCGGCGCCGGATTTCGAACCTCAGCATATCAGTGGTCGTCAGCGCGCCGAGATGGGCGATGAAGGCTCAGTAGATGGCTGGACTCCGGTGCAGACCCAGGCCACATTCTGGGAACCCGGTAATTATGTTGTGCGCTTGCGAGTCGATAACTTCACGGCTCCGGATAGCGGCTTCGATTATCTGTGCTGCTGGTCCAATGCCTATGTGCCGGTGACCGTTTCACCCTGATACAGTAAATCCTTACTGATCCACACCCCGGGCCATTTACGTGGCCCGGGGTTTTTTATGCCGGCAGCAAAATCGGATCTGGTCTTCGTTATCAGAGGTGGTTTCTGGATAGGTGGTTTCTGGACAGGCACGAATCCTGCAGCAATTTCTCGCCCGACAGACCGGCCCCACAAGAAAGCGGTGGACCGGCCTGATAATTCGGCTTAGGCTCTAATGAAAAAAAGACAAGGGAAGTAACCATGAATCGTTGGCCAGTACTGTTCTTGCTGCTGATCGTTCCAGTTAATCTGTGGGCTCAAACTTCATCGCTGCGTGAATGGCGTCAGCAAAATGAGCATGCCATTGTGCAATCCTATTTCGAGCTGTTACGCATCCCCAATATTTCCAGCGACAACGGCGATGTCAGCGCCAACAGTGAAGAGCTAATGCGGCGTTTTCGGAATCTGGGATTTCAGGTCAGCAGCTCTGCTGAACGCTATCCGGAGCATGCTTTGGCGCCGGTGGTGTTTGCCCGCTATGAGGTCGATAATCCGGCTGGCACTCTGCTGCTGTACATTCACTATGATGGCCAGCCGGTGAATCCGGCACTCTGGAATCATTGCCAACCCTTCGAACCCTGCCTGATCGATGCTAACGGTCCGGTTAGCTTGCCGGCGGCAGGGCAAGCTTTCGATCCCGCCTGGCGTATCCAGGCCCGCTCGGCCTCCGATGACAAGGCGCCAATCATGTCACTGTTGCAGGCCATGACGGCCCTGCAGGCAACAGCTCAGGAGCCGACCTGGAATCTGTTGGTGATTCTGGATGGGCAGGAAGAAAACGGTTCAGCCAATTTTCGCCAGTATCTGGCGGCCCATCCTGAAGAGTTGATGGCAGATATTGCCATAACCCTGGATGGCCCCAGACACCCGAGTTTGTTGCCCACCATGTACTTTGGCGTGCGGGGTGGCGCATCACTGACCCTGCGGGTGCATACCGCACAGCAGGACCTGCATAGTGGCAACTATGGCAACTGGGCCCCGGACCCTTCCATCCAGCTTGGTGGTTTGCTGGCTTCCATGAAAGATGACAATGGAAGGGTCAGCATTGAAGGTTTCTATGATCAGGTCACCCCATTGACTGCCACCGAACTGGCGGCCCTGGAGAGGATCCCGCAAATTGAAGATTCATTGCGCCAGAGTTTTGCCATTGCCCGGCCGGAACAAACTGACACTCGCCTGGAGACCAAGCTTAACTGGCCTACCCTGAATGTGCTGGCCATGGATTCCGCCGGTGGATTGTCAGCACCGCGTCGCTCGGCAATCCCGGCCTCGGCCCAGGCCCGGTTGGCCATGCGTCTGGTACAGGGCATTGACCCTGATCGTCAGCTGCAACGTGTAATTGCGCATATTCGCAAGCAGGGCTATACGGTCGTGGAAAACCGTGAGCCCAGCCTGGAGGAAATGCGCCAGCACCCTTTACTGGCCAGTGTCCATTACGGTAATGGCAGGCCCGCTACCCGGGTGTCCATGGACGAAGCGGCAGGCCGGGCAGTGGCAACAGCACTGACCCTGGATGGCATCCAGCCGGTACAGCTGCCGACTCTCGGCGGCAGTTTGCCGTTTGGGGATTTCTCAGAGGACCTGGGGATACCAACCATTGGCGTGGCACTGGTGAACCATGACAATAATCAGCACGGCCCCAATGAAAATTTGCGCTTGTTGAATCTGTGGCAGGGTATTGAGATCGTCGGGCGACTGGTGACAATGCCCGCGCCTTGAGTGTCACGAGCCGGTCGATTTTCGGCCTCGTTAAAAATACAAAAACGCATTGTCGTGGTGCCCGGTCACCATAAGCGTGCAGGATTGCGGGCCTGAAACTGCGGTAGTTGAATTTCCTGCAGCTATTGAGCTTGTTGAAAATATTTCATATGTCCGTGCTGGAAGCGTCACCAAAAGGCGCGTAATCTCATCCCATCCCTGATTCTGGAGTGACTCATGAAAGCAAGACATCTTTTCATTGCAAGCGCCTTTCTGTTATTGCCATTGCAGGCAAGTACACAGGAACTCACGGGCCTTAAAGCCGAGGCGGTTGATCTGGTAGACGGCCATGCCAAGCTGGTACAGGAAATTATCGACAGCCTGTTTTCCTTTTCTGAACTGGGCTTTCAGGAATTTGAAACGCAGCGCTATCTGACCGGAATCCTCGAAGAGAACGGCTTTGAAATTGAGCTGGGAGTGGCAGGTATTCCTTCGTCCTGGTGGGCCACCTGGGGTAGTGGTGAGCCGGTGATCGCCCTGGGTTCCGATGTGGATGGTATTCCCCGCGCCTCCCAGCTACCCGGTGTTGCCTACCGGGCACCTTTGATAGAAGGCGCGCCGGGTCATGGAGAAGGGCATAACTCCGGGCAGGCGGTAATCATTGCCGGAGCACTGGCCACCAAGCAATTGATGGAGCGGGAGGGCTTGCCGGGAACTATTGTAATCTGGCCGGGTATCGCAGAAGAGCTGCTGGCCGCCAAAGCCTGGTATGCACGTGATGGTTTGTTCGACGATGTCGATGCGGTGCTGTTCACCCATGTATCGCGCAACCTGGGTGTCAGCTGGGGTCCTTCCACAGGCACCGGCCTGGTATCGGTGGAATATACATTTGAGGGCGAGGCTGCCCATGGTGCCGGTGATCCCTGGCAAGGGCGCAGTGCACTGGACGCCGTTGAATTGATGAACGCCGGCTGGAACTATCGCCGTGAACATTTGCATCCCCTGCAGCGCTCGCACTATGTCATCAGCAACGGCGGCGACCAGCCAAACGTTGTGCCGGACCATGCCAGCGTCTGGTATTTCATCCGTGAGATTACGGCTGAGGGCATTGTAGAGAACTTCAATACCCTGGACCGGGTTGCCCAGGGTGCGTCAATGATGACCGACACTGGCATGTCCAAACGGGTCATTGGTGCAGCCTGGCCGCGACATTTCAATCGGCCCATCGCCGAAGCCATGGACAGGAATATCCAGGCCATCGGCCTGCCAACCTGGTCTGAGGATGATCAACGCTTTGCCAAAGCCTTGCAGGCATTGATGGGCGATGAGGAAGGGCCGGGTTTGGCAACGGAACTGACTCCCATTGGCGAGCCATCTGATATTTTACGTTCAGGGGGTTCCGATGATATCGGTGATATTTCCTGGGTTACCCCTACCGTGACATTGCGCTACCCCTCCAATATCAGCGGCTTGCAGGGCCACCACTGGTCATCCGCCATGACCATGGCCACACCCATTGCGCACAAGGGCGCGGTTGCCGGTGCCAAGGTAGTCGCCACCACCATGCTGGATATGGTGCAGAATCCCAGTCTGGTGGATTCAGCAAAGGACTACTTCGAAAACGTGCAAACCGAAGAAGTGCAGTATGAACCCTTCATCGGTCCCGATGATGCACCTGCCATTGAAAAGAACGCCGAAATCATGGCCCAGTACAAGGATCAGCTACGCCAGTACTACTACGATCCGGAGCGCTATGACAGCTACCTGGAACAGTTGGGCATTGATTATCCACAACTGGAACCACCGGAAATCACCCGCAATCAATGATCGCCTGATTCGCTAATCAGTCAGAACAAAACAGCCCGGGTCAGTCGGGCTGTTTTGTTTCAGGCTTCCGAAATTTTTTAATGCAAATTGATTGTTGGAGTATTGCGCATGTCCATCAGCGTGTTTGATCTGTTCAAAATCGGCATCGGGCCATCTTCATCCCATACCGTTGGGCCTATGAAGGCGGCGCGTGAATTTGCCGCGCTGCTGAGGCAGCGCTCACTTCTCAATGACTGTGCAACGCTGGAAGTGGAATTGTTTGGCTCACTGGCTGCAACCGGTGAGGGCCATGGCAGTCTCAAGGCGATTCAGCTCGGCCTGCTTGGTGAGGACCCGGCGACGGTGGATGTGGAGTCCATAGAGCAGCAACTGGAGCAGATACGAACAGACAAAATGCTCAATCTTCTGCGCGAAAAATTCATCCACTTTGACCCCGATAGCAGCCTGCAATTGAAGGCCGCTGAAGTACTGCCATTTCACCCCAATGGCATGCGTTTTACTGCCCTTGATGCGTCCAGAGCTGTGATCATCAGCAAATGCTATTTCTCCGTGGGTGGCGGATTTGTGGTTGATGATTCCGCCGATGAGGACGAGGCACTTTTGGACTCCCATACTTCCCTGGCGTTTCCCTTTGGCAGTGCCAAAGAACTGCTGGAATTTTGCAAGCGACGTAGCAGCAAAATCAGCGACATCATGATGGCCAATGAAATGGCATGGCGCTCGCGAGCCGAGGTAAGCCAGAAACTTAAAGAGATAAGAGAAACCATGTTTTCCTGTATTGACGCAGGCTGCAAATCCGACGGCATCTTGCCGGGAGGTCTGAATGTCAGGCGCCGCGCCGCCAGTCTGTTTCGAAGTCTGCAGGCGCAAGAGGCAGCAAGTAACAGCAAAAATGATGCGCTTGCTCATCTCGATTGGGTCACGTTGTTTGCTCTGGCAGTGAATGAAGTGAATGCCATGGGGGGCAGGCTGGTGACTGCACCCACTAACGGCGCGGCGGGAATTGTTCCGGCAGTACTGCGCTACTATATGGATTTCTGCGACGGAGCCAATGAGGAACAGGCGGACCGGTTTCTGCTAACCGCCGGGGCAATTGGCATTCTTTACAAAACCAATGCCTCAATCAGTGGGGCCGAAGTGGGCTGTCAGGGAGAAGTGGGTTCTGCCTGCTCCATGGCGGCAGGTGCCCTGACTGAAGTATTGGGAGGTAGCCTGGAACAGGTGGAGAACGCCGCCGAGATAGCCATGGAACACAATCTGGGTTTGACCTGTGATCCCATCAAGGGCCTGGTTCAGGTTCCCTGTATCGAGCGCAATGCCATGGCCGCAATCAAGGCCATCAGTGCCGCCCGCATGGCGCTGAACGGCGATGGCAAACATCATGTCTCACTGGATCAGGTTATCCAGACCATGCGGGATACTGGTCGTGATATGCAGGCCAAATACAAGGAAACTGCCCTCGGTGGCCTGGCAGTGACGGTGCAGGAAGTCCCGGTGTCTATTATCGAATGCTGATAAATGCCTGAGTATCACTCCGAAAATACTGCTTCGAGAAGGGATGAATCGGTCAGTATCAGCTTGAGGATGGACCAGGGATCTTCGCCCGATGCATTGCTGCGATTCTCAATATATTTTTCGACCTGATCTTCCGCCAGTGTGTAACCAGCCGAGTATGCGCCATAGTCGTTGACAAAAGACAGCAATGCCCGGGGGCTGGCCACCATTGCCTCACTCTCCAGGGCAACTGCTGCTGCCGTTTCCGGTAGCTCACCGTCGCTGTATGCCTGTAGTGTTTTGATTGTGGCAGCGTCCAGTTCACTAACCAGATTGTGAATATGCAAATAGCTGTCAATGGATTCAGTGTCGAGCCCCGCAAGGGGAAATAACACTTCTGTTTCGAAATTCAGGCGTTGTTCCGTGGGCATGGCCAGCCGGATAGCATAGTCCGCGCTTCCTTCCAGTAGCACTGCCTCCGGCGAGCGCAGCAAGACCAGGCTGTCCTCCACTGGCAGTGCGCCAGTATTGCCAATCAGGCTCTGATCACGCAGCAAATACTGTGCATGGTGACCGGGATAGCCTTCATGACAGGCCACATCGACCATGCTGCCAACAAATCCCATGGTCAGGGGATTGATTTGCAGCAGACTCTGGCCGTTGCCCTGATACTCATGCCAGGGGCTGCTGACATCGCGGGTCCATTCAATCTGCAAATTCTCGTTGGCAGGCAATTCCCAATGGTCCAGGGTGGCATTCTTGCAGGCCTGCAAGGCGGCCATAAATACTTCTTCGCGTTTCTCCACAGGTACCATAAAGCTGGACAGAAAACGGGCTACCTTGAAGGGCAGGTTGCCAGTTCCGGGAAGCAAGTCTCTCAGTTCATCCATGATCGCGTCGCGGCGAATGTCGACTGCAGTCGGCGGCAATTCATCGATCACCACCCGTCCTGATTCATCGAGACGGGTGGTTTCCGGAATTTCCTCCAGTGGCAATTTATAGAGCTCGCGGGTTTCCTGGGCAAAACTGAGAGCGGTAGGGTCGGCCAGAAAACGGGCAATTTTTTCCACTTGTGTCAGCCTGGCCAACAATTTTTGCTGGCGCGGGTTGCTGGTGGGGAATTCAATGGCGGCCACGGCGCTGTGTAGTTGCGCCGCTTGTCCTGCAATCACTTCGGCATCAGCTTTGCTGCTGGCCTGCAGATTTCCTGGCCCGAAATAGGCGTCTACTTCACCTTCGCCGAGTCCCTCAAGACTGAGGGCCAGTTCCACATAGTCTTTTGCAAGGCTGTCCAACCGGGATTCCGGTGAGCCGCTCAGCAGTAATACTGACAGCACAACTGCAATGATTCCGGCGCTGACGGCGAAGAGACGAATTTTGGTATTCATACAACTTACTCGGTTCGCAGTGCATCAATAGGATCCAGCAGGGAGGCCCGGCGAGCCGGGTAACTGCCAAATATCAAACCAATTGCCGCTGCGATTCCCAGCGCCAGTGCCATGCTGGCGATGGATACGCTGGTGGGCCACTCCAGTGACCAGCCAATCAGGCGCGCCGAAACCAGACCGAGTAACAAGCCGATGATTCCACCTATCAGGCTGAGGGTAGTGGATTCAATCAGAAACTGCATGGCCACATCACCAGAGCGGGCGCCGGCTGCCATGCGCAGACCGATTTCACGGGTACGCTCGGTGATGGAAACCAGCATGATATTCATGATGCCAATGCCGCCAACAATCAGTGACGCACCGGCGATGCTGGCCAGCAGTATGGTCATGGTGCCGCTGGCCCGGTCCAGGGTGTCTGCCATTTCCTCGAGGGTGACTTCATCCAGCTTGGGCAGATTAGCCAGGGCAAAGGCAGCGGCTGGAGTATAGAGCCCCTTGGTCAGCGCCTCGGCAGCCTGGGTCTCTACTGTAAAATCATCGGGGATTGAACCGGCGCTTCCTTGCTGGGCGAGATAGCCGCTACGGGTATCACCGGCATTGTCTTCGGTAATCAGGCCGTGGCGCTGGCGCAGCAGGGCTTTGACCTCATCGGCGATGCGGGAAGACTCGCCCGCGCGTTCGGCCGCTACAGTGATGGAATCCAGATGATTGATACCGAGGCTGGACTGCAGGGTTTGCCAGGGCACAAACATGACTTCCTGATGATCCTCGGCAGCATCATCGGTAATGCCCACTACGGTATAGTCGATATTGCGAACCGACACAGTCATGCCCACCGGATCAAGATCGGCGCCAAATAACTGGGCAGCCAGGGTGCTGCCAATAACGGCCACTTCTCCATGGCTGTCGGCAAACATCTCACCGGGTTCCACATTCCAGGAATAGATCTGCGCGAAGCTGGGGGCAATGCCCTGGATGCGACCAAACACCCGGGTTTCGCCAGCAGCGATAAAGGTCCGCAGAGAATTACCAGGACTGATATTGGCAATTCCGGAAATACTGGCGGCGATCGCGTCACCGTCTGCGGGAATCAGTGTGGTGGCGGCGCCGGCGCCGGAAAGAATGCCGACACTCTCACCGCCCCGGGTATAGTTGCCAGAACGCACATAGATAATATTGGTGCCGGCGGCAGAAACTTCGCTCTGCACCGAAGACCGGGCGCCGGTGCCCAGAGCCACCATGGTGAGCACTGCGGCAACTCCAATGATGATGCCCAGCATGGTGAGCAGGGTACGCAAGCGGTTTCTGTTAAGGGATCGCAAAGCCAGTTTCAGGTTTACCGGCATCATAGTCAGCATCGTTCAAACTCCAGCAAATTCAATCGGGATTATTCCGCTTTCAGGGCAACTACCGGATCCAGCTCAGCGGCCCGGCGTGCCGGACCATAGCCAAATACCAGTCCGGTAAGAGCTGCCATGGCAATGGCAATAAATAACATCACAGGGGAAATGGCCGTGGTCCAGTTCAATACTGTACGGGCAAAGAACAGAGTGGCGGCACCGAGTCCGAGGCCGATGAGCCCCCCCAGAGCTGCGAGGGTGATGGACTCCACCATGAATTGCAGCATCACGTCGCGCACACGAGCCCCCATGGCCATGCGCAGACCTATTTCACGGGTACGGGCTGTTACCGAAACCAGCATGATATTCATGACACCGATGCCTCCCACCAGCAGAGACACGGCGGCAGCACCGGACAACAGATAGGTGAAGGTGCGGCCGGCCTGGCGCAAGCTGGTGGCCATCTCTTCCCAGGAAGCCTGCTCAAACTCGACCATATTGGCGTGCACAGCCCGGGCCAGTCGCGGATCGGTACCGCCACCGGGCATGGCGGACAGGCTTTGCGTGTCCACGCGGAAATCATCGATAGTGTCTTCCGGCAGTTCTCGCAGTTCCCGCAGCGCTGCACGAATGGATTCTGCTACCTCGGTGGTTTTGCCAACCGACACCGAGCGCACATTGATTTCGTCAAAGTCATCCCTGCCAAGCAGTCGCATCGCCGCCCTGGAGGATACATAGACACTCGGTATCAGTGCATTGGCTTCTTCATCGCCGGTGTCAACCAGGCCGATAATCTCGAAGTTTTCATCACCCAGTTGCAACCATTGCCCGATCGCTTCCTGCATTGGCCAGAAGCGCTGGGCAACCTGCGGTGAGACCAGCATGACTGCATCCCCATTGTCATGTTCTCTGCTATTGATCAAACGCCCCCCCAGCAGCTTCCAGGACTCCATTTCCGGCCAGTTGGCGGCATAGCCATAGACACGGGTGGTACGGATCAGTTGCGAAGGAGAATTAACCAGATTGATATTGCCGCTGAGACTCGCAGCAGCCATGCGCACGTTGGCAATGCGCTCGCTCAGTAATTGCATTTCTTCAGTCCGCAGCGGCCATGCCGGGCTGCGAATCTTTGATTTCCTGGGTTTGGTAGCCCGCTCCCGCGCGGCCAGCATGGCGGCGTTCTGTTCAAAGGAGATATCTCCGAAGCCACCCTCGCCACCGTATGAGCCTTCTGCCAGTTCACCACCACTGCTGTCCTGTTGCCCGGCCGTGACCAGACTAAGAGGGGTGAAATTACCGGGACGAACGGTGATCAGGGTGGGGCCGGCGCTTTCGATCTGGGTTTCTATCTGTTGCTGGGCGCCCAGTCCCAGGCCCGACACCAGCAGCACCATGGCGATACCAATGCTCATGCCGAGCAGGGTCAGGGCAGCTTGCAAGCGGTTCTGGCGCAGGGACTTCAGCGCCAACATAAAATTTGTACTCATAGTTAACCTCAGCCCGCACAGTCCATGTAACAGCCCGCAGCCACAGGCATAGAGCCGTGCTCCATGGGTTCCATGCTTTCCATGTTTTCATGCATTCCTTCCGGCATCGATTGATCCATCGGGGGCGGAAATACTGAATAGGGAATATCGAGAATGAAAGGCTCGCCCTGGTAGAGGAAGGCGACTCTCACAATGGAATCCGGATCTACAACCACCGCACTGTCGCCATGCCAATAGTCGCCGCTGTCGCTAATGGACATGGCGACGGATTCGGTCGGCAGGCCGGGTCTTTCGATTTCGATAGCCACCGAGGACACCACAGAAGCGGGCATTTCGATGCGGGTGGCATCGCTGTAGTAAAGCTGCACGCCACCTTCTTCTGGCAGAACCAGTTCAAAGTGCATTTCCAGAAACATCATGACGAAGCCGCCGTGGCGTGAGGAGTGATCTTCGTGAGCGAGAACAGAATGCCAGGCAAGGGTGGCGAGCAGAGCCAGGCCGATACGGCCAATAAAGCTATTCATGATGCAGGGCTCCAATGGGATCAAGTTGTGAAGCTTTACGCGCCGGATAGACGCCGGAAAGAATTCCCAGTCCAGCGGCGACAACGATGGCCAGTGCCATGCTGAGCGCAGAAACATTGGTGGACCATTGCAGCAGGCTCTCGAGGCTGCCAGAAATCAGATAGCCGATGACGGCGCCAATCACCCCGCCGATCAGGCAGAGAATCACCGCTTCAATCAGGAACTGGCTGGCAATGTCCTGGCTACGGGCGCCCATGGCCATGCGCAGACCCACTTCGCGGGTACGCTGAGTGACCGAGAGCAGTAGCAGATTGGCGACGCCGATGCCGCCTACCAACAAAGAGACCATGGCAACGCCGGCCAACAGCGCCATCATGGTGGAATTGGCCCGTTGCAGGGAATGGGAAATCTGTTCGATAGTCATGGAATCAACAGTCGTCATATTGCCAGCCACGACGCGGGCAACCTGGGGTGGCAGGCCATTACCCAACACCTGCTCGGCCTGGGTGCGCACCACAAAGTCATCGGGCATCTGTTCTGTGATGCCGTGTCGTTGTCGCAGCAAACTGGTGATCTGGCTGGCGATCAGAGTGGTTTCGCCAGCATTGCGCGTGGTTATGGTGATGGTATTGAGCTTGCTCAGGTTAAGCAGATGATGAACGGTGGATACCGGTATATAGATAGCATCAAACTGATCATCGCCGGCGGCGGGCTGGCTGGCCCAACTGGCACTGCCTACCACGCCAGTAATTTCAAAAGGCTGATTCCATAATTCCACCACGGCGCCCACCGGGTTGACATCGCGACCGAAGAGGCGCTCTGCAACAACCTGGCCCAGCACCATAACCTGGGCAGCCTGATCGTGTTCGCTTTGGCTGAAAAAGCGACCGCGAGGAAAGGTCCAGCCGCTGCGAATCAATGGCAAGTCTGGCTCGGTACCGTGCAGGCGTGTGAACCAGCTACGACCACCTTCACCCGGCAGCTTTACCCTGGCATTTTCATGAACCCCGGCTGCCACATACTGTACGCCATCCAGACGCTCAACAATTGCCTGGGCATCGTCAACACTCAGGGTTGCAGCCGCGCCGAGACCCGCCATGGTATCGCCGAGGCGCTCCGCTGCCGTGGGATGATCATGTATGGCATTGGGATCGTCTTCGTAGTGGCTCAGATAATATTTTGGCTGGCTGTCGCTGGCATTGCCTGCGAAAGATTCCCCCTGCCAGACGGCGGGGCGAATCAGCTGATTGTAATCCCATTCTTCGGTGCTGGCGGTTCGGGGGATGTCGGGATGAATAGTCTGTATGCTGCCATGATCGGCCTCGACGGCACCGGCATCCTGGGAGCGCTCCATCTGGTAATTACCGGAAGTGACGATGATCATATTGGCGCCCACTGCCATCAGTTGTTCGGTGATGGCATCCTGAGCGCCGCGACCAATGGCGATACTGGTCACCAGTGCGCTAACGCCCACCGTAACCCCAAGCATGGCAAGGCCCGCCTGTATATGGTTACGTCTGAGGGTTTGCAGTGCCAGTCCCAGAAAATGTTGAGCTGAACCCATGGTCTTCGATCTCCCTGTGCTGGTTTTTGCTAACTGGCGGCCGCCGATTCTCCCACCGATTGCAGTGGCGGGGTTGGCGTTATCGCTGTTGAGTTATTCACATCACTGGTAATGAGGCCGTCCCGAATCGAGATAATGCGTGAGCCATAGGCTGCGATTTCCGGCTCATGGGTTATTAGCACGATGGTAATCCCGCTTTCTTCCCGCAGTTCCTGCAAAATTTTCATGACTTCAATACCGGTTTTGGTATCCAGATTGCCGGTAGGCTCGTCGGCCAGAATCAATGAAGGTTCATTCACCAGAGCCCTGGCAATGGCCACCCGTTGCTGCTGGCCACCGGAAAGCTGGCTGGGGTGGTGTTCGGCCCGGTCTGCCAGACCCATGGCGTTCAGTGCCCGCAGGGCTTTTTCCTGTCGCTCGACAGTGCTGATGACGGGCCTGGAGTAGAGCAGGGGGACTTCGACATTTTCGGCTGCAGTGGTGCGGGGTAGCAGGTTGAAACCCTGAAAAACGAAGCCGATCTGCTTGTTTCTGATATTCGCCAACTCCTCCCGGGAGAGGTTGGATACGTCTTTGCCATTGAGCTTGTAGCTACCTGATGTGACCTTATCCAGGCAACCCAGAATATGCATCAAGGTGGATTTTCCGGAACCGGAGGCGCCGGTGATGGTGACGAACTCACCGGGTTCGATATCGAGAGATACACCGCGCAGGGCATGTACCGAGTTGTCTCCCAGTTCATAGACGCGGGTTATATCCTGTAGTGAAATGACGGGCGTACTCATCTTGCGACTTCCTGTGCTTCTGATCAGTGACTGATCATCGGGGCCTGCCGGTAAAGGCAGGTCCCGATGGTCGATGTTGTGCCGGGATTAGTCGTCTGATGAATCAGACGGGCTGTTCAGGCCAGCGTAGTTATAGATGGCAGTGGCGATGGATTTCTCCATGCCCGCCATTCCGTAAGTATTGCCAGCACCTTCAACGATGAAGTACTCATTGGCGGCGTGGGAGCCACCGCCACCGCCGACGAAGCCGCCTGCAATGGGGATATCCAGTACATCACCGGCAAACAGGTAAGCAGGCCAGTAGCCGCCAAGAATGGTTTCCTCAAGGATGGGTTCGGAGTTGCCGGCACCAAAAGTCTCACGCATGGAGCGCACGGCCTGGGCCAGATCATTGTTCTCATCCATTCTTGCCCAGGGCACATCGCCTACCACATTGATTTCCACATCTTCATAGCCATGCTTGTCCAGATGCGCACGCAATTTGTCGACAATATCCATGCCGTCCTGATTCGGGACGTAGCGGAAATTGTGCTTGGAGACGATGCGGTTTGGCAAAATGGCACCGGAACCACCTTCGAACATATTGCCGCCCCAGATGCCATCCAGATTCATGGAAGTGCCGGCGCGCGCCATGCTGACAACCTCGTAGGGATCATCGGAAATAAAGCGGGCTACGCCGAGACGTTCGGCGGCCACATCGACGTCGTAGCCTTCGGCTGCCTCACGCAGGATATTCTCTTCTGCCTCAGTCAGCGGTACGATGTCGTCGTAGAAGCCGTCGATCATGACCTTGTTGCCGGTCTCGTCCACCAGCGTGGACAGCATCTTGATATGGCGCCATGCCGGGGCATCCACGTTACGCTTGCGGCCTCCGTGGATGTTGCTGTAGGTCGGTCCGCGTCCCCAGCTTTCACCGCTGGTAATCAATTCGACGAATACGCAACCCTCGGAAGAACCAAATCCCCACATCACATCTGCATCGGCGAAAAGTTCGGGGTTTTCGCGAACAAACTTGCGATAGCCGATAGACATACGCTCTTCGTCACCTTCGGCAACAAAGATCAGGTTGACCGGGAGTTTACCGGTGGTTGCCTTGATTGACATCATGGCATTCCAGAAAGCCATCTGCCGGCCCTTGGAATTGTTGGCGCCGCGACCAATGATGACCTTGTCAAAGGGTGGCTGTTCGACGATTCGGGCTTCGAAAGGAGGGTAGTTCCAGAGATCCGGTTGAGTGACAGGCATGGTGTCATACATCCAGTACACCACCACGGTTTTCTCAGCGCCCTCATCACATTTGGCATAGACAACGGGGTTACCCTGTTGGCCCCACTCGGTAATACCTACATCGTGTACTTCGGTTTCCTGACAGCCGAGCTGGTCGAAAAATCCTTCCACCATATAGGCAGATTCCTGAATGCCTTCGCCAGTGTTGGAAATACTGGGTTGCTGAATCCAGCGCTGCAGATTGTAGACATGCTGGTCGATGTTCTCGTCGATATGATCAAAAACCTCGGGAAGATCCGGGCTGTAAATCTGGCTCATGTCAATTTCCAGTTCGGTTTTACCCCTCGGATTGACACCCAGATTCGGGCCACTGGGTGCTTCGACGGCAGCAACCAGGGGAGCCTGTGCCACCGGGGGCGCGGTAGTGGTTTCTTCACTACAGGCGGTGAATAAAGCGGTAGCACCCAGAAGGTAGGGGGCCCAGATATGTTTCAGTGAACTGCGTCTTGTAATGCTCATTGTCTGCTCCTGCGCATATTGTTTCTGTATTCAGGTCCGGAATTTTTATTGAGAGGTGTACAACCCGGGGTTCTGTTTTGCTGTTGCCAGAGGCGGATAAACTTGCAGGAACCGTACCAGTACCGAGCCCGATGGCACGGCCAAAACGCGATATGAATTGCACATTATTCGGGCGCCGGCCTATAAGTTATTGAATTGGCGCGTCTTTGTGCTCAGGTGATGCGAATGCAACATGTTGTGACCTGAACAATGCATCAAAATTAACCAGCCAGGTGTCCCAAATTAGGGCTGATGAACTGTATTCATCTCACTGATGAATGCAGTTCACGACAAAGTTGTAAAAAGACCGGCAGTGCCAGTTGTTGCTACACATGGGTGCGAGGAGAGACAAAAGGTGGAATCAATATGGGGCGCGCACCCGATTCGGGTTCTGGAGTGCATTCGCTCGGCGCCCCTAAAGCAGGCATTGTACAGCGTAGAGTGACCTGCATTTTCAGGGCTGTGCCAGGGATGCAATCACTGTTGCCCACTTTGTGCGCAAAGACAAGCGCGGGATTTTCCATGGAACAGCATTATATTCGGTCCCAAAACGGCGCATGGCATGATTGAGTGCTCGGTTTGGACGCAAAGTTGCCGTGCTGGCATTTTTCCTACAGCCAGCAGATTCTGTTGATCTGCTCCGAACCTGAATCTGATCGATACTTTTTCATTGCCTCATAATTCGCCTGGCTTTCCAGGGTTGATCTCCATGCTCCGGTATGCGTTTAGCCCAGTTAATCTCGCCCTTGCAGGCGATTCGTCTGTTCAAAAGCAGTTCTTTCGACCAGTTGTCAATGCCGTCTCCTAATATGTGACACAAGACCCTTAACTAAAGTTCCGACAAAAAAATAATTCTGTATTTGCCCGGGTTGGCACAATTACTGCTCCTAGAATCCCGACTCATTTTTTTAATGCCTGCCTCAGGGGCAAGCAAGAATGAATTTCAAGGCTGTGAATACTATCTTCAGGAGGATACCTATTATGTCTCTCAAGCAGGAGCACATAACACTACGAAAGAACCGATTAGCAGTAGCGGTTGCAAGCGCGGCGCTGGTTCTTGTCAATGCAAATGTACAGGCACAATCTGCCGATGATCTGGAAGCGAGCCAGATTGAACAAATCATGGTGACAGGTTCGCGGGTTGCTCGCGACGGTTACGACATGCCTACCCCGGTTTCTGTGCTCAGTGGCGAAGACATACAAGCTGAAGCACCGGGCAGCGTGGCGGAGTTTGCCATGTCATTGCCTTCTATTCAGGGTAGTTCAACGGCAACTTCATCTTCGGGTAGCCTCAGTTCGGGTCGTGCCGGTATCGCTGCTTTGAACCTGCGGGGCCTGGGTACCGGTCGGACTCTGGTGTTGCTGGATGGTCAGCGCTCAGTAGTTTCCTCCGCGGCCGGCCAGGTTGACACCAATACTTTCCCGCAATCGCTGGTTGAGCGAGTCGAAGTGGTTTCCGGTGGTGCATCGTCTGCCTATGGTTCGGATGCCATCGCCGGGGTAGTGAACTTTATCCTCGATAAAGACTATGTGGGTTTCAAAACCTCTATAGAAGGCGGACTGGTGCCGGAGTATGATGTTGGTGACCAGAAATACGTGATTACCGCGGGTAGTGAACTGGCCGGCGGCAGAGGACACATCATCTTCAGCGCTGAATACTACGATCAGGAAGGTATTCACTATACGGCGCCGGATTGGGCCAAGAACGGTCATGTCGGTATTGTGAACCCGGACAAGTCTGAAGGTGCGCCTTACTTTTATGTTGGTGATGGTATTGGTATTTCCAGTTACACGCCGGGCGGTCTGATTGTTTCCGGCCCACTGCAGGGCACTTACTTCGGTGAAGGTGGCAGCGTCAATCAACTCAACTACGGCGACGTGTCGGGACAGTGGATGGTCGGTGGCGACTGGCAGTACAGTACTTCAGGTATGTTGGGCACCAACTCCCTGCGTGCTGATGATACTCGCAAGAGCGTTTTTAGCCGGGCCAGCTTTGATGTGGCAGATAACCTGGAAGTCTTTGCCCAGGGATCCTATGCATCCTATGAAGGCTATAGTCACTACATCAATCCCACAGACCGCAATCGTACTATTTATATAGACAATCCCTATCTGCCCGATGAGATTGTCAGTGCCATGCAAGCCGAAGGAATTGATACCTTCACCATGAGCACATCAAATGCCGATATGCCGGCCTCCGGCAGCAACAACAAGCGGGCAACCAGCCGTTTTGTTGCCGGTGCCAGTGGTATGTTTGCGCTAGGCGACTATGATATTGGTTTCGATGCCTACTATCAGTTGGGTATTACCGAAACTGACGAGCACCAGTGGCCGACCTTTAATTTTGCGGCCCTGGCGGACGCCACCGATGCGGTACTGGATCCGGTGAGCGGTGAGATTGTCTGTCGCTCTACCCTGGAAGATTCCGGCAATGGCTGTGTCCCGATCAATCGCTTTGGTACCGGTGTATCCAGCCAGGAAAGTCTGGATTATGTGCTGGGCCGTCCTCGCCGTGAGCAGGAACTGCAGCAGGAAGTCATGGCAGTGAACTTCACAGTGGATGAAATTGAAGCCTGGGCAGGTCCCATCGGTCTGGCCTTCGGTGCAGAATACCGTGAAGAAAGTATCGATGGCTTTGTCGACAGCAAATACATCAGTGGCTGGAAATACGGCAACTACAAGGTTACCGAAGGTAAATACGATGTGAAGGAAGCCTATATCGAGGCCCTGGTGCCTCTGATGGCAAATCTGGAGCTGAATACGGCCGGTCGTTACACCGATTACAGCACCTCAGGTGGCGTCAAGACCTGGAAGGTAGGCCTTGTCTATCAGCCGTTTGAAGACCTGACGGTGCGCCTGACTGAATCAACAGATATCCGTGCACCAAACCTGAGTGAGCTATTCGATGCCGGTACCGCGCGTACCAATGCTGTGTCCATCAATGGTCAGTCAACGCCCTTTATCCAGAATCTGCAGGGAACTCCCACGGTAGGTCCTGAAGAGGCGGAGGCTACTGGTCTGGGCCTGGTATATCAGCCCAGCTTCGTACCTGGTCTGGCGCTTTCCGTGGATTACTATGATGTGGAAGTGGACGGTGTTATTGATTTTATCGGCGCCCAGGACGTGGCCGATGCCTGTCTGATCTTCGGCGTAACGCGCTACTGTGACAATCTGCGTTACGACGAGAATGGCACATTGCAATACATCGATCTGGAATTCGAGAACCTGAACAGCCTTATTTCTGAAGGCTATGATGTGGAAGCCAGCTATTCCATGGCTATGGCCGATCTGTTTCCTTCTACCAGTGGTGATCTGACATTCCGCTACATGGGCACCCACTATGTCGAAAATACAGAAGACGATGGTGTGACCCAGCGCAATCGTGCAGGTGATAACACCAGTTCTACACCGGATTGGGTGCATCGTTTCACCGTGCGCTACACCCTGGATACCTGGATGGTTAACCTGACAGGTCGCGGGCACAGCGATGGTGTGATCGACAATCGCTACATCGAGTGTGCCAGCAACTGCCCGGCCTATTCAGCACCGAACTACACAATCAACAACAACAGTGTTGATGGTGAGTTCTTCTATGACCTCTATGTGTCGAAGTCTTTTGCCACAACCGGTTCCAACGAAGCTGAATTCTTCGTCTCCATGAAGAATATCTTCGACACAGATCCGGTGCTCTATGCACTGCCGGCCAATCAGGGCTCGGAAAACCGACCTGCCTACCTGCCGGTAAACCGTGGCCTGATGGATGTTTACGGTCGCAACTTCCGCATGGGGGTACGTTACGAGTTCTAATCAAGGTTGGTTTGTCGAACTACTGTCAAGGTAGTTCTGATTTACTTTCCTCCTTTGAAGCGTGACAGGTTTGCCCTGTCACGCTTTTTTTTGCCCGCAGTAAACCCGCCAGGCTTACTCTCGCCAATATTCATAGACTTGTAAGTATTGCGCCTCTATCATGATCGACGGAGGTCAGATCATGAAAGCAATAAAAGCAAGCCTGCAAATTCTCGGTATTCTGCTGCTGATACCGGCAGTTGCCATGGCCACGCTACGCTTTGAAAACCGCAATGACGATGGCCCGTCAATATTGTTCCCCGGAGGCGAGTTGATCTCCGGCGAGTTGTACAGCGGTCCGGAACCCGATTGGGATTTCACCAGTGATATACAAACCATTGAACTGGAGCTGGAAGATACCGGATCATCCAGAGTGATCTGGATTCTCAATGCCGATGGCAAGGCCTATGTAGTGTCGGGTTACATGAACACATTTTTGGGCCGGCTCTGGAAAGACTGGGCGGTGCTTGCCGATGAGGGCAGCGGTGAGGCAGTCATTCGAATTGATGGGCTGCGCTATGAGCGACAATTGCAGCGCATTCGTTCTGGAGACGAGCTCGATGGAGTGGCTGAATCCATGATTCGCAAGTACACCGGCGGCCAGGTAAGCCCCGAGGCTATAGCCAGCCAGCGTGCCGCCATCGAGAGCGGCTCTACCTGGGCCTTTCGACTGGCACCGAGGAGTTAGCGATGAGTTGGAAAAACTACGGGATTACCTGTCTGGCAGTGGCGGTGTTGACCGCGGCAATCATTTTACTGGTGCCGGGGCTGGCAGAAGCACTCGAGGTCAGACTGCTAACCTTCCTGTCCACCAATGCCAGAGGCTAGGGAAGAATTACTCAGGCGGCGTCGTTGATGAGGGAGTCGATCAGTTCCGGCAGGGCGTTGAAATCATAGGGCTTGGAGATGCAAAGAATATTTTCATTGCCCAGTACGCTGTCTTTGAGTGCCTTGTCGGTATAGCCGGTGGCAAGCAATATCTTCATGCCCGGTCGCTGACTGAGAATTTTCTGTGCCATTTCAATGCCGGTCATTCCGCCGGGCATGATGATGTCTGAAAAGACCAGATCGATGCCCGGTGTATCCTGCAATTTGTTCAAACCTGTTTGGCCATTCTCTGCCAGGATTACCTTGTAGCCGGCTTCCATCAGCGCCATGCAGGCGATGTCTCTGACCTGATTATCATCCTCAACCACCAGTAAAGTACCCTGATAGGTCTTGTCATCCACAGCAGACTCAGCCGTGTCCGCGGCGGATACTTGCGCGCCTTCCAGCACTGGTATGTGGAGCAGAAAGGTCGCACCTTCTCCCAGACGACTGCGCACTGAAATACTGCCCCCCGACTGCTGCATGAATCCGTAGGCAGTACTCAGGCCGAAGCCGGAGCCGGCCCCATCGGGTTTGGTGGTGAAGAAAGGATCGAATATTTTTTCCTGAATCTCAGGACGAATACCGGTTCCCGAATCGGTAATGGCCAGCTCGACATATTGGCCAGCAGGCAGGCCGGACAGGCGGTGGGGATCTTCGGCCAGTTCCACTACCCGGCTTCTGAAAAGCAGTTTGCCACCATTGGGCATGGCGTCACGGGCATTCATGCACAGGTTGAGAACCACGTTTTCAAACTGGGCCCGGTCAAGCATGACCGTGGGCTCGGGATGGCACAGATCAAGTTCCAGAACAATGTCCTCACCAAGTACCCGGCCCACGAAGCGATTCATGTCCTCCAGAATCCCATTGATCTGTAGCGCAGTGCTTTCCAGGGACTGCTCCCGGGAATAGGTCAACAGGCGATTATTCAGCTCGGCGCCGGAACGGGTTGCCGTCAGCATATTCTCAATCAGGTCCAATTCTCCGGTGCTATTGTCCTGGTCGCGCTGGGTAATGCGCTTGCGAAGAAACTGCAAATTGCCCTGCAACACAGTCAGCAGATTGTTGAAGTCATGGGCCACGCCACCTGTAATCCGGCCAATGGCTTCCATCTTCTGGGCGCGCAGGAGCTTGGATTCCATATTGAGCTGTTCGGAAATATCAAAAAAGCTGATTACGGTGCCGATGAGTATGCCGTCCTGATAAATAGGTTGGCAGGAAAAGGTGACTGGCAGGTTGTCCTGCTTGCCGAGGAACTGTCCTTTCATGCTGGTTACAGCCTGACGACCATGAAAGCAATTGAGAATCGCTTTTCGGGTATCCGCCGCCGGCCCTTCTTTGCTGTCAGTCTTGCAGAGCAGTTCCAGGATATCCTTGCCCAGCACTTCTTTTTCGGCGTAGCCGAGTTGCTTTAATGCCATGTTGTTAACAAACGTCAGTCGGCCCATGGAATTGGTGCCGAAAATTCCTTCACCAACCGAATCCAGTAGCTGCAGCTTTTCTTCATTGGCCATGGCCAGCTGGTGATCAGATTTTTGCTTCTGTTCCAGCAATTCCCGTTCCCTTTCGATATGGGATAACAGGGTCTTGCTTTGCTCCTCCAGCTTTCTCTCTTCTTCCTCCAGGGATTTCTGCAGGGCCCTGTTGCTCAGATTGAGAGTGATCGACTCACTGATATCCTTGTGCGCGCGCATGGCCAATATGGTGGAGAACATCCAGACACAGACAAAGCCGAAACTGTAGCGAAGCCCCAGGTCGCCCCCATAGGGGAGAATTACAGCAATATGCAGCAATGTAATTGGGATTGAAAATGCGAAGAAGTAGCTTTTCTTGGCGGAAATATTACTGGCAACAAAGGCCATCATGGCACAGGGCCAGAGAATCAATGCACCCCGTGGCGGGTCCATTGAGTCCATTTCCATCATCGCCCAGGTGGTTCCCCAGATAAGGGCAGAGGCGGTGATGCTTGCGTAGATGAAGCGGGTTTTGAGGCGATAATTGTCCAGGAAGCCCGGCTTGTCAGCGTAGTTTTTGACAACAAGGATTCGTGCCACGCTGGCCATGACGGTCACAGTGAGCCAGAGAAAAATAAGCGAGGAGTAATTATTCGCAAAGAGAACAACAAAGTTAAAAAGCAGCGTGGCCGCGAGCAGCTCAAGAAGTATCAGCAGCGGCAACTTGTCGACAACGCTGTCGATTCTCGCCCTGTTTATGGTTCTTTCATCGATGGCTTGCGCTGACATGAAAACTTCCCTGTCCCAAATAGACAAAGCCTAGCACAGCCTTTTGTAATGGCCTATTGGGAACAATATTTGTCGCTGATTATGTAGTAAAAATCCTACAAACTGCAGGATTCCTTTGGCTACTCCGTCGCCTGGTGCTGTGCCGCCACTGTTTAAACTACGTCGGGCTTGATGCCAAACTTTATCCTCAACTAGTTTGCGCGTATGAAAGTATTGGACGGGCGGCCGCCCTGGGCGCGAATAACAAACTTGAGATCGAAGCGGTTGTCACCTGCACTGGTGACAGTCAGCGTGCCAATAAAGTTTCCAACATTATCCACATTTCGAAGCCAGGTGCCGGTTGCCGTTATTTCTCCTATCGAGTCAGAGTCCAGATTCCATTGCTGGCGATTAATCTGCTCTGCGATGTGTTCGTAAATAGCATCGATTCCCCAATCAATTTCTATGGAGACTTCCGTGCTCATCTCGCGACTGGAACCAGACATGCCAACGATTCCGAACGGGTTGTAATTCTCTGTTTGTTCTCCAGGCAGTTCCATGCGCGGTATATAACCGGAAATGTCACTATTGCCGCGCATGGCGCGCATGGACATCGAGCGTTCAAGATTTTCTATTTCAGCCTGACAGCTATTACTGTTGAAGCCGAACATGCCGCGGCGGTTATTGGCCCCCAGCAGGACATAGCTGTCATTGCCATGCTGGCCGTAGCTCAAAGTCATGAAACCATCATTATCACGACAGAAGCGTGGCGACCGGGATATTTCAGCAGGCGCGCCGGCGGTCACGAACCCCCCATCCCTGCGCAAGGGTTCTATCTCCGGCATGCTTACCCAGCCATCATCAAGGAAAACCTCGCCAAGAGCTGACAGCGCTTCATCCTCAGAAAGGCTGGTTGCCAGGGCCAGGCGCAGGGAACCGGATTGCCGCAGGCTGCCTGTGACAGTGAATCCGGACGGCAAATCAAAGTCAGGGAAATCATCCATGATGCCATCATAGATGGCGAAATCACTGCGACCATTGAAGTCCAGTAATAATTTCGCCAGTTCGGTGGGGATGGATTGAGAATATTCCTCTGCGGCACTGGAATGCAAGGATACACTCAGGCAACCAAGGGCCAGCAGACTTGAGCATGCGCGTAAGATCATGGGGCGGGCCTCCCGTATCATGCTGGGACAAAGTCAGTCACAGCAGAGAGGCCCACAATATTCCTGAGAAAGGGAATTTGCAAGACTGAACCGGATCAAGTTAGCCGCTGGCGGGTTGGCCCGCTGACAATAGAATTAGCGCAAGTGGCGTACTGCTTCCTTGCTGAACAAAACCTGGCGGAAATCGCCCGGGCGTTTGTCATTCAGAAAACTCGGTCCCTGCATTTTATCCATGATGCGCTGGAAATTCGCTTCCCTGTTTTCATAGTGTTCGATGTCGGGATAGCTGGTGATGAGAATCAGGTGAAAGGGCGCATCGTCATCGGCAGAGGTCTGCAGCAACTGAAAGCTTTCGATATAGCCATGGGCCTGTGCGCGTTCGCGCATGACTGCCCAGTTGTTCTGGTAGTAGTACAGGGCCTCGGCGTGATTGTTATTCAACACCGCTACAAAATCCATGCTGGACACTGTCGCGCGGGATTGGGATTGGGCCGCGGGGGCCAGGCATGACAGCAAGAGTGAGACTGCAAGCAACAGGCGCGGCATCATTATAAGTCCTCCTGTGTAATTGCTGACTGCAGCTTTGTTGAGCCGCTGCAGGCGAAATCTTGATAACCGTGTGTAAAAAGGCCAGAGCAACAAACTAAAGTCGCTCTGGCCCATTTGTTAGCCAACTCTTGTTGGCCGACAGTCACTGGCCGACTCAGGGCAGGGCGTAGGCCACCAGCTGGGCCGGACCGCGACTGCCACCACCAACGAACAATGCCAGGTATTGCTTGCCTTCGTGCTCATAGGTAAAGGGCAGGCCGGTTTGATTATCCGGCAGTTCCATCTCGGCGATGATTTCACCTGTTTCCTTGTTGAGGGCGCGCATGGTGGGGCCGGCATAAGCACTGCCATTGCCTTCGGCCACAAACAGCAGGCTCCTGGTAAGCAGGATGCCTGCCCGTGTGGGGACACCGGTAGGAGGCAGATCCACACCTGCCAGCAAGGGATGATTGGCTACTCGCTCGGGCGTGTCGGCATTGGCAACCCACCACAGATGATCGCCACTGTTCATGTCGATCGCGGTAATGCGTCCATAGGGTGGCTTGATCACTTCCAGGCCTTCAATACGCGGCACCCGGACACCGAATCCCTGGCTCAGATCCAGATCAGAATCCGGATTCTTGGCCAGGGCCAGCGCCTGTAACTGGGTTCTGGAGGGCACATAGAGGATGCCGGTTTCAGGATCCAGTGCTGATCCTTCCCAGTTGGCACCGCCGGTGGATGACGGCAGGCTTAAAAGACCACGGGTGCCATCAGGTGCATCGGCCAGTGACGGTGGTGTATACAGACTGGGACTGAGACGAAAATCGGCAATCGCCTCCAGAGCCAGGGCTTTGAGTTCCGGGGTGAAATCAATCAGATTGTCTTCGCTGAAACCCTGTACATCGAAAGGTGCCGGTCGGGTGGGAAAGGGCTGGGTTGGTGAATACCACTCGCCAGGCACATCACCCGCCGGAACCGGTTGTTCCACGATGGGCCAGACGGGTTCGCCGGTATGACGGTCGAAGGTATAGACAAAGGACTGCTTGGTTACCGACATGACAATTTCCCGGCCATTGGGCAGGTCCGCCAGTACCGGAGCGGCAGGAACATCCCAGTCCCAGATATCATGGTGGATAAACTGATAGTGCCATTGTCGTTCACCGGTTCGGATATCCAGTGCCACCAGGCTGCTGGAGAAAAGATTGTCACCGGGGCGGTCACCACCAAAATAGTCGCCGGTGGGATCTTCTACCGGCAGGTAGACATGGCCCAGTTCCGGATCGCCGGACATGGGGGCCCAGACACCGGAGTTACCGGTGAATTCAACGCCTTCATCGAGCCAGGACTCATAGCCCACTTCGCCGCGCTCGGGAATAGTATGAAAGGTCCATAACAATTCGCCGGTGCGCACGTCGAAACCGCGGATATCGCCTTTGACATTGGATTTGGAACGCGGTCGGCCACCGGTGCGATGGGCGGCACCCACCACGATGACATCGTTTTGCACGAAGGGCGGTGCGGACAGACCGATATCAGGATAGGGAAAACGTGGGTCGTCAGCATTGCGCAGGCCAACAAACAGGTCCACTTTACCGTTGTCACCAAATTCGGGATCGGGGATGCCGGTTTCTGCATCCAGTGACACCAGTTGATAGCCGGGGCTGACATCGATCACCCGCTCACTATTACCATCGGTCCAGTAGGCAACACCACGGCCGGCGCCTTTTCGGGGTGCCTCGTCGTAACGATCACCTTCCTGATAGCGGTACAGCCACAAGACCTGCCCGGAGGTGGCATCCAGTGCCATGACATTGCGGGTGGCGCCGACATTGGCATACAGCACGCCGTCAATTTCCAGTGGCGTGGAAGGGTTATTGAAATCAGTACCCGGTCCAAAGTGGGCGGTATTGAAAGTCCAGGCAATTTCCAGGTCAGCGACATTGTCGGCATTGATCTGGTCCAGGGGAGAATAGCGCTGGGAATATTCACCGCCGTGATAGACCGGCCAGTCGCCGTTGGCGACGCTGGTGCCGGTCTGGGCCTGGCTGAAGGGGATGATGCTGCAGGCACCGATAGTCGTGAGTAAGGCAGCTAGCGGCCTTGTTATTCTTATCATGGGTCACTCCTGACACGATTTATATTGTTATTGGCTATCGTGAGACTGGCCAATTAAAACCGAGATCACCGCAATAGTCCAATCGCAGGAGCGGGAGTCTGGCACTGACGAGGAGGAACTGTCTGGTAATAAAATTGACAGTAGATGAACTCAGAAAGCGCAGATTTTCTGTGATGCTAATTCTGTGCGCGTTCGGACCGTTTAGTAGTCAATCATCAGCAAGCATCGCGTCAGCATTGGCTAGTACTTTGTAGTTTTCGTCCACCAGGGCCTTGAGTGCCGCTACAGTCATTATAGCTTTGCTCATTTGGGTCATCATTCTTCTGGCACTGGAAATATATTCCAGCAGTTCTGACAAAGTGACCGGAGTGAGTTCGGCCTCAATGCTGGTCTGCAATATGCTTTCCTTGTAGTTGTCGTGATGATGTTTGAGCTGGCTGGTCATTTCTTCCACTGCTCTGGCGGAAAAATTATTGCTGTCGAAATCCATCAGTTTTAGTAACCCTGCAATTTCTTTCTGATAGGCAGCGTGCAGCAGTTTTAGTTTCTCATCGTCAATGTCTGCTGTGATATGGCCTTGCTGGTTGCACTTAATAGCCAGTTCAGCTGCGCTATGGAAATACTGGTTAGCGCGTAATACTTTCGGCAGTGCGCCTGCAACTTCGGCGCTGATTGCGCTGCGCTGCAAGCTCATAACGGACTCAGCAATAGTGAGCACAAGTTTGCCGACGGCATCGTGCAAGGCGATGATCTCCTGTGATCTTCGGGTATTACTGCTGGCTTTGCCGCATAGCTGAATGGCAAGCGCGGACAGATGCTGAAGCTCCATCACGGCGGCGTTGAGTGCCAGAGCCGGGGTGGAGGCCAGTGTCTTGTCCAGATAGCGGGCCTGACCAAGGATTTCGTCCTTGCTGGTGAAATGCCGGGACAGAAAGTTGGCCAGTTTGGCGGTAAAGGGCAGCATCAGGATTACGCCCAGAATATTGAACACGGTGTGGAACAGTGCCAGCGTGATGGACGGGACAGGCTCAACATCCAACAAATTGGCAATACCATCAATAATGAAAAACAGCACTGGTAGCAGAAGTAATGCGATAACGCCGGTAATGCCATTGAACAGCACATGGGCAGCGGCTACCCGCTTGGCATTGGCGGTGGCGCCAATAACGGACAGCACGGCAGTCGATGTGGTACCGACATTGGCGCCAATCACCATGGCGCCTGCCGCATAGATCCCCAACAGACCACTGGTGGCGGCAGTGAGGGTAAGGGCAATGGCGGCACTGGAAGACTGGGTCAGTACCGTCATCAAAAAGCCCATGCCAAGATAGAGCAGCAGGCCTGCGAATCCATCCAGGGTATAACGACTCACCTCCAGTGTAGCCACCAGGCCTTCAAACGCATCCTTGAGAATCTGGATGCCAATGAAAAACAGGCCAAAGCCAACCAGGGCCGTTCCGATGGCAGCCCGCGGGCTCTGGCTGCCGGTCAGGCGCAGCAGCATACCGAGCCCGATTATGGGCAGGGAGAAGGCGCTGACATTGATTTCAAAGCCAATGAAGGCCACCAGCCAGCCGGTCACTGTAGTGCCGATATTGGCGCCAAAAATAACGCCGAGTGCCTGGGACAGAGTCAACAGCCCGGCATTGACAAAACCGATGGTGGCCACGGTGATGGCGCTGGATGACTGCACGACAGCGGTAATCATGAAACCCGAGAAGACGCCGTGAACGGGTGAGCGGGTCCAGCGTCCCAGAATGGCTCTGAGCCCGTTACCGGCCGCCAGTTTCAGGCCATCGGTAATCATGCCAACTGCCAGCAGAAAGATTCCTACTCCGCCGGCCAGCATGCCAATTGTCAGTAGATCAGGCATAGGCCCTTGTGCTGTGAACACAGCGCTTTTTCAATGCTTCACTATATACGCATTAGCATCCTGGCGCGCAAGATTGGCTGTGCTGCCCGGAAATTCCTTGCGCAGGGTCAAGGAAACTCCTTCCGGGTTGCATTGCGAGGCTGAAATTGGCCCAAATGGCGTATAATAGTCGTTTGAGTCAGGTGTCAGCTGTGAGCCCGGTGTTATCAGCGTAGCCTGGCGTTAATCGTGCTTTGGAAATTTTCGATAGGGCTTGAATATGCCAGGTCAGACCGACAGCAGGGGAAAAATTCAATCGCAACCAGGAATCGCTATTGCCGGTTTGTCACTGGTACTGGCTGTTATCCTGATGCCAGCCAGCAAGGCCCAAACGGTATCCGTGACCCATTGTCAGGGAGAGTGCCCCGCCTATGAATCCCGGGTAACAGCTAACCAGAGCAATATCGTTATTCACCATCTCTACGCAGCCGGTATCAATGGTGAAACATCCTTCCCGGATTGGGTGGCCTATCGTGTGAGCAAGGAGGCCATTGGTGTTGCCTCACTGCTGCCCCGAACCTGGCAACCGGACCGCCTGCTGCGTTTCTCGCCACTGGAAGATATTTTTCAGTCGGGTGAAGACGAGCTGCGCCTGTCTGACAATATCTCCCGCAACAACAACCCCTATGCCGGCAGTGGCACGGAAGTGGCCGAGCCCGAAGATCGCGCGCGCCTGGCACCCATGACCAGTTTTGCCAATACGCCCTATTGGTCTGATCTGAACAATTTCAGCAATATGATTCCCATGCCCGCTGACCTGCGTCTGGGGCCCTGGCTGCAACTGGAGCAGCGCATCAACCGCCTGGTGGCAGACGGAAATGAGGCGTTCGTAATTACCGGGCCACTGTATCTGATCAACAGCCTGAGTCTGTCGCCTTCGAAGGCCAACCTGAATCCTTCAGCCTATTACAAAATCATCTCGGATGAGACCGGCACAGTCGCCTTCATGTTTCCCGAGAATATGGGTCGTTACGATGACGTCTGTGCCGGGGTCATTGATCTGGACGAATTGGAAGAACTGGCCGGTCTGCAATTTTTCCCCGGCGGAAACCGCAAGCCGCCAGGCAGTAAACTTCTTGCCAGACTGAATTGTAATTAATCCGCCTTTTCAACCCTGTTGCTTTTCGGCGGTGGTCATCTTCCAAATCGATCCGTCCGCCAGACAGAATTTTGCTTGTCTGTCGGTCCTTTTGTCGGATAGTGCTTTTTTGTTCCGGGCACCTTTCGTCCCAACGCATTCACACTTGAGCAGATTTCACCAATCCGGCAGGTGTCAGCGCTGCTGACGGCGGACGAGTTTGGGGATTTGCGTTATCATGGTGCAGCCGATCGACAGGCCGGACTGTGACCGGTTAACAAAACAATTGTCAGCAGGAAACCATGACCGCCATCAGCATCAACAATCTCGAATACACCTGGCCCGGCGCCACAACGCCAACCCTGGATGTGCCGGAGTTTGAGGTTACACGAGGGGAGTCGGTGTTTCTGCGCGGCGCCTCCGGTAGCGGCAAGTCCACTTTGCTGAGTCTGATGTCCGGCATATTGGCTACATCCACCGGCAAGGTGAAGGTGCTTGATGTTGAGCTGGCGGATTTGTCTGTGCGCAAACGGGACCGCTTTCGTGCCGAACACATCGGCATCGTTTTTCAGCAATTCAATCTTATTCCCTTTCTCACCGTGGCCGGTAATCTGCGTCTGGCGGCGCGCTTTGCCCATCAGGCAAGCCAGGAAACAGAGCAACAGGCCCGCTCCCTGGTTCAGTCCCTGCAATTACATCCGGATCTGCTGGAGCAAAGAGCCGACCGGCTTAGTGTCGGTCAGCAGCAACGGGTGGCCATCGCTCGCGCCTTTATCAACAAGCCGGATCTGATTCTGGCCGATGAACCTACCTCGGCACTGGATGCCGATGCCCGGGATCATTTTGTGCGCCTGCTGTTGTCGATTAGGGAGAGCACAGGATGCGCCATCGTCTTTGCCAGCCATGATGATTCACTGGCGGAGTTTTTCGAGCGCCGCGTTGCACTCAGTGATATCAACAAGATCAAGGCCCAGGAGCTGAGTCATGTTTGAAGTGGCCCTGAGCAGTCTCTGGAGTCGCCGCGGCAGTGTCATGCTGACCCTGGCCTCGTTGACTATCAGCATGGCCATCGTCATTGGCGTTGAGCATGTACGGGATCAGGCCGAGAACAGCTTTGTGCGCACGGTATCCGGCGTGGATTTGCTGGTGGGTGCGCGCACCAGCCAGATCAATCTGCTGCTCTATTCGGTTTTCCGCATTGGCAATCCCACCAATAATATTCAGTGGCAAAGCTATGAGGATATCGATGCCCGCCCGGAAGTGGCCTGGAGTATTCCTTTTTCACTGGGGGATTCCCACCGCGGTTACCGGGTGCTGGGAACCACCGGCGACTACTTCGAACATTTTCGCTACGGTGATGAGGAAGTCCTGCGCTTTGCCCAGGGGGTAGAATTTACCACGCCCCTGCATGCCGTGTTGGGCAGTGAAGTGGCCAATACCCTCGGCTACGAATTGGGGCAGGACATTGTCTTGTCCCATGGCATTGGCAATACCAGTTTCGTTAATCACGACAACTTGCCGTTCACGGTTACAGGCATTCTTGCGCCGACTGGCACGCCAGTGGATCGCACCATTCATGTTAGCCTGCAGGGCATAGAAGCCATTCACCTGGGCTGGCAGAACGGCGTGCAGGTATCCGCCTTCAGTCCCGATGCCGATGACCCGCGCCTGACGGAACTGCAACCAACCCAGATCACCGCCATTCTTTTGGGTCTGGAATCACCCATGGCGGTCTTCGGTTTGCAACGCGCCATTAACAACTATCCTTCGGAACCACTGACGGCAATTTTGCCGGCGGTGGCCCTGGGAGAACTCTGGCAGATTATCGGGACCCTGGAAAACCTGTTGCAGGTGATTTCCATTCTGGTGCTGACGGCTTCCCTGCTGGGGCTGAGCACCATGTTGCTGTCGTCGCTGCGGGAACGGCGTCGGGAACTGGCCCTGTATCGCGCCATTGGTGCTCACCCGTCGTTCATTATCTGGCTGATCGAACTGGAAGGACTGGCCATGGTAGCCATGGCCACGCTGCTGGGGTATCTGGTGGTGGTGCTGGGCTTCAGTCTGACCCAGGACTGGCTCAGTGAATCCTATGCCCTGGTGATCGACGCCTGGCCCTCGTCAACCGGAACCTGGCTGTACATCGCCGGTGCTATCCTGGCCACGGCGCTGCTGATACTGATTCCCGCGTTCATTGCCTATCGTCGTTCCTTGGGACATGCACTGCAATCGTCCTGAGTCAGTGCCGGAATCTGATAACGCGCTTACTCCTCATCCTCTTCCTCATCGAAACCGCCGAGCCAGTCCAGACGCAGGGACAGCTTTTCAGGGCCGGCATCCTCTTCGGCTTCGACCTGGTGGTCGGCCAGCACTGGTGACAGAATCAGATTGGCTGATTGTAAAACGCCGTCACGGAAAAAAGTCAGCTCCACTTCATCGCCTGGCTGATAGCGGCGCAGCAATGCATTCAGACCACTGCCGATGCGAGCACCGTCCAGGGCCAGTAATTCATCACCGGCATTGATGCCGGCATTCCAGGCAGCACCATTCAAACGTGCATAGCGTACTACCGGTGGATTACCACGCAGTGCCACATCCATCGACACTTGAACCGGCGCTTCGCTGGTATCTTCCCGTTCAAGAATCCAGCCGACAGAATCCAATGCCTCGGCCAGTGGCAGAGGTTCAGGGCTGTATACCCACTGGTCGAGCTTTTCTGCCAGGGCATCTCCACCGGCGGCCGCCAGGCGCTGGCGGAAATCGGCATAGGTGAAGCCGCCTTCACCAAGCGGGAAATCATCGTAGAGCGCAGCCATCACGTGATCCAGGCTGCGGGCACCACCGCTGCTGCGTCGAATTTCCAGATCCAGAACCAGACCCAGCAAACCGCCCTGGCTGTAGAAAGAGATAGTACGGTTGGCCTTGTCAGCCGCCCGGTCAGCGCCGCGATGATAGCCCTTGGTCCAGGCCTCAAGACTGGCCCGGGCCAGCGTGTCCTGATTGTAGCCCGGGTTATCCACCACACTGCCTATACTGTCGGCCAGCTGATCGCGGTAATCTGCAACGGAAACCAGGCCAGCACGCACCGGAATCAACTGGTCGTAATAGCTGGTGAGACCTTCGGCCACCCAGAGCAATTCGGTGAAGTTCACATCCAGATAGTTGTAGCGGTCAATGGCAGCCGGGCGGAAGCGTTTGACATTCCAGGTATGGAAAAACTCATGGGCCATCAAACCCAGAAACCCTTGCCAACGGTCTTCATCCCAGAAAGCGCGGGGGTCGGTATGCACCACGGTACTGTTGTAATACTCGGTGCCACCCCCGAGCCCCGGACCGCTGTGCAACATAAACAAATAGCGATCCGTTGGTAGCGGTCGGTTGGCAGATTCAAAGATATCCACTGTGGCTTCAACGATGGCGCCGATATCATTCGCCAGTCGCTCCTCGTCACCATCCCAGGTGCCGTGAATCAAAAACTCGATATCCATGCCACCGGCTTCGAAACTGACGAGATCGAAAGTCCCGGCCTCCAGGGGTGAATCCACCAGGCGGTCATAATGGGGTGCTACAAAACGACCTGGCGCCGGTTGTTCCATCCCGCTTGCTGCACGCCAACCGCCGGGTAAATCAAATTCCACAGTAACCGGCTCGTCGCGCAAGTCATCGGCATAAATGAATACCGCGGCGGGATTCAGAAAGGCATGCTCCGAATCCACATGGCGGGTACGATCGGTGAGGCTGTCGGCATAGATCCGATAGCGCACCACTACTTCGCCAGCTCGTGAACTGGGCCGGTGCACGCGCCAGGAAGACTTGGCAGTCTGTTCGAATTCCAGTGCCTGACCACTGCCATCACTGACTTCAATACCCGATAGCGTGCCTACAAAATCCAGCATCAGATAAAGCCCGGAGCGCCAGGCCGGCAAGTGAAAATCCAGAGTGCGCCCGCGCACCTCACTGAACCGTGCTTCGATGGTGACCTGCTGAACATCGCGTTCGGAAAGATCGACCCGATAGTGGGTTTCGGCCGCTTCAACTGACAAGCCCAGGCTGGCCAAAGTCAGGGTAAGAGCAAGCAGGAGCTGTGCTGCTGATCTGCGTGAATGGCTGCCGACTGTTGATCTCATTGCTGTTCCTCCGCGAATTGCTATGGCCAGATACTCCCTGGCGTGCCGATGCCGCTGGCTGGCATCTGTTCAGAGCCGGTATTTTGGCTTGCCGGCAGGCGTATTACCAGCGCAGGTAGCCGAGCCCGGCCATTACGAATCCGGAAAAGCATGGCTCGGTAATAAGAAGCCCGGTAACAAAAAGCCCGCTGCTGTCTGGCTCAGCAATCGAGTGCTGAATCAGATAACAACGGGCTTTTCAGAGATCTGGATTGTGGGCGAATTCTGGCCTCAGGCCTCGCCCACCCAGGTGTCAGGGCTAGCGCCGGTAATAGGGCTGGCCCACCAGTATGTCCGGATCGGCATCATTGCGGGGAGTCATCTTCTGAGGGCGACCGGCCTGATTGTCGGTGCCATAGAGGTTGCCTTCCTCGTCAACGGCCAGAGAATGCATCTCGATCCACATGTGCTCGCCTTCCACCGGCAATCGCCAGCTGTATTCCGGGGTGCCATCGAGATTGTACTTAACAATCTTGGGCGGGCGGATGTCGGTGACCCAGGCCGCATCTTCGCTGACCGTGATGTCCAGAGGCAGGTCGAGACCAGTCCAGGTGTTCTCGTATTCATAAACCGGATAGGCGGCCGAGCCTTCTTGTGCAGTCTGACGAAACACTTTCACGTCACGCTTGTCCCGGTCCAGTACATACAGGGTTTCATCCGGGCCCATGGCCAGGGAATGCACCGAGGCGAATTGATGGTCGGCATCGCCACCTTCACCAAATTCGGAGTGATAGGATCCATCGGCGTTACGCACCACCACGCGGTCATTGCCGCCGAGTCCGTCCGCTACCAGAAACATGCCATTGGGCAGAAAGGCCACGTCCTGGGGCAGTGAGTAATGGAATTCGTCATTGCCGGCTATGCCTTTCTCCCCCAGGGTCATCAGCAGGCGACCACCGTCATTGGAGAACACATAAATAATGTGGTTGGTTTCATCCACCAGCCACAGGCGATTCTGGGGATCATAAGGGCTCATGCGAATACGGTGCGGGCCCGGTCCATTGGTGCCTTTGAACAGATGATCCCAATGATCCCAGACTTCCAGTAGTTCGCCTTCGCTGTTAACCACATAGACGACGTTCTGCCAGATGCGGCCACGGCCCTGCAGGACGTTCCAGCCCAGAGAAGCGGGAAAGCCGGCATAGCTTTCGGGAACCGGGTTGGGCAGGCGAGTCTCTCCCCGCTGCAGGAAAAAGATGCGGCCCTTGTTCTGGACCACCACACCGGAGGTGCCACCCCAGGTCATGCCTTCGCCAGCGAAGGATTGCATCCAGGAGTCGGTAATATAGTTATAGGGGCTGGGGATGATTTCGTACTCCTGCGCTGCAGCGGGCAATGCCAGGGCAGCAGTCAGGGCACTGAGTGCAAGGCGGTAGAGCAGTTTATTCATGGGGCTTCCTTTGCGACGGTGTTAGTTCTGATTATGGCAGAGCAATCTAGCATCTTGTCCGGGCCAGCAACAGTCGCCAGGGCCTGATTTTGGTGCCTCTGAGACAAATTGACACATTTCCCCCGTTTTAATCTCCTGTATACTGAAAAATCAGCCTTTACGCAGAATACAGGTGCTTACACCATGTTTACTCGGATTTTCAGATCATTTCTGGCTATTTTTCTTGCTTCAGGCCTGCTGGTCAGCACGGTTTTCGCCCAGGCGGAGCTGCCGGTGGATTTTGAGATAGAAAACCCTGAGGAAGTTCTCGCCATTAAATGGGAGGAACTGATGAGCCCGGCAGATCTGGAGGCCATTCTCAATGCGCCGCCGGTCTCCCACACGGGCTATGGCTGGGAAGAACAGGTGAATCAGGACAGCGGGGCCGAAGAGGCCTTCGCCAAAGCGCTACAGTCCTTCGATGTGAATCCCGAACTGCTGGGCAAACGCATTCTGCTGCCCGGGTTTGTGGTGCCCACCGCCTACAATGAGGATCGCCTGGTGACCGAGTTTTTCCTGGTGCCTTTTTTCGGCGCCTGTATCCACGTGCCGCCGCCACCACCGAACCAGATCATCCATGTCAGCTATGAACAGGGATTGCAGCTGGATAATTACAGCGAAGCTTTCTATATCCTTGGTGAACTGACCAGCCAGGCGGTGCTGCTGGATGTTGCAGAATCAGCCTACAGTCTGAAAGCTGAACATGTGGAGATTTATACTTATTGATCTTCGATGATTCAGTTGGATGGCGGGTTTTCCTGCTGACATCTGTTGCAGAGACCGAATAGCTCCACGGTCATTTGTTTGACCTTGAAGCGCTGTTCTTTCTCCACCTTTCTGACTGACTGACTAAACGCGGCAAATTCCAGTTCCCGCACTTCCTCGCAGCCCTCGCAAATCAGGAAATGCCCCTGATGTTCTTTCTGCGGGTGAGCGCAGCCCAGATAGGCATTGAGTGATTCCAGCTTGTGCACCAGCCCCTGGGCCTGCAGGAAATCCAGCGTGCGGTATACAGTTGCCGGTGCCACGCCACTTCGTTTGGAAGCCAGATCCGACATCAGATCATAGGCTTTTACCGGCTTGTGTTCCGCCCAGACCAGTTCAAACACCTGTTGGCGCAGATCTGTAAAGCGTTCGCCCCCCTGTTCACAAACCTGTTTGGCCAGTTGTAGCGCCTCGTTGATACACAATGAGTGATTGTGCTCAGTACCGAAGTCCAGGGTATCGATTGCAGTTTTTGAAATGTCTGTTGCCAAGATTTTATTCCAGATTCAAAACGGAGTTGCCGGCCGTGAGTTGTGCCAGGCCCTGTTGGCCTGCGGTAATCCATTGTACGGTTATTTGTTCCAGGCCGTTAAAGTGACTAAAGGCGCTAATGTTGTAGCTCTTTGCCGGCGAGTCAGCGCAGTCGTAGAGATACTGCGCATGGAAATTGGCATGGGACTCTGCGTTATGATCATGCTGGTCTTCATCGTGGTCGTGTTCATGATCGTGGTCAGGGGAATCTGCGCCATACTCCGGCACTTCGAACAGTGGAACAGTCATCTGGCAATTTGCCAGGGCATCGCCAATTAACCAGTCACCACTTTGCAGGGTTGTAGTGACCTGCTCCAGCAGAGCGGATTCTTCTGCCGAAGTTGGTGCCCGCTCATAGCCCAGCAGATTCATGGCAGGGCTGATAAATTCCAGTTGCAGTTGCTGACCTGTCAGTGCCACGTTGAGTTCGGCAGCGCCATGAACGTGACTGTCGAGGCCTTGGGCCAATGCGGCCTGGCCCCCGGCAATCAGGGTAAGCAGGCCCAAAGCCCGGCTTGTTGAGCGGGAATATCCGCGACAGCGATTCATCAGTCATCTCCACAATTAACCCGACACAGGCACGCAAATAGCGCCAGGGATCGTCAGTGGAATAATGTTATAACATATCAGGGTGATGGGCGAGGGTGGTGGACGAGGGTGATAGACGAAGGCGTTCCCGCTGGCGGAGCGGATTATCGGCCCTGTGACCTGGCCCCCGCTCAGGCAGTCTGCAAGGCTCACCTAGTTTGAATTCGGATCAGTGGCAGACCGGTAACTCCTCTACCGTGGATCAGTACTCGAAGAGTGAATCTGACAGAGTCGAAAATTCCGAATATGGCTGCTGGCCACCAACAGCGAGCCCAGTACCGTCATCAGGCGTTCGCCATTTTCCCCGAAAACATCATGGCCAATGACAGCGGTGACCATAAGCATAACCATCCCGGCTACTCCCAAGGCAAGTACCTTGCCGCTATTGTGTTTTCGCAGTCCGCTCCACAGTGCGTATGCGCTCACCGGCAAGACCACCAGCAGCAGAACCCGGTGAAACAGTTCATCCTCCAGACCGAACATCGCCAGTGAAGGCAGCAAGGCTGCAGCCACCGGAAGCAGCAAGCAGTGCAGGGTGCACAGCAGAGACAAGCCGATGGCAGCTTTGTCGGCCGATTGTGAAAGCGCATCTTGTGATTGCATCGTATTTTCCATTGCAAGTGATTCGGACTGGAGCAAATCCGCCTGGCAAGCTACCCACAGCTTGAGCCCCCTTTTTAAAACCCAAGCGCCCACTGCAGGCGGATATAAGTTCCAGTTTCAAGATGTTATAACATAACATTTATAAGTCAAATGTAATTGCCGTTCGCTTTGCAGGCGCTCATCCCGTTTCTGGTCGCAACAGCCTTTTACTGGACCAGAATGGGTTGCTGTTTTATACGTGGGTTAATGACGGAAAAATCTTCAATGAAGACTTCTCGGTATTTTTGAGCTCTGAAAATTTTGCTGACACTCGTCAGACCCGAGACGCCCAATCTAGAGTGGCCCTATTGCTGATTCGGAGTTTGTGGGTATCTATGCGCCTGTGGATGGCTTGGTGATCAACGACGGTATCAAAATTCGGTTCCAGGCGCTCATCAATGCTACCGTGAACAGGCAAGTCGACAGCACTTGCCTGCAGCCTCGCCCATTGTGAAAGAATACAATCTGGAACAAATTTCTGGCGTGGATCTGGTTTAAAATCAGGTCTCCTGCGATTTCACTGCCAGGGCAGTTTTCATGATTATCAGGCGCAATGATTTGTTTGGCGGTTTCGCAGCCGCAATTGTTGCTTTGCCCCTGGCGCTGGCATTCGGTGTCTCGTCCGGTCTGGGGGCACTGGCGGGCCTTTGCAGGGCAAGCTGCTGAAAGCAACTGACCGAGGCCGTTCAAGCCTTGGCTCCCGGGTTGGTGCGATTTTCAGATCTGCAGAAGTAGTTGCTGATGCTTAAAACCAATATCCCCAAGCTCAGGGATCAGTAATAGCCCTTTCATTGGCATTCACAGTTACAGGTCTATTTAGGCAGAATTTGCACTGCCTGGTGCGTTGATTGCCATACTGCCTTCCTGATTGGTGAAGCAAGTCGCTGAGCGTACTCTGTTTCAGGGTGTTGGTGGCAGGTGCACTTGAGGTGGATTGTCGCTGGTTTCGAAGAGATCACAAATCATTAAAGACCGGCAAAGGCGGGAAAGACATGCCTTCGACGGTCCCGACCACTTGAGTCTGACTATAAACAAAAATAAAAACAGCGTGTTACGAAGCCAAAGCCATTTCCCGAACCAGCCTGGCCCGGTCGCCAGAGCGCAGCGGGACTGATTGATATTGATTATAGTGAAAGTAATTTTAGAATAGTTCGGTCTTCCGTTTAGCGTATTGGGCAACCAGGCTTTTGCACGAATGTCGACGTGACTTGACATTAGGCCAGGTCCAGGTGTACTAATGCGCATTCGATAGAACAATGCCATCATGTGAGCACATGTATCAACGCCTTATAGCCAGCCTGCTTGTAGTCCTATTGACAGCCCCCTTGAATGCAAGTGCGGCGGCGTGGATGGCTATGAGCATGAACATGGCAGATCAGCATGGGCAGCATACTACCGCCCACCAGGCTGACCATGGCAGCCACTCGGCCGCGAATCACATCGGTGACTCTGGCTCGACAGCTTCCGCTGAAACGCATCAACATGACGCAGCCGATTGTGAAGAGCATTGCGCGTCCTGCACCAACCACTGTTCCAGCTTGGGAATCGTTTCCTCCACAGTCGGTGTACTTGGGATGGAAAACCAATCCGCCGAAGCCGGTTGCGGCGATACTACCAGTCGCCTGGAATTACTATTCAGGCCCCCCATTCCCGTTTAAGGGTCAGAGGGCCAGATCACCATCTTTATCTGTTACAGGTAATTGCGACTCCTGTCATGTGTTAATGGCATGGAGAGTAATTCAGTAGCACCTGCCCCCTGACTCTTTTTCCAGTTTTTCATTAAGACCTGGCGCATAGCTGCGCCAGAAAAAATCGGATCAGGAGTTTGTAATGCAGCACAGAGATTGGCGTGAAAAATTATTGAATGCGCCGTCACAACTATCTTTTAGATCGCGAAGACGTTTCGTTCAGGGGCTGGCGGCCGGCGGCGTTTTGGGCACCATGCCATTTGGGAAAACGGCTTCGGCTCAAGAGGCATCGTCAAATATTGCCTCTTCCCCAATATTGAGCGGGACCACCTTTAATCTCACTATTGATCGATTGCCTGTCAATTTCACCGGACAACCAAGAATGGCCACTGCCATAAACGGCAGTGTGCCAGGGCCTATTCTTCGTTGGAGGGAAGGTGACACGGTAACTATCAACGTCACAAATCGGCTTGCGGAAACTACATCGATTCACTGGCATGGAATGATCTTGCCTTATGAAATGGATGGGGTTCCGGGTCTAAGCTATCCGGGCATTCGGCCCGGCGAGACCTTTCAATACCGTTTCAAAGTACAGCAAAGCGGGACTTATTGGTATCACTCCCATTCCGGATTTCAGGAAATGCAGGGCATGTACGGTGCCATAATTATCGATCCGGCTGAGAAGGATCCTGTTGAAGCCGATCGGGATCATGTCATTTTATTATCAGAGTGGACCGATGAAGATCCGCATTATGTTTTTCAGAAACTGAAAACAATGGGCCACTTGTACAACTTCAATCAGCCGACTCTACCAGGGCTGATCGAAGATATCGCCAGAGATGGCATGCAAGCAGCAATGACCAAGCGAGATATGTTCAATGTCATGCGCATGAAGCCTACTGATCTTGCAGACCTTTCAGCGGAGACACTTACCTACCTGATGAACGGTATCACCCCCCGTGGCAATGATACGAGATTGTTTAGCCCAGGTGAAAATGTTCGGCTGCGGGTAATTAACGGAGCAGGAAATACGTTTTTTGATATACGGATACCGGATCTGCCCATGACCGTGGTTCAGATGGATGGTATCAATCTGGAGCCGGTTACTATTGATGAATTTCGTCTGGGGCCTGGTGAAACTTGCGATGTCATTGTCAATCCGACTGATGACGCCTATTCCATTTTCGCTGAAACAATGGAGCGATCAGGATTTGCTCTTGGCACCCTGGCAACCCGGCCTGGTTTGAGAGCGACGATACCGCCACGACGTCAGGCACAATGGCTCTCTATGGCGGATATGATGGGCAGTATGTCAGGCGCCGATCACAATATGGCTCACATGGGCCATGAAGCAGACCATGGGCGCATGCATGAATCCCCACTTGCAGTTCGTCATGCCAGCTCTGAATACGGAGCCAGTACAGATATGCGAGTAGACAATCCCCGAACCAATCTGGATGACCCGGGTGTTGGTTTACGGGAAACATCTAGACGCGTGCTGACCTTGTCGGATCTTAGATCACTGGATGGACAGATCGATAGCAGGGAACCGGAACGTGAAATCGAATTGCATCTTACCGGCAATATGGAGCGATACAGCTGGTCTATAGATGGTCTGGAATATGGCAGATCAACCCCAGTTCATTTTCGTTATGGCGAGAAACTGCGTGTGCATCTACATAACGACACGATGATGACTCACCCAATGCACTTGCATGGTATGTGGAGTGATCTGGAGGATGCCAACGGCAACTTTCTGACGCGACGCCACACTATTCCGGTTCAACCGGCACAGCGTGTGAGTTTCAGTGTTACGGCTGATGCCCTTGGTCGCTGGGCTTGGCATTGCCATTTGTTGTTTCACATGGATGCGGGAATGTTTCGAGAGGTTTTAGTTACATGAAGTATCAGGGTTATTCTCCGAAAATAGTGAAGTATTGTGCTCAAATTTTAACCGGGCTCGTAGTATCCACGGCTTTGTGGGCACAGGATCATGCCGGGCACAATCAGGATCTATCGGAAACAGAGCGCGATGACAGCGCACATCAAGATCCAAATTCTCAGCATGGGCATGAAACTGATATCAATTCTGGAATGCCGATGGAGTCCTCCCATCTGGACAGTATGAATATGCATTCCATGTCGATATCTGAGGATGGTGGGGACGGAAGCCCGCGAGATCCTCATGCGTACTCGGGTGGGTTTACGCGGACAGAGGGCCCATATTCGTTGCCAAAGTCAGATCAATTGCAGCTGGCAGATGAAGAGATACTGAAAGGGTTGTGGATAGACCGTTTGGAAACTCGTCGAGGTGATGCCGAGGATTTTCAGGAACTGGCAGGTCATGTCTGGCTGGGTAACAGCTATCAGCGCGTCATGTTACGCACTGAGTTGGAATGGCGAGACCAGACCATTGAAGAATCCAAAACCGAGCTTCTCTACACCCGTGCCTTGTCACCCTTTTGGAATCTGGAGGTTGGGGGTCGCATTGACCACGGCGACAAAGCTCATCGGGAATGGTTCGCTCTTGGGGTTGCAGGGCTGGCGCCGTACTGGTTTGAGTTGAGTGCGACAGCCTATGTCAGCCCTGAAGGTCATTCTGCGGCGACTGTAGAGGCGGAATATGATTTATACCTTAGTCAGCGACTGATCTTGCAACCCAGGATGGAACTGGATTTTTATGGCGATTCAGATCTCGAGGCTGGTCACGGCAAAGGGCTATCCAAAAGCCTGATGGGATTTCGTCTGCGTTATGACTACGATCGACAATTCTCACCCTATGTCGGTTACGAGCGTGTCCACCGGCACGGTGAAACAACGGGTGTCTTCGAGCCATTCGGACAACACCGTGAAAATCAGCTGATCGCCGGATTCCGGTTTTGGTTCTAAACAATGAAAATTTATTCTGGAGAAACTGTATGAAAAATTTGTTGATCATCATTAGCTTGTTTGCAGTTTGGAGCAATGTGGCCTTTGCCCACACTGCATTGTCGAAATCTACGCCGGCTGAGGGTGAAGTACTATCTACAGCCCCCGCGAGTATTCAGCTTGTGTATACGGAATCGGTTCGCTTGCTGCGCGCTGAATTGCTACTGATTCGAAATGATTCGCCTGAAAAAGTGGATATAGATTTCGAACCATCTTCCACAGTAGCAGAGCGACATTCTGTGACCTTGCCACATTTGACGAATGGACAGTATCGAGTCGAATGGGCGGTCATGGGCGCAGATGGGCATCCGGTACAGGGCGATTTCTCATTCGAAATTGGTATGACGCCAGCCCATGGAAATAATGTGGAGAGCGATAGCCATGGCACGCACTGAGTATAGCCCTATACAGGGCGTTACCAAGAGGTAGTCGGGCAATGATCTGGTCCATCATGAGTGTCGCCAGCAAGTTGTTCTACCTTGCTGGCATGGCGGCTGTGATTGGCGGCGCTAGCGCCTATCTATTGTTCCTTTCGGCGAATTTGATTCTCGTGCGCAAAATCGTTGCGTATGTTGTCACGTTTGCAGCCATTGGCTTGTTCGGATCCGTAACTTATTTCATGTCTCAGGTTGGAATGATTAACGATGTTGGTCTGATGGGGATGTTCGACTGGTCCATGGCTGGCATGCTCATGGATACCAATCTGGGAACCGGGAGCTTCTACAGGATACTCGCTTTCCTTGTGGCGATTCTGGGGTGGCTTGTCGTCTTGTACGACAGCCGCGACGAGCGCCTCTCAATGTCCAATCCCTTGATGATTTTGGCTTTGTTGATTTTGAGTGGAGGACTGTTCGCTTGGAGTACGACACTGACCGGACACGTTTCTACGCTGGATGTTGGCACTCGTATAGTGCTGTGCGTGCACCTGTTGGCGGTATGCGCCTGGATCGGATCGTTGTGGCCATTGCGAACAATCTGTAATTCAAGCGATGTCGATACAGTGACCTTGATCATGGAGCGCTACGGAAAGATCGCCGTATTTGTAGTCGCCGCGCTGGTGTTGTCAGGACTCTGGATGGTTCTGCAGCTACTGAATGAACCACAGGAAATTGTAACAACCACTTACGGTAGAGTGCTGGCATTGAAACTAATAGCAGTAACGGGCATCGTCGCCATTGCAGCGAGGCACAAGTTCAGCCTGGTGCCAGGTCTGAATGAAGCCAACGGTATGCAGCGACTTCAGAAGTCCATAGATAGGGAGATTAGCGTAGCCCTGCTGATTGTGATTGTTACAGCGGTCTTGACGACCGTGATTGGCCCAGAGATGGATCATTAAAAGAGTTGACTTGTGAGTTACTCACAGGTTTAGCATCAGTAAAGATGGTTGTTGGTCCAAGGAGTGAAGATCAGGTATGGGTACTAGTCTAATGAGAATTCTTTATGGAATAAACGACACAGATACGAAGACGGTGAAGTTGAAAGGAAAAATCGTGAAAAAAGATTGAGATAAGCCCTATGAAAGTCACTGATCTTGCAAGAAAGTTATCGATCACACCGGATTCAGTCCGCTATTACACCAGAATCGGGTTGCTGAATCCGCGCAAAAATCATACAAATGGTTACAGGGATTACGGCCAACGTGATCAATTGAGGCTCAATTTTATTCTAAGTGCAAGGCAATTGGGTTTCAGTATTGATGACATTGAACAAATCATCGGCATTGCAAATCAAGGCGAAACCCCATGCCCGTTTGTCCGCGAACTGATTGCACAACGACTTGCTGAAACGGAAGAAAAATTCAACTCGTTGGTAAAACTCCGTGAGCAGATGAGCCTAGCATTGACGCAATGGAAAGAAGAGCCCAATAAGGAGCCAACGGCAGATATGATTTGCCACCTGATTGAAAATTTAGAGCATGGATAATTTGTACATGATGAGGCTGTTTGCCATGCCTGATTATGATTACAAACTGATACTTGAATATGCAGAAAGTAGAGGGAATTCAATTCAGCTCTGGAGATCGGAAATATATGGGTCACAAAGAACACAATCATCAAAATTCACAGCAAGGTGAAAAACTACAGGATCCTGTATGTGGAATGCAGGTAGAGCAAGATTCTCAATATCAGTTTGACTACAAGGGGGAATCTTACCGGTTCTGTAGTGATCACTGTCTGCAGAAATTTTCCAGGAGTCCAGAACAGTATTTGAACGCGCCGGAGGAGCCGGAGAATGCTTCCGAAAATCCGGATGCCTGGTATACCTGCCCCATGCATCCCGAAATCAGGCAAATTGGGCCGGGTACCTGTCCCAAGTGCGGCATGGCGCTGGAGCCGGAAACGCCGGGTCTTGACGATGAGGAGAACCCTGAATTGGCAGACTTTCGTCAGCGCTTTTGGTTGTCGCTGCCGTTTACGCTGCTTGTATTCGTTTTGGCCATGTTCGGTCATGGTCGAGGCTGGCTCCCGTCCGGATGGCAACCCTGGGTCGAACTCGTGTTAACCACGCCAGTCGTGCTGTGGTCGGGACTACCGTTCTTTATTCGCGGCGCTCAGTCGGTAGTCAACAGAAGCCCAAATATGTGGACATTGATAGGGCTGGGTACCTCACTCGCCTATCTCTACAGCGTTGTTGCAACTGTTGTACCGGGTATATTTCCGGAATCATTTATAATCGATGGACAAGTTGCTGTGTATTTCGAGGCGGCTGCCGTCATTATCACGCTGACACTCCTTGGACAATTGATGGAGCTGAAGGCCAGAGAGAAAACTTCAGCGGCTATCAAGGCATTGCTCGACCTGGCACCGAAAACGGCAAGGCGTATCAATGACGATGGCGAGGAAGAAGAAGTCTCTATTGACAGTATTCAGGTGGGAGATCGATTGCGAGTTACCCCGGGGGAGAAAATACCGGTCGATGGTGTCGTTGTCGAAGGCCGTAGTTCCGTAGACGAGTCCATGTTAACTGGAGAGCCCTTACCCGTCGGTAAAGAGGAAGGTGACAAAGTGATCGGCGCCACACAAAACACCAGTGGCAGTCTTGTTATCCGTTCCGAGTTGGTAGGCGAAGATACTACTCTGTCACAAATTGTTCAGATGGTGGCACAGGCCCAGCGTTCCCGGGCACCAATGCAGAGATTGGCTGATATTGTAGCGGGTTATTTCGTTCTCACCGTAGTGGCAATTGCTGTAGTCACATTCTTTGTGTGGGGATTCCTCGGTCCACAGCCAGCCTGGGTATACGGGCTAATTAATGCGGTGGCCGTTTTGATTATCGCCTGCCCTTGTGCGCTAGGTTTGGCAACGCCGATGTCCATCATGGTGGCGACAGGAAAGGCGGCGAATCACGGCGTACTATTCAAGGATGCTGCGGCCATCGAGTCACTCAAGAAAATCACGGCAGTTGTGGTCGACAAGACTGGCACATTGACGAAAGGAAAGCCTGTTTTTCGTGAAGCTGGAGCGATGGGAGAAGAAGATAGCGATTCGATTCTCCAACTGGCAGCCAGCCTGGACCAGGGCAGCGAGCATCCATTGGCAAAAGCGATTGTTACAGCAGCACGGGAACGTGAACTGAAGCTGAGTTCCGTAGACGAGTTTGATTCTGCCAGTGGTATTGGCGTAACCGGTGTAGTCGATGGCAAGAAACTGGCCCTGGGTAATACAACATTCATGAAACAGATGGATATTGATATTACGGAGGCAGCTGGGCTTGTAGAGACCATGAACGGTGAAGGTGCAAGCATCATCTACATGGGAAGTTCGGGACAATTGCTGGGAATCCTGGCAGTCGCTGATCCGATTAAAGAAAGCACTGCCGAAGCGATCGAGGCATTGCATGGACGTGGTTTGAAGGTAATCATGGCGACGGGCGACGGGGAAGCCACAGCCAAAGCTGTTGCTCGTAAGCTGGACATTGATGAAGTCCACAGTGAGGTCACTCCCGAGGACAAGATGAAACTCATTGAGAGACTGCAGCAAGAGGGTCATCGCGTGGCGATGGCAGGAGATGGAATCAACGATGCTCCAGCATTGGCAAAGGCCGATGTCGGTATCGCCATGGGAACAGGCACTGATGTTGCCATGAGCAGTGCACAAGTAACCCTGGTTAAGGGTGATCTCAGAGGAATAGTGCAAGCACGCCTGGTCTCTGAGCAAACAGTCATCAATATGCGTCAGAATTTGATTTTCGCTTTGATGTACAACAGTGTTGGTGTGCCAATAGCGGCAGGTGTCCTATTCCCATTTTTCGGAATATTGCTTTCTCCCTTGATTGCTGCGCTTGCAATGAGTCTGAGTTCGGTTTCTGTTGTCGGAAATGCTTTGAGACTAAGAACACAGAAGATTGGTTAATACATTTGCAGAAGTTTAAGTTGTGGAATTTGAAACGAGCAAATATTGGCTCGCAATGTCAATCAGATTGACCAGGAGGATTCTATGAAGCTCGATGCAGTGAAATTTGGTCTGGCGGCAGCCTATGCCGTCATAATTGTCTGGCTGTTCTGTACGATTCTAGTCGTGCTATTGCCCGGCATGTCTATGAGTATGGGTGGCTATATGATGCACGCCGACTTTAGTGGCATGGCATGGCAAATGGGAATGACGGGATTTATAGCCGGCCTGATTTTGTGGGCTGTGACGGCTGGAGTATTCGCCTGGTTGTTAGCAACAATCTACAACAAGTTGGTGTAGCTATATGAATGTCTCATTCTGGTCCAGTAAACATGGTTTTGTGGCATTGCTATTCATTGCCGCAGTTTCCTATTTTCTATTGATAGAGCATCGCCAACATTTTTTTGAGTGGCTTCCCTACTTGATAATTCTTGCCTGCCCCGCGATGCACTTGTTCATGCATCATGGTCATGGTAGCCACTCGCACAGGGATGACGGCAGTAACTCAAGTAACAATGCTCATGGTTCTGGAAATAGAGCCGGTTCGAATGATGAGCGAGTGCACTAGGAGTCTTGGCGTACGTTGTGATGGAAAGTCAATCTGATTATGGTTTGTGGATGCACGTGATACTGAATTCGGCGATATTTATCTTCTTCGCGTTCAGTTTTACGAAGCCACAAACGAAGACCGACTGGCGCAGTTTGGGTGTGTTTTCTGCATTCATTGTGGCCTTGTTTGCAGAGATGTACGGTTTTCCTCTGACAATCTATTTTCTGTCAGGATGGCTCAGTGAGCATTACCCAGGCACCGACTTTCTTGCCCATGAGAACGGCCATTTACTGCATACGCTATTGGGCTTGCAGGGTAATGCGCATTTCGACGTGCTGCACATTGCTTCCAATGTGCTGATTATAGCTGGGTTTTTTATTCTGGCCTCTGCATGGAGTGTATTACATAGTGCTCAAAAAGCGGGCGAACTCGCTACTTCGGGTTGGTATGCACGATGTCGCCATCCCCAGTACCTCGCTTTTATTGTCATCATGTTCGGTTTCCTGCTGCAGTGGCCAACGTTGCCTACTTTGGTAATGTTTCCTGTGTTGGTTATCGTGTATGTCCAATTGGCTAGTAAAGAAGAGCAGCTAGCTCTAAAACAATTTGGGAGTAGCTATCAAGAGTATGTGAAGACAATACCAGCATGGATGCCGCGTATAAACCTTAATGAGACTGGTATGAATCAGTCGTAAGCTAAAGTCAGAAGAAAGACGATTGGTTAGAGGCTATACGATTGGCAAGCCTAATTAATAAGAAAGAGTTGCGGGCACTCCCATTGCGGCTTGTCAAACGGCAAAAAAATATCATGAAGATACTTCAGCTGGAGAACGTATTATGCAAATTGAATCTTTACGTGATGTGCTGCATTGGGCCAGGGAATATCATCAGCACGCACAAGAGTGCGCCCAACACTGCAGTGATTCCGGACAATCTGAACGCACAAGACTCCTGCTGCGATACCTTTCTGATCATGAAGCGCAACTTGTAGCTACGCTCGATGCATTTGAAGAGACCGCAAATACTAACGCATTGAATACCTGGTGTGCGGAGTATCTGCAAAAGCATCCGGTTGTGCCTCATGAAAACTGCATCAAGCCACTGGCTGAATTGTCTGCCAACGAGATCTTTCTCAATGTCATGCATCAACACGAACAAATTATGGATTTATATGAACATCTTCTGGGTCGGTTACCGGCCGGACATGCAGCAGATTTGTTAAAAGGATTAAGAGAGCTCGAAGAACACGAGGACATGCAAATGGCGAAACATTATCAGCAGTTGGAAGACTTGTAATAGAACATTGATAGGTCTTTGGGTCAGGCTGCGAGGTTCGCGGCGCTGTGGCGAAGAATGTCTGATTGCAGGAAAAAGACTTGAACCGTCTCACGGTCTCGGTCGAATCGGGACGTGGGAATTTTATCGGGAAATAGGAAAATAAAAGGAGAAGAGTATGTACTATTCAGTAAAACCCTTTGCCAAGGGCTTGGCGCTGACCGCCTTATTAGCAGGCTTGTCTCATTATGCCGTGGGGCAGCAACACGGGGACGGAGACAGTGATCATGAGCATTCCGGCGAACCCATGGGCATGATGAATCAGGACCAGATGATGGCCATGCATCAGCATATGCAGGAGATGCAGTCTTTGATGGCCGAGATTCGCGAGGAGGACGACCCGGAGCGCCGTCAGCGGTTGATGCAGGAGCATATGCAGCGAATGCAGGGCAGCATGGGAATGATGGAAGGCATGATGGAAGGTGCCGGGCCGGATAACGGTCGGGCAGATTCCAATTCCACTTCCATGCAGGAGATGCAAAACCGGATGCAAATGATGCAGCAGGGCATGCAGATGATGCAGATGATGATGAGGCAGATGATGTCGCATATGCAGCAGCAGAATGCTGCCGATGCAGCCGACAATTGAGTACTTGCGGAAGCTGGTGCCGGTCGCGCTCAGGCCGGCCAGTTTTCCTGCAGCAAGGAGCGCTTGCCGGGCTCGTCCAACCAGTTATCGGCATCGTCAGGAGGCAGTTTTACCTCGCTGATATTGGGCCAGTGAGTGGCGAGTTTCCTGTTCAGGGAGAGGAATTCTACTTGCTTTTGCGGTAGTTCGTCCTCGGAATAGATGGCGTCGGCGGGGCATTCCGGTTCACATAATGCGCAATCAATGCACTCCTCTGGATTAATGACAAGCATATTCGGCCCTTCATAGAAGCAATCTACGGGACACACATCAACACAATCGGTGTATTTGCATTTAATACAATTTTCGCCAACCACATAAGTCATTAATCAAACCTCGAATTGAAAATCCAGTTAGCTTTGGCAACAGAATCACTATACGGGATAAATTATGAATGACCACGCTCACCACGATCGGAGCTCACATTACAAAAAGGACAGCCTGAGCCTATGGGGTGCTGTCTCAATGGGGACCGGAGTCATGATAGGCGCCGGGATTTTTGCTTTGACCGGTCAAGTTGCGGAATTGGCGCGGGACTGGTTCCCATTGGCATTTCTCCTTGCTGCAGTAATCTCGGGTTTTTCTGCTTACAGCTACGTTAAGATGGCTAATGCGTGGCCTTCAGCCGGTGGTATTGCGATGTTTCTCGAAAAATCATATGGGCGCGGAACCATCACGGCTGTTTGTGCGCTGCTTATGTATTTTTCTATGGTAATCAATGAAAGTCTTGTTGCAAGAACATTCGCAACCTACAGTCTTCAACTTACTGGCACCCAGCCTGAAGGATGGATGATTCCTGCCTTGGCTGTGGCGGTGCTTATATTCGCGTTTGTCGTTAATGTACTGGGAAACCGCTTCATTCAAACATTCTCGTTTTTCATGGCGTTTATAAAAATCGGTGGCCTAGTATTTCTTGCGGTTGGCGGTTTGTGGGCATCAGGGCTCACGTTTGAGGCAATCGCCTCTCCTCAGGAAGACACGACGTTTTCCGGGTTCCTCGGCGCGGTAGCGCTCGGGATTCTTGCTTATAAAGGATTCACTACTATCACCAATAGCGGCTCAGAGATTAAAGATCCGCACAAGAATGTAGGGCGAGCTATTATCCTATCCTTGGGAATCTGTGTTCTGGTTTATATGCTGGTTGCCTTCGCGGTGGCGGGAAATCTCACTGTCGAAGAAATTGTTGCTGCGAGAGATTATTCCTTAGCCGAAGCATCGCGTCCTGCTTACGGAGATCTGGGGCTGCGGGTTACTGTCATCTTCGCAATCGTAGCAACTGTATCAGGTGTCATTGCCAGTGTATTCGCTGTGTCCCGAATGCTGGCAATGCTTACTGACATGAAGCTTGTCCCTCATAGTCATTTCGGGATGCCAGGCAGCATTCAAAAACATACGCTGGTTTACACGATTATTCTGGCAATCTTGTTGGCAGCCTTCTTTGATCTAAGTCGTATAGCTTCTCTGGGCGCAATATTTTACATTCTGATGGATATTGCTATTCATTGGGGGGTACTGCGCCACGTAAGAGAAGAGATTCATGCCAATCCTGTTATCCTTGTCACGGCAATAACGCTCGATGTCATAGTGCTGATTGCTTTTTTATGGGTTAAATTACAATCTGACATACTTGTTATTTACGCTTCAGTGCTGGGGTTAGTATTTGTTTTTGCCGGGGAGCGATATTTCCTGTCAAATCAGAAAGATAATGCTTCGTGAGTCAATCTCCAGAATCGCGGGTAAACCTATTCCCATCGCGTATGGCTATGGAAATAGGATCTATACTGGCATATCGATCTATGTTGTTGCATTTTTATTGCACTTCGTTTGGGAAATGTGGCAAGTACCGTTTTTTGAAGGAATGTCCAGGGCTGCACACTGGGATGCGCTTTTGTTTTGCACACAGGCAGCATTTGGTGATGCTTTCATAACGCTGTTGGCTTTCCTGGTCGCGTCCTTTTTGGCCGGCTGGAGCAAGGCTGGAAAATTCAGATACAGGCTCAGGGGATGGCTAAGTTTTGTGGCAACGGGGCTGTTGCTTACAATTATGCTTGAGCTATTAGCCACCAAATTTCTTGATCGCTGGCAATACAGTGACTTGATGCCGGTATTGCCTTATCTGGAAGTTGGGTTGGTGCCGCTCCTGCAATGGTTGGCATTGCCGCCTCTTACTTTGTGGTTATCCTTGGTATTCCTGCGTGGGCTGACGGTTGCCAGAAGCCAACGACAATAGTCGTTAAAATGACCTATACCCTACCAGATGTATCCAACTTAGGCGCTCATTATATGGAGTGCCTACAGCAAAGTTTGAATGGCATGGTAGTAGCTCAAAACACGGAAACGGAATTGGGAGAAGTTAAATTACTTTGGATTGTCGCATAAAGCTCCTGATTGTGCGCACCTGTACGCTGCTGCTTAGTTAATGGGAATTCAATTAGTAATGTAATCATGCAATGCGTAGCGACCAGGATGTGCTACAACTACTGCAGGACGAATTCACTATCGATTCCAATCGCATTTATTCCCTGGGTCATTCAATGGGTGAGCCAGAACTTTACAGGTCGCCTCAAAGTACTCGGATCTGTTTGCGGGGCCGGGCATCGCTGCGTAGGCATCCGAGGCGGATATGCCGGTAGATGCCATTCTTGAACGCGTCGAACACTTGCCGATTCTGGTTCTGCAGGTCACAGAGGATACTGCGGTTCAGGTTGAGCGCGCACGCGCTTAGGTTGAAGGCATGAAAGAGCGGAGGAACCAGCACATTTGATTTCTCTAGAAAATAGACATACCGGTTCGCGTTGAAAACAGATCGAGGGCTGCGATTCCGGCCACCGAGTTGCCATGGGGATTTAGTGCCGGGCTCCAGACCGCGATGACCAATTCATCGGGAATGATGGCCACGATGCCGCCGCCGACACCACTCTTGCCGGGCAGGCCGACGCGATAGGCGAATTCCCCGGCTTCATCGTAAAAGCCGCAGGTCAACATCAAGGCGTTAATGCGCTTGGCCTGGCTGGCAGTCAGAATTCGCTCGCCACTGCCCGGCACCTTGCCGGCATTGGCAAGAAACAGAAACGCCCGGGCAAGATCAACACAGCTCATTTGAATAGCGCACTGGTGGTAGTAGATGTTAAGAACATCTTCGGTCTCATGCTGGATGTTCTGGTGGGCTTTCATCAGGTTGATGAGGGCGCGGTTGGTATAGCCAAACTGTTTTTCCGAGGCGACGACCGATTCATCGAAACCAATCTCGGCACACTGAAGCTTGTTAATGAATTGCAATAGCTCCCGATTGGGAATATCCAGGTGATCGAGCAGCACATCAGTGATGACAAGTGCGCCGGCGTTAATAAAAGGATTGCGCGGAATACCCTGTTCATACTCAAGTTGCACTAAAGAGTTGAAGGCGCTGCCGGAAGGTTCCCGGCCAACCCGCTCCCAGATCTGCTCATCCAGAATGCGCATGCCCAGGGCAAGATTGATGACTTTGGAGATGCTCTGGATGGAAAACTTTTCGCTGGCATCACCGACGGCGTATCGTTCACCGCTTACCGTCTCGATGGCGATGCCCAGTTTATTCGGGTCTTGCTGGGCAAGCGCGGGAATATAGTCTGCCACTTTGCCAGTCCCCAGCAGTGGCTGTACTTCCCGATGTATTTCCTGAAGCAGTGCGTCGTATTTCATAAGGTATGCAGTTCTTCCCCAATTAATTTATGCATGAGCCTTTAACTGCCCAGAAAGCGGATCAACTCGGCATTGACGATTGCCGGTACTTCCTCGTGGGGGTTATGACCGATATCCGGGATCAGGAAGACCTCGCCGTTAGGAAAGACGCTGGCGGCATGGCGAGCTTCTTCGGCAAAGCTCGGGTAGTCTTCCTCGCCGCCCATGATCAGGGTTTTGGTGTGGATATGTTGCCAGTCGTTGACGACGGTATCCATGGCGCGCATATGTCCGGTCAACTGGCTCACTGCCGCCATGCGCGGCCAGTCGCCACTCATACGCTGGCCATAGCGAATGCGCATGTGTTCGAGGAACTCCGGTTGCCAGTTCACATAGTTTTCATGCCCCCAGCGCAGCAGCCCCTCATAGACTTCATCCATATCGGGGTTGGCGTCGATCTCGCCATTGAGCGGTCGAAAACCCCGGCCGGCACGGCGGTCGGTGAGACCAACCTGATTCACAGTGACCAGATGGCTAATACGCTCCGGGTAGAGAAAGGCGAATCGGGTGACCATCTGGCCGCCGATGGAGTGACCTACCAGTGCGGCCTGCTCGATACCCAGATGATCCATCAGTCGCGCCGTATTGGAAGCCCACAGACTGATGCTATAGGGGATCATGGGCTTGGATGACTTGCCCCAGCCCAGGCGATCCTTGGCGATGACCCGGTAGCCTTCGGCGGCCAGGGCCTTGATCTGTTCCTCCCAATACCATCCATAGTAAAGGCCGCCATGATGAAAGATCACTGTACGACCATTGGCGGGGCCGGTGGGAGCGACATCCATATAAGCCAGACGCACATCCTCACCATAGACGCTGAAATTTATATAACTGACAGGGAAAGGGTATTCAATTTCTTCCAGGCTTAAGGAAACCGGGCCCCAGTGTTCGGGTGCGCGCTCTGGCGGCGCTGACTGGGCCAGAACCGGGCTGGAGACAAGTACAGCGGCGAGCAGGGCAATGATAGTGCTGGTGCGGACGCTGAATGAGCAGTTAGAATTCTTCATGATTCCTCCGGGACAATGGCTGTCGATTCCTCACAGGAATCGCACTATAGAGTTACCAGAAGCGCTTCAAGCAGACAAGCAGGATCGAAACAAAACGATCGAAAACCAGTCTGCATGCAGTGCTACAGCAGGCAAAAGCAGAAAAAAGCATAAAAAGGGAATTCAGGGAGCAGGCTTATGAGAACTTGCAAGGCAGCAAAACAGGTGGTGACCAGATGTTGGGCTCTTTGTTTGATAAGCGTTGTCACGCTGTCGGCAGAAGCAGCCGAGAGCAGTGCCGTGTTGTTATTGGGTGTAGAAAGCAATAACAACCTTTCCAATTACCAACTGGTTTTTTACCAATGTCGACATTAGTGAAACGCTATTGGTGAGCCAGTCCCGGGCACGGGGTCGCTCCTCGGGTGACAGCCGTGAGCCCATCTTCAGTGAAGCCGAGCCCGGTCGTTATTTCCTTAGCGCAGTGAACATTGTTTATGACCAGGACTTGCAGCCGGTGGGGCGACTCAGGGATACGGGTGATTATTTCCTGGTGGAGCCCGGGGCGGTGAACTATCCCGGTGATCTCATCATCAATCTCGATGACCGGCGGGGACGCCATGAACTGACGGTCAGCTATGAGGCCCGTTCGCCCACATTGATTGCAGCGGCGCAGGCCGATCCGGATTTGTTAAAAACCAGCCCGATTTATGTGACGGTACCGGGCAGTGATCGGGTGCTGATTCAGCCCGCCATGCTGGGACTTCAGTAGTGTTGTCACCAGGCAGGCTATGCCTGCGGAAATATTGCCTCTGACTGTGCCGGCAATATTTCCGCAGCGTTGAGTTATCAGTTTGCCGCTTAGCGCGGGCGATCGAAGGCCAGGGAGAAAAACAGGCTGTTCATAAACAGCTTGTTGCTGCCAAAGAACCAGGCCCGGAAATTCGGGTTGTCCGCAAACAGCATGACACTGCCGGCACCATGGCGTTCCGCAATGGCCATGGCTTTGCCCGCCAGTTCCTGTTGCTTCTCCTCGGAAGCAAAACCCGATAGCAGAGGATTCTCTTCAATCTTCACCACGGTCGCCCAGGGATTCTCCGGCGGCTCAAAGGCGATCAGGGTATTGCGCTGACTGGCCAGTGAGCGGTTGGAATAACCGAAGCCGATGGGGTGGCTGTTATCCAGATCACCGGCAAAGATTGCCCCGCCGATAATGTCCTGGGCTTCAATATCATCCTTGTCGGCGTAGTCGAAACGCCCCGAACCCGAGTCAGTCTCATCGGCATGACTCGCGTTCTCATTCTGACCGGGATAGAGGATATTGTCATGGGCCCAGCTGGCTCCCTGCCTGATACCAATCAGACTGCCGCCACCACGCACCCAATCATTGATCTGCTCTACCCGATTGCCGAGGTCACCGTGGCTTCCACCCACCAATACCAGGTGGCTGTAGTTGGCAAGATCGAGCCCGGCCAGATCGCGTTTATTCACCATATGAACCGGCATCTGCATTCTGGCGTCCAATAGATGCCAGACTTCGCCGGCGTCATAGGCGGAGATGCCTTCCCCAACCAGCAGCAAGACTTTGGGCTTGGGAATGTCAGCGAAATTGCGACTGCCCAAATCCATGCCCGCCTGAGGAGTGTGGCCTGAGTCCACAGCATGTACCTGAATACCATCTTCGCTGGCGATAGTTTGCATCAGGGCATGGATTTCATCATCGCTGGCTTCACCGCCCTGCCAGCCCAGGGGTACCAGAATGGCACCGGCGGGCAGATCAATGACCTCGCCATTGCTTTCGATGCTGACTGGTCGGGTGGCTACCTTGGCCTTGATGTCGGCATCCAGCAGTCGGTAGAGAGCGCGGGGCGCGTAGTAATTGGACCAGTCGAACAGATAGGCATAGGACGCCGGTTGCGGTATCGCCCCCTGGGGAAATTCGCCGGAAACGGGCGCGCCGACAATGTCGCCACGGATCTGTCGTGCCGACAGGGCGGCAAAATCGAAATCGAAAGCCAGGGGCAGGGTCCAGGCGGACACATCATAGAAGGTTTCATCTTCGAACTCGGTAATCAGTTCGAACAGTGCCTTGACCATTCGATACTGTGCCTGGTCAGTTTCCACAACATAGGAATCCGAGGCGGGGAAAAACTGACCATCCACTTCGATGTCCTCAGTCAATGTTCTCACCTGGATCTGATGGCGGTTGAGGATATCAATGGCATGCCAGGCCCGGGCCTTGTCGCCGATGGATGAGAAAACATAGGCCTTGATGCCATCTGCCTGGGCCAGTTCGCTGGTCTGGCGGGAAAAGTCACGCTGGTATTGCAGCAATTCGGAGCGCATCTCCAGACCAGCGCGAATCATCTCCAATGAAGTGCGGTACTGGGTGCGGATATTGTCGCGAAAGGACAGCACGCCGTGTGGGGTGTCGATCAGGCCCACTGAGCTGGCCTGCTCAAACAACATACCCATGCTGGCATGCATGTGGGGGTACGTGGAACCTTTGCCAATATAGTAGTTGTCGAAACCCTCTTCGTTAAAGAACAAACGCTGCTCACTGTCCAGCCAGGCGCGGGGCCTGTCTGCAACCCGGTCCAGCAACTCCATGGATTGCTCCGGAATCATGGGAAAGGTTCGCTCCGGTGCGCCGGGATGGAAATAGTAAGTGCTGTTGGCGCCCATCTCGTGGTAATCCACGGTGATGTTGGGGCGCCACTGGTGAAATTTGGCTACCCAGCCCCGGGGTTCCGGGTGTTGCAGAATCAGCCACTGTCGATTGAGGTCAAACCAGTAATGGTTGGTGCGTCCACCGGGCCAGAAAGTATTGTGCAGGCGGTGTTCCGGGTCAGTAACCGGTACATAGGCACCGTTCATATGGTTCCAGGCGGACATGCGGCTATTGCCATCAGGATTAAAGACGGCAATCAGCAGGATGACGCTGTTCTGCAACGTTTCCTCGATGGCCGGGCCCTGGGCGGCGGCCAGATGCCAGGCAACTGCCATGGATGAATCGGTGGAACTGACTTCGGCTCCGTGCACGCCATAGTTCAGCCAGGTCACTATGGGCATGTCCTCGCTGACTTCCTGATTGCTTTGCGGATCGCTCAGTGCCACATGGGCAGCCCGGATTTCATCGATGCGGGCATGGTTGGCAGGGCTGGTAATGGTCAGGCCCAGAATCGGTCTGCCTTCATGGGTGTAGGCAATCTCTTCGACGCTAATGCGTGGCGACAACTCGGCGAGTCTGCGCATGTATTGAACCAGCAAATCGTTTCTGGCGATGCGGTGGCCCAGTGGATGGCCAATCACCGATTCAGGACGGGGAATATCGGGATCGAAAGTGATCTCAGAAGGATAAAAGGGGCTGTCTCTGTCCACCTGCTGGCCCTGTGCCACAAGTGTGAAAGAAGCGAGAAACAACAGACTGAATAAACTGAACGAGGTTTTCATGACGGTCTCCGGATTATGCCTGCTCTGAGCATACACAGAGAGAGCGGTCGAAAACCAGTAGAGCCGTGGGATTTATTCGGATGGATTGCGGTAGCCGGGCATGCTCCAGTTAAACACGATGGCCAGACCGCGTACGGCAAAGGTGACGATGAAACCCAGAACCGTGGCGTCGAGCCAGGGCAGGGCCAGGGCATTGAAGGCAAGATAGGTGCAGGCGCCCGCCACCGAGGCAGTCACATAGATTTCCTGGCGCAGAATAATGGAGGGTTGCTGGCCGATAAGATCGCGAATGATGCCGCCAACCGAGCCGGTCACCACACCCATAACAACCGCTACCAGGGCGCCAGTGCCATAATCCAGTGCCTTGGCCGTGCCCGCCATGGTGACAAATGCCAGACCCAGGGCATCGAACCAGAGCACCAGTCTGTGGCGGGATTCGATATAGGGGGCAATCAGGTAAACACCCACGGCGGTAATCAGGCAAACCTGCAGGTACATGGTGTTCTCGATCCAGAACACCGGTGCCCCCAGCACCAGATCACGAAAAGTGCCGCCGCCAACGCCGGTAATCACTGCCAGCCACATGAAGGCAATGATATCGAGCCCCTTGCGTGAGGCCACCAGGGCGCCGGTAACGGCAAAGGTGATGGAAGCAAGTATGTCCGCAAGCACGGTAATTGTCTGAACTTCCATAGTCAGTCAGTTCCTTTGCCGAAGTAATTGATCAATGACTGAGCCCAATTATTCACAGCTGTTTTCTCATCTTGATTACCAGGCTTTCTGTGCCATCGGCGGCAACATGCTGATCCCGGTCAAATTCCACATAACCACAGTTTTCATATAGCGGCATGCCTGCGACTGTCGCGCCCAGCTCAATGGATTTGAAGCCTGCCTGGCGGGCCGCTTCCTCACCCAGTTGCAGTAGCAGTCTGCCGATGCCGCGCCGGGTCCAGTCCGGGTGGGTGTACATGGCACGTATGCGTGCCGGCTCGGTTAGTGGATCCGAGAAGCTGTCGTCCCGGCCACTGCTCTGGTCGCCGCCATACAATGTTCTTCGTCTGCCCCAGCCGCCACAACCCACCAGCACAGTCTTGCCCTCGCTTTCCGCTTCAATCAGAAAATAGCTGCCATCTTCGATCAGGGTCTGGTCCAGCCCCATGGAGTGTTTGACCGCGGCGATTTCAGCGGCGGATAGAAAGGCTTTCATGTTTTCTTCAATCGCCAATTGCATCAGCTCCATGATGGCAGGCATGTCATCAAATTTGGCGATGCGGTGCTGAAACTGATCTGCTTGTGTGGCTTTTGCCAAGCTGGTCGACCTCTGCTAGTTTGTCTGCCGCCAAGTGTAACTGAAAACAGGCACTGCAAATCAATTGCCAATGCAATCCTTGGGCCCTGCTTCTGGCCGGGCAGCTAACAGGCTTTGGCAGGCCGGTGTTGGCGACGACGCTGATAAGAAAAAGAGAAACCCATGCCCGTAGAGACTTCCCCCGGACTATTTTCCCTGTTGCCTCTGGCCCTGGCTCTGGCCACAGCCTTCAAAACCCGAAACGCGATTTTTGCCTTGCTGGTGGGCTGCGTAGTGGGTGTCACCATGGTTGGCTTCACAGAGCAGGGGCTGATGTTCAATCCGGTCTATGCCTTCAGCGATACCCTGCAGGCAGCCCTGGATGGTGATTTCATCTGGGTCAGCCTGATCGTTATCTTTATTGGTATTCTGTTCGAGCTGTTCAAATCGGCCGGCGTTATCAGTCTTTTCGCTGAGCGTATGTCGCGGCGCTGTCACACAGCCCGGCAGGTTAAAACCACCACCTGGGCCATGGGTTTCCTGATAGTAGATGACTATTTCAGCCCGCTGATGACCGGGCCTATCATGCGGCCTCTGTCAGACAAGGCGCGCATCTCCCGGGAAAAGCTGGCCTATATACTGGATTCCACTACCGCTTCGGTGTGTGTGCTGATTCCCTTTATGTCCTGGGGTGCTTATCTGGCCGGTCTGATTGCGGCAGAAGCAGGGCCGGTGGAAGGTCTGGATATGGCCCTGTCGGTGTTCGCCAATGCCATCCTCTATAACTTCTATCCCATGCTGGCATTGTTGCTGGCTTTGCTGGTGAGTCTGGAAAAAATCCCCGATGTGGGCCTGATGCGCCGTGCCGAGCGCCGCGCCCGGGACGAGGGCAAGGTGTTGCGTGACGGCGCCATGCCCATGGTCAGTGATGAGGGGGATGATCTGCTGGCGGTACGCCGGGAAGAAGCCTCCCTGTTCTGGGATCTCGGTGTGCCTGTCATCGTCGTTTTTTCAGTGGTGCTGGAATCCTATTTCGTATTCGGCAATATGCGCATTGCCGAGGCCTTCATGTTGGGTGTCCTGTATTTGTCATTGCGCCTGGTGAGTAATGGTGTACTCGCCAGCGCCAATGAATTGACCACTGTTGCCCTGCGGGGAATAAACAGTGTGATGCCCGCCATCGTGTTAATGGGTCTGGCCTACTGCATTAATGCGGTCACCGGCTCGCTGGGTGCGGCCGACTATATTCTGGAATCTACCCGTGGTCTGATGACGCCGGGGCTGTTTGTGGCAACCACATTTTTTGTCACCGCCTGTATCTCCTTTTCCACCGGCACCAGTTGGGGTGCCTATGCCCTGATGATTCCATTTGTGCTGCCCATCGCCTATGACTTCAGTGGCGGCATAGCCCAGGACCCATTGGTTTACAAGGCCATTGCCGCGGTAGTGGGAGGCGGTATCTTTGGTGATCATTCCTCACCGGTATCGGATACTTCTGTGCTGTCCTCGGTTGGGGCGGGCAGCGATCACATGGATCATGTGCTGACCCAGTTACCCTATGCCCTGATAGCAGGTGGCTTGACGCTGTTATTGTACCTTCTGGTTTGAAACGCAAACCTGCCGCTTGAATTGCTGCCAATTGCGGTGGATAGTTCTCATTAACGACATAAAATCCCAGAGTGATACTATGAAACTGACTCGACGTGACCTAATGCTGGCAGCTGGCACCCTGACGACTGCGGCGACAATGCCTCGGGCGCTCGCCGCTACAGCCAATCCCGCCCTGATCAAACCACAACGATTGCAACCGGGCATGACCGTTGCCCTGGTTACTCCGGCCAGCAATGTCCCGGAAGACCGCGACCTGCACACTGCCATGGATCTGGTTCGCTCACTGGGCTTCGTCCCCAAGCCAGCGCCTAATTTGTTCAGTCGTAGCCAATACCTGGCTGGCAGTGATGAGCAACGTGCCAGTGATCTCAATGCCATGTTCGCCGATCCTGAGGTGGATGCGATTTTCTGTGTGCGTGGTGGCTATGGTTCCGGCCGGCTGCTGCGCTATCTGGACTACGACACCATTGCCGCCAATCCCAAAATCCTTATGGGCTATAGCGACATCACCGCCATTCTCAATGCCATCACCCTGAGAACCGGTCTGGTGACATTCCATGGTCCCATTGCCAGCAGTAATTTCACGGACTACACCCTTGGCCAATACCACAAGGTGCTGGTGGAGCCGACGGCGAATACCCTGATTGGTGAATTGCCGGAGTTTGAAACCCGCCCCGGGGTAGTGGATTGGGAAAACAGGTTGACCACGATTGTGCCCGGTGTGGCCGAGGGCAGACTGATGGGGGGCAATCTGGCGCTACTGGTGACCTTGCTGGGCACGCCATTCGAGCCGGTATTCGAAGATGCCATCCTGTTCCTGGAGGATGTCTCCGAACCGCCTTACAGCGTCGATCGAATGCTCACTCACCTGTGGATGGCTGGCAAGCTGGAGCAACTGGCCGGCATTGTGCTGGGCAAATTCACGGATACCGACTATGACGGCAATACCTTCAGCATGGAGCAGGTCATGATCGACCGTCTGGAACCGCTGGGCATTCCCGTCCTGCGCGGGGCCATGATTGGCCACATCGATGACAAAACCGTGGTGCCACTGGGAATCCGCGCCCGGCTCGATGCCAGTCAGGGCGGTCTCACCCTGCTGGAGACGGCGGTCGGCTAGTGGGCCCGGATTTGCAATGCAAGGCTATGATATTGCGGTAAAAATCGTCGCAAAGAGTTTAGTGTTCAAAGCAAGTAGGTATTTACCAGAAAAAAGGTATGTTTTTTAAGCTGTGGTCTCTGTTTCAGGTTAGGCAGGGGTCCAGAATGCGTGTTATTCTCGGCGGGTTGAAATTCAACCTGCTCTGTAATCACAAAGATCAGACTCACAAAAGAAGGTAAAAAGATGAGCAAATTCAGCCCCATTGCGTTGAAGAACCGAATGAGGGAGTTCGGGCTGGGCGCGGCAGTCGCGGCATTCATGCTGTCTGGCACGGTTTCAGGTCAAAATCTGGTAACCGATGACACTATTGAATGGTATACCCTGGGTGGCGATTACGCCCATACCCGTTATACCCCGGCTGACGAGATTACCGCTGACAATTTTGAAGAACTGGAAGTGGCCTGGGAATGGGACGGCTCCAGCTTCGGCGGTTATTCCGGTCGTTCCACTCCTACTTATGTAGATGGCAAGGTATTCACCGTTTCCGGCCCGCGCCGAAACGTGGTTGCCCTTGACCCCAAAACCGGTGAGACCCTGTGGTCTTATCGCCTGCCGAATACAGGTCGCTGGGAATACTCCATGCGTGCCTCCTACGGCAAGGGTATTGCCTATTCCCGCATTAATGGTAAAGGTGTTATCTACATCTCCACCCCGGGTTTCTTCCTGGTAGCCCTGGATGCCGAAACCGGCGCACCACTGGAAGGCTTCGGTGGACAGGTTCCGGTGGAAGGCTTCCCGGAAACCGGTGTGGTAGACATGCTGGCGGACCTGGGTCACCCCTATGACCCCTATGAAGGTATTCCGCTGGAAACCGGTTACATCACCACTTCTTCACCACCGATTGTCATTAATGACACCGTTGTGGTGGGTAACTCCGCCGAACAAGGCTATCTGCAGGCCCGCATTGAAAACGTGCCTGGCGATATTCTGGCCTATGACAAGCACACCGGTGAGTTCAAATGGAAGTTCAATGTGATTCCCCGTCCTGGCGAGTATGGCCATGAAACCTGGGAAAACGACGCCTGGTCCTATACCGGTGACGTGTCTTCCTGGGCGCCGCTGACTGCCGACGTGGAAAACAACATTGTTTACGTGCCCACCAACCCGCCGACAATCGACTACTACGGTGGTTTCCGTCCCGGTGACAACCTGTTTGGTACCAGTGTGATTGCACTGAATTCTGAAACCGGTGAGCGTATCTGGCACTACCAGACCGTGAAGCATGATGTGTGGAACTACGACAATCCGTCTCCACCGATCATGATGGACCTGAACATTCCTGGTCGCGGCACAGTCTCTGCTGTTGCAGAAGTGACCAAGCAGGGCTTTGTCTATACTTTCGACCGTTTTACAGGTGAGCCGGTGTGGCCCATGGAAGAGCGTCCGGTTCCGCAATCCGAGGTACCTGGTGAGAAGCTGGCAGAAACCCAGCCCTTCCCCACCAAGCCACCACCGTTTGAGCAGCAGGGACTCAGTGAAGACGATCTGATCGACTTTACTCCTGAGCTGCGCCGCGAAGCGCTTGAAGTGATGGCCGAGTACGACATGGGTCCGCTGTTCAATCCGCCGGTTCATGACGGCAATGCCGAAGGCAAACTGGGCGCAGCCATGTGTCCGGGTGATGGTGGTGGTGCCAACATCTATGCACCGCCCACAGCAGATCCTACAACCGGCTTTCTGTATGTGGCTTCCGCCAATGCCTGTAGCTGGCAACTGGTCATTCCCGGTGAAGAAGCCGATGCGGCCATTGAAAAGCCCACCGGTACTACTTTTGCAGCCTATGCCAATGGTCCCCGTGGCCGTTCGCCGCGACTGCGCTCCGGTCTGCCCTATGTCAAGCCGCTGTACAGCAGCATCACTGCCTACAACATGAATACCGGTGAGATTGCTTTCCGTATTCCGGCTGGTGAGACGCCTGATCGTGTTCGCAACAATCCGGCGCTGGAAGGCGTTGATGTTGGCGATACCGGTAGCGGCCGTGCAAGTTCCATGGTGACCACTGCCAACATGCTGGTTTATGCCGGTGTGGATCACGACGGCCAGACTGGCCTGCTGTACGCAATCGACAAGCAAACCGGTGAAGAACTGGGCCGCGTCGAATTCGACGGCCAGGTTCGCTACGGTCTGAGCTCCTGGATGCACGATGGCCATCAGTACATCATCCTGCAAGCAGGCGCCAAGCTGATTGCCATGGCACTGCCCGAAGCCCAGGCTTCCATGGGTGGCGGCCACTAAGGGTTCACCAGATATCCATCTGGATTGAATGACAAAGGCCGGAAAGGTTTAGCCCTCCGGCCTTTTTTTCGCCCGTGATTTTTCTGACATTGCGCCTTCGGGCAGAATTCGACAACAAGGTTTCGAATTCCTGTTTTTGACTGGCAATTGATCGCTCCGGAAGCTGTATTTTCCGGGGCTCTGCAATTATTCTGGCTCAATAAATTCTTATCTCTACACAGGAGACTATTATGAGTTTAAGACTTGGCGACACCGCACCTGATTTCACCGTTGACACCACCGCTGGCAAAATCAGCTTTCACGAATGGCTGGGAGATTCCTGGGGCTTTTTCTTCAGTCACCCGGCCGATTTCACGCCGGTATGCACCACGGAAATGGGACGCACAGCCCAGCTCAAAGACGAGTTTGCCAATCGCAACGTCAAATCCCTTGGCCTGTCCACAGACACGGTAGAAGAGCATGACAAGTGGATTCTGGATGTGAACGACACCCAGAATACAACGCTGGAATTTCCCATCGTGGCGGATGCCGATCACAAGATTGCTGAACTGTACGGCATGATTCATCCCGGCGAGAGTGAAACTGCAGCAGTGCGCTCCGTTTTCATCATCGACCCCAACAAGAAGATCCGTCTCACCATGACCTACCCCATGCAGGTAGGCCGCAATTTTGATGAGATCCTGAGAGTGATCGATTCCCTGCAATTGGGAGATGCCAAGCGCATCGCCACTCCGGCTGACTGGCGCCCGGGCGATGAAGTGATTATCCCGCCGTCAATCAGTAATGAAGAGGCCAAGGATATTTTTCCCCAGGGCTGGAATGAAGTACGTTCCTACCTGCGCCTGACCAAAGTTGATTAAAGTGGTTGGCTGAAGCAGTTGACTGAAATAGTTGGCTGCTGTTGAAAGCAAAGGCCGGGTGCTGCGAACCCTGATCAGACCCGGCCGGCAGGAGGCCTGAGTAGAATGTGGGACGAACGCTACGCCGCCGACGAATACATTTATGGCACCGAGCCCAATGAATTTCTGCTTGAGCATGCCCGGGAGCTGAGTGGCCCCGTGTTGTGTATTGCCGAAGGGGAAGGGCGCAATGCCGTCTTTCTTGCCTCGCTGGGCCTTGAAGTACTCGGCGTGGACAGTTCTACCGTGGGACTGGGCAAAGCCCGGGCCCTGGCGGAATCCAGAGGCGTCAGTATTGCCACACAAGTGGCCGACCTGGCGGATTATCTGCCGCAGCCAAATACCTATGGCGCGGTTGTTTCTGTGTTTGCCCATCTGCCTTCACAGATCCGGCAACGGCTATATCCCTTGCTGGAACAATGCCTGCTGCCGGGAGGCATGTTAGTGCTGGAGGCTTATAGCGAAGCACAAATCTCACGCGATACCGGTGGTCCAAAAGATCCGGATATGCTGATGAGCGAGGCAAAGATCGAGGCAGAGTTTGCGAATCTTGATGCGCAGTTTCTGCAGGAAACTCAGCGGCAGGTTGTTGAGGGCAGCTACCACACTGGCCTGGCCGATGTAGTGCAGTTTATCGGCCGCAAACCAACACCGTAGCTGGAGAAAACCGTCGGCTCAGGCAGTGAGCATCTTGTAGAGTTCATCTTTCAGATGAAGCCGGCGCATTTTGGCCTCTTCTTCTGTCTGGGTAGAAACCGGTGTGGTTTCCTTTTCCATGTTTTCGATATCAACAGTTAGCTCGTGATATTCATCGAAGAGCTTGCGAAAGTGCTGGTCGCTGGTTTTCAGTTCATGAATCCGGTCACGAAGCTCCGGGAATTCATGTAGCAGATCATGATGCTCGATAGTCAAGACTGGTCTCCTGTCTGTGCACAAGTGCTGATACCAAAGACTTTATAGAGTGGGCAGAAGCCGACAATTCCGGTCACCAGTGCCACGATGCCGGGTATGGAAAGCAAGCCAATACCGCCCAGGCCGATCAATACCACGCCCAGAATTACCCGCATGATTCTGTCATCAGTGCTTTCATTGATAATCATGATGCCACGCTCCCGGTTTCCAAACCCGTGAAATAACCCAGATAACTTATGTCTTTGTATTCTGCGTCTATTGAAAACCCGCGTGTTGATTTGGGTCAATCATCAGTGCCGGGGCAGGCCCGCTTGCCTGTCAGGCCGGTATTGCCTATCGTGGCGGAACTTATAAGGCGAAATTAACCAAACCAGCATCGCCAATGAATCAGCAGGAGTCAGGCAATGAACAAAGCACAATCAACATTTCTCGGCCTGTTGGCACTGATTATTGGCAGTCCCGCCATCGCCAGTTACGGCATCTACGTTGGTAAAAACCTGACGGCCGACGGCAGTGTGCTGATCGGTGGCACCGGGGAGGAAGTGTCCAGCCATTGGTTGGAAATCATACCGGCCCGAAACTGGCCGGCTGGTACCATGATCATTGTCGGAGTGGATGAGCGCGCGACCTACCCTGGAGAACTGATGGAAATACCGCAGGTGGCGCGTACAGCAAAATACATCAGCATGAGCTACTCCGACTATGAGGGTTTTCCGCCACCGCTCACCAATGGCGGGCTGAATGAGCATGGTGTGGCAGCCCGTGATATCTGGTCACCTTCCAGGCCGGAGCTGGCGCAGATGACACCGGAACCGCAGACCGGACCCAACTACAGTGATCTGTCACGTATCGCCATGGAGCGTGCCCATAGCGCCAGAGAGGCTGTTGAGATCATCGGCGATCTTATGAACCGCTATAATTATTCTACCTATGGTGGTAATTCCCATATGTTTGCTGACCGTGACGAAGGCTGGGTGGTGATTAATTTTGCCGGTGGCCAGGGGCTCTGGATCGCCGAGCGGCTCGGGCCTGATGATGTGCGCATGTCTTATCCGGGCTATATCGAGGAAGTGCCACTGGATTTTCAGTCTCACCCTGACTATATGGGCTCGGATAACTTCATCTCCTTTGCTGTGGACCAGGGTTGGTTTGACCCGGCTTCCGGTGAGCCATTTAATGTCAATGACATATACGGCAATGGGGAAGGGCGTTCTGAAGGTGTTCAGGTGATCGAGGCGCGCGCCCTGGCAGATGCAGCCAATGGTGGTGTCACCCTGCGCCATATGATGAGTTATGTGCGTGATCCCCTGATCGCCGGCGATCCCGCTGGCTATGGGCAGGTTGCACATCTAAAACAGAGTCATCCTGATGCTGATTTTCTGACTCTTTGGGTGGCACCAACCGGCTCAGTGACAGCGCCTTTTATTCCCCAGTGGATGGGCAATGTCGAGGTGTTGCCGGAATACCGCAAGCATCGCTATTTGACCAAAGGCGAAGCAACAAGATTTGTTACCAGCGACTTTTCCATTCAGGAGGCTTCGCAGTTTGCGGGGCGTCTGTTTAAAAGGCTGATGTACTATACCTGTGATGCGCCAGATCGTTTCCTGCCGGAAGTGACCGAGGCACTTACCGCCTTTGAAGCAGTAAGCATGGTGGATGTGCTGGCAATCGAAGAGCGTGCCCGGGTCCTGTTTGAAGCCGGTCGGCCTGAACTGGGTCGTGCAGTGTTGAATGAATACAGTCTGCAGCGCTCAGAAGAAGCACTGGAATTGGGTGAGGCCTTGTTGGGAAGTATTGAGGCGCGCCATCGACTGCTTTTTGGCTATCGGGAGCCTGTGGACTGGGAAACCATCAGTGTGCGTCGCGGAGACCTGGTGTTCTGTCAATAAATACCGCGTCATTGACAGGACCGGGCTGTCCGGATCAATTTCCAAGAAACAGGGTCTGGATTATTCTGGAATTATCCAGGGAGTCGCCAAATGCGGGCCCGGGAGAGTGCAATAACCAGGGTCGGAATAACACCAGTCGATTGTATTTGTAAGGTATGGACAGAGTCTTCTCCCAAAGAGATTCGTCCAGACCTTCAGTCTCCAGAAAGGCACGCAGATCCGAGAAGTTCTTCCACCCGTATTTGGCAAAACCTTCAACCGTATTGGGCGCTATTTCCAGTCCGGTGCGTTTGTGTCGCCAGAAATTGGTGCCCTCCGTTTCGGGGTGATCTTTCGACAAATACACCACGCCGGCCCATTTCGTTTCGACGTCTACATCGTAATGAATATGGAAATGAAAGGGATCATCCACTTGCGTAAAGCGAATTCTGCCATTGGCATTGGTAGAGGAATTGATGGAAGGTTCCAGAGTCAATTTCTGAAAGGCATCCCGTAATGGCTCGCCGAGAAATGTTTGGGTCGTCATCACTCCGGCATAGGCGCCCCGGGGAAGTTCTTCTTTTCTGATCGATTCCTTAGCGGCTTCCACCAGGCCATCGGGGTCGCCATAAAAATCATCAACGATTATGAATCTGTTCTGCATCGTTTGGCACTCGCCTTGAGCTGTAAGGCTCAGTTCCTTGTCAAATAAATTCCGCAGCCTGTTGTATCGCAGGGCTGCCAGGCATAAGTCATGCTGCCCGGATTTGTCAGCGTGCTCACCACTGCTGTTGTGGATCCTGAGTGGCGAAATACAGGGTTTGTACAATCCTGCAAGTTTCCGGCGAATCACCGAAGCCAGGACCATGGCTGTGGAACTGCCAGGGCCGGAATAACACCAGCCGGTTGAACTTATAGGGCACCGTCAGTGTTTTTTTCCATAAAGACTCGTCACGTCCCTCACGGTCCATAAAAGCATCCAGTGCCTCGAAAGATTCCCAGCCAAATTTATTGAGCCCTTTGCTGGTAGTGGGAGCGACATCCAGTCCGGTCTGTTGGTGGCGCCAGAAGCAGGTACCATCAACACCGGGATTCTCTGGTGAAAGATAGATGACACCGGTCCACATGGTACGCATTCTGGAATCACAGTACACACGAAACTCAGGGTTCGGATTTGTTTCATTGAACAGTATCCTGCCATTGGCCTCAGCAGATGAAACAATCGCAGCTTCCAGAGTCAGCTTCTGAAACAGTTCTCTCAGGGGCTGGCCAAGGAAGAAATTGCGGGTGAGCATGCCAGGCTCATGACCGGCGGGAGTTGCAGCGTCCCGGTCTGACTTGAGGGCAGTTTCAACGATTTCTTCGGGATTGCTGTAGAAATCATCGATAATCAGATATCGGTTAAACATCGGTGAATCACTCGTTTTTCAAGACCTGAACATCGCATGGAAATTGCTTTGCTGCCCGGTCAGTCCAAAGGGGGCTTTTGTCACTCTTGTAGTCAGCAGGAATTGTAACAGGGCATAAAGATTTTCGCTGCTACCGAAAACAGGCCGGCGTGCAGGAGCAATTTGTCTCATCAGGGCTGTTCGTTTACTTGCCGGTAGCCCGAAGGTGAATACTCAATGGAGCTGGGAAAATCCAGGGGCTTGATTTCGGAATGCCCCACATAGACGGCATCGTTAACTCCCCGGCTGGCTTCATAGCGGCGCATGAATTCATCTTCTGATGCGCGATCGGGAAGTTGGCCGCCCAGGGCCATATTGATAATTCTGGCCACCGCTTCGGGCTGTTCTCGCTGGGGATAATGAGCCGCGGTGGGCAGTATCCAGTAGCTACCGGGGGCCTCGCGATCATCGAGGTAAGTATCCCAGACATGATTGGCAATGCGAATGGGGTTGACGTTATCCGCCAGCCCCCACAGATAGGCTGTGGGTATTGGGCTTCTGCGCAGATTGTCCAGCCAGCGCAACTCATTCGCCTGTCTCTCAAGCAAATAGCGCCCAACATAAAGCAGGGAAATATTGCCATCCTTGAAAGCAAAAATATCTGCATAGGCCAGCGCTTCTGGCTCGCCTTCGGTGAGACGGGGTGCATTGCGCCGCGCTTCGATGAAGCGGGCGCCAGCCTCGGCATCCAGCAGGGTCAGCTGGAAAGGAACAAGATTGGCCAATGGCAGGAACATGCCGCTGTTGGACAGAAAATGGTAGTTGATGCGATAGCCCGGGTCGGGGTTGTCCAGATAGTTGCCAAGCAAGGCAAGCCCGATACTGACGCCCCGGTCATGGGTGTAGAGGGCGAAATCATCAAACTCCACTACTTCGCGCAGGAAGTAGTCAATAATTTCGGCATTCTCCGCCAGCATATAGTTGTAGCCGTCCAGGGGCTTGTCGGAAAAGCCTGAGCCCGGGAAGTCCAGGGCGGCGATATAGTAATCCTCTTCGAGCAGTGGAATCAGCTTGTAGTAGTCGAAGCTGGAGTTGGGGAAGCCATGAATCAGCAGCAATTGGGGATTGGATTCATCGCCCCAGGTTCGGTAAAACACATTCACCCTGGCGTTGTTGTTGTCTTCGGTGCTTGAGGTCCACTCAAAGTAATCGCCACCCTCATACCACTGGCGCGCCAGTTCCGAATAGAAAACAAAATCATCATCCTGTGCATGGCCGGACTGCAGGCATAAGGAAAAGAGAACAAGCAGTACTGCGGGTTTTAACAATGTCATGGCCATTCCTGAGTGCTGTGCTGACAAGCAGAACGTGGGTTTCTATCGGTCTGCAAGGCGTCCGGAGCCGCCCAGTTGATAGTATACGGTCGGAATAAAATCTTCCGGCCCCCAGCCAGGATCATTGGTCCACTGTGCATCGTAGTCTGCAGTAGGTTGGGCTGCCATGACTTCTTCCAGTTTCCTGCCTTCCCTGATCAGGTTGAGAACCCGGCCCTGAATGTCGAGAATCATGTCGCGAAACTCGATCAGTTCACTGCGCCCAACCACTTCCAGGCCATGACCCGGAATGATCTTTGTGTTTGGCCCGGCCAGGTCGATGGCCTTGTCCAGGGCGGCTATGGTTCCCCTCAGCGTTCCGCCATTGTAAATGTCGATAATGGGGTAACTGGTGGTGCGATAGACGTCGCCCAGATGTAATACATCGGATTCGGGGAAATAGACAAAAACATCGCCATCGGTATGGGCTGGTGGGGCCAGAAAGGCGCGCACTTCTTCACCATTGAGATGAAAGCTCATGCTGTCATTAAAGGTGATCACTGGCCTGGCGGCAGGGGGTTGCTGGGGAACAAAGCTGCCACCGGCACGGGGGAAGCGACTGCGCTCTTCAAAGAAGCGCAGGCGGGTATTGTCATGGGCGAATATCAGTACATCCTGTTCGGCAAGGTTGGCGTTACCGCCAACATGATCGATATGGATATGGGTGTTTACCAGGAAGCGGATGTCTTCGTCGCTGACCTCGGCCACTGCAGCGATGAGTTTTTCAGTCAAGGGGGCGAACAGGGAATCCACCAGCAGAACACCGTCCGGGCCAACCTGGACACCGATATTGCCGCCTCCGCCTGGTCGCTGCACCATGTAGACATTGCCAGCTACCGGCGTGATGGAAAGTTCCACGTCGGCCAGATTGCCCTGGGCATGCACCTGGCTGGCGGAGGCAAACAGAGTGACTGCGCAGAGCAAGGCGAGCAGGACCCTGGCGAGCAGGGCCCTGGAGAGCAGAGAGTAGGCTGGACTGTGCATTGGAATATCCTGTTTTTATTATGAAACTGTAGAACACAGCAGCAGATTCCACAGCCCCGGACTACTTACTGTTGCTGCTTAAACCACAGACTTCAGAAAGTGGTCAGCAAGATTATAGCCCTGGGGCCCGATCCGCTCCTGCTTGTGGCAACGCAGTGATCGTTGACCATGATCATCTCATCGAATACGCCGGGGAATCCACTGCTGGAACACATGACTTTTCCGAATCTGCGGTCCTGCGGCTCAGGGCGTTGTGCTGAGGGCCTGCTCCGCCAGAATGAGGATTTCATCCACTGTCATGGTGCTGAGCCGGATGATGGAATAATCACTCCGGGACAGAATCTGGCGAATCACAAAGCTGCCGGCCCTGTAGCCAATGGCTTGCCGTCCATCGGGGTGTTGCACCATCCAGCTGCCGTAATTGGCGTCCACCGGTAGCCTGCCAATTTCCTCCCACCATTCCCGCACCTGCGGCGGATAGGCATTTCCGGCAAAGGCGGTATTGGTGTAGATCTCGGCAAAGACATTGGCCAGGCCTTCATTGACTGCGGCAGTGGTGATGCCGGGCCCGAACTTGTTGTCTTTAATGGTCCAGCCCCGGGCCAGATGATGAAACTCGTGATAGAGCACAGCGGCCAGGCCAGTATTGGCAGCGGCGACAATGCCACCATCGAAGGTGGTAGAGAGGAATACCAGCACTGTATTTGGATCATCGGCCATACCGGTAACCCCACCGACTGCAGTCAGGTCACGGTCGATAGTTGCGATACTCACGTGAATCCTGTCTGGCAGATCCGGGAGCAGATCTCTCACTGCCTCGCTTGAGCGCGCGGTAATTGCATTGATGCGGGCTATTTCAGCGCGGCTGAACTCATGACTTTCATGGTTGAAGTCGGTGCTCAGGCCGGCTGGCAATTCGGGGGATTGGGCAAGCGCCAGATTACACAGGCTCAGAAGAAACAGAATTGACAGGCGTGGGGACAGGGTCATTCGCAGTGCTCCATAAATAGAATGGCATGGTGGACGGGTTTCAATGACTTGGACGGAGCCGCGCCTTTTTGGTCACACATGGGGCTGTTTCGAATCGACCCGGATCAGCGCTGAGACAGCGCAAAGCCACGGATTGTCTGGCTTTAGTGCGGCTGCCGTGAGTCATCACTGCCAGGGCGGAAAGCCGGGGAGTTGACAAACCGACGTCGGTCTGTAAGGATGCCGGCAAATGGCTCGATTCCTCATAAGGTCAGTTGAGGCCGGATTGATGCTTTGGAGTGAGGCTGTAGAGGCTATAGCGATAGAGAGGTCAGAAGATGCCCAGGGTTACCCCGGAAGTTCGCCGCCAGGCGATTATGGACGCCGCAATGCAATTGTTTCAGGAGCGTGGATTTGACGCAGTCAGGGTTGATGACATTCTGGCAAAGACGGCTTTGTCCAAGGGTGGTTTCTACCATCACTTCAAGTCCCGCGAGGACATCCTGCGCCAGCTTGTGGCAGAAGAAATCTCAGCCACCACTGCAGCCACGGACAAGGAAGGTTCCCTGGCCACTGACGATCCTGTTGCTGCACTCATCCAACTGTTCTTGCAAGGCTCTTCCAGTCTGGGCGCGGAAGAAGGGGTGCTGGCGACACTGGATTCATTTGCATCCAAATCCGTTTATCTGGATGAACTGGAACGGCAGCTTGCCCTGCAGCTCAAGCCCCTGATAGTCAAAATTATCGAGTCTGGCATCAGCAAAAAGCTGTTCCGCAAAGTGGATAGCGCCGCAAGTGCAGAGATTGTGATGGCGGTGAACGATCACGGTAACCGCTGTGCAGTGCTGGGCAGTCTCGATCGGGAGCAATTGCGGGCTTACAACCGCACGGCCATAGAAACTCTGGGCCGGCAGCTCGGAATTGAAAAACAGCTACAGGACCTGTTGAGCCAATTCGACAAGAACAATCCTGAGCAAGAGGGAGAATGAGCATGATGCAATCCCACCCTGTGTTTGTATTCCTGGCCGGCACCTTTTTAATGTCCGGACTGGCATTCGCCATGATGTTTGCGATACCCAGTGCGCAGAGCCCTGAAGGAATGCCAGGCCTGCCTGTCTGGTTGCTGGCAATCTGGAGTCCCAGTGTCATGGCGATGATACTGGCCGCCTCCAATGCCGAGCTGTCTGCCTTGCTTTCACGGTTGCTGGCTTTCCGTGGACTGGGTTTGAGCTGGGCCATTGTTGCCATCCCCTTGCTGATCCTGATCGCGGCCATTATTCCCAATTGGCAGACAATCAGTTTCCGGGAATTCAGTCCGGGCCTGATTTTCCTGTTGCTGGCACTGAATCTATTTCTCGGCCCTCTGGGTGAGGAGCTGGGCTGGCGGGGTTTTCTGCAACCGGCTTTCGAGGCGAAGTTTGGCTGGTTGCCGGCGACGCTGGCAGTAGCTGTGATCTGGGCAGTATGGCATGCACCTTTGTGGGCCATCGCTTCCCCGCAAAGCGAGATTCCCTTCCTGATCTTTTTCGTGCATGTCCTGGCCTATGCTCTGTTAATGGCTTCAGCCCAATCCCTGGCACCCCATTCGCTGGTTCATGTTGTGTTGTTGCACTTGTTTTTTAACGTAACAGCAAGCGTGGCCCTGTTGAGTAATCTGGCCGATACCGAGCGTTGGTATACAGTCACGGCCTTTCCTTACCTGGCCTGTGCCATAGTGGTTGCCCTGCTGGTTCGCGGCAAACTGGGTGCAGCGGCTAGCGGTTCATTGGCGATAACCGGATAGCAGCGCTGGCTGGATGACCGACTTTGCAACAGATGGTAACGACTATCGAGTGCATCGCTGCGGGGGGTGTAAACTGCGCGACAAGTCAGGACACGCCGGTGGGCCGTGAGCTTGTTCGACAGCGGCAGTGCATGCTGCAATGTCCCAGGCAGCACAGGTCCAATTCGCAGCAAAAGTTGAAATCCAAATGATCACTCGTCGACAAGCGCTTCATCTCATTGGCTATGGCATGTCCGGACTGCCGGTTATCGGCAGGTCACAAAATGCTGCAGCTGGAGTCAATCCCCTCAAAATTCCCGAACTGTATACTGGCACGCTTGATTCACAAGCCCGGCGCTTCAGCTTGACACTGCAGTCCGGCGAGACGGAGTTTCTGCCCGGCCAACTGACTTCAAGCTATGGCATCAATGGTTCTTACCTCGGCCCCACATTGCGTTTCAGTCGCTACGAACATGTAGCCTTTGATGTCAGCAATACCCTGCAGGAAGACACGTCTCTGCATTGGCATGGCTTTCACCTGCCGCCCACCGAGGACGGTGGGCCCCATCAACCCATTGCCAGCGGGCAAACCTGGAGCCCGGGTTTTCGGGTGCTGCAATATGGAGGCACCTACTGGTATCACTCCCATGTGATGCATAAATCAGGCGAACAGGTTTACAAGGGCCTGGCTGGCATGATCATCGTGGATGATGAAGAACACCCGGAAGACCTGCCGGCCGAGTATGGTGTTGATGATATTCCGGTGATTCTTCAGGACCGGCGGTTCGGTAACGATGGCCAGTTCCAGTATCGCAATCGCTATGAAGACATTGTCATGGGGCAAATGGGCGACACGATTCTGGTCAATGGTACCTGGCAGCCCCATTTCCGGCCCAGAACCCAACTGGTGAGATTCCGTTTGCTGAATGCAGCGAACGCCAGAACGTTCCGCATCGCCCTCAGTGACGAGCGCCCCTTTCAGCAAATTGGCGGTGATGGTGGTTTGCTGGAGAGCCCGGTGACTCTCGATTCACTGTCCCTGGCTCCTGCGGAACGGGCCGAGATTATTGTGCGTTTCAGTCCCGGGGAATCAGTGAATCTGGTGAGCCTCGGCAGGGACAGGCAAGCAGTCTCCTTTCCCGGAGCAATGCCGCAGATGTTGAATGAACTTAACAGTGAGCCATTTGATTTGCTGGCTCTGCACTGTGAATCCAGTCTGGAAAGACGCGCCGAATTGCCCGGCACACTGACTGAAATCTACCGCCTGCCGGAGGCTGCTGCCACTAACACCCGTACTTTCCGCCTGAATATGGGCAATGGTATGCGCAGTGGCGCAGACCGCGGCCCGGGCGATGGGCCTCGCAATGGCACCGGCGGTGGCGCGGGAGGTGGCAACTACGCCATTAACGGCCGGGTGATGGACATGAACTACATCAACGAACGGGTGCCACTGAATACCACCGAGATCTGGGAAGTCAGCAATACTTCACCCATGATGCATCCCTTTCATATTCACAATGGTCAGTTTCAGATACTGGATCGCCGTGGTAAGCCGCCAGCGGCCAATGAGATGGGCTGGAAAGATACCGTGCAGGTGCATCCCGGTGAGCTGCTGCGGCTTATCATGCGATTTACAGACTATAGCGATGAGAACAATCCCTATATGTACCACTGCCATATTCTTGAGCATGAGGATCGGGGCATGATGGGCCAGTTTGTGCTGGTATAACAAACATCGAAAAAGCCCAGGTGGCCATGGCAGGGGGCACTATCGATTTCGGACCCTTGTGGCGTTTTCCTGTCTCTGGCTAGATTGTCTGGAGAAACGGTGTGTATTGATCTACATACAGGTCTTTGGAGCGAAGCTTGAAGCTGTCTTTTCCCGGCCGGGTTTTCTGAATCCTGTCTATGCGGAAAACCCGGGTCGAATCCCGCAAATGATCCCAGGCCAGGATATACCAGATTGGCCAGACCAGCAGTATGTACTGCGCCTCAATGACCCGTACTGTTTTCTGCCTGGCATCGTTGAGGTATTCAATCTCCAGGCAGTTCTGTTTCAGAAATGCTTCGGCGATAGCTTCGGAAACCCTGGTTCCAGGTGTCTTGTATCGAGACGCAATATGCTCGGCGGCCGCGTCGCCAATCAGTATGCGCTTGCGGATATTGCTGACAGTGCGACGCTGATCCTGGGGAAAGGCCTGAAACAGTTTTTGCCTTATTGCTTTCAGGTTGTCAGTCAGAAGTGGTGATCCAATGGACTCCATCACTGCCAGGGCCAGTACCAGTTCAACGATTTCCTGGTGACTGAGCTGCAAGCGCTCAACTCCCCATCGTCCCTGCAGGCGTATACCGCCACCGCGTCCCCGGTCTGATTCAAGGGGATATCCGGCTTCCCTGAGCCCCGCCAGGTCGCGCATCAGGGTGCGCTGACTCACGCCCAACTGTTTGCACAAGCCTGAACTTGTCCAGTAATCCTCGGACCTTAACAGTCCAATCAGGCGGTCACGTCTTGCGAGCCGTTGTTCAAAGCTGGCTTTGGTCATTCATAAAATATGTCATAAAGCGTCATAGTTAGCCATAGCATAACCATGCGCCCTGGCTTGAGCCGGCTTTTTGTTAGCTCCCGGTGGCGTGCACATGCTGAGTAGAAGATGGCAGCTGGCAATTAACGGATGGATTAGCGGATAGATAACGAGAGGAGAAAAATCGTGAGGCATTATTTCAACCCAATGAGCAGGGGCGCCACTACAGACTGGATGCTGAAAGAACTGGCTGTGCCCTGTGAACAGATCGTTGTCGATATCGTCGGTGGCGAAAACAAATCAGCTGCCTATCAGAGAATCAATCCGATGCAGAAAGTGCCAGCTCTGGTAGACGGTGAAACGGTGGTGACCGAAGTGGCCGCCATCTGTGCCTATCTGGCGGACAAGTTTCCCGAGCAGGGCCTTGCACCCGCGATAGGTACTGCCGAACGGGCAAGCTATTACCGTTATCTGTTCATGGCTGGCAACACACTCGAGCCTGCCATCACGCTGGCGGCTTTGAATATGGATCATCCGCAACCCGCTTCTGCCGGTTGGGGCGACATGCCGCGTATCCTGGAGACAATTGACTTATTAACACCGGCCAGTGACTGGGCACTGGGTAAGCAGTTCAGCGCGGCAGATGTAGTCTTTGGCGGCTTGCTGGATTCCTCGCTGGCCTTTGGTTTGATCGACGCTTCTGAGAAGGTAGCGGCCTATGTGGAGCGATTGCGTAGCCGTCCGGCCTATCAGGCGAGTCATGAAGCAATACTTCAGCTTAAAGCCAGTTAGCAGCCTCGCCAGACATTATCTTGTGCCACAAACACAACGCGCACATGAGCCTGTGCTTTGACTTGTCTGAATGCTGGATTAGCCGGGACCTGTCTTTTACCAGGGAACGGGGCTTGCGGCAGGAGGGGTAGGGAAGAGTTGAAATCAACAATGTGCAAGCAGCGACTGCTTGCACATTGTCCATCGTACCGTTTGACGTTTACGGGTTAACGGTTACCGGAAAGTAAGCGTTAGACCAGCAGCAAACGTTGTCGAACTGGCTGTCTGGTGCCTGGAAATTATCCACTCGCAGGCGAATAATATAGTCACCGGGTTCGCTGAAAGTCACATCGGTTTCAACTTCAGACCATTCAGCCTTGTTGGGATCGCCAGGGTTATTCGCTGCGCGCTCGCGACCAGGAATCTCCTGAGTTTCAAACTCCGGTACGGCTGGGCCCTGGTGCATGACCCAATAGGTGCCAAGCGGGTAGTACAAGCGGTCATTGCCCGTATATTGGTCTCGAACTCCACGGTCGCGGATAAAAGCCGACAGGTTAAGCGGCTCACCCACGGAAACAGTCTGGCGTTCGGCATAGATGCCTACCGGGTCGATTGACTCTTCGCCGTCCATTTCAACACGAATAGCTGGGTTTTGTGAGCCTGCGGCCATACCAGCGGGACTCATCTCATAGGCGGGTGACGTGGCACGGCCTGGCACAGACCAGCTGGTGCCGTTGGGCGACGTCAGCGTCCAGATAACTTCGGTGCCTTCCATGTCTGCAGGTACAGTCACGGCAAAGGCGCCACGTTCCTGGATGCCTACAAACCCGCCCCGATTGTAGACGGGGAAATGAGTAGGTTGAGTACCTTGAAACTGCTCGGGTTCCAACTTGTTATTGGGCCCCAGCGGAATATCAGTTGCATCTGATCGGTTGCGGTTGGCGAAGCCGAAGATCATGGTGATGGAACCATCTTCGTTCTCAATCCAGCCGTTAAACATGGGGGCTACAAACTCACCATCCGTACTGCGTGTCGCCAGGGGATACTCTTGCCGGTTTTCAGGCAGTTGAGCGTGAAGAGGGGCTGCAAGCAGCCCCATCATCATTGGCAACAAAAGTCTGGTTTTTATCGACAATCTCATCAATCCGCACCACCCAGGCTTGCAACGCTGTTGTTGTCTCGCTCTTCGCGCTCAGCAAGCAGCTTCTCGTAGGCTTCCTGATCCAGGTGAGAAATGGCGATCCAGGCGTGAGACATCTCATCAGTAGTACGCTGACCGGCACCCACCCACTGATCGGGATCAGGGTTCATTGGGTTGTCGGCAGTGTTGTCGTACCAGGCGGTCATGATCAGAGTAGCACCGGCCGGAATCAGCGGCTGATGGCCTTCCTCATAGGTATGGCTGTGGTTCCAGGCGGAAGTCCAGTTGGACGCCTGGCTCAGCGTTTCCTTGCGGCCAGTTTTCGGATCGAATACTTCCAGCGACATGGCTACACCGCGCAGGTGCATATGTGGCTGCCAGCTGTCGATGCGAACAGGGTGGTCGAAAGAGCGGAAACCCTGAGTCATGAGCGTGCCATGAGGGGGAATCATGTAGTCGCCACCGGCAGACATGAAGTAGGCGCGCAGGTCCTGAGGATAGCTTTCCTCTTCAACGAACTCGTCTTCTTCGTCGTAGTACCAGATGCCTACAGTTACTTGATCGTTAGGTACCGCATTGCCATCAGGGAAATAATGAACTTCCCACTCAACCTTGGAGTTGGCCGGTACACGACGGCAGGCGCCTTTGGGTACCTTCTCACCGAGTTTACCGATGGCAAATTCGGACAGGCGGTCGCCATTGACCCACTCACCTTCTTCGTTCAGAACCTTGAAGTGCGAGTTGGCATGGTGAGTTGAACCGATAGCTGCGGCAGAAGGCAGAGTCTCAACGGCCTTGATGCAGCGGCTTTCAGTGATGCCGGAATCAACAATCGGCTTCCACCACAAATCCTGACCTTCAGCGGGAACATCCCAGGCGGTAGATTTAATGGTGTGATCCGGTGGTCCAAGTTCAGCGGCCAGACGCCATTCACCCATAGGGGGGAATTGCTTCGGTGGCGGCAAGTCTTCGGCATTACCGAAAGGTGAACCTGCATTGACCCATTCTACGATGGTGTTGATGTCCTCTTCAGACATGCGCCAGTCATTCTTGAGATCCTGCACACCGACATGCGTATCGTAGTGATACGGAGGCATTTCACGGGAAGCAACCTTCAGCTGAATCAGCGGCGCCCAGGGGCGAACTTCTTCATAGCTGGTAAATGACATGGGACCGATCTGCCCGGGTTGGTGACAAATCTGACAATTCTCCTGAATTATCCGCGACACCTCCTTGGCATAGGTCGGGTGTTGGTCGGCTTCCTGAGCACTACCTAGCACTGGAAACACTGCTGATACTACAAGTGCACTAAGGGCTTTTTTATACGCCATTTTTCCATATCCTCTTGTGGGCAAGGTATTTTGAGACGCTGGGCGTGATTTCTCAAAAGGGACTCTGTGAGTATGAATTACAGCCCATAATAGTGCTGATTTGAGCGTCGGACTGCAAGTAGGGAAATGTTACGAGTTGTCGACCAGATGTGACATTTCTACCCGTCATATAGGCAAGTACGTTGCCGCAAGGTATTGAGATCACTAACATTAAGCGAAAAGCGCACCAAAGTGGTGCAAAAGGGCGGGGTAGCTGGGTTGCTCGTGATTTCAAGCTTGTCTGGCAGAACCCTCAAGGTCGCACTCGCACATACTTCCTGAGGGTTCGCTCATTGATATGCGGGTTGGGCACTGGTTCTCCTCCGTAGAGGTTGCCTTCGCTATCGACGGTGACGAATTCTGCCCCGTTGCCCGGCAGGATATTGGGATTCGCCCAGGGGAAGCGAATGAACTCCTTCACCCAGCCTGTCTGGTATTCACCGATGCGGATGCCCATTTCATAGCCGGGATTCTGTACGTTGTCTGACTCTGAATCCGCAACATAGATACGCCCCTCATCGTCAAAGGCGATTCCGCTGGGGCGCCCGAACTGGGTCCAGGTGGCAGAGTGGTTGCCTTGCTGGTCGAAAATTTGGATGCGGCTGTTGCTGCGATCACCCACGAACAACCGACCATCCGGAGCAATGGCGATGGCATGCAGGGCGCGGAACTGTCCCGGTGCGTAGCCAGTCTCTCCCCAGGACATAATGAATTCGCCGCGACTGTTGTACTTCACCACCCGGTTATTACCGTTGGCGTTGTGGCCGTCGGCGATGAAGATGTCGCCGTTGGCTGCAATGGCCACATCACTGGGGGAAGTGAAGTGATTGGGTCCATCTCCCTGTTCGCCGGGCGTACCGAGAGTCATAAGAACTTCGCCCGTGGGGCTGAACTTGATGACGTGATGGCCCCGATCGTCGCCCGCAGGAATGTTGCTGTCACTCACCGCATCGGTCACCCAGACATTGCCATCGGCGTCCACATCGATTCCATGGGGCCAGATAAACATGCCGCTGCCGAAGGACTCAACGACATTACCATCAGGGTCGAATTTCAGGACCGGATCCAGATCTGAATCAAGACACTCCGAACCGAACCGGTCAGGCCCGGCGTCGCAACGAATAACGGCCCAGATATGGCGCCCGTCGGGATCCACCTTGGCTTTACCAACCGCACCCATCACTCTTCCTCCCGGCAGCTTCGCCCAGCCTTCAACGATGGCATAGGGGTTGGTGGAATTCTGCGCGAGGGATTGCAGGGGCAAAATTATCAAGGGCAGAGCGAGCAGGGTGGCCAGGGACAGAATCGGTTTGCGGAAGGACATGGAGCACCTCGGCGCGTATGGAATGAACGTTTGAGTATAGGTTGGGCACTGGCGATGTCAATTGGCAGGAGATCCTGAAGGGAATCAAACGGGGCAGAGTCATCTGATCGAATGTGTTGGATCAAACTATTCTGACCCTTTTGATTGTTTTTGATTTAATAGAAAAAATTGCTCGTTCGGGTATTTTGTAGTTAGCTGGGAAGCGCAGGTTTGCAGCTATTTATTTGCTTAGGACTTCAAGGGCGAACCAAGGGCTTACACTATGCGCTTTCTGATTTTCATTCTTATCTGCATCATTCTGTCGCCACTGCTTATAGTTGGGTTAATCTATTATACGTGGCGAATCCGACGCATTTGTGTGCGTCAAAATATTTCCGGAACTGCTAACGAGCCCTATGCAAGCCGATTACTGATGCATATTGCAGGAACTCGGCAGGATGATGCTGCCTACAAGATGGCAGGCCACCTCTCTTCCTTCGACAAACTATCGAAGTTCCTATTGTTGAATATCCTTGGCTTTGCCAGCAAACTTGGTGGCTACAGAGGTTCCTTCTTTGCCTATCCTGGACAACGACCTTCCACGCTAATGACCATGATGTCACATCGCACTGATTTTTTTGATCGATCCATCAAGGATTGCTTGACCAGACATGACAATCCGGCAGCTCAGTTCGTTGTGTTGGGAGCCGGGTATGATACTCGCTGCTATGATCTGCCCGATGGAGTTTATGTTCACTGCTTTGAGGTTGATATGCCAGCAACTCTAAACTCCAAAATCAGCGCCTTGAAGTCGGCGGGCATTCCTCACGATCATGTGACGTTCGTCGAAACGGATTTCAATCAGGAAACCTGGATGGATACCCTGCTTGCATCCGGATTTAATCCCGATCTTACAAGCTATATTCTATGGGAAGGCGTTACTATGTATTTGGTGGAAGAAGCTGTACGCGACACCTTGGATCTTGTTTCCTCATTGCCGAAGGGAAGCACAGTGGGAGTCGATTTTTTCTCTGCTGATATGGTGGAGGGAAATCCACCCTATACAAAATTTAGCAAGGCCATGCACGAGGGACTCAAATACTACAGCGAAACAATTCAATTTGGTGTTGCAACAGGTGAAACCTTGTCCGAAGGAATTGAAAAACTGGTAGAGGACTCAGGTCTGACGCTATCCAGGTTCGAGCACGTAGGATCAGAAGAAAACAAACTTCCCCCCTGGTATTTCTGCGCTCAGATAGACAAAAACGGATCAGGGTAGAAACCAGGGGACACTGATAACTTGGTAACTTGGTGGATGCCAGGTTATCACGTTATCAGGTTATCAGTGTCCTCTTTTCTTCCTTTCCTCATTTCCTTTCCCCGTGCCTGCAGGCTTTTTCGCCATCACCCGAACAAAAAGTGGCAAGTCCAATAAAGACGTCAGCCAGCGATTCAGATTTGGATACGGGCCCTGCGCAAACCATTTTTGATCGACCATAGAGAACTGCCGAACAAAGGGGAAGATCGCAATATCAGCAAATGTTATTTCATGCTTTATCAGACAGGGTTGTTGCTGCAAAACTGTCTCAAGCCGTTGCAGATAGCTGTCGCACTGACTACGGTAGTACTCTTGGCTGTGTCCAGGGTGACGGTCGGCGTATTTATAGCGATCCAGCCAGGTTTTAAATTCACCGTCGTTATCACGAATCAATTTATGGCTATTGTTCAGTTCTTCTTGAGACAGCGAGACATACCAGTTGTCCGGGTCATTATGCTCTAGCGCCCACTGCATGATCTCCAGGCTTTCGTCTATCACTTTGTCGCCATCCACCAACACCGGTACGGTGCCCTTGTTGGAGTACTCGAGCATGGCCCGGGGCTTGTCTTTTAGTGAGACTTCTTCGAGCCGGATCGGTATTTCCGCCGAATAAATAGCCATGCGAGCTCGAATGGCATAGGGGCAGCGGCGAAAAGAATAAAGCAAGGGGACGGTATCGGGATTCATAAGATCAGAGGGTTGGGGGCGTCAGCAATTGAAGGGGGCAGAGTTCATTGGTTTTGCTGCGTCATAAAAAATGAGTTTGAAATAATTGGTGCCCAGGGGATCGATAGTGTGCTTGGCGATGATACCTTCCTTGGGTGGGCGTAGACAGATGCTGTGAAGTAAATCTGAAAACAGGGGATCGATAGCGGTAGATTCTCAGATCCAGGAGAGTGGTGCTTTGCGCGATTATGCTCTGATGTAAATCGGGCCACGGGCACGGGGATTATCAGTAGATGTGTTGGCCGATTTCTAATACATATCAACTAGTTATAAGTCTGAAATCAGAGCGTGCTAAGAAGTGTGCTATGAAATTAGATGAAACTATCCTGAATCCTTTGACCAGAAATACACGCTGTATTGCCGCTGATCACAACTGATTTGTTTGTTCAGGGCCAATTTACCGTTACTAGGCAATCATTTTCCTTAATAATGTTTATCCCTGTTGCCGTCGGAGGCAAGTTTTGCTAGTTTTTGAACGCTTATCCTTGATGCTGAAAAGCCTCAGGCAAAGTCCTTGCGGGCATTAAAATAAAAATAGACCGAGGTTTGTATGAATAAAGCAATCGTCGCAGTATCCTTCATTTTCTTCTTTTCAATGACTCAAGCCTTTGCTCAAGGAAACAGTTCCAATGCAAACGGGCAGCCATTTCAGAGTCTGCAAGATCAGATCAACAATCTGCAAGCACAAGTCAATGCATTGCAACTGGGTAGCAGCAACGCGCCCATAAATCTTGCCGTTGATTGTAGCATTGGCGAAACAATAAATGGCGCAATAAATTCATTGGGTGGCGCAGTCAATCAGCTCACAATCGAGATAACTGGTGAATGCGTAGAAGAAGTATATTTACGCAGGAGTAATGTCCACCTGCAGGGAGTTTCATCGGATGCAGGGATAACAGGAAATATTGCATTAATCGCATTGGATGGCGCGTCAAATATTTCCGCTGATTCTCTTACTTTGGATGGTGGTACTGCTGCAATTGGCTGTCTTGATAGCGCATCGATGCTTGCTACTAATATGGTGCTGGAGAATTCTTATTATGGAGTGATGGCTTTATACGGAGGGGCTTGCGATATCAGAGATTCGATTGTTCAGAATAACAGTCTAGGCATGCTTATTAGCAGTAATGGCGTGGTTGATGCTAAAGGTGTGACTGTGCAGTACAACTCGGGACCTGCGGCTAATGTCTCTACTGGCGGCAGCCTCACGTTCAATTCATCAGACGCTGGACCTTCTCGCGTTAATAACAACACATACGGAGTGAGCGTGTTCTCGAATGGCAGCTTAAGACCAAATAATGTCGTCATAGAGGACAACCTGTCTCACGGGATCAATCTATTCAGTGCTGGTGCCATGTTCACTAACGGTGGGCTCATAATTCGAAACAATGCTGGACACGGTATTATTGTGCAGCCTCTTACTACTGCTTATTTTGCCGGCTCGGTGAATATAAACAACAATGACTTCTGGGGGCTTGTCTGTACAGGGGTACACAGCGTTGCAGAATTGGACAATGTATCCGCTGCGGGAAACCTTTCAGGTGACATCATGGGTGGTTGTGCTTTCTGACTAAACTATTGGGGATTTCTGAAAGATCACAGAATCAAAGCGGTCAGAATACTTAGATAGGAGGCAAAATGGACGAATCAAAGGGGTCGGAGTAGTTAGATTTTGAGGTAGGTGGTGCCCAGGGGCGGACAAATTTGTCGGGAACAAATTTGGACAGCCGCAGGCTGGGCGAAGCCCGAGCGCATGGATGCGCGAGTCCATCTAACCACAGTGGTTTGATTCCTTCTGAATTAATAGATGCGAAGGGCCCGATGCTTGGGTTCTACAAATAGAAGAGAGATGGTGCCCAGGGGATCGAAATTCAGAGCTGCTCCTGGTTGATGAAGGCACAAATTGTAGATAGATGCGGTGATGTAAATCGGGCCACAGTGGTTCGATTCCTTCTAAAGCAATAGGTGTGAAGGAGTTGACGCCTGAGTAGCGAGTTGCATGAAGATATGGTGCCCAGGGGATCGAAATTCAGAGCTGCTCCTGGTTGATGAAGGCACAATTTGTAGATAGATGCGGTGATGTAAATCGGACCACAGTGGTTCGATTCCCTAAATAGAGAAAGATGCACCAAGAGTGATGCTGATTGAGTGAGGCTTTAAAAGAGATGGTGCCCAGGGGATCGATGTTCAGAGCTGCTCCTGGTTGATGAAGGCACAATTTGTAGATAGATGCGGTGATGTAAATCGGACCACAGTGGTTCGATTCCTTCTGAATCAATAGGTGCGAAGGATTTGATGCCAGAGTGATTGCTTGAATTCAGGAGATGGTGCCCATTGACGGAGAAACTTCGAACCGTCTTTGGGAAACGCTTGAGGAATGGAATGACTACTTAGAGAACCATTTACAGCCACCTGAGGGGCCTCAACCATGAATAAGCCTCTCATACTCAATTCCATCCAGCCACCATTCCAGAAGGCTGTAGCCCCCTCAAATCGCCCCAAGGCAAGCAAGGCGAAAGAAGGAACAAGGCCATTCCCAATCCGCTTTACCGAAACGGAACTAGCCTATCTAAGAGAAAGGGCGGGTAACAGGCCCGTGGGGACTTATATTCGGAACCAAGTCCTGGGCAGCAGTGCCCAAGATAGGCGCAAACAGCGCCAGCCACGCCTGAATGAGAAGGAATATGCAGCCCTGCTGGCTGCTCTCGGACAATCTCGGCTTTCTTCCAACCTGAACCAGCTTGCAAGGGCCGCCAATATCGGCGTTTTGGATGTATCCCCAGAGGTCGAGCAGCAGCTCGAATACGCCTATAGAGCTGTCCTGGCTATGAGAGAAGCCTTGTTCACCGCCCTCGGCCTGAAATCAAAATGATCCTTGAGGGTAATTCCCGAGGCGGGGCGAAGAATCTCGCTCTCCACCTGTTGAAGGCGGAAAATGAGCAGGTAGATGTTCATGAGATAAGAGGTTTCGTATCGAATGACTTGGTGGAAGCCCTAAATGAAGCCTATGCGATCAGCAGGGGCACAAAAGCCAGCAAGTTTCTGTTCTCTCTCAGCCTTAATCCACCCAAATCCGAAAAAGTACCTACTAAGGTTTTCGAGGACGCAATCGAGCGCGTCGAGGCCAAACTTGGCCTGAGCGGACTAAATCGAGCCGTGGTATTTCATATCAAGGACGGACGCAGGCATTGCCATGCCGTGTGGCTGAGAATTGATACGAACAGGATGAAAGCTGTCCATATGTCCAAGTCCAAACTTAAGTTGATGGATGTTTCACGCGACCTCTATAAAGACTACGGCTGGAAAATGCCTGCTGGATTTATCCGGAAGCAGGATCGTGACCCGAATAATTTCACTCTAGCAGAGTGGCAACAGGCTAAACGAACAGGGCAGGATGCTCGAAAGCTCAAATCGCTTTTGCGTGATTGCTGGGCAGCAAGTTCTGATCAGGCTAGTTTGCAGTTAAAGCTTAAAGAAAACGGATTCATTTTAGCAAAAGGAGACCGCCGTTCTTTTGTAGTGCTAGATCAGAATTGTGAGGTTTATGCACTGCCGAAATGGGCAGGGTTAAAGGCTAAGGAGGTGGGTAACCGAATTTCGGATAAATCAAAACTGCTGAGCGTAGCTGAGACCAAAGCTTTGATAGCCGAACAGATGAAAACCCGACTTCATTCCCTTAAGAGGCATCATAAAGATGCTGTGGATTCGCGGAAATCCGGCCTGCAAGCGGAGCTGAAATCCCTGAATGAGTTGCATCAAAAGGAGCGAAGCAGGCTCACAGATTTGCATAAGCATAGACAGGAATCAGAATTAAAAGACAGGCAAAGGCGGTATAGGCATGGCTGGAGAGGGCTTGTAGACATATTCTCTGGCCGCCGCCGAGCGGTTGCGAAACAGAATGAAAAAGAGTTCTATCTGTCCGTCCAGAGGGACCGGAGGGAACATGACAATTTGATCTTTCGGCAATTGGAGGAATCCAATTGTGTACGGCAACGGATTGAGAGACTAGACAAATTTAGTGATAGGACGACTAAGGCTATTCAATCTGATTTAGAACAATATCGAGAAATCAAATCTGGACGGCAAGACCATTTTATTCGAAAGCCAGGTCGAAGAGGCCCCTCACTAGATCGATAGAATGTAGCGCTCGGCTCGCGGGAGCCGAGCGCCGGAAATTTAGTAGTTTCCGAAGATGTGTACTTCATCATGCTTGGTTTCAATCGTGAATATATCACCACTGAGTTCCATATCCCGCCCCATGCGTTCATAGTCTATGTAGAATATTAGATTTTCTGGAATATCTTGGCAGCTCTCTGTCAGTTCTTGAGCGTAATCAGAAATTGATTCAAAGCACCCGTAATACGTTTCCTCAGCGACTTTTCTAGCTGACTCTAAGTCTGAATAATAGCTCAGCAACTCAGCGCCAAAATCAGGATACTCTTGGATAAAACAAGCGATTTCATGCACCTGTTCGATGCCTTCATATTCGCTCACTTTGTAACCTCCAAATCCTTCATAGTCGTGGATTGCGTATTCTTCAGCGTCCTCTACGGGACTTATTCTGAGCATCTCTTTGATTTGCTCCCATATCCGGTCAAGATCATCTGTCGGGTCAATGAAAACCCCATGTAAAATTCCCGAGTTATAGGCTGCAAGGTCTGCCACATAAATCTGTATTTCTTCGCTCATTTCTTACTTCCTTTCCTTAATAAAAAACATCCCCGCTGGGGTTGAAAGCCCCAGAGAAAATGCGAGCGAGAGCGAGTAAGGAACGCATGGTTCTTGCCGAGATCAAGCTAGGGGGAACCTCCCAGCCTGCACAAGCACTAAGCGCGGAAGGTTGGGGGATGGCTTGATAGAGGAAGGTTCTGCGTTATGATCTAAATCTACCCAGCGGGGAGAAAGCCAAAGGCTATAGGAAGTCGGGGCGTTGCGGGGTGTCCCCGCTAGAAGGGGTGGTTCGGAAAACAGCGCTTTTGCGCTGGTTGGAGACTAGGGGAAAGCGTTCCCCATAAATGAGTATCGGTAAACGCTACCAATCGGCTCCCATGAAATCACTTTTCTTTTCTCTTTCTAAAGACTTCATAGCAGCATCTACACGGTTTTCGATATAGAGCCTGTGCTCGATAAGTTCTAATGAAGTACAAAGAGGAAGGAGAGAGCGCCAATAATCCAGTTTCTTTTGATACTCAGGAACCATGCTGCCGGATGCGCTCGTGAACGAGGGTTCGAAAGATAGCTTGCGAAAGTCTTCAATTGAGTGATTGTGCTGGAGAAAGGCCTCGATAAACTGAAATCTTCGGTCTGACTTAAATTCGGATACGATTTCAAAAACGAGCTGCATCATTAACTGATTGTCAGATTGCTCATCTATTAGATTAAGTAAGTACTGGTCACGATTGTCTTCAGTGTTCTCGTTTTTGGTTCTTTTTGGATAGTCGCTAGCGCCAAACAATGACTTCATGAACGACTCTGATCTGTAAATGTTTTCAGAGCATCTTTCTAATACATATTTAAACAGTCCGTCCATGATCGATTTGCAGTTATCTAGTTCCCAGATGTTTGAATAATCCCTTGAATCTCCTCTGAAGTAATAGTCTTCAGCGTTATATACTACTTGTTCAAAATAAGTGTTAAGGAAGCGGTCATTGGATTGTAAAAGTAAGCAAAGCATCGAAGAATCATAGTCTGAATTGCTATCCACTATTGAGTGCTGAACATACGCCCTTTCGAGGGCGTCTTCCCTACCTTTGAAATGCGAATAAATGGCCCGATTTTCATCGTTTACAGTAAAGAACAAGTGATCAAACGGATTCCAGTTCTTGTCTTCCGCTTCCGTACGGCCAATCAAAATGTCGACTATTTCTGGGATTATGCCTTTCTTGACCTTTTCATAATTTAGAAGGAAGTCGAAGAATCTTGGTATTTCATATTTGGGTGATGTTTTGTAAAGCTCTAATAGCTTGTCGCAATCATCGCTTGTAATATGCTCCCCAGCTAACTGAGCATAGTATGAAAATTCCCAATAACACTGCTCTTCGTAGTTGTGCTCAGTAATGGCGGAAAGCGTCGCCTCTGGGCCATGGGTATCAAGTAGTGATTTCACGATAGGCCAGGGTCTTATTTTGAGCGAGTTTCCTGCCCTAAGGTATTGAGAAGTGATGTCCAAAGACTGATCGGGATTCCGGTTTATAAAATCAACGAGTACGATTTCAATGCCTTGTTCGACGGAGGTGCGGTCACCATTCTTAGTTAGAGCTTGAACAATTGTTTGGCAGCTATCCATGAAGTCAATGAAATTATCTATTCTGATGCGTTCTGAATAAGCCTCTAATTGCTCTTTTCGCTTTGATTCAAAGTTCTCATAGTCAAGCTCTTCATTTATTGCATCTGAATAGTCATAGCTCAGAATCTGGAATAACGTGAAAATCTCGCTACTGAAGAATTTGTCGAAGGAAGATGTCCCTTTGATCTTTTTCCTGCTTTGAAGCGACTGGCAGTTATGAACGATAATGCAATGTGACAGGTTATGAGGGTCTAGACTCTTAGAAATGATCTCTTCAAGATGAACCATATCCTTCTCAACAATTTCAGGAACCGAAAGATACAAACCTAATTTCGAATATTGTTGTATCGAGTGAAGGACTTGCTCTTTATATTTTGGAATCTCGATTAGTGTCTTTAACCCGTTCCATATGATTGCACGAATTTCTGCGACAGATTGACTATCATGTAGGTCAAAGCGGTACATGGTAATCGTCATATTCTTCGATTCATTGTCTTCATGCTGAATTCTTAGAAACTTATGTGCGAGAGCAATGAAAACTCGCGAATGCAGTTCGCTGGTTCCTTCTTTCGCCATTTCCCAAAGCTTCGTGAGAACAGCTTTTTCAATTAGATAATCGTAGCGCCACGAGTTGCGATCAAATCCGAAATTCTTGAACAAAATATGCGCGAGATGGGGTAGGGCATCCTGTCTTGCTTGCGCATATAAAAATGCAAGCTCAATCGCTGAAATCTGGGTATCCGGGTCCTTAAGGTTTCCGAAGCTACTCAGTATTTCTAGAAAGGGATGATTTTGTAAGGAGATATTGTTCGGGAACCAATCAACCTTCTCTAAGTCGATTTCATTTTTCTCTAGTGCTTTAATATCATTTGAAAGATAAATCAGTACATCAGTTTGAATGAGGAACCAGAATAGATTTATTAAGCTATGTATCCGACCGCGATCTTTCAATTCAGTAAATTCCGTCCATTTCTTCTGAACATGAGGACGGATGGCATCTGCGATCTTTTTGTAGTCAAACGTGTTGAAGCAGGGGTAGATGGAGTCTCGCAATCTCCCACTTCTTTCGATTAGGAAGGCATCGTTAAAAAGAATATCAATATCAATCACGTTCTCTTTGAGGAAGCATAGGTAGAATAGATATGTGGCGTAGACCTGATCATTGATTTTGACGACTTCCTTTTCATAAATATCAACTACTTCACTGTTGTGGAGATCAGTCGCAGCTTTCCAAAACTCGTCCTCGCCGATGCTAAATTCTGACGAAATTAGGGCCATTAATTCGCTATTTGACTTGTCGATTGAACGGAAAAAAGAAATTATCCCTGCTACCTTCAGTACAGAGTCACTCTTAAGCTCCCTTAGGTCATCCGTGATGCTAGAAAAGTACTCATCGTAAAGGGCGGTAACATCAGAAATACTTTCTACCGTTTGATGCTGAAGAGCAACCTTAGCCGCCATAATCGCTAGTCTAGGATTGCCGGAAGCGATATCGGTAATCCTCTCTAGATAGCTTGAATTTTTAATATCGAAAAGTTCTTTGATCATTTCCGATATTTGTTTGTCGTCCAGTGGCGCTAATTCGGTTTTCTGATAATCCCCGCCTTTTCTCAGTTCGTGCTCAATGCGATCTTTAGCATAGTCCCTTACTGTTACTACAAACTTAATTGATTGGTCGTCTCTCTGGTTTCTCAATATGTCCAATATGATGTCGAATTGAGAAATTCGATTGGCATCATCAATCAGCACGATCTGTTGACCTGGCTCAGAGAAATAGACTTTAGAGTCACCAAACAGATCGATGCCCTTGTTAAGAATGCAGCGTGATTTGTAACCTGGATTGGTCTCGATGAATACTTCCATGGCTTTTAAAGCAAGCCTTGATTTCCCTACGCCAGCAGGTCCAGTAACCATGACAACGTTGCTGTTACTCAGTCCCGAGCAGACTTGGCCTAGTTCTTCTTCTCTGAAATAGAAGTCTGTATCTAGCGGTGTTGTTAGGTGGTTTTTGCCAATCTGACTGACAAATTCTTCAGGGTCTAGTATTTGTCCGGAGTCAATTTCAATTCCCAGCTCTGATTTGGCGATGCCGGGATAGGTGTGCACAAGGTCGTAGGCGATGGTATTCAGGCCTAGTAACTCAAGCTGTACTCCATTTTCAAGACACAGGGTATATAGCGCCTTGTCGTTTTCAGGAGTGAGTTGTGAGTTGTGGCAGATAATGATCTTCTCAATGTTATCGTTCGAAACTCCCGTCTTGGTTTCATCAAGGCATTTCTCAATATCAGCTTTTATCTTGTCGAAGGGATTGGTCTGGTCAGTAGTAAATTCTGCAAAGACGATCTTCCCATTGTTTTGTCTAACGTAGGAATCGGGCGTTCCCTTTTTGGTTTTGTCTGAACCAGTAACTGACCCTATCGTAGTAATTCGGGTGTAGCCTCTCTTATGAAGGAGTGCATTGGCGACTTTTTGGAACGCCCCGCCTTCCTGCTCAAGCAACGCATTCTCTACCTGATTGATCTTGGACATTGATCTCCATCCTGAATCTAGGGCTGATAATCACTAAATCTAACTAATATGGGTGCTTCCATCTCGTTATTCAACTTGCGAGTTATTTCTTTGTATCTGCTGGTTCAACCATGAATTTCCGACAAACATCAAGTACATAGAACAGATGCTGAGATCGAGCCGTACAAGCGCTCCCGTTCACCCATGCCGAGATCATCGAGGGCTGTAACCCTTCTGGCACATCGTTGCGCTCTTTGAATATACGGCTAGGGATAAGCTTTGCCAGTCTGAAAGCTTCGAGTTCGGCCCTAATTTTGGACGTTATTTCCACATAACCGTGCCGTGGTGCAACCTTCCTATTTCGAGGCAATGGGGCAGTTACGTCCCCATCCGGGAGTGCCTTCCACTCTTTCAGTACAAAGTCCACATAATCAGCTCTGGCTGTTCGACACCTCTTGTAGAGCCAGTTTTCCAAAGTGGGTCTGCTTAGCCCCTCAGGAACAGCTTTGCGAGCCATTTTGAGCAACAAATGCGGGCCGACCAGCGTTCGGTCAATATGCCCCCTAATCTCAAAGAGCAGCTCATCAGTGAGCGGTATGCGTTCTCTGTTACTCATGCCTCCAATGTAGAACGTCCAGATGAGTATCAGAAGTAAAAAATACTTGATGAATAAATTTCAAGCCAAGTTAACTATTTTCCACCAAGATTGATAACGCGCTAAAAAATATAGATATTTTCGATAGCTAAAATTTGATTGGTATTTAGTTCAAATCCCATCTATTTCCATAACATTAACCATTATCTTCTATGATCTATGCAGTGGTCGGGTTAAGCCGATTTGGTTACGAGTTTGAGTGGGGCATTCAAGTGAGCACAACACTACAGAGCAGAGATATTCGATTGACAACTGAGCAAGCTGAGAATTGCTCAAAACTGTTGCTCAATCTAATGCGCGACGGTGAAAGTGAGATCGTCGGCGCGGGTATGCGCCACCCTTTCCCAGAGATGATTGATGCCATTCAAGCAGCAGAAAGGGAGCGTAAGAAAGAAGAAGAGAAGCGGCACAAAGCGGTGATGGAGTATCTGCAGGCTGAGCTAACAGCCCTGCAAAAACAACTTAGTGACGTGGAAAGCAATCTCGGTGGCTTGCCAAAAATGGGAGAGCACTTGGGACTTAACCGTAGACCTGGTGAGTCAGAAGATGATTTTAGAAAAAGAATTCGCGATGAAATCCAGGTTCAAATTCTTGCGGGAACACTTGATGATCCTACGGGTGAGTACCGACAGTGGGCAGAGACCTATGACGAGATTGAAGACAGAAAATCGCTTCTATCGCTAGAAGCCGCCAGATTTGGCAATGCAGCCAAAAGTCAGTCGGGTACACTAATGAGAATGGAGCAGCTAGAAGATGGCTCCATATTAACAGTGAGATTGCTGGATAATGATGATCCTAGAGTAGTTGATCACATGAGAAGCGCCATAAGACGTGAAATTCAGGAGCAAATCGAAAATGGCACATTAGACGATCCAGATGGAAAGCAGCAAGAATGGGCCAGACACTACGATGAACTACAGGATCAGAAGCAGCGTCTAGACGACCTAGCAGAAACACTCTCAACAAATGCACACCTTACAGTCGATGAGTCTTTAGGGAGAGACGCTTTTGAACGGAGCAATCAGGAAATATCAGACAGAAAAGTCTCTGGTGAAACCCTAGAGATTGACGAAAACATCTCGTATGAAGAAGATGAAGCAAATATGGCAGATTTTCTATTTGCAGCTAGTGCCGTAGAATTGGACGTTGGCGGTCAGTTTAATGCTGCCGCCGAGGGTCAGGATATGAATCAGGATCTATCAGTTGAAGCAGATATTGCCCAGCAGCATTCACCAAAACCTAATACTTTAGTTGTTTAGACCAGCAACTAACTGGGGCGTTTGTTCAAGATTTTTATAGTGCGCTACAGCCTTGCTATATCCTTCTTGAATTCTTTGAAACGGATAGCCGTCGTAAGGAACTCCATTCACAAAGAAAGACACGCTGCTACGTCCAGTTTCCGCATAGTTGTAAGTGTATGTCGCTTGTATGCCGTGCTCTTTCTCAAGTTTTGCTACTAAACCATCACCGATTACTGAAGGCGTAAGGTTAGTGTCTGGAGCAATGTTGATAAATAATCCAATCCCGGCTAACCCATCATTGCCTTGTGAGTAGGACTGAACTTCGCGCATAAGTGTAGCAGGCGTTTTCTCCACCTGTAGGTCGATTTCTGGTGACTCGGCATTCGCAATGGGTGCTGTAGATAGCCATGCGGTCAAAAGCCCTGCTGCGAGGGCTGTACTCAGCGGTTTTGTGTGCTTCTTCTGTAACATAACCGTTCTCCAATCTAGCTGAATTTGCCAATAAAAACAGGCAGATACAGCCTCCAAAAAGGAACGGTTTTGACTATTATAAGCGCGTGAAAATAGCGTTGTTTACATATAGTTCACATATTCGCTTTTTCATTGATTTCTGAGGGTTTTTCCCTCAGGGTGAAATTGGAACCTCTATAGTGAAGTCGTTTGATTAAAAAGGTTCCTTTTTGCAAGAAAGTAATTGGCATGACCAAATATGGTTACATTCGTACATCTACTACATCGCAATTAATTGATAGGCAATTGAATCAATTGAAAGATTACTGCGATGAAGTTTTTATAGAGGATGGCGTTTCGGCAGTAAAAAAGAGGCGGCCAATCTATGATGAAGTGATGGGCAAGTTACAATCCGGAGATACTTTCACAGTGCTCAGTCTGGATAGAGCATTCCGTTCTGTCCTTGACGCTTTGCATGAGCTCGACAAGCTAAACAGTAGGAACATTCAGTTTGTCTCCCTAACTCAAAATATTCAGAGCACATCACCAGACGGGCGTTTGATGTTAACCGTGATCGCCGCGCTCGCAGAGTGGGAGCGCAGTATTTTGTCCGAGCGTACCAAGCAAGGCATGGAAGCTGCTCGCCTTCGAGGAAAGCGGATTGGAAGACCTAGGAAATTAAAACCACACCAGATAACCTGGGCTAAATCTCAATTAAAGGAATCTAGAAACACCATATCACTGGCAACTTTATCCAAATCACTCAAGGTTTCTAAACAGACTTTGCAGCGCGCTCTAAATCAATAATTTAATTTTCCCGAAACAGGCAAATAAAGCCTTTATAAGCCTGCCCTTTCTTTTTTGCGTACTTCCTGCGTTTCCCAAGAAACTAAAACAAATTGAGGAGGACTTCATGCAATGTGAAGAAAAACGCTGTGTTTTTGTGTGTACCGACAGTGATATACGAGATCGGGCTTACTACAATCGTCTTTGGCTCGCTGCTCGTAATCTCAACATTCCTAGAAGGAAGTGGCTAGATGAACTTGCGGATTGCTTTTGCGCATTTAGTGGCGAGATATTTTATCCATCGGGTGAGAGATATGAGATTCCGATGATCGACGAGACATTTGGTGACGATTGCGATTGCCGTTGGCTAAGCTATTATCTCAAACCAGATGAAACTGGTAATCGACCTGTTTCACGGAGTCGGATGTACGAAAGAATTCGGCTTATTGATCTGTATATTAGAATCAGACACCCTAATATAGCTGCTCATTTCAGTAAGTGACTCTCACAAAAGAAAGCACCGGCTCTAGAGCCGGTGCTTTTATGATGTAGATGATTTTCTGTCAGAGGGTATTTATGAATTCTGTTTTATACAGCCGATGCCCGCCCGACTATTTCAGATATGGATGTTTTCCATTGAGGAGCATCTTGATTAGCTCTTGCTCGGCATTCGATTAGAAGCTGGCGTAGAAGATTAGGCATCTGGTCAAATCTATCCCGTCCAGAAGCTACGAAGGAGCGAAAATCTGCAAGTGTCATAGGGACAATATCCAAGGCTAGCTTAGTATCATCTTTTTGATACCAATCGCCTAACCTGAAGGTGTTTGCTGTATTACTATCAATGCTTACGGCGATAAATAGGCCATATACAGGCTTATTGTATTCAGTTGAATGTTGAGCAACGTGTCTGCGTACAGGCTCTCCTTCGGCAGCTTCCTGTCGGGATGAGCTGGTCAAGGTAACTTCGACTACTATTACACAGTTATCGAATTCAAAAATCATGTCAGGCCCGCCGCCAGGAGCACAATGAACTGGCAGGAAGTCTTGATCTATTTGAAAACGTCTCGCTTCCCATGGTTCATTAGAGAGGCTGTTTATGGCGAGAAATGCTCTCCAAACAATCCATTCAAGGTATGCTGGGCCTTCACCTTTAGGTATAGATACAGTGTCTCCATTTGGTAGAGTCACAGAACCGCGCGTAGGGATCGCATCAAACCATGCAAGAATTTCATCTAGTGAAGCTGGTTGGGTCTGTGCGTAATCTCTCTCGTCTAATTTCGATAGCTGATCTTCAAGCTCATGTCGGATTGCTTCAAGCTCCGGTAGCGGTGTATTTGCAGCAGGTAAATTAGCTGCAATACCTCTGTCATTAGCTTGCTGTGTTAGATTCTGTACAACCGCTCGTGCAGAAACTGCATCGTCTGTTGGCAACTGAGCACCAAGCCACAATGACGATAGATATTCTGCGTCTGTTTGTTCCGGTAGTTCCTGTTCTAGAAGTAAATCTGAAAGTGCTTCCCTTGACGGATTAAGGCCGATTCCTCTACCCGCATTACGAAACAGGCCAGTTGCTTTAACGTAGCGAAAAGTGAGATCCGCATAGTCTGAAAGAGTGGCTTGTTCTCTATTCACCTCCTGAGCTTTCTGTTCATAAAATCCGCGATCATAGGCTCGAACATTGCCAGCAGCTTCCTGCCTTCCAGTGCGGTATTGGATAATCGTATCCACAATATTATCCATACCGTCTTCCGGTGAGGAGGTTTGTACAAACAGAGAAAATTCATGAAATGACAATACTGGCTCATGACCAGCGGCGCTTAAGCCTGAAATAATTCTTAGGATATGGCGAAGGGGTGAGAAAGGGTTTCCCTGATAATTCGTTTCTATTGCAGAGGGGATGCGATAGCTGGCAAGGGACCTGAGAAAGCACTCTTGCTGTGCAGTGATAATTTCGGCATTCGCTAACCTTAACCCGTTTGGAGTTACTTCATATGGTCTTCCAGACAGTTCATCGATTGCATTCGTAATCGGCTCTAGTTGAGCGTCAATTGAGCCGCTGGCAGTACCTCTGGTAAGTTGCGGAGTGATGAAGCCGAGTTGGGATAGCGCTACTCGCCATTTTCTTCCAAGATCAGATGCATCTTCTCCTCTCGTAACTCGCGGTGCATCAAGTACTCCTTCGTGATGCAAAAGGGATGCAAATGCGTTCTCTTGTTCTCTTCCTGAAATGTTACCGTTGAGAGGGGAGCTATGGAGAACCTTAAGAGCTGTGCGTAGCCGATAGGGTGTACGAACGGTTGTATTTCCAATGTGCCATAGCATCTACTAAAACCCTACGAATAGATATTCCTTCACCGCATTGCGGCTCTTGGTAGATTGATTACCGAAACTGTATCGATGGTCAATATCAATTACCTCAACGTGCCGTTTATATTTGGACATTATTGAAATAATTTGTTCTCGGCTTGGAAGTGAATTTGATGAATAAGACACTATCAAGATGCTATCTCTGAGCTTGCTAAACAGCTTATCAAAAGCATCTTCTGCGCCGCTGCGTGAGCTAAAAGGGGTGGGGTAGCTCTTGAATTTTTTGGTCTTTGTATGCCACTGCATCTCTACATTTTCCCAATTTCGAGCGAGTCCTTCCACGAAGTGGTACCTACGCACGTATTCGTTATCAGACAGTTCGCTGAAATAGGGTGGGTCTAGGTAAACAAGATCAGGTTTTACCCTAATCGTCATAGCATCACCGTGGCGTGATCTGTTCGTTTGACCGTTGTCGAAAACGGCATCATTAATCAATTGGATGGCATTTCGCGTGTGAGACTCGATACTCAAACGTAGATCAGCTCGACCATCATCGTATCGCAAACCAGTGTAAGTAAATATTCCGCGAGCACGTTTTTTAAGGCACGCCCTAATCAATGCAGACATCCCAATAGCACGCTTGTGACTATTGTCGAGCTTCAATATATTCGAGCGAACGGTATCAATTACGGCATTATCCTTGTCGCTGAAATATAGTCCTTTATACGTTTTCTGCACAAAACTATCGATGTTTCGCCCTTTTACAAAAAGGCTATCAATTTCTTTTTCGCTCAGGGTGTGGCGATTGTTTTCAACCATTGCTTTGGTCAATGTTGCAGACATAGCCATATAGTCATTTGAAATTACCTGCTTACCCATTGTCTTAAACAGGTAACCAACAACGCCTGAACCTGAAAACAAGTCCAATGCTGAGTTGAATTCAAATTGGTCCGCGACATCTTTGATGTATGGAAGTAGCTTTTCCTTCGAACCCATAAAGCGAGTCGGTGGATAAGCTGAAACTTGCTCGCTCACGAGTGAGGGTACTTTCCTAATATTGAAGCGTGGCAGTGGTTTAACGTTGACGATAGCGTCCTCGCCGCTTCGCTTGTTTGCTTTTGAGCTGATATTTCGACGTGTGCTGACAACTTCAATCTCATATGGTTCGTACAGCTCATGAACCAAAGGATGATTAGAATTCGTTAAAATTACATGACAGCCCAATTTTTGTAGTCGGGCCACTTCGTTTGCCAGCTCTATATGATCTTCTTCGTAGAATTGATCTTTTGTATATCGCTTGAAGTCAGAGTACTGGGATATAGGTAAATAGGGTGGATCGAGAAAGACAAAGTCCCCAGCTTTCGCATACTTCTTCAATACGGTTTTGTAGTCTGCGTGGACAATTTTGACGCCCTGAAGGGCGCTTGATACAGCTCTCAAATTGTCAGCATTGCAGATATTAGGGTTCTTGTATCGCCCGTAGGGGACGTTAAATTGCCCCGCCTTATTGACACGAAACAGCCCATTGAAGCAGGTTCGATTTAAATACAAGGTCCGAGCAGCAGCTCTTACTTTGTCCAGAGCCGCAAAATCCTGGCTCCGAATTCGATAAAATTCTTCCTCTGTATTGCTGAGGTCCTTCAGCTCAGTAATGAGTTCATCGACATTTTCAGCAATACATTGATACAGGTTAATTAGCTCCGGATTGGAGTCTGAAATGACGCCTGAAGTGGGCTGTAATGCGAAAAACATTGCTCCCCCACCAATGAAAGGCTCAATGTAATTCGCGTAGCTTTTGGGTGCTTTGGAGATTAATTCGGTGAGAATTTGAGTCTTTCCACCCGCCCATTTCAGGAAAGGCTTTGGGGGCTGTAACTTTATGTTTTTGTTCGTCTTTGTGGCCATTTTTACCGCTTCCCCTCGTTCAGGTCATTTTGATCCATCGAAGATCCAGTGTCAACGAGAACGAGGGAGAAGGCGGATAAAAGGTGGGAATTCCCAATTTTTTTATCCTCAATCTGAACCGCATCCAATCTGGAAGGTTGGTCGTGGTCAAGGGCGCGATAGCTCTTGGCGAGGGTCGCAGGGGCTCTGAAATGCCCCCGCCATGGGTGGTACTTAGGAGGGTAGCTCGGAGGCTCCCTCCAAGTGGATGTGCAGTGTCCAATCACTGCCAGTGGTGAATCGGCTGAACGGTTCATGGCTCTGCAAGGCTCAATGCCGCAGTAGAGTCACAGGCCGGGGGGATGCAACGGGGGCGCGCTAGCGGGCCACCTTGCCAAGCGCTTTGTAATTACCTGCCCGCATGGGGAGGTATTACCTGACTAAAATAGTCAGGTATGTATTACAAAGCACAGCTTGCGTAAATCGGCGCAAGCGCCAATTTACGTAGTGGTGGCTCAGATCAGTCCAAGTTCAGCCATCGAAGCAACGGATTTCCCGACGATCATGTGATCCAATGTTCTAATGTCGACAATTGCTAGTGCATCTTGCAGTCGCTTGGTAATAGCTTTATCTGCTTGTGAGGGTTCGTTCATTCCTGATGGATGATTGTGGGCAAATATACAAGCAGCCGCATTACAGGATAATCCCGCTTTCACTACTTCTCTAGGGTAAACAGCAGAGCCATCAATCGTGCCTTGGAATAAGACACCATGTTCAATGACTTGATGCTGATTGTTAAGCCACAGCACATAGAATACTTCTCGCTCAAACTCTCCAATTAGAACCTTCAAGTATTCTCGGGTTTTTGAACTGGATGTGAGGACCTCCCCTGCTGCAAACCTACTCTCGATGCAGTCTTTTGCAGAACTTAATATGCTTTCTTCACTGACTTTGCAGTGCTTTCCAAAGATGGTTTTGATTCTTATAACATTCGTGTAGATTTTGGATTCCTCCATGTAGCTTCCTTTCGAAGGTTCAAATTGGAGAAATACTTACATCAACTTCCTTTTGATTCTTGGGAAACTCGAATAGAGCGATGCCGCTAGAGTTTGCTATATTCTAGTCATCTCAAAGTTCATCGATAGAATTACGTATGCTTGGGAAGTGCAATATGTGCCAGCGTACACTAAGAGGACTATTTAGTGTTATTTGACAAAGCTTTAATGGACATGTCGATTCAAAGGCTTGAGGTTTACGATCAGCATATAAATGAAAACTGCGATACGCCTGAAAAAGTGTTCAATGAGGAATTTTTACTGGGTGAATTTAAGTCAGTTCTGAAATCTCAGGAAACAATATTGAATGACCTATTCTTGAGTCAGCTAAACGGAATGCAAGGAACGCCACTTGCTGACGAGGAAAATTTAGAGATCAAATTCTCACATATTGATAGGTTGGTCAGCGCGAGTTTTGACTCAGATAAACAAAAGGCAATCATACAAGTTAATTATCTGGCAGTATTTTATCTCGATCTGTTGGCAGGGATTCAGTTCTATTATCCGGGGCTAATTCACAGAAACCTTGAATTTACGGGAGAGAAGCTGGAATGCGCTAAGAACATATCAAGCAGGCTTGCGATTGATGCAAAAACCGTAGAGCTGCTCATATATTTGCTAGGAGAGTTGGCAAGCAAGCGTGATAGCAAAGAACCTTACTGGTCGTATGAAAATAAACCGAACCAATCATATATGTGGGCCGAGCACACTGGATTATCTCTATATTTTTTAATTAGCCATGAGTACGCGCACTTTGTTTGCGGTCACATAGGGTTGATCAACGAAGTATCTCAAGATCCGGGTTTCAAATCAGAGCCTGAACTGAACTATGCAAACTTTATGTGGCCTGCCGAGCTAATGGCAGATACATATGCTGTGCATCGAACCTTGTTCTCAATTGCGTCTCAAAATTTAAACAAAAAAACTTTCAATATAAGCTCTGAAACACCGCCGCAAATCGATGTTGGTGAGATTGTTGTGCGAGCCTTGAATTCTTGTATTATGCCCATTGTTTTAATGACGCTCTCAAAGAAAAATGATGGCAATAACGTCACACATCCTCCACTACTAAGTCGTATTTTTGGAATTTTCGCAAGCATAGATTTCTTTCTAAGGCCAATTCCAAATTTTCATGTGGATATTAGAGATAACCCAATAAGGCCTTATCTTGAAAAAGGTGACTTCGACTTCAGCCCGTCTATCGATCATTTGTTCACTAGCTATGCTACGGGAATCAGAGAGATTGAGAAGATATTCAATTTCCTTGAATTTGATGTGCAAGACATAAAGTTTGGACATTGGAACCAAGAAACAATTGAATTTTTCGTTGTACGCGCGGTAGTTGCCAGCAGATGCATATTGACAGAAGTAGGCTCCGGAAGTGTAAATAACCCATTTCTGGCATTAGGAATTGACATGTGGTCTTCACTGCAGATGAAATTATGCACAAAAATAAACGGGTATTTTGCGCCGCACCTTAAAAGAGAATTCCTATCAAAGGAAGGTCAACACAAATACGAGCTACATCCACGTTACATGAAAGATATGGGTCTAACCGAAATATCGCCCCAAATAGAATGGTTCCTGAATCGACAGAACCAGATGGATGACCCAGTTTACAAGTCTGTAGACAACTTTCTTAGCATTATGCAGTTTAGGATGAGAGAATTACCAAAAAAACAAATAGAAGAATGGGAAAGGCAGGTAGAATTTCATACAAGGAATTGCATTAGAAACTCAGGAGTTTTCTAATATTGTTTGTCTAAAAAGTGTTAAGAGCACGTGTCTTTACAAATTTGGATCGTCTGGAGAGGGATACAATTTCCCCCAATATTCTGCCAACCTTTCTGCTGTGAATTTTGACGAATTTATGCCCGCTTCCTTAGCTGCTTTACGGGTAGCCTCAGCAATGAGATTTGCTGCTTCTTCATTTTCATAGCGTACAACGGAATTTGTTGCGGGTATTTTCCCGTACCGGTCAGAAATTAGTAGATCGCATTTACCAGTATCTAATAGCATCTTGATAGCTTCTACATCATTATTCCATGCGGCGGCATGCAAAGCTGTTTCAAGTGACTTTGGATGTTGAAAGTTGACTGGATATTCATTGTCTATATAGCGCTTCATAGTTTGGTGATCGCGCCTGTTGGCGGCGTTAACAAACTCTATTCCAAGCTGGACTAACTTGTCTTCCTCCATGAAATCATCACTTTCTTTTCCTTGTTCTTGGGCAGATAGATTTATTATCAATGCCTTAATAAAATCATCTGCTCCAACTCCTACTAATCCACTGTCAAAATCCAAACTAATCATCCCGTCAGATAAGTATTGTTCTTCCGCAACCAGATCATAAATAGAGCGTTGCTTACTGCAAGCTATATTCTTTTTGTAGAGGCGGTATGATCTTGAATTTATGCTCATCAAAATAGGTCTTATATAAGGATTATGTCAATTTAATTCTCTAACCGTTTGAAATGTAATATGGAATCATGGATAAGGTCTTCATTTGAGTCAGTATCATTTTGGCTCTGATCTGGTTTTCCTATAGCATTCAATTGTGAAAACGCAACGAAGCTTTCAACAAGAACATCGTCATTATCATGTGCATCATCATCGCATTCGATCACAAAGGTATATTGATTTGTTGGTTCCTTGTGACTTTTTGCGAATACCAAGACATTGGCCTCAGGTGAAATTACCGCCCAGCCAGAGTAATCATAGGTTTGCTTAGATATTCGGTCTGAAACCTCCATATCAACAAACAAGACGCGGCTATTGTTAGTCGTGGAGAATTTGATGCGATGATTGCTAGCATTTAAATGACAGGTGTATTCCCCTTTAATTTGAGAAGTCGTAAGGGATTCTAAATCAGAGCCTTTGTAAAGCTCATTTGCCAAAGTTACAGCACTCAGAGGTATCGGTGTTTCTTTATCAGGTATCTTTCCTCGAAATTCTTTGCCAATAGTTGTGCATTCAACTATGAATTTCTCAACCGCTTTTCTTCGGTTTCCTGTTGGTAAAGAGGGTTTTTCTTTGCCTGCTCGAACACTGACCCAAGAGTGAACATGATTTTTTGTGACTTCCATGTCAATTGGCACATCGGTTCCTAACCAAATCTGAGTGTAGGAGTTAATAGCTTCAGCTAGTGTGGAAAGAGAATATGGGCTTTCGTCCTCATTAATATCCTGTTCAAAAGTCTGGATAAGACACATTGTTAGCCAGCTATCGTTATCCATTTCCTAAAGACCATCCTCCATACAACGCTTACAACACCTGAAATGTTCTAATCCAATAAGCTGAGTTCATTGAAATATTGATGAGCAGCTAGATGTCCGCTAACGAGTATACACAATGTGAAACCTTGGTACGAAAAATCCTTGCTAAATGCACTGAGCTTTCGTTGCGTCCAAGCAGGTGTGTAACTAACGAAGAGAATGGAAATTTCTACATTTTTCCAGCCGATCACATCATTTTTCAGGTTACTAATGATTTGGTCAAAACATTGGAAATTTCACAAAGTGGTATCAACGGCCAAATACTTTTCCTTGCATTCGAAGATCAAGGAAAGCTTCAAGTAATTTACTTAAACGATCACAAGGCCTGGATTGATGCATTCCTTGAGGCGTAGTGACGAGGTCGGTCTGGTGATACTTGTCGGATATTTTAGCTCCTCCTTAAGAAAATTTATTAGCTGTCTTGCATTGATCGCAGTGCTGTAGACCTCCTGGGAGTCATTTATGAGGATTAAGAAACAATCTCGTGCATCAGAGCGCATTCAGGAAGCTGTAAGTCATTTACTGATACCACCACTGGAATCTTTGCAGGAGCTACTAATTGAGCGTCGCGAAAATGTGGTATCGGAACGCAATAGGATAGAAAAGCTTCGGGTTCAAATACGCGAAGACGGCTTCGAGGCCGCTGCTCGTCTTATGCTGCCAGAAGCAGATGTGCTGCAAAATTCTGAGCGCTCGTACTTTGAACACATCGCACCTGTTAAGGGAGAGCCGCGATGATTGAATCAACCCAACTCTTTACCCCGCAGGAAATGCTGCGATTTCAGGGCAAGATGAAACAGGTTCTATTTGCGGCTGCCGCAATGCCGTTACTGATAATCGTTAGCGCCTTCTTTTTTGCGGCCTTGCTGGGACTTGGCTATATCGAGTTTGAGATTATCTACCGAATTTTTGATTTTCTGGACGGTGGGAATGACTACTGGTCGCCCAGTGTAATGGGCCTAACATCGGCCATTATGATTGTCGGCTATCACGTCATGGCGGAAAAGCACCCAAGAAATCTATCTGTTCTGTTTGTGGATTTTGTCGTCAAAATTCTAGTCCCTTGTTACCTGATTGGAGCCGGACTGTATATTGCCAGCATGCTGTTCAGCGATGGATTGGGTGAAGTAGTAGGAGCCGACATATCTCTCGCCATTGCTGAGCTTCCTGAGCCAGGAGGCAGCGAGTCTTGGCTAGATTGGTTGTTTTCTTATGTGACCAGCCCATTTGCTGTGGCCGCCTTTTCTTTAGGGATCGGCGGGCTGGCAATCGTCAATATTTTTGTTGCGCATTTCTTGCTGAAGCATATCACGCGCAATTTCGCTGCTGTTTTTACCCGCAGCCAGGCCGCGAGAGATGCCATTAAGGACTACCGGGCAATCAAACGCGCCCAGCAAGATTACACGCAGGTATGCCTTGATGCCGGGGATTTGGCGCTCAAAAACGACGAATACCTCATACGTGAAATTGCCGCGGAAGTCTTAGGCGTGATCGCCGATGCGCTTCTACCCCACAAAATATGGCTTAAAGATCATGAGTACAAAAAGACACAGTCCTTTGAGCCGGAAAACCCTGTAGACCCCAAGCAGGTTGCTAAAGATGTCGCAAAGATCGAAGCCATCACACAAGACCAAATCATAAACGCCATCATGTCTAAATATTTGGAGGATTTACGATGAGTTCAAGACTACCTTTTGCACTGGTCGCAGCTTGGGTTGCCTTTGCTGCGTCGCAAACTGGAGCGGAAACACTGAGCATTGGAATTGATAAGTCTGGTTCCAATCCACTATTAACAAATGAGAACTTCGCTTATAGCGCCGCGCAATATGTTAGCAGCGAGATTTTAAAGTTGCAGCCCAACGATGTTGTAAACATCAAAACGTTTGGCGCTAGAGATGAAGCAGCAAATATCATCACCAGCAGCTTTACTATATCCCGTCGCGTCAGCCCGCAGAAGGTAGCTGACTTAGTAACACAGTACATTCGAACGCTCCCTACGAATAACGATAGTGCGCAGAACTCTACCAATTTGATTGCATATCTTGAATTTACGTCAGGCTTGGACTGCGCGAATGACGGCAAAGTTGTTGTTATTACAGATGGGTTGGAATCCTCATCCTTAGTGAGTGGGGCAGCGATGCTTGAAGGTCAGGCGGAACTTCCTGAGCCACAAGTTGATTTAAACGGCTGCGAAGTCACTTTTTATGGCTTGGGTGCAGGTTGGCCGCCTCAGTCTGTGCGCTTTGTCCGGGGTCAGTGGATATCCTGGTTTGAACAATCCGGCGCTGATTTTAAAGCCATTATTCCCTAATTGAGGCATCTCTAATGGTTGGTCAAACTCAATCATCAGGCACAACAACACTAGCGCAGAACATTTCGCGGTTTAGCACGTGCCTTGCTGTGGTTGCGGCATTTCTACTGGCTCCACCGATTGCAAAGTATGTAAGACCTGAAATAGCCGAATATCTCAGCACAGAATTCGGCAGCGATCTCGTTTATTGGGGAAGTTGGGCTTTTGTGGCAGCGACGATTGTCGCCTCATTCTTTGGGTGTGCAGCAATATGCCAACTACTCTTTCAGAGCCTCATAAGGATTGGCGCGCGCAAGGGAGTATTTTAGTCATGGATGTTCGCTTTTACCGAGACAATCCCTATGGTTCGGTCGGGTTGGCTTCACAGGAAGAAATTTATTCTTTCAACAATCCTAATGGGCCTGTCGCGATGCTTGACGATAAGGTGCTGCGTTTTCCTGACCAGGAGCCAAGTATCGTAATTGGAGGGGCTGGAAGTGCCAAGTTTTCTGCGCTCGGTGCGTATCAGCTCGTTCATCCATCAACTCATAGTTTTTTTATTTTAGATGTGGGCGGTCAATATCAAAGCACGAACTTTCACTGGAATGTAGCTGAGGGTCGTAAAGCATATTCGATTAACCCATACGGTATTAGTTCGTATCCAGACATCAACCACGCGGTCAATCTTTGGGGCATCCTTAAAGACGATGAATATTTGTTTGATAACGCCAAACGTATCATGGAAATGGGTGTTACAGACAAGGACATGGATGGTGATAACGCATGGGTTCCCAAGGGAGCGAAGCGGTGGGGAACCAGAATGCTGATTGCTCTAGTCTTCTTGGATGGTCGAGTAACACCGTGTTCGTTCTGGGAAGCACTCAACAGAATTGAAACTGACGACGATTATCTAAAAGCGCTGGGTCGCTCAACGGAAGGCTTACCTTTCGAAGTTTATTCCGCTTTTGTGGAGATGTATTCCAAGAAACATAACAGCGAGAAAGAGTGGGGTGCGATTTTTGGCTGTCTTAAAGACAACTTTGATTGGCTGTCTTCTCCGAAAGTAGCAGTGTCGGTAAGCGGTGAAGAAGATTTTCTGCTTGATCTAAGTAACCCGGACAAAAAAGTCGGAGTGTATTACGCCCTTCCCGGTGGCAGCAGCAAATTCAACGAAAGCTTGACGCGGATGGTTGTTGGAATCGCTCAGCTGCATTGCGTCAGAGCAGGCATGGGAGCAAGGCCACTATTCTACATTGAAGAAGCCGCTTCGTTAGGCGCTGCTGACTTTATCAAGTCAGCTGTCAGTGAATACAGGAAGTACTTCCGAACAATTTTGATATATCAAAGCTACGGGCAATTAGAAGGCTTATTTGGCAAGGCTGGAGCACAAGAAATCATTGATAGCTGCGGTATGCAGCTTTACATGGGTGGCGGCATTCGTGAAATCACTTCGGCTCAACGTCTGGCTGAAACAATTGGGAAGATTACTATCCATGTTGACGATGCCATGGCGCAGGCTGAGCACCTCCATAAATCGCAGCAGGGCTGGGTCGATGCTCTCTTGCATGGAGGCGATCCGCTTAAAGCAGCCCATTTGCAAATTCATGAAAGCCGTCAAAGTGACCAGCAACGAAAGACCGGACGCTACGCCATTGATGCCGCTGAAATCCTGAATTTGAAAGATGAAGTGCTTATTGTATCTCCGGGATCCGGCATTGCGCCGATGTTGGCTAAAAAGCTACCAGCTTACTGGACTAATTCAGCGATGGCAGGCCGTTATGGGCCTGATCCGCTATTTCCGCCTCTAGATAGGGTTGTAACTCAGGGGTGGTTTTTTAAAAGAACACGGCGCTTTATCCGTGATCGAGTTCCTGAATATTTGGCAGATTGGCCAAACCACAGCAATGGTCAGATTGCCTATGTGCAGGGGTACAAGACGTGGAACTAGTTTTGTCCACAAATATTGAAGCCATTCGAGGTAAAATTTATGAGTGATGAAAAAACTTATCCAACTCACCGCATTAGCTTTTCAGAAGTAAACCCTGATGCCCGCAAGGGCGAACAAGTGGGCAAACCGATTGACGTTGCAACAGTTTGGCCCCGCAAAGAGGGTAAGCAGGGTGGCATTATTGAATGGCATATCCATCCTTCGAAGCTTGGAGAAGGTGTGTTCTTCCATCTGGAAAATGAGCGCCAGCAAACAAACGAAGAGCAGCAAGCCGATGGGTTTGATCACGTTGACCAAAAGGAAAGGGGTCAAGACCAAGGATTGGAGCGATAAGCAGTGAGCTTTAAATCGAGCAAGCGCAGTTGGTCTTCTCAAGGACGAGATGGACTGCCCGCGAGTTTGCAACAAACACAAGAGCTGCGTAAGGAATTTGACGGCGCTCGCGATCCATATTCGAACATGCAGCGCGAGGACAAGAGGAAAGCTGAAGCCCGAAGTCGCGAAGAGCAAGGTACTGGCTCGCAAATGGTAAAGCTGCATAAGCCTTTCCCGGAATTGCGACCAAAGTCTGCTATAGCTCAGCAAAGTATTCGCCATTCTTTCAATACTCGTTGGCATGCAGAACACATGAGGGCGAGCAGGCGGCGCGAACACAAAGATGCCTTTGATCACGTAGATCAACTCAAATCCGAAAGGGGTTTGAAGCCAGGGAGAACTCTGGAGAGGCAATAAGTCTCCTAGTACATAGCTACAGTTAGCAATTGTAGTAAGGACTATTCCCAAGAATGCAGTCTGTTGGTGGTAACAATTGAATTGAACATAAAGAAAGAAGGCTTAGCTAATGAATAAGCGCCAAGATGTATTTGAAATTAACAAGGATTCAGATGACAAACAGCCTTCTTCCGGCAGCTTCTCATGTGACCCTGATAGTTATCGGGAGGATATCTCGGCGTTCGGCTTTACGAAGGAGCAAGAGGACGAGTTTCTAGAAACCCTATGGCACATTCTATGCACTATGGTTGATCTAGGCTGGGGTGTAGAAAGTGTCCAATACTTTCTGCCAGAAATCTTCGAAAAAGCTGGTCAGGATTCCGTAAACTTGGTAGGTGATGAACTAAAGGAAAAATAGAAATATGACTATGCGGCAAAAGACCATATCTAGCCTGCTGGAGGACGAAACCGTTCGTACCAGGGCTATTATATATTGCCGTGTAAGCTCCAAGCAGCAAGTTTTGGACGGGAGTGGGCTAGAAAGCCAGCAGCACCGATGTGAAAAATATGCTGAAGACAAGGGATACATAGTTGATAAAGTGTTCCCTGATGATGTTTCTGGCGCAGGCGATTTCATGAAGAGAAAAGGAATGGTCTCTCTTCTTAAGTTTCTTCAGTCAAAACCAAAAGTAAAATACGTTGTTATATTTGATGATCTGAAGCGTTTCTCAAGAGATGTAATGTTCTATTGGATGCTTCGGGCAAAACTTGAAAAGTACGGTGCTAAAGTTGAGTGCCTCAACTTCCGCATTGAAAATAGCCCTGAGGGTCGTTTTCTAGAGACAATAGTTGCAGCTGGTGGAGAACTGGAAAGAAATCAAAATACTCGGCAAACACTTCAGAAGACCAAAGCGAGGTTTGAGCAAGGATATTGGGCTAAGAGAGCGCCAATAGGCTACAGATTCACGAAGACAAGAGAGCATGGAAAGCTATTGGTTAGAGATGAACCAATAGCGTCAATTATTCAAGAAGCATTAGAAGGATACGCAACGGGTCGTTTTCAAACGCTCACCGAAATTAAGCTATTCCTCGATGATTGCCCCAGCTTCCCAAAGGGTGGCGATGGCAAGGTTCATCCACAGCGCGTAAGAGAGCTGTTGGACAGGCCCGTCTATGCAGGCGTTGTTGAAATGGTCGCTTGGGGCGTCAGCATGAGGAAAGGACACCATGAAGGTATCATTTCTCTGGAGTGCTACAACAAGATACAAGATCGATTAGAAGGTAGGGCTATTGCTCCAACCAGGAAAAACTTGAATGAAGATTTTCCACTGCGCGGTTCAGTGCTGTGTGCAACTTGTAATACCCCGTTAACGGCAAGCTGGTCGAAGGGCAGAAAAGCTCGATATGCATATTATTTATGCCGTGAGAGAAGCTGTGAGAACTATGGTAAGTCCATTAAGAAAGATCAAATAGAAGGTGACTTTGTACTTCTCTTAGAACAACTTCGTCCATCCGGTGAATTATTTAGTGTTGTTGAAAAAATGTTCACCAGAATTTGGAACCTTCGCAGTGAATATCAGAAGGAGAGGCTGCAAACTTTGAAGCTGCAAGAAAAGAAAGTTCAGAGGGATATAAACTCATTGCTTGATCGAATAGTACAGGCAACATCGGAGGCTGTCATATCCGCGTATGAACTGCGTGTCCATAAACTGGAGGAAGAGAAAGCGTTGATTCAAGAAAGATTAGAAAATGGAGCAAAACCAATCCGCGATTTTAAAACTACATTTAGAACCGCTTTAAGTTTTTTGGCAAACCCCCATGTTCTCTGGTCTTCAGAGCGATATGAAGACAAAAGAGCAGTCCTAAAACTGACTTTTTCCGATAATCTGTTATATGACCGAAATAGTGGATTTAGAACCGCAAAAACCACCTTGCCGTTCAAGGTGTTAGATGAATTCTCGGGTCTGCAAAAGGGAATGGTGCCCAGGGGCGGAATCGAACCACCGACACGGGGATTTTCAGTCCCCTGCTCTACCGACTGAGCTACCTGGGCCCTTTGGCCTGTTGCGCTTGCTAATGCTTCGTTGCGAGCCGATATCTCTTTCGGTCACTTACTTATGTAAGCTCCCTCAATCGATTCGTCTCGCGCCTCGCCTTAGCTGCGCTCACGACGCCCAAAGCTGTGCTGAATTTGGGTACCGTGGACTTCGGTCTGTTTGACTAAATTGGCTATCAGATTGCCTGGAGCCTGCCAAACGAGCCGCGTATTAAACCCGCCCGGGCCTTGTTAGTCAAGACTCGCGGGCGAATTACTCGGAGGGCGGGACATAGCCTTCGGCTTTGTCGTAATCCTCGTTGTTGAGGAACTTGTCCATCTCTTCCATGAGGTATTTGCGGGCCTCCGGGTCCATCATGTTGAGCTGCTTCTCGTTGATCAGCATGGTCTGCTGGGCCTGCCATTCCTGCCAGGCCTTCTGGGAGACATTCTCGTAGATTTCCTTGCCCTTGGCGCCGGGATAGGGCGGTACCGCCAGGCCCGGCAGCTCCTTGTTGTATTTGCGGCAGTGCACCATGCGGCTCATGGAAGTCCTCGTCGTTTGGCTGAATGTTTACTGGTCCGGCTCTGGCAGCCTGGAGAGCAGCTTCTTTACCGGGGCGGCCAGGCCGACCTCTATTGAATGATCCAGAGGGTACCAGAGCCAGCGGTCGGAATCAGCAAGTGCATGGTCCCGGGCTATTGCTGCATGCTCGATTGGCTGGATATCCAGATGATAGTGGGAGAAGGTATGGCGGAGTTGCGGCAGTGGCCGGATCTCGCCTGCGCCCAGTGCTATGGCTGGCGGCAGGGCATCGGCGGGTTGCTGGCTGCCCATTTCCCCTTCGGGCAGCGAATACAAAGAGCCCCAGATGCCCTGCGGCGGGCGTTTCTGAAGCAGTACATCACCCTGGCTGTTGCGAATAATATGCATGCGGGTGCTTTTTACCGGCAGCGTCTTGCGAGGTTTCTTGCCAGGGATCTCTGTCGTCAGCTGCTGTTGCTGCGCCTGGCAATCCTTCGCCAGCGGGCATTGCTGGCAAAGGGGCTTGCTGCGCAGGCAGACCGTGGCGCCGAGGTCCATCATGGCCTGGGTGTAGTGGGCCACGCGCCTGGCGGGAGTGAGGTGATCGGCAATCTCCCAGAGCTGGTTTTTAACAGCCGTCTTTTCCGGCCAGCCAGTAATGGCGAAATAGCGGGTCAGCACTCTTTTTACATTGCCGTCCAGTATTGGCGCCTGAATACCCATGGCAAGTGCAGCGATGGCGCCGGCAGTAGAGCGGCCAATACCGGGCAGAGCCTGAAGTGCATCCACAGAGTCCGGGAATTGCCCTTGATAGTCCCTGGAGATGATTTGTGCGGCCTTGTGCAGATTGCGGGCGCGGGCATAGTAGCCGAGGCCGGTCCACAGATGCAGGACCCGGTCAGTGTCGGCCGCCGCCAGGTCTGTGACCCCGGGGAAGCGATCCATGAATCGTTGGAAATAGGGGATAACCGTGCTGACCTGGGTTTGCTGCAGCATGATTTCCGACACCCAGACTCGGTAGGGGCTGGGATCATTTTGCCAGGGCAGGTCGTGGCGGCCATGTTGGTCAAACCAGTTCAATACCTGGCTAACGAAGGGGGCGGGTTTGACCTTTAGTGTTTCAGTCATGGCTCCCGCTTGCTAGCGGTCGAACAGGTTACGCAACAGACCACGGGCACTGTCCTGCACTTCTTCCGGCACCTGGTCGGAGATGACCTCTTCCAGGCGGCTGCGCACGGCATTGGTGCCAATCTGGGTAAAGATTTCCCGTACGGCATTGAAATCCGGGCCGCAGTATTGCCCTACCGGGTCATCGAAGGCGGCGCTGCATTGCACCGGCCAGGAGATGTCGTGGTAAAGCTCGCCAATAGGGATGGTCTGGGTGAAGGGGTCACCCAGCACGGTGAATAGCAGGTCATAATCAAAGTTGCCTGCCGCCAGATCAATGCCGCCGCTGCCGGTGATGTCGAAATTGTCCATGCGCAGCTTGATATTCTGGTTCACCTGCAAGCCTTCATCCAGAGTGATATAGCCGCCCAATTCATTGAAGCGAATGATGTCCGGCCATTGCTGGATTGAGGAACCATCGGGGCTGAGAGCGGCGATGGCCGTGAACACCTGTTTGATCAGGCCGATATCGACGGAATTGTCAGTCACGGTGAATGTGGTGGAGCCGGATAGGGTATCCAGCAGGGCATTGACGCTGCTGCCCCTGCCGGAATGCTCCGCTTCCATATTGAGATTGCCCGTCACCGTATTGAACCGCGATACCGAGGGCGCCAGTTGCAACAGGTTGAGAGACTCAGTGGAAAAGCGCGTACTCAATGCCGGCTCATCGCTGCGAGCGTCGAGGCGTACCGAACCCTGCAGGCTGCCGTCGAAGGCGCTGACCGGTGTCAGTTCAAGGTCCAGTACGTTGTCCTCGATATTGGTATAGAGGTTGATATTGTCAAAGCGCATGTCATTGACGGTGATCGAGGCCAGCGAGACTGAGCCAATGAGATTCATACTGGACAGCAGGTCAGTGGGCAACTGCGTATCGGTCTGCGCTGGCTCTGCAGTTTCCGGCCCGGCGTCCGCTTCTGTCTCCTCATCTGCATCTGCATTGATATAGGGGCTCAGATCTATATTTCCACCAATGACGGAATAACTGATATTCATGGGTGCGGTAGATGTGGCAAAGCGTGCACTGCCGCTGGCTTCTACTTCAGCTTCCCCCAGGCGCAGCGTTAGGCTTGGCATGGTGGCTTCGCTGTTGTTGCCACTGAACTGCATCTGAAAAGCGGCGAGTTGCTCATTGGTGAGGGTTGGTGCGCCGGAGCGGGATTCCTCCAGCATGCCCAGTCGTTGCAGCAGGCCCGGCAGTGAGAAAGAGTCGGCAGCAAGATTGCCAGTGAACTGCGGATTGTTGTTGAGGTTGATCACGCTCACTTCACCCTGCAGCAACAGGGGCGTGACAGTGAAGGCCAGGTTGTTGAAGTTGAGGTTGCCCTGGTTCAGGTCGACAATGACGTTGCTGCGCAGGCTCATGGGCACCGGCTCGCTCATGCCATCATTTTCAAAATCGAAATCCAGCTGGATATCGAAGGGGCGGCCGTTGATATTGGTGTCGCGACTCTCGAGATTGAAATTGGCCACCTGATAGCGACTGCCGCTGCTCAGGTCCTGATAGTCGATGGAAGTGTTGTTAATGCTGATGCGGTCGATGACCAGCTCACTGAAATCTGAAGCAGCGCCGCTGTCAGCACTGTCCTGGCTGACCATGGCGCCGAGTTTATCGCTCTGCCAGATGGAGCTGCCATCGGCGGTGATGTAGTAATTGACGTGGAAATCACTGGCCAGCAGTTCCTCAACCACAATGCGTTCATTGAACAACTCCCGGAAATTCACCCGCAGGATGACTGCCGAGGTGGACATCAACTCCTGACGCTGGCCGGGATTACTCAGCCTGACATCATTGAGGGTAATACCCAGGGTGGGGAAGAATTCCACGTCGAGGTCACCGGCAATGGTGATCTCATAGCCCGTGGCATCGGCCACGGCCTCTTCAATAGTGCTTCTGTAATCGGCATTGCGGACATAGTAAACAATGCCTACAGCGCCAATCAGAATGAACAAAGCCAGCAGGGCAATGATTTTCAGCAGGATTTTCATGTTGTGGTGGTCAGAACCTGGGGTAACAATCCGGTTTTTGGGACGGGGCGGGCCAAAAGGCCCGACAAACTGCAATTATCAGCCCTAAGTGTAGCCGATCACCGGAAACCGTGCATCCTGCGGCTTTTCCTGAGGGTGGCCGGGCATTATAATGCGGGCTTTTCTCAAACCGGGACTCTCCATGAGTAACAAGAGCGCCTCAGCTCCTGCCGCAGGCGGCCGTTCGGCCACTGTCGAGCGCAACACCAAGGAAACCCAGATCAGCATTTCCCTCAATCTCGACGGCAGCGGCGAGCTTGATGTACAGACCGGTCTGCCTTTTCTCGATCATATGCTGGACCAGATTGCCCGCCATGGCCTGATTGATCTGAAAATCAGGGCTGCAGGAGATCTGGAGATCGATGCTCACCACACCGTGGAGGATATCGGTATCACCCTCGGCCAGGCCATGAACAAGGCCCTGGACAAAACCGGTATCCGCCGCTACGGCCATGCCTATGTGCCCCTGGATGAAGCGCTTTCCAGAGTGGTTATCGACTTCTCCGGGCGTCCCGGTCTGGATTTTCATGTCCAGTTCGCCAAAGGCACGGTGGGCAATTTCGATGTGGACCTGTTCCATGAGTTTTTCCAGGGCTTCGTCAATCACGCCCTGGTGACACTGCATATCGATAATATTCGTGGCAAAAACGCTCACCATCAGATTGAGACCATATTCAAGGCTTTCGGCCGGGCGCTGCGCATGGCTATCGAGGCCGACCCGCGTCAGCAGGGCGTTATTCCCTCTACCAAGGGCACGCTCTGATTGCCAGGCAGGCATGCAAGCAGTCACGTAAGCAGCCACGTAAGCATTAGTGCAAACAAATTATGAATAAAGTCGCCATCATCGATTACGGCATGGGCAATCTCCATTCTGTTGCCAAGGCCGTGGAGCATGTCGGTCGTGAATCCGGGCAGGCCGTTGCGGTCACCGTGTCAGCCAACCCCGCCAAAATAGCCGAGGCCGATCGGGTGATCTTTCCCGGTGTGGGTGCCATTCGCGATTGCATGGCGGAGATCCGGCGCCTGGATGTGGGGCAGATCGTTGAGAACGCCATGAAGTCAAAGCCGGTGCTGGCCATATGCGTGGGCATGCAGGCACTGATGGAGCACAGTGAAGAAAACGGCGGCGTTGATTGCCTGGGTTTTCTGAAAGGGCAGGTGAAATATTTTGGCAGTGATTTGACCGACGCCTCAGGACATCGTCTGAAGGTGCCCCATATGGGCTGGAATCAGGTGCGACAGCAAACCGGGCACCCGCTCTGGCAGGGAATTGCTGACAACAGCCGCTTTTACTTTGTGCACAGCTACTATGTGGACGATGTGGATGCCGACAAGGTCACCGGTGTGTCTGAATACGGTAAGCAGTTTGTCGCCACCCTGGCGGCGGACAATATTTTCGCCACCCAGTTTCACCCGGAAAAAAGCCAGGTCGTGGGCCTGACTCTGCTGGGTAATTTTTTAGCCTGGGATGGCTCGCGCTAGCGCCACCCGGCAGGAGAGAACGGATACAACTATGTTGGTGATACCCGCAATCGATATCAAAGACGGCCAGTGCGTACGGCTGCGTCAGGGGCGTATGGAAGATTCCACAGTATTCGGTGACGATCCGCTGCTGCAGGCCGAAAAATGGTTACAGCAGGGAGCCAGGCGTCTGCATATCGTGGATCTGAACGGGGCCTTTGCCGGTACGCCGGTGAATGCCGAAATTGTTACGGCCATCACCCGCAAGTTTCCCGAATTACCGGTGCAAATAGGGGGTGGTATTCGCAATCTGGATAGCATCAGATTCTATCTCGATGCCGGTGTCAGTTATGTGATTATTGGCACCGCCGCGGTGAAAGCCCCGGACTTCGTCAAGCAGGCCTGCAAGGAATTTCCCGGCAAGATCATTGTTGGCCTGGATGCAGTTAATGGCATGGTGGCTACCGAGGGCTGGGCGGATGTGTCCGAGCAGTCGGCGGTGGAGTTGGCCCAAATGTTCAGCGATGCCGGAGTAAGCGCCATTGTCTATACCGATATTGACCGCGACGGCATGATGCAGGGCGCCAATATTGAGGCCACGGTTGAACTGGCGGAGAAGTCGTCGATTCCGGTTATTGCCTCCGGCGGCGTCGCCAAACTGGGTGATATTGTCGACCTCAAGGAAGCAGCCCTGCACACTGGCGGTGGTGGCATCATGGGGGTAATCACCGGTCGGGCGATTTACGAAGGCCGTCTCGATCTGGCCGAAGCCCAGCGCTACTGCGACCAGGAATAGCAAACCATGGGACTGGCGAAACGAATTATTCCCTGTCTGGACTGCGACAAAGGCCGTGTGGTCAAGGGCGTGCAGTTTGTCGATATCCGCGACGCCGGTGATCCGGTGGAGGTATCCAAGCGCTATTGCGATGCCGGTGCCGACGAAATTACCTTTCTCGATATCACCGCCAGCCATGAGGCGCGGGACACCACGGTTGATACCGTCAGCGCCATTGCCGGCCAGGTGTTTATTCCCCTCACTGTGGGTGGTGGCATACGCAGTCTGGAAGACATTCGCACCATGCTCAATGCCGGTGCCGACAAGGTGGCCATCAATACGGCCGCGGTAAATAACCCCGACTTTGTCCGTCAGGCGGCCGAGCGTTTTGGCTCCCAGTGCATTGTCGTGGCCGTCGACGCCAAACGGGTCACTGTCGAGGGCGAAGCGCCGCGCTGGGAAATCTTCACCCATGGGGGACGCAATCCCACTGGTCTGGATGCCATCGACTGGGTCAAGCGCATGGTGGATTGCGGTGCCGGTGAAATCCTGCTCACCAGCATGGATCGCGATGGCACCAAGCAGGGTTTCGATCTTGAATTGAACCGGGCTGTCAGCCGGGCGGTGCAGGTGCCCATCATCGCCTCAGGCGGTGTTGGCAATCTTGAGCATCTGGCCCAGGGGGTTCTCGAAGGCGAGGCGGATGCGGTTCTGGCCGCCAGTATCTTCCACTTCCAGGAATTCACGATTCCTGAAGCCAAGGCCTATATGGCGGACAAGGGCATCGAAGTCAGGCAGTTGCCTGATACCACTGACTAGTCGTTATTCTGGGCAAAAGAGCCGGCAGGGCGATTCCTGGCCGGTTTGAAAGCATTGATACCCTTGAGTACATTCAAGGCTTCATTGAGCGGATAATCCGTTACCAGTACCTCTTCGGCAGAGATCAGCGCCTCGCTCATTTCAGCATTGCTGTCCACTTCTTCAGTACCTGATTCCGCTTCCAGATGTCCCTGTAAATCAGACTCGCTGTACTGGCCGACACTGCGTGAGCGGCGGGTAACAAAGGCATCGTCCACTTCGATATCCGGCACGATACCCTGGGCCTGAATGGAACGGCCACTGGGGGTGTAGTAGCGGGAGGTGGTCAGTTTCAGGGCCCGGGTTTCATCCAGGGGCAGGACGGTCTGTACCGAGCCCTTGCCGAAACTCTGGGTGCCCATGATGATGGCGCGGCCATGGTCCTGCAAGGCGCCGGCGACAATCTCCGAAGCCGAGGCCGAACCATTATTGATCAGCACCACCATGGGAACATCCGCTGCCAGGGTGTCGCCGCGGGTGGCAGAGAAAGACAGATCATTGCCATCCAGGCGGCCCCGGGTGGAAACGATATCGCCTTCGTCGATGAACAAATCCACGGCTTTGACCGAAGCCTGCAGTACGCCGCCAGGGTTATTCCGTAAATCCAGCACGATTCCCTTCAGATCGCCGTGCTCGGCCAGCAGTTCCTGTAATTCCTCTTCCAGATCAGTGCCGGTGTTGGCGCGGAACTGGGCGATACGCAAATAGGCATAGCCGGGCTCCAGCATGGTGCTGCGTACGCTGGCAATGGAAATCACTTCGCGGACAATAGTCAGATCGAAGGGTTCGACGCCCTGGCGGGAGATGGTCACAGTTACCGAGGTGCCCGGTTCACCGCGCATCATATTGGCGGCTTCTTCCGGCAGCAGTTCCCGCAGGGGATGATTGTCGATGGCAATAATCAGATCGCCGGCTTCGATGCCGGCCCGATCAGCCGGAGTGTCATCGATGGGGCTGATCACCTTGATATAACCGTCTTCCCGGCCCACCTCGATACCCAGGCCACCGAACTCGCCAGTGGTGGTTTCCTGCAGCATTTCATAATCGCTGTCGGACAGGTAGGAGGAATGGGGATCCAGCCCGCCCAGCATGCCGCGGATGGCGTTTTCCAGCAGGGTCTTGTCGTCAATCTCTTCCACATAGGCGCGACGAATGCGTTCCAGTGCCTCGGTGAACATGCGCACTTCTTCCAGGGGAAGAGGCAACAGCTCCGGCTCTGTCTGTTGGGCCAGGGCCTGGGGAGCAAAGAGCAGGCCCGGAAGCATCAGCATGCCGACCAGGCTCAATGCTGCCAGGGGGCGGGAAACGGTCAGGTTAAACGTCATGTGGGGGTTCCTGCTTGGTGAATGCAACCAGACTGTGATTTAAGGTCAATGGTTTCAGTTTATACCAGGATTGGCAAATAAGGCTGTGCCCGGGCTCGCGCTGTTGCAAATCACTACAATTGGACAGGCGTCAGTAAAGAGTCTGAAAACAGCAGTTTGTTCCGGAAAAATGGCGCTCAAAGCTGAGAAATCAAGGTTTCAGCGCCTTATTTGTGGTGGCGGAGCGCTTGAATTGCAGCTGCTCAGCTGTCCGGCAACCAGTCGGCGGGGTCCAGGGCCTGACCGTTGCGACGGATTTCAAAGTACAGGCCCGGGGTATTGTTTTCACCGCCAAGACCAGAAGTGGCGAGCATATCGCCTTTGTCGACCCAGTCACCGGCGCTGGCAGAAAGTGCCTCATTGCGCCCATAAAGGCTCATATAGCCATTGCCATGGTCGACGATTACCAGCAGTCCTGCACCCCGTAGCCAGTCGGCGAACACCACATGGCCGGGATGTACGGCGCGCACCGCTGAGCCCGGCGAGGCACCGATAACAATGCCCTGACGAACCAGGCTGCCGCCTCCGTAGCTGCTGCCAAATCGGGACAGCAGGGGGCCAGAAAGTGGATTCTGCAAGCGGCCGCGACTGTCGGCAAAATCCGGCACGTCATCGAATGAGCGGATACCTTCCATGGCCCTGGCGATCTCGGCGATCAGGGATTCCAGTTCGGCCTGGTCGATCTGCAGTTGTTCCAGTTCCTGATTGCGATTGGCGATATCACTGCGCAGATTTTCCAGTGCCAGCGCGCGGTCATCGCGGGCCAGATTGAGTTGCTCTGATTGCAGCGCCAGTTGTTGGCGTTGGGACTGCAGGTTTTGCACGCTCTCATCGAGCTGTTGCGCCACCGTTTCCAGACTGGTCAGGGTTTGCCGAAATTCGGCAATGCGCGCCAGTTGATATTCACTTAACACCGCTGAGTAATGCAGCATGCGGGCCGATTCAGATGGGCCCTGGCCGCTCAGTAATAATTTGAGTTGATTGTGCTCGCCACTGATATAGGCTGCCCGCAGGATTTCACCCAGCAGGTCTTCCTGGCTCTGGCGTTGCTGTTCCAGTCGGCCCTGCTCGCTGCGCAGTTCAGCCAGTTCGGCTTCACTGCTGGCAATGTCGGTTTCGACATTTTCGATAGCCTGCTGCAGTTCACTAATGGCCAGCTCTGCTTCCCTGAGCCGTTGTTGCGCAGCGGACTGTTGCTGGTTGGCATCATCCAGCCAGCTTTCAATCTCGGCGATGGCGGAGCTGACGGCTTGCAGCTCACCGCGAGCACGACTGGCTTCATCCTGGGCTGCCAGCGAGGACGCCAGGAAAGCCAGCAGCATCAGTGCTGCCAGTTTGCCGGGAAGTATCTGGTGCACCTGGCGCCTGATACTAGTGGTTGGCGGCTTGACTGGCAGCGCCAGTCTCGCCGAGCAGGACCTTGCCGGTCATTTCGTCTGGAATCGGCACATTGATCAGCGACAGCAGGGTAGGAGCCAGATCACAGAGGCTGCCCTGACTGACAAACTCCAGACCGCTATTGCCAACATACACCAGCGGCACCGGGCCATTGGTATGGGAGGTCAGGGGCTGACCGGATTCCGGGTCTACCATCTGTTCCACATTGCCGTGATCGGCGGTGATCAACAGCTCGCCGTCGTTGTTTTCGATGGCCTCGACAATTCTTCCCAGGCATTGATCGACCGCTTCCACGGCCTTGACCGAAGCGTCGAAGTCGCCGGTATGACCCACCATGTCGCCATTGGCATAGTTGCAGATGATGGCGTCATATTTGCCGGAATTGATGGCATCCACCAGTTTGTCGGTCACCTCGATAGCCGACATTTCCGGTTTCAGGTCATAGGTTTTGACCTGAGGTGAGGGAATGAGAATGCGGTCTTCATTGGCGAAGGGTTCTTCACGGCCGCCATTGAAGAAAAAGGTTACGTGGGCATATTTTTCGGTTTCGGCAATGCGCAACTGGGTTCTGCCCTGTTCGGCCAACCAGGCGCCCATCACATTGGCCAGTTTTTCCGGCGGGTAGGCACAGGCGGTATCGATGTCGGCGGCGTATTCGGTCAGCATCACGAACTCGCCCAGCAAGGGGCGGCTGCTGCGATCGAAGCCCTCGAAACCATCATCCACAAAAGCGCGGGTGATTTCCCGGGCCCGGTCAGCCCGAAAGTTCATAAATACCACCACGTCGCCATCATCCACCAGGGCCTGTTCATCGCCAGCGGCCTTGACCAGGGTGGGTTGCACGAATTCATCGTCTTCATCCCGCTGATAGGCCGCTTCCAGGGCGGCAGCGGCATTGTCATAACAGAACTGGCTCTTGCCTTCGGTCAGCAGTTCATACACCGGCTGCACCCGGTCCCAGCGGTTATCCCGGTCCATGGCATAGAAGCGGCCACTGAGGGTGGCTACCCGACCCTTGCCGGAATCGCGAAGCAGTTTGTCGGCTTTTTGCAGCGATGCCAGGGCGCTGCGCGGCGGCGTATCCCGGCCATCCAGAAAGGCATGCATGTAAACCTGGCTTACGCTCTTGTCCAGGGCCAGTTGCAACATGGCCAGAATCTGGTCTTCGTGGCTGTGGATGCCACCGGGGGACAGCAGTCCGAACACATGCAGTGCCGTTTCTGCCTCGGCCGCCTTTTCGGCAGCGGCGGTGAGAACCGGATTGGTCTGGAAATGGCCGTCTTCGATGTCCTTGTCGATGCGGGTCAATGACTGGTACACAACGCGCCCGGCCCCCAGATTCATATGGCCGACTTCGGAATTGCCCATCTGGCCTCGTGGCAGGCCCACGGAAAGACCGGAGGTATCGATCAGGGTGTGGGGCTTCTCGGCCCAGAGCTGGTCCCAGTTGGGGCTGTTGGCGGCGTGAATGGCGTTGTGTTCGGTGGCTTCGCGGTAGCCCCAGCCATCAAGAATGAGCAGTAGCGCAGTTTTTCTGGCAGTCATTGTCAGAGAGATTCCGTGTCGAGGGATTGCTGAAGGTTGCAGGGCCTATTATCCCTGAAAGCCGGTTTCCCTGCGAGCCAACAGGGCAAATTGCCCCCGGTCTGCCTTGCTTACTTCTTTAGCGCTGCCGGGACGTGTATACTGCACCCCTTTTTGACAGGCCAGAAGCTGCGGCGATGCCCGGCGGGCCTGGTTTCGGGCCTTTAACACCGGCGAATTTTACATTGCAGTAATCTGCTCAGGCCCAGGGAACGGTCTTACCTCACGCAACATGGCTCAATTTCTCGAATTCATTGCAAATCACTGGGTGCTATCCACGCTGTGGGTCGTCACCGTGGCTGCCATCATCATGTATCACCAGCGATCCTCTGGCGACAGTGTGGGTCCGCAAGCCGCGGTCATGCTGATTAATCGCCAGGATGCCGTGGTGGTGGATGTGCGCGAAAAGAAAGAATTTGAAGGCGGACATATTGTCGATGCGATCAATATTCCCCACAGCAAACTAAAACAGCGTCTCAATGAGCTGAACAAACACAAGAGCAAACCTTTGATTGTGGTGTGCAAGCTGGGGCAGCATTCCGGCGAAGCAACCCGCATCCTTAAAGAAGAGGGCTTTGCCGAGGTCTATCGCATGCGTGGCGGTATCACCGAATGGAAGACCCAGTCCTTGCCACTGGTACAAAAATAAGCAGCTACCGGTGTGTGGGTTGCGAGTGAAGGCTTACTGAATTGGCAGGAAATCCAGGTGCCAGGGCTTAATCGCCCTGTGCGACAGTTAACATCAAGACAGTAGAACTGACAGGAACTATCATGGCAGAGAATCAAGAAACCAATCAGACCGCAGCCCCGGGCCAAGATGGCAATGCCCAGGCACAGGGCCCACAATTTGCCCTGCAGCGTATTTATCTGAAGGACTGCTCCTTTGAATCACCCCGTAGCCCGGCGGTTTTTCAGAGCCAGTGGCAGCCGAAGATCAACTTCGATATCAAGACCCGCACCAACAAGATTCAGGACGACGTTTATGAAGTGGTGCTGGTGCTGACTGCAGAAGCCCAGCTTGAAGAGCAAGCCGCGTTTCTGGTGGAAGTGCATCAGGCCGGTATTTTTACCGTCAAGGATTTTCAGGATCCTCAACTGGAGCAGCTGTTAGCCACCGTGTGTCCGAATATTCTGTTCCCCTATGCCCGCGAAGCCATTGATAACCTGGTGACCAAAGGCAGCTTCCCGGCACTGATGATCTCACCGATCAATTTTGATGCCCTCTATGCCCAGCAGAAGGCCCAACAGGCCGGCCAGGGTGGTGAAAATGGCGGCTCCCCCGAGGCTGCTGCCTCCGAGCCGGTGCAGTAAGGCCACTTTAGCTCGCCTGCATTGCCCTCAGGCGCCAGCCTCGAAACCGAGCTGGCGCCAGGCTTCATAAACCAGCACTGCCACCGCGTTGGATAAATTGAGGCTGCGGCTGTCTGCCCGCATGGGGATGCGCAGGAGCTGTTCAATCCCCAATTCTTCCCTGATAGCTGCCGGCAGCCCCCGTGTTTCGGGCCCGAACAGCAAATAATCATCCGCTTCAAAGCTTGCTTCGCTGTAACTTCGCTTGCCCTTGGTGCTAAGCCCGAAGAGCCGCGCTGCCGGGTTTTGCTGACGGAATTCCTGCCAGCCTCCGTAGCTGCGAATATCTGCGAATTCGTGATAATCCAGGCCGGCGCGGCGCAATTTCTTGGCATCCAGGCTAAACCCCAGGGGTTCTATCAGGTGCAGCCTGGAACCGGTATTTGCCGCCAAACGGATGATATTTCCTGTATTTTGGGGTATTTCTGGCTCAAAAAGTACGATATTGATCAATTTTTGGTCAGTGCCTTCGGCATTTCCTTAGTGGTTCCGGTCCGGTTTCAGCTTGCAGGCTCGATGGTATCAGCTGCCGTCAGGAACAGCGCTGCCCGGGCGGCAATTAATGCAGCAGTGAGCCCCAAAATCGTATTAGAATAGGCCCTGCAACCGAAGGAGTGACTAATGTCTGACGAAAATGATGCCAAAAAGACGGGCAAACAGCCCCGCAAATTGAATAAATTCGAAGAATTTCTCAAGCAAGGCCGGCAATCAGCTCAGCAGCAGTCCGGAGGTGGCGGCGTCGATCCTGAGCTTCAGGCACGCATCGACAAGATCATGCCCAAGCCAAAGGGGAATGATGCCGCTTCCGGGGATTCCCCCGAAAAGCAGGATATTCACTGATTTCAAAGCTGAAGTCGCGGCCAGCAAGAATGGATATTAACGGCATTCATTTCCAGATTTCTTGAAAACAGCTGGAAATATTGCCCGATTTTTCAATTTCTACCCGGCTTTATCCCGCCGTTTTGTGACTGTTTAATCAGTTCAGGACGACCAATTTCATACTTACCCTAGTTTATCCCGTTCAAACACGGGCTTTGTTTTAGAATTTAGTCACTTAAACGATATTTCTATAGGGCTTCCAGTGAGTTTGGCCCGCCTGCGCGTGGGCGCCAGAGCGGGTTGTATCAATTACCGGGGCCTGATCAGAGCAGAAAGGGATTTTTCGCAATTTACGCGTTGCAATTGAGGCATCGCCAGCACCATGCAGCTATTCAAAAGAAAAGCCAAATCCAGCACTCGGGTAGGACTCAGTTTGCAGTCCGATCAGTTGATTCTCGCGCATCTTGATGTGCGTGGTGGTCAGCCTGTGTTGTTGCAGGGTCGCCACAAGGCGGTGGAATCCGCGCGCGATGCCGGCAAGGAACTGGGCAAGCTGGTGCGGGATCTGGAACTGGATGGCAAGCAGGTATCCTGCGTGCTGGCACCGAAGGACTATCAATTGCATCTGGTTGAAGCGCCGAACGTGGAGGCAGACGAGCTGCGTTCCGCCGTGCGCTGGAAGATCAAGGATCTGCTGGAAATGAAAGTGGAAGAGGCCGCCATCGATGTGTTTCCGGTGCCCGATGATGCCTATCGCGGGCGCAAGATGGTTTATGTGGTGGCCTCACTTAAATCGCGTATTCGCCAGTTGGTTGAGCAAGTGTCCGAGGCAGGCCTTGAACTGGCCGTCATCGATATCCCCGAGCTGTCCATGAACAATGTGGCCAATTGCTTTATCGACGACAGCAATGGTGTTGCCTTCATGGACCTGCGCCGGACCGGCAGCACCATGAATATCTCTGTCGATGGCACCATGTATCTAACGAGGCGCATCAATACCCAGCTGGATCCGGATGTCATGCAGTCTCCCGAATGGTCAACCATGAAAGATCGCCTGGTGCTGGAAATTCAGCGTTCTCTGGATTACTACGAGAGCCAGATGGGGCGGCCCCAGATTAACCGCATAGTGCTTGCCCAGCGGCAGACCGACAGCGCTCAGCTAACGGCGGAGCTGGACCAGCTTCTGGCGGCCAAGGTAAGCAGCCTGGACCTGGCCGACTCCCTGGACACTGAAGAAGAATTGACGCCCCAGTTTCAGCAACTGGGCCTGACGGCCATTGGTGCCACTCTGCGAGGCCTTAAAAAAGCCGAGTCCGAGTCCGGGGCTGCCGGTGACGGCAAGCAGGAGGCAGCCTGATGCAGCAGCAGATAAATCTCTATCTGCCTGAGTTCAGGCAGAAGAAAGAGGCGCTGGACTTCAGCAATATGGTGAAGCTGCTGGGCGTCTTGCTGGGGCTGATGCTGTTGAATTTCGCCTATGACAGTGTCGATACCTGGCTGCTGTCCAATCGTCTCGAGACTTTGCAGGCGACCCTGGCGGAAGAGACTCGCAAGACCGAAGAGCTGGACGAGTTGCTGGCGCGGCGCTCCGAAAACAACGAATTGAGCAATCGTCTGGAAACAGCCGAGACAAGGCTGGAGTCCAGCAGGCAGATTCGCAATTTTCTGGGGCAAACCAAGCTCGGTAATACCGCCGGCTTTTCAGAGTATTTCAAGGACCTGTCCCGGGCTGCCCTGCAGGGCATGAGCATTACCGAATTCCGTTTCTCGGAGGGTGGTGAAAAAGTGGAGCTGTCAGGCCAGGTGGTGGATTCGGCACTGGTGCCCCGTTATGTGAACAATATTGAGAGTGGCCAGAGCCCGCTCAGGCAATTGCACTTCAGTCCTTCGATCAGTCGCGATGATGTGAACAGCCAGTTTTTTTCCTTTGCCCTGAGTTCAGAAAATGAATGAGCAATTTCGCCAAGGCGTGAACAAACTGGCGACCAATATCAACGCCAGGAAGCGCTCCGAAAAGGTCATGATCCTGGTGATCCTGGCGGCGGGCCTGTCGCTGGCCTGGCTGGAATTGCTGTTTGATCCCATGCGCGCCGAGAAGCAGTCCCTGCGCAATCAGATCAGCAGTGCAGAGCGGCAGATCACGGCGCAACAGACAGCCTATGCCTCCATGGTGGAGCTGAGCCAGCAGGACCCGAATCGTTTTGCCAATGATCGTCTGCAGGCCATTACCCGGGAACAACAGCAGCTGGATCAGGAGATTGCCAATCTGGCGGGTGACCTGGTGACGCCGAATCAGATGACCGAGATTCTGACTACAGTGCTGGAACGGCAGTCAGGTCTGGAACTGGTTTATTTTCGTAATGAACCGGCCGTGCCGCTAAGGGCCGGTATCAATAATGCGGCCCAGATTCTGGCAGAAACCGGTACCGTCAATTTCGACCAGGTGTCACAGCAGCAAGTGACCGGTCAGGTTTTTGAACATGGCCTGGTGATCGAGTTCCAGGGCGATTATTTCAGCACGCTGAAATACCTGCGTTTTCTGGAAGAGGTTACCGGCAGTTTTTTCTGGGATTCGATTTCCTTTCGTCAGCTTGAGTGGCCCAACGCCCATGTGACACTGGAGATCCATACCTTGAGTACCAACCAGGGGTTTATCGGTGTTTAAACGAGTCGGGACATTATTGATGTTTGCCCTGTTTGGCGATGCACCGGTCAGTGCTGACGTGATCGATGGTGAAGAGCTGGTGGATCCAACCCGGCCGCTGTTCACTAACCAGCGCAGCAACACTGACAGCGACAGCACAGTGGCGGCGATGATCAACAGGGTCTTGCCGTCCAGCTTTGATTTAAGTTTTATCCGCCTTGGTGGCAATGGCGCCATGGCGGTGATCAACGACCAGCGAGTCGGGATTGGTGACAGTATCGGGGGCGCCGAAGTGGTGGCCATCGATCGCAGTAGTGTCACCTTGAGTATTAATAACCAGGAACAGCGCATCAGTCTCTATGACACCGATGTGAAATCCGCCCAGGGGTCCGCTACTGCGGCTGTGCAGCAACGTTGAATTGACTGGTAATCTGGAATTGCAATGCAAGTAAAGCAAGTAACAAACTCTGAATTTTCGCGATGGTCGCTAGCGGTCGCAATACTGCTGCTGTCGGCCTGTGCCACACAGCCGGCGACCGTACCTGACACGGCGGTGCTGGAAGATATCCAGGCCACGATTGATGAAGCCGTCAGCAGCAGTGAAGAGGCAGAACTTGAGCTGAGTGAAGACGATAATGACTTGCTGAATGAACTGATTCCCTCTCTTTCACTGGATGAGGAATTACTCGCCCCGGTGGAAGAAAGGATTTCCATCTCCTCCCCCAATCTGCCTGCTGATGTGTTCTTCAACAGCCTGGTGGCGGACACTGACTATGGCGTGGTGATCAGCGAGGACGTGGACGTCAATATCAATCTCAGCCTGCCCAATGTCACCATCGAAGAGGCCATGGATACCGTGGCCGAGATGTATAGCCTGGACATCAGCCGGCGGGGCAATATTTTCACGGTGCGACCCGGTGGATTGCGCACCCGTCAGTATTCTATCGATTATCTGAATGTGCAGCGGCAGGGCAGTTCCAGTATTCAGGTTTCGGCGGGTAATAATAATCAGAATAGCTCCGGTGGTTTGGGAGGCGGAATCAATGGTGGATTGGGAGGCCTAAACAGCGGCATTGGCCAGTCTCAGTTGCTGAATAGTGGCGGAATCAATAGCAATCTGGGTGGCTTGTCCGGTCTTGGTTCACTGGGCGGAATTGGTGGTGGAGCAGGGGGTCAAATCCAGACTTCCACCAGCACAGATTTCTGGTCTGATCTGGAAACCGCAATTTCCAATCTGATTGGTGTTCAATCCCAGTCCAGCAACTCAAATAACTCCTCACTGTCCGGCGGCCTGTTTGGAGGCATAAGCAATGCGGGAGCCCGCAACCAGGCTAATCTTACCGATGAGGGTAAAAGCGTGCTGGTGCAGCCACTAACAGGTATTGTGATTGTCACCGCCTACCCACATGAACTGGAACGAGTAGAACAGTTTATCGAGGCGGCCCAGGAATCCTTGCGCCGCGAAGTCATCATTCAGGTGCAGTTTCTGGAAGTGATTCTGAACAAGGGTTTTCAGTACGCCCTGGATTTCAATACTTTCGGTCGACAGGCCAATGATCCGGTTACCGGGAGTGGCAGTTTTGATGGAACCGCTGATGGCCTGCTGGGCAGTAACAATGATCAGGCGGGTGAATTTATTTCCGGTGACAGCGGTATAGAGGGAATTGCCAATTCCTTTCAATTCAGTACCAATTTTACCGATTTCGATTCTGTGTTCCGTATTCTCCAGACCCGGGGTACCACCCAGGTATTGTCCAGCCCCCAGCTTCGGGTGCTGAATAATCAGAAGGCAGTATTCCAGGACGGCGACCAGGAGTTTTTCCAGACCCAGGCGGATACCACCACGGTGGCAGCAGGGGACAACACCACCACCAGTGCCAACAATAATCTGCAGCAGTTTTTCTCTGGCATCTCCATGGATATCACCCCGCAGATCAGCGCCAATGGCGAAATTACCTTGCATGTGCATCCGGTGATCAGTGCCGTGGACGAACAATCCAAGAGTATCGCCGGTCAAATCGTGCCCCTGGCCCGGACTTCAACCCGTGAACTGGACAGTGTGATCAAGGCGCAAAATGGCCGCATTGTCGTGCTGGGTGGCCTGGCCTTCGAGCGCAGTGTGAATGACACCGCCGGCATTCCCGGTGTGTCTCGCATCCCGGTAGTAGGGGATGCCCTGGAACAACGCCAGACCCAAACTGTCAAAAGCGAATTTATTATTCTTTTAAAGCCGATCATTGCCGATGCGGAAGGCGACCGTGAAGTGTTGCGGCAGAGCAATGAACGTTTTCGTGAAATCAATCGGGCTATAGACCCCTTCGCGAATAATTAATCGGGAATCAGTCTTCATGTACCTACAACATTTTGGCTTGAGAGAACTGCCGTTCTCGCTGACCCCCAACACTCAGTTCTTTCTGAACATGGCCAGCTATCACAAGGCCTACAATATGTTGATGGTGTCTCTGGCCAATGCCGAGGGCTTCATCAAGATTATCGGTGAGGTGGGTACCGGCAAGACCATGCTCTGTCGAAAGGTGCTCAATACCCTTGAGGAAGACAAGGAAAACTACGTTACCGCCTATATCCCCAATCCGGTGCTGAGCCCGAAAGGTTTGTTCCTGGCTTTTGCCGAGGAACTGGGAATTGGTATTGATCAGGATGTGGGCCATCACCGGTTGCTGAAGGCCATCACCGAGCGGCTGGTGGAGTACTCTGCCGAGAACAAGCAGGTAGTGCTGTTCATTGATGAAGCCCATGCCATGCCGGAACAAACTCTGGAAGCCCTGCGCCTGTTGACCAATATCGAGACCGAGCAGGTGAAACTGTTTCAGGTAGTGCTGTTTGCCCAACCGGAACTGGATGCCCTGCTGGCCCAGCCCTCATTGCGGCAATTGCGTCAGCGCATTACTTTTTCGTTCGAGATTGAAGCGCTGGACAGAGACGGGGTGGAGCGCTATGTCGGACATCGTCTGGCCACGGCTGGATACAATGGCCCCTCGTTGTTTTCCAAAAAGGCGTTGGACCTGCTCTACAAGACCAGCAGCGGTACCCCACGGGTAGTCAATATACTCTGTCACAAGGCTTTGATGGTTGCCTTCGGCAAGGGTGAGCGCACGGTGCAGGCGGATCATTTGAAGAGCGCGGCCCAGGATACCGAAGGGGTCGAGATTCCGGGTTTTAATTTTCGCCCGGCCTTTATAGCCCTCGGGGGCATCGCCATTGGCGCGGCACTGGTGTTCTATCTTGGAGGCATGTACCTGTGAGCCTGGTCAATGACATGCTGAGAGACCTGGATCAGCGGCGCAAGTCGTCTGATAGCGCCGGGGCGGCCGTCAAACTGATGCCAGCCAGCGACCACAAGGTGGAGAAAAGCAGCAATCCAATGCTGTTCTTGCTGCTAAGCCTGGTGGTGATAGTGGCAGCCCTGGCCTGGTTCTGGTTTCAGCAAAGCGCCACGGTGACCGAACGGCAGCTGGATATTCAGCCCCGGGTGGTCAGCATTGGCGATTCGGTTCCGGCTGAGTCTTCGACAGCCACATCGCCCGATGCAGAAGAGATGCCGGCAGAGCAAGTGACTGCCGCGGTTGATATTGCGCCGGAGGCTTCTGCGCAGCAGAGCCAGAATATGAGCAGCAATGCAGAAGAGCCAGCCACTGATCCGGCGACCATTTTGCAGCAGGCAGTTGCCGCAAACAGTCAGGCGGTTATCAATGAAGAAGCCATCTCTCCCGCCTCTGAAGCGCCAGTGGCTACCACAGATTCCAGGTCAAGGGCGGCAAACAGTGCTCAACCTGTTCAGGCTGCTACTGGCACCGTAGATATCAGGAATCAAGAGCCGGTTGAGAGTGTCAAAAACGACGCGCAGATGAGCGCGGAGGACATGGATACCCTGGCGGTGCAGGAAGCACTGAGGATGATCACCAATAATAATGTGACAGGCGCCTATGCCCATCTTGAGCAGCACATCATCAACAACCGCTACGCCCATCAGTCCCGGGAAACCTATGCCAAATTGCTGATGAATGACGGTGAACTACTGGCGGCCTATAACCTCATCGAATCAGGCATGCAACTGGCGCCCAACCACCCCGGCTATAAAAAAGTGAAAGCCCGTATTCTTATCGCCGACGGGCAGATTACCGAAGCAGTAAATCTGCTGTCCCGCCGCGCCCCCGATATCAGTCAGGACATTGAATACCATGAAATTCTGGCCACTGCCCTGTTGGCAAGCCGGGACTTTGAAGGCGCGGCACTTTCCTATACCTCACTGGTCCAGCAGGACCAGAGTCAGGGCAAATGGTGGTACGGCTTTGCGGCTTCCCATGATTCCATGGGCAATCACGAAGCCGCCATACAGGCTTACAGCCGAGCTTTGCAACAAGGTAATCTGAGCCCCAATTTGCGCCGCCGCAGCCAGGAAAGACTGACTGCACTAAGTGAATAATCCCATGGCCGTAGCCAAACAAAAAATTCGCATCGGTGATCTTCTGGTCCAGAACCATGTGATCAGTGAAGAACAGCTGATGAATGGTTTGAAGCGCCAGAAGGAAACCGGCCAGCGTCTCGGCCGCACCCTGATCGATATGGGCTATCTGGACGAGGACCAGTTCCTGGGTTTTCTGTCCAAGCAACTTGATATCCCTTTCGTTGATCTGCGTCGCTACAATTTTGATGTCAATCTCGTGCAATTGCTGCCCGAGAGTTATGCCCGCCGTTATCGCGCCATCGTCCTCAGTGAGGAAAACAATGGCCTGGTGGTGGGCATGGCTGACCCCATGGACATCTTTGCTTTCGATGAGCTGGAACGCATTCTGCAACGGCCCATTCGCCAGGCAGTAGTGCGGGAAACAGAGCTGCTCAATACCCTGGATCTTGTCTACCGACGCACCGAAGACATTGCTTCTTTTGCCGAGGAACTGGATGAGGAACTGACCGACAGCCAGTTCGATCTGGACTCTCTGAGTCTGGACGCCGATGACAGCGAAGCGCCGGTGGTCAAATTGCTGCAGTCCATATTTGAGGACGCGGTGCAGGTAAGAGCCTCGGATATTCATATTGAGCCGGACGAATCAGTATTGCGCATTCGGCAGCGGGTAGACGGTATTCTTCAGGAGCAGGTAATGAAGGAGCGGCGCATTGCGCCGGCTCTGGTGCTGCGTCTGAAACTGCTGGCGGGCCTGGATATCTCGGAAAAACGCCTGCCCCAGGATGGCCGCTTCAGTTTGAAAGTGCGTGAACGCAATATCGATGTGCGTCTTTCCACCATGCCACTGGAATACGGTGAGTCGGTGGTCATGCGTTTGCTGGACCAGACCAGCGGTGTGAAGGATCTGGAGGCAGTGGGTATGCCCGAGGCCATGCTGGCCCGCTTTCGACGATTGATCCAGATGCCCCATGGACTGATCCTGGTGACTGGCCCCACCGGTAGTGGTAAGACCACCACGCTCTATGGCGCATTGCAGGAGCTCAATGTGGTGGGCAAAAAGATCATCACCGTGGAAGACCCGGTGGAATATCGACTGCATCGTATTAATCAGGTACAGGTGAATCCCAAGATTGAACTGTCTTTCGCCCGGGTGTTGCGCTCTGCCCTGCGCCAGGACCCGGATATCCTGCTGGTAGGTGAGATACGAGATCAGGAAACCGCTGAAATTGCCCTGCGAGCTGCCATGACTGGTCATATGGTGCTCTCCACCCTGCATACCAATGATGCGGTTTCCAGTGCCATGCGCCTGGTGGATATGGGCGCCGAAGGTTTCCTGGCGGCCACGGCCCTGCGTGCTGTCGTCGCCCAGCGCCTGGTGCGGCGTTTGTGTGACAACTGCTACGTGGACCATGAACCCGACACCAAGGATATGGCCTGGATTCGTAGCCTGTTGGGCGAGGAGGCCGAAGGTATCAAGTTGAAGAAAGCGGTGGGTTGCCACCGTTGTAATAATACCGGCTACCGCGGTCGAATCGGTGTCTTCGAGATGCTGATTATCAATAGCGACCTTGCTGATGCCCTGCGCCGGGCCGATTCGGCTGAATTCGTGAAAATCGCCAAGAAATCTCCCGGTTATCAGCCCTTGGTGGTGAGTGCTCTGAAGGATGCGGCCCAGGGCATTACCAGCCTGGAAGAAGTGTTGCGAGTGGCTGAACAGATCGATGAATCAGAAGATTATATGGACGTGGCCTGACCATAGCCGCAAATCAGGAGCTTGTTCTGAATCATGCCTCATTTCGAATACAGTGGACGGGATCGAAGCGGTGCCCTGGTAACCGGTACCGTCAATGCCGGCAATTCAGATGAAGCGGCGGCGCAGTTGTTTGGAGATTCCGTAACGCCTATTGAAATTCGGGAAGTGGCCCGACAGAAGAATAAGCAGCGCAAGGCCTCTGGCATGGACCAGAATGCCTCCACTTTGGAAAACCTCAATGCCTTTCTGGCCAACAAAAAGGTGGAGGTGGACGACCTGATCATGTTTTCCCGGCAGATGCACAGTCTGACCCGGGCAGGTTTGCCTTTGGATCGGGCCATGAAGGGCCTGGAAGCATCCCTGAACAATCAGTATTTCAGAACTATTTTACAGGACATCATTGATGGCCTGGAAAACGGTCAGAGCCTGGCTACCGCTATGGGCAATCACCCCAGAGTGTTTTCCCAGTTGTTTTTGAGCTTGATACATGTGGGTGAAAATACCGGCCGACTGGACCTGGCGTTTCAGGAAATTGGCCGTTATCTGGAACTGGAAAAAAATACGCGCAAGCAAGTGAAGAGCGCGACCAGATATCCATTGTTTGTCATTGGCGCTATGGCCGTAGCGCTAGCGGTAATTACCGTTTTCGTGATTCCGGTTTTCTCGGAGACATTCGATCGTCTGGGAGCGGATTTGCCATGGCAGACTCAAATGTTGATTGGTACGTCTGATTTTGTGATCAACAATTGGCCTTACATCATTTTGCTGATTGTCGGTGCCGTATTCTGGTTTCGTTACTGGGTAAGGACTGAATCGGGACGCCTGAATTGGGATCGCCGGAAACTCCGTTTGCCACTGGCGGGACCGGTATTTGAAAAGGTGGCACTGGCCCGCTTTTCCCGCACCCTGGGAATGGTGCTAAATGCCGGACTGCCGATCGTCCAGGGTCTGACCGTGGTATCCGGTGCGGTGGGTAATGCCTGGGTTTCCAGCAACGTTAACAAGATGCGGGAAGGGGTTGAACGGGGCGAATCTTTGCATCGTACAGCGGTTAGCAGTCAGATGTTTACCCCTTTGGTTTTGCAGATGATCTCGGTGGGTGAAGAAACCGGCGCGGTCGATGAACTACTTTCAGAAGTGGCCGAGTTTTATGATGCCGAGGTGGAATACGATCTGAAGCAGATGAGTGATGCCATTGAGCCAATACTGATTTCATTCATTGCCGGGCTGGTGCTAATTCTGGCTCTGGGTGTGTTCCTGCCGATCTGGGATCTGAATACGGCGGTGCAACAATAGCGCAGCTTTAATCAGGCTGCGAGCCTTGTCACGAAACTGTGGACCGGGCCCGTGTTAAATAGAATTTATGATGGTGATATCGACGCAGAGAAACAGGCAACAAAGCGGGCCGCGCCTGCCAGGGACTGCGGCAGGATTTTCCTTGTTTGAACTGGTGGTGTTCATCATTTCTGTCGCTATCATCTATGCTTATGCTGCCAATCGCTTTGCCGATTTCCCTGGTCAGGCTGAGCGGGCAAATTTTCTGGCCGTGACCACCCAGATCAAATCGGCTGTGAACCTGGAAATGCTCTACGGCGTAGGCGTAGGACGGATCAGTTCTCCACAAAGACTGGAGGGCGCCAATCCCATGGATTTGTTGTTGGAGCCGCCATCCAATTATATTGGCGCCTTTGATGCGGTGGATCTGTCGAGGCTGGAGCGACGGGTCTGGTATTTCGACCGGGGCCGCCAGGAACTGGTGTATTTAGTCAATGATACCAGTGGCGTGGCGCTATTGGTTGATGGCAGGGAAGTGCCCACTAATGAAATCCGTTTCCGACTGGAAGCAGACTACAGCATGCACGACGAAGAAACCGGGTTGCCGGTGCGGGTGCTGGAGTCAGCCGGTGAAGAGGTACCCGAGGAGTCCCGGGTCCGGGAATTCAACGGCATCGTCATGCGCCCGGTAACCCCCTATAGATGGGGGGAAGTGGAATATGGCGTGCTTTTGCAGGAAGCCGTGACCCAGCGCTCCTGATTTTTACCCGGAAACTGCCCGCAAATGCGTGATTTTCCTAACGGTGTGCCTGACTTGCAGGGCCTAAAATAGGGGTACAAAAGGGGAAGAAACAGGATGTTTACCCTGTACAGTAACAAGGATATAGCGAAAAATAGCGTCAAACTGCGCTTAAGCAAGAAATTGCATTCATATTGAGCGTTAAGTTATTAATATTCAGGCCGTTACAGAGAGAATCCAGGCTTGTAAAATTACTGGAGTCAGGAACGTGGCTCCAATGCAGGCGAAGAGTTTTGCAGACTGTCAAAGAGCGGGAATCGCTCTGGTAGCGGCGATCAGGGAATGGCTGCGGCTAACAGCTCTACTGAATTTTTCTTGTAAACAGAATTACCGATTTAGTAAACATCTCAAACAGGGTGGAACCTATGAAAACCTTACAAGTTAGAAACATGCCGAAATCAGGTCAAGCTGGTTTCACTATTATTGAATTGATCGTGGTGATCCTGTTGCTGGGCATTTTGACAGCGACAGCCCTGCCGCGTTTCCTCGATGTGACCGACGAGGCGCACGCTGCAGTTGTAGACGCTGTACGGGGTGGTCTGAATACCGGTACTGCCCTCTTTCGTGCGCAGTTTGTAGCCGGTGGTGAAGATACGACTGTGGTAGTGCCAAACTTTGGAACCAACTATGCCAACTCGGCGGGTTACCCGATGGGTAATGACACCACTGATTCCACTATTGATTCACATGCCGAGTGTCTGTCCATTTACCAGGGCCTGCTTCAGCAGGGCCGACCCCCGGCAGTTGTCTCAACTGGTACTGAGCCCGGTGCTATCGTTGCAGCCAACACTCAGGGTGCGGCGGCTGGTGCCGGTGATTTCCTGGCACACCTGACTGCAAATAACACCTGCACATATGCATATGTTGGTCAGTATACAGCCACTGCTGATGGCACCATTCCGACACTTGTTTATTCCTCAAGTGGTTCGATCTCTACAGGCAGCCTGTAAGCACATTAGTCAGTAACAGCAATGCAAGGCCGGCCTGGCATAGCACTGGCCGGCCTTTTTTATGCCCATGAAAAAAAGTCTGAACAATTCAGGTGGCTTCACTCTGGTGGAAATCATTGTCACCATTGTGATCATGGGCATCATGTCAGCATTCGTGGTATCCAGATTTCTGGATGGCGATACCTTCAACGCGCCAGTGCTGCGTGACCAACTCGTCTCCCTGATCCGCTCGGCCCAGCAAAATTCCCTGGGTCGCCCGGATGTTTCCGTTACCCTGACCCCCGATGGCACCGGCAGCACTGCCACCATCACCACCAGTGATGACGGCGGCACCATGCAGTCGGTCACTGTTGATCTGGGCGAGGTCAGCCTCAGTGGCGACATCAATATTACCGATAGCTGCGGGTCAACTGCAGGCAGCGATGCAATCAGCAATGCCGCGCCAATGACTATCAACTTCGGTGAACTGGGAGATCTGGCTGATAGCGGCGTTACCGGCAGTACCGGTGCAGTAAACTCGGCACTACGAATATGTATCAATAATAATCCCGTTAATTCGGTTTGTGTGTCGCCCTCCGGATTCGCTTATGCCGGAGACTGTGATGTCTAGGCGTGAAACCGGCCTGAGCCTGATTGAGTTAATCGTGACGATTCTGATTCTTGCGATTGCACTGGTGGGTATTACTGTGATGTTGCAAGGCAGTCTAAGTCAGAGTGCTGATACCACCCTGCAGGTGCGAACCGTTGCCCTGGCCCAGGCCTATCTGGATGAGATTCTGGGTAAGCGCTTCGATGAAAATACCCGCAACTCGGGAATACCTCCTTGCAGGGCATCGGCGCCGCCACCAAGACAGTGTACGGCGGAAGGCTCATTCGGCCCCGATGGCGGCGAGACACGAGCGACTTTTGATGATGTGGATGACTACCATGGCCTCGATCAGGGGGACGGCCAGGCAGATCCGCTGCAGGATGCCAATGGCAATACCCGAGCCGGCTATGAAAATTTCCGGGTCCAGGTCAGTGTCCGCTATATCAATATCGCTGGCGGTGAAGAGGAAGAGAATCTTGGTGTTGGCAGCGAACTGGATGACGAGTTCGATGCCAAACTGATTACGGTGACAGTCTTGCACCGATCACTCTCTGATGGTGTGAATTTCAGTGCCTACAAGGCTAATTTCTAGGTTGATCCATGCCCGTTCATAATCAACAGATTGCTATTCTGAACAAGGGTTTTACTCTTGTGGAGATGATCGCAGCCATTGTGGTGAGCGCCATCCTGGCCATTGGTATTGTGGATTATATTGGTCGGGCAGTGGATGGCTTTGGCAGTACTGCCAATCGCAATCAGCTGGCCAGTGCCGGACGCACGGCAATCGACCGTCTTGCCATGGAAATTCACAATGCCCTGCCCAATTCCATTCGCACCACCACCGCTAATGGCTCAGGCGAGCAATGTATTGAATTCATACCGGTGCGGGCGGCAACGAACTATATCAATCCACCCTTTACAGGCCTTGGAGGAACCACCTTCGAGGTAGTGGATTTTATTCCCAGTCAGCATGGAGCTACTGACGGTTATGCGGTGATTTTTCCGAATCGGGCAAACCAGCTCTATGATGGTGACAATGGGGCGCCCGGAGGCTGGCCCAATTTTCCGGCCCGGGGGCGAATCCAGGAAATCAGCAGTATGGCTGACAGTGCCTCACCGGATCAGACCACGGTAACTCTGGTGAAAACCCATCGCTTCGACAGGCGTTCACGCAGTGAGCGTTTTTTCGTGGTGGAGGATCCCATCAGCTATTGCATCAAGAGTGACAAACTTTACCGCTATACCAACTACGGTTTTTTCCAGGCCCAGACTGATACTGAAGAAGGCGTGAGCGGCTGCGCGGTGGCCTCTGGTGATGCCTGTCTGCCTGACTATGCCGCCGCCCCGGACAAAATGTTGATCACTGACAATATCGACAACACTGGCATCACGGCATTCTCGGTGGGGACACAGACCTTGACGAGAAATTCACTGGTTTCCATTGAACTGAACTTGAGCTCGGAAGGTGACGTGGTAAACCTGACCCATGAAGTGCTGACCCGGAGCGTACCGTAATGCAGATATCCAGTTTTGCAGGAGCGCAGTGCAGGCAGAAAGGTATCAGTCTGCCCGGTGCCATTTTCGTTATCACACTGCTGGCCTTGCTGGCGGTGGCCATTGCCGCGCTGGTTAGCCAGAACGCCCAAACCTATGAGGATGAAATCAATCTGACCCGGGCCTTTTACGCAGCGGAGTCCGGCGCGGGTTTTGCCATGAATACCATTTATCCACCGGAAGAGTTTCCCGGCTACAGCAGCACCGCGGAATGTGCCGCCGGGCCAAGAGTCTATAACTTCACAGTCCCGGGCCTGAATAATTGTTCGGCATCGGTAACTTGCACGGAAGTGACGATTGGTGGAACGAACTATGCCACCATCGAAAGCGAGGGCAGTTGCGGGGATCTGGAGCGAACCATTCAGGTCAGGACATCCTATTGATGTCCGATGTCTACTGACTCCAGATGGCGAGGTAGAGAATCACAGCGACGATGGCAACAGTTACCAGGGCAGTGAGGCCATAGGTCAACACTGCCGGTACGCCCACGGTACTGCGATAGGCATCGAAGTCGAGGTTCTTGTCGTTATCCCGGTGGCTGATATTGCGCTGTAGCTTCAGGCGGTAGTTGTCTTCTTTTTCAAGGAGCTGCCAACCGGCCCGGGCTTCCTGTTCCAGGACTTCGTGCATCTTGCCAGGGTCGCTGAATAGTGGAGTCTGGGATTGAACAATTTTGTATTCGAGATCCATAGCCGTATTCGTTTGCTTTGCTTTGGTGATCGGAGACAGGGCATGGCCAGTCGACTAACGCTTATTCTCCGGTGTCCGGGCAGGTATTGCAAATAGCTAATGCCCGAAGATTACCCGGCTTGTCCCGTGCATGGGCTCGAATGGCTGGGCATTTGCGGGTAATTTTCAGCTTGTATTGTCGCCTCTGGTCGGGCTCAGAGCGGCACCTGGGAGGAATTCCGGCCAGGCCTGGGTAAAAATTGCTAAGTGCTTCATATTATTGGGATTTATGTTTAGACAAGTCATGCGCTGCGTGCTTTTATTAGCCTGGGTTAACTCAGGCAAGTTCATTCGCTAAATGTTCATCATTCTCCAGCAAAAGCTAATGTTCAAGCGGCTGCGTCGTTGCGCTGCTGCGCTCGCCTGCCTGACTTTTTTGTCCCTGTTTGCGGCGCCGGAGGCTGAAGCGGCCTGCCCCAATCCCTCATTTACGCCCCTGGGAAATCTGGTGGAACTGGTCAGCTGTACCGAATCCAAAGCCGCCGGTACCAATAATATTTCCGTGGCAGTACCCGCCAGTGTCAATCCCGGTGATGTGCTGCTCACCGTCGTTGCCCGTGATGATGACGATGCCATGAATACACCTGGCGGCTGGATAGCAGTGTCCACGGAAATCATGGATAACAATGACGGGTTTTTGGGGGTTTATGCCCGTATCGCTACCGGTACCGAAGCGGGCAGCTATAACTGGACCTGGGGAGGCGGTGGTGAGGACGCCTATGCCTTCATGATGCGCTTTACCGGCGCCAGTGGTCAGGGTTCATTCGGCTCGAATTCGGGTAATGGTGGCTCCGCCCAGGCACCGGCGGTGACGGCCAATGCTGACAACAGCCTGATTCTCAGAATTGCCGGCTGGGATCGAAGGACGCAACCAGTGGATCCGGCCACCATCATTTCCGGGTATACAACTATTACCCAGGACCGATCCCGAAATAATAACAACGCCGTCACCGGGGCGGCGGTGTATCAGAATCAGGCCAGCGCCGGCAGCACAGGCACCGCCAATTTTCCCACCAGTAGCGAGCAATGGGCGGCCATTACTGTCGCTGCTGAACCCATTGAATTCCGCTTTTCCATGCCGGACCTGAATGCCTCGGTGTGCAGTTCCCAGGAAGTGACGCTGTCTGTCACCGATCGCCTGGGCAATCCTATGACCTGGTTCACTGGCCAGGTAACACTCAGTGCTTCCAATGCAAGCGGTGCCTCCTGGGCGGATGCCGGGGCTCTGAACGGGACCCTGAACGATCTGGGCAATGGAGATGCTACCTATCAGTTCTCTGCCAGCGACAATGGTGTAGCCACATTTACGTTTACCAACAGCAATACCGGCTCTACCAATTTCGATCTGCAGTATGGCCTGTTTACTGAAAACCCGGCCTATGATCCCAACCTCACCATTACCGAATGTGCGCCGGAAGTGCTGGCACAATCCTGCGTGGCGGGCACTTCCACGTCGATCACTATTCCGGCTCAACAGGCCGTTGCTACAGACCGCGGCCGCATGTTGCTGATGGCCATTTCCCTTGAAGGCACTCAGGATGTGACATCTGCTACCTTTGATCCCGGTGGCCTGAATGCGCCAATGACCCAGATTTATGAAGAGCTTAATCTCAACGGCGCCGGTAATATCACCGAGTTGTGGGGCATTCTGGATAATAATCTGCCGGCGGGTGCGGGGACCTATACTGCCAGTTTTACCACCGCCGATGCTGATCCATCCATGTGCCTGATTTTCGTGAATAATGTGGATCAGGTCTTTCCGGCACCGGATCTGGGCACACCCAACAATGGTGCCGTCAATGGCTCCCAGGCCCAGAATCAGCAAGACGCCATCACAACAATTACCACCACCGCTGATAATGCCCTGGTTCTCAGTCTGGTAGGCAATGGTTCCGGAGGCACCGACTACTCGGCAGTCAGTCCTGCACCGCCCATGTCGCGCCTGTTTGATGCGCCTGACCCGGGTGGTGGTGCAGAATTTGAAGGCAGTTCCGGTATTCTCACCAGTCAGGGCTCCATCACCGTGACCGAGACCTGGGGCGGTGGCAACCCCAATCGCCATAGCCACGTGGTCGCTTCGTTTCCGCCACTGCCGGTAGTGCCCTCGGAGATCAGGATTTCCCACGATGGCGAATCCGATGTCTGCTCGGTGGAATCCATCACTATTTCAGTCACCAACAGCGCCGGACTACGGGCCACAAATTTCACTGGCACCATCACCATCAGTAACAGTGCCGGCGCCGGTACCTGGGCTGTCAATGACGCCAGCAATGCACTGGTGGATAACGGCGGTGGCTCGGTGGACTATACCTTCTCTGCCGCCGATGACGGTGAGATCGTGCTGGATTTTCAGCTAATGTCCCCCGATGCGGCGGTGGACTTCGAGGTCACCACCAGCACCCCTGGCATTTCTTCACCGTCTGGTGCCGATGATCCCTTGCTGGAGATCGTGGAATGTACCGCGGTGCTGACGGTCAATCCGACCACCAATGTCTGCAGTGTCAGCGAAACAGTCAACCTCTCGGTGCTGGATCGCGATGGTGGAGTACCGACAGGCACCATCGGAACAATCGTGCTTAATACCAGCACCAGTAATGGCGACTATCTGTCCACCACCGGTGCTGGAACGCTTAATAATGGCCTTGATGACGACGGCCTGGCGACCTATGAATTCGATGCCAGTGATGGTGGTGTGGTCAGCTTCGAGTTTCATTCCGATACTGCCGAGAATCTGGATTTCTCAGCGTCCTCCACCTATATCAGTTTCGATGCGGGTGCATCCAGTGAAAACCTTGAAGTGTATGGCTGCGAAATTCGAATCAGCCATAGTGGCAGCAGCGATGTCTGTACCCAGGAGTCAGTGACCTTTACGGTTTATAACTCCAACGGCGATGTGGTTACAGACTATGTAGGCACTGTAAACCTGTCTACTGATTCCGGTAATGGCACCTGGACCATAGATTCAGCCAACGGCAACCTGGTTGACCCGGTGGCCGGTGATGGCAGCGCGACTTATGAGTTTGTGCCTGCCGACAACGGCACCATGGATCTGTTCTACGCCAATCTCAATGTGGAATTGATCAATATCAATGTCACCGACGGTGTCACCAGCGACTCCAATGCCGGCGCCGACCCGGATCTCGACCTGCTGGCCTGTACCTTCCGCATCACACTGGATGACGGCACCATGACCGGTTGCAGCTTTGAACTGGTGACCATTGATGTCTATGACAGTGTCGGGGCACCTGCCACTGGCTTTACCGGAACAGTCTCTCTTAGCACCGATACCCTGAACGGCAGTTGGGCCGATGCCGGTGGGCTCAATGGCACACTGGTGGAAACCACTCCCGGTGATGGCATCGCCAGCTATACCTATGTACCCGCCGATAACGGCTCGGCAACTTTCAGTTTTACCGACAACAATCTGGAAGTGGTCAATTTTGATGTGGAGTCTGGCGATATATCAGAAGATGGTGCTTTCGATCCCAGCCTCAATGTTACCGGTTGTATCCCTGATATTGTGAATTCAGCCTGTTATCCAGGCTCGGCAGGTGGCACCGGCAACCTGACTATTAACGGGGATGATCCAGGCCGCATGGTGGTCATGCTTATCTGGCATATCGATGGAACACCGCAGGATGTCACCAGTGCCACTTTTGCCGGTGCCCCCATGACCCAGATCATCGAGATAGCGGGTGGCAATACCGCCATCGAGATGTGGGGTATACTCAACGCCGATTTGCCTGCGTCCCCGGCTTCTTATGCCGGCAGCTACAGTTTTGATTCGGCGCCGGCAAATGGCCCGTCCATGTGTATGGTGGAGTTGGAGAATGTTGAACAGAATTTCCCCAACCAGAACCTGAGCACGCCCAATCTGGGTGAAGTCAACGCCAATACCTTTACACCGGATGGTGCCCCCAATGACATGGAAACCACCATCACTACCACCGGCAATAACGCCCTGGTACTGACTGCCGGCCTGAGTGATTTTACCCAAACGCCCAATACCTGGTTCAACAGTGTTGACCCATCGCCCCCTATCGACCAGTTTTTCTTTAATAACAATGACCAGAATCCGGTAGGGGGTACCGCTGGTGGCAGCTACGGTATTGTTACCACCGCTGGCCTGTTTACCGTGACCGATACCGATACCCAGGACGCGGTTTCCAGCGCCGCCCATATCGCCGCCAGTTTCAATCCCCTGGTGGCTGGCCCTCCCAATGTTTCGGGTTATGTGCCGGTTACCCTGTTCGATACCCTGTCAGGGAATATTGCCTATAAGGCAATCGGTACATCATTGCGCACGGCTTCCAATGATTCCGGCGGTGCCTGCAGTTTTGTGCCTTTCGGGACCGGGGCGTCGGCGACGCTGACCATGCCGGCCGGATCGACTGTGCGGCAAGCGTACCTGTACTGGGCTGGATCTGGTGATACCGGTGATATAGATGACACAGTGACTTTCGGGCCAACGGGCTCGGAGATATCCATTACCGCTGACGATATTTTTCAGATTGAAGGCGTCGGCGGTGGCAGTAACCTGGACTTCTTCGCCGGCTACAAGGATGTCACTTCACAAGTAACCGCGAATGGCTCCTATACCCTGCGGGATCTTGTGGTGCAGACCGGTGGCAACTGGGCGGCTACCCAGGCCTGTGCGGGTGGCTGGTCGCTGATTGTTATCTATGACAATACCCAGGAGCGGTTCCGGGTTGCCAATATCTTTCATGGCTTTCAACCTTTTCAGAACAACGCCTTCACTCTGGTGCCACGAAATTTCCGCATGGCCACCACCGACAATCCCGGTGACACACCTGGCGCCGGCTTCCTGCCCAATGGTGAAATAACCCACGTCACCATCGAAGGTGATGAGACGCTATCCAATGGCGATGAATCTCTGGGTATTCAGACCGCGCCAGGAGCAGAAACCTTTGTAACTCTGACCAACAGCTTCAATCCGCCCAACGCAGATTTCAACTCTACAGTGACCCGCCCGATTTTTGACAACACCTTCGGCACCGGATTCTATGAGTTTGACAGCACGGCCGGGGTTAACGCAGACGGCTACGAGATCGATCAGGCCGGGCCGGACGTGCTGGAAGCGGGTCGCACAGGCTACGAGATCGGTTCAAGCTGGGGTTTTGATGTGGACACCCATTACATCGCCGGAAACGATTCCAGTGGTGTGCTCTGGGATTTCGCCCAGCCAGGTCTGGAGGCTGAGCAGATTACCACCCGCTACAGTTCAGGGCAGGACCTGGTGATGCTGATTTCAGAGGTCATCACTGTGACCAATTTCGATCTGGCAGATCTGGAAATTTTTGTGACCGAGAGCGGTGATTTCAAGGTGAATGGCACCGGCCAGTATCAGTACCAGGTTTATAACAACGGCAATGGAGGCATAACCGGGGGGCAAGCCACCGGCCAGATTATCGTCGCCAATGTTTTACCGGCCGGTATGACCCTTAACTCAGTATCCGGCCCGGGTTGGGATTGCAGCCTGACCAGCGCCAGTGCCTTCACCTGCACCTTCGATATCGCCTCTGATTGTGGAGTGGCAGAAGGCTGTTCCACCATCGGTGAGCTTGGACCCACGGAATCGCTGCCTCTTATTTCTGCCAATATCGATGTGGGTGATACCAGCTTCTTCCCGACTATCAGCACCAACAAGAAGAACTCTGTCAGGATGCAGCACAATGGTGGCAGCTGCGGTGCCCTTACTGCAGGGGTAATTCCTGATCCGCTTAGCTGTGATCGCTCTCCCCAGTTCGACAATGTCAACGATCTGGATGGCGGTGCCATCGATATCAATGATCTGGATGACAAGCAGAGCGGCAACAATAATGTGCACAGTATCGTTACTGAAGTACGGGGCGTCGAAACCAATCTGGGAATGGACAAACAACTGGTGGGTATTCTGGAAGTGGGTGAGGCAGCAAGCTACACCCTGGAAGTGACAAATTTCGGCCCCGATGACACAACCGGCGGTGCCGGTGGCACTATTACCGTAACTGATGCCGAACCGGCGGGTATCACCTTTGATGCAGCCTCCGGTCCTGGCTGGTCCTGTAGTCTGGGACCACTGACCTGTACTTATGCCGGCAGCCTGGCTTTCGGTGCCAGCACTACCATTACCGTGGATGCCACCGTCACCGGTACAGCCGGTCAGAATGTGACCAATACAGCGGCGGTGGCTTCGGGTACCTTCAATTTTGATGAGACCACCGGCAACAATTCATCGACTGATGTCAGCACCATAGTGGCACCGCCGGTTTCCTCCAATGAGCGATTCCTGTTGTCGGTGTCTGTGCCGGGCAACTCCACCCAAATTGGTGGTCTGGCCGCATTCGAGAACGATGATTATATTGTCTACAATCCGTTGACGGATGCCGGTACGCTGTTCTATGACAACAGCGGCGAAGGCTATGGCGTCAATGATGCCGATGCAGTGCATCTTTTCAAGAATGGGCATGTCGCCATTTCTGCCGAAAGCACCAGTACTATTGGCTCCAATACCCTGGCCTTTGAGCCAGAGGACATCGTGGTCTGGGATCCCATTCTGGGCACGGCCACCATGTTGTTCGATGGCTCCGCCATTTTCGACGGCCCCATCAGCAGTAATCAGAATATCGACGCGGTTTATGTCAAGGATGATGGCCGTATCGTGTTTTCCACCGAGGGTCCGGCCAGCATTACCTTCGCCGGGCCGACAACGGTGAATTTCAATCAGGGTGATATTGTTGAGTACGATCCCAGTGATGGGTCGGTGACTATTCTTGTCGATGCCAGTGATGCAAATATATTCAATGGCGAAGTGCAGGTGGATGGGCTCTATGTGCGTGTGGATGACAGTGATCCGGATCTGAACAAGGATGTATTTGTTCTTTCGGTGGATGAGGCCACGGCAACGATCGGTGCCTGTGGTTCATGTGATCCCACTGCGGGTACTGCGCTGAGTCGTGACGACATTGTTCAGCTGGACTTGACGGGTGCAAATCCGGCCACGGAGTTACTCTTCATCGGTGACCAGCCCCTGGGTATTTTTGAGGCGGCGGACGCCAATCGCACCATTGATGCCATTCATACCGTGGAGGATGGCTATATTGGCCACTTTGCCATCAGCCAGGCCCAGGTGGGCAGCACCTGTGAAGCAGGGCAGATCACCATCAGCAAACACAGAGGCCTGACCCACGCCCTGGATACAGACTACTCTGGCTCTATCCTGATCACCACGGATATCGGCCAGGGGGACTGGAGCGTCGCGGTTGGCAATGGCACCCTGGACAATGGCGCGGCGGACGACGGCGCGGCAGTCTACACCTTTGTGCCCAGCGACAATGGCCAGGTGACCCTCTATCTCACTGAAGAGACGCCCAGTACCCTCAATGTCAATGTGACCAATGGTTTTACCCCGGAGCGCGCGACCGAGGATCCCAATTTCGATTACAACTCGGTGATCACCAATGTCACCTATCGGGATGAATGGACCTCTGCCAGCTATTCAAACAACGATGGTTCTACCTTCTGGGCTGCCGACTGGGTAGAAGTGGATGGACTGGGTGCCGGCCCACTGAGTGGCAATATTGTGGCTGACAATTCCGAACTGGAAATGACCGCCACGGCAGGGGATCCCAATCCTTCGATCTCACGGGTGGCGGATCTGAGCCTCTACACGGTCACTGAAACGGTCTTCCTGAATTTTGACTACCGCTACCAGTTCCTGAATTCCGGTTCCGATGTGCTGGTGGTTGAGGCCCGTGCCAACAGCGGCGATGCCTTCACGCCAGTACAAACCTTCTCTGGAATTGGCGGTACCAACCTGACGCCTCAGTCGCTGAGTCTGGATCTGACCACGCTGTTGGGCAGCCCCGCCTGGACTGATACCACCGAGATCCGCTTTCGTATTTCCGGGGGTTATACCGGCACCAGCCGCATGTTCTTCGACAATATCGAATTGGCAACGGGAACCACTGATTGTGGTGTGGGCGCCATCAATCACTATGAGATTCGCATCGACGGCATTACTGGCAGTTCAGCAACCATTGTGCCGGGCATTCAATGTGCCGGTAGTGTGGTCACTATTACCGGCCATGACGGCAATGATTTTCCCGCCGCCTCTAACGAAGGCATAACACTGCAAACCTCAACAGGTGAGGGTGACTGGACCCTGTTGGTGGGCACCGGCACCTTCAATAACGGCAGCCTCGGTGATGGTATTGCCACCTATAATTTTGGCATCGGTGAAACCACGGCCTCTTTCCTGTTTAACTACACCGATCCCGATACCGATCCGGAGCTGGTGAATTTCAATATCAGCACTGTCTATGGCGTGAAGGCGACCGAAGATCCGACATTGTCTGTGCAACAGGCCGGATTGCTGTTCTATAACGAGACTGCCAGCAACCCCACTTCATTGTCGCCGATTCCCACGCAGATCGCCGGCAAGCCCTCCAACGTGGCGCCGGATCTGAGTCTCATCACCATTGAAGCGGTGCGCTCCTCGGACAACGACCCACTGGCCTGTACGCCCTTGTTTGATGCCGGCAACACCCTGAGCATCGGCTTTGCCGGAGAGTGTCTGGACCCGGCCAGTTGCTCCGGCAGTCTCACCGATCCTCTTAGCATTAATGGCACTGTCATGACCCCGGCCAGCAACAATGGTACCGCCGGTACCACGGCTTCCTTTACTCCACTCAATATCCTTATGGTGGACCAGGGCGGTGGCCGTGTCGGTGGTGAACTGGTGATCAATTATGCAGACGTGGGCCAACTTGAACTGCACGCGGAATACGAACTGCCCCTGGCTGACGATATCAACGGCACACCCAGTACTGATTTTATCGTTGGCAGCAGCACTCCCTTTGTTGTGCGTCCCTTCGGCTTTGATATAGATTTTTCTGATGATCGCCTGACCAACGGTACCGGCGGTGACTCCTATGCAGCAGATGCCGACGGCACTGTTTTTGCCACTGCCGGTGTGCCCTTTGATACCACGGTATCCGCCATAGCCTGGCAGGCAGCCGATGATCTCAATAGCGACGGGGTGCCGGATGATGGCGCAACTCTTCATGACAATCCCATCACGCCCAACTATGGCAATGAATCCAGTTTTGCCGACTATGATGTGCTGGTGAGCCTGGATCAGATTGTAGGACCAGTGGGTGGTGTTGGCAGTCTGTCGGACAATCTGTTTACCAGCTTCACCAATGGTGTGCAGACCAAGACCATGATCTTCGATGAGGTCGGCATTATTGACCTGTCTGCCCAACTGGTTGATTCCGGGGATGGTTCGACGCCCATCGGCTTCATGACTACTGGTGTGAGCCTTGAGGGCAATGTGAAGAATGTCGGCCGCTTTATTCCCAATGATTTCGTGCTTACCGGTGGCATCATTTCATCCAGGCCTCTGGCCAATGGCCAGGGCAAGAGCATTTCCCCGTCTGACTGGACCTATATGGGAGAAGAGTTTGGTATCAGTGCCATGATCCAGGCAAGAAATGGCGCCGGGTCGCCTGCGATTACCCGAAACTATGTTGGTGCCTTCGCCAAACTGGAAAGCCTGGACTTTGGTGCCGACAAGTTCTTCGCCGTGGATGAAACCGGTGCGCCGGATGACTACAGCAGCCGACTGGGTGCTGCCAGTTCGCCAATCTCTATCAACTGGAACAGTGACCCCAATACCGATGGGGGCGAAGCCACGCTGACCGGTAATCTGATTTTCAACCGCCAGGCTTCCGGAGTCGAGGATGGCCCCTACGACACCATCACAGTGGCAGTGGATACTACTGACAGCGATTCAGTGGGCTTTGTGCTGGACCTGGATATCGACGGCGGTGGTAATGATGCCGCCACCATCGACACCGAAGAATTCCGCTACGGCCGCTTGCTGGTGAACAATGCCATCGGCTCGGAACTGGAGCCACTGGGTATCAGTTTCACTATCGAATACTGGAACGGAACTGAATTTGTAGTCAACACAGACGATAGCAGCACCACCCTGTTCTACAATGCCTCCGAGGATGTCTCTGCCAACCGCAGTATCCTGTTTGTACCCGGGACTTTTACCGACAATCTGGTTGAAGACATGGATGATACAGCAGACCCCGGCGAGACCTTCATCGAGCTGGCAGCAATTAATGCTGACACCGATGTTATAAACAGCTTCTTCGAGGGTCTGATGATTTTACGCTCGGGCGTGGACAGCGACGCAGACGATATCCAGGACGACAGTCCTTTCTTCAGCTCGGCGCCAGGCGATGGCGCCGACGGCAGTGCCCTGGTGGAATTTGATCTGGACAATCCCGATCTGCCTTTCAGTCTGGATTTTCTTTCCTATGACTGGCGGGGTGTTGGAGAGACTGAGGATATTAATGAAGACGGGGATTATGATGATAATCCGCGGGGCTTGATTCAGTTTGGTTCATACCGCGGTCATGACAGAGTCATCAACTGGCAAGAAATCTACATCGCCCCTGATTAAGTTGGTGGTGGTGCCTGGGTTATGGCTTGTGCCTGGGACGGAGCTGCTGCGCTTGCGATTGCTTCGTTGTGGAAAATTTTTGAGGCAGTCATTTAGCAATTGTAAAATCCTGCCTCAAAAATTTCCCACGCCTCACACTCGACTGCGCTCGCGACGCTCCTCGAATTGTCACCCTCCAGCAGGGCTTTGCTATGCTAGAGCTAATCTATATTTGCGGTGGGCACTGATTGGAAGGCGCGTGAGGCTGTGGTGCTGATTCGTAGTGAGTAGCTTGGGCCCTGACCTGTCACTATCGGCCTACTGCGGACCTTGTTCTGACTTGGCAGTCAGCGCGTGCTCGCTCCAGGTGCTCGCCGTACGGATCAAGTACGTCTGCGCGCCTTCCACTCCGCGCCACGCTGACTGCCAAGCCAGCTCAACGCCCTCGTGACGGCAGATATTGACAGGTCAGGGCCAAGATGGCGCGGGACCCGGCCAGGGATGGCCGAACCGAACGGAGAAGCAGTGCCGCAGCCTTGCCCGCCATGGGCACGATTTTTGAGGCTGGGCAGAAGTGGAACCTGACATTCAGCTCGCTACTGGCGGAATGTCAGGTTTTAGCTATCGTTTGCCGGAAGGTTGGCTAATTCCTTTAAGCCTCTTCGCCCGCGTCTGTGTTCTTGCCGTAGGAGGTGCCCAGTTCCTTGATCTTGCGGGTCAGGGTGTTGCGGCCCCAACCCAGCAGGTTGGAGGCATCCCGGCGGCGGCCGCCGGTGTGTTTGAGGGCAATGTCGATCAGGGTGCGCTCAAACAGCGGAGTGGCCTCGTCAAGAATGCTGCTGTTGCCCATGCTGAGTTGCTGGTCGGCCCAGCTTTGCAGGGCCTGGGTCCAGCTGCCGGTATGGGCGGTCTCCACTTCCTGCTCGGAAAACTCCGGAGGCAGATCAGACAGGTGTACCTCTCGGCTGGAACCCATGACGGTAATCCAGCGGCAGAAATTTTCCAGTTGCCGCACATTGCCGGGCCAGCTAAGACTCTCAAGATATTTCTCGGTTTCCGGGCGCAGAATCTTCGGTTCCACGTCTAACTCTTCGGCGGCAGACTTGAGAAAATGCTCTGCCAGCTTGGGAATGTCCTCACGGCGATCGGCCAGTTTCGGAATGTGGATGCGGATGACATTCAGGCGATGAAACAGGTCTTCGCGAAAGAGATGTTCTTCAACCAGTTTTTCCAGATTCTGGTGTGTGGCGGCAATGATGCGCACGTCCACTTTTATGGAAGTGATACCACCAACCCGATAAAACTCGCCGTCAGACAATACCCGCAGTAATCGTGTCTGGGTGTCGGCAGGCATGTCTCCGATTTCATCCAGAAACAGCGTGCCACCATTGGCCTGCTCGAAGCGGCCGGTGCGTTGCTGGGTGGCGCCGGTAAATGCGCCTTTCTCATGGCCGAACAACTCGGACTCGATCAACTCCTTGGGAATGGCCGCTACATTCAGCGGTACAAAGGGTTTATCACGTCTCGGACTGTGCTGGTGCAGTGCTCTGGCCACCAGTTCCTTACCGGTACCGGATTCACCATTGATAAGAACGGAGATGTTGGAATTGGAGAGCCGGCCAATAGCGCGGAACACCTCCTGCATGGCAGGGGCTTCACCAATAATCTCCTGATTCGCTTCATCATTGCTGCCCTCGGCATCGATGGCTTTTTCCCGGCCATGTTCCAGGGCTCGCTGGGTCATGGCAACGGCTTCATCGATATCGAAAGGTTTGGGCAAATATTCGAAAGCGCCGCGACTGTAGGACGCTACCGCGCTCTCCAGATCAGAGTGAGCCGTCATGATGATGACTGGCAGGTCCGGGTGTTGCTCCTGGATGGTGGAGAGCAATTCCAGGCCGTTAATACCGGGCATGCGAATATCGCTGATAATTGCGTCGGGCGATTCTTTCGACAGGCGCCTGAGCAAGTCTTCGCCGTTGTCGAAACTGGTGGTGGAAAGGCCTGTCTTGCCCAGGGATTTTTCCAGCACCCAGCGAATCGAGCGGTCGTCATCGAGTATCCAAACTGAACTAGAAGGATTCATTGTCTGTTATGCCTTTTCATTGTACTGCCCTGAATAATGACTAGTCCGTGCCCGATTCAAAATCGATGGGCAGGATCACGGTAAATTTGGTTTCTCCGGGTTTGCTCTCGCATTCGATCAAACCCTTGTGCTGGCTGATGATACTGTGGGTAATCGGCAGTCCCAGGCCGGAGCCATCCGGCCGACCACTGATCATCGGATAGAACATGGTATCCATCAGCCCCGGTGGAATGCCCGGGCCGTTGTCGATAATTTCCACGCTGACTGCCAGACGGCGAAAATCCGGGCCGATGGTGACATTGCGCAGGATGCGCGTGCGCAACAGAATATGGCCCTTGCTGTTTTCCAGTTCGCTGTCATCGATCGACTGCACGGCATTGCGCAGCAGGTTCAGGGTGGCCTGAATCAATTGCTCCCGATCACCCTGAATGGTCGGGATACTCGGGTCGTAGTCGGTTTCTATGTTGATGTCATCGCCGAGTCCGTCGGTTTCCACCAGATTGCGCACTCGCTCCAGCACTTCATGGATGTTGGTGGCCGCAAGCTCAAGGGGTTTTCTGGAGCCCAGCATGCGGTCCACCAGATTGTGCAGCCGGTCTGCTTCCTCAATGATGACATTGGTGTAATCATTGAGTTCATCGTCATTGATCTCCCGCGACAGTAATTGGGCCGCCCCACGAATCCCGCCCAGGGGATTCTTGATCTCATGGGCCAGGCCCCGTACCAGTTCGCGGGTCGTTTCCCTGGCTTGCTGCAAATTCTCCTCGCGGTTAATGCGGGCGGCATGCTCCAGAGAGCTGATTTCCAGAATGGCCTGGGTTTTGCCGTTCTCTTCAAAGGTGTTCAGGGTGTAGTCCACACTCAGGGTCTTGCCGTGCACCAGGTCCAGTTCTGCCCGGCGCATGGTGTAACTGCTGTTATTGGCGACCGCATTGCGCATTTCCCTGATGTCCTCCTTGCCATTAAGCAGCAGCTCACCGATAAACAGGCCCTGGGCCTTACGCTCACTGATGTCCAGCAGGGCTTCGGCGGCAATATTCATGCTCAGCAGGCAAAGTTTTTCATCCAGTAGCACCACCCCGGTTTTCAGGGTATCCAGCAACCGTTTGTGTACATTGTCCAGGGTCACGCCAAGCTCACTGTAAATTCCATGCGTATCAGGCGCCCGGCGCCTGCACGTCCCGTTTTGATATGCAATAAATAAACCAATTAATCGATGCGGCTGCCCGGCCAGGAGGCAGAGAACATGGGCCCTCGCCGGCAGCTTGAAATTGCCGGGGCACGATTGGGGCGCGGCAAGCAGAAGTGTGCACCAAAATAGTGCGTCTAGCAATATGGCTTGGAGTGTTGGCGGGTCTGGTCGCTATTGCGGACATGCCCGGTGCGCCAAATTAGTGTCTTGCACAAAAAAGCCCGGGCATTGCCCGGGCTTTGCAAGCCTTGCGAAGCGACTTGGCTTAGTCAGCCAGGCCTTCGTTGGTGCTCTTGATGATGGCGGCAGCCACCTTGTAGGGATCGGCGTTGGAAGCGGTACGACGGTCTTCCAGACGACCTTTCCAGCCATCCTGTACAGTGGTAATCGGGATGCGGATTGAAGCACCACGGTCAGACACGCCATAGCTGAACATGTCGATGGACTGGGTTTCATGCTTGCCGGTCAGGCGATGGTCGTTATTGGCACCGTAAACGCTGATGTGGCGCTCGATATTCTTGCCGAATGCCTCACAGATCTTGGTGAAGATGGCCTCGTCACCCTTGTCACGCATAACACCATTGGAGAAGTTGGCGTGCATGCCGGAACCATTCCAGTCCAGGTCCTTGCCGAGAGGCTTGGGTTCCCAGTTAATGGCCAGGTCATAACGCTCGGCCGTACGCTCCAGCAGGTAGCGGGCTACCCAGGTTTCATCGCCGGCACGCTGTGCACCCTTGGCAAATACCTGGAATTCCCACTGACCGGCGGCAACTTCGGCATTGATACCTTCGACGTTAATACCGGCCTCCAGACACAGGTCCAGATGCTCTTCAACAATATCGCGGCCATGGGCGTTCTTGGCGCCTACAGAGCAGTAGTAAGGACCCTGGGGGCTTGGGTAGCCACCACGGGGGAAACCCGGGGGCAGGTTGGTTTTGATGTCCCACAGGAAATATTCCTGTTCGAAACCGAACCAGAAATCATCATCGTCATCATCAATTGTGGCGCGGCCGTTGGTCTCATGGGGAGAGCCGTCGGCGTTCAGTACTTCGGTCATTACCAGGAAGCCGTTCACACGATCGGGGTCCGGGAAGATGGCGACGGGCTTGAGCAGACAGTCGGAATCATCGCCCGTCGCTTGCAGCGTGGAGCTGCCGTCGAAGGACCAGACGGGGCATTCTTCGAGGCTGCCACCGAAGTCTTCGCGTACCATGGTCTTGCTGCGCAGGCTCTGGGTGGGCTGAAATCCGTCCAGCCAGATATATTCCAGTTTAGCTTTCATTTTGTCTCTTTCTCCTAATCGATTTCGACGTGTGATTTTCATGACTTGGTTTCATGAATCATGATTCATGAAATAGCACATTGCGAACATTCCAGGCCGGGAAGCTGTTCCCGATGGCCGGACATGGACTTTACCATGCCGGCACTCTCGCTACCTGCATTGCGTGCAAGTGGTACTACATTCCGGGTCAGTTTCCACCCGGCTTGCCTTGTGAGGATATAGAGGAGCAAAATGCATGCCATTCAGCGATAGGCTACAATGCCCGTATTTACAGGCTTTCCGCGCAGGGCGACTTTAGGTGATGACAATAATTGCACTATATAGGTGCATTATTGTTATAGCTGCACATTTATAGTGCATTATTATTGCCCGAACAGGCGCTTATGCACCATCTGAAGCCACTTTTTATAACGATTAACCCGGGCCGGTCCTGCAGGTCCGGGCTGCTGCAAATTATTGGAATCGATCTCCGCTCATGTTGTTCCTGGTTAAACTCTTCCCCGAAATCACCATCAAATCCCGTCCCGTGCGCCGCCGCCAGACCCGACAGTTGCGCAAGAATATCCGGTCGGTGCTGGCCGAGATCGATACTGAGGTCAGGGTCACCGGTGAGTGGGACAGCATCGAGGTAGAGACCAGCCGGCAAGACGAGGAGACCATCGCGCGGATGCGCGAGCGCCTGGCCTGTACTCCGGGAATCGGCTTGTTTCTCGAAGTGGCCAAGTATCCGCTGCCGGATCTGCAGGGCATGCTGGACCTGGCGCTTGAGCATTTTCAACACCGTCTGCAGGGCAAGACTTTTGCCGTGCGCTGCAAGCGGGCCGGTCGCCACCCCTTTAAATCCACAGACGTGGAACGATTTGTCGGTGCAGGACTGATGCAGCACAGCGATGCAACTGGTGTTAATCTGACTGAACCCGATGTGCGGGTTGCCCTGGAAGTGCATCAGGACGATCTGTTTGTAGTGCGGGCCACCCATCAGGGGCTGGGGGGATTTCCCCTGGGTTGTCAGGATTCGGTGCTGTCACTGATCTCCGGTGGCTTCGACTCCTCGGTTTCCAGCTATCTCTGCATCAAGCGTGGTCTGCAGACCCATTACTGTTTTTTCAATCTGGGTGGCAGAGACCATGAATTGGCGGTAAAAGAAGTGGCGCTTTATCTGTGGATGAAATTCCACAGCTCCCACCGGGTCAAATTTGTCTCGGTTCCCTTTGAGGGGGTGGTGCAGGAAATTCTCGAGCGGGTAGACAATGCCCAGATGGGGGTGATCCTCAAGCGCATGATGCTGAGGGCGGCGTCGAAAGTGGCGGCGCATATGGACATCAAGGCCCTGTGCACCGGAGAGTCTGTGGCCCAGGTTTCCAGCCAGACCCTGGTAAACCTGTCAGTCATCGACCAGGCCTGTGAGGCACTGGTTCTGCGCCCTCTGATTACCAGCGACAAGCAGGATATTATCGATATTGCCCGCAAGATTGGCAGCGAGGAATTCTCCCGCAATATCCCGGAATACTGCGCGGTGATCTCCCGCAACCCCACTACTCGTGCCCGTCGGGACCGAATCGAACGGGAAGAGGCCCGCTTCGATTTTTCCATCCTGGATGAGGCGGTGAGCGAAGCGCGCTACCAACTCATCACCGAAGTGGTAGAGGACTTCAGTGAAGTATCCAGTGAAGTGGAGATAGTGTCCGAGGTGAGCTCGGGTGATACTGTTATCGATATCCGTCATCCCGATGAGATTGAAATCAGCCCGCTCACCGCGGTCAGCAGTGAGCAATTGCGCTGCATACCCTTCTATCAGCTGCGCAGTGAGCTGGATGCCGCGGCCCGGGACGAGAGATTATTGCTCTACTGCGATCGCGGCATGATGAGCCGCCTGCACGCCGCTCATCTTCAGGATGACGGTTTCAGCAATATCGCCGTGCTCAAGCTGGGCGGGCAATCGAGCAGCGCCAGCACCCCGACAGCGACCGACTGACATCGTCCTGTCGCCTTGAGTCGTGTATACTCGCCGCTTTTTTGAATGCCGGCCCAATGGGGCGGGCCAAGCACCTACAGGAATCCTGACTTGATTGAGAATATTCGAAATATCGCCATCATTGCCCATGTCGACCATGGCAAGACGACTCTGGTGGACAAATTGCTGCAGCAATCGGGAACCCTGGAATCCCGCGGGCAGCAGCTTGAGCGGGTCATGGATTCCAATGATCAGGAGCGCGAACGCGGTATCACCATCCTGGCCAAGAATACGGCCATCAGCTGGCAGGACTATCGCATCAATATTGTGGATACACCGGGCCATGCCGATTTCGGCGGTGAGGTAGAGCGTGTTCTGTCCATGGTGGACAGTGTGCTGCTGCTGGTGGATGCTGTCGACGGCCCCATGCCCCAGACCCGATTTGTCACCCAGAAGGCTTTTGCCCGGGGCCTGAAACCGATTGTCGTGGTCAACAAGGTGGATCGCGAAGGTGCGCGTCCGGACTGGGTGATCGATGAGGTTTTTGATTTGTTTGACAAATTGGGAGCCACCGACGAGCAACTGGATTTCCCGATCATCTACGCCTCAGCCATTAATGGCATCGCCGGTCTTGAGGCCGATGAAATGGCTGACGACATGCAGCCTCTGTTCGAAGCTATTGTAGAGAAAGTGCCGGCGCCGGATGTTACCGTCGATGCACCTTTTCAGATGCAGATCAGTGCGCTGGACTACAACAGCTACGTTGGTGTCATCGGCATTGGAAGAGTGACACGTGGCACTGTTAAGAATAATCAGCAGGTCATCATCGTTGATCGCGACGGCAAAGAGCGCAAGGGCAAGATTCTTCAGGTAAAGAGCCATCTTGGACTGGAGAGGATTGACGTGGATCAGGCCACGGCGGGAGAGATTATCTGTATCAGTGGAATCGATGCGCTGCAGATCTCGGACACCCTGTGTGATCCGGAGCAAGTTGAGGCCATGCCAGCGCTGACCGTGGACGAGCCTACCATCAGCATGACCTTCCAGGTGAATGACTCACCATTTGCAGGCCAGGACGGCAAGTTCATTACTACCCGACACCTCAAGGAAAGGCTGGACAGGGAATTGTTGTACAACGTTGCCCTGCGAGTAGAACAGGGAGATACGCCGGACAAGTACTCAGTTTCCGGGCGTGGTGAGTTGCATCTTTCCGTGTTGATCGAAAGCATGCGTCGGGAAGGTTTCGAGCTGGCCGTTTCCCGGCCCGAAGTTATTGTTCATGAGGTGGACGGCGTCAAGCAGGAACCCTATGAGTTGCTGGTGGTGGACTGTGATGATACCCACCAGGGCGCGGTGATTGAGGAGTTGGGTCTGCGTCGGGCCGAAATGCAGGATATGTTGCCCGATGGCAAAGGGCGCGTGCGCCTGCAGTTCATCGTGCCGACTCGCGGGCTGATCGGTTTTCGCTCTCTGTTTCTCTCCCTGACTTCCGGTTCCGGTTTGATGACCCATATGTTTGATCACTATGGGCCTTACAAGGAAACCGAAGTGGGGGCGCGCAATAACGGTGTGCTGGTTTCCATGGTCAAGGGTAAATCCCTGGCTTATGCCCTGTTTAATCTTCAGGATCGTGGTCGCCTGTTCATCGGCCCCAATATCGAAGTCTATGAAGGCATGATTATCGGTTTGCACAGTCGCGACAATGATCTGGTGGTGAATCCAACCAAGGCCAAGCAACTGACCAATATCCGCGCCTCCGGCAGTGACGAAAACATTCTGCTGACACCGCCGGTAGAGCATAGTCTGGAACAGGCCATGGAGTTTATCGCCGAAGATGAACTGGTTGAGGTGACTCCGCATCATATTCGTCTGCGTAAAAAGTACCTGACCGAGAATGAGCGCAAGCGCATGAGTCGGGGAACAGCGACGCGGGGTCAATAAATAAATGCGGATTGCCAGCAGAGGCGAGACTGCATTAGTCTGTTGAAAACTACCAGGCGGTAACTCTGACATGCATGTGCTTTACCCGGAAATAAAACCCTACAAGCGTCATCAGTTGCAAGTCTCTGGCCAGCATGAGCTGTATGTAGACGAGGCCGGGAACCCGCAGGGGCTGCCAGTGTTGTTTGTGCACGGTGGCCCGGGTGCCGCCTGCGATGCCAGCTCGCGTCGCTTTTTTGATCCCACCATGTACCGCATAGTGACGTTCGATCAGCGCGGCTGCGGGCGTTCAACCCCCCATTGCGAGCTCGAAAACAATACCAGCGCTGAACTGATCGAAGACATCGAGGCTATCCGCAAGCACCTGGAAGTTGATAAATGGGTGTTGTTTGGCGGTTCCTGGGGTTCCACCCTGAGTTTGCTCTATGCGCAGGCCTATCCCGAGCGGGTGGAAGCGATGATTCTGCGGGGCATTTTTCTTTGCCGGCAGTGTGATCTGGACTGGTTGTATGCCGATGGGGCCAACCGCATTTTTCCGGATTACTGGGCCGAATTTATTCGCCCCATCCCCGAGATTGAGCGCGATGACATGATCAGCGCCTACTATCGTCGCCTCACCGGTGATGACGAACTGGCGCGCATGTCGGCCGCCAAATCCTGGTCAGCCTGGGAAGGTAATTGTTCGCGTTTGCGCCCCAGCGCCGAGATTATGGCCAAGTTCACCAAGCCCCATAATGCCCTGGCCCTGTCGCGCATCGAAACTCACTATTTCTTCAACAAGGGATTCATCGAAGAAAACCAGATTCTGGATAACATGGACCGCATCAAGGATATACCCGGCCGCATTATCCATGGTCGCTATGATGTGATCTGTCCTCTGGACAATGCCACTGCCCTTGCCAGTGCCTGGCCCGCGGCGGAATTGCACATCGTTCGTGATGCCGGCCACTCGGCATCGGAAGCCGGTAATATCGATGCCCTGATCAGGGCCACTGAAGATATCGCCAAGGAGCTGGGTGCCGACGGAGCATCCTGATCAGGCCAGCCAGTATGAAAGCCTTGTTGCAAAGGGTTAATTACGCACAAGTCAAAGTCGACGCTGAACTGGTCGGTGAAATCGGGCCGGGCATTCTTGCGTTTATAGGCCTGGAAAAAAATGATGACCAGGCTGTGGCAGACAAACTGCTTGAACGGATTCTGGCCTACCGGATTCTTGCAGATAAGGCGGGCAAAATGAATCTCAGTCTCAGGGACACCGGCGGCGGTTTGTTGCTGGTTTCCCAGTTTACCCTGGCCGCAGCGACTGACCGTGGCCTGCGTCCCGGCTTTTCTGCCGCCATGCCGCCAGCCGAGGCCAATGCCCTCTACGACTATCTGGTGGGCAGAGCCGCACAATTACACGAGAACTGTGCCAGCGGCCAGTTCGCTGCAGATATGAAGGTCAGTCTGGAGAATGATGGCCCGGTGACTTTTCTGCTGGAAATGTCCCGGGCAGGCAATTCATGAGCCGCTGATCTGATTTTCTTCTTCGGCCTGACGTTTGCGAATTACCCGCCCGGCCAGAATTCCCAATTCAAACAAGGCCCACATAGGCAGGGCCAGCATCGACTGCGTGAAAGGGTCAGGTGGTGTCAGAAGCATTGCCACCACGAAGCAACCCACCACAACATAGGGGCGTTTTCCGGCCAGGGCGTCGGGTTCGGCAAGGCCGGCCCAGATGCAAAGAAACACCGCCACCGGAATTTCGAAAGCGATGCCGAAAGCAAAAAAGATGGTCAGGGCAAAACTCAGGAAACTGCTGATGTCCGGTGCCACCTGAATACCGTCCGGTGCCACTGAAATAAAAAACGAAAAGACGATGCCAAACAGGATATAGCGAGCAAAGGCTATACCCCCGTAGAAGAGAACGACACTGGATATAAACAGAGGAATGGCTACCGCTTTTTCATTCTTGTAAAGACCGGGGGCGATGAAGGACCACAGCTGATAGAGAATATAAGGAGCTGCCAGCAGTACCGCGACATAAAAGGTCAGTTTGAAGGGCGCAAAAAACGGTGAAGTGGGGTCGATGGCAATCATGCTGGCCCCTTCTGGTAACGCGGCGATCAGGGGGTCGGCGACATAGGTATAGATATCGTTGGCAAAATAGAATAACGCCAGAAACAATACCACCACAGCAACCAGGCATTTGAGAATGCGGTCGCGCAGTTCAACCAGATGGTCAATCAGGGTGAGTTCTTTCTCTTCTTCAGCGGAGCTCATTGCTTGTCTTCTTTATCAGAGCTCTCGCTGCTATCGGCAGAGGCAAGCTTGGGGTTTTTTCCACTGCCATAGAGCTGTCTGCCGGTATCCTTTATCTCTTCGCTCACTTCAGCGATTTCCTGACGTGCTTCCTCGATCTGTTCCTCGGCCTGTTGCAGGGCTGTTTGTTCAGACGCGCCGGGATCAAAATTATCCGAGCTGACAATCTTGTTTACCGAGTCTCTGGTTTGATCGGCAGCTGATTGTACCTTGTCCTTGGCTTCCTCAATTTCTGCCATCACTGATTCATTGTGCAGTTGTCGGCGAATTTCATCGGCATTGATCTCTCGTTCAATATCCGCTTTGACCCGATAGAAACTGCGGCGAAAACGACCAACCCACAAACTGGCGGTGCGGATGGTGCCGGGCAGCTTTTCCGGGCCGATGACAATCAGGGCCACAATGGCCACGAGAATCAGTTCGGTAGTATGGATATTAAACATAGTCAGGAGAGCGAAGAATTGAGAAAACGGGAAGAGGCAGGAAGGGGACACTCACAACTCAAAACCTTGGGTAATTCGCTGCCTCTGATATAGCAGCCGCCAGGTTGTTAAGTTGTGAGTATCCCCTCCTTGCTATTTGTCTTCGACTTTTTCGGCAGTCGAATCGATGGTCTCGCCTTCGTTTTCGTCGTCGCCATCTTCGGATTTGTCCGGGTTGTCCTCGTCCTCATCCTTCATGGCTGTCTTGAATCCCTTCAGGGCACCGCCAAGGTCGGAGCCGAGGCTACGCAATTTCTTGGTGCCAAACAGCATTACCACGATCAGAAGTATGATCAGCAGCTGCCAAATACCTATTCCACCTACACCCATAATAAACCTCCAAATCCAGGCGCGACCGGGCAGCGGTCGGCCGGAGTATCAATTTTGTCGAGAGGCCTTCTCGTCAAGGCCGGATATGTTAAAGCGTTTTCTGAGTTCCTCCAACACTTGCTCCTGATCAAGCCCCAGGTGGCTGAGCATCACCATGGAATGAAACCAGAGATCGGCGGTCTCATGAATCACTGCGGCGCGTGCTTCGCTCGCACCGGCTGCCATGTCTTTAGCAGCCAAAATAGTTTCTGTGGCTTCCTCGCCCAGCTTTTCCAGAATCTTGTTGATTCCCTTGTCATGCAGGCTCGCGACATAGGAAGAATCCGGCGAGGCGCCTTTGCGGTCTTCCAGTACTGCAGTCAATTGTTTAAGAACTTCGCTCATTGCTGTTTTGTCGTTTTCCGTTGTTGATAGCTATCATGCCCGCGAATCAGCTGTTGCCATACATGGCGGCGGGGTCTTTAAGGACCGGTTCATCCACGTGCCAGGTTTCATCCTGAAGACGCTGGAAAAAGCAGCTTTCCCGGCCTGTGTGGCAGGCGATGCCGCCGACCTGCTCAACCTGATAGCAGAGGGTATCGTTATCGCAGTCCAGAAACACATCAATAATCTTCTGCACATTGCCGGATTCCTCGCCTTTACGCCACAGGGCCGCCCTGGAGCGCGACCAGTACACGGCGCGGCCTTCCCTGATAGTTACTGAGAGTGCCTCCCGATTGGCCCAGGCCAGCATCAGGATGCGTCCAGAGGCCGCGTCCTGGGTGATGACAGGCACCAGGCCATCCTTGTTCCATTGCACCTGATCGAGGAAAGAAGTCATGGTTCAAGTATGCGCTCTCAGCGTTTAAAACTCAAAAGGTCACTTAAAAGAAAAACGCCCAGAATCGCCAGTGCACCGGTAAAAACGGGAGCGCCTGAAACCCAGGAATACAGGGGCTCAAACAGGCTTGCGCCGGCTACCAGCAGAGCCAGGATCCCGCCGGTGACAGCGCGTTTGCGGCGCTGCTTTTCACGGTTTTGCTGCGCTTGCTGCAGTTGCGCCAGATTGGCATTGAGGTGCTGCAATTGACGGGACTGGTTGATGGCATCGAGCACCATAACCGGTAATTGCGGCAGCTGGTCCACCCAGTTTGGCAACTCTTCACCTATCTTGTTGATCAGGGTAAATGGGTTCAGGCGTTTGCTGTTCCAGCTTTCCAGGTAGGGCAGGGCGGTTTGCCACAGATCCAGTTCCGGGTAGAGTTGGCGACCGAGGCCTTCTATGTTGAGCAGAGTCTTCTGCAGAAGCACCAGCGATGGTTGCACCTCCATATTGAAACGACCGGCGGTGCGGAATAGTTGCACCAGCAGGTGGGCGAAGGAGATGTCTTTCAACGGCTTCTCGAATATCGGTTCACAAACACTGCGCATGGCAGATTCAAATTCACCAATGCGGGTGCCGGCCGGAACCCAGCCGCATTCCACATGCAACTCTGCCACCCGACGATAGTCACGTTTGAATATGGCCAGCAGGTTTTTGGCCAGGTATTCCTGGTCATCGTCGGACAGGGTGCCAATGATGGCGCAATCGATGGCGATGTACTGCGGATCTTGCGGATTGTCCCGGGAGACAAAAATATTGCCGGGGTGCATATCGGCATGGAAAAAATTGTGCTCAAAAACCTGGGTGAAGAATATTTCGACACCGGTTTCGGCAAGCTTTTTCAGGTCGACTCCTGCTTCAATCAGGGCCGGAACATCGGTAACGGGAATGCCATGGATGCGCTCCATAACCAGTACATCGCGCCGTGTGTAATCCCAGTAAATTTTGGGAACATAGAGCTCGGGGGAGTTTTCGAAGTTACGCCGCAGCTGGCTGGCATTGGCGCCTTCTGACTGCAGATTCAACTCGTCAATGATGACCTTTTCATAATCATTAACCACTTCCACCGGATGCAGTCGCTTGCCGAGACTGGTGCGCTCTTCTATGAGGCGGGCGATCCATTTCAGCAATTTCAGGTCGGCACTCACCACTTCCCTGATTCCGGGGCGCAGCAGTTTCACCACCACTTCTTCGCCGGACATCAGTATTGCCTTGTGCACCTGGGCGACAGAAGCAGAGGCAAAGGAGCGGCTTTCCAGTTCCTGAAAGATTTCACTGGCTGGCTGACCCAGGGACTTGGCAATTATTTCCTCGACACCCGGTTTTTCAAAGGGCGGCACATTGTCCTGCAGAGACTGCAACTCATCCGCCAGGTCCTGATCGAGAAAATCACGGCGGGTAGATAGTAACTGGCCAAATTTGATGTAGATCGGGCCCAGTTCCTCCATGGCCAGACGCAGGCGCTGATTGCGGCTGCCTTTGCCCTTGCTGCTGAACAGCCAGGGCAGGCGCGCAGGTAACAACGCGGCACGCAGCAATTTGCCGCCGGGTTGATCGACGAGGAAATCGTCCAGCCGGTATTTGGCGATAATGCCAATAACGCGAATTAGGCGAGGAAGGTGGGACACAGTCAGTGGGCCTTTTGCCGGGCGTCTCAGGTGCGCAGTTTTGAGGGCTGGCTAAGATACCACCAGTCCCTGTTACTAACAAGGCGCTTTACTAATAACTGTCAGTTTTTCAATCGCTTAGCTTGTCTGCGCGGGTCTTTAGCAAATCCACTCTGGCACTGGCCCGGTCGACTTGCAAACGTAGTGCGTCCAGTTGTTCCTGAAACAGTGCCAGGTCTTCCTGATGGGGCAGCAGGCGGGCCTCCTCTTTGAGAAAGTCCTCCAGGTTCTGTTTGCCACGTTCAGCGCTATGGCGCAGCCACTCAGTGGATTTTTTCTGTACCGTACTGGCCTGCTGGCTCAACACATCTCCCAGCACCGGTGCCAGATAGTCGTCCCAGCGCAGGTCGAGTTTGCGGATAGTTTTATAAAGATTCTGGATGAGGCCGGCATCGCCACTGAAGATCAGCTCGGGGTTGGCCAGGGCCCTGTCGCTGTCCTTGCTCAGCAACAGTTTTGCCAGTTCGGTGGCATCGCCCTCGATGGCGGCATCGGCACTGATGCCCAGTGCCTGGGGAGATTGTCCGGCCAATTGGATTCTGCCCGGGGCAAACTGAACCATTAGATCGAAATCCGGGGAGCGGCCTTTGACAGCCAGAGACTTGCCGGCAAAGCGCTGCAATTGCTTGCTGATATGGGGGTCACTGGACAGCAGCCCGTTCAATAGTTGTTCCAGAGGCCACAAAGCCAGAGAGGTAAACATATCAGGCGGCGTCTTTGTGACCGACATGGATGGCGCAGATGCCATCCATAACATTGTGATAGCGGCAATCAGTGAGACCTGCCTCCTGCATCATGTCAAGCAATGTGTCCTGATCTGGATGCATGCGAATGGATTCCACCAGATAGCGGTAGCTGTCACTGTCGCCGGTAATCAGTTTGCCGGCTATCGGCCAGAGTTTGGAATAGACATCGTAGGCGCGGCCCACAAGCGGATTTTTGGGTTTGGAAAATTCCAGAATCAGTACCCGGCCGCCAGGCTTGAGCACCCGGTGCATGGATGCCAGTGCCCTTTCCTTGTTGGTGACATTGCGCAGGCCATAGGCGATACAGATGCAATCAAAACTGTCGTCGGCAAAGGGCAAATCCTCGGCATCCACCTGGGCAATATTGACGGTATTGCCAATGCCCTTGTCCAGCAAGCGGTCGCGGCCCACATTCAGCATGGCTTCATTGATATCAGCCAGCACCACGTGGCCGGTCTCTCCAACGAGAGGCGCGAACTTGAGTGAAAAGTCTCCGGTGCCGCCAGCCAGGTCCAATACTTTCTGGCCCGGGCGGATGGCGCTCAACTCGATGGTATAGCGCTTGATCAAACGGTGTGAACCCAGCGACATGACATCATTCATCATGTCATAGCGCGATGCTACCGAGCGAAATACCTGTCCTACCCGTTCCGCTTTTTCGGCTACCGGTACCTGCTGGTAGCCGAAATGGGTGGTGTCCTTGTCGCTGGAGTCGGTCATGGTCGGGGTAATCCGGGTTGCGGGAAACGTCTGGGCCAGGCTAATCCCTGGGTGAGGGTTGGATTGTAATCACCTGGGTATCGGCTGGCAACGGATCGCGCCGCAGTCCGGCGGCCTGCAGCTTGTCCAGATATTGCTGCCAGAGGCGGTCACGATTGCAGCAAAGTTCATGCAGATAGTCCCAGCTGTAGATGCCGCTGTTGTGGCCATCATCGAAGTCCAGACGGATGGCGTAATTGCCAACCGCCGCGATACCCTTGATGCCTACCTGGCGTTTGCCGCTCTGCAGCACTTCCTGACCCGGCCCATGTCCCCTGACTTCTGCAGAAGGGGAATGCACTCTCAAGAATTCAGCGCCAAGCTCATGGCTTGTCTCGCCAGGCCATTTGAGTTCCAGTATCGCCGACTTGCGATGTAGATTGATTGACTCGGGTGGGTTTGCCATGGGCCTTGGGCCGGTCAGAGGATATAGCGGCTGAGGTCATCGTCACTGGCCAGTTCATCGAGTTGCTTCTCGACATAGGCACGATCAATAAGAAGTTCCTTGTCGTCGCCCGAGGCCATGTCCGCGGCAGCAAAGGAAACTTCTTCCAGCAATCGTTCCATGACCGTGTGCAGGCGGCGGGCGCCGATGTTCTCGGTGCGTTCATTTACCTGCCAGGCGGTTTCGGCAATCTTGGCGATGCCGTCCTTGCTGAACTTGACCGTCAGGCCTTCGGTTGCCAGCAATGCCACATACTGTTCGGTCAGGGAGGCATCAGGTTCTTCCAGGATGCGTTCGAAATCTTCTGCCGTGAGGGCGTTGAGTTCCACCCGGATAGGCAGGCGACCCTGCAACTCCGGAATCAGGTCACTGGGTTTGGCCAGGTGAAAAGCGCCGGAGGCAATGAACAGAATATGGTCAGTCTTGATGGAGCCGAACTTGGTCGACACGGTGGAGCCTTCAATCAGCGGCAGCAGGTCACGCTGAACGCCTTCGCGGGATACGCCGGCGCCACCCTGATCATGCCGGTTCGTCACCTTGTCGATCTCGTCGATAAAAACGATGCCGGTTTGCTCCGCCGCTTCCACAGCGCGATTCTTGATCTCTTCCTCGTTGATCAGTTTGGCTGCTTCCTCGTCCTTCACTACCTTCAGAGCAGCTTTCACCGGCATCCGCTGGGCACGTTTGCGGCCGGTATTCATATTGGAAAACATGTTCTTCAGTTGGCTGGTCATGTCCTCCAGGCCGGGAGGAGCCATGATCTCGACCCCGGTGGGGGCTTCTGAAATCTTGATTTCGATCTCCCGGTCATCCAGATCGCCCTGGCGCAGTTTCTTGCGAAACACCTGGCGGGCACTGGACTGGGACTGGTCTTCTTCCGACTCATCAGAGCGTGCCTGGGGCAGAAGGACATCGAGAATGCGCTCCTCGGCCCGGTCTTCAGCCAGGTGCTGCACCTTTTCGATTTCTTTCTCGCGCACCATCTTTACCGACACGTCAATCAGATCGCGGATGATGGACTCCACGTCCCGGCCTACATAGCCCACTTCGGTGAATTTGGTGGCTTCCACCTTGATAAACGGAGCTTCAGCCAGTTTGGCCAGACGTCTGGCAATTTCTGTCTTGCCGACGCCGGTGGGGCCAATCATCAGAATATTCTTGGGGGTGATCTCATTACGCAGGCTTTCATCCAGCTTCATGCGGCGCCAGCGATTGCGCAGGGCAATGGCGACGGCACGCTTGGCCTGTTGCTGGCCAACGATATGTTTATCCAGCTCTGAGGTAATTTCTCTCGGTGTCATCAGAGACATGCAATTTATCCTGTAGCAGGGATTATCAGCAGGGCCGGTTTTTAGCCGGCCGTCTGGGTGTAATCCAGTTCTTCGATGGTGTGGTTCATGTTGGTGTAGACGCAGATGTCGCCGGCAATGGTCAGGCTTTTCTCGACGATGTCACGGGCGCCAAGGTCCGTATTCTGCAGCAGGGCACGGGCCGCAGAGAGGGCGAAGGTGCCGCCGGAGCCGATGGCCATGATGGCATCTTCCGGTTCGATGACATCGCCGTTACCGGTAATGATCAGAGAGGCTTCCTTGTCGGCCACCACCAGCAGCGCTTCCAGGCGGCGCAGGGCTCGCTCGGTGCGCCACATCTTGGCCAGCTCTACCGCAGCGCGGGTGAGTTTGCCGGAATGCTTTTCCAGTTGTTCTTCAAAGCGCTCGAACAGGGTGAAGGCGTCGGCGGTGCCGCCGGCGAAACCGGCCAGAACCTGATCCTTGTACAGGCGTCTGACCTTGCGGGCATTACCCTTCATGACCGTATTGCCCTGGGAAACCTGGCCGTCACCGCCGATAACGACCTTGTCGCCGCGGCGCACGGATACGATTGTTGTGCCTCGGTACTGATCCAAACTGATTCTCCTTGCTGCAGCCGACAGACGACCTGGGGAAGGAGGGATTATTGGGGAACTTGCCGAAAATTCAAGGCTTGACGCCGTTAACAAGGTTTACTGCACGCGCGTACGCAGGCTGTTGATATTGTTGCGCCTGAGCAGATTCTCGGCAGTATCCAGCTGGCGCTGGGTCTGGTAGGGCCCGGACTGTAACAGGTACAGCGTGCGGCCGTTTAATTGTTCGGACACCACCGCCACCTCCAGGCCCAGTGATTGCTGGCGCTGCATCTCCTGGGTGGCACGCTCACGTTGCTGAAAGGCGCCGGATTGCAGCATGTATTTGACAGTCATGGGCTCATCCAGCGAGGCCTCATTGATTTCAACCGGGGTGGCATCCACCGGCACTTCGTAGTTGGCCAGTTCGTGGTAGAACTCCAGGCGCAGCTCTGGCGCTTCAGCCTCCAGGTTCTCAGCGCTGGTGGCGGGATTGCTGTCCCGCTCCGCCATCACGGCAGTGGGCTGCGGGCCGTTATTGATGGGGGGAACATAGCCGGCAACATAAACCAGCACGCTGGCAAAGACGCCCAGGGCCATGCCCACCACAATGCCGGTGATCATCATGGACCAGGCGGGTGGTGTTTGTGCCGGCTTCTTTTCCAGAAGTGGTTCCGGGCGAATTTTGGCGAAATCCTGCGTCACTGCGGCTTTTCCTGAGCTTTAAGGGCTAACATGTTGTTTTAAAATAAATTATCTTCGCTTTAATGCCAAGCTTCCAGTCTTATCGGTCCGCCGGCCGGAAGCTGAAGCTTCTATTGCCGTCGCCGGGCTCGCAGCCGACCTAAATCATGTCCACCGGATCGATGTCCAGCGACCAGCGCAGGCCCGCAGGCGTCTTCATGGCATCGATGTCGGGCAATAGCCGGGCCAGCAGCTCATGTAACTGGGCACGCTGCTCGCTCTTGAAGCTGAGCTGGCTGCGAAAGCGTCCGGCCCGCTTTTCCATTGGCGCAGGCATGGGGCCCAGACATTCGATAGCCAGCCCAAACTGCTGACAAAGCTGTTGCTGCTGCTGCGCTATCTGTTGCAGGAACTGCAGGCCACTCTCGGCACTGCGTGCTTCGCAGCGCAGCAGGGCAAGCCAGGCAAAGGGTGGCATGGCGGTGAGTTTTCGTTCCGCCAGCAGGCGCCGGGAAAAATCGGCATAACTGAGCTGGATCAGTGACTGCAAGGTTTCGTGACCGCAATGACGGGATTGAATCAACACTTCGCCGGCCTGTTCTGACCGCCCGGCCCGGCCAGCCACCTGGGTGACGGTTTGCGCCATTAATTCCTGGCCGCGGAAATCAGCACTGAACAGGCCGCTGTCGGCATCCACAATCACCACCAGAGTTATCGCCGGAAAATGGTGGCCCTTGGCCAGCATCTGGGTGCCCAGCAAAAGGCAGGGTGCACCGCTGTTAATCTGGTCCAGCATGGCCTGCAGGTTTTTGCGACTGCGGGTGGAATCACGATCAATACGCAGTACCGGCACGTCACCAAAGCGATCCCGCAGGCGACTTTCTATCTGTTGGGTACCCAGTCCCAAGGTGCCCAGTTGGCGGCTGGCGCAGTTGGGGCAGGCGCGAGGCAAGGACTCCTGTTTGCCGCAATGATGGCAATGCAGACCCGGAGGCTGGGCATGTACAGTAAGTTGAGCGATGCAATTGTCACATTCGGCGGTCCAGCCACATTGCTGGCAATGCAGCACCGGGGCATAGCCGCGCCGGTTGATGAAGACCAACACCTGATTTCCAGCCTGAAGGTGCTTGTCCATGGCCAGCAGGGCTGCCTCGGAGAAGCCACCTTCCACGGGCTGATTCTCTATATCAACCAGACGCATGGGAGCGGAGGCTGCGCTGCCGCTGCGCTGCGGCATAACAAGATGCTGGTAGCGGCCACGGTCGGCGTTGTAGAGGCTTTCCAGGCTGGGGGTGGCAGAGCCCAGAATAACGCCGATGCCCTCTTCCCGTGCCCGCACTACGGCCAGGTCGCGAGCGGAATAGCGAAAACCATCCTGCTGTTTGAAAGAGGCGTCATGCTCCTCATCAATCACAATCAGGCCTGGTCTGGCCAGGCTGGTAAATACTGCAGAACGGGTGCCAATGACAATGCCGGCGGTACCGGCGTGGGCCTGCCGCCAGGCTTGCAGGCGTTCTGTATCGTTCAGTCCTGAATGCAGGCTGACTACCGGGCATTTGAATCGCTTCTCGAAACGGCTGATGGTCTGCGGCGTCAGGCCAATTTCCGGCACCAGTACCAGGCATTGCCGACCCAGCTTTAGTGCCCGGGCCATGGCCTGCATATACACTTCGGTCTTGCCCGAGCCGGTCACCCCTTCAAGCAGGAAGCAGTTAAAACCCTTTTCACCGACGGTAATTTTTTCCAGCGCAGTCAGTTGTTGATCATTCAGGCTAATGTCACTCTGCCTGACGCATCCCTCTGTAGTCCAGGGGCTGGTGGACAGCGCCTGTTGCACTGCCTGGGTCAGACCCTTTTCCTGTAACTGGCGCAGCAAGGCCCGGGAGAAGCCAGCAGCGACGATGCGGTCCGGCGCTGCCGGGCCCTGTTTGTGTAGCCAGTCAAACAGGGCTTTTTGCCGAGGCGCGCGTTGCAGTAGCTGTTCTGCCTTTGCCGCGGCCTGGCTATTGATTTGCCAGATTTCAACAAGCTGCTGCACTGAAGCTGCCTGCCTGAGCTTTACCGGCAGGGCAGTGCTTAGTACTTCCCCGGGTGGGTGCTGGTAATAGTTGATTGCCCAGCGCAGCATCCGGAACAAACCTTCGCTGAATACCGGGTCCTTGTCCAGCAGGCTGTCGATGGGTTTCAGGCGACTGGCTTTGAGTTCAGACCCTGTGGCGATTTCCAGAATCACCCCCACCAGTTTGCGGCGACCGAAACTGACCAAAACCCGCTGCCCCGGCTGGTAAGCAGTGGCCCTGCCGCTGTCAGCTATTGGCAAATAGTCAAACAGGCGTCGCAGTGGTGAGGGGACAGCGATGCGCAGGATCATTCCCTGGTAGAGATAGCGGTCAGATTCTGGCATTGGAAGTGGGGGCTGGAGTCCTGGCGTAAAACAATCGCCGCAGTGTATGAGTTAAGGGCAGCCTGATCAATTGCATTGCCGGCGGCAGGGCAGTGTGACGGCTGATTCGCACAATTGATTGGTCTATACTCTTGCCTCCAAAGCTGCCGCCATAGCGACCCGAGCCCGCGGCGGGCGGGATACTCCAGGCAGTCGCAGTAACCCAGAGAGGAAAAGCAATAAATGGATCCGGAGTCAGTGCCAGCAGAACTTCTCGAAGTCAGAGAGAAGATTGACCAGACAGACCAGCAGATTATCGCCCTGCTGGCACAACGATTTCAGCTGACTCACCGGGTTGGGGAGCTGAAGGCGATGCATTCCCTGGACGCCCTGGACCCCGGTCGTGAAGCCGAGAAACTGGCGGAGATTGAGGCCATCTGTCAGCAGAATGGCCTGAATCCGGCGCTGGTCACGGCGCTGTTTGACCAGATCATGGAAGAGGTCAAACGCAATCATAAACGGCTGCGGGAACAGCATTCATCCTGATATGACTTGCGTGCTGGCAGGACTCTGCTAGAATGCGCGGTCCTCGGCAGTGGCCCTGCCGGAACCTGTTAAAGATGATGTGGTGCAGAGCCCCTTGTAATCAGGCCTGTAGCGACATCGAGACTAAGGAATTGCCATGAAAGCTGACATTCATCCCAAATACGGCCCGATTAAAGCTACCTGTAGCTGCGGCAATGTCATTGAGACCAAGTCCACCCTGGGCAAGGATATCCTCATCGACGTGTGCTCCCAGTGCCACCCTTTCTATACCGGTAAGCAGAAGATTCTGGACAGTGGTGGTCGCGTAGATCGCTTCAAGAAGCGTTTCGCCAACCGTCGCGTCTGATCCTGATTCGGGGAACTGTTGGCCGGTTCCCCGTTGCTGGCCTCCCGGCCGTCAGAAAATCGTTTCTGTAGATACTTCTTCTTCGGCTTCGCCGGGTGTTTCCGTGCCTGGCATTCGGGGATTTCCTTCATCCGGGGCATTTTCGACCCGGAAATACTCGAACACCGCATTGGGATCGCCCGGCGTGGCCGCGGCGCCAGTATCCTTGTCGATTAGCCGGTCGACGATACCATCCGGTCGACTCATGGTGTTCAGCGGCGCTCCTTCCAGCGCCTCGCGCATGTAATCAATCCAGATGGGCACAGCCACCGTGGCGCCCTGTTCCCGCTCGCCCAGGGGCTCGGGCTGATCCAGGCCAACAAATACCGTGGTGGCGATGTCTCTGTTGAATCCTGAAAACCATAGCTCCTGTGGACCGTTGGTAGTGCCGGTCTTGCCCATCAGGTCGCCACGATTCAGTTCACGGTGAACCCTGGCACCACTGCCATCGGTAATAACAGAACGCAGCATGGAATTCAGTATGAAGGCCACCCGGGCATCGATGATGCGCGGGGCAGGCTGAAACTGGCTGCCGTCCTCACCACTGTTTTGCGAGCAGTCCGTTTCACAGACCAGTTTCGGTTCGGCCCGATAGAGCACACCGTCGGCGGCGGTGCGAATTTCCCGGATCAGCCAGGGATCCACCTTGTAACCGCCATTGGCAATGGCTGAATAGCCGGTGACAATTTCCAGGGGTTGCACGTCCTGGCTACCCAGAGCCACGGTCAGGTCATTGCGGGGGAAGTTTTGCGTCTGAAAGCCGAACTTGGCCGCAAAAGGCAAAACCTTGTCCGAGCCCAATTGGTCATAAAGACGCACAGCGGGTACGTTACGGGATTCCTGCAGGGCATAGCGCAGGGTAATGGGGCCGAGAAAATTGTTTTCGTAATTATTGGGCCGATAGTCGCCGCGGGTAATGGGCGCATCATTAATGGTTGTCGCAACCGTATAGCCATGCTCCAGGGCTGCCCCATAGAGGAATGGCTTGAAGTTTGAGCCAGGTGGTCTTGGGGTGGTGACACGATTGACCTGGCTGCGGCCAAAATCATAACCGCCCACCAGTGCCAGTATCGAGCCGTCATCCGGTGACATGGAAACCAGGGCACCCTGAATTTCCGGAACCTGGCCCAGCTCCCAACCGTCCTCACGCTGTTTGACACGAATCAGATCACCAACCTGCACCACATCGGCAGCCACTTCCGGTGGTGGCCAGGCTTCATTGCGGCTGCGGTAAGCATAGGCCCAGGAAATGCCATCCCAGGGCACCTGGATACTGTTGCCGGATTTCAGCAGGGCAGTGAAGGAGCGGTCTTGCACGGCTGTAACAATCGCCGGTTGCTGATTGCCGTATTCGGACACGGCCTGCAGCTCTTCCAGCCAGGCCTGTCTGGGGTCCAGCAGATCGGGCGGATAATGGGCCTGGGGGCCCCGATAGCCGTGGCGTTTGTCGTAGTAGGTCTCGAGGCCATTGACCAGGGCGCGGTTCGCCGCCAGTTGTTTATCACCGTCAATGCTGGTGATGACTTCGAAGCCGCGGGAATAGGTTTCCTCCCCGAACTGCTCATACAGTTGCTGGCGCACCATTTCGGCTATATAGGGGGCTTCGACCGCAATATTGCGGTTGCGACGGCGGGCTGTGACTGGTTCGGCATTGGCCTGCTCATATTCGGCGCGGGTGATCATGTTTTCATTCAACATGTTGCGCAGTCGCACTTCGCGGCGGGCAATGGCGCGCTCGGGGTTAGCCAGGGGATTGCAGGTGGAGGGGCAAGGCAGCAGCGAAATCATCATTGCCGACTCGGCGAGGGTCAGTTCATTCACTTCCTTGCCGTAATAGACAAAGGCAGCGGCACCGATACCGTCGGCGCCGGCACCGAAGTAGATGGTGTTGAGGTAGAGGGTCAGGATTTCTTCCTTGCTGAGTTCCCGCTGGATCTGCAGGGCGAAGGGGATTTCCTTGAATTTGCGCAGGTAGACATTGTCACTGTCAAAAGACAGGTTGTTGGCCAGCTGCATGGTGATGGTGCTGCCGCCGCCCATGCGATTGCCGGTAATAAAGCCATAGAAACCTCGGCCCAGCGACCAGATATCGACGCCGGGGTGGGAGTAAAAGCGAACATCTTCGGTGGCTATCAGGGCATCGGTAAGCACGGCGGGGATGTCTTCGAACCGGACAGGGTTGCGGCGATTGCCAATTTCATCAATCAGGCGCATGTCTGCGGTGAATATTCGCAGCGGTGTTTCCAGGCGCACATCGCGATAGGTTTCAGCCGCAGGCAGCAAGGGGGCGAGGTACAGATAGGCGGCCATGGCCACCATGACGACGCCACACAGGGCGGCGCTGCCCAGGAGCAGACACCACTTAAACAAGGATTTCAGACGCCTTTGCACGAGGATTGCTAACCCTGAAGGGGAAAAGTTCGATTCATTTGATTGCCTGATTATACACTTGCCGCATTGGAATGACCCGGCATTAGCGACTATTTTAATGCCTGCACGCAGTGCTGCCGCGGCCCGCAGTGACCCCTGGCAGATATCAGTCGGGCCTGGCCAAGGCCAGTAATGGCGGGCATTGCAGGCAGATGCCAAACGTGAACCGAGTCAAAGATTTGAGGCCTTGCATGGTTCATTATTAAATGGTGAAGTTGTTTGTTGTGAAAGTCTGATAATTAATTGAAAACTATATAAAATATTAAAGCGGCCGATACTGAAATCTGGAAGGGGAAACTTTCTTAGGAAAAATTGGTAAATCGTTGTATTTTATAGATATTATGCAACGAGAGCCCGGCATGTAGCGGTCATTTGGCGCATCCGGGAGGGCTGTTTTACGACTCTTCGAGGCCTGGCTTCGGAGAAAAATTGCAGAAAATTTGGGATTAATTCAGTGCTGGACAAATTAAAAGACATCGCGGCATTTACCAAATTAGGTAAAAAATCCAGCACTTTGCTGGGCGTGGACATCAGTTCGACAGCGGTAAAGATCCTGCAACTGAGCCCCTCCGGCAACAGCTACAAGCTGGACAATTACGTGATTCGCAATTTGCCTGCCAACGCCGTGGTGGAGAAAAACATCAGTGATACCGACGCCGTAGGCGAGTGTATCGGTGCCGCAGTCAGCCTGCTCAAGCCCACCATGAAAGACTCTGCAGTGGCGGTGGCCGGTTCGGCTGTGATTACCAAGATCATTGAAATGAGCGCCAACCTGACCGATTCGGAAATGGAAAACCAGATTGTGGTGGAGGCAGACCAGTACATTCCCTATCCCCTGGATGAGGTTTCCATCGATTTTGAACGGCAAAAGCTTTCCGACCGCAATCCGGAACTGGTAGAGGTGCTGCTGGCAGCCTGTCGCCGGGAGAATGTCGAGTCTCGGGTAGCAGCCCTGGAAATCGGTGGCCTGGAAGCCAAGGTGGTGGATATCGAGGCCTATGCCATCGAACGGGCCTACACTCTGCTGGCGCAACAGATTGGATCCGACGATGACCAGACTGTTGCTATTGTCGATGTGGGTTCCATGACTACCACATTGAATGTCATCCTGCAGGGCCGGACTATTTACACGCGTGAACAGATGTTCGGCGGTAATGCCCTGTCAGAGGAAGTGCAGCGGCGATTCGGTTTGACTGCGGTTGAAGCTGAAACCGGCATGAAGCGCGGTGGCTTGCCGGACGAGTATGAGCTGGAGATTCTTGGTCCTTTCAAAGAAACAGTGGTGCAACAGGTTAGCCAGACCCTGCAATTTTTCTTCTCCTCCAGCCACTATAACGAAGTGGATCATATACTGCTGGCCGGGGGCGTGGCAGCCATCGAGGGACTTGCAGATCTTTGCCAGGAAAGCCTGTCTACACCGGTTACGGTGGCCAACCCTTTTGCCGGCATGTCAATCGGCTCCAAGGTGAGCAAGGCGCAGTTGGCCAATGATGCACCGGCACTGATGATAGCCTGCGGTCTGGCGATGCGAGGCGAATACTGATGGCTCATATTAATTTATTACCCTGGCGGGAACGGCTGCGGGAAGAGCGACGCAGGGAATTCCTGTCTATTCTGGCAGGGGTAATTATCATCGCTGCCGGTCTGTTGTTTCTGGTAGACCGCTACTACAACGGTGAGATCAGGACGCAGATGGCGCGCAACGACTTTTTGCGTCAGGAAATTTCCGTGCTGGATGCGCAGGTAGCCGAGATCAGTGAATTGCAGCAGCAAAAGGAAGACATTCGTGCGCGCATGAGCGTGATCACCGATCTTCAGGGAACGCGCCCGGTTATCGTGCGCATTTTTGATGAGCTGGTGCGAACCCTGCCGGAAGGTGTTTTTTATGAAACCCTCGAGCGCAATGGTGATGCCATTTCCATCGAAGGCGTTGCCGAGTCCTATGGCAGAATCACCGAATTGATGCGTCGGCTCGATGATTCCGAATGGTTTACAGCGGCAAACCTGAGTGATATCTCCGCTGCAGAAATATCCCAGGATACGCTGGCAGATGCGTTTACTTTTTCTCTTACGCTGACTCTGGAGCTCCCGAATCAGCAAGATGATCAGGGAGTCTGAGTGACAAATGTCTTTCTTTAGCGGCATAACCGAAGACTTAAAGAATTTTGACTGGAATGATCTGACCGATCTGGACACCATTGGTGTGTGGCCGGTTGCGGTCAAGGTGCTGATCACCATCGTGGTTTTCGGTGCAGTGCTGACAGCCGGATTTTTCTTTCACATTCAGAATCTGCAAACCGAGCTGCAGACAGTGGCGACCGATGAGAGCCAGCTCAGGGTCGAGTTTGAACAAAAGGCCTTTATGGCTTCCAACCTTGAGGCCTATCGGGCCCAAACGGTGGAAATGGAAGAGTCATTTGAAGAGCTGCTGTTGCAACTGCCTTCGGAAACCGAGGTGCCGGGTCTGGTGGACGATGTTACCGAAACCGGCGTCGGTAGTGGGTTGGAGTTCGACAATATTGCCCTGGAAAACGAGGTGACCCAGGAATTCTATATTGAGTTGCCAATCGATATCGACGTGATTGGTGATTACCATGACTTCGGTACTTTCGTCAGCGGTGTGGCGAGTCTGGACCGTATTGTGACTCTGCATGATTTTGCCATTACCACCCGCCAGGATTCATTCCTCGATATGAATATTGAGGCGCGCACCTATCGCTACCGCGATGTGAACGAAGAGGGGAGTGTCCAGTAGATGTTAGTACTGCGCCTGCCATTGCGAATTCTGGGCCTGCTGGGGCTTTCCCTGCTGCTTGCCGCCTGTAATCGAGTGGATAATTTCCAGGACTTGCAGTCTTTTGTGGTGGAAGTGAAATCCAGGCCCGGGGCAGAGGTTGAGCCAGTGCCGGAATTCGTTCCCTACGAAGGCTTCACTTACAGTGCTGCCTCCATGCGCAGCCCGTTCGAGGTGCCGCTGATCGTGGACGGCGAATCAGTGGCATTGATGTCCCAGGACGTTGAACCGGATTTTGACCGACCCCGGGAATCGCTTGAGAACCATGCCCTGAGTAGCCTGAACATGGTTGGCATGCTGGTTCGTGGTGGCAATTTCCAGGCCCTGATTGAAGATTCCTTCGGAGAAGTGCATCGCGTCGCTGTTGGCAACTACATGGGCCGCAATCACGGACGTATAGAAGAAATAACTGAAACGCAGGTCAGTCTCATTGAAATTGTACCCAGTGGCAGTGGAGGCTGGGTAGAAAGGCCACAGACCCTCACGTTGCAATAGATGCGTGAGCCGAGGTTATCGACATGTTTATGAATAATAGAGTGCTCAATTTAACAACAAAGTCACAGGCATTGCGCCGCGCTGCGGGAGCTTGTCAGATCCTGTTGGCCTGCCTGCTGTCGGGGAACGTCTTCGCCCAGCAGTCAGTGACCCTGGACAGCATCGGCTTTGCCAATTTGCCGGGTGACAGTATTGAAATTCAATTGAGCTTTGACGGACAGCCACCGGAGCCCAGCGGTTTTGTGCTGGATAATCCTGCGCGAATCTCCCTGGACCTGCTGGGAGTAGCCAGTGGTTTGAGCCAGCAGCGTTTTAATATCGACTCCAATAATGCCCAGAGTGTCATGGTTCTGGATGACGGTTCGCGGACCCGGCTGGTGGTTAACCTCGACCAGCTGGTTAACTACGAAACCGATTTGAGTGGCAATACCATTACCATTCAGGTGGGCAATGACAGTGGCGCTTCCGGCGGCGTGGTTGGTGCCACTGAAGTTTTTACCGGTATCAGTGGCGGCGAGCAGAATGCGATTACTGATGTGAACTTTCGGCGCGGCGATGAAGAAGAAGGACAAGTGGTTATCGAGCTGTCCAGTGATGAAGTCATTGGCAGTGTCGAGCAGGTAGGTGCGCGCGTCTATGTGGAATTCATGAACACCGATGTGCCAGATGATCTCAATCGTCGTTTCGATGTCAGCGACTTTGCCACCAGCGTGACCACTGTGGATGTGCTGGGTCAATCGGGCCGGGCGACGGTGGTGATTGATGTCGATGGTGCCTACGAGTATGTGGCTTACCAGACCGGCAGTCAGTACACCGTCAGCGTGCGTCCTCCGGCACTGGATATCACTGGCGGCGATGCCACTGCAGCCTATACGGGCGAAGTGACAGGGCTGTCTTTCCAGGATATACCGGTACGTTCCGTGCTGCAGATACTGGCTGACTATTATGAATTCAATCTGGTGGCTGGCGATGCCGTGACCGGCAATATCACCATTGAGATGAACAACGTACCCTGGGATCAGGCGCTGGAAATGGTGCTGCGAACCCAGAATCTCGACAGTCGACTGGAGGGTAGCGTGTTATACGTGGCTCCGGCTGACGAAATTGCGGCCCAGGACCAGATGGAGTTGCAACAGGCGCAGCAGGCCCAGGCCCTGGCACCGCTTTATACCGAATTTGTTCAGGTCAATTATGCCAATGCCAATGACATCATGGCTCTGCTGACTGGTAGTGAAAGTGGCGGTGGTGCCGCAGCACCGGTTCCGGGTGGTGGTGAAGCCGGTGGCGCTACAGCCGTGGCTGGCGGTGGTGGCGGTATCCTTTCTGCCCGCGGCACTGCGACGGTTGATGAGCGTACCAATATCATTATTGTCCGTGACACCGAAGACAAACTGGAAGAAGTGCGAGCCATGCTTGCCCGCCTGGATGTGGCGGTTCGCCAGGTATTGATTGAAGCGCGAATCGTTAATGTGTCGACGGACTTCGGTCGTGATCTGGGCATTCGCTGGGGCGGTGGAGGCAGTCTGCCAACAGGCGACAACTGGCGCTACGGTGGCTCACAGGCGACCACCGTGCAGGAGCACAACAATCAGGTTGAGCGTCAACTGGCCATTCAGGAAGCACTGATAGCCGGTGAATCGGCGCGTGTCGAAGGCCTGCAGTCAGGAACCGACCCGAGCCTCATCGAGACGCTGATCAATCAGGCCATTGCCAGTGTGCCCATACCGGCGGGTGAAATTAATTTTCCGGATGCCCTGGCGGTGGATCTGGGCGTTGCATCTACCGATGCCTCTTCATTCTCCATCGGCTACACCGGCAGTAGCGGTTTGATCGAACTGGAATTGTCGGCTCTGGAAAGCAGCGGTAACGGAGAGGTGATCGCCCGTCCCAAGGTGACAACCCAGGACAAGGTAACTGCCGAGATTCGTTCCGGTGTGCGCATTCCCTATCAATCCCAGGCTGGTGGCACCGCCGGTGGTTCAACCACCGAATTTGAAGATGCCGTGTTGTCCCTGCAGGTTACGCCGCAGATTACACCGGATGGCCGCATCAATATGGAGTTGCAGATTCAGCAGGATTCAGTAGCACCCGGTTCTGGTGATATACCGGCCATCAATACCAATGAAGTAACCACCAGCGCCCTGGTGAATGATGGTGAAACCATTGTTCTGGGTGGTGTATTCCGTGAGGAAAATACCACCATTGAAACCAAGACACCCTTGCTGGGGGATATTCCCTACGTAGGCCGCCTGTTCAAGCGAACCAATAGTGAGCGCCGTCGTACAGAATTGCTGATCTTCATAACGCCGAAGATCATCGCCGACATCACCATTCGCTAGCGGGCGTCTGCGCAGCCAGGCAGTGATTCAAGCAATTCCGGCCGGATCGAGACCGAGTTTCGATCCGGCTTTTTCATGGTCGGAAAATCTTCCGGTCCAGGCAAGCCTTCCCTGCGGATTGCAAGTACAATAGGCGCCCGGTTACTGACGAATTTCGCTTATGAAACGTTTGGACAACGTCTTTCTGGTCGGCCCCATGGGGGTCGGCAAAACCACCATCGGTCGCGTACTGGCAGAAATCATGGGGCTGCAGTTTTTCGATTCTGACCGGGAAATTGAGGCCAGCACTGGTGCCGACATTCCCTGGATATTCGATGTTGAGGGTGAGGACGGATTCCGTACCAGGGAAGTGCGCATGATTGACCAGCTTAGCCGGCGCAAGAAAGTTGTGCTGGCGACCGGTGGCGGGGCGGTACTGGCGGAAAAGAACCGCAAGCGCCTGGCCAAGCGCGGGGTTGTGGTCTATCTGCGGGCCTCAATCCGGCAACAGGTGGAGCGCACCAGCCGGGACAAGAACAGGCCCTTGTTGCAGACCCCGGATCCGGAAAAAAAGATTCGTGAATTGATGAAGATACGGGACCCCCTGTACCGCGAGGTCGCGGATATCATCGTTGATACCAACCGCCGTAATCCGCGCACAGTGAGTATGGATATCAGCAAACGCATTGCCGACATGCGCGACAAGCAGACGGCGCAGGGAGCCAGAGAGAATTGAGCATGGAAACCGTAAAGGTAGAGCTGGGAGAGAGAAGCTATCCCATTCATATTGGCGCCGGCTTGCTGGGGCATCCGGAACTTGTCAAAGAGCATCTGGGCAATGGTCGGGTGGTCATCATCACCAATGATGTGGTGGCACCGCTCTATCTGGAGCAGGCCCGGGCCCTGCTGGGAGATCAGGTGGCGGAAGTCATCGTCCTGCCTGACGGCGAAGCCCACAAGAATCTGGAAACAGTGAACGGCATTTACGACCGCCTGATGGCTGGTAAATACGACCGCAAGACTACACTGGTGGCCCTCGGTGGTGGCGTGATTGGTGATATCACCGGTTTTGTGGCTGCCACCTATCAGCGCGGCGTGCCATTTCTGCAAATTCCCACCACCCTGCTGGCACAGGTAGATTCGTCGGTAGGCGGCAAGACCGGGGTTAATCATGCCCGCGGCAAGAACATGATCGGTGCTTTTTATCAGCCGGTCTGTGTGCTGGCTGACAGCAATGTGCTGCAGAGTCTGCCGGAACGGGAAATCAAGGCAGGGCTGGCGGAGGTACTGAAATACGGCCTCATCATTGATGCGCAGTTTTTCGACTGGCTTGAATCTAACGCCTCTGCGGTGAGCCAGCTGGCGGCAGCGGAGTTAACCCGCGCGGTACGCCGTTGCTGCGAGATCAAGGCAGAAGTTGTTGCCCGGGATGAAAGGGAGGGAGGGCTGCGAGCCCTGTTGAATCTCGGGCATACCTTCGGTCATGCCATAGAGACAGCCTCAGGCTATGGCACCTGGCTGCATGGTGAAACTGTGGCCATGGGCATGGTCATGGCCAGTGATTTGTCCAGGCGCCTGGGGTGGCTTGCAGCGGGGGATGCCCAGCGTGTGCGCCAGGTGCTGGAGAATAAATACGGTATGCCGGTCATTCCTCCTGCCGATATATCAGTTGAGCAGTATCTCGATCTGATGGCCTCGGACAAGAAAGCCGAGCAGGGCCAGATCCGCTTCATTCTGCTCAAGGCTATCGGTGAAGCCGTCATTGAGGGTGATGTCGATCCGCAACTTTTACAGGCGACCCTGCAGGCAGGAGACCAACTCTGCCTGTAAGCAGCAAACACTTGCACAGGCCAATGACAAACTATAGCGATAAACTGGGGCTGGACTTCGATCCTTTTGCTCCAGATTCCACAAGCAGGCAATTCTTTACTGGCGCCGGACGGCGGCAACTGTTGTCCACGCTGGTGCAGCAGGCCAGCCATGGTGGGGGTTTGCTATCCGTTAGCGGCGCGCCGGGGGCCGGTAAAACCTCTCTGGCAACCGCCCTGGTGGACGACTTCGGCAAGGATGTGGTCTGTGTTCTGATTCAGGGCACCTTGTTCATGGGGCCCGAGCAATTCATTGAGCAGATTCAGGCTGATCTGGGGCTCGATGTCAGCGCTGCCGAAACTTCCCGGGCCATAGACAGCCTGTGCCAGTTTGCCAACGACCTGGCGCTCGAAGGGCGCAGCCTGGTGCTGGTGGTGGATGATGCCCATGAACTGGCCAGCGAAGTCTACAAGGTCCTGTTTACCCTGCTGCGACGTAACTCCGGTGGTGGTTTTGCCGCGTTGCTGCTGGGGGAAGAGCAATTAAGCAAGTTGCTGCTGGCGAATCTTCCTGAATCCCAACGCAAACTGCATCATGAATTTGTCCTGCCATTATTCAGTGGCGAGGACAGTTTTGATTACCTGCGCTTCAAGTTGTCCCAGGCTGGCTACCGCAAACCGCTGCCATTGAGTGGTGACGAACTGGGGCGATTGCATGAAGCCGCCGGCGGCGTGCCCGGGCAATTGAATGCCAAAATCAGCGCGGCACTTGAGCGTCAGGCCAGCGCAGAGAAGGTCGAAAACCGCCAGCAGGGAATCAGCTCAGTCTGGCGTCTGGGTCAAAACTACTGGGCGCTGGCCGGTGGATTGGCAGTATTGCTGTTGCTGTTACTGATAATGCAGCCTTCAGACCCCGAGCCCGCCGCAGAATTGTCGCAGCAACGTCAGATCGCCGTGTCGGCCACAGCCGGGCAGTCTCCGGATCAATCTCCTGCAGTATCAGGTCCGCCGCAGTCGCCGCCAGACGATGAGCAGACATCATCAGTGGCAGTCAGCGCCGAGCCTGCCAATACTGACAGCCAGGAAACCGCGCCAGCGCAGCAGCTGGCAACTGAGCCCCTCGCCGAGCAGACGGCAACACCCTCACCCGATGCGCCTTCGCAGCGGCTGCCAGCAGCGTTATCCGAAAGTTCCTATGCCGCCTTTGAGCAATCCCTGCTGTCCTATCCCTCCGGGAATTACACGGTTCAGATCATGGGCGCCAGTTCGGCCCGGCAAATCGGTGAATTTCTCGCCCGTTATCCGCAGCTTACTGATGCCGGGTATTTCGAGAGCCGCTTCCGGGATCAGCCCTGGTATGTGGTTGTGGCGGGCAATTACCGTGAGCGGGCAGCGGCCCAGGATGCCATCGACAGGCTGCCTGCAGCCCTGCGAGAACTGCAGCCTTTTGTGCGCAGTATCGCTGATATCCAGTCTGCTATCCGCAGCCTGCCCCGATAGCAGGCAGAGCAATCCAGCGCCAGCTGCATGGCGTTATCATTTCCGAGCCTGCCGGGCTCGTGTAGAATTGCGCCCTTCGCGGCACCGGGATGACGGTGGCAGCCAACAGTATTTGGGAGAGTGGTTTGAGTTTAAAGAATGACCGATTTTTGCGCGCACTATTGCGCGAACCGGTGGATGTAACACCGGTGTGGATGATGCGCCAGGCCGGGCGCTATTTGCCTGAGTATCGCGCCACACGCCAACAGGCTGGGGATTTTATGACGCTCTGCCAGACACCAGAGCTGGCCTGCGAAGTAACCATGCAGCCCCTGCGACGCTATGCCTTTGATGCAGCGATCCTTTTTTCTGACATTCTCACTATTCCTGATGCTTTTGGTCAGGGGCTCTATTTTGTAAGCGGCGAAGGGCCGAAATTCCGCAAGGTGATTCGTCAGCCGCAAGACGTAGAGCAATTACCGGATGTGGATATCACTTCCGAGCTTTCCTACGTCACCGATGCGGTGAGCCTGATTCGCCGGGAATTGAATGGCAGTGTGCCTCTGATCGGCTTTTCGGGCAGTCCATGGACCCTGGCGACTTATATGATCGAAGGCAGTGGCAGCAAGGATTTTCGACAGGCCAAGCAGTTCATGTATAACCATCCCGAGGCCATGCATGAATTACTGGCTCGCCTGGCCGCTGCAGTAAGCGACTACCTGAATGCCCAGATCAGGGCCGGTGCCCAGGCTGTACAGATTTTCGATACCTGGGGAGGCATTCTGACTCCCAGCGCCTATCAGGAGTTCTCCCTCAAATACATGGAGAAAATAGTCAGCGGCCTGATCAAGGAAAACGAAGGGCGTCAGGTCCCCTGCATCCTGTTTACCAAGAATGGTGGCCAATGGCTGGAAAGCATGGCTGGCAGCCAATGTCAGGCACTGGGTCTGGACTGGACCACCGATATTGGTGACGCCCGGGCCAGGGTTGGCGACAGGGTTGCCCTGCAGGGCAATATGGATCCATCCATTCTCTATGCCTCGCCGGAAGCCATTCGTGACGAAGTAGGTCGTATTCTGGCTCGTTTCGGCAAGGGCTCCGGCCATGTCTTTAATCTTGGGCATGGCATCACACCGGAGGTGAATCCGGACCATGTCAGCGCCTTCGTTGAGGCGGTCCATGAGCTCTCCGGCCAGTACCACAACTGAGACTGGCCTGGAGCTGGTAATTATCGCCCTGGGTGCCAACCTGGACTCCCCGGTTGGCACCCCGGCTGACACCTTGCAGGCCGTTCTGGTGGATCTGCAGGGGCTTAGCGGGCTGCCGCTGAAGACCTCGAGGTTCTACCGCACCAGCCCCGAAAACTGTCCGCCCGAAAGTCCGCAGTTTGTAAACGCAGTCACCCTGCTGCAGCTCCCGGCTACTGCAGATCCGTTGCAATTACTGCATAGCCTGCAAGCCCTGGAGCATCGCTATGGCCGCCAGCGCAGGGACTCATCACCGCTCAATGCGCCCCGCCCACTGGACCTGGATATCATTGCTTTCGGTGCTCGCCAGCTGCAGCTTGCGGAGCTGCAACTGCCGCATCCAAGGGCCTCAGAGCGCGTCTTTGTGCTGGAGCCACTGGCAGAATTGCTGCCGGACTACCGCCTGCCGGGAATGACTGTGTCAGTGCAGGAACTGCTGGCGAAAATCCGAACCTGAAGGAAATCTTGTCACTATCTTGCCTGAAAATCTGATATCTGCAGTGATTGGTGGCATAAATTCCAAACTCTCATTTGTGGCAGAAAAATGGCAGCAGGGCCCTGTTGAGTGACGTTTTGCTACAGATTTCAATATTCACAATGCACCAAAAGTGGTAGTCTAAGAGGGTCCGGTTTCCGTCTGTGGGTTATGGGCTCCAGCGCCATGGCCCGGCTTTCAAGGCACAGCCAGCAGCGGTGGACAGCAGACAAATCAAGGGATCGGGCTATGGCCCGGACAAAAAGCGGAAATAAAAGCGGAAATAAAAAGCAGACGCTACTCATGACAACGGCGGCTATCAATAAACCACTCAAAAGCTTGCTGGCTCTGGCCGCGGGCCTGTTGTCTGTGGCTGCCGTCCAGGCACAGGACACTGTGTCCGTGGCTGCGCCGGATGATGCCACTGTCAGTTTCCGTATCGCTCCCAGTTCCAGCCTCGTGGACGACACGCCGCTTTTGAGTATTGCTCGCAGTGTTGAGGCCCGGGACGTTGAAGGCAATGTGGTCGAGAATGCCCTGAACTTCAATCTTGGTGTGGCCCTGTCGCCTCTGGAAGGCTTGAACCTGCGCGCCGATGCCTGGGGCCAGGAAATTGCCGAGCGACCTGCCAGTTCTGCCAGTAACGGCTTTCAGGCCCAGACTCCCAGTCTCTATCTTGATGAATCCGCCATCAATGAATTCAATCTGGACAATCCACTGCTTGGCGACCAGCTGAAATCCAATGGTTTCGACCTCGGTGCCTCCTATGTCTGGGATTCCAATCGCTTTGGGCAGTTCACCCTGAGCACCAAAACTACCTATGTGCAGGAATTCGAGAATAACGGCAGCCTGCTGGAACTGGTCAATTCCGAGTTGGGAAATCCGGAAGACCGAATTATCAGCCCGGAGCTGCAGAGCAGCCTGATGCTGACCTGGGAATTTGGTAACCACACCGCCAGTGCCATCACCAATTACTTCGATTCATTCAAGGACATTAGTGAGCTTGATATCGATGAGCTGAATGCCCTGGTGGACAACATCACCACGGTGGATCTGGAATACGGGTACAGTGTCAAAACCGGTGACAAGGACCGGGCGATCATTACCTTCGGTATTCGCAATATCTTCAATGAGCAATCTGCCCAGATTCTCAATTCCACAACTCGAATTCTGGATCAGAACGGCCGCGTCGCCTACGGCTCTATCAAATACCAGTTCTGAATTCCCCTTCTTGCATAAGCAGACCCGAGCCCCGGGTTAATTGCTGTGGGCAAAAAAAATCCCCGCCAGAGGCGGGGATTAACGGTCTGCTCATCTCTGCATAATTACTGCTTAAGGTCTTGAAAGATCAAGCTTCTGACAGTCTGCACCGTCGCCACAACGGTGCAATTCAGAGGACAGTTCTACTGTAGAGTATTGCCCCGGGCAATCTGTGTTGCAGGTCACAAAATAAATATTGTTGAACAACTGTTCCGAGGCCGCTCTAACGGCTGGCGCGGGCTATGCTCCAGCCGTCAATGCGCGCAATACCGGCGCGCCGCAGGCAGTGGGCGGCAGCGCTCAGCGTGGCCGTGGTGGTAACCACGTCATCCAGCAAGGCCACGTAGCAGATTCCGGTGTCCAAAACCTCGGCAGCGCAAGTAAAGGCATTGGCCATGTTGCGTCGTCTGGCGGCTGCCGAAAAGAGGCTGGTCTGGGCTGCTGTTGCTCGCCGACGGCGGAGCAGTTCCGAAAGCAGGGGAATTCCGAGAGTCCGGGCCACGGTCACGGCCAATACTGTCGACTGATTGAAACCTCGCTGGCGGGCCCGCCGCCAATGCAGAGGAACCGGCACTATAAGTTGGGGAAGTTCTCTGTCGCTGTAATGCTGTTGGATAAACTGGCTGAGTAGCTGGGCCAGACAGAGTCCATAGTCAAAGCGTTCATGAAATTTCAGGCCGGCTATCAGTCGGTCAACGGGGGTCTGGTAGTGGAACAGGCTCAGGCTGTGATTCAGAGGTGGCGGATTGCTGGCGCAAGCGCCACAAATTCGGGATTGGCCAGGCAGGGGTAATCCGCAGCGAGCACAGCCACGTTCTATAAATGGCAGTTCACCAACGCAATCCTGGCAAAGATCGAATTGCCCCGCATGCAAGCGCCCGCAGAGCAGGCAGTTGCAGGGCAGAATATTAATCAAGCATTGCAGAAGATTGGGCTGGTCGCCTGGCATGTTGATAATCGATTACTGAATTCTGCGATATCAACAAGTTTAGGCTGTTCTCGCCGAAATGCAGGAATTCGCCTTGAGTCGGTATCTCAGTACCAGTGCATCACCTATAATCGACCCACTTTGGAAAAGTAGTAAGGGGAATCAAGAATGGCCAATTATCGAGCGCCTCTGGCAGATATGAAATTTCTGCTGCGAGATGTATTCAAGGCAGAAACACTGTTTGCCCGGATGCCGGAAACCAGCGAGGTTACCGAAGATCTGGTAAACGCCATCATCGAAGAAGCCGGCAAAATTGCCGACAATTTGCTGGCACCCATCAACCAGTCCGGAGATGAAGTCGGCTGCCGCTACGACGATGGCGTGGTGACTACCCCGGAAGGGTTCAAGCAAGCCTACAAGGCTTACGCCGAGGGGGGTTGGTCGGGACTGACGGGCGATGTCGCCTACGGCGGGCAGGGAATGCCCAAGGTACTGTCGGCATTGATAGAAGAGATGTATTTCGCAGCGAATTCGTCTTTTGCGCTGTACACGATCCTGAATACCGGTGCCACCCTGACCCTGAGCTATCACGCCAGTGAGGAGCTGAAACAGCGTTATTTGCCGAAAATGTATGGGGGCAGCTGGTCTGGCACCATGTGTCTGACCGAGCCCCATGCCGGCACTGATCTGGGCATGATCCGCACCCGCGCCGAGCCCCAGGCTGATGGCAGTTACAGTTTGACCGGCACGAAAATATTTATTACCGCCGGTGAACATGACCTGACCGAGAATATTATTCATCTGGTGCTGGCCAAGCTGCCGGATGCTCCCGATGGCCCCAAGGGCATTTCCCTGTTCCTGGTTCCCAAAATGCTGGTTGATGAAGATGGCAATCTCACCGGTGAGCAAAATAATGTGCGATGTGGCTCTATAGAGCACAAGATGGGTATCAAGGCCTCGGCGACCTGTGTCATGAATTTCGATGCTGCTCGCGGCTATCTGGTAGGTGAGGAAAATAACGGCCTGTCAAACATGTTCACCATGATGAACTATGAGCGTCTGTCCATGGGGCTGCAGGGAAATGGTCTGGCTGACAGTTCCTACCAGATTGCATCTGACTATGCCCGGGAACGCATTCAGGGGCGCGCCCCCGGCGGTCCGGTCAATGACAAGCAGGCGGCCGACCCGATTATCGTGCATCCCGATGTGCGACGCATGCTGCTAACCGTGCGTGCCAATGTTCATGCCGGCAGGGCGCTGTCGCTGTTTGCGGCCCTGCAACTGGATATCGCCAAATTTCATCCCGATGAAGAGGCTCGTAAAAAGGCGCAACAACTGGTGGCCTTGTTGATACCGGTGCAGAAGGCCTATTGCACCGACCGTGGCTTCGAAGCCTGTGTGTTGAGTCAGCAAGTGCTGGGTGGACATGGCTATGTGGCGGAATGGGGGCTGGAGCAAAACGTTCGTGACGCCCGCATCGCCCAGATCTATGAGGGGGCCAATGGCATTCAGGCGCTCGACCTGATGGGCAGGAAGACCGTGCGGTCCAGGGGCGAATTGCTGGCCGTGCTGCTGGCCGAGTTTGATGACTTTATTCAGGCCCAGCAAGGCAATGCTGCCATGCAGGAGTACCTGCCAGCTCTGGCAGATTGCAAGCAGCGCCTGGAGACGATCACTGCAGAGGTGATTGAAAACGCCAGCGGTAACCCGGAAGAAATCGGTGCTGCTTCCTACGCCTATATGGAATTGTTGGGATTGAGCCTGTATTGCTTTATGTGGCAGCGCATTATTGCGGCGGTGCTGGAAGCGCGGGAATCAGGCGCCTACGACGAGGAATACCTGGACGGCATGATCAAGACCGGAGAATTCTTTATCAGCCGAATGCTGCCAAAGGCAGATGCGCTGGAGGCAGAAATCCGCGCCGGAGCCAAAACCCTGATGGCTATGACAGCAGAGCAGTTTTAGGCGGTACTTGGGAAGGGCATGACAGTGGCGCCGGGCAGGCTTGGCGTGGATCAGATGATCCACTCCACCTCGCTTTCGAGTCTGTCGCGATAGCGGTCAAGATTCTGGTTTTTCTCACCGACGATTATGAGATTGCCGCCATTCATCGGTATGATGATGCCGCTGAAACGGTCATCTTCGATGCTGAATGTCTGGCTCACCGGTGAATTATTGATGGTGATGAGATTGATCGCTCCCTGCTCGCTCTGCAAAATCAAATGGGAACTGCTGTAGGGTTCGGCGATGAGGCAGGGAACGGCATAGCGCACTGGCATGGCGCTCAGAAAATTACCCTCGCTGATGCGTGAGCCGGAATTGGCCATAACCTCATTGACGGTTGGCATGGTTATAACGCGTTGCAGATTGCCGGCATTGATGGCATCCATCTCTTCGATCTCATGGTAAAGATGTTCGATGACCTGCTGGCCAAAGGCGATTTCGCTGCCGGTAGGGCCCTGTTCATTGGAAACCAGTACCCCCACGGCAATTGCCAATAGCAGACAGGCGGCGGCCGCGTAGTATTGGAAAAATGCGGCTCGACGAGGTGGCTTGGCCTCGTTCCCGGCCTGGTCGGGGATTCTCAGCAGCGCTTCTTTAAGTCCGGCAGGCGCAACGGTGGCCTGCGCCAACTTGTGGAGCTTGCTGTTCAACTGACGCGAGCGATCGACAATAGCCTGCAACTCCGGGTCGCTGGCGGCAGCATCCAGGAGTTCCTGATCGATATTGTCGGGGTCGCTATCGACGCGCTTGCGAAACTCTATTTCATCCATCGTGCTTGTGACTCTAGTTTGGCGATATTGAACTGTTTTTTGCTGCGTTATTCCACTTCTTCGGCATCGACACCAAAATCCTGCTTCAGCTTGCTGCGCGCTCGAAACAATCGGGTCATCACGGTGTTGTTGTTGAGATCCATGATCTCGGCTATTTCTTTGCCGCTGAATCCGCCAATTACCTGCAGAAGCAGGGGTTCGCGGTATTCCCGGTCCAGCCTCTTGATGGCATTGAGCAATAGCTCCCGCTCCATGCGCTGGTCTGGTTCCTGATCGCCAGCTTCGGCAATGGCCTGGCCTTCTATGTCCACCAGATCTGGCCGGTAGCGCTCATACTGACGAGCATTTTCCCGGCGCAGAATGGTGAAAAGCCAGGCCTTGGCGGCTTTGTCGTTCTCCAGGCTGTCCAGCGATCGCCAGGCCCGCAGAAAGGTCTCCTGCACCAGATCTTCGGCCATGGGCTGGTTCTTGCACACCCACAACGCATAACGAAAGACATCCTGGTAGAGCAGCCCTACCAGAGATTCGTAGCGTTGGCGTTTGTTGCTACCGGATATGACCGGAGAATCACTCATTCTTCTTCATCAAATGGCAGGATTTCTGAAAGTTGCTGTTTCAGGGGTGGCCGGTAGCGCTGGTGAGACCCCGGGCTCAGAGTATAGCGGCGGGTGGGTTCTCTGTCTCGGGTTAAGGTGATGTGGACGCCGCGGCTGCGGCGCGCCAGCACCTCGTTGCAGGGGAATTTGGGCCGAGTCATTTGGCAGCTCGTAAACTCCTCGGCCCAAATTCACCTGCGCCTCGTTCTGGCACCCCTCGCTCGCTGCTCGAATCGTCACCCTCCATTGGGCGACTGTGGATGTCTGAATTGTCGCCTTTCAGCGGGGCTTGGCTGAATTGCCATCATTTCTGGGGCGGGTGCTCGCTAGGCTTGCAGACTTCCATAGAGTTGCTGCTTGGCTGGCTGTAGAAGCCATCGTGGTGCTTGCTGGTTCAGCTTGTGGGGGTGGGGTTGTATACTTGGCGGCCGTGCCGCAGAGCGGATTCAGGAATCATTGGGAAGAGTCATGACAAGAGTAGCGATAGCCGGGGCAGCCGGGCGAATGGGACGTAATCTGGTGACGGCGGTGAGCCAGAGCCAGGAGGGCGTTGAGGTCACGGTGGCCACGGTATTGGCGGACGATCCCTGCCTGGGGGTGGATGCAGGGCTGTTGGCCATGGGTACTGCTATCGGCGTGCAAACCAGTGCTGATCTTGTCCGTCAGCTTGACGATTTCGATGTGCTTATTGATTTTACCTCGCCGGAGGCGAGCCTGGCGCATTTGCAGCTTTGCCGGGAGCATGGCAAGGCCATGGTAATCGGTACCACCGGTTTCTCGGCCGAACAGCAGGACATAATCAATGCGGTGAATGAGATCCCGGTGGTGTTTGCGCCGAATATGAGTGTGGGTGTCAATCTCTGCCTTAAATTGTTGCGCCAGGCGGCCCAGGTTCTGGGAGATGATTTCGACGTGGAGATCGTCGAGGCCCATCACCGCATGAAGAAAGATTCCCCTTCCGGAACTGCCCTGAAAATGGGTGAGGTGCTGGCGGATAGCCTGCAGCGGGATCTGGACAAAGTCGCAGTCTATGGCCGTGAGGGCATATCTGAGGAGCGAGACAGCAAGACCATCGGTTTCGCCACGGTCAGGGGCGGGGATATCGTTGGCGATCACACAGTGCTGTTTGCCGGCATGGGCGAGCGCATAGAAATCAGCCACAAGGCCAGTTCCCGGATGACTTTTGCCAGTGGCGCTGTGCGTGCAGCGGCATGGATTGACGGCAAGCCTCCGGGCGTCTATTCCATGCAGGATGTTCTGGAATTGTGAAGCCACAAACTGCCGCTGCGGGCTGTCAAAATCTCAAGGCGGTAAATCTGAATAGACAAGTGGCCCAAATTTTTTATAGAATACGTCCTCAGTATGATTAATGCTGAAACTTTCAGATGTGAATAGAATCAAGCGGAAGGCGGAGTGAATATCGTTCATTCCGCTTTTTTTTGCCTGCGAGAAACGTAAAGAAAACAGGAGTAAGTGTGACCGGATCAGCTGTACTGGCTTTGGAAGATGGAAGTATTTTTTACGGTACCTCAATTGGTGCCGAGGGTAGCTCAGTGGGGGAAGTGGTATTCAACACTTCCATGACGGGCTATCAGGAAATTCTCACTGACCCATCCTATGCACAACAAATCGTAACCCTCACTTATCCCCATATTGGTAATACCGGAACCAACGAAGAAGACAATGAGTCCGACAAGGTCTGGAGTACCGGACTCGTGATCCGGGATTTGCCATTACTGGACAGCAATTTCCGCAAGGAATATTCCCTCAATGAATTTCTGCGTCTGCGCAACGTGGTTGCCATCGCCGACATTGATACCCGTCGTCTGACAAGGCTGCTGCGCGACAAGGGGCCACTTAACGGCTGCTTGATGGCCGGTTATGCCCTGGTGGAAAAAGGGGCTGAGGCCGCTGTGCAGATGGCCAAAGACTTTCCCGGCCTGAAGGGTATGGACCTGGCACAAAAGGTCACTACCGCCGAGAATTACCCCTGGACCGAAGGGGTTTGGGAGCTGGGTAAGGGCTATCCCACCAACAGCGATGGCAAATACAATGTTGTGGCTTATGATTTTGGTGTAAAGCGCAACATATTGCGCATGCTGGTAGCTCGTGATTGCAAGGTCACCGTGGTGCCGGCACAGACGCCCGCCGAGGAAGTGCTGGCCATGAATCCCGACGGGGTTTTTCTGTCCAATGGCCCCGGTGACCCGGAACCCTGTGACTACGCCATCGAAGCAATCAAGCAGTTACTGGACAAGAACATGCCGATGTTCGGTATTTGTCTCGGCTGCCAGCTCATGGCCCTGGCCTGTGGCGCCAGCACCGTAAAAATGCAACTCGGCCATCACGGTGCCAACCACCCGGTGCAGGATTTGCGTAGCGGCAAGGTGCTGATCAGTAGCCAGAACCATGGCTTCGCCGTGGACATGGATAATCTGCCTGACCACCTGGAGGTGACTCACAAGTCTCTCTTTGATGGCACCCTGCAGGGTATCGAGCACAAGGAAAAGCCTGCTTTTGCCTTTCAGGGGCATCCGGAAGCCAGCCCTGGCCCGCACGACATAGCACCGCTATTCGATCATTTCATTGAATTGATGCAGGCCCGTGCCTCCTGATTCTGGAAAACACGTTCAAACATCGAATCCATCAAGTAGTAGACGGACAAAACATAGAGACCTATGCCACGAAGAACTGATCTAGAAAGTATTCTCATCCTTGGTGCCGGACCCATCGTGATTGGTCAGGCTTGCGAATTTGACTATTCGGGTGCCCAGGCCTGCCAGGCCTTGAAAGAGGAGGGCTATCGAGTCATCCTGGTGAACTCCAACCCGGCCACCATCATGACTGATCCTGCCATGGCCGATGCCACCTACATTGAGCCGGTGAAGTGGGAAATCGTTGAGAAGATTATTGCCAAGGAGAAGCCCGATGCCGTGCTGCCTACCATGGGTGGGCAAACCGCGCTGAACTGTGCCCTCGATCTGGAAAAGCACGGAGTGCTGGATAAGTATGGCGTAGAACTGATCGGCGCCAAATGCGAAGCAATCGACAAGGCCGAAAACCGCGAGTTATTTGACCGCGCCATGCGTTCCATTGGTCTGGAGACTCCCGCCCATGGACTGGCCCACAGCATGGAAGAGGCCTTTGAGGCGCTGGATGAAATCGGTTTCCCCTGCATTATTCGTCCGTCCTTCACCCTGGGCGGCTCCGGCGGCGGTATCGCCTACAACAAGGAAGAATTCGAGGAGATCTGCTCGCGGGGCCTCGAGCTGTCGCCGAATAATGAGCTGTTGATCGATGAGTCATTAATCGGCTGGAAAGAATACGAGTTGGAGGTGGTGCGCGACAAGCATGACAACTGCATTATTGTCTGTGCCATTGAAAACCTGGACGCCATGGGTATGCATACCGGTGATTCCATCACTGTGGCACCGGCCCAGACCCTGACCGACAAGGAGTACCAGATTCTGCGTAATGCAGCCATCGATGTGCTGCGGGAAATCGGCGTGGAAACCGGTGGCTCCAACGTCCAGTTTGCGGTTAACCCCGAAACCGGACGCCTGGTAATCATCGAAATGAATCCGCGGGTGTCCCGCTCTTCGGCTCTCGCTTCCAAGGCCACCGGCTTTCCTATTGCCCGGGTGGCAGCCAAGCTGGCTATCGGTTTTACCCTGGACGAGCTGCGCAATGAAATCACCGGTGGCGTCACTCCGGCTTCTTTTGAGCCCACCATCGACTATGTGGTTACCAAGATCCCCCGTTTTACTTTCGAAAAATTCCCGGAAGCCAATGATCGCATCACCACCCAGATGAAGTCTGTCGGTGAGGTCATGGCCATCGGCCGCACTTTTCAGGAATCCCTGCAAAAGGCCCTGCGCGGTCTTGAAGTGGGCATGTGCGGTTTCGATCCGGTGCTGGACAGCAAGGTCAGTAATGCCAAGCAGACCCTGACCCGGGAGCTGACTGAAGCCGGTGCGCAGCGCCTGTGGTATGTGGCTGAAGCCTTTCGCCAGGACTGGTCCATCAACACCGTCTATGACCTGACCGGTATTGATCCCTGGTTCCTGGTGCAGATCGAAGACATCATCAAAGCGGAACTGATGGTGGCGGCCCAGTCACTGAAAGAGATCGACAAGGACGCCATGCTGCGGCTCAAGCGCAAGGGTTTTTCCGATGAGCGCCTGGCCCAGATTCTGGATATCAGCGAGCTGGAAGTTCAGGAGTATCGCCACAAGCTGGGTGTGCGCCCGGTCTACAAGCGGGTCGATACCTGCGCGGCTGAGTTTGTCTCCACCACTGCCTACATGTATTCCACCTATGAAGAGGAATGCGAAGCGGAGGTGTCCGACAAGGAAAAAATCATGGTGCTCGGTGGTGGTCCCAATCGCATCGGCCAGGGCATCGAGTTTGACTATTGCTGCGTGCATGCCGCCCTGGCCATGGGCGAGGATGGTTATGAAACCATTATGGTCAACTGCAACCCGGAGACTGTTTCTACTGACTACAATATCTCCGACCGTCTCTATTTCGAACCCCTGACCTTCGAGGACGTCATTGAGATCGTCGAGATCGAGAAGCCCAAGGGCGTTATCGTCCAGTTTGGCGGCCAGACTCCTCTGAATCTCGTGCGCCGTCTGGAGGCAGCCGGGGTGCCGGTGATTGGTACTTCTCCGGATGCCATCGATCGTGCCGAAGACCGTGAGCGTTTTCAGCAGCTTATCCACAAGCTCAATCTGAAACAGCCTGCCAACTGCACCGTGCGCAGCCTTGATGAAGCCATCACCGAAGCCAACCGGATTACTTATCCACTGGTGGTACGCCCCTCCTATGTGCTGGGTGGTCGCGCCATGGAGATTGTCTACAATGAGGAAGAACTGCGTCGCTATATGGACGAAGCCGTGCGTGTCTCCAATGAGAGTCCGGTGCTGCTGGATTACTTCCTGCCCTCTGCCATTGAGGTAGATGTAGATCTGGTCTGCGATGGTGAAGAGGTGGTAGTAGGTGCCATCATGCAGCATATCGAGCAGGCCGGTATTCACTCCGGTGATTCCGCCTGTTCACTGCCGCCCTATAATCTGCCGGCGGACGTGCAGGATGATATTCGTGAGCAGGTCAAATCCCTGGCCCTTGAACTGGGTGTAGTGGGGCTGATGAATACCCAGCTGGCCTATCAGGATGGCGAGGTCTACATCATTGAAGTGAATCCCCGTGCCTCGCGCACCGTACCCTTTGTCAGCAAGTGCATCGGTACCTCGCTGGCCAAGGTGGCGGCCCGCTGCATGGTTGGCACCAAATTGAAAGACCAGGGTTTCACCACTGAAACCATTCCCAAGACCTATGCGGTCAAGGAAGCGGTATTCCCCTTCAACAAGTTCCCCGGCGTCGACCCCATTCTCGGGCCGGAAATGAAGTCCACCGGTGAGGTGATGGGTGTCGGACGATCCTTTGCCGAGGCCTATGCCAAATCGCAACTGGGTGCCGGTTCGGTAATCCCCCACAGCGGTACGGCCTTTGTCAGTGTGCGTGACCCGGACAAGCCCCATGTGGTGGAAGTAGCCGAAAAGCTGGTCAAGCTGGGTTACAAACTGGTGGCAACCCGCGGTACTGCCGAGGTCATCAGTGAGGCTGGGCTTGAGGTCAAGCCCGTCAACAAGGTTGCTGAAGGTAGACCTCACATAGTTGATATGCTAAAAAATGACGAGATTCAGGTGGTATTCAACACGACCGAAGGCAAGCAGGCTATTGCTGATTCCTCCATCATCCGGAGAACAGCACTGCGCCACAATGTGTTCTGCACGACCACGATCGCTGGCGCTCTGGCTGTTTGTGAAGCCGTAGAGTTTGGTAATAACCTGTCTGTCTACACTATTCAGGAGCTGCATGCCGAGTTGTAGCAGCTGCCTGTAGACCGATCCCCGGATAGCCCGAAACGGGCGAGAAAGAAGACCCATGCAAAAGGTACCTATGACCGTAGCTGGCGCCGAACAGCTACGCGCGGAATTGAATGAATTGAAATCAGTGCGGCGGCCGAAAATTTCGGCCGCTATTGCTGAGGCCCGGGAACACGGTGATCTCAAGGAGAACGCTGAGTATCACGCTGCCCGCGAGCAGCAAAGCTTCTGCGAAGGCCGCATCAAGGAAATTGAAAGCAAACTGGCTGATTCGGAAGTGATTGATGTCAGCAAGATTCCCGCCACCGGCAAGGTAATCTTTGGCACCACGGTGACGTTGTTTAATCTGGACACAGAAAAAACAGTGAAATATCAGATTGTCGGTGAGGATGAAGCCGATGTGCCGTCTGGCAAGATATCCGTTGCCTCACCCATCGCCCGGGCGATCATGGGTAAGCTGGAAGGGGACGAGATCGTGGTCAAGGCACCGGCCGGTGACCTCGAATACGAGATTGAGTCGGTCGAACACCTCTGATTGGTCTAACAGCTCTGATTGACAGCGTAATCAGCCAGACTGGTTGCGCAAGATGTTGGACAGCTTCGGATTAGGTTTGCGAGCAGCCCGGTACAGCAGAATGATGTGACCAATGCTTTGCACGCATTCGGCTCCAAACTCCTCACAGATCGACTCCGTCAGCCCTTTCTTGCCTTCCCTGTCAGTCACCAGCTTGATCTTGATCAGCTCATGCTCTTCCAGGGCGCGCTCAATTTCCTTGCGGATATTGTCATTGATGCCGTTTTCGGCAATGGTCACGATGGGCTTGAGGCTGTGTCCGATTTTTCGGAATTGCTTCTTGTCTGCGTTGTTCAGGGCCATGGGTCGGGTGCTTATGCCTTGTATAATGAGGCGGGATAGACAGGGAGGCGGATTCTAACAGCTTGCCTCCATGAGGCAAACCCGGGCAATCCGGAATCCGCTTCAGGCGGGACAAATCAGAAGAGAACAGGCGGTAAAGATGGCGCGATCGAAAAGCAGCAAACAATGGCTTCGGGAGCACTTCGATGACAGCTATGTGCGGCGCAGCCAGGAAGATGGCTATCGCTCACGGGCCAGCTACAAGCTGCTGGAAATTCAGGAAAAGGATCAACTGATTCGCCCCGGCATGACCGTCATCGACCTGGGTTCGGCGCCGGGAGGCTGGTCTCAGGTGGCGGCGGCACTGGTGGGTGAAAAGGGCAAGGTAGTGGCCAGTGATATTTTGCCCATGGATAACCTGGCCGGTGTGGAGTTTATTCAGGGGGATTTTACCGAACAGCAGGTACTGGATGAGATCCTGGCCCGGCTGGGCGACTCGGGCGCCGACCTTGTAATTTCCGATATGGCCCCCAATCTATCCGGAATGAAGGAAATGGATCAGCCGCGGGCCATGTATCTGGCGGAACTGGCATTGGATCTGGCCAAAACCACATTGCACGATGGTGCGTATTTCCTTGTGAAAGTGTTTCAGGGCGAGGGCTTTGAAGACTTTCACAGGCAATTAAAGGAGTGTTTTCAATCAGTTAAGACCCGAAAACCAGGAGCTTCCCGGCAAAGATCACGGGAAATTTATCTGCTCGGCGCTGGTTTCAAGGCAGTGAACTGAAAAATCGTGCAAATTTTCGCAGTGGCATTAGAATTGATAGAGTGGTTCTGATAGCAATCCTGAACGGATTCTCACCATTTTGCCGGGGCTAACCCGGCTGTCTGACGCTACACAAGCAGTCGAATCGAGTACCTCCGGTACTCCCCCTATGGAGATAACCCCTTGAACGATATGGCAAAAAACCTGATTCTCTGGATGATCATCGCCGGTGTATTGTTGACGGTTTTCAACAATATCAACCAGGAGACCCGTGAAGAGAGCATCAACTACTCTGAATTCATCCGTGAAGTACGGTCAGGTCGCGTCAGCGCCGTAGAGCTCTCCGGTATCAATATCACCGGCATTCGTACCGACAATACCCAGTTTCGCACTGTCATGCCCCTGATTGGCGACGATCAGCTGATGGACGACCTGTTTAGCAACGATGTCGAGATTATCGCCAGCGAGCCTGAGCAACAGAGTATCTGGACCCAGTTATTGGTGGCCAGTTTCCCGATATTGATCATCATCGCCCTGTTTTTCTTCTTCATGCGGCAGATGCAGGGTGGCGGTGCCGGTGGCAAGGGCGGCCCCATGTCATTCGGCAAGAGCAAGGCCAAATTGCTGGGTGAAGACCAGATCAAGGTGACCTTTGCCGATGTGGCCGGTGTGGATGAGGCCAAGGAAGATGTGCAGGAACTGGTAGAGTTTCTGCGTGAGCCGGACAAATTTCAGCGTCTTGGTGGCCGTATTCCCCGTGGCGTGTTGATGGTGGGCCAGCCCGGTACCGGTAAGACCCTGTTGGCCAAAGCCATTGCTGGCGAGGCCAAGGTGCCATTCTTCTCCATTTCCGGTTCAGACTTCGTGGAAATGTTTGTGGGTGTCGGTGCCTCCCGGGTGCGTGACATGTTTGATCAGGCCAAGAAACAGTCGCCCTGTATTATCTTCATCGATGAGATTGATGCGGTGGGTCGTCACCGTGGCGCTGGTTTGGGTGGCGGACACGATGAACGCGAGCAGACCCTGAACCAGTTGCTGGTGGAAATGGATGGATTTGAAGGTAACGATGGCGTCATCGTCATGGCTGCCACCAACCGTCCCGACGTCCTGGATCCGGCCTTGCTGCGTCCTGGCCGCTTTGACCGCCAGGTTGTGGTTGGTCTGCCGGATATCCGTGGTCGTGAACAGATTCTCAAGGTGCATATGCGCAAGGTGCCCATCGACGATCGCGTCAAGGCCAGCGTTATTGCCCGTGGTACTCCCGGTTTCTCCGGAGCCGATCTGGCCAACCTGGTGAACGAGGCATCATTGTTTGCCGCCCGTGCCAACAAGCGCCTGGTGAGCATGGAGGAATTCGAAAAAGCCAAGGACAAGATCATGATGGGCGCCGAGCGCAAGTCCATGGTCATGTCAGAAAAAGAACGCCTCAACACGGCCTACCATGAATCCGGCCATGCCATTGTTGGTCGCCTGGTGCCGGATCATGATCCGGTCTACAAGGTCAGTATTATTCCCCGCGGTCGTGCCCTGGGTGTCACCATGTTTCTGCCCGAGGAAGATCGCTACAGTCTCAGCAAGCAGTCTATTCTCAGCCAGATCTGCAGTCTCTATGGTGGTCGTATCGCCGAAGAGATGACTCTCGGCAAGGAAGGAGTGACAACTGGCGCCTCAAATGATATCCAGCGTGCCACCGAGATGGCCCGTAATATGGTTACCAAATGGGGTCTGTCTGAAGAACTGGGTCCCTTGCAGTATTCCGAAGATGAAGGCGAGGTATTTCTGGGCCGATCGGCCGGAAGCCAGACCAAGTCAGTATCCAGCGACACCGCCAAGGCTATTGACCGTGAGGTGCGCAAGATCATCGATGAATGTTATGCCCGGGCCAAGGAGATTCTTGAGACCAACCGCGACAAGCTGGAGCTCATGAAAGACGCCTTGATGGAATACGAAACAATCGATACCGATCAGATCAATGACATCATGGCGGGCAAGAAACCCCGTCCCCCTGCTGACTGGAGTGACCGCAGTGACAATAACTCCGGTACCGGTGCTGTAAATCCTGAACAGGACAGCAAGGACAGCAAGGACAGCAAGGACAGCAAAGCCGACAGTTCCGGCAAGATTGGTGGCCCGGCGGGCGAACACTAGAGCCCGCCGCTTCACAAGTCTGGCTTGCCTGAAGACATGTCTTTTACCCTGACAGCCGGAGCGCGGCAGATCGATCTGTCGCGCCCGGTTTGTATGGGCATTCTCAACACTACTCCCGATTCCTTCTCAGATGGTGCGCAACTGGCCCGGGCCGGTAGCGAGCGCTTTGCCGTGGATATGGATCTGGCGCTTGCCAGAGCCGAGGCCATGCTGGCCGAAGGCGCTGTTTTCGTCGATGTAGGTGGAGAATCCACGCGCCCGGGCGCGGAGCCGGTGTCCCTGGATGAAGAACTTAGCCGTGTCATTCCCGTCATTGAAGCCATTCACCGCAATCTGGATATTTGTATCTCGGTGGATACCAGCAACCCGGAAGTGATGAGCGAGGCTGTGGCGGCCGGTGCGGAACTGATCAACGATGTTCGGGCCCTGAATCGCGAGAATGCCCTGCAAACTGCGGCTGAAAGCAAGGCGGCTGTCTGTCTGATGCATATGCAGGGCCAACCGCAGACCATGCAGCGGGATGTGCGCTATGGCGATGTGGTGACAGAAGTCCGGGACTACCTGCAGCAGCGTGTCAGAGCCTGCCAGGCCCAGGGCGTTGAGAGCAGCCGATTGCTGATTGACCCGGGTTTTGGCTTCGGCAAGACAGTGCAGCATAATTTCCAGTTACTCAGGCAATTGGCGCAGCTGCAGTCTCTGGGACTGCCGCTGCTGGTTGGTATGTCCCGCAAATCCATGATTGGTGCAGCCACCGGTCGCGACCTGCAAGAGCGTCTTGCCGGTTCGGTTGCCGCCGCCAGTCTTGCGCTCCACAATGGCGCTCATGTCATACGCAGTCATGACGTGGCTGCAACGATGGATGCAATTAGAGTACACTGCGCCTATCAGGACGCCTGATCCCGGCATACAGGCAGGGCCGAAAAACAGGCAGGACAAAAATTTATGGCAGCAAAACAAAAACAATACTTCGGTACCGATGGCATTCGCGGTACCGTGGGCAAGGCGCCAATCACTCCGGATTTCATGCTCAAACTGGGTTGGGCCGCCGGGCGAGTTTTTGCTGAGCAAGGCAATGGCCGCAATAAAATACTGATTGGCAAGGATACCCGCATTTCCGGCTACATGTTCGAGGCAGCGCTGGAAGCCGGCGTGACCGCCGCCGGAGTCGACATTATTCTGAGTGGCCCGATGCCAACCCCTGCCATTGCCTACCTGACCCGAACCCTGAGGGCCCAGGCTGGTATCGTCATCAGTGCGTCTCACAATGCTTTTCAGGATAACGGCATCAAATTCTTTGCCGGCGATGGCACCAAGCTACCCGATGAGATTGAGTTGGCTATCGAGCAACAATTGGAAAAAAATGTGTCAACTGTCGCCTCCCAGGATCTGGGCAAGGCATCAAGAATTACTGATGCAGCCGGTCGCTATATTGAATTCTGTAAATCTACTGTCGGCTCAAACCTGAAATTTAATGGTTTGAAAATCGTCGTGGACTGCGCCCATGGATCGACTTACCACATCGCTCCGGCAGTGTTTGAAGAATTGGGTGCGCGAGTCAAGGCTATTGGTGTTTCTCCGGATGGCCTCAATATCAATCTGGGCAGCGGCTCTACGTCTCCCGAGGCACTGGCCCGGGTGGTACTTGAAGAAAAGGCAGACCTGGGCATTGCCTTCGATGGTGATGGCGACAGGGTGATCATGGTGGATCATCAGGGCAATATCGTCGACGGTGATGAGATTCTCTACATCATTGCCCGTGACCGGCGTCGTCAGAATATCGATTTCGGTGGCGTGGTTGGTACCGCCATGAGTAATCTGGGCCTGGAGTTGGCGCTGGATGCCCTGGATGTGCCGTTTGCCCGGGCCAAGGTAGGCGATCGCTACGTCATGGCGGAGATGCTCAAGCGTAAATGGCGCCTGGGCGGTGAGTCTTCGGGGCATATCATTTGTCTGGATAGTACCTCCACCGGAGACGGGATTGTCTCGGCGCTGCAGGCCCTGGCTGCATTGTCCAATAGCGATCAGTCTCTTGCCGAATTACGCAGCAAGATGCAGAAACTGCCCCAATCCATGGTGAACGTGAAACTTGCGGAAAAAGTCGATCTTAGCCAGAACGAAGCTGTGCAATCGGCGGTAGCGGACGTGGAATCGACTCTGGGTGAAAATGGCCGGGTCCTGCTCAGGCCCTCGGGCACCGAACCTGTGGTGCGGGTGATGGTGGAGGGCGAAGACCCGGAAACCGTGGATCGCCTGGCCAATGAGCTGTCCGATCTGGTGGCTGCAGAACTGGCCAATCCAGCCTCCTGAGGCCCGGCTGGCCGGACTCTGAGGATCCTGTGTTTATTGCATCACCCCAACAACTTGGTTAGTATTGGCGCCCGTTTTGTCCGGGCCCCTGGTATAGCCACAAGCCCTGGTTTAGCCAATAGACAGTATTCATGCGATCCAGTCTGATTATCGGTAATTGGAAAATGCACGGCTCGCTTGATTCCGTCAGGCGGCTGCTGACCGCTATCCTCGCCGAATCTGGAAGCGTGGCGGCTACAACCCAGCTTGGCGTTTGCCCGAGTTTTGTGCATTTGCCCCTGGCCCGGGAGATGCTGTCCGGCAGTTCCGTAAGCCTGGGTGCCCAGAATGTCCATGCCGAAGAGCAGGGCGCCTATACCGGTGAAGTGGCAGCCAGCATGCTCGCAGAAATGGGGCTGGAATACGTGCTGGTAGGGCATTCGGAGCGACGTCAGCTTTATGCCGAGTCTGATGCCGATGTGGCGGCCAAGTTTCTGACGGTTCAGAATCATGGCATGCAGCCGGTGCTTTGCCTTGGTGAGACCCTTGCAGAGCGTGAGCAAGGTATCACCAGCGAGGTTGTACTGAGACAGTTGAATGCGGTGATTGAGGCGGCGGGTATAGAAGCATTTGCCCGGGCCGTCATTGCTTATGAGCCGGTTTGGGCCATAGGCACCGGGAAGACAGCAAGCCCGGAACAGGCACAGGAAGTTCATGCCGTAATTCGCCAGCGATTGGCGGAAAAAGATGCTGATGTGGCCGCGAATACCCGGCTCCTTTACGGGGGCAGTGTCAAAAGCGGTAATGCTGTAGAGTTATTCAGCCAGGCGGATATCGACGGTGGTCTGGTCGGTGGCGCTTCACTTGCAGCGGATGAATTCATAGCTATTTGTAAGAGTGCGGACTAAAGAATTATGGAAACCCTAGTTGTAGTAGTGCATGTCATTGTCGCCGTGGCCATTGTTGGTCTGGTCCTGTTGCAGCAGGGCAAAGGCGCAGACGCGGGCGCCTCGTTTGGTGCCGGTGCATCCCAAACCGTGTTTGGTTCATCAGGCAGCGGTAATTTTCTGGTCAAGGCGACCACTATCGCCGCGACTATTTTTTTCGTGACCAGCCTGTCACTGGCAATTTTCGCCCGCAGCCAGGCTGGCGGCAGCATGACCCAGGGCCAACCCGTGGTCAATGAGGCCCTGTTGCAGGAAGCCAACAATGCCCAGTCAGACGTTCCTGACCTCGGCGACCAGGCCCCGGCCACTGACCAGAACGACGTACCAGCCTTACCGGGCAGTGACAATTAGAAACTGTTATTAAAACCTGCCGAAGTTGTGGGAACCCCCCTGCATAGGTGCTACGGCCCAAAACCTTTGGTTGAATAATTAGCAAGTTGCTGTTGCAGAATTGATCGAAGTCGGAACTTATCGGCTGGCAGAGTAGAAAGAATTGAAAGAACATGCCGAAGTGGTGGAATTGGTAGACGCCGTGCAGGATGCACAAGTGTCGCGGAGGACAGGACGTCCGGGAGCGACCACGCTATCTTGA